>BNJU01004215.1_pt1 | contig 143790 bp, 188 predicted proteins | sample 8539281 | NCBI WGS metagenome assembly BNJU01 (sample SAMD00202456, study PRJDB9452) | human saliva metagenome | isolation source: human saliva | place: Japan
AATATCCGATTTTTACAACTAAAAAAAGGAGATAAAGATTATCTCTCCATCTCCTTACCCATATAAATTCCGTAATTTTTTCGTATCTTATAAAGCTCGTCCATAGTGGATTTTGAGGAAGAATACTCTTGCATAAGGTTGTTCTTTTTTTCTTGTAATTTATCAAGCTCAGCTAAAATATCCTTTGAATTTGGGAGCTTGGAATAGGATTTTTTAAGCTCTGAGAGAGCATTTTCATATAGGGTAATCTGAGCTTTGTACTCTTCAAAAAATGCCTTGTCAGATGGATTAGAACGATATTCTTTGTAGTATCCTCGATATTTTTTAACGGTATGAACTTGCTCCATAGTGGTGGAAAGCTTCTGCATTTCCTTATCAATAGTCTTGATTTTCTCTTGTATAGTTTTGCGTTTCATCGGCTGCTTTTTGAATATACTCGTCAAGCTGTTTAACGGATTTAATGCCATGTTCTCTGATATAAATAACAGACTCAGCCATTGTATGAAGGTTATGTTTGGTTGCCCAATATTCGTAGCCTTTGCTTTCCTTTACCTTTGCATTGGAGTTCATGTCAATAACATTGCCGATGCGTTTTTTGACGTCGGGAGTCTTGATAAACTCTCTTTCTGCAATTCGTTCTTTTAATCTTTCTTCGGTATAATCTTCTCCGATTGTTTTAGTCCTTGTAAATCTCGCCTTATCTTTTGGCTTAAAAGCAATGTGCTTACCGTATTTGATTTCATAGCCAAGCTCAGCCATTTTCTTTAGAAATTCGTCCCAATCCTTAGACTGTTTTACCATTCTGTCAATATCAAATTGCAACCTGCTTTTCCAAGAAGTTCCACGCTTTGCCTGTTCATTCTCATACCAAGATTTACCGTTAGTCTTATATTTTTTCTTATAGTTTTCGTAGTGTTTATCAATGACGGAAAGGTTATTTTCCTTGCAGAGCTTATCACTTTGGTAACGGATCTTATGATAGCTTTTCTTATTGGATTGATAGCACTTGCCGGTAACCATATTTACATTATTGAAGATGATATGATTATGGATATGCCCTTTATCTATGTGCGTCGATAGTACAAACTCATATTCATCTTTCAGAATCTTTTTACATAACTCAAGACCGATCTGATGTGCCATTTCAGGCGTGGCTTCTCCCGGTAAAAAAGATTGAATGAGATGTCTTGCAAGAACAGTTCCTTTTGTTCCTGCATTTTCTCTTGTCCTTAAAAACTGGGTATGGGCGGTTAACTGGTGGCATTTATTGGTACTGACTAAAAGCTGTTCATCTGTTTTATCTCCATTAACAATGTAGTCGATAGCAAGATGAAGGGTTGATTTTATAGGGTGTATTTTTGTAATCGCCATTGTCATTCCCCTTCAGTTTCAGAAGTTCTTTTCATAAGCAGGGAGTGAATTTGCCACAACTCTTTTGAAAAATGTTCAATCTCTTTCTTCATATCTTGGATGTCATCTTTATAGATGATACCTGTCTGATTTACTCTCTTTGCAATCTGATTGATATTATTTGTAGCATTGGAAAGTAAGCCTTGCAAATCCCGAAAAGGATCTAAATCTACTTGATAAATCTCCTTTTCTAAAACGCATTTGCGGATAAAGCGGCTCATATTTCTGCACTTTGCAAGTTTTCTTTTCTCCTCAAAAAGAGCCTTTTCTTCTTTGGTCAACTTAATTTCAAGTCGTTCATTTCGTATCCTATTTGCCATAGATAGTTCCTCCTTTAGATGTATTTCGGGGTTTTAGGGTCTCCCTAACAAGCTAAAAATTGATAAAAAAAGAAGCAGTTCCCAAAGGGCTGCTTCATCAATTTTCCGTAAGTGTACGTACACTTACTGTGCTTGCTACATAAGAATGATTTGTAGAATAAGCATTAAGCGAGTATTTATTTTGTAATAGTTATATCCTGAAGGATAGAGTTTGTCAGCTCATTATTGGACTTCACTACAATTTATAGGATTATAGTCCTTTAAGAAATCAGCTTTTGGTCTTTCAATGGTGCAGGGAGAAGAGCCGAGCTTTCCCATTTTGTACAGTTCGGATATTTTAAGATTTACAAGATTAATTTCCACACCTAATTCATCGGCAAGAGAACGATCTGAAACAAATCCATTTTCTAAAAGCCGGATAATTTCCTTATCGTCAATCAGAAGATGGGCTGCAAAGATATTTGCTTCAATTTCGTAGTGGTTTAATTCTCTAAATATTGAAACTTCGTGAAAGGCATTTTGCTTAGCATATTTTCTATGAAGCTGGTCATGACCAATCTCGTGAGCTAAAACAACTTTTCTGATATTGGGGTGCAAATTTGAAGAAAGAAAGATAAAACGATTCCTTTGAATGATTTGATACATACCAAGTAGAACAGTTGTATTATTTATTTCTTCAAGATGTATATTTAAAAATTTGAGTAAGCTCCAGAGGATCACGAGTAAAATATTTTTTTACCAAAGCATTTGCTTTTTTTCGTATATCCAATCGTTTGCCATTATTCTCCTTTATCATTCTTCCTTTTTCCGAATTTCTTATTCATATCTTTTGCTTTCCAATAAGCCTGGGTAATAGCTTGAAAGGCTGATTCAATGTCTTCTTCCGGAAGCGTTCCACCGGCAAACATACTGCTTACTCCATCTGCCAGAGCTCTGACTTTTGCGACCTCTCCAGTGCCATATCTATTGGAAACTTCTTCTAAAAACAGGTCTTCTTCGCCCATTAGAAAATTATAGTCGCAGTTCATAAGCTCTGCAATTTTCTCATAAACTTCCTTCTGTTTAGGAAATCTCTTTCCTTGTTCGTACAGAAGAAGAGTTCTTTTGCTTACACCGATAAGCTTGGCAAACTCATCTTGCGTATAGTCATTCTCCATTCTATAGTTCTTTATTTTCTCTCCAAAGTTCATTTCAACCTCCATATAGTACTAAAGTTTACTTCTGAAAGCATTATGTGAATTTTAGTACTTGTAATTCTTGAGTTCCTTTTTATATAATTTAATAGAACTTAAGTGCACTTATTATACCACCTAAGAAACTTAAATTCAATGTTAAATCTGCGAGTTGATTAAAGGAAATAGCTAAAAAAGGGGTGATGTTAAATTGGCAAAAGGAAAAATGTTAAGAGAGTTAGAAAAGATGTATGAGAACCATGAGCTTCCTTTTTTACCGACTATGATGAAAGCAAAAGCAGTACTTTCCATATACCGAAATGTTGTTTGGGCGGTAAAGAATACAGCACAATGTCTTGTTTGCGAGCAGGAAGTAACTTATGGCAGTGATTTGGGAACAGCACTTTCTTACCTTGAAAACTTTGCTCCGGATAGAGTCTTGGAAGATTTTGAGTCTCGGGTTAGAAACATTTTTGAAACAAAGTGGTTGATTGAAATTATTGACAATGCTTTAGCGAGAATAAAGGAATATCCTGTGTATGGGAAATGCTACTACACTATACTTCATTTTTCCTATTTAAGTTGCGACAAACATTCCAATGAAGAGATTATGAGAAAAGTTGCATTGGAAAAGACAGCATTTTACCAGAGAAAAAACGAGGCTATTGCGATTATGGGAATAGCACTTTGGGGCTATGCACTTCCAACACTTCTAAAAGAACTTAGTGATGAAAAGAAAAAAGAGTTTTGCTATAGAGAGCATATTTACGCATAGATAAGGAGGAGGAATTTTGAAAATAATGGAATCATTGCGAACGGATTGCGGAGTATTATCGGACATATTGTGGATAAAGAGAGGACAGTGTATGAACTAACTTTATAGTAAGGTAGATATGCTGGAGAAAAACTGAATATTTATTTTGGGGCAAAGACCGTAGGAAAAACCTATGGTCTTTTTTTATGCCCATTTTTGGGAGGACTATGAAAAGAATTAGAAGCCCTCCGAAGTCTTTTGGATTTTTGAGCAAACACATTTCAAAAGATAACGGAGGAAAACATGAACAAGAAATATTACATTTTCGTTGGAAACGAGAAGATAGAAGTGGATCAGAAGATTTATCAAAATTATTGGCAAATTACAAATCGAGAAAATTATTTGGAGCGACTTGACCGAAAAAGCAAGTTGCTCTTTTTTTCTAATTTAAGTAGCGAGTATCCATGCGAGGAAAGTTTGGTGGACGAGACTGTCAATGTAGAGAAAATCGTGGAAACCCAGATGATGTTACAGGCAGTGAGAGAGGCGATTTCTGAACTAAATGATGAGGAACGGGAAATCATTTTCCGTCTATTTTATGAGGAAGAATCCCTTCGTTCGATTGCCAAAGATAAGGAAATATCTGCACCGGCTCTTCTAAAGAGAAGGAATAAGATATTCGAAAAGCTAAAGAAATTATTGAAAGATATTATCTAGGATTTGCAGGAGCAGGCAGAAGGATTTCTGTCTGCTCTATTTTCAATTGATTTTTATAGGCGATTGTTTTGGCTTTCTAAAGGCAGGGGATGTAGAACCTCGTTTTTGGGTAATTCTACTTATGGCTTGAAAAATTTTGTAAAAAATTCCGCATTTGGTTAACAGAGAGTTTGAATTTTCACTTTGTATATTGAAGGGCATTTACACCTTGTATATAGGAATGAATTTTCTATGTGAAGATGCAAGCAAAGCCCTTTATAGCGAAAGCGATTTGTTCTTTGACAACTGAATAGACCAAGGTAGGACTTTATTCACTTATTGAGAGTTATGACCTACGCCAAGATCTTTCTGCTGATTCTATCTATTTAATGATGGAATTAGTTCCAATGGACACCGGTATAGACCGGAAACATAAGAAAAGGGAGCGAACAATAGGATTACATAAAGATAAGGGTGGCATCTTATTTCCATGACATAAGTGATGATAATGATACTTCAATAGTTTAAGCCGGCTCGTCTAAACAAGAGGCGGAGGTGAGATTCCTATGTTGCTGCCAAGCACCTACTAATGTCAAAAAACTTTAAATTTAATTAGGGAGATAGATTTTTAAAAATGAATAATAAGTTAGTCCCTATATGGGAAAAAGTAAATCTTACACTTGAGGAAGCTGCCATTTATTTTTGGTATTGGACAGAATAAGCTTTAGAGAATTAACCAACAGTGATAACTGTCCTTATGTAATTTGGTGTGAAATAAACGACTTATAAAGAGAAGATTGTTTACAGAATACTTAGAGAAGATGTATTCAATATAAAAAAATTGAGATATCTTTCGTTAGACAAAGAGATGTGAGTATCGGTATAATGTAGATGAGCATATTCTCTTTGTTGTTATGGAAGGAGCACAAAACATGGCAGTAGAGAGACGCAAAGATAATAAAAGAAGAGTTTTGAAAGAAGGTGAATATCAAAGAAGTAGTGGAACATATGAATTCAAATGGAGAGATAAAAGAGGTAACAGGCATTCTATTAGTGCTGTCACATTAGAAGAATTGAGAGAGAAGGAGCTGGATGTTCTTCGAGATGTATTAGATGGTGTAAAAGTTGATAAGAACAATCTTACAGTTAATGATTTGTATAATAGTTGGATTCAACTAAAAAGGGGATTGAAAGAAAATACTTTCTCCAATTACAAGTACATGTATAAGATGTTTGTCGAACCAGATTTTGGAAAAAATCGGATTACAGACTTAAAGCGTTCTGATGTGAGAGGATTTTATAACTTTTTAGCTGAAGAAAAACATGTTCAGATTAATACAATTGATAGTATTCATACAGTTCTTCATCAAGTCTTAGAAATTGCTGTTGAAGATGACTACCTTAGATATAACCCTTCTGATAATGCACTTAAAGAACTCAAAAAAGCTGTTAACTTTGAAGTAGAAAAGAGGCGTGCATTAACAGTTTCAGAGCAGGAAATATTCGAAGCATTTCTGCGCAAGAAGGGACAATATCATAGGTGGTATCCAGTATTTACTGTAATGCTATGGACAGGAATGCGTGTAGGAGAAATTACAGGTCTTAGATGGTGCGATATTGATCTAGAAGAAGGAAGTATCAATGTTAATCATACTTTAGTGTATTTTGACAAAAGAGCAGAAGAGCGTTGCACTTTTGCTATTAATACGACAAAGACTAAGGCCGGTGAGAGAAGTATACCAATGCTACCAAAAGTAAAGGAAGCATTTCTCATGGAAAAAGAATATCAAAGAGAATGTGGCGTTAAGAGTGAATCTGTTGTTGATGGTTATCGCGATTTCATTTTTGTAAACCGTTTTGGTAATGTTCAACATCAGGGGACACTAAACAAAGCCCTTAGGAGAATAATCAGAGATTGTAATTTTGAGATACTTGATAAGAACAAACAGAATGATGTGATTATCCTTCCGAAGTTTAGTAATCATTCTTTGAGACATACTTTTACCACTAGAATGTGCGAAGCAGGAGTAAACATAAAAGCAATGCAAGAGATTTTAGGGCATGCAGATGCTGAAACCACCATGGATATATATGCCGAAGCAACAAAGGAATTAAAAAAATCTGAGTTGATCAATTTCGAAGAGTTTTTTGCAAGACATAGTAAAGAAAAACTAATAGTTTAATATAATATGTCTTGCGACCAGTATGCGACTGATTTGCGACTACTTATGTAGATAAGTGTAGAATAATAAAATTAGAGACATAAATCGATTGTTTGAAAATATAGATATAATCACTTATAAAGATTTAGACTGCTTTAGTTTTTGTGTTCCCCACAATGAAGAGTCTTGATAAGCCGGCTAATGCAGGAAATGAAGAGTCTGCGGATTCGAATACAGGCTTCTTCACACCGAATGAGAAGATAGATTTTTCAAATGTAAAGATTGAGCCGTTATTTGAAGAGAGTGTGGACTTTGAGACATTCTCAAAATCAGACTTCAGAGCGGTAAAGGTAAAGAACTGTGTTGCAGTTCCAAAGAGCAAGAAGCTTTTACAGTTCACTCTTGATGACGGAACAGGCAAGGACAGAACAATTCTTTCAGGTATACATGAGTTCTATGAGCCTGAGGAGCTTGTAGGAAAGACACTTATAGCTATAACAAACCTTCCGCCAAGAGCAATGATGGGAATTGAATCATGCGGTATGCTCTTGAGCGCTGTAAATGAGCTTAAAGAGGGCGAAGGCGAAGAGCTCCACCTTATAATGGTAGATAATCATATACCAGCAGGAGCTAAGTTGTACTAAAAATAAATATAAAATTTCTAAAGTCATGATATCAAAACACAGGTTTGACGTTAGAATAAATAGCTAATATGCATGATAACAAGAGCACTTCTTAGAGTTGATTTGAGAGGTGCTCTTTTTGTACTAAAAAATATATCCGGCGGTTATCTTATGAAAACAGCTTGCGAATAGATTACATTTCGCACTCAAATAAGATATAATGAAGAAAAATAGGAGGTGATATCTATGGCAAGAACAGCAAATGTATTTGCACGTGTCGAACCTGAAGTAAAAGAACAGGCGGAGCAGGTGCTTGATAGGCTTGGTATCCCGATGTCCAATGCAGTAGGAATGTTTCTGAGGCAGATTGTATTACAGAGGGGGATTCCATTTGAAATGAAACTTCCGGCTTGTGAAGAGCCCGTTGCATATGGATCTCTGACAAAGGAACAATTTAATGTGGAAATAGAGAAAGGTATGGAAGATATTAAGGCCGGCAGAATATATTCGGCGGATGAGGTTGAAGCGGAAATCAAACGGGAATTTGGTAAGAGATGAGTATTGAAGCGGAAAACCTTGACTCACTTCGTAAACTGGTAAGAGAGTTGCAAGCAGAAAATACTTTGTTAAAGAAAAAATTAAAGAAAGCTAATATAACATATCCGGAAAGTTGTATATTTGAAGAAAAGATAGAAAATACGTCTGAGTTTGATCCGGATCAAGGCGAAAGAATTATCAGAAAGTATATTACTGAAGAAATGGCAAATAGGTACTTTGCAATGTTCTGGGGGAGAACAGATGTGTATGCAAAGAGAGGGAAAAACGGTGGATATTTTCCTCAATGTAATAACCGCTGGAATGATAGACTTTGTCCCAAACAGCAAGGTGAGAAAATACATTGTGAAGATTGTAAGAACACAAGCTGGACTAAACTTACTGCTAAAAAAATAGTGGAGCACTTATTAGGATATAAAGATGACGGTTCGGATGTTATAGGCGTCTATCCATTATTACCGGATGGTACATGCAGGTTTATAGTATTTGACTTTGATAATCATGAAAAGGGTGCAGAAGAAATAGATTTTGCAAATTCGACTAAAGACTGGCATAAAGAGGTGGAAGCTTTGCGTCTTATTTGTGAAAAAAATGGAATCACTCCGCTGGTAGAACGTTCAAGATCAGGACAAGGAGCACATGTGTGGATATTTTTCAAAAAGCCTATTCCTGCTTCCTTAGCACGCAACTTCGGTTACCTTTTGTTGGATAGAGGTCAATCTTTAATTAATATGAAGTCATTCCAATATTATGACAGAATGTATCCATGTCAGGATAATGCAAACAGTATAGGAAATCTTATTGCTCTTCCATTGCAGGGGACAGGCACTAAAAAAATGGAAATAGTGCCTTTATTGATAGTAATTGGAATGCCTATCCCGATCAGTGGGATATCTTATTAAATCATACAATGAAGTTGTCTATAGAAGAAATAGATGCTTTTATGAAAAAAAATGGAATGCTGAAATCGCTGAAACGACAGGTGCTGTGCCCGATGTTATGGAATGTAGACCCTAAACCATGGAAAAAGAAACAAGTATTTAATAAATCTGATGTTGTAGGTAAAATGCATATTGTTCTTGGCGATGGGGTATATGTAGATGCATTGAATCTTATGCCAAGGATACAGAATCAAATAAGAAGCTTGGCTGCATTTGACAACCCTATCTTTTTATAAGAATAGGCGCTTAGGATATTCAAATTATTATAATTTTAGTGCTGTTTATATGGGAAAGGATATTGACGGATATATTCGTATTCCAAGAGGACTTAGAGAACAACTTATAAATAATTGTAAAGAAGTCTGTATTGAGTACGATATTAGTGATCAAAGAGAAATGGGAAGACCTATAAAAGTTTTTTTTAATGGAGATTTGCGTACAGAGCAGGATTTGGCGGCGGACAGAATGTTACAGCATGATCATGGAGTGCTTAGTGCAACTACTGCATTTGGAAAAACAGTGGTCTGTAGTTATTTGATATCGCAAAGAAAAGTAAGTACATTAATTCTCCTTCATAGCAAAGATTTGATTGAACAGTGGGTGGAAGAATTAAATAAGTTTTTAATTATAAAAGAGAAACCACCAATTTATAAAACAAAGACAGGTAAAGAAAAACGAAGGGATAGTGTGATTGGAGTATTAACAGGTAATAAGAACACACTTACAGGGAATTGTTGATGTTGCTATGATTGGGTCAATGTATAGTAAGGGAAAATTCAATGATTTTATTAATTCTTATGGACTGGTAATTATGGACGAATGTCACCATTGTGGATCTAATACATCGATAGAAGTAATGGAGAGAGTAAATTCAAGATACGTTTATGGAGTTTCAGCAACACCAAAGCGTGGGGATAATCTTGAAAAAAATAGTATATATGTTATTAGGTCCGATAAGGCATAGTTATACTGCAAAAAGAACGTGCGAAAGAACAGGGGATCGGATATTATGTATATCCAAGATTTACAAGGGTTATTGATACAAATGAAAACCAGGGAATGATATTAGTGCTGCTTATAATTTGATAAGTAACAATAAAAATAAGAAATGAAATGATTGTAAATGATACAAAGGCAGGTAATTGCCGATGGAAGAACTCCGCTTATTCTTACAAGATATAAGGAGCATGCAAAAGAATTTATTTGATATTCTGTCAGGGTGCAGCGGACTATGTGTTCTTGCTCTATGGTGATAATAGTGATAGTGAGAACTCTGAAATCAGAAAAATTTAAAGAAAGGTTCTAAAATGAAAAAAATCAATTATTTTGATAGCTACCGGGCAGAAGATTGGTGAAGGATTTGATTTTTCCGAGATTAGATACATTGATGTTGGCATCACCGGTTTCATTTGATGGAAGATTAGAGCAGTATGTTGGGAGATTACATAGAAATTATGAAGGTAAGAAGTATGTAGTTGTTTATGATTATATAGATGCTCATTTAAAAGTTTTTCGAGAAAAATGTATTCAAAACGTCTAAGAACTTATAAGCGTTTAGGATATTCTCTAATTTCGAATAGGACATTAGATAAACAAGTTGCAAATGCAATTTATGATTCAGGGAACTATATTGATATCTTCGAACAGGATATTGTCGAGGCAGAAAAAGAGAATAATTATTTCAAGTCCACATATTGTACAGGAGAGAATTGATAGAATAATTTATATTACAAAAAAGCAGGTGGAAGCAGGATGTAAGATAGTCGTGATAACAACTGATCCTGAAAAAAATGAGCTTTGGAAGCATTAATGATTATCATGAAATGATTAATCAGATGAAAATCATCAGGAATACAGGTTGTTATTAAAGATGAGGTAGATGAACATTTTGCAGTCATAGATGAAGAACTGGTATGGCATGGTGGTATGAATCTTTTAGGCAAGGAAGATGTATGGGATAATTTGATAAGGATAAAATCTGCTGTTGTAGCAGAGGAGCTGTTGGAATTATCCTTTGAAATTAGCAGTTTCAAACTAACGGTATCAATTCGTTGTTTTCGAATATTTGTAGATAACGACAATTGTCTAAACTAATAAGATATTTTATAAGTCCGATGTTGAAAAGCTACTATTAAAAAGAAAATTGAAAAAAATGAGAATAGAAAAATATACCTTAGAGGTTAATTTAAAAATTGACAAAAGGGCTATATTCATGCTAATATATATTTACCTCAAAAGGTAAATACATAAGAGAGGTAATGCTTTGGATATTACTTACAAGAATAAGAAAATTGAAAGGGTTTGTACGGATGCCAAAACAGCAGAGAGAACCTATGGCCGAGAGATGGCAGATAAAATACATCAGCGTATAGATGAAATCTGTGCTGTGGACACGGTTGAGATAATGATACAGTTTCATATCGGTAGATGTCATGCACTTAAGCAGAATAGGAAAGGACAATATGCATTGGATTTGGTCCATCCATACAGATTGGTATTCGAGAAAATTGGTAATGAAATTCAAATAGCAAATATTTTGGAAATTGTTGACTATCATTGATGGTTAGTATTTTAAGTCGGGGAGGTAGCACTATGGTGAGAAGTCGCAGTTACATTGCAACGCCACCCGGAGCGACAATTAAAGAGCAGCTAAACGACAGGGGAATGAGCCAGAAAGAGTTTGCTGCCAGAATGGATATGTCTGAAAAACATATTAGTAAGCTCATTAACGGAGATGTACAGCTTACACCTGAAACAGCAGTCAGATTAGAGATGGTTTTAGGTGTTCCTGCCAAGTTTTGGAATAATTTGGAGGCAATCTATAGAGAGAAGATTATTAAGGCAGAAGCAGAAAATACAATGGAAGCTGATAAGGAAATGGTTAAAAAATTTCCTTATGGGGAGATGGTAAAATTCGGTTGGATTCCGGATGCCGGAGAATCTAATGAAAAGGTTGTTAATCTTAGGAAATTTTTTTGAGGTTGTTGAACTTTCTCTTATCGGAAAGGAGCAGATTACAAGAATTGCATGTAGACGTTTAGCAATTACAGAAAAAAAGTGATTTGGCTTTAATGGCATGGGCTCAAGAAGCAAGAATTAAGGCACGTAATATTCAAACCGCTTCTATAAATATCAAAGGGTTAACTTCAGTTTTGAATAATATAAGAAATATGACGGTTCTTAACCCAAAAGGAATTCTGTCCTAAGATAAAAAAATGTCTTGCAGACTGTGGGATTGCTTTAGTATTTTTGCCACATCTTGAAGGATCTTTTCTACAAGGAGCTTCTTTTATAGATGGGAATAAGATTGTTCTTGGACTTACTGCAAGAGGAAAGGATGCAGACAAGTTTTGGTTCAGTTTATTCCACGAACTTGCACATATTGTTCTTGGACATGTAGGGCAGCCAAACGGTACATCTGAAGATGATGAGAAAGAGGCTGACAGATGGTCAGGTGATATACTGATTGACTCTAAAGATTTTTGAAGATTTTTAGAAGAAATAGGGATTATTCAGAAAGCCAAGTACTTCAATTTGCAAAGGCTCAGGGAATTGCTCCGGGGATAATAGTTGGAAGGATGCAGTTGGAAGGGATGATTAAGTATAGTATGTTAAATAATTTGAAAGAGAAATATGAAATAGTTATTTAAAGTATATTATCAAAAAAAAGTTTAAAGTGACGGAATAATTAGAGATTTGATTTAATCACAGGTGGAGAATTAATATTACTATATGATTATGGAGTCATAAAATAAAAGTAAAAAAAACTAAATTATATGCTAAAAATAAAAGGGCGATCCTATATTGGACTGCCCTTTTAGTATACAAATTTCAGGGGGATATAATGAGAGAATTTAAAACCGAATCAACCCTTATTAATGGCAAACTTTGGCATTGTCTATAGCACCTGCACTTACCCCAAACGGTGTAGAGAATGACCCTTTATTTTTCAATGGAGAGATTATATACCCGACAATAGTTTCAGGTGGACTTTTGGTACTTGCAGATATAGTCAGTACAAGATACTTTAAATACGTACCGGTCGCACAAAGAGACCCTATTCTTTCTGCGCAAGGGGATATATTGAGAGCGGAATGCTTTTCAGCCTGCAATGGTGTTTATGCAAGAATGGATCTATTCCAAAGTGCACTGGACGGGGAGATACTTTATGGTACTACAAATGTGGATATAGGCAGTAATCTAAGAAAGTCTCTTTTTAATGTAAAGCAGGGGGACAGATTAAAGTTTCGTATAGGAGATGACGGATGGAAGGCTCTACACAGTAAGAATCTTGATGGTAGTGTGTTGACAGATATACATATACAAAGACCTGTAAAAATGCCTGATAGATGGGTTAGGGCACTTGGTAATTGTGCTATGCTACATCAAAATATGGAATATAAATTCCATATTGAAGGAATGCAGGCAAAATCATTTATTGCAATGCTGCCGGCGGCTACAGGTAAGGAGAGATCGGGATGGCTGACACCTACAAAGACAGGTGTAATGTTAAAGCCGAAAGAAGAGAAAAACAGTGTATATATCAGCGGACTGCATAGACTAAGTGCACTTAAGAGAGTAATGAGTAATGTAAATGCTGTTTATTTTTTTATGCACCGAATGATGGTGAGCCAGGGGCAGATGATGATTGAAGTATGTATGACCGGAGCAAATATTACCCTCAGTTTGACAGCGAAAAGTTATGAAGGGTATTCAGGGCGAGGGAGCATTACTTGATTCGCTTTCAACTCCTAAAAATACTTGAATGTGCGGATAAAATTGATGATATATTAAACTTTTGAATCAAGGCTTGATATTGATAAAATATCAAAAATCAATCGGAATAGTAAAAAAATGATATGAATGATGCAATGGAGCTGCTTGCCGTTTCAGGGAAGCTTGGGTTTGATGTCAGAGATAGAGCATTTTTTTCCATAGGGAATTGCCGGATGATCCGGATAGAGTTTTTAAAGGATAATCCAAGGCTTGTGGGTGCAAAAGAAGCTGGTTGAAGATACTGAATATATTGATGATAATATATGGCATGTAAAATCGGGGATACAACTTACAGAGTTATTTTATCCGACAGATGAAAAACCTTGAGAATGCAAAAATGCACTTGTACATGGTATCTGAAACATCAAAAACAGTAGAGGACCATGCAAGCATATTTTTGGCAGTAAAACTAAAAAAAGGAGTATAGTATGGCAAGCAAACTGGAAAAAAAGCGGCAGAAATATATCGTTCTCTCGGATATGAAGAGACAGATTTTTGATGATATTTTAAATCTTGGAATAGGAAGCAAAGAAGAGCAAAAAGAGGCAAGAGAAGGGTTAAAATCGGAGACTGGACAGAGATAAAACAATTATCAGATAATACATATGGATTTGTTTCTGTGGTGGATGTAGATCTTGAAAAGCTTGCAATCTTTGCTATAAGAGTGGGAGTGGATGCCAAGCGAGCTGCAAATATTCTTAGAAGAAGTAGCGAAGTCGCTCTAAAGGCTCTAAAGGAGAGAGGTGAGACTTTTGCAATGAACTTTATACAAGCCGCCTGTACATCAAACAGGAGAATATGGGAGCATTCATTGTCAGTGCTTGGTATGTTGGCACTAAAACTTGTTCATGAAATGAATCTTGAAATTCCCGAGTCTGTGGAGTATATGAAGGACTGGGCAGCTGTAGCGGCAATTCTTTTGACATCAAAAAGAAAAGACTACAATTTTGATGAGAAGTTTGTAATTGAAAAGAGTGAAATTTTAAGAAGATTTAATGAGCATATAGAAGTAGGCGTTGCCTTGAATGTGCCTGCAACCGGACCTTTTTCAAAGATACTTATATGGGGTGTACAAAATAATCTCATTACAAAAGATACTGCTATGGAGCAGGTGTTTTTACGGACTTAGCATTGCACAGAGGCCGGGAGACAGAAAAGAATATGTAAATGTATTGGAACAAATCGGAATTACAGATGAAGAGATAAAATCAAGAGTAGAAACAATTATTCCACTGCTTGGACTCGGAGAAACGGCTTTGATGGAGAGATTTGCTCCTGTACTTATAGAGAGTGCTACTGAAGATTGGTTATATACAATACTTATCTCCTGCAGTTCGGCAAAGGTGAAAAAAATAAAGAAACTGATTTTAAAGTCTGCTTTAAAAAGGGAAAAGCCTAAGTCGGTAAAAGAGTATGAGGAATGGCTTCTACTTTATAAGCAGGATGAGGATAAAAGTATAGTAAAGCTTGCAGGGAAGTATTGAAAAGGCTTGGGGACTGGAGATAGAAGATGAAGATGTAAAAGAAGAATTGCAAGGGCTTTGGAGAGAAACACCTAAACTTTGGGAGGTGCCAAGGTTTGAACTTGGTGAGATATCATCTGAAAGATTAACAGATTTGGTCTCAGATATTTCTAAAAGAAAGGACTATATTGCAGATCTTTTTTTTGAGAGATTTATTGCAATGGCAAATTATATTGCTTATACAAATTCGGATGAAGCTAAAATGAGTCTTGCAGGTATTCCAAACGGTGATGCCGGAGGTTTAAGAACACTTGGAAGATGGGCTAAGAACCTTGAAATGAATATGATAAAGGATACAAAAGAAAATGTGTGGAATGGTGAACAAGAAGTCTTAAAAATCAGATACCATGATCTTATGTACATGCGAAGAGAGCTATTGTTTAATTCTATGGGCAAATGGCCTTGTTTACTGAGTACACCAAGTTACGTCGATCTAAGTATCAGTTTAAATGATTTAGTGGAACGCTTATCAATATATGAAGATAAGAATTTATCATATGTTTCAGAGCCGGATCTACAGCTTGCAATTACAAGATTGGAGATAGAACATCCGTCAGATATAGATATAAAAAAACACATAGAAAAATTAAAGAAGATAGACCTGAAAAATAGAACTTCCTTCAGGAGAAGTGTTAAAGGATGAATCAGGTGAGGAGATTTCAGTCGGTAATCTGATTGTAGGGTATTTAAAAGATTCATACATTGAACCGGAATTGAAAACGGGAGAAATTGCATATTGGAATATTAAGGTTAATATACCCGAAAGTCTTAGAGCATTACCGAATAGACTTTCACATAATTATATAAATATGTTTTTCTGTTTTTCCAAACTGGGGTGATTATTCTCTTACAGCTATACATAGAGATATTGAAGTTTACCATGGCCAGGGAATTGTTTTAAGGCAGATAGCAAGAAGAAGAAAGCCGGTTACAAAAGGTGCAATGATGAATTGGATCGCCATACAAGGTAATTTAAACGTCGAAAATGCAGAGGATATTATAGAGGCCAGTCAAAAAGCATGGGATAGAGGACTTTTGACACCCGGAATAGCTGATATCTCAGAGATTGATTGGAGCGGTGGTACACCGTCAAACTTGGCAAGTCTGGCTTTTGCAATGGAAAATATGGCTAAAGACGGTATGCTGAGTTTGGTATGGATGGCTGCCTGTGATGTGGTGGAGGTATCGCTTAAAGCACCTAGAATGCTTACAGGAACAGCTGAGATTGTAAAATTTCTAAGAGATTATCTTGATGAAGTTATTTTTGCGGTAGAAAATAAGCTTGCCCCACAAAATGCATTGGAAATGAAGGCTGTAAAGAATCTCGCCACAAAATCCGGATCTTCAAAGGCTGTAGAATATGCCAAGGAAATAGTGAATAAGCTAAATTCTCTTGGTATGGATATAAAAGAAGAAAAAGTATGATGAAGTACAGAATCAAAAATACTCGAATGATTTTTGATGAAGTATGGGTGGCATTACCGAGGCTAAAAAGCTTATCTATGATAATGTTGAGTTTAATATAAATGTATTTGAAGTAAGAAAGACAGAAAAAGCTTTCAGCTTTGATTTGAAATTACCGGATATACCTGACAGGCTGTTTCAAGTATATATTTACGGATGGTTTTACGGAATTCAAAAAGAGGCTCAGATGTCGGGGAGCTGTGGCTGACAGCGACGGAAAAAAATCATAGATGAGAAAAGCAAAAAGAGCGTATGGCTTCATTACGACCCTGAAAAGAAAAAGGTTGTAGTAAGCAAATATAGAAACTGGAGAGGTGAAAAAGAAGGTCCACTTGAGGGCAGTTCAACACCTTATTCAAAGATATTTTTAACTATTGCAGTGAGTACTTTGGCACAGGACGGAGAGAGTATTTATGGAGCAAAAAGTCTTTTCAGACAACTGGTGGACTCAGGAGATTTATCTGTAGAGAAATTTAAGAGAAGTCATGAGAGAACTTTTATTACATGAGGAGATAAGCCCGGCAAAGCTTGTAAGAATAGTTGAAAAAGAAAATAAGCTTTTAAGTATATGCTATGTGATGCTTGTTGAGTGTATCAAATACGCCGGAGAGGTTGTTGTAAAAAATAATAAGCCTCCTGTATGGATAAACAGAGTTTTGGATATCTGCACTTATTATGCCGATTATTTAAGAGAAGCAATGAAGAGAGGATATATTTTGGATGAGGATGCCAAATGGTCCGGACTTTTAGAAATTGCAAACTGTACTGCCAAGTCCACTGCAGTGAAGAAGGCAAAGAGTTTGGCAAAAATACTGGGGATAGGATGATTAAGGAATGAGAATATCTGATAGTGGAATATATAAAACTCCCAAGGAAGCATTGAAGGCTGTATTTGGTTACGACTCATTTAGGCAGGGGCAGGAATCGGTTATAAATGCTGTTTTGGATGGAAGAGATATTCTTGCCGTGATGCCTACAGGAGCGGGAAAGTCACTGTGCTACCAGGTTCCGGCTATGCTGCTTTCAGGAATCACATTGGTCATTTCTCCACTTATCTCCCTTATGCAGGATCAGGTAAAGGCATTGAATGAAGCCGGTGTGGATGCTGCATTTATAAACAGCTCTTTATCTGAAAAGGAGATGCATGATACTTTCAAAAATGCATCGAAAGGTCAATATAAGATTATATATGTGGCACCTGAGAGACTGATGAGTGAAGGTTTTGTCAGGCTTGCAAAAGGTGTTGAGATTTCAATGATAACTGTGGATGAGGCACATTGTATCTCACAGTGGGGACAGGATTTCAGACCAAGTTATATGGATATAGCGGAGTTTGTAAATGTTTTGGATAAACGTCCGATTATAAGTGCATTTACAGCAACTGCCACTCAGAATGTTAGAGAAGATATTATTTGCTCATTGGGGCTTACCAATCCATATTTTCTTGTAACGGGATTTGACAGGGAGAATTTATTCTTTCAGGTAGATAAACCACAAAGTAAAGACCGCTTTATACTTGATTATTTAGACAGACATAAGGGTGAAAGTGGAATTATATACTGTGCAACCAGAAAAAATGTGGACAGTTTATATACACTATTAAAAAAGCGGAACATATCTGTTGCAAAGTATCATGCAGGAATGAGTATTGAAGAGAGAAAGCAAATGCAGGATGATTTTGTATTTGACTATACAAGTATCGTAATAGCAACAAACGCTTTCGGAATGGGAATTGATAAATCAAATGTCAGATTTGTCATTCACTACAATATGCCGTCAAGTATGGAAAACTATTATCAAGAAGCGGGAAGAGCCGGTAGAGACGGACTTAACTCCGAATGTATTTTACTGTTTTCACCTCAGGATATTATAATTAACAGATTTTTATTGGAACATAAAGATTTTTAGTGAAATTGATCCGACAGATGCAATGACAATCAGGAGAGGGATATTAAAAAGACTTCAGATAATGGAGGGATATTGCTATACGACTGAATGTCTGCGCAACTATATTTTAAAATATTTCGGAGAAGATCCCAAAAAGCCATGTGATGATTGCGGTAATTGTCTGCGTCAATTTGAAACTCTTGATATGACGGATGAGGCTAAAAAAAGATAATAAATTGTATCTATGAGTCTCGTGGAAGGTATGGTAAGAATATAATAATGGATACAGTACTTGGAGCAAAAGACTGCAAGGCTGGAAGAAATAGGAGCAAGTAAATATAAAGTCATATGGAGTTTTGGAATCATCAAATAAAAACTCTTTTACGGCGACTTATTGAAGAGCTTTTACTTGAGGGCTATATTCAAACAGGAGAATATCAGGTTTTAAAACTTGGAGACATAAGTAAATTAAAGTTAAAAGATACTAAGGTCCTGGTAAAGATAACCGATGAAGATAAGGCCACAAATAGGAAGTTAAAGCCTAAGAAGAATATAAAGGGAATGGATTCACTTACTTCTTCAGGATTCAAACTCTTTGATAAATTAAAAGAGCTGAGACTTGAAATTGCCAGAGAAGAAAAGATGCCTCCATATATTGTTTTCAATGATAAGACCTTAATTGATATGTGTGCAAAGATGCCTACCACAAAATCCGATATGTTAAATGTTTCCGGTGTCGGAGAAAATAAATACGGTAAATACGGTGAAAGGTTTATTGCTGTAATAAAAGAATATGCAAAAGCAGTTAAAATAATATAATAAATAACAGGTAATAAAAGCTCCATTCGATAAGTAATCGTTTGGAGCTTTTTATATGTTTAAAAGCGTTATTATCTATCGGAATATAATTTTAATGTGCAAAAATATTGTACATTCTTTATGCTATTTTTAAACATGAAAATAAATCGGATGAAGAAATTTTGGTATGACTAAAGAGGAGGTTGATTTTTGAATAAATATGACAAAGTAATCGGGAAAACAGTTTGGAATTATACAAGGTGAAAAAAATATCTTGTTTTTATTAAAACCGGTAGAGGTGGAAGTATAGAAGGTTTTGAAAAATAAATATTTGAGCATATGCAGCTTTTTTTATTTAAAAAATATGGTTATACATTTGTTGTTTCCGCCAATCCTAAAGATTCGGTATGTGATTTGGAGGAAGAAATAAAAATGTATAAGTAAGTATGTAGGGATTATAAAGAAATATTTTTTTGTCGGAATTTCAAACGGAGCTTTTTATAGGTGCAGCTCAGTGTAGAAAAATTGAAAAAAATAAAGAATGCTGTTTTGATTAATGCTCCACTGATGATCAACTTTCATAAAATAAAAGAAGGTGTAGAAAAGTTTAGAGGAGATAATATGTACTTTTTCTGTATGGTGAAGAGGATCCTTCATTTCGCTATATTGAAATTTTTGAATGTTATAAAAAAATACCGCCTGTAAATATAAAAATAATTAAAGGTGAGGACATGATTTTTTTCAAAAGAGTCTTTGATATCTGAATTGAATTATTTTTTTGACGGATTGAAGGCGGAAAACAAAGGTAATAGAAAAAAATAAAGGTTAGAATAGAGGAAAATGCAAAATGAGTGAATTTGATAAAATTATAGGATATGCTGATATAAAGGCTGAATTGATACGCTTTTTGTGATGTGATAAAAAAACTTTGAAGAATATAATTTACTTGGAATAGAAATACCCTAGAGGAATACTTTTTGTATGGGTGAGCCCGGTATAGGAAAGACAATCTTAGCCAAGAGTTTTATAAGAGAAAGTGAAGTTAAATCATTTACAATAAGGAAAAATAAACATGGTGGGGAGTTTGTTAACCATATCAGAAATACTTTTGATAAAGCAAAAAAAGAGGAATGTGCTATAGTATTTCTTGATGATATGGATAAATTTGCAAATGAGGATGAATATCATAAAGATGCTGAGGAGTACGTAGTTGTACAATCATGTATAGATGATTGTAAGGGCTCAAATGTTTTTGTTTTGGCTACAGCAAACAATATATATTGTTTACCGAATTCATTGATGAGAGCAGGGCGTTTTGATAAGGTTATTCAGATGACATGCCCCGGTGGAGATGATGCCAAGAAGATAATAAAGCATTTTTTTAAGTAAAAAAACGAGTACTTGGAGATATAGATATAGATGATATATCAAGTTTTCTGGCAGGACATTCCTGTGCAGAATTGGAAATGGTTATAAACGAAGCAGGAATTTATGCGGTATTTGATAAAAAGAGCAAAGATAGAGCAAAGAGATATTATAAAGGCATGTATGCGTTTGATATTTGATGCATCGGAGTCAGTAGAATATATTGATAGTAATATTTTAAAAAAGGTTGCAGTACATGAGTCAGGACATGCTGTTATTTCTGAAATATTGGAGCCGGGATCTGTAAATCTTGTTTCTATCTGTGGATACTCAAATAATTCAGGGGGTATAACCTCTGTAAGAAAACCTGATGATTATAATTTTAATGTAGTTGCACAAGAGAATGAAGTCATCAGAAGCCTGGGAGGTAAGGCTGCGACTGAAATGATCTATGGAACATTTGATCTGGGTTGCATAGATGACTTGCAAAGGGCTCTTGACTTGGTTACAATATTTGTTGACAATTACTGTGCATATGGATTTGATGCTTTTGAAGGATGTAATCCATCCCAATATTTATTGGAAAGCAAGGACAGAAAAGTTGCCAAAGAGATGGATAGATATTATAGAAAGTCAAAAGCAGATTATTGCTGAAAATAGAGGATTTTTTTGATGCCATGGTTCAAGAACTTTTGAAAGAGAAAACACTTACTAAAAAGCAAATTAGGAGTATACGAGACAGTGTAATGATTAGAGCTTGAAAAAAAAGATTTGTAATGATGTAGAATAAAAATGAATTATACATTATAAACTTTAATAGAAATAAGTTATTATGGGGAGGATTTATGGGATTTCGATTGATTCTAAAGTGCTTGGACTTAGAGAGGTGATAAAGGTAAATGAAGGGAAAGTTATAGAATACCTATTTACCAGCGTCCATATTCATGGGAAGAAAAAAATATAAAAGATTTTCTGGAATCTATATTTGATGCATTTAAAGAGGTCAATGAAATAAAGACTGCAAAAACAAATGCAAAACCTGTGTTTTTTTCGGTACAATACAGCTTGATCGTAATAAAGATGATAAAAATACACTTGATATTGTTGACGGTCAACAAAGACTTACAACATTTCTGCTGTTTTTTTGGACGTGCTTCAAAGAAATGAAAAACATCCTAAAAGAGTATATTGATTGCAGCATGGTTATAAAATCGGAGAAGCTTAAAGAAGTATTAAATGATAATATCAAAAAGATTCTTCCAAATATTACGAAAAACAGGAAACTGCTGAAAGGAAAGAAGTTGAGCATTTTTGAAAAAGGAGTTTAAAGATAAAAATAAATTCTATACTGAATTAAAAACTTTGTTTTGGATAATGTATACTTCGTACAACTGATTACTGAAGAGATGGATTTATCTGAAGTGGTGTCGGTTTTTAATACTATAAACACTACAGGGCTGGATTTGAATGCAACAGATATTTTTTTAAAGTAAGATACTATAATTATCTTAGAGGAATTGATAAGACAGAAAGACTGGTTGGAAAGAAAATAAATTTCATGTTATCAATCGATAGATGACAGCAATGAGAAACTTGGAAAAAGACGGAAGAACAGATCAGACAAAAATTTGATATGGGATGGGTTTTAGATATCTACAAACATATAATTTGTGCTGAATTTGGCTGGGGATTTTCTGAAGTGTCCAAGAGTAATCAAAAGTTCTTTGATGAACTTTTTAAAGGAGATAAACTTACAGAACAAAGTGACCTAAGCGTACTGGAGTTTGACACATTTCAAGCAGATAGTGGATGGGATTTATAGATTATTGGCGTTGGATTGAAAATGTAAGGTATAATGGGTGAACATCCTGAAATAGCAAAAGAAATCTTTTCAATTTATTTGGTAGAAAAACCAGATATAAAAGGTATTGGACCATACCTTTTGTGGTTGCATATTTTAGGGTTAAAGCTGAAGGAAAGAAATGGAGCGATTACTATATAGATTCATTGAAAGTAAATATGTATATGTTTAGATTCTTCTTAATCTATACCGTTGTCAATGACAGAGTAATAAATCCTGTTCAAAAATAAGGTTTGTGATGAATGCTTTAAAGTGGTTTTAAGGAATGTGGCACTGACGAGATTATAAGAAACATTAAAAGTCTTTTGTGGTCATCTGTACGCAGTAATGAGTATAATCCGTGTGATGATTTTTATAAAACTATTCAATACGGTTTATTTGACAATGGGAGTAGGGTTCACCTTGTTTGTACACTGACTGCACTTATTGATGAGGTGACTAAAAGGGTAAAAAGAACGTGATATTTATGAGAAGTTTTTTAACTATGAAATGATCAAGGATCCATATGATATCGAACATATTGAGGCAAGAAATAATTTTAAAGATGATAAGGACAATGTGGATGAGTTTAACGGAATAGGTAACTTGACGGTACTTGAGCGCAGTATTAATAGAAGCGTCAAAGATAAGTCTTTAAAAGGTAAGACTGAAAAGTACGAGGAATCAAAATATGCTTCAGTCCAAGCAGTCAGACAGGAGATTTTGGACAAGCACAAAGATAAATGGGATATAGAATGTGTTGGAAAAAGGAGAAAAGAAGAAAAGAAAAAAAGATAGAGAGTTTTATGGACGGAGAATAGATTTTTGTATCCGAGAGGGAAGATTAAGTGTACGGTATAGGTAATAAAAAAAGATGTTGAATATGTTTATACTTGAGATACTTCGCAATTATACCGATGAAGATCATTCTTTGACACAGCAAGAGATTATAAAGCTTTTGGAAAAAGATTACGGAACGGTATGTGACAGACGCTCTGTAAAGAATAATGTCTTGTTATTGAAAGAATTCGGCGAGAGCCATGGATTTGAAATATCAATGGAAGACGGATACAGAATGGTTTTTAGAGAGTTTGACGATGCGGAACTTAGGATACTTATTGACAGCATTTTATTTTTCAAAAGCATTTTTCTTCAAAAGCAGGCCAAGGAACTTATTAAAAAGATACGAGGGCTTTCAAGTAAATATTTTAATGCAAAAGTGTCAAATATATGCAATATACCTGAGCTTAACAAGAACATAAACAGACAAAAACATCTACTCTATAGATAAGATAAATGATGCTATCTCAGAGGGACATAAGGTCAGTTTTATATATAATGATATAGGAACGGATTTTAAGCTTCATCCAAGGAGAGAAGAGCCTTATATTGTAAATCCGTACAGAATAGTTGCTAATAACGGGAAATTCTATTTGATAGGAAATTATGACAAGTATGATAATGTAGTACATTTTCGTATAGACAAAATGACTGAGGTATGTGAACTTGAAGATAGAGTTAAGCCGATGAAAGATGTTCCTGAGCTTAAATCAGGGATAAATCTTCCAAAGCATATGGCTGAACATATTTATATGTTTAGCGGAAAAAAAGCACTGCTGTTAAGCTCCTGACAACCAAAGATATGATGTCTGAGTTGGTGGATTGGTTTGGGACAGACTTTAGTATTATTAAAAAAGATGAAGAAGATATTATAGTAAGAGTCAACTGTAATGAAAAGGCAATGAAATTTTGGGCATTGCAATACGGGCCTTATGTAGAGATTCTGGAACCTGAAAGTCTTAGAAATCAAATTAAAGAAAGTATTGCCGGTATGTCAAAGAAATACTCTGATAGATAAGGGGAGTTTAAGTAAGGCATAAGAAGGTTTATTAGCTGTCATTTTTAACGGACAGATACTCTGATAAACTCAATCATAACAAAGGAGTACTTTGTAGATTGGAGGAAGAAGATGATAGCACAGATGAGTAGTAAATCGAGGATTTATCACAGACCGGGATGCAGATTTATAAATCGAATAGAAGAAAAGTCATTGATAAGCTTTGACATGGATGACGGAAGGATTAAATATTTAAAGCCATGTAAGTGCTGCTGTAATATCAAGTTTTTATATAATGAGTATAGAGAAAATTTAAAGGATGTATTCAGAGATTTACCTATATGGACAGAGCTTAAGGACGATTATATAGAAGTGCATACTGACTGGTACAATTGGAGAATAGGTCTAAGTGAATCGAGTCAGGAAATAAGACTTTATCTTGAAGAGTGGAATGAAGAATTTCAAAAAGATTTATTAATCAGAGTGGATGAGGCTGGAGGAAGCAAAAACTTAAAAAAGGCTATGAGATATATTGCAAAGGAAGAGAGGGTAGCCTTTTATCCTTGTAAGTATAGAAAGTATGCACTTGGAATAGAGTGCTTAGCTAAGAAAAGGGGAGTGCAAATAGAGTTTGACGACACCGATCTTTATATTCTTACCGATATGGCGGCTTGGAAAATATCGTATGTACAATACTTTGACAGGTATAAGTTATTGCATTGTCCGTTTGACGGAAAGCCTCTCACTATGGAAGAAGCAAAGACTGCGCATTACCATGTACAAAGGGATGTGGTAAAGAATCAATCACCATACAATCATCTCGAATATATTGTAAGACATGATGAAGCAAAAAAGTTAATGCAGGTCAGTTATAAGAAATTACCGAAAGTAACAAAGCAACAAAAAAAGTATTATCGTCAAGCTGAAAACAGGGAAAAAGAAACAGCATAAAAAGAGTTTGGAACTTATTTGCAAAACTTGAAGAGGGGAAGGTGAAGTAAATTCCGTAAAAGTTCTTTTAAAAAGAAAAGAGTGTGAAATACCGCTCTTTTTTATTAAAATAAATTTAACCGTACTTGTATACCACAGGTTTAATGACAGGTTGGATACTATATAATATACTTAGCTCATCAAAGCAAAGTATGTCTCCTATAGTTCAATGGACAGAATGATCGGCTACGAACCGGTTGATTCCGGTTCGAATCTGGATAGGAGAATGGATATGTTACAGCAATTTAGTTGTTAGATATCAACTTATATTTGGGCAGGTGTCCCGAGTGGCGAAGGGGCGGACTGTAAATCCGTTACAAAAAGAAACACCGCAGGTTCAAATCCTGCTCTGCCCATTTTATTATAGAAATGTGTAAATCTTCATAATTGACTCCAAATATAAAAAAATATAATCTTTAAACCTTATTTTGACATAATACTATATAATATATTAATCATGGAATTCATGAGACATTAGGATATAAGGAGAAAAGATTTTGAATAGAGAAGTTATATTTGAGACAAAGGGAGAAAAGGCAATAGACGGTGCAGGCGTACATTTGGTGCGTGTGCTGGGAAACTCTACAAGGGATATATACGATCCGTTTTTGATGTTGGATGCCTTTGACAGTAAAGATAAGAGAGAGTATAGCGCAGGATTTCCGATGCATCCTCATAGAGGTATAGAGACTGTGAGCTTTTTATGCAAAGGAGAAATGACTCATAGGGATCATCTTGGGACTGAGGCCACAATATATGATGGAGAGGCACAATGGCTGACAGCCGGTTCAGGTGCGGAACATGAAGAAATGCCCGGAGGAGAACGTATTCTCGGTACTCAATTATGGTTAAATTTGCCTGCAAAATATAAGATGAGCGCACCGCCTGCATATCACAGTATTTCAAACAAAGAAATTAAAGAGTTTGAATTTAAAGGAGGTAGACTTCGACTGATTACAGGAAAGTATGAAGATGAAGAGGGATGGCAGGGAAAGTATCTACCTTTAGATTTTTATGACATACATCTTGAAGATAATGCAAGTGTTGAAATACCTGTAAGAGAGGGCCTGTCAGCTTTTGCATTTACACTGCGTGGTGAAGTGATAATTTCAGGTAAAAATGTAGAGGAGAAAACTGCGGCAAAGCTTGGAGATGGGGACAGAGTTTTACTTGAAACCCAAAAATAATAAAGCGGAAATATTGATATATGCATCAAAGAGGTTGGATGAGCCTGTAGCTTGGTTTGGACCTATTGTTATGAATACAGAGGCGGAAATAAGACAGGCATTTGAAGAATTAAATAACGGGACATTTATAAAAGAAAATGCAGACTATGGTAATGAAGTTTTAGAATAGTATGAAATACAGAGCTCGTATAACTAAGGCCTGCATTGACATAAATTTTTGTCTGAATTATAATATTTTACAGACTTGACTTATAAAATTATTAGATATAATAACGTTGATATATTACAATAAATTACTTTTAACAGAAATATGGAGGCATTATGAAACAGTGTATGGATTTAACTAATTTACATCGCAGATTAAAAAAGATAATAGGCCAGGTGCAGGCAATAGATAAAATGTTAGAGGAAGACGTGCCATGTGAGGATGTGCTTTCGCAGATAAATGCCGCAAAATCAGCATTACACGGTTGCGGAAAAGTGATACTGAAGGACATATACAACACTGTGTGAGAGACGGTATTGACCATGGTGATGTAGATAAGACAATAGAGAATTTTTACAAAAGCGGTAGAGCGATTTGCAAATATGGGCTAATATATTCAATATAAGACTTCAATAAAGCCGATACATTATTCAAAGCGAAATGATTAATGTATCGGTTTTTTAATATGAGCTTGACAACATATACCCCTATGGGTATAATACGAACATAAACATATACCCCTATAGGTATAAACTATAACTTATGTATTTTGAAAGAAGGCTTATATGAAAGATTTTTATGAGAAAAATCGAAGGTTTAATGGAAATTGGAGGAGTAAAAAGATATAGTATTTTTGGTTATATCGGGATTATCTCTTTCTTAAGCTTAACCGGATTGATAAAGCTTCTGGTTAATCTTGCATGGGTTGCAATTATACTTTGCGGATTACCTATAATAATGGAAGCTATAATAGGTCTGACTACAGAATTTGATATAAAAGCGGATGTGTTGGTTTCACTTGCACTTATTGCAGCCATATGTATCGGTGAAGTTTTTGCAGCCGGAGAAATAGCCTTTATCATGCAGTTTGGAGCATTACTTGAGGATTTAACTGTGGAAAAGGCAAGAGCGGGAATTGAAAAGCTTGTAAAACTGACACCTAAAACTGCAAGAATTATTGAAAACGGTGTTGAAAGAATAATAGAATCGGATAATGTAAAGACAGGAGATATTATAAGGGTACTACCCGGTGAAAGTATACCTGTTGACGGAACTATTACTTCAGGGCAGACTTCTATAGATCAGTCGATAATGACGGGAGAGTCCTTACCGGTAGATAAAACTGTAGGAGACGAGGTTGCAAGCGGAACGATAAATCAGTTCGGAGTATTTGAAATGAAGGTCACTAAAGTCGGTGAGGACAGTTCTATTCAAAGGATGATTAGACTTGTGCAATCTGCAGATGCAGGCAAGTCAAAGATAGTAGGCATTGCTGACAGATGGGCCACATGGATTGTAATTATAGCACTCAGTGCGGCAGTACTTACATGGATATTTACCGGAGAAATAATCAGAGCGGTTACCATACTTGTTGTTTTTTGTCCTTGTGCATTGGTACTTGCTACACCTACAGCTATAATGGCGGCAATAGGAAATGCAACGAAACACGGATTTCTTGTAAGAGAGGGCGATGCCTTAGAGAGACTTTCAAAAGTTGATACTATTGCTTTTGATAAAACCGGTACACTTACAACAGGTAAGCTTACGGTTAAGGAATACAAGAGTATATCAAATGATTTTTACCGATGAAGATATTTTTTTCATTTGCGGCAGCTTGTGAGACGCTTTCTGAACATCCTATAGGAAAGGCAATTGTAAATTCATATAAAGAAATAATCGGAAAAGATATTTTTAAAATGTGAGAATTTTCTTATGACAGTCGGTAGGGAGTATCATCTACAATAGACAATAAAACGGTTTTTGCCGGAAATATAAGACTTTTAAATGATAACAATATTACTGTTGAAAATGAGGAGGAGTTCAGTAAGTATACAAATCGAGGGAAGTACAGTTATTTATATAGGAATAGATTCAAAGTTTGCAGGATATATAGTACTTTCAGATACATTAAGAGAAGAGAGTTCTCAAATGATATCAAAACTGTCAGGACTTGGAGTGGCACCGGTTTTACTTACAGGTGATAATGCAAATGCTGCAGGTAATATAGCAAGTGCATTAAAGATATCTGAGCATATTTCAGAGTGTATGCCGAGGATAAGCTCAAGTTTATTGACAGTAGGGAGAAGGAAGAAAAACTTGTATGTATGATTGGAGACGGTGTAAATGACGCGCCTGCACTTAAAAGAGCAACCGTTGGTATTGCTATGGGAGGTGTGGGAAGTGATATTGCCATAGAAGCGGCGGATATTGCACTTGTAGATGATGATGTTAAGGAGCTTCCACATTTATTGTCACTATCTAAAAAGATGATGAATACTATCAAGTTAAATATGTCATTTTCTATGGGGCTGAATTTCATTGCGATTTTTTTGGCAATAACAGGTGTATTAAATCCTATTGTAGGAGCATTGGTACATAATGCAGGCTCTATACTTGTAATAATTAATTCGTCGCTTTTTGCTTAAGTGGAAGGGATATATATAAGATTTATTAAGGCAATCTTTTTGGGACTGCCTTTTTATTAATATAGTATATAATATGTTTTTGGCATTAATAATATCTAATTATATAGGAGATAAGATGAGCGAAAAAGAGAAGATGCTCGCAGGAAAGATATATGATCCGACCGATGAAGAATTGGTAAGGCTGAGAACAAAAGCACATAGACTTTCACAACAGTACAATGCTTTATTTGAGGATGATTGTTTGAGAGATACTGTTATTGATGAACTCATACCGAATAAAGGTAAGGGATTGTATTTACAAGGTCCGATTTATTTTGACTATGGAGCTTTCACAACATTTGGAGAAAACTGCTATGCCAATTTTAATTTTACCGTATTGGATGTATGCCCTGTAAATATAGGTGATAATGTAATGTTCGGACCGAACTGCAGTCTTATGACACCTGTTCATCCGCTTAGATGGCAGGAGAGAAATGTAAAATACAAAGAAGACGGAAGTGCATATGATGATGAGTATGCAAAGCCTATTACTATAGGGTCAAATTGCTGGATTGCAGCTAATGTGGTAATAACAGGAGGGGTGACTATAGGAGAGGGCAGTGTAATAGCTGCCGGAAGTGTGGTTACAAAGGATATACCGGCAAATTCACTCGCTGCCGGAAATCCCTGTAGAGTGCTTAGAGAGATAACTGAAGAAGACTCTGTAAAAATATAAGAGTGAATTATTTTTAGAATAAAGGTTTATAAAAAGGATGAATAAGGAATTTATAAAAGAATTAACAATTGATATTATCGTGGATATCATAGCAGGTGCTTTTATGGGAATAGGTACATACTGTTTTGCGGCATTCAAATTCCCTATGGTGGGATTTACAGGTTTGGCACTAATTATTTACCAATTGGTAGGACTTCCTGTCGGAATAGGAACAATAATATTAAATATACCTTTTGCAATACTCTCATACAGAGAAATAGGAAGAAAATTTTTATTAAAGTCTGTTAAATCGATTATAATAACTTCTATAATGATTGATATAGTTGCAAAAGCACTTCCTGTTTATCAGGGAGATTATATGTTGGCTGCTATATGTACCGGAATAATATCGGCAATAGGATATACGCTTATCTTTATGAGAGATTCTTCTACAGGCGGTGCTGATTTTATAATGGTTTTGATACATCATTTCTTCCCGCATATTTCACTGGGAAAGATAGCATTGGTTATAGACTCTTTGATTATTGTGCTGGGTGTTGCATTGGTTTCAAGAAATGTAAACAGTTTGATTTATGGACTTATTATAGCTTATCTGGTATCTGTAGTACTTGATAAGGCTATGGACGGACTTACAGCAGGTAAGCTTATTATGATTATTTGTGACAAGCCGAAGGAAATGGCAAAGGAAATATCGGATCTTATCGACCGTGGCTCAACATATCTTAAAGCTGTGGGAAGCTATACAGATGAAGAAAGAAATGTGGTAATGTGTGCATGCAGAACAAAGGAAGTGCATACAGTAAGACAGGCTGCAAAAAGGCTGGATCCTAATTCATTTGTTATTATTTTGGATTCAAATGAAGTGGCAGGAGAAGGATTCAGACGTTTATAAGGATGGAAAATGAATATATTTGAAGAAAAGAAAATAAGGATAAGCGAAGCGGTCCTTGCATTGGATCTGGACGGTACATTGACAAATTCAAAAAAGGAGATTACCGAGAATACTAAAGCCGCTATAGACAAATTTATAAAGGCCGGAGGAACGGTTGTACTTGCCTCGGGCAGACCCATATTTGGAGTAAGTCCGATAGCAAATATACTTGAACTTGAAAAGAAAGGCGGCTATATACTTGCCTATAACGGTGGATATTTCTATGATTGTAAAAATGATAAAGAGCTTTTTATGAAGGAACTTACACATGAGTATCTGCCTATTTTGGAAGAACAGGCAAAACATTTTGGTGTAAACATGATGACTTACAATCATGATAAGGCATATGCTCTTGATATAGATGAGCAATATTATATGTTGGAGGTCACAATAAATCACTTTATAAGAGTTAAGGTTGATCCTCTTGCCCCACAGATTACATTTCCGGTTATTAAATGTTTGATGACCGCACCGGGTGAGCATCTTGCAAAGGTTGAAAAGGAAATGAAAAAGCTTTGGGAGGGAAAGCTAAATATTGTTCGTTCAGAGCCGTATTTTTTAGAGGTTACAGAGGTAGGCATAGATAAAGCAAATACTCTTTTAAATATGACAAAGAAGATCGGCAAGGACACAAAGAATCTTGTTTGCTGTGGTGACGGATTCAATGATTTATCAATGATACAGGCTGCAAGCATAGGTGTTGCAATGGCGAATGCGCAGGAGAAAGTTAGACAGGCTGCAGACTATATTACAAAGTCCAATGATGAGGACGGTGTAGTAGATGTGATTGATAATCTTTTCTGTTGGGACAGGTAGATTGCATGGAGGATTTGAATGAACAGAGGAAGACGACCGAAAATAAAAATAACAATTACTGATCGTAGGGGAAAGATGGGATGTCACAGAGGACATCATGTCGGAGAAGTATTTGATTATGATGAGGACAGGGGAAAAATTTGTCCTATGGCAATGCATTGCGCCTTCCCATATATAGATATTCTAAGATATGGAGGCAGCTTACCGGGACAGCCTGAGGATGTGCTGAATTTTGCTGTTCTGATGCGGATGTTATTTTTGGTTTTTAAGGCTGAGATGGAAAAAAATAAATGGAGTGAGTATGAATAAAAAGCCTATATTTGAAATTATTGCAGACCGTTTGAGACAAACCGAATTTAAAGACGATGATATAATTACTTTGGGAAAGGATTTTTCACTACCAAGTGATGAAAAAGGTCTCAGATATGTCGACGGTGCAAAGGATGGTATATGTGCCTATCATATGGGGGCGGCAGAGATCACAAAGAAAGATATCGAAGAGATAAATAAGGTTATCACACTTGCAAATAAAGGTGATTATGATCGAGCTGATTCTGTACTTGAAAAGCTTTGTGAACGTATAAGAGTGGTGAATTTTATAGATGAACTTCAAGATTGTATACTTGATCGAAAAAGATGAAATAGAAGATAAATTTTATGTATATTCTTTTGCATTTGATGACTCAGTCTGCAAATATTGAATGTGTTAAAGTTGGAATGATGATTCGAGAATTGTTTACACAAAGTGATGAAGTAAAAGGGTATAGTGAGGACTCTTGGACTTTCGGATGAGTTTACATTGTATTCGGTTTTTATAATGAGAAACTGGGAGAATGGAAATACTGAGATAATGAATATTGCTAAGTCTGTAAACGGATGGGGAAAAGTACATGCAGTTCACTATATTGAGCCGGATACAGAAGAGATAAGACAGTGGCTTTTGACAGATGCAGTGTCAAATGATGTTATGCCGGCTTATTCGGGATGGGATTGCTATAAAAAAGGCGGATGTAGAAGCTGTAATTAAAAAAAGATAAGCTTACTTATGAGGGAGCTAGAAGGTGTTTTATCGATTGTGGATGCAATGCTTGATGAAGGACCGGTACTTGGTATTTCAAATATTGAAGATCCTAAAGAGGTACTGTTGAATGTATTAAATCATGCGATAAAACATGCTCCGTTAAATGCCAAGGATTGTAAGATTATAAGTAATATTTTGGATTGGCAAAAAGAAAATCTTGGAGATACAGAGATAGAATCAATTTCAAATAAAATTTTTGAAACCGGTGAGAAATAAAATATACTATTAGAAAGGTAAATAATGCTGGGTAAGACACATTTTTTCTGTAGGGATGGCGGCAGGACTTGCACTCTGCAGACCACAGAGTATAACAATGCTTGTTGCAGGAACAGCTTTAGCAGGATTTGGAGGAATTATCAGTGATATAGATGTAGGTACATCCGGTGTCTACAATAAGGTGGATCGTATTATAGGATTGGCCATTGGAACTGTTACAGGAATAGTAATTGCAGATGCTGTTTTTCACGTTGGCATATATGACAGACTGATGACGGACAGCAATATTGCCCGAATTATTACCGGAGTATTAGCGTTTCTGTGTATATGTATTTTTGGAATGAAACAGCCACATAGATCATTTATGCACTCAATATTGGCATTACTTGGTCTCAGCTTTTTGTATATATGATTTTTCCCGATGTGGCACCGTATTTTTAGTATAGGTTTTGCTTCACATATGGTTATTGATGCACTAAATGGTAAGCGTGAGAAACTTTTTTGGCCTGTAGGCAAAGGATTTGCATTACGAATGTGCTCATCAGACGGATTAGTAAATAATTTGCTTTTTCACATATCTAATTTACTGGTATTGATATTAATACTGACTTCACGGCCTGTACTTTTTATTCTGATTAATATAAGCGGTTTATTACAAAGATAAAATATATTTCTAATTCCTGTTTTTAAAATACAGGGATTTTTTATACTAAGTATATTGATGGTTACCTCGTGTATTTTATATAATATAAAAATAGTATAAAAAGGTGGTAGCATGGGAAGAGTTTATTTAAAGACAAAATTTGACAATGAAATGAAAATGGAAATTCTCACAGTGTAAATATTGCAAATGCAATGTATGGATTTTAGAGATATGGGAGCTGAGATAATTCCCTATCATAATATTGATGAAATTTATGATAGAGTAAATAGAGAAGATATAGTGCTTGATTATATAGGACAATGTAACAGTATATTCTCAAAATTTGGTGTTGAACCAAGTATACCGGATTATCCGGATGTTCTGAAGCCATTTCTTGGAAGGAAGATTTGGAAGGATACTATAAACAGTATATCAAGAAGCGAAGAAAAATGGTCAGGGGGTTATTTGTTAAGCCTATAAAAAGTAAGGTTTTTACCGGTAAGATAATAGGTAGCATATCAGATCTTGTAGGCTGTGGAAATCATTCAGAAGATTATGAGGTACTTGTAAGTGAGCCTTTAGATATATGTGCGGAGTGGAGATGCTTTATACTCTATGATGAGATAGTTGATGTCAGACCATATGGACTATTACTTGATAGAAACAGAAAAAGCTATAAGTTTCATTATGACTCAAATGTTTTGGATTCTATGCTGGAGGCATTTGTCAAATGGGATGAAAGACCTATATCCTGTAGTATGGACATATGTGTTACAAAAGATGGGCAAACATTGTTGGTAGAGATAAATGATGCCTATGCACTGGGATGCTATGGCTTGGCAAGTATTTTCTATGCTAAGCTTATCTCAGCAAGATGGAGCGAACTTTTAGGCGTAAAGGATGAATACCGTTTTTAAGATAGATATGTAATATATTGTTGTTATCAGGAGTAGGAGGTGAATTAATGGATAATATTTGGAAATCGGGAATATATGGATTGGTAGTTGGAGATGCAATGGGAGTACCGGTGGAGTTTACTTCCGGAGAAGATAGAAAGATTGATCCTGTAACCGATATGATAGGGTATGGCACATACAACCAGCCTGAGGGTACTTGGTCGGATGACAGCAGCATGGCACTTGCAACACTGGTCAGCATTAGAGATAAGGATGAAATTGATTATAAAGATATAATGGAGAGATTCCGTGATTGGTGTATGTATGGAGCTTATACGCCATTTGATGAAGTCTTTGATATAGGAATAGCTACTTCAAGAGCCATTATGAAATATAGTAATGGTGCCAAACCATTGGAATCGGGTGGTAAAACTGAGTGGGATAATGGTAACGGATCACTTATGAGAATTTTACCTGTATGTCTGTATATATTTGAACAGCAAAGAGATATGAAACTGTCTGATGATGAATCGATAGATATTATACATAATTGTTCAGCTCTGACGCATGCACATTTAAGAAGTAAGATAGCATGTGGCATATATTATTTTTTAGTAAAAGCTATTTTAGATAAAGACGGAGAATTAATAGAACGACTGCAGCAGGGAGTAGATAATGCATTTAAGTATTATGGCGAAAGTACTGAGAGTGAGCTTGACAATTATAACAGACTTATTTCACTTTCAGAATTTAAAGATACTCCTGAAAATCAGATAAAAAGTACAGGTTATGTAGTGTACACACTTGAAGCTGCGATATGGTGTTTGGTAAATTCATCTTCTTATGAGGAAGTTATTTTAAAAGCTGTAAATCTGGGTGATGATACAGATACGGTGGCAGCCATAACAGGTGGACTTGCGGGACTTTATTATGGCTATGACAATATACCTGACAAATGGAAATCCAAGCTACAGAAAAGGGAGTGGATAGAGAGTTTGTTAAATTGATAAAAGTTAATAGTGTTATAAGAAAGCTGGCATTTTTAATGTACAGCTTTTTGTTTATACTAAAGATAATAAAAATAGGGTTTAATAGGGAGGATATATGAGGTTAGAGAATTTTGAAATTGCTAAGAGCATAAATTTTATTTTTTGTAGTCATCCACTAAATAAAAAGAATGTAGATGAGAATTATATGGAAGAATATCAGGCAACAGGTCTAGACCATGCTTGTGCATTATTTAGTTATGAAGATTTAGTAAATGGGAAACTGTCTCTCTATGGTGAGGATATTGAAGGTTTAACTATATACAGAGGTTGGATGATGCCGGCACATATGTATGAGCTTTTTTATAATTTGCTTCTGGGAAAAGGAATACAGCTGATAAACTCACCGAAAGAGTATGCAAAGTATCATCTTTTGCCGGGATGGTATAGTGATTTTGAAGGAGCTACACCATTTAGTATATGGAATGAGTCAAGGGATATAAGAGCTGCTTTAGAACTTACAGAAGGACTTGAAGGGGCATTTGTAGTTAAAGACTATGTAAAGAGCAGAAAGCATGAGTGGCATGATGCCTGCTTTATAAAAGATATTAGTGATAAAGAAGATACTTTTTAGGGTAATCAATAATTTTATTAACCGTCAAGGTAGCAATCTTGAAGGTGGAATTGTACTTCGAAAGTTTGAAAGTCTGAAATCTATAGGATATCATAAAGACAGTGGTATGCCGATTTCAGAAGAATACAGGGTGTTTGTGTTTAAGGGAGAAATATTGATTTCAGATAATTACTGGAGTGAGAATGAAGAAGTAAATATATCGGAAGATGAATATATATGGATTGAATCAATATCGAGTAAGATAGAAAGTAATTTTGTGACTATAGATTTGGCAAGGAAAACTGACGGAAAGCTTATAATAATGGAAATGGGAGATGGCCAGGTATCAGGATTGCAACAAATAGATGCATATGAGTTTTACAGAGCTTTTTCAAAATCAGGGGAAAGGAAATATATATTCCATAGAATATGTCAAGGAAGTAATAAAAGAGCTGGTTAAAATGGATTTTGAGCCCTGAACTTAGTTTGTGTTTTAGAGAAATGAGTCAGAATATATGATTATAGGGTATGCTGATCATGTGTCATTTCAAAGATGTAGTTATTATGACGGAAGTGGTGAAATAGACTATAAAACATTGGATGAATTATTTGAATCAGAACTTATAGACGGTATATGTCTGAAAAGGGATTGGAATAAAATAGTAGATATTTGGTGTTCACCATCTATGATAGACTTTGAGTTCAAAAAAAGATAAATATAAGAAAATGATAGAACAAAATAATCAAGAGTGGGGAGATAGGAGACCAATTTTTAAAATTGTTAAAAAAAGAAATTGATAAATGGAATCCATACGGTCTTTTACCGGAGTTTCCTAATGATGAATTTGATGGTGAGAGCACAAGGATTGCACTGGATATGGATTGGAATTCTACAACAGATAAAATAGCTAAACTTATTTCCAATGAATTTACATTTTCATTTGGAGATGAGTATATGTTTTTCATTAAAATGTTGCATACAGACAGCAAAAAAATATAAGAGATAGTATGGATAGATTTATAGAAAATAAGAGAAAATAATATGAAAATAGTAATAACAGATAGCGGTATATTATGGCATTACGGAAATCCTATATTAAAAATATAAGAACTTAGTGTTAATGGTCTGTCTTTACGGAAGTAAGGTTACAGATGAATATGAGTGTTTTATCTGTCCGAGAAAATCAGTTGGCCTTGGTATGAGTATGGGGGTTGGCAGTAGAGTTTATAATGATTTAGAAGATGTGGCAGATGAACTTTATAACATGTTACAATATGAAGATGATATCATATTTTTTTAACTGATGGTAATCGGATAGTTTATATCCATACCATATTATAAAAAACAGAAGGCATCATATGAATATTCACCTTTGGGCAAGTCCACCCTGGAGTATTGAAGGAAAGGCAAGGATGAAGATTCATAAGGAGATGCTTTCAGATCTGTCAGGTGTAAAATCAATTTGCTATATAGACACTCAGGGAATACTTGAAGAATGACTATAAGAATTTCGGTGCATTTTTAGAAGATGTTCAAAATTACTTTGAGGAGATTTTTCCGATTGTAATGGATGGTATAAGTAAAGTGGAAAATGAATCATACTTTGATTTGGCATCAAAAACGTATATTCCACTTGGTAAAATATCCGGTGAAGAGGCTATATTAAAAAGTACTGAATACCTGTCAGATAAAGATGAGTATATAGATAATACGTATTTAATTGAGGGTATGGTAGATATTCCCGAGTATCAAAGGAGTGACAAATATAAAAAGGACATAATATACAGACAGGTAGCCAGAATAGATGGAAAGAAAATTTTGCAATACACTTCGTGAATACAGATTTAAACTGGCACAGATGAACAGTATAGAATTTAATTCTGAGGAGTGCAGCTATGTGGGTGCCTGTGCCGGGACCTGTGAAAAATGTGATGAAGAAGCAGAGTATTTAAGTATGAAGTTATCAGAGATTCCCAAGGAAAAGCAAAGAATTCCAGATCTTAATCTTGGGGAGGTAGAATAATGTTTGGAGATATTTTATCTATTTCAAGACTTAGGATGGGCACAGACGGAAACGGAATATCTACTTTGGTAGTGTTTTTTGATTGCCCTCTTTACTGTGAATATTGCATAAATGATTTCTGCCATAAGCTCAAAAAACCGTTTGTTGGAGTTCAACATGCAGCATTTACCCCTCAGGAGCTGATAGAGATTTTAAAACAGGATGATATTTATTATTTGATGAGTGGAGGAGGTGTTGTCTTTGGAGGAGGTGAGCCTCTACTGCAATCAAAATATATTCATAAGGTATGCACTATGGTAGACCAAAGATGGGCAAAAAGAATAGAAACTTCACTTAATGTTCCCTGGGATAATATAAAACCGGTATTGTATGATATGGATGAATGGATTATTGATATAAAAGGATATAAATAGTGATATTTATAAGAGCTATACAAAAACAGACAATAAAAAAATATGATTGAAAATTTGTTGAAGCTTAGAAATAAAAGTGTCAAAGGATAAAGATTCATATAAGGATTCCCAAGATACGGGTTACAATACCGCATACGATATTGAAAAATCTGTAGAATGGATCAGAGAAAATATTGGTGTGGAGCCTGAAGTGTTTTTCATACATAAAGACTATAAACCGGTAATTAAATTGTAAGATTTAGAGCGATTTTTTTATACCGCCGGTATAATGACAAAAAGTATTTTACTATGTTATTCTATCAATAAAGAAATTTGGGCAGATTGAGCTCGGAAAGGAAAAGACATGAGAACAATGAATCGTTTTGACTATTTAAATATTGAACGCCGTGATTACGCGCTCCTTAGTATGCTGTCTAGGAAGGGCTCTGTTTTAGTGCACTCATTGGAGATAGGTCAAGTACGAGAAAATTGTTTGTATAATTATAGGCATAGGTAGATACTATGCTGATATTAGATAAATGTTTTTGAGACCGCTTACTCTAAATGGGTAGGCGGTTTTTTTGATGTAAAGGAGAAGATATGGATAGAATTGAGATAAAAGGTAGAGTAAATACAGCCGTATGTTATGCAAAGGTTGTAGAGGATGAGGCAATAGAGCAAATCAGAAGGATGTGCGACTATATAATAACAGAAGGTTCAAAAATTCGTATAATGCCTGATGTTCATGCCGGAAAGGGATGCACTATAGGTACTACAATGACTATACAGGAAAAGGCTGTGCCAAATATAGTCGGAGTAGATATCGGATGCGGAATGTACACGGTAAAACTTGGAAAAGTGGAAATAGATTTTGAAAAAGTAGATGAGGCTACTCATTATATTCCATCAGGAATGAATGTATGGGAGGGCAGACAGGAGCACTTTGATTTAACAAAGTTAAACTGCTTCAGATATTTGAGAGATTCCAGAAGGCTTGAGCGTTCACTTGGTACATTGGGAGGTGGAAATCACTTTATTGAGATTGATGAGGCAAGTGACGGATGCAAATACTTGATAGTACATTCAGGATCAAGAAATCTTGGAAAGCAGGTTGCACAGTATTATCAGAGATTGGCGGCAAACTTAGATAGAGGGTATGATACTTATTTTGAAAAAAGGGATGAGATCATAAGAACTTATAAGGAGCAGGGTAGAAAAAATGAGATTCAGACTGCACTAAAAGCACTTCATTGGAATGTGTATGAGTCGGAAACAAGCATGCCTGATGATTTATGCTATGTTTCAGGAAAATATTTGGAGGAGTATTTAAATGATGTTGAGACTTGTCAAAACTTTGCGAAAAGAAATCGTGAGTTGATGGCGGAAATTATCCTTGAGAGGACAGGGATGAAAAATCTTGAGTCATTCCATACTATACACAACTATATTGATGTGAGTGAGATGATTTTACGAAAAGGTGCTATAGCGGCACATAGAGGTGAGAAGGTCTTGATCCCTATAAATATGAGGGATGGAAGTGTTTTGGCGGTTGGAAAGGGCAATCCTGACTGGAATTATTCAGCACCTCATGGAGCCGGAAGACTTATGTCAAGAACTGCCGCAAAGAATAACTTAAGTTTAGATGAGTACAAAGAGACAATGAAGGGAATCTATTCCACTTCTATAAATGAAAACACATTGGACGAGGCTCCAATGGCATATAAAAGACTTGAGGATATTATAGATGTGATAAAAAGACTCTGTAGATATCATCGAGGTAATGAAACCAATTTATAATTTTTAAGGCTTCTGAATAGCTTCCTGTATAATTCAAAGTGTAGAAAGTAAATGATTTTACAAAAAAATAGATACCTAAGTTAAAACTGTCATTGCTGACCGGCCAGTTAGCAAATGAGCGGAATAAGGAAGGTATCTACAAATGAATTCTACACAAAATAAGAAGATTGAACAAGTAAAAGAAACAACAATGATTGTCGGCATTGATGTTGGCAGTGAAAAGCATTATTTCAGAGCTTTTAACTGGAGGCATAGAACTTACCAGAAAGCCTGTAGCGTTTTCAAACTCTATGGAGGGATTCAACAGCTTTTTACAATTCTGTTGTGGAACTGATGCAGAAAAATGAACTTAAAGAGGCACTGGTAGGAATAGAGCCAACCGGTCACTACTGGTTTGATCTTGGGCAGTTCATGGGTGAAAAGAACATAAAGTTTGTGATGGTAAATCCGCACCATGTGCATAAGACCAAAAAGAATTAGATGACAATAGTCCATCTAAAAAAATGACAGAAAAAGATCCTCGTGTTATTGCAGGGCTTGTAAGGGATGGACGATATTTTTATTCATATATGCCGACAGGTGTATATGCAGAACTGCGGAATGCGTCAAACCGCCGGTTTGTGCTTGTAGAAGAACAGACAAGGGCGAAGAACCGTCTGCAGAAGTGGGTTGCAGTGTATTTCCCGGAATATAAGGGGATTTATACACATAGATGCCAAAGGGAGGTCTGCTGGTGTTAAAGCAGGCACCAACTCTTGAGGAGATAGTAAGACTAGGAGTGGAAGGTATCATAAAGATATGGAAAGACGCTAAACTCCGAGGAAATGGGCATAAGAAGGCTATGCTGATTCTGAATGCAGCCATGAAAAGCATAGGATTAAAAGCAGGTCTTACAGAAGCTCGGATGGAGATACAGGATCTGATAGAGGATTATGAACTCCAGACAAAACGCCTTGAACAGGGTCAATGACCGATCAAAGAACTGTGCCAACAGGTCAGGTATGCGGATAAGCTGCTTGAAATAAAAGGTATAGGAATAACAACCGTAGCTGGTTTCATAGCAGAAGTTGGTGATATCACGCGCTTTGATAGCACGAAAGAACTTCAGAAACTTGCAGGATTGGAACTGGTGGCAGATAGTTCGGTAGGCACGACGGAAAAAAACAAAGATAAGCAAAAGAGGACGCAAGCGTCTCAGATATCTACTTTTTGAGGCAGCGATATCGGTGGTGGGAAAGAATGAAGAATTCAAAGAAATCCACAGATATTATACCACCAGGGAAAAGAATCCATTGAAAAAGATGCAGTCGCTGATAGCAGTAGCATGTAAGCTGATAAGAGTATTCCATGTGATCCTTACCAAGGGAATCAGTTATGATGCATCAAAGATGTTGAAAGATATTCGACGTCCGGGAGAGCAGTTAAAGGCTGCATAACCGAGCAATAAAGAACAACCATAATGATTATAGGAAGCGTCCACCGAAAGGTGCTGTAATCGTAGTGTTTGGATCAGTGATGAAAGTACAAAAGAATGAGCTGGTAGCCGGCAGGAATTTTTCTCCAAAGGGCATGACCTGATGAATAGCTAAGCTGGCACCCTGGTTATGGACAGGCAGAACGAAGGAAGTGAGGACCCACCGTAAGGAGGATAATCCTGTTGGACATGAGAGGTGAGCTGCCATATAGGGATGGGTACACATCGAGGCCATTTAGAACGAATAGTGATGACGTTTTATTTGGTGCACCCATTATTACTATATATCTGCCCTGTATGAGGTAAAGATCACTCCATAACCTTAGTTCTATTCAATGACAGGTATCAAAAAGTATTGAATTTATTAAAAAAACACTTGATTATATGGAGAGGAAAGAGTAACTCTTTCCTATCCGGAAGCGGAAAGGAAGAGTTATGTTTATTTTTCCTACCATAGATTTGGTAGCTACAGGAAAAATATTGTAAGACTTAGAAGAGTCAGGACTTAGTGTGAGAAATTTGCAGGAAATATTTGGTTTTGCCACCCCACAGGCTATTTACAAATGGCAACATGGAACAGCAATGCCGACTATAGATAATTTGATAGTACTGTCAGCAGTATTTCAGGTTTCTATGGATGAGATCATCATAGTAGAAAATAATACACAAATAAGTGCATAAACCCGTGATATACCGATTTTTAATTGACTGTGTATATGCAAGATATTAGAATAGCTTATAAAGAGAGGTATATATGGGAATTGAAAAATTGAGTAGAAAAACGGAAATAGAGTTAACAAATATGTGCTTAATCTGTGACGGAAGCAAGGTTTTGGTTCGGGGAAAAAGCAGGAACGGATGGTTTGGTATTCCCGGGAGGTCATGTGGAAGAAGATGAGTCACTGCTTGAGTCTGTTATCGGGAGATGAAGAGAGACAGGACTTACTATTAAAAATCCTATAGCCTGCGGTTTTAAAGATTGGATACAGGAAGACGGAACAAGATATCTGGTACTCTTTATATAAGACTGATAAATTTAGCGGTGAATTAAAGTCATCGGAAGAAGGAAGAGTATTTTGGGTTGACCGGTCAGACTTAGACAGTGTAAACCTTATCTGGAATATGAAGGAGTTATTGGAGATATTTGATTCTGACATATACAGTGAGTTCTTCTTTAAAATTAAGAATGGGAAATATAAAAGGGAACTATTAGGATAGAGTATAACGAAAAACTGATTAGGGATTTATTCCGAGTCAGTTTTTTGTAAAAACAATTGACAATATAATTATTTTATGTAATACTCTGTAATTGAGTTAGGGAATGCTAACGAATTAGGGTTATAGGTAATCAAATTTATTTTATATTCATGGAGGATTTATGAAGAAAAGGTATCTATCTATATTGGCACCAGCATTTGCATTAATGATAACAGGTTGTGGAAAAGCGGCTGATACAGCGACTACAGCAGAGAGCAGTTCAGTACAGAGCGAAAGTCAGTCTGAGGTAAGCAAGGAGAGTAAGGCTGACATCGGTAATGAAAATTATATTTATGCAAAGATAAGCATTCCATATGCTGACTACTACTATGGAGAGATAAATAATGTAGAGCCTGAGGCTGAGCCTGAGAAACTTACTGCAAAGCTTGATGCTCCGGATGCGGCAGCAGATATCAGAAGTGACGGAAATTATGATGCTGTAAGCTCTGTAACAAATAAGAAGGTTGAAAAGTTTACAACAGCAGTATCGGAAGTTGTTGGTGAAGGTTCGACTATTTCAGGTGTTAAGGAAGTTAATGTTGCAATTTCAAAGTCACTGTATGAGGATGCAAAAAAGGCTATAGAGGAAAAGAAGGAGTCAACTAACCCTCTTCTTACATTTGTAGCTGAGATTACAGAGACTACAGATCAAACACCTGCAGAGTATAAGGTGTTAAACTCAGACGGTACATTCTCAAAGACAGTTGGAAATACTGTTAAAAATGATTTGGAGTCAACAATTACAACTACTTCAAATTATGGAAATTATCAAATTGATATAAAGGACTTGGAAGTTGAAGTTGACAATGTTCAAGGTGTTGTTATAGAAACAAAAGAAGGCAAGAAGTACGGTATGGAACATTTGGAGAATATCTGGCTTTCACCTGCAGAGCTTGCATTTGCAGCAGCACCTTTTACAGAGAATCATGGAAATGCACAGGCATATATACGTTATCAGGACTTGCCGGGACAGACAATTTCAAAGATTACATATTTACTTAAGGATGCCGATGATATAGAGATAGGTACAGATTTGTTCTGCAAAGCTTTTTGGCACTCGAGAACTACAGCATTAAGGGTGATGAGGCGCTAATTATACTAAGGACGGCTCACAGATTAAGTTTGAAATAACCTCAGATGATACTAAGTATGCATCGAAGAATAGTTTCTAAGAAGAAAGATGTTGATATAGCAAACGTAAAGGAAGATAACGGTACTTTGAATCTTCCAAAGGACCTTGTACCCGGCAAGTATCAGTTTATATTTACAAATGATAAATATGCTGATTTGAATTTCACAGCTGTTATAAATTCAAATTTGAATGCGGAACAGTTCCACTTTGAGAACAATGCTCTTAAACTTGATGAAAATGAGGCAGGACTTACTGTAAAGGATTATATAAGTGCTATTACTTATGCAAAGGTGAATGATACAGAGTACAAGGGTGGAAAAGGTAGAAAGTTTGGAAAAGTTGCATTTAATGAAGATGGAAGTATAAATTTGGATGCAAAATACAGTTCGGACGGTAAGGATGAGCCTGTATTTGCAGAAGCAGGAACATATACAGTTGTTCTTAAGGCTGACGGATATCCTCGATTTAACAATTGAGGTAACAAAATAATGAAATTGGTCGCATGTCTTATTGTAGCATTGGCTTTTTTGCAATTTTAGAAAAACCTATAAAAAAACATGCAACATATTTTTATATTACGACGATTTTAATAAGTATATTAACTATAATTGCACCTGAAAAAGGCTTGCCGTTTAGAGTTGATTATATTGCAAATGATATATTGGCGAGAGGCACCTTAGCAGAGTGCTCTCTTTATACTTGTCATGGTGGCATCTGTATGTCCGGCTGCAAAAATGAGAGGATTACTGCTACGTACAAGAGGTGAAATGGCAATTATTGCAGCTTTATTTACCTTGATTCACAATATATCATATGGGCAGTATTATTTTGTAAAACTCTTTACAAATATATCTGAATTGGATGCACAGAGAATATTTGTGGCAGTATTTTTCACTTTAATGATTATTCTTTTGATACCTTTGACAATAACTTCATTTATGGTTATAAGAAAAGAATGAATCCTAAAAAGTGTAAATCGTTACAAAAACTGTCCATGTATTCTATGGATTACTGTTTTTGCATATAGCAATGATATTCAGCATATCCATATTTTATGGTCATTTGGATACACTGTTTGATTTAACGGTTTATGCTGTTATATATGTAGTTTACCTTGTTTTGAGAGCTATAAAGTATAAGAAACAAAGAGTTGTTTGTATAGTCTTTGTTGTGTTTATTTGTATTATTTACGCAGTCCTTGCTGTATTCGGATTTAGAGCGGCAAGAAAGAATGGAGAAGAAGCTGTGGAAGAGCAAAATACTCAAAACACAGTTTCATCAGATGCCTCATACAAAGACGGAACTTATGAAGGAAGTGCTACAGGTCACAGTGGAAAGATGACGGTATCTGTAACTATTGCAATGGAGAAATCACTGAAATAAATATAGTTGACACAGGGGATGATGAGGAGTATTTAATAGATGCAAGGGATGTGATTCCTTGAAATAATAGAAAAACAATCATTGGATGTGGATACTGTAAGTGGTGCCACACACAGTTCGAAAGGAATAATTAAAGCTGTAGGTAAAGCGCTTGAAAGTGCAATGGAGTAATCTATTTATAAAAGACCCGGGTGAGAACTTGGGTCTTTTATGTAATAAAATATTAGAAATATTACAGCAAAATATATATATATCTACAAAAATATTAAAATGTTAATATAAACTTTATTATTAATTTCTGCTATAATATTGTGATAATTTATACATTATAGTATACTTTATAAGTTATTCAACGAAATACCGAAAAAGACGTACATGAAGACAGGAGAGTGACTATGAATAGTATACGCAAATTGAGGCTGCTACAGGAATGACACAAAAGGAATTTGGCGATATTATCGAGGTCAAGCAGCAAACAGTATGTAGCATGAAAGTAAAAATTCAAATGTAAGTTTAAGTGTATTACAAAAAGATAAGCGATAAATTTGATATACCGGTAGAAGAACTGTTTGAAGATAAGATAGACCATTATATAAGCACCGGTAGCAGAAAAATGCAAGTAATGAAATAAAAGCAAACATAATAGCCAGAGTTAAAAGGTTAAACATTTACAAATTAAAGAAATTATTGAATTTCTATCAATTCTGGATGAGGATTGAAAAAGATAATGACTTGGAAAAATATTAAATTTAAATGAGGAGGTGTAAAAATTAAAAGCTATAGCAATATCACCATATGATATTGGCGTGATGCATAGTTTAATATGCAAGGCATTGTTTAATATGTTGAAATCAATCAAAAATACAACGGAACGTGGTATCGGGTATTGCCAATATGGTGATAGTTTGTATAATGAAAGTATCAAAACTTTTTACATGATGTTTGGTTTGATATCTTTTTCTTATAGAAAGTAAACTTTCTAATCTGTGTATTCTAAAATTCTAGCAAAGTTCTAAACATCATGACATGTCGGTGCACGACTATTTTTCCACACATGGCCGGGTATTTGATAGTAGGGACATTATACCCGGCTATATTTAATACTTCTGAAATCAATTCTGAAAACTTCTAAAGACAATGGAATCAAAAATAATTCTCTGATATAATAAAGGAGCAGATATGCAAGAAAAGATATAACCCAAAAAGATGCTTGAAAGACACAATGATGTTTTTCTGATATAGTAAATGTATTGTTGTTTAGTGGTAAGAAAGTGGTAGAGGAAGAAACACTTTTTGATGCCGTTACAGACAGTGCATTAAAAATAGACGGAAGAGTTAGGTTTCAAGACAGAGATATTTGCAAAATATTGGAAAGACAGTCAGATAAATATAGCACTTTTTAGGAATAGAAAATCAGACAACACCCAATAAATTAATGCCGTTTAGAGTTATAAGCTATGACTGGTACGGAATATGGTAAACAGTCAAGAACTGAAAATATTGATAGAAAAATATCCTGTAATCTCTTTAGTATTATATCTGGGGTTTGAACAGAAATGGTTGTACCCCAAAAATCTGCTTGAATAATAAATGTTGATGAGAAATTAAGGCCATATGTAAATGACTATAAGATTAATTTGTTTGAGATAGCATATTTGGACAGAGAAACAATAGATTCATTTTAAAAGTGACTTTTGGATACTTGCAGATTATTTGTATCAAATGCGGGTAAATAAGAATTATGTTGCAGATAAGAGGTCAATAGGTCATATGAGGAATTACTGATGCTAATGTCCGCAATGACAGGAGATAAAAGGTTTGAGGAGATCATAGACGAAGCAAATACGAAGGAGGTTGTGAATATGTGCGAAGTATTGGATATAGTTGAGGCAAGAGGGATAGAAAAAGGGATAGAAAAAGGTGCCGATATAATAAGCAGGTTAAATACAATACTTGCTAAGGAAGGTGATCTGGACAAAAATAATAAAAGCCAATACTGATAAGAGATATCGCAATGAGCTTTTAAAAAGTACAATCTTTTAGGGGATTATGGAAAGTAAATATATTGATCAAAAATCGCGATACCGAATCGGTACGCGGTTTTTATAATGGGATATTTAAATATTAAATTTGTATGATGAGCTATAAAAAAATTCAGTGTGTTTTTATGGCAATATGACCATAAGAAAATTGTCCATATGCACAGTTTTTATGAGATAAAATTATTTAATACGCCAAAATTGATTGGAATACAACGGAACGTGGTATCAGGTATTGCTAAAATAGTGTTAGTTAGTATAATGGAACCATCAAAACCTTTTTACATGATGTTTGGTTTGATATCTTTTTCTATAGAAAGCCAGCTTTCAAATCTGTATTTTCTAAAAATTCTACAAAGTTCTAAACATCATGACATGTCGGTGCACCGACTATTTTCCATACATAGCCGGGTATTTGATGGTAGGCATTATACCCGACATATTTAATACTTGAAATCATTCTGAAAACTTCTAAAGACAATGGAATCAAAAATAATTCTCTGATATAATAAAAGGAGCAGATATGCAAGAAAAGATATAACCCAAAAAGATGCTTGAAAGACACAATGATGTTTTTCTGATATAGTAAATGTATTGTTGTTTTGCGGAAAGAGAGTGGTAGAGGAAGAAACACTTTTTGATGCCGTTACGGACAGTGTATTAAAAATAGATGGAAGAGTCGGGTTTCAAGACAGAGATGTTGCAAAAATATTGGAAAAGACAGTAAGATAAATATAGCACTTTTAGGAATAGAGAATCAGACAAATCCGGATAAATTTATGCCGCTAAGAGTAATGGGATATGACGGATTGGAGTATACAAGACAGGTTAGAAAAGAATGTAATGGTGAAAGTAAACACCCTGTAATTACCTTGGTATTATATCTTGGTTATGATAAAAAATGGACATATCCGAAGAATCTATTCGGGGTTTTAGATATAGATGAAGAGCTTAAGCCGTATGTAAATGACTATAAGATCAATTTATTTGAGATAGCATATCTGGACAGAGAAAATAATAGATTCTTTTTACAAGCGACTTTTTGGATACTTGCAGATTATTTGTATCAAAATGCGAGTAAATAAGAACTATGTTGCAGATAAGAGGTCAATAGGCCATATAGAGGAATTACTGATGCTTATGTCTGCAATGACAGGAGATAAAAGGTTTGAGGAGATCATAGACGAAGCAAATGCGAAGGAGGTTGTGAATATGTGCGAAGTATTGGATATAGTTGAGGCAAGAGGTATAGAAAAAGGAATAGAAAAAGGTGCCGATATAATAAGCAGGTTAAATACAATATTGGCTAAGGAAGGTGATCTGATAAGATAATAAAAGCCAATACTGATAAGAGATATCGCAATGAGCTTTTAAAAAGTACAATCTTTTAGGGATTAATTAAAAGTAAATATATTGATCAAAAAATCGCGATACCGACTCGGTACGCGATTTTTATAATGGTATTTAAATATTAAATTTGTATGATGAGCTATAAAAATTCAGTGTGTTTTTTATGGCAATATGACTATAAGAAAATTGCCTATATGCACAGTTTATGAGATAAAATTGTTTAATGCGCTAAAATTAATCAAAATACAACGAAACGTGGTATCGGTATTGCCAAAATAGTGATAGTTTGTATAATGAAAGCATCAAACCTTTTTACATGATGTTTGGTTTGATATCTTTTTCTTATGAAAGTAAACTTTCTAATCTGTGTATTCTAAAAATTCTACAAATTTCTAAACATCATGACATGTCGTTGCACTGACTATTTTCCCATACATAGCCGAGTATTTTGATAGTAGACATTATACCGGCTATATTTAACTACTTCGAAATCAATTCTGAAAACTTCATAAGAACAATGGAATCAAAAAAATAATTCTCGATATAATAAAGGAGCAGATATGCAAGAAAAAGATATAACCCAAAAGATGCTTGAAAGACATAATGATGTCTGATATAGTAAATGTATTGTTATTTTGAGGAAAGAAAGTGGAGAGAAGAAACACTTTTTGATGCTGTTACTAAGACAGTGCATTAAAAATAGACTGGAAGAGTCGAGTTTCAAGACAGAGATGTTGTAAAATATTGGAAAGACAGTCAGATAAAGTATAGCACTTTTAGGAATAGAAAATCAGACAACACCCCAATAAATTAATGCCGTTTAGAGTTATAAGCTATGAAGGTACGGGAATATGAGTAAACAGTCAAGAACTGGAAAATATTGATAAGAAAAATATCCTGTAATTTCTTTAGTATTATATTTGGGGTTTTAGAGAAATGGTTGTACCCCAAAAATCTACTTTCGGAATAATAGACGTTGATGAGAAATTAGGTATAGTAAATGACTATAAGATTAATTTATTTGAGATAGCATATCTCAGACAGAGAAAACAATAGATTCTTTTACAAGTGACTTTTGGATACTTGCAGATTATTTGTATCAAATGCGAGTAAATAGGAATTATGTTGCAGATAAGAGGTCAATAGGCCATGTAGAGGAATTACTGATGCTTATGTCTGCAATGACAGGAGATAAAAGGTTTGAGGAGACTCATAGACGAAGCAAATAAGAAGGAGGTTGTGAATATGTGCGAAGTATTGGATATAGTTGAGGCAAGAGGGATAGAAAAAGGAATAGAAAAAGGTAGAGAAGAAGGAATAGAAAAAGGCAGGGAAGAAGGTGCTGATTTAATAAGCAGGTTAAATACAATACTTGCTAAGGAAGGCGATCTGGATAAGATAATAAAGGCCAATACTGATAAGAGATATCACAATGAGCTTTTTAAAAAGTACAATCTTTAGGGGATTATGGAAAGTAAATATATTGATAGGGGCTGTCGGGAAATGGCAGCTCATAAAGAGGAGGAGTAACTCAAAAACGAGTCACTCTCCTAAGTTTTATACATAAAAAGATGGCTAACGATAACCATCTTTCTCCGTTACATGTTATAATGTAACTATGCTTCTGATTAATTATTATAACGACTTTTTGAAATAGGTCAACAGAAAATCAACTTTAGCTTCTAAGAATTGAGTTTGCCCGATGACGATCCAGTCTATACCCTAGCTATGGAGGATTTAGATTTTTCGGACTGTTAGCCAATTGTTCGGATAAGGGAAGAACAGGGTATAACCCTATCATGATGTATGCAGTTATTACTTATGCAAATATGCGAGGAATTCGTTCTATTGATCGTATTGTAGATTTATGTGAAAGAGATATTGCTTTTTATCTGGCTTACTCAAGGGAGGAAGCCTAAAAGGAGATGCCTTTATGATTTTTGAAAGTAGAAACTTACTTCAGATATCCTGACGACTTAGCTATCAGTTTATGAGACGATTAAAAAAAGAAGGGTTTGTAAACATTAAAAAGAATTATTTATCGATGGAACAAAAATAAAGCTAATGCCAATCGTTATACTTTTGTATGGCGTGGAAGCATTAATTATCATCTTGCAGGTCTTCTGGATTCTATAGATAAAGCTTTTATTCAGACTATAACTCTTTTACAAGATAATGGTTTTGGGGAGAAATACGGGCTTTGGAAATGCACAGATGTTTGTAGATTGACGGAATTGATAAAGTCAGAGATGTTATTGAAAAAGAACAGAAAAAGAAAGATTACAAAAACATAAAAAGTTATCTAATAACCGTATTATAGAGATTGATAACTGTTCGCCTATTGAAATACTTAAGCTTCAGAAAAATCTTATGGTTATTGCTGACGGAGAAGGCATTGTATTTGTTAACGGAAAGGCAAGAGAAAGCCAAAAACTTCAACAACTCTATGAAGAGACTGAACATTGTGACAGCGATTAATGCACTATAAAGAATGCTTTGAGATTATGGGGAAAGATAGAAACAGCTACTCCAAAAACTGATTTGGAAGCAACTTTATGCGAATGAAGGAAGATCATATGCTGAACAGGCAGCTAAAGCCGCGCTGACAATGTACAGATAGCAGTAGAGAATTATTTTATTGTACATGGTTATGTAGTAATGATCGTACAGACTATAAACACACTGATTCCTGTCCTTGAAAAACATAAGAAAGCATTTGGAGAAGTGCTTGGAAGAAGTTACGGCAGATAGCGGCTATTGTAGTGAGAAAAACCTCTTATATCTGAAAGAAAAATCAAATAGACAGTATATAAACTCAGGATCACGAAAAACGAAAAACAAGAGCATACAGTAAAGATATAGGTAAATACTACAACATGAAGACAATGGTGGATTTGAGGATGAGCAAGTCTATATATGTCATGACGGTCGTAACTGAGACATATCAACACAGAAAAGAAAGAACAGAATGTTATACACAAAACATGAAGTATATGGATGTTCAGACTGTAGATGGATGAACATAAGTCTCAAATGTTTACACAAGCTATAATCCGAGAAAGATGTTGATAAGAATAAAGTAATGAAGATCAATGAAAGGTGGAAGAAACTCGAGAGAGCTACATGCTAACATACAGAGTGAAAAAGGTATTCTAAACGACAGATACGCTCTATTCAAACAGAAGGTCATTTTGGAGATATTAAAGAGAATGAAGATTTCAGCTTTAACTATCGTACTAGATAAGGTTTATAAAGAATTATGCTTGCAATAGGAAGAAATAAATAAATATCATCGTTTTCTATGCCAAACTCAAAGAAATTTGAAGGAAAACCACAGGAGAAAACCGCATAGTAAAATGCAAAAGCAAAATTTCGCTAGAGGGGTTTTTATGCCCAAAAGTAGACAGCATAGTAGATATCCCGACAAAGTCACATGTCAAAACGCCTGTACTTAGCCGTGTTATCATGTGTCTTGCAGATTCGATGTATTTCGGACAGCCCTTTCATAATGTGTATTTAAATATTAAATTTGTATGATGAACTATAAAAATTAACTGCGTATGACAATACGATAGATATAGGGAATTGCTTATATGCACAGTTTTATGAGATAAAATTGTTTAATCATACAAATGAGATCAAAATACAACGAAAACGTGTATTCGGTATTACCAAAATAGTGATAGTTTGTACACGAAAAGCATCAAACTTTTACATGATGTTTGGTTTGATATCTTTTTCTTATGAAAGTAAACTTAATCTGTGTATTCTAAAATTCTACAAAGTTCTAAACATCATGACATGTCGGTGCACCGACTATTTTCCATACATAGCCGGGTATTTGATAGTAAGGGCATTATACCCGGCTATATTTAATACTTCAAATCAATTCTGAAAACTTCTAAAGACAATGGAATCAAAAATAATTTCTGATATAATAAAGGAGCAGATATACAAGAAAAGAGATATCTAAAAAGATGCTTGAAAGACACAATGATGTTTTTCTGATATAGTAAATGTATTGTTGTTGGCGGAAAGAAAGTGGTAGAGGAAGAAACACTTTTTGATGCCGTTACAGACAGTGCATTAAAAATAGACGGAAGAGTTAGGGTTTCAAGACAGAGATGTTGCAAAAATATTGGAAAGACAGTCAGATAAATATAGCACTTTTAGGAATAGAAAATCAGACAAATCCGGATAAATTTATGCTGCAGAGTAATGGGATATGACGGATTGGAGTATACAAGACAGGTCAGAAAAGAATGTAAATGTGAAAGCAAAATACCTGTAATTACCTTGGTATTATATCTTGTTATGATAAAAATGAATACCCGAAGAATCTATTCAGGGGTTTTAGATATGGATGAAGAGCTTAACATGGTGTAAATGATTGAAAATTAAATTATTTGAGATAGCATACCTGGACACAGAGAGTAATAGATTCTTTTAAAAGTGACTTTTGGATACGTCAGATTATTTGTATCAAATGCGGGTAAAGAATGATGTTGCAGATAAGAGGTCAATAGGTCAGTATGAGAGGAATTACTGATGCCATGTCTGCAATGACAGGAGATAAAAGGTTTGAGGAGATCATAGACGAAGCAAAATACGAAGGAGGTTGGAATATGTCGAAGTTATTGATATAGTTGAGGCAAGAGGTATAGAAAAGCGAAATAGAAAGAGCAAAGGAGAAGTGATGATTTAATAAGCAGGTTAAATACAATACTTGCTAAGGAAGGCGATCTTGATAAGATAATAAAAGCCAATACGGATAAGAAAACTATCGCAATGAGCTTTTAAAAGTACATAAATCTTTCATGATTAATTAGAAATATATTGATTTGATCCGATACCGACTCGGTACGCGATTTTTATAATAGTACTGTAAATTTGCATGATGAGCTATAAAAATGAATGTGTTTTATGGCAATGTGATACAAGAAAATTGCCTATATGCACAGTTTTAAGGAGATAAAAATGTTTAATACATGCAAATTAATCGGAATACAAACGGAACGTGGTATCGTGTGTAATATAGTGTTAGTTAGTATAATGGGAACCATCAAACCTTTGGTATATGATGTGTTTGCTCTGATATCTTTTTCTTATAGACCAGCTTTCGAATCTGTGTTTTCTGTACCCCACAAAGTTCTAAACATCGCCATGCGTCGGCACCACTCTTTTCGACCACACAGCCTGCATTTACTGCTAGGGCATCATGTTCAGGCCACGAATTTGGTATCTGAAAGTCAAAATGTATTTGTCTGTTGGCATGAAAGTACGTTGCATAAAATATATGACTAGACATCTTTGATTAGGTTTGATTTTCAACTCATTTTTACTTTCTAAAATCTGGAATTATTATCAAATTATTAAGCGTACTATAAAATTGTAAGTCTACATGCAAATGGAAAGCATTGTGCAATTGACAGTGTTAAGAAAGACTGAGTTTTGAACTGTGGGATAAATAGTTACCCAATGTCATTCAAAGTTTGAAATCATGATTCGAGCTGATATGAGGTTTGTCACGCGAAAAACCAATTGATGTGGCAGTCGTCTTAGCTGTCAGTGCGTTTATAGCCGTCAGGATGTAGCAGCAAGGGAGCCGACGGCAGCAAAACGAGAGGCGAGCAGTGCTGTGGTTGAATCATCAAAGCGAAGCACTACTGCAGAGCTACAAAAGCTTGAGAGTATGGTGAGCGGGATGAATTACAAAGTCCCGCAAATTTTGAGAGGTCCGAGGTTCCAGTTGTAGCATTGTCAATGGTACCTCGACGAAAATGGTGATGCATTAGTAAAGATGGACGCCACAAAAGCTTTTCGCTGCGCGTCACATAGTAACACCTATTAAAGTTGAAACTTGACCCGGATATAAGGGCACAGCTCGGTGCAGTACAGGTGAGACGGTCTGACGGAGTATGATCGGACGATATCGCGGTTCAGCGAAGGAGACGGTCCCGACAATGACATTGACAGTGAAAAGGAATTGCGATAGAGAAACCGACGGGTCAGGACGATACTTCTGAGTTGTGATAAAGGAATTGACATTGCAAGTGAAGCGGACAGGATCCGGAAATCGTTGAGATGGCAGAGTGCAGGCATGTGGCCAGGTGGATGCTGCAGACGGAGTACGCTCTATATACCAAGTCGGAAAGCTACTTTAAACGTATATCTGCAGATACACAGTATGTACACATGAGATCAAAATATTGATATTGGGCATGACGACGGATCGGGAAGCTTTGGTAAGAACAAGAGAAACTTTAGGTCCTCGGAATAGAGAAATCGACGGTAAAACGAAAAGCTGTCTTACATTTAAAAGGGTGCAGAGAAGGAAGTTGATGCCGAGCCGTTGGTTTTCTCATATAGTGCTTTTACTCAGTGCGTTCCTGCGTGCCTGCACTAGAGGCAAACGGTATATGAGTAACTCGAGCTTTGGGGTATTGTGTGTGGATGCTGATCAACATAATATGGACTGGAGTGCGGAGGAAACTCTAAATAATCTTGCGGAGTTTTCGTAGAGGCAAATATAACCGATTTTGAAAATGAGACGGGACATACCGACTAGCGGATGATGCGTGTGTAGATCAGCACACTGTCAGAGAATCGCTGAAATTCTGTGAGTGCTATTTACACCTGCAGGTGTTACTGTAATATTACTACAAACGGATATGGTGAAAGCAGACCGGTGGCAAAGTGGTATGAGACAGCTTTAATGAAAACGTTGGATCGACGTGTGAAAGTGCCATTCGCGCACTAGAAGTTTGAGGGCGTATGGATTTGACCATGTAGCCTGTAGCTCTTAGTTCAAAGATTATGCAAATATAGTCTAGTACAGTATCTGTTCATCATTCAGCCCACCTTTACAGAGGCATTTTTATAGTACAACATTCTATATTATAGCAAGTACTAAAACGTCTTGGGAGGCTGTTATGAGCATACTCGTAGTTGAGTTTGGAAAATGAACGAAAGACGGAAAGTATACGCTGAAATCTTGGATGTACCACTATGGAGACTATTGGAAACAGGGTGCTATAATCGCTGGATGAAAACTCTAGGAGATATCATCATTCGTGAGACCTGGCGTGTAACACCCTTGAGTACAATGCATACAATTACATCATCAGTAGTGACGTGGAATTACCCACGATATGTTATAAATGCTACTCTGCATTTGTGACACGAGGCAATGTTTTGCTAGGCTCGACCGGTGTCTTTGGTGTAGGTGATTGATGTTAGTGAGATATGTAAGCGGAGTGACGATTTCACCATGCTACTTTTCGCTGAGCAAGGAGCTAAGACAGAAAAGATGGCAAATGCTAAGCATGTGGCCAAAGAGGCTTTCTCAAATGATGCGTGGAATGATTTCGTGAAGAATGTGATACAGCGCTTTGGATTTGACAAACGGGTCTCATTACAGTCTTGCGCTTTGATATGGCAGGTATTAATTTTCTTTCTTGAAAGAGCATGATGCAGTACTGGATGATGTACAAGAAATACAGCAGCTTTTCTGTATAAAGATCGTGAACTGTTTTGATAATACGCGTGGTAAGATGGCGGGCTAAGTGCGGAGGCCTGGGACGGAACATCTCTGACGGCAGTCTGTCTGACGGTTGTCAAATTTTGCTGTTGCATAATATTGAGTGGATGCCTACCACAGGTCTGAACCCGAGCAGTGGTTGCCATAGAGGATTCAGACCTTTTGTGATGAAGTTAAGATGGGTAAAATGGAATTAAAGGGAGCTGTGCAGATTACAGGAAAAGAAAAACATAATATTGAAGAGTCCGACAGATGGGATGGCTCTTTAACTATGTCAGGCACTACGTATCCTTTAACAGAAAGATGGTGCGCTACTCATAAAGGAACGTATTCCCGATACGAGAAAGATGGATGCAGACATTGTGATTTAAGAAATATGAAGCAAAGTTTATCTGACCAGTGATAGTGAGTATATAGTTGATCCTTTGCGGCGGCGATAGATAGTTGGATAGTACATATCCATTGTGAGCGTGAAGCAGTAGAGTATTATATATTTGACGTATGTTGATACTTGATATTGTCAGGCATTACGATCATTAAATCTGAGACACAGCTTTATCAGAGGCAGGTAGTCAAAACTGTATATATGGATACGCCTTTTACTATTTGCAAGGGAGGATCCTCAAAGAAAGGAGTATCGTCGGAGAAAGATCAATGATGAGAAGAGCTGTATGGATATGTAATGAGTTGTTCCGGACAATTAAGGGCTGAGACTGCAGTTGGTGGGTTTATGGAAGCATTATGGGGACGATTACCGCGGCAGGTGCTACGTGGTGTGTGATATTTCGGGTTGTTTACTACACGCAGGATTTGAGTGATGAAACAATTGGGAACTTGTGGTGGAGGAACTGAGGTTAGGAGATGGTATATATCTAGAACCCTTTTGTCTGCTTGTACCTATAGATCTGCCATGAGTCTATGGGTAGGCATCTTCATCTGTTGAGAGTTTGATGAATTTGAAGAATGAAGAAAATGTAGGAGAGGCGGTTTTAGAAGATAATACTCGATAGAAAGGAATTTGCTATGATGCGTAATATTTTGGGTGGTCGCTTGTCAGGCTTTTCAGTGGGATGATTAGTACGTGATAGAGAGATAATGAGACAGATTGCGCACTTGCAAATGAAAAGCTGAGATTATGGTGATATAGAAATATTTGATGCCATGTGTTTTTGCGTAAGAAATTTTAAATTTCCGCCAGTGGTAAAAGGAAAGAGAGAAAGAGTATAGTTATATGCCTAAGGATGAATATATATTAGTGAGTTGAAAGGCTTGACGCAAAAGTGCTCTGTACACATTGCTTTGGAAGGATGTCAAAACAGAAGCTACAGAACTGTTATTATGCGTTGGTAGTGACGGTTGATAAAACGAGAGGAAGATGCAGACCAGTAAACGGAGTGAGGTCGTATCATTGCTGAAACAGGCAGGTGGAAGGAAAATCTTGCCGCGTACTGGCAGAAGAAAGCTTGCGTGACTAGTCGTGACGATGATTGATCAAGAGATAAATTTGGCTTGGATATTATTTGCAGAACCAAGCATGGAAGATGCGGATTACGCATTATTGCAGCTGTGTGTGACGGCTCTTAAGGAAATAAACACAATGAAAGAGCTGACAACATAGACTTTTCTGCATGGGCAAAGATTCAGAACGATGCGGGAAATTACAAAGACAAGTTTCGCGTGGATGAAGATTGTATAGCATTCTCCGATTGAGCAAATACATAGATATGAGTCTAGAAAAAGTGATGATACTTGGTGCTATCGGAAAAGAATTCTATAAAATATAATGACGGTAAATCAGAGGTAAATCAGAAAACTTAGATTTTGATAAACCGTCGGAAACATCAGAAGATATAAATTTAAAGATTCTAAAGTCGGCTATTGCAGTGAAAGGATTGTGCCCGATAAAGTCAACAATCTGTTTACATCAATTATTACAGATAATATCAATGAGACTTTCTTTAAGATATAGGTGACAATATTGAATGAAGGATGAAATATATTTGCAGAGGATTACAGAGAGTGATATTGATATTATAGAGATATATGAATGAAGATAAAAAGGGTACCCAAGAGAATTGCTCAAACATTGATTACTACCAGCGGAGGTGGTTCCAAGAACAGGTTTGCCACATATTACAGTCGGAAGAAAAACGAGATATAGATACGACGTTGATATAGTGCAGAAGGTGTTTAATAGATTTACTAGGTAAATGGTAGCGGAAAGAGCTTTTATTACAGACCATAAGAAACATGGACAGGATAAGGGCTATAGTAGCGGATGTGATTCGCCGGAAAAGAAGACTGCAGGGAATCAGGTTGACAGACCTACACATAGAGAGTTTATGGTAATCGGTTCACAAAAACAAAGTTCAAGGTGAGCAATAACATTACTTTAGACAGATGGATAAATAATATTCAGACGGGATTAGAAACAAATGGAGTATTACTGTAGGCTAAAGAACCTTAGATGAGGTGGACAGAAAATATATACTGTAATAGTAGACTGCAGATGGTTCACGACGAGTCTGGCTTACCATACTGCTCAAATTATCACGCCTATATAGATGGAATGATGAAACAAAGATGAAAAATTTGTTCGTTTAGAGGTGAATACAGCACAAAGACGGTGCAAGAAGCGCTTGAGTTAATATCATTACCGCGCTGTGATGAGGACTGGTATGAGCATTTGAAGCTGTTTACAGTTTTCAGACTTGCTGGTTATAGGAATGATGATTATGTAGATGAACTTGTAAATACATATAAGATACCTAATGCCATCACCATAAATATAATTATGAAAGATGCTACAATGTATAATGACACCTTGCAGGGAAGGCAAACATCCGAATTATAATGGCAGCAACGCCACATATTGGAAGATATGAGAAGAGGAACATACAGCCAGAGGCCTTCGTTCAAGACTCTCGAAGGCACCAAAGCCGGGTATGAGATCTGCTCACCTGTAATAAGGTCGAAGTTAATTGACCGGGAGGAGATGCTGTACTATGTGAAAACTCAGATATGCATGTCGGACTTATGGATAATAGGAAACTAAGTGACAGGTTGGGTGATTTTATAAACGGAGTATTTTAGAACAGGGAGCGACAGAAATATTACTCCTGAGAAGTTATAAGGATTTTATTGAGCTTTGGATCTTATGTATCAAAATCCGATTTAAAATAACAACTTTGAATCTCCTGATTTCTTTGCGAAGTCGGAGTAAGGCATCAGATACCAGGAAATTCGTGGGAGTTCACATTATGAACACGTATGAAGATGCCTTTGGTATGAATATATTTATAATTCGATGGCAGATTAGAGGTGTACAAAATGCTGCCGCAGACGTTTTATTTAATACTGATGGAAAACCTGCTTTTAACAGCATCTACAGCTTCGGGAAAACAGGCGCACCTTCCGATATTGACTTTGCTTGAGGAAACTGCCAGTGTGGAGTATTTCTTTATATAGCACTGCTAAAAGTTTGCAATGACTCAGTTTTCAAGGCTGAATTTTATAAGTGAAGAAGGAACACAGGTAACAAGATGAAGGCGATGTGACTAGACCGGTAAGAGAAAATTGTTAAAAGCTCGTGTATTTTGATAACACCAATCATTGGAATCATTGATGATAATAAGGAAATATCATCTTTTCATGATTCAAGGTTTTATAGAATACAAAGACATTTTAAGGTGGGCTGACAGAGGTTTACAGATATTTCTTTGTCTTGCAGAAAGGTCGGTAAGATGGCAGATGTAATCTGGAGAAGAGGGCTTTCGCCACTATAGAAATCCAGTGTTTGCTGGGAATTTTCTTTCATCCGGAAGTAAGAGAAAAGACGATACCGAGTTTGACAGAGGCAAGAAACCAGATTATCAATGGAATTTTTAACAGCAGGTGCCGCAGGCTGGCCTGTTGTGAGGATACGGCGTGAGCTGAATACCGGTACGGTACACTGAAAGGCGCAACCTGGATCTGTTTATATATTTGGAAATACACAAAAGGAAAAAGTGTCTCTGTATTGCAAAATCAAGAGAAGAACGTGAGATTGTGGCGCCAACAGTTGAGGCAGCTAGGGTACAAATCACGAAATCCGGACAGATTTTAATACATCACGGCACCTCCTGTCACATAGAGAGAGGCGGAAGAGAGATATGATGACAATTTTTGATATCGAGGTGCTACTGCGACACTTGAATTGGGGAATTATATTTAAGACTTGAGAGAGCATTTCCAACAGATGCTCTTTACAGTATTCGATTTTTAAAAGACTTGGAAGAACTGGAAGAGAGGGAGCACTGGAAAATGTGGGTTGGGATGAGGAGGATCACCCGGAGCCAAGAGCACGATGCCTCGAAATGTGATACCTGGTATCTTGTACAGGCAGGCTTACAGCTCTATGTAGTTATAATCAGGAGCTCTGGTTGTTTGACAGACTTACACAGTTTTGCTCTACCATCAAAACAATGAGCATATTAGCCTAATAGAGAAATGACACTGCTGAATTGGCTTCAAGAGTCCTTAGTCTTTCCAAGTTTTAGAAGAATAAGTCGAGATGATTTTGTGGATTTTGTTGCTCCATTTGTTAAGAGACTAATACATAAACAGAACTGAAAACGGTGGACGTGAGCAGGGATTTTAAGAAAGAATTGTAAATAATTATAATTTGGTGTTGTCAGAGAATATGGAATATTCTGTGAGAACGGATTCACAGAACTGAACCATTAGAGACCAACCGAAAGAGGAGGTGGCAATTGTGTAGAGGGATTGTGAGGAAGTAGACTGGTAAAAGAAGAGCAATATATGTATGCCTATAAAGGGAAATATTCAAGCTTTATTTTGGAGATGTTCCGGAGATATATACACTCACAGTACTGGGAGAAAATGAAAGATGTACTCAGTTCATCAGATACATATATGTATTTGATGAGTCATGGTAGACGGATCATACAGCCAGAGACTGGCGCTGAAAAAGGGCTGAGCGTCAAATAAGCCGCTTATAATCTTTGTAATACAGGGGCCTTTATTTGCTGGTTTAAAGTTACAGCTACCCTGAGAGATTTTAAAGTTACATTGTGCAAAAAGAACTCGACTTTGAAGGTGTCCTCTAAGGCTGTGGTTTTAGTACAATTTACTTTGGTGAATGTAAGTGAAAAAGAATTTATAAGATAGTTATGAAAAAGCAACAGAGGAAATAGATCCTATGTCTTGGTTTGAGAAAAGAAGTAACTTCCAATGAAAATATGATGAATTTGTTCCGAAGAGCTTGTGAGGATCGGCTTATGGAGTACTGGATATGAGGAAGAGAGCGGGTGCTGAGCTGGGAATGGACACATGAAAGGAGGATAAGTTGAATCAATGAAAGTTCATTCGAAAACTTACTGATTTGGTATCAACTTCGTTAAAACGGTTTATTTCCTTAAAACTTTAAAATATTTTGTAAATTGTGCTATTATGAACCAAATAGAGTGAGAAAATTGCATATGAAAACTCAAAGAAAAGATTTATGCTTTTTGTTGATCATTAATTTGATCATAGGCAATATTGACAATGTCTGGCAGCAGCTGCCACACACCACCACCGGCAAAAACAATCCGATACAACGTCACTTATGATACTGGTATAGCCACACCAACTACAAAGTTATTGCGGTTGGGGATCGTGTGCCTTTATGCCAATATTGGCGGTATTAATGGTTAAAAGCTACCCCGCATATTCACTTATATATCTGGATAAGTCTATATTTGCTTGGCCGTCAACAAGGGATATATCGGATTATATGTTTGGCTGGAGGATGCAAGCGCAACTCAATATGGCGATGATATAATGAAATTAAATATTACGTCGTTCTGCAATGATTATCATACCTTTAAGGCAATGGCAAAAGCAAACGGTTTAGTGAACGGAGAAACTTACAATATAACTGACTGAGTTTTACAGCCACGGAACATTGGTTACAACAACTCATAATAATTTTGTAGTATATACTTATCTTGTAGGCCTAAGAATTTAACATCGATACAAACACAAGAAGCTTACTATAGGTTCAGATTTGCACTGAATATAGTACTGGCCAACGATACCAAGACATATGTCAGAGGATTCATACAGGTTGAATGGTCATGCGCCCGGAACCACTTGGCAGTGATACAAAATCAAGCAATTGAGAAGGAAAACCAGATTATAGTCAACGACGCAGAATACTATTTGGGAGCATGATTATATCCGAAATGAAAAGTGGATTGCTAATGCGGCAAATCAGACAATAACCAAAGATGAAAGCAGTAAAATGTCAAATTTGATTACAAGTAGTTTTAGACGTAAGTGAGATATAATAATCAGCCGTTGGAACAAGCTAAGTAACGGGCTACTAAAGTTGAGTTCGTAACACAAGAAGTTTGTAAAATGATGACGGCCTGATCCGCGTCACTTATAAATCAAAATTGTAGATTCATTTTATTCATATCCCGAACACCAAGAGATGACGGTTTTATTTGCAAGAGTGATGAAAATCTATCTAAGTACAAGAGAAGAAAGCTTGCATTCATACCATCTTTCACAGGATGGTATTATGGAGGCAACCCGAACCAGCTTGCAATATACGAGCATACAATCATACTGTTGATAAACAGTTGATGAGCCCATGAAGGATTGAAACTGTTATATGCAACTGGTCGCGACGGTGAAATATTAAGGTAAAAATGCGGCAGAGCTGAAGAAGATTTACCTGTATTTGATGCAACACAACTGTAAATATGCAGCATAACAAGCTTTAGGCACATTGCCGGAGGAATCAGCGATTGCAACTACCGCTAAGTACATTTTTGACAGAAACAGAAATAACATTGTTGACTCCAAAGCATTACATAAAATCTTGAATTTGTTTTGACACTGATAAAATTTATGGCTCGACAACATGTTCACGTCTAGTTATGGTGAAGGTGTGTATCTATAAATATTCATTCGGGTTAACGGAGTAAATCTTACACACGTTAAAAACACATTGAGCATACCAGCTTTACAGAACTACCATTACAAAAATAATTCAAGTGGCGGCGATAACGGAACAAGTAATGAAACCCAAATGATGAATGCACAACATGGTCAGCGAATGGCGTGTCTGGAAGAGCTGATTATCCGAAATGCAATTGAGGGATGGCAGTGGTTTAAAGAAAATATTAATCAAATGTGGTACATTATATATTTGATTATAGAAATCTGCAGTAAGGGACCAAATTTATATTATTTTGGCAGATTCCGACCGGCGGCGAATAGTTCGGTTATTCATTATACCGTGAGATACCGGGTGGTTATAGTGTGAATACACGTCATCTGATATGTTATACAAATAACTAAAATTATAAAGGACGGGTAAGACTGCCTGGTAGCACAGTTATAAGCGGCTGGTTGCCAAACTATACGGATTCAAGTGCACGGATTGGAGTTTATATATAGATTTGCCTGTTAAGAATCTTGACGCAGAGATCACACTTGCCAGCAAGTATAGCAACTGGAGTAATGAAACAGCTGGCAAATCATCTGTTAGGTAAGGATATTGACCGTTTGATGTTGATAATACGGAAATACAACAGAGACGGTTACATGGCAACAAAATTAAGTAATTACCCACGTGAGCTTATTTTAACCAAGAGATCAAAGATATGGATGTAACATTATATTCATCGTTACAACAGCCGGATTCAAACTGTGGTTGATTACCAGCTTAATATTTATAACAACTCAAAGAGCTGAGGGTGGATTACATTCCTGATATACGGGCTATTCGTGATAGCGATTGCGCCAGAACAGTGACGGTGTTACATATGAGGATAGAGGTTCTAAGATTCAGGTAAAGATGACGGGACCGTCGATGCAAATCCGAATTGATATTTAATACAGCACATACACCTAAATGAAGAAGGTAAACTATGCTGTAAACCAAGGAATACAGTAGCAGATTGGTCATGGTGGCAAAGATGATCAAGATTACAACAGAGACCGGGATATACATTAAAGTTGTCAACAGATACATTGCATTTAAGCGTTAGCATCACAGCACCTGATTTGACTTGAAGCCAGATAAGGCAAACAACTTTACTGCTGGACTGAACACACTGTGGAGCATTTGAGGCTGTGAAAATACTATAGTTCCCGCAAAATACAAACAGGAAAAGTTGAGATATGAATTCGTCAAACGGAACATTCAGCACAGATGACGGGAGATATAGCGGCACTGGAAGAGAGGTAAAGCTCATGATGGTGGAGGAAACGTACGGCATTGCAAACAGATACGGACGAAATTATCGACGGATAATATCAGTGTAAGGGGAAATTATACATTAAGAATTACACCTTCAATAGGATACTATCAACGTCGCAGTGCTGTCAATACCTGTGCACAGGAAACATTTCACTGATGAGACATTTGGAGGAGGAATGTGGCTTTAAGCATACTGTAAACCTTACAATTCAAGCAATAAATAGAACCCGGCAAATGCGGCACAGCACAGTAGATTCAACACTCTAGAGTAAAGTATCGTGATCAGCAGGATAATCTTTTATTAGATAATGCAGGCATCATGGTATGGGATGTCGTTACACAATATACATTTATGGCTGCATACGACAAAGGCAGATCCTTCCAAACACAGGAATTACGAATGCGTAGAGACCATGCTACATCAGCCTCATACATTATCCGGGTGAGGACTGTTGTAACACGGTATAAGAAAAGGACATGGGAGATGCTATAGGTCATCACTATGAGCAGGAACCGAAACTCACTGCAGCAGACAAAATTAGCGAGTATAGTAGTGAACTATACTACAACTCGCTACAATAACAGATTATGAAGTTAAATCCTACACCTATGATTATAATATATATCTCACATGGAAATCACAAAGGTAGTAACTTATGAGTATAAGAGAAAAAGATGTGGGATGTGAATAGTAAAATATGTTGAATAGGTAGCGAACATACAAGCTTCATTCACTCTATCATATTGAGCGGAGCAGAAAGTCCTGACTTATTTATACTGTTGTGCACCTGAGGTTATAGCAAATATACGGTTGTAAAATGCAACATCATGATCATACAGGAACATATCCCGCAGTGGCAATACCAAGGTTACATTGGTGAACATAAGAGAGACGGCGGAAATGTTATAGCATCACTATACAGGAACCACCACCAGTTGGTTCCCGGATATGACACTTTGGAGCAGGAAAGCCTCGGTTTTTCCAGTATATACTAAATGAGCATAAGGCACATACCGATTTTACTGGTGGCACAGTCAAATAAAAACGGTGTATATACAAATAGAATACAAACAGTAACTTAAGAGCAGAGAAATGATGCTGAAATGGCTAGCCAACGTCATGAGGAATGCAACTACGAATGAAGTTTCACCTGATGATATTCTGGCGGTATAGGAAAGTCGGGACTTACCTATACCATACAGCTGCGCCAATCTGCAAACTTTACGGTTGTAAATGCAACACTGCAAACCATACGGGAGTATCCGGCGGAAACATCAGCTACATATTATTACACAAGAAATGATGCGAGATGTTCTACATCACCATGAAGCGGGAACCATAATGCTTGCAGCAGATGAAAATCATCGGGAGCAGGAAGCCAGATCAACTATACTACTGCACCGGTAATTATGCAGCAATTACATGTGTTGTAAATGCAACACGCAGATCACATATATATCCCGCAAGCGGGAGTGCGCACAGCGCATAAGGGAGTACAGAAGAGATGAGATGCAGGAGGATGTACAATGGCGTAGATGATGAAGGTAACTGAGATTATAACCTTGATATTTTATCGGGAGTGGGAAAGCTGATTACTATATACAACAACAGCAAAGAATATACTGAATTTTATACTTTATAAGAAAAGCTTGCAAATGCAATAGAACTTTATAATATACACAGATTGTAACCTTATGTTTAAGAAGAGAGACAGGAAATAAACAGATATCAGAAGTCTTATATGATGGAAGTGATTTGATGAAAACACCTAATGTAATGTGGATGGCACATGAAACTTGATTACTATGGCAATGAATCGAAGCCTTATACTGATTTCGAGGTAGATACAGGCATTGCCGGGCGCAACGGGAACAGACGGAAGGAGCCTAGATTGTAACCTATTCATGTTATAAGAGTAGTACTCGTGTGTGAGTACACAAATTATCTTACACCATGAAACAATATTGAAAGCATAGATACACTACAGGAACAACAGACAGTCGGTGATTGCCATATAATTACATCGCCAAAGACTATTCAATATTATGATTTGATAACAGGTACCGTCAAATGCAAATGGATCAGTTGGTAGCACCGATTACAGCAGACTGGTATCTAAACGTCGTGATGCAGGAAATGTTATTGTTGAGCATATAGATGAAAACGGAAAGGCACCTCTTGGATACACCTCGAGATACTGATCAGTAATGAAAACCTGGATTGCTACATATCAAGCGCGAAGTCATCGATGACTGACCTGATTATACACCGCAAATGCTAATTTGAATAGCTGAGAAGTGGAAGCTTGGGATCAAAAACTGCGTTTGCAACAGTGATGGAGATGTAATGTCTACTATGGCCACTGTACTCTGATAGAGAGTGATGAGTGTACTGATAATAAGGTCTTGGACTTCTTACCCAACAACACAAAAAGATATAGAAGGATATCATTTGTACCTTTGTACAGGACGTGCTACGAATATTCAAGGCCAGGGCAACTGTGTTACTTATACATACTAAAAGGACGTGTCGTGTAATTATACCGGGACTGTTGACTTGTTACACCTGTAACCCAAGCACAATACCGGGTACATCTATAGTCATCACCCTTCAAGAATAGCTACACCAAGCCAGATACTAATTCCTAATGACAGAAACAGGAAGGCTACTATCAGACCGATATGTTTGACCGTCTATAGCAACACCTTCAAATATCAGCAGCAGAGGCGGTTTGGGGTGGCGGATCATCCGACAGACTTCAGGAAGGCAAGAATCAAATACAGTTACAAGTAAAGATGCTAAATACAACTGTTGAAAAAGCAGGAGATAACCTCACAATCAAGGAACTCGAGAATAAAATCATGATTCCGCACAAGAGGCTTACTCTGTTCCAAAGACGGCAGATACTATGATATCAGTAAGATATGTTCATTTTAATAAGTTCAATTTATTGCAACTATTGTAATTGTAAAAAGAAAAGAAGAATGGGATTTGTATAAATAAAGAGATAAACTTTTCACTTTAAAGAGTGAGAGTTTATCTCATTTTTATTTGTAAAGTTGTATATTGTTAATATAATTTATGGTTTTAATAAAAATGTTATCTTTAATATAAAGCAAAGGCGATACATAATGATAAAAGCGGTTTTATTGATATGGACGGTCTGATGTTCAATAACAGAAAGACCGTACGGAAAGCATGCAGAATGCGGCAGTATTGCAGGGGATGCAACAAGGACAGGCCATATTTAAGATAAAGGTGTTTATATTGGGTATAGGAGATTTTGAGGAGCTGACTGCATACAATTTGACATAGAAAAGGGCAGGGATGCCAGAGAAGATATTGTTTCTCATAAGACAGAGCAAGGATTGACAAAGCAAAAGGACCTACAATTTACTTAAATATTTGAAGAAAACAATATTAAGGCTTGTCTAGACATCGTTCAAGAGAGGCAGCAACAAAACATCTAAAATGGCAAATGTATATGATTATTTGAGGATTTTACCTGTGGTGATGAGATGAAAGGTAAGCCGCACGGATATATTTTAAAAGCGCAACAAGTGTGAAATGGATATAGGTGAAAGCCTTGTACTGGAAGACTTATAATACAATGCTTGAATTGCAGCAGGTGTGAGCGATAATGGTGCCCGGCTACATGGGCGAATTACAGATGAAACAGAAGATCAAAGTTGATGATGTAAGGCTGACCTCGACGAAGTAGTAGACTGATCGTGCAAGCGAAACGCGAAAGGGAATGATAAACGAAAGATAAAGAGCAAACTATCCAATAGGTTTAGTCGACATGCTATCATTGGATGACGCTTGTTTGGCAAGGCCGTTTATTGCGTTTTACTTGCAGGGCAAATCTGGATCGGGCAACAGTATGAGCGGTAAGCACACAGCGTAATTTTTGTTTGCTCGCAGTGACATTACAACCTGCGGCTGAAATTTCATGTGACAGACATTTCCGATGGAAAAGAATGATTTATCCTATCGATTACCATATATATTTCTTATATGCATTATGATGTCTGTTGTAAAGAAAGATGGCTGATTGTGTGTTCTTTTCGGCTCGATGTATTACTATGGCAAGTATATTTGCTCGATGATAAACAAGGCACTGTTTGCATCTGAGAGGGAAGGAACAAACTTAATTTTGGAGCTGCCAGAGGTCTGGGTCCGCGTATGCATGCATCATGGCTGTTGATTAGGTGCTATGCGCTCTAGATTCGGGACAAAAATACCTGCCTCAGGCCTTATAATTATGATTTTATTATTATGTGTTGTGCACAATGCTCTCACAAAGAAAATCTGCATTGGAGAGTGTGAATATGAGCAACACAAATGTAATCGGTTTTATACATACCCATATTTTTCGGTACGCTTTTATGGTGCTATTATTTCTTCCTCGTTACAATATTATAGGAACACATCTAATACAAATTGTACAGTCTCTTGGTGGTAAATATAACTTGAACGGTAAATGTTATTCAGTAGTTGTGTGGAGATTCCACTTTGTTACATTTTCCCTTTATTATGAAAGAAGATAAAGGGGAAATCTTGCGATTATTGCATGCAGGGTATATACAAGAGCTGGTGCTTATTTGTGTCAGTTAATACTGAAATGATAGCGGCTACTCAACTTTCACAGATATGTGCTTTGCAATACGGCTGCGGCTTCAGTATATTTCTACAGAAATTGCAGGAGAAGAAGACCTGCAACAGGACAATGTTTCATGTCGAATGATGCCCACGTACAGCTAGGTTCATTATTTGGTAATGTGATTTGACTTATGTTAAATGAGAGCACTTTTTATGTGAATATCCTGCTTAGTGTTATATAGAACCGATAGCGATATATTCGGGAGAATGAGGAGAATTAAGTGAAAATTTAATCACATAAACAATAAAGTGAAGTCGTAGTAAAAGAGAAGGACACGATACACAAAAATTAAATAATTATGAAAGGGGTAACTTGGAAATTTCAGTTTTGATGTCTGTTTACATAAAGGAAAGCCGGAGTTCTAGAAAGAGCATTGGAAAGCATATTCAACTCAGACTATAAAGCCAAAAGAATTGGTATTGTAAAAGATGGGTGCTCACATGAACTTTGAATGACATTAACAAAGAAAGAAAAAGTTTGGAAGAAAATATAACTTTTATTCAAAATAGTTGAAAAGAATATGGGTTTTGGGAATAGCACGCGTGACTGAAAATGTAGGATTATGTTGCAAGAATGGACAGTGATGAGATAGCGGCAAGAAAGATTTGAAGCTCAATCGAATATATGAGCCACTGATGTATCAGTGGTGGTGATATATCTGAGTTTGTTGAGGAAGCAAATTCTCAAGAACAAAAATAATGCCTTAATCATGAGGAATTATAAGCACGGAAATACAGAAATCCATTAAATCACAGGACAGCTTTTTTAGAAAAGATGTTGGCTAAGTATATCAGTCGATGCTGGATTGAAAAGACTATTATCTTGGAGAGAACAAGCTTGCAAAAATATAGAATCGCTAATATTGATAAAGTGTTGGTAAATGCTAGGTTTAAAATTTTTTCAAATAGAAGAGGTGGTTTAGATATTTTCATATATTTTGATTAAGAAAATTCAAAATAAGCTTCATTATACAACATACCGGAATTTATAATAGGAATAATGTTTACTGCTTTAATCACTTTATACCGAATATAAGAGGTGGATTGTACAGAGTGCTTAAATGATAAAATAGTCTGAGCAAACAGATTTGAAAATGAGGGGTTAAGGAAAGTTGTATATTAGTAGGCGGACTGAAGAATTTGAGGAAACATTTGAAACCGAAGCCAATGATTGATTGGCAGTCAGCCGATTTTATGGCATATTATGGGCTATTATTCTAAATATCAAATTAATGCATTTGTTATTTTGGCAGGTATAAGCAGAATAAGATAAAAGAGTATTTTGCAAATTATTTTGTATACACACCCTGATGTTACATTTGATATAGCTACAATATGGAAGTACAGAAGAAATGGAGGACTGAAGGTTACAGTATGGATGAGTTTGTAGCTATGATAGGTGAGAATTTTAGAAGGTAAAGGAGCATTTGAAAGATGCTTTATGCTCAGCATATGGTGACGGAGTTGCAGATGTGATATAGACGCACTTCTTAAGTTCCATAATATGGAAGTAAAGCCACCACTGTAAGCTCTTGCAGCAAAAGGTCTTCAAAAGGAAGAATCGGGTCTCATTTCATCTTCAGAGAAAAGAGTTGGAGATGATTTGAAATTATAAACGGTGGTTATGGTGTATCGAATATTTGATTATATTACAGAGGGTGACGCTACTATATTTGGAGCAGCCTATGCTAGGCAGCTTGCAAAGGATGGCGAACTTATGGATTGAGCATGACGGTTTCAAGTGTATGGATTACAAAGGAAAAGAAAAATTGGAAAATCTTTTGCAAGCGGAAAGGCCCATGGATGAGGGTGTGGTTCAATAATGGGTTTTAAGAGTTAAAAGAGTTTTATGAAAGTACTTTTACTGGGCTACAGGTTAAAGGTCTTGGCTTTCTAAGATACTTTAATGTGTTGCGTAAACTGAGGTTATGCTCTGAACTACTACAGATACAAATATTTTTTGATATTTTAGGTTTGACAGATGAACTCGTTACGGAGTTAAAGGATTTGAACATTTGGTAAAGAGGGTGTTGATGAGGTTGAGCGGAGTATGTATCTATGGCGGCACGGCTTATAGTTGAGATTCTTATGAGGAGACCTGTTTATACATATTGAAACCAATGTTATGGGTACTGTAAATATTATGGAATGTGTAGATCTATAGTGTAAAAGTTTTGAATGTTACAAATAGATAAAGTGAGTGCGATAACAAAGAACAGGATAGATGTGAAGATGATTTTGACGGTTATGATCCATATCCAAATTCAAAACTTGTTTCGAACTTGTTATGTCACAGCTATAAAAAGAGTCAGGAAACACTACCTGTACTACAGCCAGAGCCGGCACGTAATAGGTGGTGAGATTTTGCACAGGACTGTTCCCACTGCAAGATGGTAATACCAAAGAACTTGCTAATAAGAAATCAATTCACAAGACTTTTCAGCATGTACTTGATTGCCCTTATTTATCTTGATATAGTTGAGATGCAGAGAACAGAGAAAAGTTTGAGGATATTTTAATGTGGTATCCGGATGACAGGACTGTGTAACAAAAGACGCTTAGAAAGTTTCAAAGAGCCTGGGAGATGGTCGATCAAAATTAATCAGACGGTGGCCCGTGGCTGAGGCGGATTTTTAAAGCTGGCCTGGTGATAAATTAAAAAGCGGCAGGCGGATGGAAAACCGCCTGATGTTCGCGGAGCCATTGATTTGGCGGTGGAATGGTATAATATATGAACAATGGAGAGGACATGAATGCTGTAACTGAAAATAGATAAAAATATTATTTGAACAATAGGTTACACTGAGGAGAAATGTTCGAAAACAAAACACAGATGATGCTTCCGGTAAAGAGATATTGAGTTGGTAAAGGAGTACTAATGAATAAATTTCCTATAATACAAAAAGAGTTTAATGAAGGAGAGGAACAACCTATAGTTTCCAAGAGTGTACGACTCTGAGGAGATGTAAATCTGGTAGATGCTTCTGGAATTTTGGCCATAGCCGGAAGATATTTTGAGTTTGAAAAGAGTTTGGCAGTTCGTACAAAATATGTATCAATTTAAACTCGGGATCAAGTGCCAACTTATTGTATTTATGATTTTGAGACCGCTTTGTGAAAGACAGTAAAAGAGGTGATGCTGAGGTCAATATGGTAGCATGTATCTTTACAAACGGTTACACTTTGGCTACAATACGTGGAGTAGTACCTGTTTTTGTAGATACAATACCACAGCATAATATAGATGACTAGGTTTAACAGTTTGTTCAAAAGACAAAGCACGTAATGGTGGCACATACCTTGAAAACTTTGATCTTGAGGCTGCTGTGGCTTTGCAAAGTAATCTTTATTGAGATAACTGCGATGCACTTGCCATGCATATATTATGACGGTGAGAAGAAGTCATAGGCACCATCGGAGATATAGGAACACGTTTCATCCTCCACATCAAGACTATGAGGCATGTATATACTTAATCCGGTTCTATAAGATAATGAAATCTATAAGTAGACTGTGGTATCGGTGTTATCCAGACAGGACAATATGTGGACACAGATTTGGACTGTCAGTATGGTGAATTGCCTTTAGTTACGATCATGGGGCATGTTTATCACATTTGGGATACAATGGAAGCTCTCAGATCTCAGCAGCATTTTGGAGAAAGCAAAAGAAATCTGGTGCTCGGCAATAAAGAAGAAGAGAAATTATAAGAGACTATAGGAGGCACTAAAGCCGAGTAGAAGATAAGATTATACTTCCGGTTCCTGTAAAGAACGGAGATCCGAGTTGGTTCGGCTTCCTTATTACTTGTAAAGAAGGTGTTGAGAGAGCAAAGCTTGTAAACAGACTAGAGTCAAACGGAATCCAGACAAGAATGCTCTTTGCGGGAAATCTCAAAAGCATCCATGTTTGATCAGATGAGAGAGACTAAAGAAGGATACAGGATTGTCGAGAACTTTACAAAGTACAGATCGTATTATGAATGATACATTCTGGGTAGGTATATCCGGGAATGACGGATGAAAAATTGACTTCATGGCAAAGATGATTATAGAAGGTGTAAAATAAAAATCGGCTGAAATATCATAAATTTTACATGGTATTTCAGCTTTTTTGTTTAAGTGAAAGTTTATCACCACCACTCACATATTTGCTATGCAACCTTAGATATGATATTAATAATGGAAAATGTCGCAGAAAGTTTTGTGTTGGGGAAAGTATGCTAGACGAAGAGAAAATAAAAGCAGATGACGGAATTAGATTATTAAAAAAGAGGAAGGAAGGAGCAGATGTTTGAGATGAGATAATTATTTCAAAGAGGATTATGGGTAAACAAATGCTTAAGTCCTTTTGTTTTATACCTTTTGCTTTCTTCTATGTTGTAGCCGTTCTTACAATTTGGAAGAGTTGATGTCCCAGTGTAACTACAGTCGGAGTTTTCGGTAGTTACATTGTTATATATATATTGGGATTGATTGTATTTTGAGCTATTACATATAGATTTTTCAGTACGATGATAGTGCATAAAAGGAGCCTTCAGAAGTCTCACAATGACAGATTGAACTATTTTGGAGTCTCGAAAACGAAAGATAAGACACCAAATATCGGAGGTTGGAATGCTGCAGCTATGGTGTATTTAGGAAACAGCTCTAGAAAGGTTTTCTATTGCAAATATCATTCCATAATAGATATGGGAGATTAAATTATATATTATTGTACGCTATGATGCTTATAAAAGTCTAAAGTCTAGTGTCAGAATAGTCTCTGTGATTGGCAGTTCGGCTATTGTATTATCTGTAATAGGTGCTTTTCTGCCTTATATGGCGGGCGTATTAATAGTGCGGCTAATGATAACCAGCTGTTTGGCATCGCTGAGCTGGCATATTACTGGTGGGTATAATACTGATGCTCATTATGGTACTATGGATTCGGTAAGAGAGACAGTGTTCTTTTGATTCTTGTACCGATTACTCTTTCTACGTGAAAAGATACCATGTAGCCGTTACTGCCTCTTTGTGGTAGGACTTATGGGAGTGCGGTAAGTCATTGTTCCTAATACAGTATCGAATACTTATATACTTTACATGTATGTTTTGCGCAGAACAGGTAGTGCTGACAAATGCCACATGTCCGTAGATATTACACAAAGATATTCACAGGCAAATGACCGACGGTATGTATTTTCAAATAAACTATGCTTTATTTATAATAGCATTCTGCCTACTACCTTTTATAGTAGTATATGGTGCACATAAGCAGAATATGGATTATGCATGGCAGATAGCCATTACGCCGTGATGCTATTGCTAATTTTGATTACTATATTTGCGGAGATTTCATTTTTGATATATCCCTTACTCCTCTTTGGACTTTATAATAGGACTAGACATTCACTATTGTGCATTATGTGTCATTTCTGTTTCGGTCGATTGGGTGCATGAGTCCAAAGAGATATGCCCAGTTTGAGGATGATGATTACTATTATTTTGTAAAGAAAGCTGTCAGATTACGATTACAGCCGCAGACAAGAATGCTATACAACTCGTTCAGTACAAAGGAAAGAAAAGAATAACAAAATATTAGGGAGTAGTGGATGAGACATAACTACGCAGGCTGATGTGCGTGATGGGCTTTCATATTTTCCGCATATAGATGTACTCAATATAATTGAAATTCTGATTATTGCATATTGTACAGGCGAAATAATGACATGGATTACAAAGACCAGGGCATAGGTACCTGTTAAAGGTCGTCCTTATATTGGGATTTCACCATTGTGCATACATATTGCGCTGATGTTATATTGTGATTCGAAGGATGCAACCATTGCGGTAACTGCGCTTATTGTAATATTTGCGCCCGAGCTCGGTGTGCGCTCTTGAGCAGCTGGGAAACTAAAGAAATTGTAATGCCAGATTTTGCCGTTTGATCACAAGGCAATCATGACGATGGCGAGAGCACGATGAGAAGAGCTTTGTTAATGCGGCTTTTAGCAATGTCGTAAACCGAAAACGGGAGCTTTGAAGTTGTTATAGAGAGAAAAGAGAGTCTTGTAAATAGTAGAAAAGACCGAGATTTTGATAAACGGTATCGTATCAAGTCAATTGCTTATAATATCTTTACATAGCACCTCTTATGACGAGTGGTGTTATAAGGGAAATATAATTGTGTCGGTAATGTTATTTTGCCTCTTTCTGAGAATACAGAACTGCATATTCCGGGAATTATTAGAGCCGTTATCGCAAGTGGAGGCTTGGATTCCATTACCATAGTAGTATCTTGAGGATCCTGAAGGGCTTGTGGCATTTATGGAAATTTGATATGTAAATGATAGTGAGGAATTGAGAAAGGAGCCTGTTTATTTTGAGACGTTAAATGGAGGAGAAGCATAGTATTTTTGGTGTCAAAGTTGCTAAGGAAGAGGTAATGAAAGACAACAATTTTGTTTTGAAATCACTTTGGCTATAGCATTTTTGTATGGATATTGTAATAAAATATTTCAACCGGGTTGTTGAAGATCTCAAATGGTTAATCTTGAGGTTTTAAACAATGTTATTACCGGGATGCAGGTAAGACTTATTCTTAATGGATAGCCACGGTAACTGTAAGTTGCGAAGTACGTTCAAGAGATGAGATAAGATATCGGCTGCACTATGTCATTAGATCTTGGGAGATATGGGTATGATATAACGGTGCTGTACCGATATCGGTTGAAGTGTTGAAACAGTCAGTACCTGATTTCAGTGTGCCGTTACTTCAAAGCCGAGTGTGTCAGAGTAAGTACAAGGAGGATCGGTAAAGCAAAAAGAATTTACTATGACTAGCTAGCCAGTGCACTCCGGTCGGACGGTTATTCCGTGTGAGGTAAGGCTCGATAAAGAATGCGGTGGCGGTCAAGCAGGTCCGCATCAAAGCTATCGGACAAATAAGCAAAGTCGGTGACGGGAGATTGATGTGTTGATTGCCGACGGCAATGCATAACCAGAAGAGCCGAGCTGAAGTATTTTATTGATGCCACCTGGTACTGCTTTTATAACATCCGGCTGCAGTGTTGCCAAGAGTTTTGCGATAACTATGAGTACAGTATCGTAATGTTAAACGGAAGAACTTTGGCACTAAACTTTGGGCATGGGTGGAGAAGCGGCGGTTGAGGGCAGTGTACAGTGCTGAGAGCAGTACAAAATCCACAGGTACGCGTCAGCCCTGGGCGTACTTCCAGTTGACTTTGACGCGTAACAATGCACTCGCAAACTGGCGCTCTGTGTCGAGCAGCGATGCGATGTGATTGGCGATGTCGATGTGAAAAATTTCCTTCCGGATGTATCGGCAATAGTGATCTGAAATATCAAGGTGACGTTGAGTCGAGGCGCTTTGACTAAAGAAGTCATGTGACTTTGACAGTAGGGTGATTTGGGCATAGTGATCGAGAACCGGGTTTCCACAACATATCACCCCTGAGAGTGGACAACTGTCAGGGTTTCGTGGATCAGACATAGCGCAAATCTTGAGGCCGTATCAAATTCAGATATCAAGGCTACTCTTTGATGGCAGATGGACAGCGGGCCAATAGCGGAACCTTTGCATTTTGGAATTTGCCTACAGGTCTGATGTGGATTCATATCTTTGCACGGAGGTTTAGTGATAGGAAGTCCTGCACATGAAACGAAATGAATGACAACTTCTGAGCAGAACAGACGGCCAGTAGCAAGTGCAGTCGCTGCTGGAAAAGCTAAGGGAGGTTTTTAGGATGGTTTCAGAAGAACTTGTGTGACAAAGCCAGTGGCTTGCATTTGAATGACGTAGGCATGGTGTACAGGGAAGCATTGAAATATGATTCTACAAATATATATTATATTTAAGGATGCTAGCAAACGTTTTCATGAGTGTTCTGGAGTGCTTGCCAGGCATGTAAAATGTGGCGATGCCATTAAGATAACTTGTGACGAGGGGATGAGAATGAGGGCTGTGAAGCTTTAAAGAAATTTGACAGTAAACTCAGGTTTTGAGGTGAGGTTAAAAGTAAGTGGTGAGGTTTATAATGAAAATTTATGTGCGTAGGAGCTGCCGAGGGTATCGGCATCGGGCCGCAAAAGTAGTCAGAGAACAAAATGGAGGTTGACAAGAAAAGCAGTGCTGATAGTGAAGCTGAAGTGAATAACTCAGCGAAATTCTGGATATCACTAAGGCTGAGACCGAAGAGATGCGAGCTGGAAAAAGAGATGCTTCAAGCGAAGGAAGCGGAGATTTTGTTTCGACATATTATGCTTGGTAAGCCAGTCCTCCATGCTTGTGGACGAGAGTAGCACCAGTAAAGTGAGAGTGTTTGTGCGGAGTGCATGCGATAGAAGAGGCAGGTAATCAATATGCTGCAGTATTTGCTTCCAATGGATGACGAACTTATGGCAGCAAGAGCTACCGATATAGTGCAGTGATATTACATGACTTATAGTATACTCGGTATAGAAATATACCGATCTTTCAAAACTTTCCTATGGCAGTATTCTGGTTGCAAAGAAGTGTGATTCAATACCCTGCAATGCAGGGATTTAATTCCCGTGACATGTGCTCTCTGGAAGAGCTACACACAGTTTGGATGGAAAGACTCTCGACTATCTCGGCTATTCTTGCAAGAGCACTTGAAATACACGGCGGTAGTGGGACTTTTCAAAGTCTTCCTGAGATATAAGTGACGACACGGTCTTCTTTGACGTGTGAGGAGCGAGAGGTCGTATACGCCGACAGATGCACGAAAAGGAGTATGAGTGGACAAAAGAAATAGCATGATGCAAACATGAACTGTTAAAGAAACACAAGAGAATTGCCAAAGCATCTCTCAGGACGGTAAGAAAGTGAAGCCATCGCGGAAATATCGGAAGCCCTGAGTGATGCCAAAAGGTAATTGAAAACAGTGGCGAAGGTGCATCGGACTTTTTCAGAACTGAGTTTCGGCTTGTTGGACAGAGACTGCTGCTCACTGCAGAAGAGCTAGTTTGAAAGCATACAAGAGTAGCTGTTGCCACGAAGGAAAGCCTGCATATTGTCGAACTCTTGATATAGGCGGTGATAAGGAAATCTCTATATGGGAATAACAGTACAGGATGAGTATCCTTTCCTCCCGGATAGTGTCGTGCCACCTAAGCTACTTGTGACAGAAAAGATGATATTTATATACCGCAGCTCGCATATTGCTTCGCGCGCATTAGCGCGGAAATATCAAGATACTGCTGCGCGCTTATCACAGATCCATGGATGAAATAAGAAGCCAAGGCGCTTATAAATGATACAAAGAAAGAGCTTGATGAGAAAGAATACGGCATATAACAGCAGATAAGTCGCATCAGTGGTTTGCGACCGCAGCTGCATCATTACTTGCCGATATCTTCATAAAGAGTGGATTTCTCCAGTATAGTCGCCAATGAGTCTTTATTCAATACCACATGCTGTAGACAGAGGAGTCGTGATAGATTGCGGCGGTCGTGACCTCCATTTCACCTGTGCAGTACTCAGACGTATCAACAGAATTATAACAGTATGGTAAAAGGCCGGAATAATGGTCCGGAATGTGCAGAGGCTGCGTGGTGGATCGTTATGCTTTATTCTCGCACTTTAGCATGGGGAATGGATGAATTTTCAATGTCGGCTCCGAGTAGGCCTGAAGTCCCGGTGACAGATAATTTCAGGTGTGACAGCAGGGACTTTGAGTGCTTAAGGTGGATAAGGTGCTGAGGATGTCAAACGAGAGCGAGATTTCAAAGATTACTTGAAATAGTCTGGCAAGAGGAGCTTGGATGTTAGCATACACTGTTTGGAGTTTATTAGTGAATGTGCTTATCCCGGATGGAGCGTATGCCCGTCCGGGTTTAGTTCCCACTCGCGGCAATTTATATCTGCTGTATTATGAATACAGCATACTCAAAATCGATTGGTAAAACCGTAGAAGGTGTATTTTGCACTGGCTTTTATCAGCAGTGGTGGTCTGCTTTCAATGTAAAGCTTTCGCACCTTGCAAAGCCATGGGGAGACACGACAATGGATGCTCTTGCTCAGCCTGGATGCTTTTATATTGTGTTTGAGATATTGAAAGGCGGTCAGGGCAATCCTTATTTCAAACAGGAGAGCGCGTGCTTGAAACGCAGCAATGAGGATAAGGATGTCTGCAATGTACCATTATAACTTGCGCTCACATCTCGGACAGCTTTAATACTGATGCCGTGTACCGTCGGTCTCTGTTCCTCTTTGAAAGAGTGCTCCTCATGCATACTCTTATTTCATATTTCAGGCATTGCTACCGTAAAGTGTACTGCCAGTGACTTTGCAGTGTCACTTGAATTGAAGAAGCCGAGGCTTGGGAATTATAAAGGTAATATTTTGGTCAGCCACATTATTGCTATGCGATACCGATACTTCTGTATCAAGATCAGTCGATGCGCTGTGCTTCTTGCCTTGTAACCTTACTGGCACATTGTGAAAGGAGAGGATATGTCTGCATATTTTGTGAAAGAGCGTTATAGTATTTATCGTTCCGGTGTATTGTGCTTTCATGCGCTTAAAGAAGCCGCGTATGGAGCACCTCAACGGAATATCGGAGATGAAGCATAGCACCTGCCTATTTTTAAGTCAGCTATATTTATATTGCAAGATACTAGCACAATCTGATACTTTGATAAAGAGTTGCCGAAACACAGCTCGATTAAAGGGACTTTTCCTTTGAGCACTTACGAATGAGTTTATATATCCGAAGATAGTGGACTTCTATTTTTGTAAACAAAACCGAACTTACAACAGTGACATTATTTTATAGATTTTATGACTTCGGAATAGTCGAGAGTTGCAAGTATTTTCCACGGGGATTGGCTGCATCGGTTATTTCTTTCGAGAGTAATTAGAAGAAGGCAAGAGCATTCTATATTATATATGCATGCAAGTATTTATTTATCTCGCACTTTCATTTTACCATGGTTTTCAAATCACACTTGCTGCTTTATTTTATAGTACACTGTCAATATTTTTATAGTGTGAGCAGAGAGGCGGGTAACTTATGGAAAATATGAATGCTCTAGACAGGTAGTACAGGAAAATGACGGAGACTCGTGTAGAAAACTGATTTGCGACCAGCATTCCTAGTACTAAGTATGCTTGTAACGAATCAGCTTTACAATATGGCGGACACATTTTTGTCGGAAAGCCGGTACCAGTGCTTCTGCCGCCATAGGTATAGTATCTCTGATGACGATAAATCGGCGACTTGATGTGTGCGGTCACGGTTGCGGCTCAAACTATATCCAGAAAGCTGAAAATAAGCAGGTGCGATGAGGCCATAAAGTTTTGCATCGACAGGATGTCGTCACTGGTTTTGAGCGATGATGATCTTTCGGCATAGTATTTATGGGCCTTTTGTTTAGGACTGATGGGAAGTACCGATACGATAATGCCTTATGCAAAGAGCCACGGTATTCGTATACTTCTTTCAGCTCCTTTATACGGGAGTTGCGTGCTGAATAACGTTTCTAAGATATGAGGGTAAAGCCACTATGACATGGGCTTTTACCTTGGGGGTGTGATATATATACGAGATCCGATATTTATTTGTATTTAATATGGGCACTTTGGGGCAGGTATATCAACAGCAACTCACAGGCTTTAAGCTTTTTGTATTGCTTTGCGCATGTTCGGTGGAGAAAGAACAGTTTCAAGCTGAGACTGCTGGTATCAAGAGATGTAAGGGATGTGTAAATACATTGGAGACAGGTCGAGTCTGATAAGACAGGAATGATGAGGTGTCAACCATGGTTTTAAACTATATGTCCATGCCTTATGGTGACGCGGCTATTGCTGCTATGAGTATTGTCGGCAGAGTATGTAATTTTATATCAGTTATGCACTGAATTTCACAGGGATTTCCAACCTGTATCGCTTTTAAATCACGGGGCAAAAAGTAGTTTATGCGTGTGAAGAGGGCTTTTGTGTTTGCTGTGGACTCATATAAATAAAGAATCTTGATATTAGTTACTTATATTTTCTGTGAATACAGTAGGTTTATTCAGAGATGATGCTGATGTTATAAAGGTGGAACCTTTGCCTTAAGAGCACACGTGTGTGGTTTTATTTTACCAACCTATTACGCTTGCTGCAAGTATGATGTTTCAGGAGGAGAAAATCAGCTTTCATCAAACTAGCTTAGCTTTTTAAGAAGCGGTATTACATTTGTTCCGGATGGTGCCATATTGCCGCAGTGGAATATACGATACAGCTTGCTAACCGGTGAGTGATATTATTTCATTTATTATTGTAATGCGATAGTGAAATTTTCAGAAAATAATGCATAAATTTTTAGTGGTAAATGTTGACACTGAAGTTTTTGTTACGAGTATAAATTAATAAAACCGTTGATTGGGAAGAAAAGAAATTAGTTACCACAGAGAGTCTGAGGTGCTGAGAACCGATAGGGATGACGATTTTAATATGGACCCATGAGGGCGAGGTGAAAGGAAACAAGTAGCTAAGACGGTGCTCCCAAGTTACGGCAGAAAAATGTCGGCATTTTTATAGAAAGTATTTTACTAATGAGTGGTACCGCAGGCTTTTGCTTTGTCCTTTGGATAAGATGGCCTGCGTTTAGTCAAAGGTCACTGTCGGTAAATATCCTATATCGGATGCCTCAAGGAGGAGAAAATGAATTTAATAAAGAAACTTCGAATTGTGCAATAGGTGCGACTTTGACGGCGAGGATGTACACCAAAGACGGATACGGCGCAGAGCGCTAATACCGAAACTACCGCAGAACAACAGCAGTGCTACGAGAGTGCAAAAGCGGAGGTTACTAGATGTACAGAGATGATCGGAGTGATTCAGCTGGTTGAACATAAAATCACTTGATATAATATATAATTCATTTAAGATGAGTTAAAGAACCTGGGATATGGACGGTGAGAATGTTGATAACATTCAAAATGCAGCAGGGTGATATGGCAACATCACAAGTATAGTTCAGTGATTTGAGGGTGATAAGCAGGATGTTGTAGTAGGCATCGCTACACCTGCAGCACAGGAGCTATGAGTTTGACAAGGACAACACCTGCAGTTTTCTCTGCAGTTACAGATCCATAGGTGCAGGAATACTTACAGATATGAATGCGCCTGACAAGGAATGACAGGACAAGTGATGCCGTGCTAGATTGATAAAATAATGGATCTGGCACTCTCAGATTACTCCCGATGTAAAAGAAGGTAGGGTTTCATATACAATCCGGAGAGGACACCCTGTAACTAATCTCGGATTACTTGAAAACTATGTAAAAAGAGAAAAATCTTGAGCTTTGAAAACAGTGTATTTCACAAGTGCCGATCTTTCAAAGCAGCGCATCACTTTTTGAAAAAGTGGAGATGATATTTGTATCAAAACGACAATATGGTTGCGGAGGCTATGCCTATACTTTCACATCAGAGGCACAAAAGCAGCCTATATATGTAGGCGCAGACCTATGGTAATGGACGGAGGTCTGCTACAGTGGTATTGACTATACAGATCTTGGAAAAAGACACAGCTAAGATGGTAGATGAAATACTTATAAAATCTGTAAATGAAATCCCTGTAAAAAGTATTTAAGGATGATTTGTTTATCTATGCAACATACAGATACGCTGCACTCGGTATAGAAATACTCGAGAGCATCAAAACAGACAAGAAATTTGTCGAGATTAAATCAAATAAGATGAGTAAAAATGACATTATCAACATTACTTGGTAGTATTGAACTTGGACTGATATTTGCAATATTATCACTGGGATTATTTATAGCTTTCAGAATTTTTGACCTGCCGATTTCGACGGTGGATGAAGTTTTGTTACAGGCCTGGCTTACAGTGCGACATGGTCTGTAGCTGCAACCGGCTATGGGACTTTTTAATGGGTGCCTTAGGCGAATGATTGCAGGCATTGTCACAGGCATACTTCATACCAAATTAAAATTCATGCTATATTGGCAGGAATACTTACAATGACAGGCCTGTATTCTATAAATCTCTTTGTAATGGGTGATACAAGTGTTTTTTCTACGGTGAAAAGACTGTATTTACTCCCTTTGAAGGAAAGCTTTTATAGGCACAACCGATATCGGAAAGTTGATTTTACTGTTTATAATTGTTATTGTTTTGGTAGCCGCATTAAAGTTGTTTTTAACGACTCGGTAGGACTTTCTTAGAGCTACCGGTGATAATGAGGCAACGGTAAGAAAGTTCAGCATAAATACCGATGCTATGAAAATGCTCGGATCGTGCACTTTGTAATCTTATAGTAGCTTCCTCCAGCGCAATATATGCACAGTACAATATGACAGCACACATGGAGTAGGAACCGGAATGTTGGTACTTGGACTTGCAAGTATCATAATCGGAGACTGTTATAGGAAAAAGAGGGATGTTAGGCATTTGATCAGTGCGTGGTAGGTGCGATAATATATCGTATAACGCTTTGCAGTAGCATTCGACCTAGGCTTCCTGCTATATACTTAAAGCTTTTTCTCAGCGGTAATAGCTGTGATTGCAATAAGCATACCTTGATAAAACCTACAATTGCAAGAGATGGAGAAAGATACATGCTGGAAATTAAAATGTTAATGTAATATTTAATAAGGACACCGTAAATGAGAAAAAGGCCTTTACGTGATTTTGAATCTTAAATTAAATGACGGAGATTTTGTAACGTAATGGCAGTAACGGTGCAGGAAAATCCACTATGTTAAATGCGATTGCAGGTAATATAGAAGTGAGAGCGAAAGAATATATACTAACGGACTTGATATCACATATATGAAGGAGCAAAGAGCAAGATTCATAGGCAGTATGCACGATCCCTCTAAAGGGTGGCACCTCACATGACAATAGAAGAAAATATGGGACTGGCATACAGCCGCGGTAAAAAGGTGAGATTCTGACTTGGAGTAAGAAGAAGTGACAGAGAGTAGTTTCAAATCTGTATGCACAAAACTTGGCTCTGGGGGCTGAGCACAGATTGAAAAATGAAGTCGGAGGGCTCAGCGGCGGACAAAGACAGGCGCTACCTTTTTGATGGCTACAATGGAAACACCTGAACTTCTGTTACTTGATGAGCATACTGCGGCTCTTGATCCCAAGACCAGTAAGAGAGATAATGGAAATAACTAACAGGATAGTAACCGAAAATACATGACTACAACCTGATGAGTTACATAATATCAAAGATGCATTGATCGAAATAAAAACAACAGTTATGAATAATGGCAGCATCTTAAAAGTTCTTGAAGGTGATATGAGAAAGAATATGACGATTTCGGATGTGATAGAATTGCATCCGAACGATGCCGTATTGACACGATAAGACGATTTTAGTGAATAAAAGTGAGCTCTACAAACTGTAGAGCCTGCTTTTGTTTGAATATTATTGTCCCGTCCCTAGTAAGTACAGAGGAGAACCTTTGGCCTGGGGCCTTCAGTGGACATATGAGCACCGGGTCCTGCATGTGGTGCTTCAGTGTTCGAGTAACTCGGGCCGTGTAATATGTCGGAATCTCTCGTGTTCTTTTTGAAGACGGGCCTGTCTTTTTAGGTGAGGCTGTGGTAGTCTCGGGAATTTTTATTTCTGAAGGCTGCCTCTTAGGTTTTTGAACTGTTTGAGTTTGGCCTTCACTTTGGAGCAACAATTGTATTAGGCGATTGGCCGGATGAATTACTTCCGGTGCCGCCCGACACATATCCCCGTTCGGTGCCACACCGAGCAGTTACATTATTTTTGTTTCGGATTTACAACCGGATGATTTTACGCTTGCCCTTGAGACACGCTGACCGCGTCGTTCCGTCATGTCTGCCGTAGGTGCATTAGATCGATATTTGACCTGGTCCGCCATGGATGCATGGCTGCAGGCACTCGCATACTGTGAATCATCGGTATTTGACCGTCCGCTTGGAACCATAAGTGCAACCCTTGTAACTGTAGTCGGGCAGTTTGCAGTGTAAAGACCGCTTTCACTACATACCGTTACTGCAGTATGGTGATCGCATACTCTGTAGGTACCGTTCCTTTGGCAAAATATTCCGTGCAGTGGGAATCGCCGCGAGGGTCGTAGTCACAAACTCCGGTATAGGAAGTTTTCCGACTTTCAGACAACGTGCTGTTTCAACGGAATCGGGAACAGGGAAGCCTATATCCTCGGAACCCTCTGAAACTTTTAGTCATTATCTTTCGCCATATATCCTTGTGGAAGCTTGTACCTCCATTGTCTGAAAGAGTCTGAGTTTTCATCACTATCCTGCCCATACTCCTGCAGTATAATATGGTGTAAATCCTACAAACCATACGTCCACATTCTTGGAAGTTGTACCTGACTTGCTACACCTATAATATCGAGATGAGCTCTGCAGATGTGGAATTTATATTTATTCCGCTGCTTGCAAACTTTCTGTTGTTCTCTGTAGATGCCATAGCATCTGTAAGAAGGAAATGCGGCTGAGTCTTTATAACTCTGGGATTCTGTGGAGCAGTATTATCAATCAAGGTCTTTTCCGTTGTGGTCTACACCCGTTTGAAAGAAGGCGGATTGTATATACACCTTGATTTGCTATTGTTGCAAAGGCACCTGTAAGTTCAAGGTTTGTAACACCCTTTGTAAGACCCTCCGAGTGCAAGGGATGCATCATAGTCCCGATCGGTAAGAGTGCTGATACCGAAGTCCTTGGCATACTGTACGCCCGACTCGGTGTTACGCTTTTATAAGTGTTTTTAATGCAACTATATTCATAGAATATATGATACCGTCACGAATACTTGACCATCCTATATCCTCGCTTTGTCATACCAGTTTGAAAGTCTCCCGTATTGTATATCCGGCATCATGCTGATAGTTGTAGCCAGTATCACCGCTGGTATCAAGCGCAGGTGCAAAATGATGATATTACCTTAAAAGTTGAACCCGCTGTCTGGTAGTATTTGTAGCTCTGTTTAGAGAGAGGGAAGATGTCACCTCTACCTCCGTTTATAGCTCTTTACGGCACCGGTTTTTGATCCATAAGAACAAAGGAAACCCGAGGCTCCAAAAACGAGTTTTTACACTTTTCACCTACTACCGTATCGCCATCTTTAACCACTGTGGCTTTATAGCTTTCAGCATCCGCTTTGCGGCATCCCCAGTGGCATAAAGTCCGGTTAAAGCCGTCTGCAGCACATCTGAATGGTATTTGTTAATATCCTTTTCGGAATAATTATGTGTGTTCTTTTCACTGTCTCGTGACTGTAAGTCTGTATTCAGTGCATACTTTGTAGTCAGGATAGTTTTCAGGATTGTTGACTTCGCTGTCTACAATCCGCTGAAGCGAAGGGTCCCGAGTATATACTGAGAGGCCTCCACTGTGCAAAAGATTATGCGCCCGGAAGCCTGTATATCCCAGTTCATTTATAAAATGCGGACGTAACCTGTGAAATCAAAGCATCTGTAAAATAGCTGTAGTGATTATCCTTTGCAAGCGTGTTGATATTCTGATTCTTGAATACACATCATCTGCAAGAGCTTCTTCCTGCTGCTCCTTTGTAATATACCCTGCTCATCATATATTGAAGTATTATTTTTCTCTTTCGAATTTGCCTCTGACGCGTAATAGGGCTTGTACTGGCAGGCCCCTTTTGTTATCACCGCTATTACAGTGGCTTCAGAAAGAGTTAAATCGGATACCTTTCCGAAGTACCTTCTGCGGCAACTTTTTACCCCAGTGAGTTGCTTTCCAAAGGTTGATGGTATTCAGATAATTTGTGAGCATCAACTTTTTATCCATCTGTTTTTCAAGCTTTACGGCAAGGTACATTTCCTGAAATTTTCTTTTCTACCTTTTTCTCCGAAACTTCTTTTCCTGCCGCCGTTGAACACATTATTCTTTATAAGCTGCTGTGCTATGGTGAGCCGCCGCCAAGAACTGTTTCGGTTATTACACCGCTGACCGCTCTGAGTATAGCTCTGGTATCTATTCCGTTATGCTCCAAAAATCTGGAGTCCTCTATTGCCCACAAAAGCGTCAATAAGAACTTTTGGAAGTTCGTCAAAGTTACCTCTTCACGGTTTTGAACCGCCATTACCAGAGTATCGGTAACCTGACCGGATGCATTGTATACCGTGGTGGCATATCATAGCGAACAATACTGTCAGTCGTCCACATCGTGAGCATTGTTCTGAGTAATACCTTTATCATGCTTACCGCCATGGCAGCTCCAAGAACGGTCACTAAAGCAGTGCAGAAAAATGTCTTTACGGGCCCCGAAATATAAATTTGTTTATATATATTTCTCTTGATCCGTGATTGGAGCTTTTTCTCGGGAGTTTATTTTCATTCTCTTTATTCATCACTTTTTCCTTTTCAAATAAATTTACATAAATAATCCGGAGCTTTTCGCTTATATCGAATTATACATCATTAATTTAATATAGGCTATCAGCTTTAAATAATCTTTTATTTTTTATAAGTTATTGATATAAAGGCATCGCAAAAACGGATACCTTTTTATATATTATTGCTAGACTTTATCATAGAACGTTTTCTAAGTGTCGGGTCGAGGATTTTCTTTCTGATACGAAGATTTTCAGAGTTACCTCTAAAAAGCTCATCGGTATCTATAAATTCAAGTGATTCCTCAAGACTCATGACTTTCGGTGTAATCAAGTCTGAGCGCCTCATCGGCACCGGATGATCTTGTGTTTGTGAGTTTCTTTTGTCTTACACATTGATTTCAACATCCTCAGCCTACGTTTTCTTTACCGATAACCATACCACGCATATACCTTTTTCGCCCGGACCGATAAATCAAAGCACCACGCTCCTGTGCATTGAAAAGTCCGTGGTAATAGACTCGCCGCTCTCAAAAGCGATAAAGAGAACCGTCTTTCTATAGAACATATCACCCTTATATGGAGACATAACCGTCAAACTCGTATTGAGAATACCGTTTGCTGTGTCGGTCATAAACTCACCTCTGCAGTCGTAAGACCTCGGGAAGGAATAAGGAATTGAAGTCTTGTATATCCGCTATGTGTAGGGCTCATTCCCTGAAGTTCACCCTTTCTTGATGTAAGTTTTTGAATAACGGCACCCGAGAACTCGTCAGGAACATCTACAAATGCAAGCTCCATAGGCTCCTGCTTTTGGTTTCTCTCATCATAGTGATAAATAACTTCAGCCTTACTTACGGCAAAACTCAAAACCTTCTCTTCTCATATTCTCTATAAGAACTGAAAGGTGAAGTCTCACTCTACCCGACAGCTCAAAAGCAATCAGGAGACTCTGTTTCCTCAACTCTGAGGCTGACATCGGTATTTAACTCTCTAAAAGTCTTTTCACGCAAATGTCTTGAAGATGTATTTTCCTCTACCTGCAAGAGGAGAGTCATTTACCATAAAGTTCATAGAGATTGTAGGCTCTGAAATCTTTTGGAACGGAATTGCCTCGGGATTTTCAATCGATGTCAGAGTATCTCCTATATGAATATCGGGAATACCTGAGATGGCTACTATTGAACCTATTCTTGCTTCATTAACTTCAACTCTGTTTAATCCTTCATATTCATAAAGCTTACTCTATTTTTACTTTTTCATCTTATCCGGGTCGTGGTGGTTTACCAAAGCAACTTCCTCGATGATTTTGATAACACCGTTATCGACCTTACCTACACCGATTCTACCTACATATTCGTTGTAGTCGATTGTACTGATAAGCACCTGAGGATCCGCATCTCTCATCACCTGTAGGTGCAGGCATATGCTGATTATAGTCTCAAATAAAGGCTTTACATCCTCATTGGTGTCATTTTACATTGTATCTTGCTCCAGCCGCCTCTTGCACTTGCAAAGAGGAAAGGACAATCAAGCTTGATGCTCATTTGCATCAAGGTCAAGTAAAAGCTCCAGAATCTCATCAACAACTTCCTCGTGTCTTGCTTCTCTCTGTCACATTTATTGATAAGGCAAAGTATTTCAAGGTCAAGCTTCAAGAGCTTAGAATCGAACTTTGTCTGAGGCATAGCACCCATAGGCATCTACTACCAAAACAACACTGTTTACCATCTTAAGAACACGCTCAACCTCTCCGCCGAAGTCCGCATGTCCCGGTGTATCTATGATATTTATCTTGGTACGCCATAGGTACTGCCGTATGGACAGAATGGTGATTCCTCTTTCTCTCTCTATATCATTTGAGTCCATTACCTTTCAGCCACTTCGATTTGCCCAAAACACCGCCTTTGTTTTTAGGAGCTCGATCGACCAAATGTAGTTTTACCGTGGTCTCACATGGGCGATAATGGTAATATTTTATATCTTCTCTTTTGTTATCATATATTCTTCCTCATAAAAATTTACAAAATACTTATTATATACATTTTTGTTCTGCTATATCATAGTATAAATTTAGTATAAGGGCTCGGTTTGTTAGTAGTTTATATATTTTTAATTATAATAACCCTACCTTACTAGTATACTGCATAATAGATAAGAATAAAAGGATTGTATTATTTTATTTATATAGTATTATTAAAAGTAACCTAATATTTACAGATACCTGGAGTATATTTAAGGATTGAAGTTTATGAAAAATGTTTTTAAAGTTTTAATGTGTTTTTGTTTTGCTATAGGCTTTCTATATTCGGCAGTATTCTTTTTTATAATGAAATGAGGGTGGTGAGCACTACGGCTAGTCTTTGGTATAGTGCTGAATATTGTTTGTAGCATTGTATTTATTGTAGAGGTAGTTTTTGAATTTTCAAAAAGGAGAGATAAAAGTGAAGAAGATTGGTCTTTTATTATATGATAATGGTAAGTTATAAGGATAAGAAGATAAATTCCCAACATAATGGTAGTTATATATTTGTTTTTGATAATTGTAGCTTTTTGTAACAGTAGTCTGCACATATCTACTGTATGGATATGAGTAATATTATGGATGTGTGCTTTTGGAGTGATTAGTTTTATTCTTGCAGGTGTTTGTGGAATTGCAGCATTACTTTTTGAAGCGTCATGAAAACAAATGATTTTTGAATTTATAAAACGGCTGTTGCTCTATCGATTGAGTACCCGACCACTCAAAAGTTAGACCAAAAATCTAACGATTAGGAGGTCGGTATTTTTATGGAAAAACATGGTTTTGAATTCAAGAAGAAATTAGGTGATGAAGGATTAATGAGTTCTCGTAAACAAGCAAATGCTCTTTCGAAAAGAAAATTTTTATTGTAGAGTTGATGTCTATCAAGTGAGATTTCATATCAAGACTCGGTGATTCGTAGAAGGTATAAGTAATCCAAGTATGGTAGCCATATAAACCGATACACTAAAAAGTATAACTTTTGGAGTCACATTAGATAGTTTGTACAGCCATCTTATTTTTACACTTGATATTGAAAAATATAAAAAAATGCTATATTAACTGTACTATGATAGATAATACAGTTAAAAGGAGAAATCTATGATTGTAATTGACTCAAGAGATAAGAGAGCCATCTACGAACAGGTGATGGACAGGCTTTTCGGATCTTATGCTTATCGGGGTGCATTGGAGCCCGGCGATAAGCTTCCGTCTGTACGAAGTCTTGCCGTAGAACTCTCGATAAATCCCAACACTATACAAAAGGCATATATCGAGTTGGAGCGCCAAGGCTATGTATACAGTGTAAAGGTGTCGGAAGTTTTGTGGCCGATATGGATGTTATAAAGGAAAACAAGAAAAGCATCATATATAAAGAGCTTGAAGAACTTGTAGACAAATCAAGAAAGATAATAAGTAAGGAAGAATTTTTGTAAAAAGTGGAAGAGTTTTTATCCGGAACATAAAGCGAAGGAGGGAGCATGATAGAAGCAAAGAATTTAAGCAAGAGTTTTGACAATATAAATAGGCGCTTTGACAATATCAATGCAAGCATAAGAGACGGAGACGTGTTCGGACCCTTATAGGTACCAACGGTGCGGGGAAAGAGTACATTTTTAAAAAGTACTTGCCGAATACTGAAAACCCGACAGCGGTGAGATACTTATAGATGATGAAAAATGTATTTGAAAATATAATGGCAAAAGAAAAGTTTTTTTCTATATTTCAGATGACCAGTTTTTTTCTTTTTCAAATACCACACCGAAAGAGATAATAAAGTTTTATACATCTGTTTACAGAGACTTTGATGTTAAGAAATGTCAAGATATTTTGAAGGCACTTGATCTGGATATCAACAGAAAAGGTAAATACTTTTTTTCAAAGGGTATGAAAAAGCAACTCTGCATTGCAATAGGAGTGGCTGCAAACACCAGATATCTGCTCTGCGACGAGACATTTGACGGACTTGATCCTGTAATGAGGCAGGCGGTAAAGAGTCTTTTTGCAAAGGAGATGGATGAGAGAGGACTTACACCTATAATAGCCTCACACAACCCTCAGAGAGCTTGAGGATATATGCGATCATGTGGGACTTTTGCATAAAGGTGGAATACTTTTTATCAAAGGATGTATCCGATATGAAGTTGAATATCCATAAGGTGCAATGTGTATTTGAAAAAGACTTCGATATGGAAAGACTTAAAGAGCTTGATATTATGCAGGTGAAAAACAGCGGCAGAGTGCATACAATCACCATAAAGGGAAGTGAGGATGAGATAAGAGAGAAAATGGAGTCCTTTGCCCCTGTATTCTATGAGATGATGGGACTCAGCCTTGAAGAGATATTTATAAGTGAAACGGAGGTGTATGGATATGACATCAAAAAGCTTATTTTTTAAAATTGATGAAAGAGGACTTTTAAAAACAAGAGTTTGGACTCTGGCAATCAGTATTCTTATATTTTTTTCTTTTCACTTATCGTGGCAACGGCTATGATGATAAGTTTTTAATTTATATGAAGGTAGTGCATACTCTTATAAGGCTGATTTGGCATTAAACTTTATTTCCTATATAGATGTTAAAAATCCTTTTTGGAATGATATTTATAGTATTGGCTCTGGTTATGGCAATGTCAGGGATTTTCATATCTCTATTCCAAAAAGAAGGTAGATATGTATCACAGTTTGCCGGTGAAAAAGAGAGGTGCTTTATTTTATTAAGATAATAAACGGAATATTATAGTTCTTATACCGTTTATTATCTGTGAAATAGTGCAAGTCTTTTGATACTTGCAAATACCGGTAGAAAATAATTGTAATCACATCGGCATTGTGGTCTATAGCGGAGTGGACATTATTATTTATACTGAGCTATTTTTCTGACAGTGTTTTCAATAATGCTGACAGGAAATATGCTTATAGGAATATTGGCCTGCGGATTTTTCAGCTTTTATTTTCCTTTAATTTCATTGGTGTTGAAGGGATATCAGAGTACATTCTTTGATACTTACTACACATCGGGATTTATTATTGAAAATGTCCTGCCGAATATGTCAAGCTTTATGCTGATGTTTAATATATTTGAACTTAAATGGCTTTACAAGAATTATTATAGTAATACTTGCAAGCATAGCATTCCTTTTATAAATCTTTTTCCTATATAAGAAAAAGAGCCTCAGAGGCGGCAGGTAAAAGTGTCAGCTTTTAATGTGATAAAGCTGCCTATAAAGTCTATGATGGTTATCTTTATGAGTATACTTATGTATCTTTTGGGGATATGAAGTAATGAATGACAGCATTGGCTGGGGACTTTTTCGGACTTATAGTGAGCGGAGTTATTACTCATTGTGTAATGGAAATCATATACAATCAGGATTTTTAAAAAGATTTTTGCAAAAAGATTGAATTACTTTGTGCTTATAATAATTTCAATATTTATAGCGGCAGCTTTTTCAGTTTGATATATTCGGATATGACAGCTATATTCCGAGTGCTTCACAGATAAAAGAGTACAGCAGTGATATCAAATCTTTTGGAAAGCAAATTCGAAACAGTATTATAATAAAGTTGAAATTTCGGACGGATATTATAATGACTCATTTGTTGATGTGGACTATGCAAGTGACAGTAAGATAGAAGCCGACCCGATAAAGAAAATGGACATACAAAATAAAGATGCAGTATTGAGTTGGCCAGGCAGGGCATAGAAGCCGCAAAAATATGATTTTGGAGACTGCAGGGAGATTTTGATAGAGTTCTGATCTCATATAGCTTAAAACGGGAAGAACCGTAGGCAGAGTTTATTATGTGGATTTAGATCAAAGTACTTGGGACTTTCAAGTATTTATGCTGATGAAAGCTACAAAAAGCATCTATCCTATACTGTCGGAAAATCCTGAGAATATAGTCAGTGTGGATTTTAACGGTATAATGGATAATGATACTCATATTGTGTTTCATGACGATGAGTTGAAGAAAAAGTTTGTGGAAACTTATAAGAAAGAGTTGATGAATCTTGATTATGAAACAAAATTAAAAAGCTATCCTTTTTGCATCCATAAGATTTAATAATGAGTTTTATGGAAGATGCACTAAGAAAAGTATGCCGGATTTAATTATACAAGTGACAGCACAACTGCTGTCAATTCCAAAATGGGAGAATATATATGCAAATTCGCTGGAGTCTGTAGGATTTTTATCCGATATATCCGAGTTTAAAGGAGACTTTGGCTTTATTAAAGGAGATGGATGTCGAGATACCTATAAAGTTCCCGGCAGAGTATGTGGAAAAGTATAGATGTGTCTTATAATGATTGGGAAAATAATGACCCAGATGATAATATTGAAGAAGTTGAGTCTTATTCAAGTGAGACTACGCCAAAAGACCTTTTACAGATAAAAGAGATATAGAAGATATTTTAGATAAACTGGTTATTTGTGACAGTCCTTATAAGGAAAATCTGAATGAGGATCAGAAATTATGCAGCAATTATCAATGCCGGAAATTCAGAAAGTTCGGCTTACAGAGGTTACAATTCATATGGGTTTAAAAAGGGTAATATTCTCGATATAATAAAGAAGTAATATATATTATATTGGATCTTTGTGAAGGGGGTATTAAGTTTATGAAAAGAGCTAATATATTGGTAAGTATACTATGGGTCATAATCTTTATTCTCAATATAGCTATATTTTTCATAGATACATCAAATATGAGGGAGAATATTACCATGCTGGCACTTGGTTTGAGTTCTGTTTGCATAGCGTATGATTCAATAAAATCGATTATTTTTAGGGAAAGATTTAAGTAAAAATACATTGATTTTTAGAATGATTATTGGGATTATAAGTATAGTGTTACAAATCATTATACTTATAAAATATGCCGGTTTTATTTAATATAATCTATAATTAATTTAAATAATAAAGGGGCTGTCGGTATTGACAGCCCCTCACCATGTTTTTAAGGTTGTTTTTCCTATATAAGCAAGTATTCCGCCGTCCACATAGAGTATATGTCCGTTTACAAAGTCGGATGCGGGGGATGAGAGGAATACTACAGGGCCTGCAAGGTCAGCAGGATCTCCCCATCTGTTTGCAGGTGTCTTTGCAAGTATAAATGAATCAAAAGGATGCTTGCTTCCGTCAGGCTGTACTTCACGAAGAGGAGCAGTCTGTGAGGTTGCAATATATCCGGGTCCCTATACCGTTGCATTGAATATTATACTGACCGTATTCGGAAGCTATGTTTTTGTAAGCATCTTTAAACCACCCTTTGCTGCGCATAGGCGCTACAGTTTCTCTTCGAGCTCACTCATCATGGAGCAGATATTTATTATTTTTCCGCTTCTTCTTTTTACCATACCGGTAAAAACAGCCTTTGCCATAATAAAAGGTGCTATAAGATCCACGTCTATAACAGAGTTAAACTCATCCACACTCATATCGGTCATAGGGAATTCTTTTTTATAATTCCGGCATTGTTTACCAAAATATCTATTTCACCGATATTCTTTTCAATATCGGCTACCATCTTTTTACTTCTTCTTCATTGGTTACATCACATACATAACCTTTGCATCAATATTTTCTCTTTATATGCTTCAAGACCTTTTTCAGTCCGTCCTCTGAACTGCTGTTAAATATTATGCTTGCACCGGCATCTGAAAAGTGCCTTTGCCATTGCAAAGCCTATTCCATGAGATGCACCGGTAACAAGTGCTGATTTTTACCCGTCAAGTCTAAAAGCTGTTTAAAACATTTTTCCATTATCTCAAATCCTCATTCTTTATAACATCCATATCGTCAAATGCCTGATTTTCTCCACCCATTGCCCAGATAAAGGTATAGTTTGATGTACCTGCCGCAGAATGTATACTCCATGAAGGAGAAATAACCGCTTCTTCATTGTGCATTACAATATGTCTTGTTTCATTAGGCTCACCCATAAGATGGAAGATAACATTGTCCTTTGGAACTTCAAAGTACATATATACTTCCATTCTTCTTTCATGAGTATGTGCAGGCATGGTATTCCATACATTACCCTCATCAAGAACTGTCATACCCATGGAAAGCTGTGCGGTTTGAAGTACATCAGGATGTATAAACTGGTTGATAACTCTCTTGTTTGCAGTCTTATTGTCACCCAGAGGTTTCTTTGCCGCATCTTTGATTGATATGAAAGTGGTCTTATATGAAATATGTGCAGGAGCACTTACCATATAAAACTTTGCAGGATTGCTTTTGTCAAAACTTCTGAATGTAACATTCTTTGTACCCTTTGTAATATAGAGACAATCTTTATAGTCAAGTGTAAAGACTTCATCATCGCAACGATTTCGCCCTTGCCTCCTATATTGAAAATACCGATTTCTCTTCTTTCAAGAAAATACTTTGTACCGAAGTTTGACCACACATCAATTCCCTTATCTATGGAAACGGTCTCATTTACAGGCATACATCCTAAAGTTACCATTCTGTCCACATGTGAATATACGGCAACTACAGTATCTCTCCCTGTAAAGGTCTCGAATAAGGAAATTCATCTCTTATCTCATCTGTAGTGTAAAATTTAAAAGTCTCTTTTGGTTTGCTGAATAACGAATATCCATAAAGTCCTCCTTTAATATGCTATAAATATTTCATCAAATCTATTACTGAAAGTCGCATTGATTCTGTCAATGCCGCCGTAAAGATGCTTTTTAACTATCTCCTCTATCTTGGAGGTATCTCTGTTTTTGATTACCTCATACATTTGTTTGTGCTCAAGTATTACATGCTCATAATTTTTACATTCCAGCATATCCAGCATGCAAAATCTTGTGTAATTGGATTCGGATTTTCTTATCTGCTCCCACAGATAGGTATGTCCGGTTTTCTTATACAATAATTCATGCATTGACAAATCTATCTCTTTGAATTTGTCAGGTTTAAAGTATTTGGTATTTTTATAGCTGTTAGTCAGTTGCGCTACGGTCATTTCAAGTTTTTTGATATCTCCCTCTGTTGCTACAGCTATGTAATCTTTCATAACCATGCACTCAAGGGCAAATCTCATATATAATCTGCTTGACGATTCCATATTGATCATGCGATACTCTTGAACCGCTCTTTTGGCACTATATCGACAAGTCCCACGCCTGCAAGTCTTGAAAGTGCAGAACGTATCGGCGTTCTTGAAACATTGTATCTGGTGCAAAGGATGTTTTCACTTACAAGTTGCCCGGGTTTAAGCTTAAGCATCAATATGTCGTTTTCTATTTCCGAATATATATATTGTGCGGTAGAAATACTACATCGCCCCTTTCATATATAAATTAATCTTGTATGCAAGTAATATTTTTATGCTATGATTAACTGACTTATAATACCATGATATAACAGGGTTTTAATAAGTCAATCTGAAAAACTTGTATCCAAGATTGAAAAAGCAACTTGTATCCAAGAAAGAAAAAATATTTAAAAATAATTTTGACCAGGGAGAAATATATGGGCGGACTTTTTAATTATGACAATCCTATATGGAGATTTGTAGGAAGAATATGGGATCTGTTTATCCTGAATTTGCTTTTGGGTATTATGTTCACTTCTATAGTGACATTTGGTGCATCAACTACGGCAATGTATTACTGCACAATGAAGATAGCAAGAGATCGTGACAGCGGTGGAGTATTATCAATGTTCTTTCACAGTTTCAAGGATAATCTTTTGCAGTCAACAATTATATGGGTGATAATGGCATTTGTGGGAGGGAATTCTTTTTGTTTTGATATCAGATTTTTTCAGCTTCTATTCACCTATAGAAAATACAGTGTTAAAAATGATTATATTTACAATTACCTGCTTTTTGATTTTGCTTTTGGCTGTTTATATTTACACATATTTCCGATACAGGCAAAATTTATCAATCCGATAAAAGCAGACATTTAAGCTGGCGACTTTTTATGTCTGTAAAACACCTTATAAGAACGATAATAATACTTGCAGGAAGTGTTTTGATACTTGCCGCAGTATATATCCTATCATGAGGATGCCGGGAGTGATGTCAATGCTTATTTTTGTATTGGGTTCAGGAATTTCACTGTTTCAGGCAAGCCAGTTTAACATGATCTTTGATAAATATATTGATGAGAATAATGAATAAGAAAAAAAGATTGTACTTATTTTTTTAGACAGTTTGTTATTTTATTAACCTGTCATAGTGCTTGTATTGTTGCTTTCTTTTTACTATACTATTATATATATGAGCTCTTAGGAGCTTTTTATGTGCAAATAAGCACAGGATAGAAATTTAGCTATATGCTGTAAGAATGGAAAGGGATATATCATATGTCAATGATGGATCAACTGAAAAAAAGAGCAAAGAGAATAAGAAAACCATAATCTTACCTGAGTCAATGGATAAGAGAATCTATCAGGCTGCTGAGGTAATTCTTAAGGACGGTTTGGCAAACCTGATAATAATAGGTACTCCGCAGGAAGTGGAAGAGTATTCTAAGGGTTGTGATATCACAGGAGCTACAATAATCGATCCAAATACTTATGAGAAAACTAAAGAATATGAGGATCTCTTCGTAGAGCTTAGAAAGTCAAAGGGACTTACTCATGAAGATGCAAGAAAGCAAATGTTAAGCGACTATACTACTTACGGATGTCTTATGCTCAAGGCGGGAGATGCGGACGGACTTGTAAGCGGTGCCTGTCATTCAACAGCTAATACACTTAGACCTGCATTACAGATAATAAAGACTAAGCCGGGTGCAAAGCTTGTTTCAGGATTCTTTGTAATGGAAGTTCCAAACTGCGAATTCGGTGAGAACGGTGTATTTGTATTTGCAGACTGTTCTATAGAGCAAAATCCGGATCCTGAAAAGCTTGCATCTATTGCACTTTCATCAGCAGAGAGCTTCAAGTTCCTTGTAGGAAAAGAGCCTAGAGTTGCAATGCTTAGCCACTCATCAAAGGGTAGCGCAAAGCATGACGATGTTACAAAGGTTGTTGAGGCTACAAGAATCGCAAAAGAGCTTGCACCTGATCTTTGCCTTGACGGTGAACTTCAGCTTGATGCGGCTTTGGTTCCTGAAGTAGGAGAGAGCAAGGCACCGGGCTCAAAGGTTGCAGGACATGCTAATGTACTTGTATTCCCTGATCTTGATGCGGCAAATATCGGATATAAGCTTGTTCAAAGACTTGCAAAGGCAAATGCTTACGGACCTATGTGTCAGGGTATTGCAAAGCCTGTAAACGATCTTTCAAGAGGATGTTCTTATGAAGATATAGTAGGTGTAGTGGCAATCACAGCAATTCAGGCTGCCGGTGAAGATAAATAATAAAAAGAGGTGTGGTTCATTATGAAAAATGTATTGGTTATAAATTGCGGAAGTTCATCATTAAAGTATCAGCTTATTAATATGGAAAACGAAGAGGTATTGGCAAAGGGATTGTTTGAGAGAATTGCAATTCCGGGATCAAAGCTTACACATGAGCCTGAAGGAAGAGAAAAGTTTAAGATTGAAAAGGATGTAAAGAATCATACAGAGGCTATTGCTTTGGTACTTGAAGCTCTTACAGATAAAGATCATGGTGTAATAAAGGATGCAAGCGAGATTTATGCTATCGGACACAGAGTTGTACAGGGTGGAGTAAAATATCCTGAATCTGTAGTTATCACAGATGAGGTGAAGAAGGATATTGAGAAGTATTCAGATCTTGCACCGCTTCACAATCCTGCAAACCTTATGGGTATTGAAGCTGTAGAAAAGGCTATGCCGGGTGTTCCTAATGTAGCGGCATTTGATACATCATTCGGTATGAGCATGCCTGAGAAAGCATATAAGTATGCCATTCCAAACGAGTACTATGAGAACTACCATATCAGAAGATACGGATTCCACGGTACAAGCCATATGTATGTATCACAGGAGGCTATCAAGTTTGCAGGTCTTGACAAAGATTCAGCAAGAGTTATCGTATGTCACCTTGGAAACGGTGCTTCAATTTCAGCATCTGTAGGCGGTAAGTGTATAGATTCATCAATGGGTCTTACACCGCTTGAAGGACTTATCATGGGTACAAGATCGGGAGATATCGATCCTGCTATAGTACAGTATATTTGCAAGAAAGAGAACAAGAGTGTAGATGAGGTGCTTGATATACTTAACAAGAAATCAGGTGTTCTCGGAATGAGCGGCGGAGTATCATCAGACTTCAGAGATATCGAGAATGCTGAGGCTGACGGAAATAATCTTGCAAAAGTTGCACTTGAGGCGTTCAGATACAGAATTATAAAGTATGTAGGTGCTTATGTAGCCGCTATGGGTGGAGTTGATGCTCTTTGCTTTACTGCAGGTGTCGGAGAGAATGATAAGATTACAAGACAGATAGTAGGAAATGCTTTGGGATTCATCGGCGCAAAGGTTGATGAAGAGGCAAACAATGTTCGTGGTAAGAGAACTATGATTTCAACACCTGACTCAAAGGTTAAGATCATGTTGATGCCTACAAATGAGGAGTTGGCTATAGCAAGAGATACTTACAGACTGGCTAAAAAATAATATTGACAAGTAAAACCTTTGCTATTATAATTATTAAAGTTTTGTGACTCGAGATAAGGAGGTGAAAGAATGTCAATTTGTCCAAAGAATAAAACATCTCGTGGTAGAAGAGATAAGAGAAGAGCTAACTGGAAGATGTCAGCTACAAGTCTTGTAAAATGTCCAAAGTGCGGAGAGTTAATGCTTCCTCATAGAGTTTGTAAGGCATGTGGTTCATATAACAAGCGTGAAATAGTAACAGTAGACTAATAGTCAGTAGCTATAAGTTTTGCTGATTGGAATAACAGGGTTGCCACTTCGTGGTGACCCTGTTATTCTATTATATATAAAGTTAACAGCTATGTTTTCACAATCCCTAAAAGCAGCTATGCTCAAAAGCTTCGCAGGATTTTACGCAGCCTGCGGAACTCGTTTGTTCGCTTGAAAAGCAGCGAACTGCACTCAGACAGGTCCTCGGCTGCTGAATCCTGTCTCGCTTTTTGCGCACAGCTAAACGCTACAAGGATTGTGAAACGGTAAGCTGCAACCATAATAATAAAACCATAATAATACTTATGTTGAGGAGTAAGTATATGAAGTGGGAGAAATATACTCTTATTACAAAGACTGATGCGGTGGATATTTTGAGCGCATCACTTGGGGATATGGTGTGGAAGGTATTGAAATAGAAGACAATGTACCTTTAACTGCAGAAGAAACAAAGGGAATGTTTATAGATTTTTTGCCGGAGTTACCGGAGGATGAAGGAATAGCAAAGGTAAGCTTTTATCTGGATTCGGAGGCCGACAATACAAAGCTTTTGGAAGATATCAAAAGTCACATTGGATGAGCTTAAAAGAGTTTTTGTGATATCGGTGACGGTGTACTTATAAAGTCGGAGACTGAGGATAAAGACTGGATAAACAACTGGAAACAGTATTTTAAGCCTTTTTATGTTGGAGATATCCTTATAAAAGCCTACATGGGAAGAGATACCTGAGGATGCAAAGTATAAGACCTTGATACAGATAGATCCGGGAACTGCATTCGGTACGGGAGCACATGAGACTACTAAAGCTATGTATACTTGGCACTTGAAAAAGTATTTAAAGAACAGAAGACTGATCAAGGTGCTTGGATGTAGGTACAGGGAAGCGGAATACTTGGAATTGCTGCACTTAAGCTTGGAGCTGAATGTGTATTCGGAACCGATCTGGATGATATGGCTATAGATGCGGTTATGGAAAATATGATCAGCAATGAAATCGGAATGACCGAGTTTGTAGCGGTATGTGGAGATATTCTGACAGATGAAAATATAATGGAGCTGGCAGGCTATGAAAAGTTTGATATTGTGACAGCCAATATTTTGGCTCCTGTTATAATAGAACTGATAAAGACTGTAGCAAAGCATATGAGAAAAGGCGGAATATTTATTACATCGGGTATAATAGATACAAAGGAAGCCGATGTAGTGCTTGCCTTTAAAAAGAGTGAGGATTTTGAAATCCTTGAAATAAATCATCTTGGAGAATGGGTAAGTATAGTAGCGAAAAAGAGGGAATAAATGTATCATTTTTTTGTGTCTGAAGAGCAGATAAACGGAGAAAATGCGTATATAGAAGGCAGTGATGTCAATCATATAGTCAAATGTCCTGAGAATGAAACCGGGAGAGGAGCTTCTTATCAGTGTCAAAGGGGACTGGGATTATCTTTGTAAAATAGTTGATATAGAGACTGACAGGGTGAACCTTAAAGTGCTTGAGAGTATGGAACAAAGAGAATTGCCTGTAAATATTACCCTGCTTCAGGGAATTCCGAAAGTCTGATAAACTGGAGATGATAATACAAAAGGCGGTTGAACTTGGTGTAAGTGAGATAATACCGGTAAAAACAAAAAGGGTTGTTGTAAAGATAGATGAAAAGAAAGTCGATACTAAAGTAAACAGATGGAATGCCATTGCAGAGAGTGCCGCAAAACAGTCAAAAAGAAGTATTATACCGAAAGTATATGAGCCTATGTCCATAGATAATGCACTTGAAATTGTAAAGGATTTTGGTGTAAAATTAATACCCTATGAGAATGCAGACGGAATAGATAAGACAAGAAGAATACTGGACAATATGGATAAAACAAAGAATATTGCAGTATTTATCGGGCCTGAGGGAGGATTTGAAGAGTCGGAAGTTGAAAGGATAAAAAACTCCGGCTTTGAAGTCATTACACTCGGGAAAAGAATATTAAGAACAGAAACAGCCGGACTTGCATTGCTCAGTAATATAATGATCAGATTGGAAGATGAATAGATGGACGTATATTTTGACAACTCGGCCTCTACAAAGGTAAGTGAAAAGGCCATAGAAATAATGCTTAAGACCATGAGGGACGATTATGCCAACACAAGCGGCAAGCATATAAAGGGTGTGGAAGCTGAAAGCTATGTAAAAGATGCGGCGGATATTATAGCAAAGACTTTAAAGGTAAAAAAAGGCGAAATTATCTTTTACCTCAGGGCGGTACGGAATCCAATAATATGGCGCTTATCGGTGGAGCAATGAGCAGGAAAAGATACGGAAAAAGCATATAATAATATCGAATTGAGCATCCTGCGGTATACAGACCTGCTGAATTTTTGACGGAACAGGGTTTGAACTTTCAGTACTTCCTGTAAACTCTGAAGGGACAGGTGGACCTTGAATTATTAAAGTCTACTCTCAGAGATGACACTGTTTTGGTGTCCGTAATGTATGTAAATAACGAAATAGGAGCCATAGAACCTGTAGAAGAAATTTCAAGGATAATAAAAGCTAAGAATAAAGATATATTATTTCATGTGGATGCCATACAGGCCTACACAAAGCTTAGAATAAATCCGAAATCACAGGGGATTGATATGCTTTCAGCATCAGGCCATAAGTTTCACGGACCGAAGGGAGTGGGATTTTTATACATTGACAGCAATGTAAAGATAAATCCGATAATCTTTGGAGGCGGACATCAAAGAGGCATGAGAAGCGGAACGCTAAACACTACCGGAATTGCCGGAATGGGAGTTGCTGCAAAAGAAGCCTATGAAAATTTTGACGAGAGAATAAATAAAATATCGGATTTGAAATATTATCTGATGGATGAGCTTGAAAAGACAGAAGGTGCGATTTTAAATACAGGCAGAGGTGAAAATTTTGCACCTCAAGTTATAAGTGTATCATTTGAGGATATACGTGCGGAAGTTTTACTGCACGCCCTTTGGAAGATAGAGGAATATATGTTTCAAGCGGTTCGGCATGTTCATCAAATCATCCGGGTATATCAGGTACATTAAAGGCTATAGGTGTAAGAGACGATCTTTTGGACGCTACTATAAGAATCTCTTTGTCGGAGCTTAACAATAAGGAAGAGGCTGATTATTTTCATAAAGAACTTTAAAGGAACTTTTGCCGCTTCTTAGAAAATTTGTGAGGAAATAATGAAGTACAAATCATTTTTAATTAAATACGGTGAGATAGGGCGTAAAGGGTAAAAAAACAGATATATGTTTGAGGATGCCCTTATGAAACAGATAAGAACCGCCTTAAAAGAAGTAGAAGGAAAGTTTAATGTATCCAAGGAGCTTGGAAGAATCTATGTGGACATGGATGGCGATTATGATTATGAGGAAGCGATTGACAGACTCAGCAAGGTATTCGGTATAGTCGGTATTTGTCCGATGGTCAGAATAGAATCAAAGGATTATGAAAACCTTAAAGTAAAGGTGGTGGAATATGTGGATGCGGTGTATCCTGACAAGAACTTTACTTTCAAGGTAGATACAAGAAGAGCCGATAAGAGTTTCCCCGGAACATCAGAGAGCATCAATGCGGAACTCGGAGAGGTGATTTTAAATGCATTTCCACAGATGAAGGTTAATGTAAGAAAGCCTGATGTACTTATAAAGGTTGAGATAAGAACATATATAAATATATATTCGGTTGAAATACCGGGACCGGGCGGAATGCCTATAGGTACAAACGGAAGTGCAATGCTCCTTCTTTCGGGCGGTATAGATTCACCGGTTGCCGGATATATGATTGCAAAAAGAGGAGTAAGAGTGGAGGCTGTATATTTCCATGCACCGCCTTATACTTCAGAGAGAGCCAAGAGAAAGGTTATAGAGCTTGCGGAGTTGGTTTCAAAATATACCGGTCCGGTAAATTTACATATAATAAACTTTACGGATATACAGCTTGCAATATATGAGCATTGTCCACATGATGAGCTTACTATCATTATGAGAAGATATATGATGAAGATAGCCGAAAGAATTGCTGTAGAAAACGGCGATCAGGCTCTTATTACAGGTGAGAGTATAGGACAGGTGGCTTCTCAGACAATACAGTCATTGCTTACTACAGATGCGGCGGCCTCTTTGCCGGTATTCAGGCCTCTGATAGGCTTTGATAAGCAGGAAATAGTAGAAATTTCAGAAAAAATAGGTACTTATGAGACATCTATACAGCCTTATGAGGACTGCTGTACTATATTTGTGGCAAAGCATCCGGTGACAAAACCTGTTTTGGAAAATATAGAAAGGTCTGAAGAAAAGCTTGAAGGAATCATAGATGAGCTTATGGAAAAGGCCATGGAAACAAAGGAAAGAATCTTGGTGAAAGCCTGAAATTAAAAAGTCTGACAGGAAATCCTGTCAGACTTAAAAAATAAATTATTTGATGATATATGGAGAGAGTGCCTCAAGTATCTGCTCTACATTATCCTCTGCGTGAATGTTAAGATCGATCGGCTTTTGACAGATCCAAGCTGAAGATACCCATTATTGATTTTTGCATCTATAACATATCTTCCTGAAAACCAAGTCAAAAGTCTACATCGTACTTAGCTAATTCATTTACAAAATGACTTTACTTTGTCAATAGAATTAAGGGAAATTTGAACTGTTTTTCATATAATCCTCCATGAAAAATATTGTGATAAATGCAACAGATACTTTCAGGTATTTGCACATTTAAATCTATGTATATCCTATATAAATTTTTTAAGTAAAGTCAATGACATTTGATAAGTTAGAAAGGTTTTTTTATGAAAACTGTTGCGTTTCATACACTTGGCTGCAAAGTAAATACATATGAGACAGAGGCGATGCAGCAGCTCATGGAGTCTGCAGGCTATAGATGTGTCGAATTTACAGAAAGAGCGGATGTTTATATAATAAATACCTGCTCCGTTACAAATATTGCAGACAGAAAATCAAGACAAATGCTTCATCAGAGCCAGAAAGATGAATGAGGATGCTATAGTTGTGGCGGCAGGATGCTATGTGGAGTCTGCAAAAAAATAAGATAGATGAAGATCTGAGTATTGATATAATAGTAGGAAACAATAATAAGAATGATATTGTAAATATTATAAACGAATATTTACAGGATAAAATAAAGAATAAATTCATCATTGATATAAATAAAGAGACTGAATATGAGGAATTTAATATAAGCAAAATAAACGATCATACCAGAGCTTTTATAAAAGTTCAGGACGGATGTAATCAGTTTTGCTCATACTGTATTATCCCTTTTACCAGAGGCAGGGTAAGAAGCAGAAAGATGGAAAATATACTTGATGAGGTGAAAAACCTCTCAGCTTCCGGATATAAGGAAATTGTTCTTACAGGTATACATCTTTCGTCCTATGGTGTGGACTTTTTGGATGAGTCCTATAATAAGAGAATGGAAAAACTCACACAGACTGAGGAAAGCGATGAGGAATTTGTTACCAAGAATGAGCTTCTTTGTCTGATAGAAAATATTGCGAATATAGAGGGAATAGAGAGAGTACGTATAGGTTCTTTGGAGCCGAGGATTATACAGGAAAACTTTATTAAAAGTCTCAGCAATATAGATAAGTTTTGTCCTCATTTTCATTTGAGCTTTACAAAGCGGTTGTGATAAGACTTTAAAAAGTATGAACAGAAAAGTACACTGCCGATGAGTTTTATGAGGGAGTGAAGCTTATAAGAAAATATTTTGCATCACCTGCTATTACCACAGATATTATTGTGGGATTTCCGGGAGAAACAAAGACGGACTTTGAAGAGAGTAAAGCTTTCGTAGAAAAGGTGAAATTCTATGAGACACATATTTTCCCTTATTCCATAAGAGAAGGTACAAAGGCGGCAAATATGCCGCAGGTGGACGAAATGAAAAAGGTTCATGAGAGCAAATATTTTAAATGAAATCAATCTTAAAAATCAAAAGGAGTTTAGAGCTTTCAAGGATTGGAAAAGAAGATGAGCTGCTTTGTGAGGAGATTTTTCATAAAAGACGGAATAGAATATTTTACAGGTTATACAAAGGAATATGTGAAAGGTTGCTGTTTTTAAACAGTGATTTGAAAGACTAATGATATAGTAAGCGGTAGAGATAGTTGATTTCCTTACAGATGATATTTTTATTGCTTGAGAAATCATAGATATTAATTCTTTATTTTTTTAATAAGAAAAATAATATTGCAATATAGTCTGTAATCGTATAAAAATCAATATTATTAGAAAAAGGAAGCGTGACGGTATGGATGTTCAAAATACACAATATTTTAGGGCAGTACAAGAAAATAAAATGGATGTGACTGAAGTGTTAAAGCTGGTTTATGAAGCTTTGACAGAAAAAGGATATAATCCGTTGAATCAGATTGTTGGCTATGTGATGTCAGGAGATCCGACATATATCACGAGCCATAACAGTGCAAGAAGTCTTATCATGAAAGTAGAGCGTGATGAGATAGTCGAAGAGTTATTAAAAAGCTATATTGAAAAGAATCTTAGCTGAACTTTTTTGAGATAAAATCTCATCAAGCCGCGTGATGGACCTTCTGGGGCTGGGTCATACAACAAAACATATTTAAAAGTATGAGATAAGATGTATGAAGAAGTTTGCTTTGACGGTAGACTTCTTTTTGTATATTGAAAGTTTAGAGGTAAATTTGAAAGAAAGAATCATGGGACTTGATTATGGTTCAAAGACTATAGGTGTGGCTATAAGTGACGCATTGGGACTTACCGCACAGCCGTTTGAAACCATAGAACGAAATGCGGAAAATAAACTCAGAAGATCTCTGGCAAGAATAGCTGAGATTGTTAAAGAGAAAGATATAAAGAAAATAGTAGTAGGTTTGCCTGTAAATATGGATGGGGAAGCGGAGAAAGAGTGGCTCTTACTTTGGAATTTGTGAGAAGTTAAAGTCAAGAGTTGATGTGCCCATCATTATGCAGGATGAAAGACTTACAACAAAAGAAGCGGATGAAATACTTGACGAATCAGGTGTAAAAAAGCAGGACAGAAAACAGTTTATAGATCAGGTGGCGGCAAGTATAATTTTGAAAGAATATATGGAGAAAGAAAATGGACAATAACAGTATACATTTTGTTACGGAAGACGGAGAAAATATCGATTTTACAATTATAGATGAAACCAAGTTAAACGGTGTAAGCTATATACTGGTTACAGACAGTCCGGATGATGAAAGCGGAGACTGCTATATTATGAAAGATATTTCAGAAAAGGACGATGAAGAGGCCAATTATATTTTTGTAGAGGATGAGAAGGAACTGGATGCGGTATTTGAAATCTTTCAAAATATGATGGATGATGATGTTGAAATTATAAAATGATTTACCCTTTGTTCGGTAATCATTATGTGAATATAAGTATAAATCGGAAAGGAATAAAAGTTGAACGAGAATGAGAAGAATCCGTTGCTTAATATGCAAAGAATAATGCAGGAAAGCAAGGAGTTAAGTGAGGCAAGTGCAAATGAGATGGGTGATGAGTGCACGGAAAAGAAAGTTAAGAAGGAAAAAGAACTGTAAATGCAAGATTAAAGCATGAGCAGGTCACAAAAAAGACTACAGGACAAAAAAAGAGTTCTGAAAAAGATAAAAAGTCTGAAAACGGATCAAAAGATTCGGAAGAAAATAAACCGGCTGAAAAAAAGCAGACAAAAAGACTGCAAGTAAAAAGAGTAAAGCCTGTAGAGAGTACCAAAGAGGATGTGGTCTTAAATGAGAGTCAGAGTTCAGATACAAAGAAAAATAAGGCAAGATATGTAGGACCTGCAGATAAGAATGTACCTTCTTTGGCAGAGCAGGTATCAAGTATTTTGATGGAAAATACAAATAAAAAGAGAAGAGGCAGAGCCGCTAAAAAGTCAAATAAAAAGGTGAAAATCATACCGCTTGGAGGACTTGAACAGATAGGTATGAATATCACTGCTTTTGAATATGATGACAGTATTATGGTTGTGGATTGCGGACTGGCATTCCCAAGTGATGATATGCTGGGAATAGATCTTGTAATTCCGGATATCACATATTTAAAGGACAACTATCTTAAAGTAAAGGGATTTTGTATAACTCACGGCCATGAGGATCATATCGGTGCCCTACCTTATATATTAAAGCAGCTCAATGTACCTGTATACGGTACAAGGCTGACCTGTGCCTTGATTGAAAAGAAACTTAAAGAGCATCAAATTGATGATACCGCAAAGCTTCATATAGTTAAATACGGTGATACTGTAAGTCTTGGCGACTTTTAAGGTGGAGTTTGTAAAGACAAATCACTCTATTGCCGATGCGGCATCTCTTGCCATATTTACACCGGCAGGTACAATATTCCACACCGGAGACTTTAAGGTTGACTATACACCTGTATTCGGAGATCCGGCAGATCTTGGAAGAATGGCCGAAATCGGTAAGGCCGGATGTCTTGCTATGCTTTCAGATTCTACCAATGCTACAAGACCCGGATTTACCATGTCTGAGAGAACGGTCGGAAAGACTTTTGATTTGATATTTGCCGAGCATAGAGACAGCAGAATAATAGTTGCCACCTTTGCATCAAATGTGGACAGAGTGCAGCAGATAATAAATACGGCATATAAGTATGACAGAAAAGTGGTGGTGGAGGGACGAAGCATGGTAAATGTTATCGGAACCGCCGCAGAGCTCGGTTATATTGATATTCCTGAAGGAACACTTATAGATATAGACCATTTAAAGGACTATCCGCTTGAAAAGACTGTAATTATTACTACAGGAAGTCAGGGTGAGTCCATGGCGGCTCTTTCAAGAATGGCTTCATCAATCCACAGAAAAGTGGAGATTGTACCGGAAGATGTTATTATAATGAGTTCAACCCCTATTCCGGGAAATGAAAAGGCCGTATCAAAGGTTATAAATGAGCTTTCAATGAAGGGTGCAGAGGTTATCTTCCAGGATACTCATGTATCGGGTCACGCATGTCAGGAAGAGATAAAGCTTATGTATTCACTTTTAAAGCCTAAGTTTGCACTGCCTGTGCACGGTGAATACAGACATCTTATGGCAGGAAAAGGACTTGCAGAGGCTGTGGAATCCCAAGTGAGAATGTACTTATCATGTCAAGCGGTGATGTGGTCGAACTTAGTGAGGATTCATGTAAGATAACAGGTCATGTAGAGGCCGGCGGAGTCTTTGTAGACGGACTTGGAGTAGGTGATGTAGGAAATATTGTGCTTCGTGATAGGCAAAGCTTGTCACAAAATGGTATAATAATAGTGGCAATGAGTCTTGAACATGGAACAAACAGACTTTTATCAGGTCCCGACATAGTTTCAAGGGGCTTTGTATATGTAAGAGAGTCTACAGATTTGATGAACGAGGCAAGCGCAGTTGTCAGAGAGGCTGTGGCGGATTGTCTTCATGCCAGAATCACAGACTGGTCAAAGATAAAGAATGTTGTAAGAGATTCTTTAAGCGAGTTTTTGTGGAAGAGGATGAAGAGAAATCCTGTAATATTGCCAATAATAATGGAGATACATTAATAAATGAGCAAAGAAACTACATCAAAAAGGAAAACAAAGAGAAGAGTTGCTTCTTTTTTCGGAAGATTAATCATGTATATTATGATACTGGGATTGATAGCGGGTATACCTTTTGCCTATAATTTCGGACATAGTGTATTCTATGCCTCAAGTGTGGATTCACCACCGGGCAACAATGTTCAGGTGAATATAACGGACGGTATGAATTTTGATGAACTTGCCGATATACTTTATGATAAAGGGTGTCATAGAAAATAAGTTTTCCTTTAAGATACAGGCAAAGTTTTTTGAAATCAGAATGCATGCAGGGGATTATACATTTAACACATCACAGACAACAAGACAGATGCTTGAGATGATTGATGACGGAGTTTTGGAGAATAATGTAAATGATAACAAATCTTAAGGTTTTGGAATATTTGGATATTATTTCTCCCGTCAATTCACAGACTGTAGAGGAAATAAGGTCTGTTGCGAAGGAAAACTATATTCCGATAATAAAAAGAGACACTGAAAATCTTTTGAAATTTGTTTTGAAGATGCAAAATCCCAAGTCGATTTTTGGAGATAGGTTGTGCTGTCGGGTATTCCGCTATAGTTATGCTGGAAAATTCCGGTGCGGATATAGTAACTGTTGAAAAAATGCCTGAGAGAGTGGAAGAAGCTAAAAAAAATATTAAGTATGCGAATCTGGAAGACAGAGTGAAAATCATTGAGGGAGATGCCGGAGAAATACTGGAAGAAGCTTGTAAATGAAAATAAAAATTTGATTTTTATTTTCATGGATGCTGTCAAAGGCGCAGTATATTACATGGCTTCCTATGGTGAAAAGCTCTTTTTGAAGGATAAAGGAATAATTTTTCGGATAATTGTTTGCAGGGAGGGAGACTTGTTAGAGTCTTCCTTTGCAATAAGAAAAAGAGATAAGACCATACATAAGAGAATGAGAGATTATATTTATCTTCTTTTACATGATGAAGATTTGGAGTCATGGATATTTTCAATAGGAGATGGAGTTTTACTTAGCAGAAGTAGGAGGTAAATTGAGAGATTTAGAACTTTTGATACCGGCAGGCAATCTTGAAAACCTTAAGGTTGCGATAGATTACGGTGCCGATGCGGTATATATAGGCGGTGAGTTTTTCAGCCTGAGAGCAAAGGCAAAAAATTTCACCAAAGAGGATATGAAGGCCGGAATAGAATATGCACATAAAAGAGGAAAAAAAGTCTATGTAACGGCAAATATCCTTGGGCATAATGATGATTTGGATGCGGCAAGAGGCTATTTTGAGGAATTAAAAGAAATAGGACCTGACGCTCTTATAATATCGGACCCGGGAATATTTACAGTGGCAAAGGAAGTCTGGCCTGAGGTGGAAATACATATATCAACACAGGCAAATAATACAAACTATGCCACCTATCTTTTTTGGTGGAAGCTTGGAGCCACAAGAGTGGTTACAGCCAGAGAGCTTTCACTTGAGGAGATAAAAAAGATCAGAGACAATATTCCTGAGGAGATGGAGATAGAGACATTTGTACATGGAGCTATGTGTATGTCATACTCCGGCAGATGTTTGCTCAGTAATTTCTTTACAGGTAAGGATGCCAATCGTGGAGAATGTACTCATTCCTGCAGATGGAAGTATTCGGTAGTGGAGGAAAAAAGACCGGGAGAGTATATGCCGGTTTATGAAAACGAGAGAGGCACATATATCTTCAATTCAAAAGACCTCTGTATGATTGAGTATATTCCGGAACTTATAGAGGCCGGTATAGACAGCTTTAAGATAGAGGGCAGAATGAAGACCGCACTCTACGTTGCAACTGTTGCAAGAACATACAGAAAGGCTATAGACGATTATTTAAAATCACCTGAGACCTTTAAAGAAAATCTTGAATGGTATAAATCAGAGATAGGAAAATGTACTTACAGAGAGTTTACTACCGGATTTTTCTTCGGAAAGCCGGACAGTGATACACAAATTTACGACAGCAATACCTATGTGAAGAATTATATTTATATAGGAACTGTAAATGAGGTGGATGAAAAAGGAAGAGCGGTATTCAACCAGAAAAACAGATTCTTTGTGGGAGACAACATGGAGATTATGAAAAAGAACGGTGAAAACATATCTTTATGTGTTGAGTCTATCGAAGATGAAAAAGGATGAAAAGATGGAGAGTGCTCCACATCCTTTGCAACTTTTGAAAGTGACATTTGATAAACAGGTAGCTGAAGAAGGAGATATATTACAATTTATAATCCCGAAAAGACAGTAGTGGAGGTATAATGTTTTTATTTATCCTTGGAATATTATGCAGGATTTACGGGACTGTAGTTATTTTTTTATGGCAGGCTTTTTGGAATTGCAAAATTACATATGGTATGTATTTGCATTTGTATTTTTTGCCCTGGGTAAACTTATCAAACTTTATCTAAATAAGAGAATTCCATTGTGGTCTGTGGTATCTGTCTGTACTTTGGCGACTCTTGGAATTCTTATTTTTATTATTACGGTAGTTGTAATAAGACTTTCTGTGCCGAAGGATGATAAAAAATCATTGGATTTTTTAGTTATACTTGGTGCCAAGACAGATTTTGATAAGAAAGAAAGTGACTGCAGATACAGACTTGAAAAAGCTATAGATTATATAAGCGAAAATCCCGGTACAATTATCGTTATAAGCGGGGAATGCAAAAAAACGGAAAAATTGAAGCGCTTGAAATGGCGGATTATCTTATAGAAAGAGGCATTGACAGAGATAATATTCTTGTGAAGTTGAATCACGTAATACAAGAGAAAATCTGATATATACAAAAGCTCTTTGGATAAGTATGATGAAGAGATGAAGATAAATACGGATTTTATAATCAGAAACGATATGGGTCCGGTTGAAGTTGTGGAAGCAAGACCGGAGACCATAGGTATTTTGACAAATGATTTTCATATATTCAGAGCTATGCAGGTGGCAAAAAAACTTGGATATCACAAGTTTCGCCTGTAAGTGCAAAGTCCGGTAATATTTCTGTATTTACATATGCTCTTAAGAGAGACATTTGCAATTTTGAGTACAAGTTTTTAGGATACATTTAAATTTTTACTAAGGAGGCAGATATTGAAAAATTATAATATTGATGAAGAGTTAAAACATATAAAAGAATTGTCGGCATATGAGATCAAAGATATATCAGATATCGAAGAAATCAGTGCAAAAAGCGGTTGTTCTTGAACATAAAAAGACAAAGGCAAGAGTTTTCACCTTGCTTTCAGATGATGACAATAAGGTATTTACGATAGGATTCAGAACACCTTCAAAGGATTCTACAGGAGTTGCTCATATTCTGGAGCATTCCGTACTTTGCGGTTCTAAAAAGTTTCCTGCAAAGGATCCCTTTGTAGAACTTGTAAAGGGTTCATTGAACACATTTTTAAATGCAATTACATATCCCGATAAGACGGTTTATCCGGTTGCATCCTGCAATGATAAGGACTTTGACAATCTTATGGAAGTTTATCTGGATGCGGTATTTTATCCTAATGTATACAATGAGGAGAAGATATTTAAGCAGGAAGGCTGGCATTATGAAGTAGTGGATGAGAAGGGCAATCCTGATGAAAACGGAGAGATTATTTTAAACGGTGTGGTATACAATGAGATGAAGGGTGCTTTTTCGTCTGCGGACAGTGTACTGGAAAGGTCAATAACAAAGGTATTGTTTGAAGGACATTCTTATGGTGAGGAATCCAGTGGTGATCCCGACTTTATTCCTACATTGACATATGAGAAATTTCCTTGATATGCATTCAAAGTATTATCATCCGTCAAATTCATATATTTATCTCTACGGAGATATGGATATGGCAAAAAAGCTTGACCGTATAGACAGAGAATATCTTGATAAGTTTGAATACAGAGAGGTTGATTCCAAGATAGAGGAAGTAAAGGAGCTTGAAAGTGTAAAGGAAGCAAACTTTGAATATCCTATTACAGAGGCTCAGGGTGAGGAAAATGCCACATATCTTTCATGGAATACATTGGTGGGCGGAGAGCTTGATCCGGTTGTTTCTATGGGATTTCATATACTTGAGTATGTACTTATAGATGCACCGGGAGCATATCTTACTGATGCACTTATTGATGCGGGCATAGGAGAGGATGTATTCGGCGGATATGCAAACGGAATCTCTATGCCATATTTCACCGTAACTTCAAAGAATACAAATCTTGACAGAAAGCCTGAGTTTTTGGCCGTTATAGAGGGTACTTTAAGGAAGCTTGCAGATGAAGGAATTGATAAAGAGACTATAAAGGCCGCTATAAATGTATTTGAATTTAAAAGCAAGAGGCTGACTACGGTTCATATCCTAAGGGGACTTATGTACGGACTTTCAAGCTTTGATTCATGGCTTTTATGATGCGGACCCTACAATACATTTGAGATTTGAAAATATTTTCAAAACTCTCAGAGAAGAGATAGATAATAATTATTTTGAAAATCTGATACAGAATTATCTTCTTGATAACAAGAATACGGCTATAGTCACCATGACACCTAAAAAGGTCTTACCATCAAAGAAGGATGCCGATCTTAAGGCGAAAGCTTAAAAGCATTCAAAGATACATTGTCAAAAAGAAGAGATAAAGAAGATATATGATGATACTTTGGCACTTAAAAAGTATCAGTCTGAGCCTTCAAGTGAAGAGGATCTTTTAAAGATTCCTTTACTCAGCAGAGATGATATAAGCAGAGAAGTAAAGATGCCCGAGTATGAAGAAAAGAGTATAAAGGCTTCAGGAAAAAGATATACCTGTAATTCATTCAAAAGTATTTACATCAGGGAATCAATTATATGAAGTTTATCTTCAATATTGACTTTGCAAATGAAGAAGAACTTAAGTATCTGGCACTTTTTAAAAGGAAATATTGGGCTATATAGATACAAAGAAACAAAGCTATGCGGCACTTTCCACAAATGTAAATTTAAATTCAGGTGGAGTCGGATATGTTATTGAGGCATTTGCAACCGATGCAAATCCTATAGATTTTACTTTGCATTCAGTGTAAATGCAAAAATATTATATATGAAAAGAATCCTGGCTCTATTCCAAATGTGGCTGAAGTACTCACAATGTCAAAGCTTGAGGATAAAGAGAGTTAAGGATATAATTGCTGAGGTGAAGGCAGGTAAGGACAGATTGGTTTCATCAGGTCATATAGGTGCACTTACAAGAGCGGGATCTTATATATCAAAGGAACTTTTTATTTAACGATTTGACAAAGGGTATTGCTTATCTTAACTTCATGAAAATATAGATATAGAAAAAGACTTTGACAGAGTTTATGAAAAACCTCTCAAGACTCTCAAAAACAGTATTTAGTGCAGATAATCTTTTGATACATACCATATGTGATGAAAAAGGGATATAAGAATGCATTTAACGGAATAGAAAGTCTTACAGACAGTCTTTTTCAAAAGAAGGCAAAAAGCTTGAAAAGGCCGTAGTAAAAAACAGAAATCAAAAATGAGGATTTGTAACACCTTCAATGGTGAAACTATGTTGCAAGATTCGAAATTTTGTAAATCACGGCTTTTAAATATACAGGGAGTTTAAAGAGTACTGAAGGTGCTTTTAAGTTATGACTATCTGTGGAACAATATCAGAGTAAAGGGCGGCGCATACGGATGCAGTGCAATCTTTGGAAGAAGCGGAAACTCAGGTTTTGTTTCATACAGAGACCCTAATGTTTCAAATACAAATAAGGTATACGAGGCATAGTGGACTATGTGAAAAAACTTTACGGCAAATGACAGAGAGATGACAAAATCTGTAATAGAGTTGCAATCAGTGAACTTGACACACCTCTGACACCTTCAAGAGAAGGATTAAAGGGATTAAGCTCATATTACTCAAAAGTCAGACATGAGGATCTGGTAAAGGAAAGAGAAGAGGTAGTGAACACAAGTGAGGAAGATATCAGAGCTTTGGTACCGCTTATCGAGGCTGTGCTTTCAGACAAACTTATTTGTGCTATCGGTAATGAGGATTTGATAGAAAGGATAAAGACTCTTTAAAAAGGTAAAAGCATCTTTATAAGGATTGATGGAGAATATATGAAATCAGGATTTGTTGCCCTATATAGGGAGACCGAATGTAGGAAAAATCCAACATTGATGAATACGCTGATAGGACAAAAGATAGCTATAACATCAAATAAGCCGCAGACTACAAGAAACAGAATACAGACAGTATTTACAGACGAAAGAGGTCAGATAGTATTCCTTGACACTCCGGGTATACATAAAGCCAAAAATAAGCTTGGAGAATATATGGTAAAGGTATCTACAAGAACCTTTAAGAGATGTGGATATGGTTCTCTGGCTTGTAGAGACCAGTACCTTTATAGGTGAGGGTGATGAGCATATCTTTGAGATTTTATCAGAGTGTAAATATACCTGTAATACTTGCTATCAATAAGATGGATTCACTGAAAGCAAAAAGGAAGATATGCTTGAGGTAATAGTGCAAGTACTCATCAAGAATGCAGTTTGCCGAAAGTGGTGCGGTATCCGCATAAGGAACAAATACGGATAAGCTTCTTGATATTATATTTAAATATCTTTCAGAAGGTCCTATGTATTATGATGAGGATACGGTCACAGACCAGCCTATAAAGCAAATAGCGGCAGAGCTTATAAGAGAAAAGGCACTTAGATTCTTGCAAGAGGATACCTCACGGTATAGCTGTGGAGATAGATACATTTAACTACAGAGACTCAGGAGATATGGTGGATATCGAGGCTGCTATAGTATCTGAAAAGACTCACATAAGGGAATAATTATAGGAAGGGAGGCAGTATGCTGAAGAGAATCAGTACTGCAGCCAGAAAAGATATAGAAGGTCTGCTTGAGAGCAGAGTGAATCTGAAGCTTTGGGTAAAAAGGTCAGACCTAGAGTGGAGAGATTCGGATGTGCAGATGAAAATTTCGAGTTACAATCAAAGATTTATAATGTGAGAGATTTTTGTTGAATTGACGGGCATTGTTATAAAATCAATGCCCATCGGTGACCTGACAGGCGTGTGACTATCTTTACAAAGAGAGAGCAAAATATATGCTTTTACCAAAAGGTTGCAAGGCGTATCAACAATCAGATGATGGGATTTGCCAGAATATTTGCATATGGAAAGTTTAAACTGTATGAGGGCAGAGATTCTTATAATATAGTCAATGCGGATATTGCCAACTATTTTGAAGAGAGTAAGTGCAGATATTGAGGTACCTGCTACGGCACGTATTTTCTTGAAATGTTGATTATTACACAAAAGGAGCTTTGGTGGATATAGAGACTTAAAGACATATATTATACATTACTGGCTTTAACCAAAAATCCATACCTAACAGACTTGTGAAGAATTTTTTGAACTTAAAGCTTATGACGATAAACGGCGAGTATGGTTGACTCGGGACTTAAGGATAAAACCAGCCTTTATATACCTGAGGAATATATAATATATTCAAAGCACGAAACTTTTCACCTTTGTAATCACGAGGAGGCACTTACAGAGATAGAAAAATATGGATATCATGATAGGAAAATATATGAACAGGCATTTTCATTCTCTTGATATTCTGGAAGATATTTTATGATTTTTCTTGACATTTGAAGAAATTCTGCTAAAATGACTTGTGTTCAGCGAAAGACGCCTATATAGGGAGTCTTTGCCTTTTTTATATTTATGATTCAACCGTTTATTTAAGAGTTGAACGTCAAAGAGTATTTTGAGTATTCAAAGTACCAAACAAAGCCCTAGGAGGTAAGAATTATGTCATACGTAGAAGAGATTTTAGAGAGGTTGTGGCTGCAAAACCCGAATGAGCCGGAGTTTCATCAGGGCTGTTAAGGAAGTTTTGGAGTCATTAAAAGCTTGTTGTTGATGCAAATGAGGAGCTTTACAGAAGAACGGTATCTTAGAGAACTTATGAGCCTGAGAGAATTATTTCATTCAGAGTTCCATGGGTGGATGACAAAGGAAATGTACAGGTAAACAAGGGATATCGTGTACAGTTCAACAATGCAATAGGTGCTTATAAGGGAGGACTTCGTTTCCATCCTACAGTAAACCAGTCAATACTTAAATTCCTCGGATTTGAGCAGGTACTTAAAAACTCACTTACAGGTCTTCCTATGGGTGGAGGAAAAGGCGGTTCAAACTTTGATCCTAAGGGAAAATCAGACAGAGAAGTAATGGCATTCTGCCAAAGCTTTATGAACGAACTTTATAAGCATATCGGAAAAGACACAGATGTACCGGCAGGTGATATCGGTGTAGGCGGTAGAGAGATAGGTTACCTTTTTCGGTCAGTACAAGAGACTTACAACATTGTTTGAAGGTGTTCTTACAGGAAAGGGAATTCCTTTCGGAGGTTCTTTGGCAAGAACAGAGGCTACAGGTTACGGTCTTGTATACATTCTTGATGAGATGCTTAAGGCAAACAACAAGGAACTTAAGGGAAAGACAGTTGTAGTTACAGGTTCAGGAAATGTCGCAATCTATGCAATACAAAAGGCACAGCAGCTTGGAGCAAAGGTTGTTGCGCTCTGTGATTCAAACGGTTATGTATATGATGAGAACGGTATACAGGTAGATATTGTTAAGGATATCAAGGAAGTTAAGAGACAGAGAATATCAGAGTATGCAAACAAGTATCTTCTGCCAAGTATACAGAAGGTAAGGAATCTGGAATATCAAATGTGATATCTATCTTCCATGTGCTACTCAAAACGAGCTTGATCTTGACGGAGCGAAAGGCACTTAGCTAACGGATGCTTTGCAGTGGCAGAGGTGCAAACATGCCTACAACTCTTGAGGCAACAAAGTATCTTCAGGGATAACGGAGTACTCTTTATGCCGGGTAAGGCTTCAAATGCAGGAGGTGTATCTGTTTTCGGGTCTTGAGCAGAGCCAGAATGCTATGAGACTTTCATGGACATTTGAGGAAGTTGATGAGAAGCTTAAAAGGCATTATGAAGGATATCTTTACAAAAGGTTGACGATGCGGCTAAGAGATACGGTCAGGGAAAGGCAACTATGTAGCAGGTGCTAATATTGCCGGATTTGAGAAGGTTGCAAACGCAATGATTTCACAGGAATTGTATAAAAATTGCTACAAAAATTAAATACATAAGCATTTAAAAAGCCCTTTTTTAAGGGCTTTTTAATTCTATTGACTTACTAGGGAATTAAAGCCTTAAAATCCAAATATAATTAATAGAATACTAGTTTTCTATTATAGATTACACCAAAGCTCAAGGGAGAAGTGAAAGGAAAAGATCAATGTCATTATTAAATGTAAATAATTTAACAGTGTCCATAGAAGATGATGAAAATTTAAAGGAAATTCTTCATGGAGTAAATATAGAAATCAAAAAGGCGAAACACATGTACTTATGGGACCGAACGGAGCAGGTGAAGTCTACTTTAGGCTATGCTCTTATGGGAAATCAAGATATGTTGCAAACAGTGGAGAAATTATATTTGACGGTAAGAATATAATTGATGAATCAGCGAACAAGCGTGCAAAAGGCAGGAATGTTCTTATCATTCCAGAAATCCTCTTGAGTACCAGGACTTCCACTCAGCAGCTTTTATCAGAAATGCAGTAGAGTCTGTAGCAACAAGAGAGTAAAGATGATGCAGTTTAAAAAGACCTTTGCAAAGAATATGGAAGTCTTAAATATGGACAGCAGTATGCCAACAGAGCCTTGAATGTAGGATTTTTCAGGGCGGTGAGAAGAAAAAAGGCTGAGATATTACAGCTTCTATGCTTTCACCGAAGCTTGCAATACTTGATGAGACAGATTCAGGACTTGATGTGGATGCTGTAAGAACAGTTTCAGCCGGTATAAAAGAATATCAGAAGAAAAAAGACGGTGCTCTCCTTATAATCACTCACAGTACAAGAATACTTGAGTCATTAAAGGTTGACTATACACATATTATGGTAGACGGAAAAATCATAAAGACAGGAGATGCTTCTTTGGTAGATGAAATCAATGAGCATGGATTTGAAAAGTATATTCAGGAGAGCAAATAATGAAGGAAAAGACATATGTAGAAGACATTAACAGAAGTATGTATGACTTCAGAAATGAAGATAAGGACAACTTCAAAATAGCTGCAGGTCTTACACCTGAGTTAGTGTCTCAGATTTCAAAAGAAAAGAACGATCCTGCCTGGATGCAAAATTTCAGATTGCAGGCATTACAGATATATAATCAGATGGAAGTTCCGCCATGGGGTCCTTCTATAGACGGTCTTGATATTGACAATATTGTTACTTATGTAAGACCTAATACACATATGAAGACAAAGTGGTCAGAAGTTCCTGAGGATATCAAGGATACCTTTGAAAAACTCGGTATACCACAGGCTGAAAGAAAATCTTTGGCAGGTGTAGGTGCACAGTATGATTCGGAACTTGTATACCACAATGTAAGAGATGAAGTTTCACAGATGGGTGTTGTATATACAGATCTTGAGAGCGCAATGCATGGTGAATATGCAGATATGATTCAAAAGCATTTCATGAAGCTTGTAAAGCCGAACGATCATAAGTTTGCGGCATTGCATGGTGCGGTATGGTCAGGCGGTTCATTTGTATATGTACCGAAGGGTGTTCATCTTGATATTCCATTGCAGTCATATTTCAGACTTAATGCAAAGGGTGCAGGACAGTTTGAGCATACACTTATTATCGTAGATGAGGGTGCGGATCTTCACTTTATTGAAGGATGTTCGGCACCAAAATATAATGTAGCCAATCTTCACGCAGGATGTGTGGAGCTTTATGTAGGAAAGAATGCAAGACTCAGATATTCGACTATAGAGAACTGGTCAAAGAATATGTACAATCTCAACACAAAGAGAGCTGTTGTGGAAGAGGGCGGAAGAATTGAATGGGTTTCAGGTTCATTCGGTTCACATGTATCATATCTTTATCCTATGAGTATATTAAAGGGTAGAGGTGCAAGAATGGAGTTCACAGGAATTACATTCGCAGGTGCAGGACAAAACCTTGATACAGGTTCAAAGGTAGTACATGCGGCACCTGATACATCTTCATTTATTAATACAAAATCAATTTCAAAGGGTGGCGGTATATCTACATTCAGAAATGCTGTAGTGGTATCTGAAAAAGCAAAGAATGCAAAGGCTGCAGTATCATGTGAGTCCTTGATGCTTGATGATATATCACGCTCGGATACAGTGCCTGCTATGGATATCAGATGTGCGGATGCCGATGTAGGTCATGAGGCAAGAATCGGAAGAATCAGTGATGATGCCGTATTCTATCTGATGAACAGAGGTATCAGTGAAGAGGATGCAAAGGCAATGATCGTAAGCGGGTTTGCCGACAATGTATCAAAAGAATTGCCGCTTGAGTATGCGGTAGAGATGAACAATCTCATTCAATTAGAGATGAAAGGAAGTATTGGTTAATGAGAGATATTACTTTAAACAGAATACCGGTTCTTACCTGGAGATGGCTAAAAGATGAATGAGACTGCTGTTTCTATACCAAGTGAAACAGGCAGTGCAAATATAAAAGTTTTAAATGAAAATGCAAATAATGAACTTTCAAAAGACATTATCGAAGCTATGAAGGCCCTTCCTACAGGAATGGGAGCAAATATGACAGAGCTTTGTGACTCTGAAAGTGAAGATATTATTATAAATACTCTTGCAGGTGAAAAGTCAAACAGTCATATAAATATATACAGAGATAAGGAAAGTCTTGCAAAAGTAAGAGTATATATCTATGCGGCTGAAGGCAGCGAAGCCAATGTATGGATGGATTACTCTTCAAATGAGGAGAATGCAGGTGCTTTGGCGGTACAGACATTCGTTTTTGCAGAGAAAGATGCAAAGGTAAAATTGTACCAGGTAGGACTTCAGTCAGACAGTGATATTTCACTCAATGATATAGGTGCAAATGTTGAAAAAGACGCTTCATTTGAGCTCGTACAGCTCTTACTTGGTGGAGAGAAGATATTTGCAGGTGCAAGAGCAAGCCTTATAGGCAAGAGAAGTGAGTTTATATCAGATCTTGGCTACTACGGTAAGGCCGAGGAGCAGATAGATCTTAACTATGTGGCGGACCATATAGGAAAATCAAGTAATTGCAAAATGATAGCCTCAGGAGTACTTAATGACAATTCAAAGAAGCTTCTAAGAGGTACTATTGACTTTAAGAGAGGCGCAAAAGATGCAACCGGAGAAGAGTCCGAGGATGTACTTCTCTTAGGTCAGAATATACACAATCAGAGTATACCTGTAATACTCTGTGCCGAGGAAGATGTAGTGGGAACACATGGTGCTTCCATAGGAAACCTTGATGAAGAAATGCTTTTCTATCTTACTTCAAGAGGTATGGACAAGGAAAGTGTTACAAAGATGGTGGCAAGAGCCAGAATAGATGCTATCAGCAAGAAGCTTGAAAATGCCGAACTTGAAGAAAAGGTAAATCTTTATCTTGGAGGCAGTGAAGATGAGTAAGAGTATATACAGAAATGATTTTCCACTTTTAGCATCCGATGATGTAATATATATGGACAATGCGGCTACATCACAAAGACCACAGATAGTGTTGGATGCGATGAATGATTTTTATAAGCATCACAATGCAAATCCTTTAAGAGGAGTGTATAAACTCAGTGTGGAAGCTACGCAGGACTATGAGAATGCCAGAAGCAAAGTGGCGAAGTTTATAGGTGCGGCAGGAAGTGAAGAGATAATCTTTACCAGAAATGCATCAGAGAGTTTAAACCTTGTGGCATACAGCTACGGTCTAAAACAATATAAAAGGCCGGTGATGAGATAGTTGTAAGTATACTTGAGCATCATTCAAATATGCTTCCATGGCAGATGGTGGCAAGGGCTACAGGAGCTAAACTTGTATTCCTTGATTGTGAGGAAGACGGAGAGATTACAAAGGCTGAGATAGACTCTAAAATAAATGAAAATACAAAACTGGTAGCTTGTACACAGATATCAAATGTACTTGGAATACCTACACCTATAGAGTATATCATTGAAAAAGCTCATAGTGTGGGAGCTGTAGTTGTTGTTGACGGTGCACAGAGCATACCTCATAAGAAAATAGATGTAAGAGAATTGAATGCGGACTTCTTTGCATTCTCAGGTCACAAGCTTTGCGGACCAATGGGTATCGGTGTACTCTATGGTAAGAAGGCATTACTTGATTCCATGCCTCCGTTCCTTAGCGGTGGAGAGATGATAGAGTATGTTACCAAAGAAAAAGCCACATTTGCGCCACTACCTCATAAGTTTGAGGCCGGTACAGTAAATGCAGAGGGTGCGGTTGGACTTGCGGCAGCTATCGACTATATAGAGAGCATAGGATATGAGAAGATAGAGAGTATCGAAAGAGAACTTAGTGAGTATGCTATGGAGGTTCTTTCAAAGAACAAGTATGTCAGAATACTTGGTTCAAAAGATCCTGCCAAGCATAGCGGTATAATTAACTTTATACTGGAGGGAGTGCATCCGCATGATGTATCAACGATACTTGATTCAAAGGGTATTGCGGTAAGAGCCGGACATCACTGTGCACAGCCGCTTTTACAACATTTAAAAATAAATTCAACCACAAGAGCAAGTCTTTCTTTCTATAATACAAAGGAAGAGATAGATGCACTCTCAGTTGCTCTTTTAGAGATAAGAAAGGAGATGGGATACGATGAGTGAGAACAGAGCCTTTTATAATGAAATTCTGACAGAGCATAATTTAAGACCCTATCATAAACATGATCTTGCAGATGCCAATCTTATACTTGACGGTGTCAATCCAAGCTGTGGTGATCATATCACCTTAAAGCTTAAAGTAAATGATGAAGGCATCATAGAAGACGGTGCTTTCGTAGGAGACGGATGTGCTATATCACAGGCTTCAGCGGATATAATGCTTGATATGGTAATAGGTCTTGAAAAGGATGAAGCTATCAGACTCTCAGATATGTTTTTCCGTATGATAAAGGGAGAGGCAACTGAGGAAGAGATAGAGGAACTTGATGAGGCCGGAGCCCTAGAGATATCTCTCATATGCCTGCACGAGTAAAATGTGCAGTACTTGGCTGGCATACAATGGAAGAGTTGTTGAAATAATAAATAATAAATGAAAAACAGGGATGAGAGTCCCTGTTTTTTATGTGAAAAAGATACAGGAGAAATCTATAGTTATAAAAAGAGTAAAAATAAAATTAAAAACAAGTATTTCGGGTTTACATAATTTATATAAAAAGTATAATAAAGTTAGATGTAAGAAATGGGCATTTAAGCTGAGATTATTTGATTAGATAGTGTTGCAAAAGTCCCTGGCAGTAAATACAAACTTTTTATTAGAAGCTGATAATTATGGAGAAAATACGGTAGTGGGGTGAAAAAAATGAAAAAGTAAGATTTTTATAGGTATATTACTTTGTTTTGTGCTTATTGGGTTGTACTAAAAAACATATAAGGTTGAGAGAGAAGAGTATGATTCACATATAAAAACCGGTTATTATGCAAGTGAAATTAATGAAGATAAAGATGCATTGTATGTAATATATTCACATAATGGGGATAGGTGATGATACTGAAATGGGGAGGTGAGGATGATGATAATCCTAATAGATACGCTACAGATAATGATTTGCAAGGAGATATTTGGATACTTCTTTGGGATGAAAACAGAAATCCTCTGGGTTTAATTTGAAAAACTACAGAGCTTGATAAATTTAATGTTGATATATATGATATTAAAAACAGGAAAAAACTCAAAACAATAGATGTGAAAAAGTATATTTGATAATGATGATAATATAAAAACCCGACAAACCATATAAAAAGCAATTGCATTAGAATATGACGGGAAACCATATATTAAGGTGTGGTCTGAAAAACAAGCAAAGATATAGAAAATGGATATGAAACTAAGCTAAAATCTGTATTTATTAATATAGAAGATGAAACATATTTTTGAAGATTGGGCAAGGGATGTTTCAGAAAAGGCGGAGTAAAGGAGAGAGAATAACTGCTGTTGATAAATGGGATATTTTTAATGAGATACTTTTAAAGCAAAATTCACTTTATTCATATATTACTGTTAGTTCATCATCAGTATGGGAAGGTTTTACGGATGATATGTATATGATATAGACAGAATCCCAAAAGAGAGTAAAGAGTCATATGAATTATTTCCCAAAATTAAGGGAGAATCTGGATAAACTTATGGCAAAAGGAGAAAAGGCTAAAGTGACCTTTATGTTACCCTGACAGTATAAGCGATAAGGAATTGGCGGATATGTTTTTTTGAGAATGAAGAGGATATATCATTTGATGGAGTGATAGTAGATGGCAGGCATTCGGTGAGACGGATTACCGCATAAGATTAATAATTTTGATGATTTTTAAAAAAAGTATATGGAGCCATATAAGATGGCAAGTCCAAGTTATAAACCCTATACCGATAACAGATAAATATATTGACGGAGGAGTGATTGGAAGGATGAAGTTTTTAAATATGGATAAGGCAGAGGTTGAGGAGGCACTACAAGAATTGAATAGTATTTATAATAGTACTACAGGTGTTGAATTGCCTGCATTGGACAAATTGTTGGATAATCTTGACAGTGATGGAGTAGATAAATGATAAAAATTTTTATCAGTATATTACTTTGCCTATGTTTATGTGGATGCACTAAAAAACAGATAAGGATAGGGATAAGAAAGAAGGTTATGAGTTCAAACATAAAAGTGGTTATTATACAAGTGAAATTAATGATAATAATGATGCAATATATGTAATCTATTCGCATGATGGGATAGGTGATGATATGGAATGGGGAGGTGATGATAGGAAATAATACCTAATAAATATACTATAGATAATGATGTACAGCAGAGTTTGGGATACTTCTTTGGATGAAAATAATAAACCGCTGGGATTTATAAAAGAATATTACAGAGCTTGATAAATTTAATGTTGATATATATGATATTAGAACAGGGGAAAAAGCTTAAGACAATAGATGTGAAAAGTATATTTGACAATGATGATAATATAAAACCCCGACAGACCATATACAGCATTGACATTAGAATATGACGGGAAACCATATATTAAGGTAAGATCTGAAAAAGACAAGTGAAGATATAGAAAATGGATATGAAGATAAGCTAAAATCTGTATTTATCAATATAGAAGATGAAACATATTTTTGAAGATTGGGCAAGGGATGTTTCAGAAAGGCGAGAGTAAAGGAGAGAGAATAACTGCTGTTGATAAATGGGATATTTTTAATGAGATACTTTTTAAAAGCAAAAATTCACTTTATTCATATATTACAGTTAGTTCATTCTCAGATTGGGAAGGTTTCATGGATGTATATATATATGACATAGGGCAGAATTCCAAAAAGAAAAGTAAGAGACTTTATGAATTATTCCACATTTAAGGGAGAATCTGGATAAACTTATATCTGAAGGAGAAAAAGGGCAGAGTGACCTTCATGTTGCCGGATAGTATAAGTGATAAGGAATTAGCGGATATGTTTTTGAGAATGGGGAGGATATATCGTTTGACGGAGTGATAGTAGACGGCAGGCATTCGGTAGAACGGATTGCCGCATAAGATTAATAACTTTGATGATTTTAAAAAGTATATGGAGCCGGAGGAGATGGAAATGTCGAGATATAACCCTATACCCGATAACAAATAAATATATGGGCAGAGGGTAGAAGGATGAAGAGAAGACTTTTATTATTTGTATTTTGTATAATATTTTGCATCGGATGTGGAAGTAAAGATAAAAAGATGGATGAAAATACAACACATAAGATTGTAGATGACGGTTACACAGTGACATGGGGAATAAAAATAAACTGCACGGGCTTTTGGATTAGTGAAGACGGAAATGCCCTCTGTGCGATACAGGATAATGATATGAAAGAAAGTGAAGACCCTGTAATTAGATATATGCTTTTATATACCTTTAAAATATGCCGTGGAAGTGAATATGACAGTACATTCAAACAGAATGAGGGATGTAAATACAGATAAAAACATATTTGGAAAGAAATATAGAAAAATTTTGACGTAAAGGTTTATGGTATAGGAGGTTGGAAGATAAAAATGAAATAGATGTTCTTGAAATTTTTAAAAGAAAAGAATATGAATATAATGCCTACTGACTATACTATGTTCTAACAAGAATGTATGAAAATAAGCCCTGTCTTGTATTCAGGGCGGAAGATATAGTGCACTCAAATGAAGATAAGAACAATAATACAAAAAGGATGATATATATTGATGTGAGAGACAGGAGAGCTGTTTGAAAAAGAATATGAGGATATCATAGGTGATTTGGAAGATGAAAATAGAATAAACCTAATATACATCACAATTTAGTAAATTTATGGAACAAAATATGGGTAGGGTGCTGTGGTCAGATTTTGATGCGAACTATGTAAGAACATTAAGCTTTTTGAAGGATGCAGGCAGATACATTTTACTGATATAGAAGATATCTCAGAAAATAATACAAAGCTGTTTAATATGTTCCCTAAACTTAAGAGCTTATACGATGGAATAAAAAAATAAGAATGAAGATAAAAGTAAGGAGAATATTGCAGTGGATATAGTACTTACAGGTAATCCAAGTGAAGAGGAAAATAATCAATTATACTGCTCGAGGGTAGGGAAGTTTCTTTTGACGGAGTTAAAATAAACGCTGAAAATTCAGTGAGACGGAAAAAGAGCATGATATTCATAGCTTTGATGAATGGAGAGAATACTGTAAACCCTCCAGGATCCGGTAAATATGCATCACCGGTAGTTAAGTAATAGGATAGTATGAAAAGTTAATTATAAAAAGCTCCGACTACGTTTAAATCGGAGCTTTTTATATCGAACAAAAAAATACAATAAAAAATCTCTCTACCTTGGAAAATGAGCCGTATTTGTGGCATACTTGTTTCTAGTGTCTTAATAAAAATTTGAATATTCTGACATAGTTTAATTGTTATACTGCCTTTAGGGCGATAAACTTATATAGAAGAGGAGTGCTCATGAAAAAGGGATATTTATGGCTGCAGCATTGCTGTTATTTTTGACAGGCTGTGGTGAAACAAGTCATATTCATACCATCCCGATCAAAAGCTCTATATTTATATCCGGGACGGCACACTCAAAGTCCGCCTTGGTTGAAGAAATAGATACAGAAGCGAAGAGCGATGAGCTTGAAAGCTTTGCCAATGCAGAGATAGAAGACTTTTAATAAGTTAAAATGCGGATAATCGTCAAAACTGAAGATGCCGCAATAAAAAGAATGTGGCAAAACTGGTATTTTCATACAGCTCATTTGAATGTATGAAAGAGTTTGCAAAGTTCACTCAAGACAACAGCTTTGATTTGAATTCTGTAGAGGTATACAATCTTAAAGATATTGATGTATCAAAGATGGATTCAGTAGAGATACCGACGGAATCAAAGGCAATTATATTGCGCTAATAGACTGTAAGGCCGATGTATACAGAGGAAAAATCACCTATGTATCAAATGATATCGAGTTTGATGATAATACTGCCAAGGTAGATGGCTTTAATTATATTATATTTAAATAAAGGAGAAATTCATGGAATATAGCATGGGAAAAATCATAGCACTGGCTAAATCAAGAGGATTTGTATATCCGGGTTCAGAGATATACGGCGGTCTTGCAAATACCTGGGACTATGGTAACTTGGGTGTTGAATTAAAGAATAATGTTAAAGCTGCCTGGTGGCAGAAGTTTATAAAGGAGTCACCATACAATGTAGGTGTTGACTGTGCCATTTTGATGAATCCACAGACATGGATAGCATCAGGACATTTGGGAAGCTTCTCAGATCCTCTTATGGATTGTAAGGAATGCCATGAGAGATTTAGAGCAGACAAGATCATTGAGGACTATATGCAGGAAAATAATGTTACTATAGACGGTAGCGTGGATGCATGGTCAAATGATGAGATGAAAAAGTACATTGACGAGCATGAAATAGCTTGTCCAACCTGTGGCAAGCATAATTTTACAGATATCCGTCAGTTTAACCTTATGTTCAAGACATTCCAGGGTGTAACAGAGGATGCTAAAAATGTGGTTTATTTAAGACCCGAAACAGCACAGGGTATTTTTGTAAACTTTAAGAATGTACAAAGAACCTCAAGAAAGAAAGTACCTTTCGGTATAGGACAGATCGGTAAGTCATTCAGAAATGAGATCACTCCGGGTAACTTCACATTCAGAACAAGAGAGTTTGAGCAGATGGAGCTTGAGTTTTTCTGTAAGCCGGGTACAGACCTTGAGTGGTTTGAGTATTGGAGAGGTTTCTGCAGAGATTGGCTTATGGCCCTCGGTATCAAAGAGGAGCAGATGAGACTTAGAGATCATGACAAAGAGGAGCTTAGTTTCTATTCAAATGCTACAACAGATATAGAATTCCTATTCCCGTTCGGCTGGGGTGAGCTTTGGGGAATCGCAGACAGAACTGATTATGACCTTGGTCGTCATCAGGAAGTTTCAGGACAGGATCTTACATATTTTGATGATGAGACAAGTGAGAGATACATTCCATATGTAGTAGAGCCTTCACTTGGTGCAGACAGAGTTACTTTAGCATTCCTTTGTGCGGCATATGATGAAGAGACTCTTGAGGGAGGAGATACAAGAACAGTTCTTCACTTCCATCCTGCACTTGCTCCTGTTAAGATCGGTATTTTGCCGCTTTCAAAGAAGCTTAATGAGGGTGCTCTTAAGATATCTGAAGAATTATCAAAGTATTACAATGTAGAGTTTGATGACAGAGGAAATATCGGTAAGAGATATCGTAGACAGGATGAAATAGGCACACCATTCTGTATTACATATGACTTTGACTCTGAGAATGACAATGCTGTAACTGTAAGAGATAGAGACAGTATGGAGCAGGTAAGAATCCCGATAGCAGAGCTTAAGGCTTATTTTGAGGACAAATTCAGATTTTAAAATTTAACTTATTTTTGAGTAGAGCTTTAACTTCACTTTTGTGGAGGGAAGCTCTAATCAACTTTAAACCGGTAGCGAAAGGAAGAGATTATGGCACATTATAATCATAGTGCAATAGAGAAGAAATGGAAGAAAAACTGGGAAGCAAACCCTGTAAATGTTGATGATGGAAAAAAGCCAAAGTACTATTGCTTGGATATGTTCCCATATCCTTCAGGTTCAGGACTTCATGTAGGACACTGGAGAGGATATGTAATATCTGATGTATGGAGCAGATATCAGGTGCTGAAGGGTAATTATGTAATACATCCTATGGGTTGGGATGCATTCGGTCTTCCTGCAGAGAACTATGCAATAAAGATGGGAGTTCATCCTGCTAAGTCTACAGCAGAAAATGTAGCTAATATCAAAAGACAGATAAATGAAATTGCGGCACTTTATGATTGGGACAGAGAAGTAAATACTACAGATCCTAACTTCTATAAGTGGACACAGTGGATATTTGTTCAGATGTTCAAAAAAGGCCTTGCCTATGAGAAAGAATTCCCTATCAACTGGTGTCCTTCATGTAAGACAGGTCTTGCAAACGAAGAGGTAGTAGACGGAAAATGTGAGAGATGTGGAACTCCTGTTACAAAGAAGAATCTTCGTCAGTGGATGTTAAAGATAACAGCATATGCAGACAGACTTCTTAATGATCTTGACAAGCTTGACTGGCCTGAGAAGGTTAAAAAGATGCAGTCGGACTGGATAGGAAAGAGCTATGGTGCCGAAGTAAACTTTAAGGTGGATGGACAGGACAAAAAAATATTGTGGTTTATACTACAAGACCTGATACTCTTTACGGTGCTACTTTTATGGTACTTTCACCTGAGCATGAGCTTGCAAAATCTCTGGCTACAGATGAGACAAGAGAGGCGGTAGAGAAGTATATCTTTGACAGTTCTATGAAGTCAAATGTAGACAGAATGCAGTCAAAGGAAAAGACAGGTGTATTTACAGGTTCTTATGCAATCAATCCTTTAAACGGCGCAAAGACACCTATTTGGCTTTCAGACTATGTTTTGGCTGACTATGGTACAGGTGCTATTATGTGTGTGCCTGCACATGATGACAGAGACTTTGAGTTTGCAAAGAAGTTTGATCTTCCTATAGTTCAGGTTATAGCAAAAGACGGTAAAGAGATTGAAAATATGACAGAAGCCTACACAGATGCTGTAGGTACTATGATAAACTCAGGTGACTGGAACGGTATGGAGAGTGCGAAGTTAAAGCTTGAAGCACCACAGATGATAGAAGAAAAGGGATATGGTAAGAAGACTACCAACTACAAGCTTCGTGACTGGGTATTCTCAAGACAGCGTTACTGGGGAGAGCCTATTCCGATAATACATTGCCCGCATTGTGGAAATGTACCTGTGCCTGAGAATCAGCTTCCTTTAAGACTTCCTGAGGTAGAGAGCTATCAGCCTACCGGAACAGGAGAATCACCGCTTGCGGCTATTGACGAGTGGGTAACATACGACATGCCCCTGTATGTGGTGCAGCTGCAAAGCGTGAGACAAATACTATGCCGCAGTGGGCAGGATCAAGCTGGTATTTCCTTAGATATGTGGATCCGCACAATGATAAGGAGCTTGTAAGCAAAGAGATGGCAGATAAATACCTCCCTGTAGATATGTATATCGGTGGCGTTGAGCATGCCGTACTTCACCTTCTTTATTCAAGGTTTTATACCAAGTTCTTAAATGATATAGGTGTGGTTGATTTTGATGAGCCTTTCACAAAGCTTTTCAATCAGGGTATGATAAACGGTAGTGACGGACAGAAGATGAGCAAGAGTAAGGGAAATGTGGTTTCACCTGATGATCTGGTTCGTGATTATGGATGTGATGCTCTTAGAATGTATGAGCTTTTCGTAGGACCGCCTGAGCTTGATGCTGACTGGGATGACAGAGGTATCGAAGGTGTATCAAGATTTTTAAATAAGTTCTATAAGCTTGTAATGGACAATAAGGATAAGAATGTAGAGGCTGACAGAGAGCTCTTAAGAGTTCGTGCAAATCTTATCTCCGATATTGAGCAGAGATTTAATTCTTTCAGCTTAAATACAGTTATCGCAGGCTTTATGGAGTACAATAATAAGCTTAATGAGCTTAGCAAAAAGAACGGTGTGGATAAGGAAACACTTAAGGCATTTACTATATTACTTGCACCATTTGCACCTCATATAGGTGAGGAGCTTTGGGAGGAGCTTGGTGGAGAAGGCTCGGTATTCCATGCAGAGTGGCCTACATTTGATGAAAGCCATAAGGAAGTGGATACAATAGAGGTTCCTGTTCAGATAAACGGAAAGACAAAGCTTGTTATTGAGCTTGATGCCAATGTAAGCAAGGAAGATGCTATAGAGGCAGGTAAGAAAGCTTTATCTGAAGCCGGAAAGCTTGAAGGAACAATAAGAAAAGAAATTTATGTTCCAAAGAAGATTATAAATATAGTGGTTGGATAAATCAAAAATCTTTGGAATCGGCATTTGCGGCTCCAAGATTTTTTATTAAATAATTACCAATTAAACATTTCAATTGCTTTTTATAATATCAGCAGATGTAGAAGGGTTTTTCTTTAATCTCATTTATCAGTGATAAGAAGTCATTATGGAAAAGTGCAGCTTGCATCATTATAGCAACGATGAATCATCCATATATTATGAAATGTAGGGATTTTTCTTTACCGATTCAATAAGTGCCTCTTCATAGCCCCTTTTTATAAAATTTTTCTACAAAGTGGACCAATTCTCCGGGAGATCCGAAGTCGACACTCGGGTTTTTGTGATATTATCTCCAAGATAGGTTTTACAAATTGGAACGGATCGGGATACTCAAGCATTGCATCTATTATTTCACTATCAATATAATACTCTTCATCAGGTATTGCCGCTTCCTTTAGTGCAGTGATTATATCTTCTTTATTCATAATTCTTACATTTACAAATTATTGTAATCCCTTTTTAAAGAAATTTTTGAACTCGGACACTTCTGCAGATGATTGAGTGATTGAAAGCTGAGTGTCTTGCACCTGCAGGGTTATACCGGGTTCGTATGTCATAGGAACAAATTGTAAAGAAACTTCGAGATTTCCTACAAAACAAAAACCTAGAGATGTTTTTGTGAAGCTCTCATTTGCTTTATTAAATACCATTGCATCCCCATACTCTGTAAGTTCTGCATTTACAGGAATAACTACAACTTCGCCTTCCTTGTATCCTACAATAAAGTTACTATGTCTTGTAACTCCCGAACTATAACAGCATTGGTACAGTTTTTCCATATGGCAATAAATAAGCTTGTAATCATCACCGTTTGCAACACTGCTGTTAAATATTTCTCTCATTCTGGCTTTATTTTTTCGATTTTCCTCGTCAGTTGCCCCCATAAAAGCCTTTTTAAATAAATCCATTAGCGCCATAATAATCTCCATTCCGTCATCACAGGTGATGGCATAAATATATTAATGTCTAAACCAGGGTATGACCCTGTTGACATGTTTACAATACTCTATATATTCCGATCCGAATTTATCAAGCAACCACTTTTCTTCAGTCTGCTTCATCAGTACAGTTAAGAATATATATAAAACTACCGGAATTATAAGCAAGTACACATTATGTGCAGTTATCAGAATACCTGTACACACACATAAAAATGCAAGATATATAGGGTTTCTGACAATGGAATATATTCCGATTGTTACCAGATGCCCGCTGCTTATCTCTTTACTGATTCTTTGAATGAGTACAGCATATATCCACAATGCAACTCCGATAAGGATGAGCATAAAGCCTATACGCATTGCTTCAGATTTTTAAGCCGGAAGATCTCCGCCATTTAGAAATCCTTTTCTTTTTAAGAAAAGTCCAAAAGGCGGTTAGAAGTAAACAACTGACGGCATAAATAGGACCGACACCAAAAACAGGTAATGTATTTTTTTTCATATAAGCCCCCTTTATATAAACTGTTTATACATTAAATCTAAAGAGTATTACATCTCCATCCTGTACTACATATTCTTTACCTTCTATACGCACCAAGCCTTTTTCCTTGGCGGCAGATGTAGAGCCACAGTCAAGAAGATCCTGATAGTTGATAACCTCAGCTTTGATAAATCCACGCTCAAAGTCTGAGTGAATCTTTCCTGCCGCTCCCGGAGCCTTTGTACCTTTCTTTATAGTCCAAGCTCTGCACTCATCCTCACCGGCTGTAAGATAGCTTAAAAGTCCAAGCAGATCATAGCTGGCTGCAATAAGCTTATCAAGACCTGACACCGAGATACCGAGAGCATCAAGATATTCTGCCTTTTCCTCATCATCCAGCTGTGAAATTTCTTCTTCAATGGCTGCACATACAACAAATACCTTCGCATTTGACTTTGCGGCATATTCTTTTACCTTAGCTACATACTCATTTGAAGCACCGTCATCAGCAAGGTCATCCTCAGCCACATTTGCAGCGAAGATAACAGGCATATATGTGATAAGTCCAAGTGATTTTACAAATGCGACATCCTCTTCATCAGAAGATGTGTAGCTGCTTGCCATATTGTCATTTTCAAGTATATCCTTAAGTTCCAAAAGTATATCAAGCTCATGCTTTAAGGCTTTATCATTCATAGCAGCTTTTTTAGTCTTTGCAATTCTTCGCTCCAAAATCTCAATATCGGAGAATATAAGCTCTAAGTTGATAGTTTCGATATCTCTGATTGGATCAACACTTCCCTCTACATGGATGATATTTGAATCATCAAAGCATCTTACAACATGGATGATGGCATCACATTCACGGATATTTGATAAAAACTGGTTTCCAAGACCTTCACCCTTGCTGGCACCCTTTACAAGACCTGCGATATCTACAAAGTCTATAAGTGCCGGTGTTACCTTTTTTGTATTATATAATTTGCCAAGTTCCTTTAATCTGTCATCCGGCACCGCTACAACACCTACATTAGGGTCAATAGTAGCAAAAGGATAGTTTGCAGCAGTGGCACCTGCCTTTGTCAATGAGTTAAATAATGTACTCTTACCTACATTCGGTAAGCCAACGATTCCTAGTTTCATATAAAAAAACCTTCTTTAAAATATTTTGTATTGAATAATTATATTCGCTAATAAAACTCGAATAAATATCGAGGGTTAACCTGTTATATTTTAACATATAGGTATATAATTTAAAAGAGTAAAGCAAGGAGCTTTTGCAGAAAGGATGACCGGATGAAATTGCCGTATGGAGCAAATGAAGATGATTTTGAAAAATATAAAAAAATAGTTTCAGAATTTACAAATAATGACAAGAATTTAGATGAATCTACATTAGAAATAATGAATATAGCATATTCTACCGGGGTGATTATTCGGATGAAATACTACTGAGGTATGTAAAAAGCTTATTTTAATATGAACAGTACAAATTAGAATTTACCGAGGTAACATAGAATGAAAAAGATGAGAGCAATAGTGGAAAAAGGGCGCTTAGGTGTTCCAAGACTGTTGTTTTTGATTTTGATGACCATTTTTCTTCTGACTGGTTGTTTGGTAAATACTGCCGGTTCAGTGCAAGAGGTCGAGAGCTATCATCAGATCGATCAAGATATGGCAAAAGCAGATGATGACCCGGGATGACGGGCATGTGATTGTAGATGCCCGCAGGCAAGATGAATACGATGCAGGCCATATTCCTGGCGCAATTCTAATTCCGAATGAGAGCATTGAAGCGGAGCGGCCGGAAGAACTCCGGATCTGGATCAGATCATCCTGATTTACTGCCGAAGCGGGAACAGATCCAAGCAAGCAGCGCAAAAGCTTGCGAACATGGGATATACCAACATCTACGAATTCGGCGGGATCAACACCTGGTCCGGAGAGATCGTGACAGGAGAAACTACTATGGAGATACCGGAGGATATAAAAAAACAATCTATCTTGCAGGCGGCTGCTTCTGGGAACGCAGAAGTTCTTTGATCAGTTTGTCGGCGTAATCCGAACAGAAGCAGGTTATGCAAACGGACCGACGAAGCTCCGACCCTATCGGGACGTCTGTAACAGCAGCGGGCATGCCGAGACAGTGCGGGTCGACTATGACCCTGCTGTAATTTCTCTGACTGATTTGCTGAATTACTATTTCATGGTGATCGATCCGCTCTCTGTAAACAAACAGGGCAATGATCGAGGCATCCAGTACCGGACGAGGGATCTATTATACGGAAGAAGACCAGCTTCCGGAGATCTAAGCGGTTTATCGGGCGGAGGAAGAGAAAGCCGGAGCCAGGCTTGCTGTTGAACTGCTTCCGTTGGAAAACTTCTTCCCCGCAGAAGAGTATCACCAGAAGTATCTGGACAAGAATCCCGGCGGCTACTGCCATATCCCGCGCAGTTACTTTGATCTTCAGCAAAACAGCGCAGAAGAATCTGCAGAAGAACTTCGGGTGCGGATCGGCGATTTGGCCTTTGAGGTCACACAGCACGCCGCCACGGAGTACGCCTTCACCGGCGAGTATGACGACTTCTTTGAAAAGGGCCTTTATGTCGACATTGTCAGCGGCGAACCGCTCTTTACATCCATGGACAAGTATAGTATAATTCCGGGTGTGGCTGGCCGGCGTTCACCAGGCCGATCGCGGAAGATGCTGTCACTGAGGCCGTGGACACTTCACATGGTATGGTCCGGACGGAAGTGCGCAGCAGCGGCGCGGATTCCCATCTGGGTCACGTGTTCAACGATGGTCCCCGCGAGTCCGGCGGGCTGCGTTATTGCATCAACTCGGCAGCTCTTAGATTCATTCCCTACGATGAACTGGAAGAACAAGGGTATGGGGAGTATCGGAAGCTCTTTGAGTAAGAATAATCAAAAATCAATACAAGGGGGCATATAGCAATGGAAGAAAAAAGAATCTATGAAATGGACATGGTAAAACAAGAAGACAAAAAAGCTGCAAAGAAAACACCTTTTTACCAAACAGAATCTACAGGAGGGTCGGTGTGGGTGATTAAACCGGGACAAACCCTGCAGAAGCACCGTCACCACAATTCTGATGATATCTGGATCATTTTACAGGGAGAAGGAATATTCTATCCCGAACCGGATAAAGAGATTCCCTTAAAAAAAGGACAGGTTATCGTTTCTCCTAAAGGTGCATGTCACGGCGCAATGAACACAGGAACAGAGGATATAGTTTTTGTGAGTATCGTTGCACCGGTTCCGGCAGAATTATGATCCTATAGGCGAATGAAATACATTTTTGAATGTGTTTTGATAAATTCAAGTTTGTTGAACTGAAAAATTGAATACTAAATGCGTAAGACGATAGAAAAGAAAAATCTATCGTCTTTTTCATGCCTATTTTCAATTTATATTGCGATCAATAAATAGGAAACTCACTAATTAGCGAACTAGTATTTCAAGTACCTTTTCACTAATATATACGACAAAATGCTAATTCCCTTAAATATGTTAAAGACAATAAAGGAGATAAGATGATAAGGATCAGAAGTCCCACTAAGAAAAAACTAAATAGTAAGAGTATCAGCGATTGGAAAAGTAATACTTCTGGTCGCTTTTTTTATTGAAATGAAAAGGAGAAATTTAAAAAGATGAAACAAGAAATGATTAACATCAACGCCAACTTATTGGCGGAACCTACTTTCTCAAACTTTGAAAAAGACGGAGAAACGGTAGAAGTTGCAAATTTTACGCTTGTAAAAAAGTACGGTAAGGGTAAGGAGTATATCAACTGTGCAGCTTATGGAGAAAAGACAGAAATAGCAAAAGCCTTTGAGAAAGGCGATTTGATTCATATCTTCGGCTACTTTAAGAAGCGTGAAAAAGAGGGAAAGACTTACAAAAACTTTGTAGTGAAGTCATATAACAAGATTGAAAAAGAAGGAAGAAAAACGAGGAGGAATAAATATGGATTTTTGTTCGGGCAGTCAATGTATTACAGATTTTGGTTATGGCAGTAGGAGCCGGACTTGGAGCCTGGGGAGTCATTAACCTTATGGAGGGATATGGAAATGATAATCCAGGAGCAAATGCTCATGTACGGTAAGGAAGCAAGCAACCGAAAACAAGAGATAGACCGCCAGCACTACACTATTCCGAACCAAAGACCAAAAGATAAGCATTGTGGGAAAATCTAAACTTTTGGATTTTCCTACAATGCCGACTACGGCGGAATCCCTCCCACTCCTTATATCTTTCTTTCCGTATACATTGAATTTGTATTTAGTAAATGCTATAATGTCCCTATTCAAATTATAAATGTGTTGAATTAGTTACATGTACATATTTTTTGTGCCGGAGGAAGTGAAATGAAACAAAAATTTATCTCATTACAGAGCTTAATGGCTTCTGGAAAATCTACAGTTTCGATTTACTGGCAAAAATCAATAGAAAAAAATGCGTCCATCTTCGTGGTGATGTGTTCCGAAAAATGATTATTTCAGGCAGAGAAAATATGTCAGCTACCCCATCAGCGGAAGCAGTCCGCCAGCTGTACCTTCGATACAAATTGACTGCTGATGCGGCAAGGTCATACTTTGACAACGGCTTTTCTGTAGTGATCCAAGATAACTACTACGGTGATGAATTAAACCGAATGATAAATTATCTGCATAAATACCCTGTTGAGGTTGTCGTTCTTTGTCCAGATGTGGAAACAATAAAAGAAAGGGAACGATACAGGGAGAAAACAGGCTATTCCGGCTTTACGGTTGAAACCTTATACGATACATTTATGCAGACAACACCACGGATCGGCTTTTGGCTGGACAATTCCAATCAAACACCACAGCAGACAGCAGAAACCATTCTGAACACCAGGAAGCCGGTATGATTGTTACATATAAGGGGAAGAAAAATTTCTTTTAAGTACTTTCTTTCCTAAAACTGATGTGATATAATAGCTTCATTCCAGAAAAGGAGTAAAAAATATGCGGCAAGGTATTCTTAAATAAAACTATAATCAAATAGTGGGAACAAAGAATTATGATAGCTCCTTTTGTGGGGGCTTGGTTTTTTGTACCCAATTTAAGAATACTTTTGCCTTATCAATTTTGACATATTCAAAAAACAGCAATCACAAATAGGTGTATGCTGTATATGTGTATGTCCGCAAATTAGAATCCCCAGTGGTAAAAGTATTTTACTGCTGGGGATTTTTATGCCCTTTGGGGCTGTAAAGGGAGGACAATCACATGAAAATAATCAATATCGGCATTCTGGCCCATGTAGACGCAGGAAAAACTACATTGACAGAAAGTCTGCTATACACCAGTGGAGCGATTGCGGAACAGGGAAACGTGGATAAAGGGACCACAAGAACAGACACTATGATTTTGGAACGGCAACGGGGAATTACCATTCAGACAGCGGTTACTTCTTTTTATTGGAATGATTATAAAATCAATATCGTGGACACTCCCGGTCATATGGATTTTTTAACCGAAGCATACCGCTCTTTATCTGTCCTTGACGGAGCTGTTTTAGTCATTTCAGCAAAAGACGGCGTACAGGCACAAACCCGTATATTATTCCATGCGCTTCAGAAAATGGACATTCCGACAATTATCTTTATAAATAAGATAGACCAAAATGGGATCGACCTGCAGTGTGTTTACCAAAGCATTAAAGATAAACTTACCAGTGATATGATTGTCATGCAGGAGGTTTCCCTGTCGCCAAAGATAACCATGACCGATATTTCTGATTTAGACAAATGGGATATGATTATTTCCGGAAGCGATGAACTATTAGAACGATATGTTGCAGAGGATTCTTTGGATATACAGGAATTACAATATGAAAAGTGCAAAAGAACCAGATGCTGCTCTTTGTTTCCTGTTTATCATGGGAGTGCAAAAGACAATTTAGGAACAGAAAAACTGATTGAAGCGATTATAGAAACTTTCATTACAGAAACGGACGATATTCAGTCTGAATTATGTGGATATGTTTTTAAGGTTGAGTATACAGAGCGGAAAAAACGGCTTTCTTATTTACGCCTGTATCATGGGACGCTCCATTTACGGGATACCCTGCTGCTGTCAAAAAAGGAAAAAATAAAGATTACAGAAATGTGTATTCCGTCAAATGGTGAAATCGTCCCGGCTGACCATGCCTGTCCGGGAGAAATTGTTATTTTAGCTGATGATACTTTGAAACTGAACGATATCCTGGGAAATGAAAAACTCCTGCCTCACAAAACACGGATTGATAATCCCATGCCATTACTTCGGACAACGGTAGAGCCGCAAAAGCCGGAGCAAAGGGAAGCCCTGTTAAATGCCCTCGCAGAGATTGCTGATACAGACCCTCTTTTGCATTTTGACATTGATACTGTTACCCATGAGATTATGTTATCTTTTTTGGGAAAAGTACAGTTAGAAGTTATTTGTTCGCTATTAGAAGAAAAATATCATGTGGGCGTGGCTATGAAAGAGCCTTCGGTTAGTTTATCTGAAAGACCGCAAAAAGCGAGCTGCACGATTCATATTGAAGTGCCGCCGAATCCGTTTTGGGCATCTATTGGTTTGACTGTAACACCGCTTCCTGTTGGAAGCGGAACACAATATAAAAGCGAGGTATCTCTCGGCTATTTAAACCAAAGTTTTCAAAATGCCGTCATGGAGGGTGTGCGTTATGGAATGGAGCAGGGCTTATATGGCTGGGGAGTGACAGACTGCCAAATTTGTTTTGATTATGGAGTTTATTACAGCCCGGTCAGCACCCCTGCTGATTTTTCGTTTTTCTTGCGCCTGTCGTGTTGGAGCAGGCATTGAAAAAGCAGGGACACAACTGTTGGAACCATACCCTTTCCTTTACCCTTTTTGCACCGCAGGAATATCTTTCACGGGCTTATAATGATGCACCAAAGTATTGCGCAATCATTGAATCAACCAGACTTGAAAAAGATGAAGTTATTTTTAAGGGTGAAATCCCTGCCCGTTGTATCGGTGAATATAGGAATGATCTGAATTTTTATACAAATGGAAGAAGTGTCTGCATTACAGAATTAAAAGGGTATCGAAACTTCCGGCGAGCCTGTATTTCAGCCACGCCGCCCGAACAGCCGTTTAGACAAGATCCGGCATATGTTTCAGAAGATAATGTAACGTCTTGCGCAATGCAAGCGTTCATTGCTAGCTATTGCGAAATATCATTGATAAAAATCAGCATCAGAGAGGAGGAACCATTTTTGAACCAGAAACAGACGGATATTACAACAGGAAAGCAAATACGTCATCTGCGAACACAATCGGGAATGACACAGGAAGAACTGGCTGGGGAATTGAATGTTACCCGGCAGGCGCTATCGAATTGGGAGAGAGATGTTAATGAACCCGATTTAAATACGTTGAAAAAAATTTGTTTTTCTTTTTTGGAGTCCACATGGACGATTTTTGCGAAAGAGGTAATAACAAAAATGGAAACATGTGAAAAAGAGAAACGACAATTTAATAAGTATGATATGGCAATTGGACTTTTTATGGTGTCAGGATATTTCTTGGCATTGGTATTTTTCTTTGTTGGCGGTTTTATGACAATGTCGGGTGCAGGGTGAGGGAGCATCACTATTTGGCGGTGGCTGTTTTTCTCTTGTATTTGGCTTGATATGCCATGCAGTTATTACATTGAGAAGAAATGACAAATGATGACATATCCTGCTTTCTAGACTTTTTCGGTCATATCGCGTAAAAAGCCGCTGCTTTTGGCTTTTCCAATAGCGGCGGAAAAGGAAATATCCTTTGAATACCTTACAGAAGAAAAGTTTTTGCAGCATTATAAAAATAAAAAGCCTATACCATTTTGGAAAGAAAAGATACATAATAGTCAAGACGGCAAACAATCAGAAGTTATGGAGGGTAACAATGGAATATAGTAAGGAAGATTTAATGGAAGCAAAAAGGCAAATTTTGGGAGTGGGAGAGAACATGGGAACAGAGGAAAGTAAAAAAATCTGGGAGAAAAACGCACAATTTTGGGATAATGCAATGGGTGACAAATCTAATGAATTTCACAGAGAGGTAGTGCGTCCCAAAGTAACGGAACTTCTATCTCCTAATCCTGCGGATTACATTTTGGATATTGCGTGTGGCAATGGAAATTATTCTTCGTATCTTGCACAAAGAGGCGCTTCGATTGTCGCTTTTGATTACAGCAAAAAATGATAGAATTGGCTAAAAGACGGCAATCACAATATGCAAAACAAATTTGAATTTGAGGGGGTATTTTTTGTGTCAACAATTAAAATTGAAAACCTTAGTTTCTCATATTATGGCTATGAAAAACTATATTTGAAAATGTATCATTTTCATTTGATACGAACTGGAAAACAGGGTTAATAGGAAGAAATGGAATTGGAAAATCAACACTATTTAAGTTACTTCTAAACCAAGAAGTTTATAGTGGAAAAATCAGCAAAAGTGTTGACTTTATTAAATTCCCACCCAAATTAAGTGATACTTCAAAAATTGAGGGATTGAGTTATATAAAGAACTAATATCAGATGAGGAAGAATGGAAATTATTTAGAGAACTTAATTTGCTAAATGTAGATGATAGTCTTGTTTACAGAAAGTTTGAAACACTTTCTAAAGGAGAACAAACAAAAAATCCTTTTAGCTATTTTTGTTTACAGGAGAAGATGGTTTTTACTTATAGATGAACCGACAAACCATTTAGATATGGACGGAAGAAAAAAATTGTCAGTGAATATCTGAAAAAGTAAAAAGGGTTTTTTTGCTCATATCTCATGATAGAGATTTTTTAGATGGTTGTATAAATCATGTCATTTCTATTAACAGGAATTCTATTGATGTTCAATCAGGGAAATTTTACATCGTGGTATGAAAATAAATTGATGAAAGACCAATTTGAAATCGGTGAAAACGAGAAATTAAGAAAAGATATTAAACGATTAAAAAGAAGCTGCAAGACAAAGTCAGATTTGGTCTGATAAAGTTGAAAATACTAAAAACGGTGTGAAAAGTATCAGGGCGTAAAACCGGACAAAGGGACATATAGGTCATCAATCAGCTAAGATGATGAAAAAATCTAAGAATTTGGAATTTAGACAAAATAGGGCAATAGAAGAAAAACAGAATTTACTAAAAGATATTGAAACAAAGGAAAGACTATTATTGCATCCGTTACATCACCACAAAAATCCTCTAATATCAGTTTGCGATTTATCATCATGTTATGGAGAAAGGCAAAATATTAAGTAATGTAAGTTTGAGATAAAAGCAAGGTGATATAGTGGCTATATATGGGGGTAATGGTAGCGGAAAATCAACTTTGATTAAAAATTTTATTAAGGTTACATCATGAGTATTCGATGTGATGTAAAATTAGCAAGTGATTTAAAAATATCATATATTCCTCAGGGATACATCAAATTTAACGGGTAGTCTAAATAAGTATATTCATGAGCAAGGTATTGATGAAACATTGTGCAAAACAATTCTTAGAAAATTAGATTTTGCAAGAGAATTATTTGAAATGGATATGAAGAATTATAGTGATGGACAAAAAGAAAGTTTTTAATTGCTGTAAGTTTGTCAAAACCGGCTCATTTATTTGTTTGGGACGAACCGTTAAATTATATAGATGTAATATCAAGAATACAGATTGAGGAAATTATAAAAGAAGCAAATCCTACACTCATATTTGTGGAACACGATAAGAGGTTTGTTGAAGATATAGCTAATAAAATAATACGATTATAAACTAAATAACAACTTCAAGTTTGCCGGATAAATA
>BNJU01004931.1_pt1 | contig 143715 bp, 207 predicted proteins | sample 8539281 | NCBI WGS metagenome assembly BNJU01 (sample SAMD00202456, study PRJDB9452) | human saliva metagenome | isolation source: human saliva | place: Japan
AGAAAATAATGCAAGTTTTTTCTAAATAAAAAAATTAATCCTAGACTCCGTTTAAAAATAAAAGTTATATTTTCCTATTATTTACTAATAAAAAGTTTTGACCTCTTGCAAAAGAAATTTATAACCAGTCTGCTTTTTTAAATAAAAATAGCATAAAAATTTTTGATCTCTTTTTCTAAAAAGAATAAAAAGAAAACTCTTAAATTTAAAAGCAGTTTCTTTTTATTAACTATTTATTTTTTTCAAAAGTTTCCATTTCTTCACCAATAATCAATTCCACAACATCTGGACTGCAACCATAAATTTTTAGCCTTTTTCCCTGACCTTTTTTTATTATTTTTCTCAACTCTATCAGCTGCTTTTTACATCTGTTTTTGACTTTTTTTAAAATATGCTGCCTGTCTTACATAATCTGAACGCTCTGCAATTAATTTTTATAATTTTATCATCTATACTATCGATATTTTCTCTTACTTCTTCCAAACTATTGCATTTCATAATATTATCTCCAAAATTTTAAAATTTAAAACGCCCAATTTCCTTTTCTAAATACAGGAATTTTCGTTCCATCTTCCAAAATTCCGTCAATATCCATTTCAGCATCACCAATCATAAAATCAACATGTGAAATTGATTGATTAATATGAGCTTTTATTAATTCTTCTTCTGTCATTTTTGTTCCATTTTTTACATTAGTCGGGTATGCAGCACCTAATGCTAAGTGGTTTGAGGCATTTTCGTCAAATAATGTTTGATAATAAAGAAGTCCTGAATTTGAAATAGGCGAATCATTTGGCACAAGAGCAACTTCTCCTATTCTTTTCGAACCTTCATCAGTGTCAAGCAACTGTTTCAAAATGTCATAACCTTCTTCTGCTTCAAAATCTACAACTTTTCCATCTTTAAAAGTCAATTTGAATTTGTCAATAATATTTCCTTGATACGAAAGTGGTTTTTTATTAGAAACATAACCATCTACACGATCTCTGTCTCCAGCTGTAAACACTTCCTCTGTCGGCATATTAGGCAAGAAATCAGCTCCTTTCGCATTAACACTTCCAGCTGCCACCCAAATATGATTTTTAGGAAGCCCAACTGTCAAATCAGTTCCTTTTGAAGTATAATGAAGTGCCACGAAATTTTTGCTATTCAAAAATTCAGCTTTTTCATTCAAATTCTTTCTATGTTCTTCCCAAGCCTTAACTGGATCATCTTTATCAACTCTTACAGTTTTCAATATTGCATCAAGCAATTTTTCCTGTGCAACATCAGTATCTGTTTCATCTGGAAACACAAGTTTTGCCCAGTCTGCTGAAGGATAACTTGCAATCGTCCATGAATTTACATCTGTCATAATACATGTTCTGTAATGTTTATAAGCTTCTCCCGCATTTTTTGCCAATGTTCCTAATTTTTCTGGATCAATTCCTGCAAATAAATTTGGAGAACTACTTAAAATGTGGATAAACACTACATTATTATCAAGATAATCATTTCTCTCGTCAATCGCCCATTGAGGAATGTGAGAATAATCTTCTTTCGACTGGTATTCAGCATGAAGTCTCGACAATTTATCATCTGTCAATTTAACATGAACATCACTCGCTCCCACTCTATAAGCCAATTCCGTAACTTTGTAAACCAATGGCAACGCATCAGTCGTACAGTTTACCCAAACTTTCTGACCTTTTTGCACATTTGCTCCAATTTTTTTACAATTACTTCTGCATATTTATTTAATTTTTTTCTTCAAAGTTGTTCATTTTTATTTGTTCCTTTCAAATTAAAAATTTTTTTAATCTTTATAATTAGGTTGATATCCAAATTCTAATGAAACTACACTATCTGAAAATTTATCATTATATCTTTTAGTAGAACTAGAATATTGCCTTTTAAGTCTTGGTGTTACAATACCATTTATTCCAAATGAAAATCTGTTTTTTTGAACTCCGATACCAATGGCTCCATATCCATTTAACGGCATAGCTTTTTATTTTTCCCGCTACCACCATTTTTATCAGTCCATTTTACACTCCCATTTGCAACTGAAAAACCAAATGAGAATTTAGTATAGATTCCATTATCTGTTCCTGTTCCTACCGTAAGATAAATTGGAATTGAAATTAAACTTCCTGAATTACTGTTTATATCTTTCCCTTTAACTTTTAGAGAATTGTACATCAACCCCATTCCAAGCCCCATTACAACATCACTATCGACTCCGCTTTTTCCTTCAAGTGAAATTTTAATTCCGCTTCCTGTAACATCTTTAACAGGAGCATTTTTATCATTATTGTTTTTTTGCTTACCATAAATAGGACTTACAATAATTTCATTTCTTTCTCCATATGCCATTGCAAACGGCGTTAATAACATAAACATTAAAAATAATTTTTTTCATAAAATACTCCTTTAATAAACTTTTTTTATACAATATATATTTTAACTAAAAGTTGAAATTCTTTATTTTATATTACACCTAAACCCTATAAAAGTCAAATTAAGTAGCTCTAAACCCAAATAATATCAACCAAGTGTATTATTTTTTAATCCTTAAATCCATTTGGATTTTTCTTTTGCCAATTCAAGAATCACGGCACATATCTTCAATTGTATATTTTGCTTCCCAATTTAATAATTTTTTTAGCTTTTTGAAGCATCTGCATAACAAACTGCAATATCTCCAGCTCTTCTTCCGTCAATTACATAAGAATTTCTTTTCCAACAGCTTTTTTTCAAAAATTACTTAAAATTTCAAGAACGCTGTAACCTTTTTTTCACTTCCTAAATTTATCGCATCAAAACCAAGATTTTTCATTATTAAATAAATAATTTAATGCTGCTGAATGTCCTGCCGCTAAATCATTTACATGAATGAAATCTCTTATACAAGTTCCATCTGGAGTGTCATAATCATTTCCAAAAAAATATGTAATTTTTTTCCAATTTTTCCAACTGCAACTTGAGTTATATAAGGTGAAAGATTGTTTGGAATTCCATTTGGATCTTCTCCAATTCTTCCGCTTTCATGAGCACCTAATGGATTGAAATATCTAAGAGCAATTATATTCCAAGTATTGTCAGATTTTGCCAAATCCATTAAAATATGTTCGATTATTACTTTTTGTACGTCCCATAAGGATTTGTAACTTCTCCCATCGGATCAGTTTCCACAAAAGGTACTTTTTTTCAGAAACACCGTAAACAGTAGCTGACGAACTAAATACGATATTTTTTACATTAAATTCTTTCATTACTTCAAGTAAAGTAATCATTCCAAATAAATTATTTTCATAATACATAAGCGGTTTTTCTACAGACTCTCCCACCGCCTTAAATCCTGCAAAATTAATAACAGCATCAATTTTATTTTTCTCTAAAAATTTTTTTGCAAACCTTCTTTATTCTTTTACATCCAATTTCATAAAAAAAATTTATTTTTTTCTCCAGAAAGCTCTTCTAAAATTGTAATAACTTTTTGCTAGAATTACTAAAATCATCCACTATAATAGGATTAAATCCTTTTTTTAATCAAAGTCTAAAACTGTATGAGAACCGATATATCCTGCTCCTCCCTGGCACTAAAAATAGTTTTCATAAAAATATCCCTTCCTTCTAAAAATTTTTTTATTTCCATATACAAAAAAATTTAAAATACTACATTAATACTAAACTCTGTTTTAAAAATAAAAATTATATTTTATATTATTTTGCTAACAAGGGGTCTTGACCCCTTGCAAAGAAATTTATAACTATTCTGCTGTTTAAATGCAAAAATAGTATAAATTTTTATAAAAAAATAATATCTTAATTAGTGACAAATAATTTCCTTGTTAAAATAAAAAAACGAGTTCAAAATTAACTATGTAAATTAATTTTTTTCCATAATTTCATCAAAAGTCTGAAAACCATTCAAAGTTTCCACAATTTGTCCATCTTTAAAAAAAGTAAAAGCAAAAGGCAGTCCTCTTATTTTTAAACTTTCGCTCCAAATTCTGGATAATCATCAACATCAACTTTGACAATTTTACATTCTGAAGCATTAGCCACTTCCGACTAGAACTTTTTTTCCAACATTTGGCAAGGTCCGCACCAGATAGCAAAAAAAATCAACAAGTGTAAGCCCATTTTGCAAAAATTATTTCATTATCAAAAATCTTCTCCAGCATAATTTATGATTTCTACTCATAATTTCACTCCCTCTATAAATTTATATTTTTCTTTTTATTTTATATCTTTTGAAATATTCAAATTGTTTTTGTTAAATTTTAAATTCAAATAGCTTTTTGAATATGTCTATTATACTAAATTTCTAATCAATTTATGCAATTTTTATCTTCCAAAATTTTTTTCTGTAATTTTTTTCATATCTCTTTCAATATCTTTTCTTTTCAACGATTCCCTTTTTATCATGCATTTTTCTTCCCTTTTTGCAAGTCCTATTTCCATTTTTACAAGTCTTTGCTTTTGTATAAATTGAAATTGGAACAATAGTATACCCTTGCTCTTTAATCTTTTTCACTCCACTTTTTTTATTTCACGTCTATTCAAAAAGCAATTTTTCTCACACGAGATTCTGCCACATTGTTAATATTCCCAAATTCATAAGGCGTAATATGCATATTCATCACAAAAATTTCATCTCGTATAATTCTTATAAAACTTTCTTTTATGCTGACTTTTCCAGCCTTTACTGACTTCACTTCCGTTCCCACAAGCTCAATCCCCGCTTCCAGCTTATCTTCTATAAAGTAATCATGAAAAGCCTTTTTATTTCTAGCTAATACTGGCATTTTCCCTCCTTCCAATGTTTTTTTTTTTATTCTTCTTCCACTTTCATCAATCTTTTACTTTTCTCTTCCACATAAGGTATGACCTCAATTTCCATTTTAGCATAACTTGCACTTACAATGCTCACTTTCATTGTACTTCCCATAGTGTAGGATTCATTATTTCTTTTATCCACAATTTTAAAGTTTTCCTCATCGTAAATGAAGTTATCACGTGCTGTTGTAACATTGTAAACCACTTCTATGTGATTTTCCAGCTCCATAAATATTTTATTCTTATTCATTCCGCTAAGTCTGGCAACATAAACCTGTCCAATTTTATCCTGCATATACTCAATTAACTTGATTTTTACGCTATCTTCTTCCAGTTTGTCCGCCACTCTCTCAGTTCTTGAAATACTTGAGGCAATCGCTTCAAAATTAGCTCCATATTTTGCCTTTTCCTTTTCGTTCATAAATTTTTCAATTGAACGTCCAAGCATTCTGTGAACGATTAAATCAGAATATCTCCGAATTGGTGATGTAAAAGTGCAAATAATATTTTGGAAGCCAGTCCAAAATGTCCCTAAATTTTTGTTGGCATATCTTGCACGCTGCATTGCCCGTAAAATTAATTTATGGATTAGGTAGCCTTCTGGCAGTCCTGTCGTTCTTTCTATAATATTCTGGAATTTTCCAGGATGAATTTCCTCCAACCCTTTTAGAGAATATCCAAATTTTATCAAAGTTTCATTTAATGCCTGAACTTTCGCCTTGTCCGGATCTTCGTGAACCCTGTAAATCGCAGGAATTTCCTCCCAGAAAAGTTTTTTTCTGCCACAGTTTCATTTGCAATAACCATAAAGTCTTCAATGATTCTTTCTGCTTCCCTCTAGAACGTAATACGATGTCCTTCACGGCTTTATTTTTCATCCAAGACTACTTTTATCTCAGGCAATTCAAAATCAATGCTCCCACGTCTTTTTTTATTGCTTCTAATAATTTTAGAAAGTTCCAGCATATTTTTTAACATTTCATCAATTTTTTTCTGTATTTATCGTAAAGATTTCTGTATTCTTCTGATTCTTCATCTTTTTCCAGAAATTGTATTTACATTTTCGTAAGTCATTCTGTATTTTTGATTTTTATAACTGATTTATAAAAATCATTTTTTTATAACTTTACCCCTTTTATCTAAATCCATTTCCACAGTAAAAGTCAGCTTATCTTCATTTGGATTAAGTGAACAAAGATTGTTTGACAATTTTCGTGGAAGCATAGGAATTACCCTGTCTACAAGATAAATTGAATTTCCACGTTTTAATGCTTCTGTATCAAGTTCGGTATTTTCCTTTACATAATAGGAAACATCGGCAATGCTTACAAAAAGTTTATATCCATCTTCCGTTTTTTCCACATAAACTGCATCATCTAAATCCTTTGCATCAGAGCCGTCAATTGTGATAATGTCAAGATGCCGTAAATCCTTACGGTTTTCAAGTTCATCTGAAAAATTCTCATCTATCTTATCCAATTCCTGCAAAACTTCATTTGGAAATTTCTCCTCAATTCCCTCATTCAAAAGCAGTGATGAAATAAGCGCTTCTGTATCCTTAGGACTTCCTAAAATGCTCACAATCCCACCTTCAGGCTTTCTTTCGTCATCTCCCCAGAAATCCACTTTTACAGCCACTAAATCTCCAGTTTTAGCCCCTCTTATTAATTTTTTTGGAATATAAATGTCCTTTGGAGAATTTCTTGGACGTACAAATCCAAAACTCAAGTTATGTTCAAAAACTCCGACAATGACATCCCGATTTCTTTTTATAACTTTATAAACTTCACCTTCCCGCTTTTTATTATCTGAACTTTCCTTTAAAATACGAACTAAAACAGTATCTCCATTCATAGCTGTATTTAAATAAGTTCCAGGAATAAAGACACTAGCCTGCCCATTAATATCAAGAAATCCAAAATTCCCGCTGGAAATGGAAATTTCACCCTTTACAAATCCTTCTTTTTCGGGCAAAGTATATTTCCCATTTCTTTTCAAATAAATTTCTCCACTTTCTTCCCAAGCATTTAAAAGCTGCTTATACATTTTCCGTTTTTTCTGGCTCCATTCCAAAAGCTGCAATATTTCCTGAAAAGTAAATTCATATTCTGACAGAACTTGCTTTAAATATTTCAATTCCCGTTCTTCTTTAAGTTCCATTTTGGGAGTTTTCTGATTTTCCTTTTTAGCATTATAATTTTTTTTGCCAAATCTTTTTTCCTTATGAAAATCTTTATCACTATTTTCAATATTTCTATGTCTTTCTTTCTTTTTTATTTCCCATATTTTACCTCTATTTTTTTATTCTAAATTTTATTAGCTATTATCAATTTCTAAATTTTTATAACATTTGGATGAATGATAGAATCCTTCATAAAGCAAATATTTTAATTTTTTTCCTCAATTTCAAATTTTATTGCCTCATCTAAATCTGTTTTTGCCAATTCTCTAGCCTTTTCCACACCTTCCCAGCTTCTCTTTTTCCTCTATCGCATCAGCAAGATAAATAATTTTTCATAAGTGTACTCATATTTTCACACCCAATAGTATGATATTTAATCCCATCCAGAATTTCCTCATCATCAACTCCAAACAAGTCATAATTTTGCCGTACAAATTCAGCCCCTGCAAACCCATGCAACACAGCTGTAGATTGTGACATCTTATCCGCCACTTCAGGATATTTTCCCCTTGTCAAGTCAATCATAACAGACAAAGTTAAAAAAATTTTGCCACATCGTGAAGCCAAGCTGAAGCTTCCACTTTTTCCACAGGAACTCCATAAATTTTTGCCAGTTCCACAGCACATTTTGCCACTCTTTTCACGTGTTCATATCTTTTTTCATCTAAAAAATTTCTTACATTTGCTTTAATTACTTCCATATTCATTTTAATTTCCCCTTTACATAAATAATATTTTCAAAAATTATACTCAAATTCAAAAATTATTCAATTTTCCAATTCGATTCAAATATATTATATTTTTATATTTCATTTTATATGTTACCACAAAAATAAAACCCAGACAACTTATTTTTTTATCTAAGTTTGCCCGAGTTCTTAAAAATTATTGAATTTGTAATGGCTGTACTGGCTGTATTTCCACATATCCTTCCAGCTGTTTAAATTTACTTGTATTAGTAAATTTTTTTCTGTATTCTCTCATAATCTGCATCTGTCAACTTTTTTTAGCCTTTTTCTCCACTTGAATATGAACTTTTTCATAAATATTGCCACTTCAACCATTCCAAAAAGCCTCTTTATCAGCATCATAATTATCTTCCAATGCCTTTTTTTAGAAACCTTCGCATTTTTCAATATCATTTATATAATCATCCACAAGCCGTACCTTATCCCCTGTTTCAAGATATTTCTCCGCCTTTTTTTCATAAAATTATCCAAAACTTTTGCATATTCTTCACTATTCAATTCTTTTGAACTGCTCTTTGAATTTTTTGATGTAACAGCTGGTCTTTTTACATTTTTAAATTTTCCGCTTTTACCTGACACTTTCGCATTTCCAATGCAGCCTATACTCATTACAAAGCAAAACTGCCATAACTATCTTTTTACTTTTTTTCCATTTATTATTTTTCTCCTTTTTTTCTTTTAATAATTATTATAACTAGCAATCTTAAGTTATTGACTTGAATAGTCTTTTAGTTGGCTTACACCGAAATATTTTTTTCTTTAAAATTTTTCTTGAAATCATAAATCAAAAAAATGATAATATATACAAAATATTTTATATACAAACTAAAAAAATTTAAAATAACAGAAGGTAAAAAAATGAAAATAGAAGATCTGTCACTTTTTTTGACAAAAGTTTCACTGTTTAAAAGGATTAAACCCTGATAAAATCGCAAAATGTCTAACAGAAGCTGACTTTAAAATAAAAGAATATAAAAAAATGAAATTGTATTTTTTTCGTGGAGATATTTTTAAAAAAAAATTATTATTATTGTAAAAGGCACAGCACGTGGAGAAATGCAGAAATTTAACGGAGATACAATTGTTATAAATCAAATGAAGGCTGGTGAAGTGCTGGCTTCTGCATTTTTATTTGGAAAAAATAATGTTTTCCCTGTTGATTTGATAGCTTTGGAAAATTCTGAGTTTCTTTTTTTGGATAAGGAAAAAAATATCTGGATCTAATCCAGTCAGATAAAAAGGCTTTTACTTAACTTTATAAGGGAAATTTCAAATAAAAGCCAATATTTGTCAAAACGTATCTGGTTTAATTTTACACATAAGACAATTGAAGAAAAGGTTCTTAGCTATATAAAAGAAAATGCTCAAGATGATAAAATAAAGTTTTTGCCCAGTATTTCAGCTCTAGCAAAAAAATTTGAAGTAACAAGGCCCGCCTTATCAAGGGAAATTTCAAGTTTATGCAAAAGAAAAATTTTAAAAATAGAAAAATAACGTTTATATTATAAATTTTTTTCCAACTTTTTCAAAAGAATGTTTGACATTTTTTTCGTATAACAGTTATAATATTGAAGAAGTGAAAAGCAATAAATATTTTTGCTTAAATAAGAAATTCAAATATGTATAATATTTCTGGTCTATACGCCACTAACACCGAATTTTTGGGCTTTACTCTTTTTTTAATGGGGTTATCCCTTTATAAATTGTCTCAGGAAAATCACGACTACTTTAAGTTTTGTACGGATTCTGTACGATTTATAAATATGACTACCACCTGTAACATTTTGCAGGCAACCAAAAAAATTAAGTTAGAACGGTAGATCGGATTTTTTTATTTAAAATATTAAAAGTTATTGCGAGCAAAAATATCGAGTTATTCCTTCTGCTCTTTCAAATTATTTCATAAAAATCTCTTTATTCCATATAAAATTTTTTAAAAAAAAATTGCAAGGTTTTTATCCCCTGCAGTTTTTTTATTTTATATTGACTTTGGCTTTATCCAATCACTTTCCTTCCCCATCGCATAATTTTTCAGCACTTCTTCCTTATATTCCTTAAATCTTCCATCAATAATCGCCTCACGTGCATTATCCATAAGTTTTAGCAAAAAATGCAAATTATGATATGTTGCAAGCCTTTGCCCTAAAATTTCTCCAGCCTTGAATAAATGCCTAATATATGCCCTCGTATAATTTCTGCAGGCATAACAGTCGCAATCTTCATCCAGAGGTCTGTCATCTCTTGAGTAAACAGCATTTTTAATGACAAGTCTTCCATATTTTGTAAAAACAGTCCCGTGTCTTCCAATTCTTGTAGGCTGAACGCAATCCATCATGTCAATTCCATGTTCCACAGCCTCAAGCATATCCGCCGGCTCTCCAACTCCCATTAAATATCGTGGTTTATTCTCAGGCAATTTGGGCGTAATGTATTTTAAAATTCTATACATATCCTCACGTGGCTCTCCAACTGCAAGCCCTCCTAAAGCATATCCCGCAAATCCATAGTCAGCCTCATACAATTCTTCAAGGCTTTTATCCCGCAAATCCTCATAAATTCCACCTTGCACAATTGCAAAAAGACCCTGTCTGTCCTTATTCCTATTTGCTTCAATACAACGTTTTGCCCATCTTGAGGTTCTTTCAATAGATGGAATCAAATATTCACGTGTTGATAATCCTGGCGGGCATTCATCCAGCACCATCATAATATCGCTTCCCAAATTATTTTGAATTGAAATAGATTTTTTTCAGGCGATAAAAAAAGTGCTTTGACCCATCCAGATGCGAACGAAAATAAACACCTTCTTCCTTTATTTTTCTCAAATCTCCCAGACTAAATACCTGAAATCCACCACTATCAGTTAATATCGGTCTATCCCATCTCATAAATCCGTGAAGCCCGCCAAAATCATTTACTAATTCATCTCCTGGACGCAAATACAAATGATACGTATTCCCAAGAATAATTTGAGAATTAATTTCTTCCAGTTCCTCCTTAGTCATAGCCTTTCACAGTTGCCTGTGTCCCCACTGGCATAAATACTGGCGTTTTTATTTCTCCATGTGGAGTTGTTATAACTCCCGCACGTGCATTTCCATCACTTTTTTCCAATTTATATTTTATTGGATTGTTAAAATCCTGATTTTCCTTTTCTATGCTCATTATTTGTTTTTTCTCCTAAATTTATTTTTTATTATAGTCATTTGTAAAAGTCTAAAAACGCAATAAACACAGTATTTTTATGCTTGATTTTTCTTGTTTTTCTCCGCTTCCTGACAAGGGGTCTTGACCCCTTGCGATTCAAAATCCCGCTGTTGTTCAATATTTATCGCTTTTTACTTTTACAATTGCCTATTATTTTTTTATATAACTTTTAAAAAATTTATTATAATCCTATAATTTCCCAATTATTATGACTTTTTCCCTTCTATTATGCCATTTTTTTCACATTTTTTTATAATCAATCATCATATTTTTGAATAGTTCCATCAATTTCGCCAATTGCTTCCTTAGATGCCCATAACACTGGAATTTTCCTGCCCATCAAAAAAATTCCGCCTTTTTCTTGCTAACTGCTCAAATCTGTAAGCATTCATTCCAACTTTCAGTTCCATTTCAGAAGTTATCTCTTTTCCATTTACAAGCATTAAATTAGTAATTTTATTACCTTTTTCATTCCTCAAGTCAATTTTATACTTCACTCCCCCAAAAATATCAAAAGTCACATATTTTCTTCCAGCACGTTCACTATTATACCGATATTCCGTATCTCCAGGCTGTATCGTGTCAAAATAGTCAGCAGCCCATTCCATATAATCTTTCAGTTGCTTTCCCTGTCATTTTATAAATTGTAACATCTCCACCTGCATATCTGTAATTGTAAACTATGTCCTTTCTCCTAATTTCCCCCTTATTAAGCCTTACATTTTCATAATTATATGCAAATGAAACCACGTCTGCTCCGCTGTAATAAAGTTCTACATCCGTTATAAACGAAGACAGCCCAGTATCTTTGGCAAAAGCTGCCGACACACCGTGAAATTTCCCTTTTGGCACCATATCATTTAAAGTTTCTCCCACTTTTTCATTTGCAATTTTACAAAGTCTGTTATGAAAAGGCTTGTAAATTTTTTCTATTTCTGGATCAGGCTCCTCATCTTTTACAGGAACAGTTGTCGAATCCTTGCTTATTAAACTGATTTTTCCATTTTCAATTTCAAATTTTAAATCGACTTCTGAAACAAAAGTGCCGTATCTATGCGGCTCTGTAATTAAAACACCGTTAATTATTTCCTTTGGAACATTCTGATGCATGTGCCCTGCAACAATTACATCTATTTCAGGTACAGCATTTGCCAAATCTCTCACTCCAGTTTCTGGAATGTTATTTTCATTTTCAATTCCCATGTGAGCAACTACGACAATCGCATTTGCCCCTTCAGATTTTAATTTTTCTATTTGCCTTCTAGTTTCATTTATAGGCGATACAAAGTAAAAATCCTTCAAGTAGCCTGTATCTTCTTCAAACTGTGCCGACATTGGAGTTGACAATCCAATAACTCCTATTTTTATGCCATCTCTTTCAATGATTACAGAAGCATTTAAATATCTTTTTTTATTTTTTGAAAAATTAGTGTCATTTTCGGCATTTTCATTGTAATATAAATTAGCTGCCAATTTATTAAATTTCATATCCCTTAAAATATTTGACAAAGTTGGCATTCCAAAGTTAAATTCGTGATTTCCAGGTACAAAAGACATCATATCCCATGTAATTTAAAATTTGTGGTACAGGATGCTTTGGAACCATCGCAAATTTTTCTATCCAGTTATCCTGTATCGCATCCCCAACTTCCACTAAAATCACATTTTTATTTTTCTTTTTCCTAATTTTTTTTATCAATGTTGAAATCTGCGCATAAGAGCCTGACCTGTCCTCCTCATCTGCCCCATAGTTCCAAGCCAACACTCTTCCATGCACATCACTTGTTCCAAGTATTTTTTTATATTCACTTCCCTTTTTATTTTTCTTTTTTCTAAGCAAGCATCAATATTTTTTTCATTGACATAATTTTTTTATTTTTCCCTCTTCTTTTTTTATTTTTTTATTTTTCCATCATATTTTTTTCCATTTTTTTCCCGAGCTTCATAAATTGAAAATTCCTTCCATATTTCACTTTATTCAATTCATCCTTTTATGTAAAAGATTTTTTTCCAAATCAATCCCATAGTCATTCGCAATCGCAATAACATAGTAAAAAAACATCAAACACTTCCTCCTCAATTGTCCCTTTTATATTTTTCCCCATCAAATCTCACATTTTTCCTAATATTTTTCAGCCAGTTCCCCAAACTCTTCAATTAATTTTTAAAAACTAATCTTTGTCCATTTTCTCTTTTTTTGCTGTAAATTTTTCCTTATCCCTGCTTTCATCCAAAGTTCCTTTTTCTATTCTTTTTAATCAGATACTGGACTTCCTTAAGCGTCATATCTTCAGCATTACGTTTCATAAAAATTTATCCCCTTTCTTTCTTATTCTATATACCTCAAATTTTTTTAGACTTAAATCTAAAATTTTTAGCTGAATGTGTTATAGCTCCACTTGAAACATAATCAATCTCCAATCCTTTAAAAGCGATTTATATTATTAATGTCTATATTTCCAGAACATTCTATTATAGCTTTCTTTCCTATAACTTTTTATGGCCTTTTTGATAGTTTCTATATCCATATTGTCAAGCATAATTATATCTGCTCCAGCTCTAACTGCCTCTTCTACCCCTTCTAAATCTTCAACTTCTATTTCAATTTTTTTAATAAAAGGAGAATATTCTCTAGCAAGTTTTATAGCTTTTGTTATTGAACCAGCGGCACTTATATGATTGTCTTTTAACATTATCGCATCAGAAAGATTATATCTGTGGTTATACCCTCCACCAGCTACAACTGCGTACTTTTCAAATATTCTCATATTCGGAACAGTTTTTCTTGTATCTAGTAAACATATGTTCTTATCGTCCAGTGCTTCTATCATTTTTTTTGTATAAGTTGCAATTCCACTCATTCTTTTGCAAATAATTTAAAAGCTACTCTTTCAGAAGAAAGCAATGCTTTTACATCATCTCTTATCTTTAGTATCAGATCTTTTTTAAAAACTTCATCCCCATCCTTTTTATATTCAGTAAAAACAGGAGAACCATTTAACTCAAAAACTCTTCTAAATACATCAAGTCCCGCTAAAATACCTTCTCCCTTGGAATATAAAGAAATTTCCGCCAGTCTATCATCCTTATAAATTGCATTTGTACTTACATCTTCTGAAGTAATATCCTCTTTTTAATGCTAATTTGATTGAATTATCCATTTGAAATTTATCTATTTTTTTCTCAAACTCATCTTCTTTTTATCCTTTGCTCTATAATATTTTTTTATTTTCTTTTATTTTTATTTTTCTATTTCAAAAACTTCTTTTTCAATATTTTTTTAAATGCATTATCTACTGTCACATTATTATAATTAGAGACGTTATTTTTCAACATTAATCGAATGGGCTGCTCTTTTTCCAAACACAACACTTTCTAATAACGAGTTGCTTGCAAGCCTGTTTTGCCCATGAACACCCGTACAGGCAACTTCACCAACAGCATACAAATTTTTTTCATTGAAGTTTTTTTGAATCCATATTAACCTTGATTCCTCCCATTGTATAATGCTGAGCAGGAACTACTGGAACTTTATCTTTCAATACATTTATATCTTTTTTTATTAATTGTTTATAAATATTTGAAATCTTTTTTTCAATATCTAATTTTTATTGTGCTAAAATCCAACCATTCATATTCAGATTTGTCTTTTTTTCATTTCTTCCAGTATTGCTCTCGTAACTTCATCCCTAGGTTTTAACTCATCTGTAAATCTTTGCAATTTCTGATTTAAAAAGTACCGCTCCTTCCCCTCTTACTGATTCCGAAATCAAAAATTTCCTTTCATTATCTTTTTGTATAAAATGTCGTTGGATGTATTTGAACATATGAAATATCCTTTAATTCTATATTATGTCTGATAGCTGCCGCTATTCCATCTCCTCTTATATGAGAAAAAAATTTGTAGTATTCTTATATATTCCGCCTATCCCTCCTGTTGCTAAAACTGTGAATTTAGATCTTTATGGAAAATATCTCTTTATTTTTTTGACTACAATACCAAAGACAATTATTATTTTCTTCAATTATATCTAAAAAAATTCGCAATTTTCTATTATTTTTTATGTTCTTTTTTTCCAAAACTTTTTTTATAAGGCTTTCCATTATGTACTTTACCAGTTCGATCTTCACAATATAAAATTCTAAATTTTCTATGTCCTCCTTCTCTTGTATAAAAAAAGACCTTTTTTTATCACCTGTAAATTTTACTCCCATTTCAATCAAAGTCTTTACAGCTTCTTCTGATTCATCAACTAATATTTCGACTGCTTTTCTGTCATTTTTTTATAATGACCTGCAATTAAAAGTATCTTCAATATAGTCTTCTCTATCCTCTTTTTCCCCTGCAAACAGATATTCCACCCTGTGCAAGATAAAATTGCTGTCTCTAAGCTTCTTTTTTTGTTATTAAGCATATATTTATACTGTCATCTAATGTCAAAGCACAAATCAATGCTGCAACTCCAGAACCAATTATAACCACATCGTAATTTTTCAGCTTTCATTTCAATCCCCTGCCAATTCTAACATTCTTTCTAAAAGGAATTAGAGCTTTTTTTAGCTATTTCATCATCAACTTTCAGTTCATCTCCACCTTCCGTCAAAAATTTTTTTCAATTTTTCTCCAAGGTATTTTTTTCTTCATACTTCTGCATATCAAAGTATCTGCAAAATGCAATTTCTTATTAGGAGCTTTCTTATATATTTCAAATCTAATTCCTCTTTCAGTTACAATTATAAATTCATCTCCCTCTTTTTAAAGCCTCAGCGATTATCCCGCTTGTACTCCCGATATAGTCTGCTAATTTTAAAATTTCTTCCTTGCATTCTGGATGAGCCAAAACTTTTTGCATTGGGATATTCTTCTTTTAATTTCTTTACATTTTTCCAAATGCACTAAATTATGTACACAACAATAACCTTCATTTAAAATAATATTTTTTTATTTTTTTACTTGTTTTGCAATATATGAGGCTAAATTTCCATCAGGAACTATGAAGATATTTTTTTCTTTTTAATTTACTTACAATTTTAAGTGCATTGGATGAAGTTATACAGACATCACAATGTGCTTTAATTTCAACTGTTGAATTTATATAGCATACTACCGACAAATCGCTATACTTTTCTCTCATTTCTTTTATTTTTTTATAGTTATCATATGTGCCATAGGACAGTCAGCATAAATATCAACCATATACACTGTTTTTTTCTGGATTTAAAAATTTTTTTATACTTTTCACCCATAAAAATATACTCCTGCCATTATTATTGTCTTATTTTTTTCAGCTTTGTCGCAGTCTTAGCTAAATAAAAAGAATCTCCAACATAGTCAGCAATCTCCTGTACATCTCCATCTACATAATAATGAGCTAAAAATCGCTACATCTTTTTCTTTTTTTGTAATTTTTTTATTCTCTCTTTCATTGCTCTTGCTACCAAAAAAATGTGTCAAAATATAGTCAACACACTAGAATATTACTGCTTCATCGAGCATACTTTTTGATCAAAACATACTTTTTTTGCTCTCCACAGTCGTAAATTCCCGACTAGCTATCGGTACATATAATATATTCTCTTTTGCTATTAATCTATATAGTAGCATTTCTCCTTTTTTTATTTAGAATATATTATTTATGCTAAAAACAGTATAATTTTTTTAAGATTAAAAGCTCCTAAAATATTTCATAAAATTTTTTTAAATACTGTCAACCCCTCTGCTTAAAAAAAGCTAAATTATTCAGAAGTTTTAATATTTAAAAATTACATTTTGTAGATTTTTGGTTTTTCCAAGCTCTTTTTTTCTCCTTCAAATAATCAATAAACATCTTTGTATCGCTTAAATGAGTATCGTTTCCTCTTTTTTGAGCCGTGATTTTTCCTAATGTTGTATATCCGTCTTTTCCTTTGGCAATATACGAATTTACAGCTAACATATAAGTTTTTTTAGCATCAATTGGTATCCATTTATTTGCTTTAAAGTCAAATACTTCTATTTTTTTAACTCTTGTTCCAAGAGTCCCTTCCTTGGTTGCTTCGTATCTAATTCCCGCACCATAAGGGAAAGCTCCTGTTGATCCGCCATTTAATACATAATCAATCGCATCTTCCAAAATTTGCTTTACTTCTGCACCTGTAACATCTGTTATAAATACTGTATTTGAAGTAAATGGCAATAATGAATATGCCAAATCGTATGAAAAATCTCCAGGATTTAGCGTAATTCTTACATTTCCTGCATTTCCAATTACAAAATCAACATTTCCAGTTCCTGTATTTCTTAATTTATGCAAAACAGATTCCGCTACAAGAGTTGTTGCAAATGAACCGTCCTTATTATGTTCGCTTGGCACTCTGTTATCTGAACCTCCTGGAATTTCTTCAGTAATTTTACCAATTTGTACGTTTTTCCAAGTTCTGTTTTTTTCCTTTTGGTATCTTTCTAGAAGTTTTTGCTAAAAGCTGGATCATTTTTTTATAGCAACTATATTTTTTTATTATTTTTTTATTGAATTTAAAATCTTGCTTTTTTTCCTTTTCATCAAGCTGAACAGCTTTACCATCAGCATCCTTCACTTCAAAAAAGTCATCTCCAATTAGCAGTTTTGGTGCAGGAGTCAATTCTGTAATTACTCCATTCTTATCAAATTTTGCCTTCATTTCACCAAGCAAATATGAATAATTCCACGCTTCTGCAATGTAGACAGGATTTCCATTAGGGTGAATTTACTTTTTTAGGATAACTGTCAGCTTCAGGAACTAATCCGAACTGCTCAAATTCCTTTCCTAGCAAGTAATGCGTATCTCCTGATATAATCAAGTCAATTCCATCAACTTTTTGCCCAATTTCCACATTCTTTTCATATCCTGCATGAGATAACAGCACTATTTTATTTATTCCCTTATCTTGAAGTTCTTTTGCATATTTTCTGGCTGTTTCAACTTCATCTAAAAATTTAATATCTTCTCCTGGACTAGAAGACTCCTTCGTTTTTTTCACAACATCTATTCCAATAATTCCCACATTTTGTCCACCAATATTTTTTATAATATAAGGCTTCCATTTGCCTTCCAGTATGCTTCCCTTATCAGGCACAACATTAGATGAAACTACTGGTATTTTTAAAGCATCCAAAAATGATCTCAAAAATTTATTCCCATCATCAAATTCATGATTTCCCAGAGTATAGGCATCAAAATTAATCGCATTCATAAGTTCAGCATCTGCTTTTCCCTCAAATAACGTATAATAAAGAGTTCCTGTCACAGCATCACCTGCATGAACCACAAGAGTATTTTTATTATTTTTCCTAAAATTCTTAATTTCCTGTCCTACTCTAGGTAATCCACCAATATGCACCGTAACTGTTTTTCCATCCAGCTTAATTGGCATTTTTTCTTCTTCCAGATGTGAGTGATGGTCATTAATATGAGCAACATTTAACTCAAATGTACTTTGAGAATTTTTCCCAGCTGCTTTTTTAATAGTTTTTGCCTCTAAATTTGCCGCTGGCAGTAATGCCAATACTAAACCTAACAAAAGTAACTTTTTCATAATTTTTACCTCCTGCATTATATAATTTCTATTTTTCAAATTTTATATTTCCAGTTTAATTATAACTTGATTTTTCAAAAAAATCACTAAAAAAAATAATTTTTTTTCAAAACATAGATTTCAAATAAATTTGACAATATTTTTTTAATAAACATGTGCTATAATTCAAAAGACAATTTTTTTCATTGTTAAAAAAAATAATTTTTTTAAAGAAGGAAGATGATAAAATGAACATCAGAAAATCTTATTAAAAAAAAATGATTCTAATTTTTTTGGAGTTATTGGAATCTCACTTACAGCTTTTTGCTGCACCTAGAAGAAATAATAAAAGTCGTGTATGTGAAAAAAGAACCATCACGTAAAAGTAGTAAGAAGAAGATACATTTTTCGTGAAAAGTTCCTAAAAAGAAAAATTCAAAAAGTAGTATATGTGAAAAAGAACCTACACGTAGACAAAGAGCTGCCGCTAGAGCGAGAGCTGCCAGAAGAAGATAATTTAATAACGTAAAGATATTTTTGAAAGCTGTTTTAGTAAACATTTAAGCATAAATAATTATATAACAAAAAGTTTTTTATTTATTAATTGATTTATTTTTTTACAGCAAGATTCTTACTATAAGAAAAAAATAATAACTTTTAAATAATCGTTGTTATAAAAGGCAGCGGTTATTTTTTTATTTTCCAAATTAAATTCATTATTTTTTTAAAAAAATGAAAAAGAAAAATTGAAAAAAATAACTATTAAAATGTTAAAAATTAAGTATAGATAAATAATTTAGAAAGGAGCGATATTTTTAAATATCGGATATAATTATGAATATAGTGTTATTTGGAGCACCTGGAGCAGGGAAAGGGACTCAAGCAAAAGAATTAATTAAAAAATATGAAATTCCTCAAATTTCAACTGGAGATATTTTAAGAGCGGCAATCGCTAATAAAACTCCACTTGGACTGGAAGCAAAAAAATTGATGGATGAAGGAAAAATTGGTTTCAGACGATATTGTAAATGGACTTGTAGAAGCAAGACTTAAAGAAGATGACTGTAAAAAAGGGTTCATTTTGGATGGATTTCCAAGAACTGTGGCTCAGGCTGAAGAACTTGATAAAATTTTAGCAAAATCAAATAGAGAAATTGAAAAAGTAATTGCACTTGAAGTAAGTGATGAAGAAATAATCGAAAGAATTACAGGAAGAAGAGTTTCTAAAAAAACTGGTAAAATCTATCACATAAAAATATAATCCGCCAGTTGATGAAAATCCCAGAAGACTTTGGAACAAAGAGCAGATGATAACGAAGAAACAGTTAAAAAAAGATTGGCAGTTTATAACGAACAAACAGCGCCAGTATTGGATTTTTACAAAAAGCAAAATAAAGTTTACAGCGTAGATGGTGCAAAAACTGGAAGAAATCACAAAAGATATAATTGATATTTTGGAAAAAAATAAGAAAAAAAATATTATTTAGTGAAAATTAACTTTTAACAAATAAAAAAAGAAAAAAAGAAATTTAGAAAGAAGAAGAAAAAAATGATAATTTACAAAACATTAGATGAAATAAAAATAAAAAAAAGCTAATGAAATAATCGCAAGACTTTTTTTGAAGATGTATTGCCGAAAATATGTAAAAGGCTGGAATAAGCACTTATGAACTTGATCAAAATAGCAGAAGATTATATTAGAAGCCAAGGGCAATCCCAGGAACAAAGGGATATGACATAGGAAGTCCATATCCTCCATATCCAGCTGCAACTTGTATTTCTGTAAATGAAGTTGTGGTACACGGTATTCCTAGCAAAAAGCAAATTTTAAAAGAAGGGGATATTTTAACAATTGACACAGTGACAGTGCTTGATGGATATTTTGGAGATTCTGCAATTACTTATGCTGTTGGAGAAATTGATGAAACTTCTAAAAAATTGATGGAAGTTACTGAAAAGGCAAGAGCTATTGGAATTGAAGCGGCACATGCTGGAAATAGAATTGGCGACATTGGGCATGCTATTCAAGAATATGTGGAAAGTTTTGGATTCTCGCTTGTAAGGGATTTTGCAGGACACGGAGTTGGAAAGGAAATGCACGAAGATCCAATTATTCCAAATTATGGAAGAGCTGGAACTGGAGCTAAAATTGAAAACGGAATGGTAATTACAGTTGAGCCAATGGTAAACGTTGGAACTTATAAAGTGAAGATATTGCCTGATATGTGGACTGCCGTTACAAAAGATGGAAAACGTTCAGCCCAATATGAACACAGTTTTGCCATTATTGATGGAAAGCCTGTAATTTTAAGTGTAAGAGATTAACAAAAAATATAATGAAGGGAGAGAATTAAATTGAGCATACTGGCATTCATATTAATATTATTCGTGGCAATGGAGCATTATTACATATTAATTCTTGAAATGTACCTGAACGAAAGCAAATCCATCCAAAAAAACTTTGGATTGGAACTAGACTTTCTAAAAGATGAACGTGTAAAAAAAATGCTGGCAAATCAAGGGCTATACAACGGTTTTCTTGCCTCAGGATTAATGTGGAGTTTAACCGAAAGCGGAGAATTTCAATTTCAAATTGCAATTTTCTTCCTGATTTGTATTATCTGTGCAGCAATCTATGGTTCTGTAACAGTTTCAAAAAAATATTCTTTATTGCAGGGAATACCTGCATTAATGGCTTTTTATTTTATTATTATTGCCATTGATAATTTCATAATTTTATAAATGCACCTGAAATGAAGAAAAAGTTTTTAGGTGTATTTTTTTATAAATAATAAAGGGGTCAATAACCCCTTACTTAGTAAATTCAAAATTTTACATACTTTTTAAAAAAATTTAATATTAAATTATTTAAGATTATCATATCTTCGAGCTAGTTCTATTGCTCTATCTCTTGTCCATTCAGTCATTATAGAATAATATACTAGTCTAAAACCCATTCCGGTTCCACCTTCAGTTTCACTATTAACTTTTTCTTTCTCTTCGTTTTTAACCATTCTCTTTCTTCATTACGAAGTTTAGTTTTTTTGTGTAGATGAAAGTTTTGACATTAATAATTTATAGACTTTGTTTAATTCATTATCCCAAGCATTTTGAACCTCATCCATCATTTGTGCCTCTCAGTTGGATCCCTGTCCATAATAATTAGATGTAATTCTTTTTTCTTTTGCTTTCCATTTTACTAATCATATCAGTTCTATAACCTGCAAAAAAATCATTGAACTTCCAATTAATGTTAAAATTAAAATCCATTTTTTTCATAATATTTCAACTTCCTTTCTAAAAATTTTTTTATTCTTATTTAACTATATCACAATTAACCAATAACAGTCTTTTGATTAGAAAATTAAAATATAATAAAATATAAATGGATTGCTTAACAACAATATATGTTATTCAGTAAATCTAATTTTCAAAAAAATTAACCTTTTATATGTTTTTTTACTATTTTTTTATCAGGATTTTTCAATTTTATCCTTCTCTTTTTTTCTTTCATTTTCCAAAACTTCATCTAAAAAGTTTAATTACTCTTGTATTTTTCAAATTCCTTTCTGTATTTGTTTATTACACTTTCATCAGCAGCTGCGAGCATTTGAGCAATAGACAGATAAAGTGCCAGTTCCGACTGCTCGTTAAAATATACATCTTCATAACTTACATCCTTTGTTGAAACGTTATCCAGATAATATTTTTACTGCACTTCCCACTCCATAATTCAACATATTTTTTTAGATATTTCTATTTCTGCAAATTTTAGCTCAAATCCCCTTACATAGTCATCTGGAATACCAAATTCCTTTTGATTTTTTTATCAATTTTAAAATAATCTGCTATTCGCCGATATTTATCAGCTTCCTCCTTTTGACTTTTTCAATGTTTCTTTTCCATCATCAAGTTTCCTTTATGCTTTCAGAATAAGTCTGATTGTCCTCTTCATCATTTTCCGCTTCATCAGAATCATCATTTTCATCTTCATCTTTATTTTTGTATGATCCCATTTTTTTCATCATATAAAAAAATCCATCTGGAAGATCATTCGCTTCATTATTAATATTGTTATCTTCTTCATTTAAATAATCTCCCAATGTATTAAGAAACGAAATCATCTCTAAATTATCATTTAATATTTCAACCAAATCCATAACTGGAGTTCCCTTATAACTTCTTTTTCAAAAGGTTGTAATACTTTTTTTAGAATTTTTTTCATCGCCCTTTAGTTTATAATAACTCAATTCATTTGATAATCTGTCAAATTTTGATGAATATTTTTGAAATTTTGTCCATATATTGTCTTGCTTTTTTTAAAATCCTTCTGTTCCCCAACCATATACGCACCAGCAATAGTTGCTCCCTAAGGTTTCATTTCTCTCATCTTTTTCATAAATTTCCTTCAGTTTTTTGAAAATCATCACTTTCCTTCCCTCTTCTGTAAAAAAATTTTTTTCATCTTTAATATCATATTGAAATTTTATAGTTTCATCAATAATATCCTGTTTTTATCCCAATTTTAGAAAGCCTATCCTGTATAAGCTCTGCCCGTGTATATGCCAGCGATTTTTGAATTTAAACTAAAAAAACAATGGCAATGACAATAATATAAACAATTTTTTCATAAATTTCCTCCTGTTTTTATATAAATTTTATGTGAACTACTCCCACTTTTAGAAGCGGGAGCTTCTTGGGAAGTATCTGCTTTTGTTAGCCAAATATATTTACCAAGCTCTTCGGGTAGTTCCTACCCTGTCTTTTTATTTCCTAATATTTCAACATCTCTTTTCCAATGTTTTTTATATTCAGTGCCGCATTATAATCTCTATCAATTTCAATTCCACAGCACTCACATCTATAACTTCTTTCTGATAATTTCAGTTCCTCTTTAACATTTCCACATTTACTGCAAGTTTTCGACGACGGAAACCACTTATCTATCTTCAAAAATTGTTTCCCTAAAAACATCAGCTTTATACTCAAGCATCCTCAAAAACATTTCCCCATCCATTATCTCCTACACTTTTTCCCAAAAATTTAATGCCTGGCTCATCCCTTTCATATTCAAATCCTCAACAACCACAGCATTATACGCTTCAGACAATTTTTTTCGATAATTTATGTAAAAATCTCTTCGACAATTTCTTTAATATATTCATGTAATTTTTGATATTTTTGCTTTTTGTTTATACCAATTTTTTTAGAAAACTTTACTTTTTCTCGATAATGATTTCTGCAATTTTTTTTCAATTTTTTTCTCCAACATCCTAAAATATCTTGGATAATCAGCCCTTTGGTTTTCAGAGCTGACAAATAATTCAGACATTGAAAAAAATCAAGTCCAATCACTTTATCATTACTTGGTATTTTTTTGAATTTCTTTTTCAAATTCCGTCAAAACAGAAACATAATAATTTCCATTACTATTTATTAGTGTTACCGACTTTATTCTATAATTCTTTGGTATTTCTCTATGATATTTTTAATTTTATTCTTTTTCAATTTTGGCAAAACCAAATACTTGTTTTTCCTCAATTCGTATCGAATTGTTCACACAATTGTCGTGTAACTTTTAACATTATTCTTTTTAGATTTGAACTTTGGAAACTTCGCTCTTTTCTGAAAAAAATTCGTAAATGATCGTTTTACATTCAATTGAGCATTTGAAAGTGCCAAACTGTCCACTTCTTTTTAAAAAAATTGGTTTTCGCTTTTCAAACTAGCAGGTGTAATTATTTTATTTTTTTCCAGTTCCTTCATAAATTTTATTAGCAATATACAAAATTGTATTGTAAACAAAACGAACACATCCAAAAGTCTTGTTTATCAATAATTCTTGCTCCTTATTTGGATAAATTCTATATTTGAATGCTAAATTATATTTCATAAAATTACACATCCTTTTTGATTTTTGAATATTATTTTTTTAATTATTTCTCTTCGATATTTTTATACAAAAAAATTGTATCATAGGCATATCCTTCAATTTTACAAAAGTAATTCATCTTCCTGTAGAAGTCGAAGACTTCGTCTTTTTTTGTTAAAATAGAAAGGTATTTTGTTTATTTACTGGCAAGGAAACTTATTTCCTTATTAAGAAGCATTGTTTACCATTTTGCCAAGAAACTTATCTTTCTTTAGTTTCTCCTGAATCTTCCATAACCAAGCATCTTCCAATGGCCTCTATTACTATTTTAAGCATAACTTCCTGTGGTCTCTCGCCCAATATTACAACATTAAAATAAAGTATAACTTCAGCACGAAGATTAATTCCGTATTTCATCCGCTGACATCTTCTACGGCAACATTATCCAAATATTCTGCAACAGCCTGCTTCAATTCTCCACTATCAAATAATCCACGAATCTTATTTAAATAATAAGTCAATTTCATCATATGATATTCCCATCAGAAACTCCTATTTTTCTTCTTTTCGCTTTCATCCTTAACAGTCCCACCCCTTCTGCCAACACATTTGTTTTCATTAAAATCTCACACAAAAAAATTTTAATGCTATTATCGCAGGATCACTACATTTTTTTTTTTTTTAGGAATTTTCATCCATGTTTTTCTCAAATTTCAGGTATATTTCCTTGTTCCAAGGTACACCTTGAAAAAGTTTTGTATATTCATAGGTGTGTATTTTTCCAACAATCCAGATATTTTTTAGTTCCACTGCCTGATCCAAAATAGTGGATTAATGCCTGCTGCAATATAATTTTATCTCAGCCGTTTTTCCAGTTTCACACCCGCTCGAATAATTTTCTCATCTTCCTCAAAATATTGCGTATCACGTATTTCATAATCCAACGCAACTGTTTCATCAATCAATTCCTGCCTAACTCCAAGTTTTGACAACGTTTCCTGAATCTTTTTCCTTTTGTGTGAATCCATATATTTCAAAATTCATCATTAAAAAAATATCCCTAAAATCAAGAATAATTTTCTCATCTTTACCACATCCTTAAAAATTTTTGATAAAAAAACATCTCCATTTAATATCCACTATATATTATAGTATATCCCACATTTTTAATTTTTTTAAAAATTTTTTTCTTGATTTTTTTGAAATTTAAAACATTAAATTTAACTGAATCCCTACTAACTTCAAAAAGAACTCCACAATCGCTATAAACCCATCCATTAAAGTTCTACTTCCAAAGTAAACTATTGCAAAATATAATTAAAATTCCGTATTTTTTTCGATTTTTATTGTAAAAATTTTTCTCACTTTTTCACCAGAAAAAGAATAAATTATTCTTCCGCCATCCAAAGGTGTTATTGGTATTAAAGTTAAACATACCAAGCAGTAAATTTATTAGATATGTATAAAAGCAGAATTGTCATAAAAGATATTTTCAATATCCAAATGTTTTCCAAGATATTTCAATAAAAGAAGTGAAACTGCAGCAATAATAAAGTTTACAACTATCCCAGCTATCGCAACACAAAATAACCCAAGCCGATGTGGTCTTAGATTATCAAAATTCACTGGAACAGGCTTTGCCCAGCCTACCAAAAACTTAAATCCGCTCAAAAGTATTAAAATAGGCAAAATTATCCCTGTCAAGTCAATATGCTTTAGGGGATTCAAAGTTATCCTCCCATTCATTTTTGCCGTATTATCCCCAAATTTATAAGCCACATATCCATGTGCCACCTCATGAAAAGTCATTGATATTACAAAAACCGCAAGTGAAATTATCATATCCCTTGAAATTTCCACCACAAAAAAAATTCTTGCAATAAAATAAACAATAACTGCAACAATAATCCCCAATTTTATTCCCGAATACTGCGGATTCAAACTCTTAAACCTGTCATAATAGTCTTTTAATTTTTTCACAAAATTTCCTTTCCAAATTTGACTTTACATAATATTTTTTATTCATTACTCAAATTCATCACCCAAAATCCAATTCCTATTGCATAAATTATATCAAATTTTTCCCAAAAAAATAACAAAACATTTTTAAAAAAATTTGATGGATTAAAAGTATTTAAATCTTTTTTTACAAATAAAAAAACAACCTTATATAAAAAGTTGTTGTTTTTAACGAATAATTTAATCCTTGTTTTAATGGATACTCTACTTTAACATCTATGACAAAATGAGTAGCAAGCTAGAAATCATTGTAATAATGTTTCAATCCTTGTTTTAATGGATACTCTACTTTAACGGATTTAAACAGCTATATGGAACGTAAATGGGTGACAAATAATTTTCAATCCTTGTTTTAATGGATACTCTACTTTTAACAATAAAAGGGGATTGAAATTTATGTAAAAAGTTTTCAATCCTTATTTTTAATGGATACTCTACTTTTAACCCGTACTTTTGAGAAAATTCTTTATTTATCAGTGTTACAGAATTTTTTTCAGACATTAAAATCGCATTTTTTTGACTAATTTTTGTTATTTTTTTGCAGTTTTTTTGGCATTTTTCCGTAACTCCTAGCCTGCATTTTTACTGGCTTTTCAATAGATTTTTTTCCCTGATTTTTTTACTTTTTTTGGTAGTGGTAGGAATTTTTTTACTACAAACTTATTTTTACCACATTTTTTTGATTTTTTTCAAAAATTTTTTTAAAAAAATGGAGTACCAAAACTGATACTCCAAATAACTTCTTTTTGCTACATTTTTTGTTTTTAACTATTTTTTTAAACATTCCAGTAACTTTTGCCAGCTAAGTCCTTTGCTCCTTCTACAGTTTTATCCACTGCTTTTTTTCAGCACCTTTTTTTCCACATCTTTAACAATTTTGTTGTTGCTGCTTTATTAGCCAAGTCTTTTGCACCTTCTACTGTTTTTTCAAAAACTTCTTCAGTTCCTTTTTTAATATTTTGAGCAACTTCGCTTCCTGCAATTTCCTTTGTTTTGTCAGCAGCTTTGTCAGCCAAGTCTTTTGCTCCATCTACAGTTTTTTTCAATGCATCTTCTGCACCTTTTTTTAAATCATCAAATTTCATAATCTTTTTTTCCTCCATTTTTTTATTTATAATTATTAGATAACTATCTTTTTTATTCTACAGTTACTGATTTTGCCAAGTTTCTTGGTTTATCAACATCATTTCCCTTTAATTTTGATAAATAGTATGCCAATAACTGATGAATTACGATTGTAGGGAATCCTGCATAATCATCTTCGACATCTGGAATATAGAATACTTCATCTGCCACTTCTTCCACAACTGTATTTCCTTCTTTTGCAATTGCAATGACATAAGCTCCCTCTTGATGTAACTTCCTTTATGTTTGATACTGATTTTTCAAATAAGTCAGATTGTGTAGCATTTACAACAACTGGTACTCCATCTGTAATTAATGCTATAGTTCCGTGCTTCAATTCCCCTGAAGCAAAGGCTTCTGAATGAATATACGAGATTTCTTTTAGATTTTTAGGGCACCTTCCACAGCGATTACATAATCAAGTCCACGCCCAAGGTAGAACATGCTTTCGCTATCCCTTGATTTTTATCTGCAACATCTTTGATTTTTTTCATCATATTCCAGCATTTTTTTGAATACTTTGTTCCACTTCATACAATTTTTTTATATCCTCAGCTGCTTCATCTTTTTGTAATTTTTTTCCAAATTTATATGCAAAAATCAATTGCCATCAAAGTTTAAAAATTACCATTTGAGTAGTGTATGCCTTTGTAGAGGCAACGGCAATTTCAGGTCCTGCCCAAGTGTAAATAACATGATCTGCTTCTCTTGCTACCGAAGATCCTACCACATTTGTAATTGCAACAACTCTTGCACCGTGTCTTTTAGCTTCCTTCATAGCTTCAAGCGTATCCAAAGTTTCTCCAGACTGGCTTAACACAATAACCAATGTCTTATCATCAATTACAGGATTTCTATATCTAAATTCAGAAGCAATATCAACATCTACACGTATTCTCGTTTTTTTCTCAATAATATGCTTTCCAGCAAGTCCTGCATGATAAGCAGTTCCACAAGCCACAATATAAATATCGTTAATTCCGCTCAAATATTCCTTTGTAAGCCCTGCATCATCAAAATTAATATTATAATTCTCATCAACTCTGCTGTTTAATGTTTTCACAAGGACTTCAGGCTGTTCAAAAATCTCTTTTTCCATAAAGTACTCATATCCACCTTTAGAAGCGGCTTCCAAATCCCATTCAATATGAGTTATTTCTCTTTTTATCTCATTTCCATCATATCCATAATTTTTTTACAGAATCTTTTTTTATTTCCACAATTTCATTATTTTTCAATCAAATAAACATCTCTGTATATTTCAAAATAGCAGGAATATCAGATGCAATAAAGTTTTTCTCCCTTTCCAATTCCAACTATTAATGGACTTTCCTTTCTAGCCGCAATAATTCTATCAGGCTCCTTAACAGACATAATTCCAAGCGCATAGGCACCCTTTTATAACTTTTAGCAATTTTTTTACTGTTTCAAGAATATCTCCTGTATAAAGTTCATCCAATAAATGTGCTACAACTTCTGTATCAGTTTCTGACTTAAACTCATACCCTTTTCGCAATCAAATCTCTTTTCAACTCTAAATAATTTTTCAATAATTCCATTATGAACAACAACTAATGTTTTATCCTTATTAAAATGAGGGATGCGAATTTTTCATCAGATGGCTTTTCCGTGAGTTGCCCATCTTGTATGCCCAATCGCAACTGTCCCTTTAAGCGGATGTTTTTTTCCAGTTCATCAGCCAAATTTTTCAATCTTCCCACTTTTTTTCACAATCTCAAACTTTTCACTTCCAGTATTAACAGCAATCCCAGCCGAATCATACCCTCTGTACTCTAACTTTTCCAACCCGTCAATAACAAAATCCTGAGCATTTTTTTGCTCCAATGTAACCTACAATTCCACATAATTTTTTTCTCCTTTAATAATATAAAATTACTAGAAAATGTTACTATAATAATTTTGTAATCCCAATTACTTGAAAATTTTTTTGTATATTATTAAGGCTGTAACCACCTAAAGAGCATCCGCCGATTACTTCGATAACCCTTTTTCCTCGTCTTCTTTAGCCATTAATTTATTTTTTTATAAATTATTTCTAAAGAGCTGGCGCTTTTTGTATCTTTTATTTCCTAGTTTAAAAGATTATAACAAATTTTTTTATATTTTTTTCAATATATATACGAATTTTTTTAATATAAAATAAAAAAATTATTCTACTTTTTACTTAATTAGTTTGAAATGTTTGTAATGTTGTGATATACTAAAACTATAAATTTAGAAATTTAAACAAAAACAAATTGGAGGATTTTAAGATGAATAATAAATTGAAAAATGGGTATTTTTAACAGCACTATGCTTATTTGCATTATCTTGTGGAAACGGAAATGGACAAAAGCGGAAAAAGTATTATTTGAATCATCAGATAAAAAAAATAAAAGTATATGAAAATGAAGTCAACATCGAAATTGGAAAAAAACTTATTTTTCCAACGGTATCTCACAAAAAGATCTTACACCTGACCAAATTAAGCAAATGAAAACAATCTATTATTAAAAACATTGCTTTAAATAGAGCACTTGCAATTAAAGGTAAGGAAGAAAAACTTGACAAAGATAAAAAATATACTGAAAATCAAGATGTCATAAAAGAGCAATTATTGGCAAGCCTAACTTTGAGTTAATGAAGTTAATGGTAAAAGTTAATGTTACTGATGAAGAAGCAAAAACATATTATGATGCAAACCCTGCAGCTTTCACTCTTCAGGAAGATACTGCAAAATTACAGATTATAGCTTTCAAAGCTACTGACTCTGCAACAGCAAGCCAAGTATTAAAGGATGTTCTTGCAAATCCTAATAATTTTACTACATATGCACGTAAATACAATGCAAATATTCCTGGAGTTCCTGAAAATGGAGAAACTTCTGAAATTCCAGAAAGCCGTCTAGGTGCTTTAGGTACAGCTATTAAAAATGTAGCGGCTGGACAAATTGTAAATAGTGTAGTTAAAGTTGACAATGCCCTATATATTGTAAAGAGTATTGGAAAAAAAAATTCTAAAAGGTGTAATGCCCTTTTTGAAAAAAAGTTAAAGGAAACTATAAAAGACTCAAATGAGAAATCAAAAAAAGACAAATTGAACAACAAAAATTATTTTAAAAATCTGTATCTGATGAATTTAAACTTTTCAAATATGGATGATGCAATAAAAAAATATTAAATAATATTAAAAAGCTTTTTTAAAAAGTTATATAAAAATTTGATAAAACAGATTTTTTCAAAAGCAAGAGGTGTCCTTGATTAAAAAAAATATAAAATAATAAATGCTTTATTATCGTGATTTTATTTGCCTTTGTAAATGATAAAAAAATCACATTAAAAGGAGGGTTTTTTTGTGAAAATTTTTAAAATACTTGCTAAGCGCTGTATTGCTAGTATTAGTCATATTTCTTTTTGGGATTATGTTTTTCAAGCAATATTGTCTCATTTATGGCAAGATCTAAACATTCTGAATTTGAAAATGTAAAATATTCTGTAAAAAAATAGCCAGATGGTTTTTTTGATAATTTTGTAGTTAATGGAAAAAAATCTTGGAAAAGGACGTGCCACAGTTGGAATAGTACGAACTGGACTGTTTAAACTTGTGCCAAAATTGACAATTTCAATCTAAAAGCTGGAAGATGTAAATTTAGAGAGCATCTATAAAGAAAAAAATTCTCAAATTGATACTTTTACAGAAAAAAATAGATTCTCTCAGTGCTCAAGAAAAAAATCAGATAAAACAACTGCTGACTTTCATTAAGGAAACAACAGACAAAGTTGCATCTTTAACAACTAATACTGATAATCTTATTAACAGCAAATGGAGAAAAATATTGAAAAAGACCAATATTTTTGATTATGCAGAACTTACTGATTTGAAGAGCAAGGCTCAAAAAAATTGTAGAATTAAATAATGAAATTAAGCCACTTGTGAAGTCTATAAATTCTGAAAAGGAAAATATTGAAAAAAATATTTCTGAAATCGAGCTGGAAAGGGATATTGCCCTTGCAAATGTTTCTGACAATTTGACTAAACTTGAAAAAGGAAATTTCATTAAACGACTTTAACAATAATTCCAGCAGCAGTGTTCAAAATATGAATCTTTATATATTCCTAGATAAAGGGAAAAGATTTAGAAACTTCATTAAATACAGCTTTAAAAGGCTACTGCTCTTGTAAAAGGAAATAAAAAGATTTAAATATTAGAATTTCAGATGTGGATATTAACGAAGGAAAAAAATTGTGGCTAAAAGGATTAAATGAAATCTTTCGCAAGTAAGCGGAGAAATTTTATTGCAGAATAATTCAAAGGCTTTAATAAAAGGTCAAAAATAATGGCTACGAAATTACTTATAACAAAGATAACTTTACTTCTAAAACTTTATTTGCAGCTAATAAAATAGGTTCACTTATTGAATATTCCAAAAATGATCTAATCGCAGGAAAAAAACTGTAAAACTTTCTTCAGAACTTGTTATGGAAAATAATAATTTTAAAAACTTGAATCATACTGTCTTGACTGATGAGGAAAAAAACATTGCTAACTCAAAAAAATTGAAAATTTGAGAAATAACAATTATCAGCAAATTATGACAAAATATGAGGAAGACAATAAAAAAATATTGAAACATTAATTGATACTGTTTATGCTCAAAAAGGACAAAGCTTTGACAAATTACAAAGGGATTTACTGTCACTTGGAACTATTATTGCAGTTGAACAGCCTGCTGTAACTAATAATGAAAACACTCCACAAAGTAACAATCAAAATAACAGTTCAGCAATCAATATTTTTAAATAATAATGCAAGTTCCAGCAATACTAACAATAGTAACAGTGATAACAATAATACCAATAGCAGCAGTAATAATGCAAATAATAATGCAGAGAAGCAAAATAACAACCAGAATACTAATAAAATTAATATTGAAACAGATAAATTTTATAATAGGCATACCGATACTGATATGCCTTATTTTTTTAAAATATTATTTGTATAGTAAAACTAAACTTGAATTTTAGAAAGGAATTTTTTTATGTTATTAAGTGTAAAAAAAATATTTCAAAGGAATATAACAATGGAACAACTGCCTTAAAAAATGTTTCATTCGATGTGGAAAAGGGGGAGTTTATTTCTATCATTGGACCATCGGGTTCTGGAAAATCGACATTGCTTAGAAGTATTAATAAAATGATTGATATTTCCCAAGGTTCGATTTTTATTTGAAAATAGGAATATTGAAAAAAATTGAAGAAAAAAAGAAATCGAGCTTGTAAGGCGTGAAATCGGTATGATTTTTTTCAAAATTATAATCTTGTGGAAAGGCTGACTGTTATTGAAAAATGTGCTTCATGGGCGGCTTGGATATAAGTCGGTATTTTGCTGGAATACTGAGGGATTTATTCAGAAGATGAAAAAAGAGGCTTTTAACTTTTTTAGAAAAAGGTAAACATGACTAAATATGCCTATCAGAAATGTAACGAACTTTCAGGTGGGCAAAAAAACAGCGTGTAGGGAATTGCAAGAGCGATAATGCAAAAAGCCGAAAACTGCTTCTCTGTGATGAGCCAATCGCTTCACTTGACCCAAAAACTGCTGAAAATATAATGGATTATTTAAAAAAAAATTGTTACAGAACTGAAAAATTACATGCATTGTCAATCTTCACCAAGTTGATATTGCAAAAAAATATTCAACAGGATTATCGCTTTAAATAAAGGTGAGAAAATTTTTTGATGATAAAGCCAGAACATCTTACAGATGATATGATTGAATTTATTTATAAAGATGAAGAATTGGATTAACAGGAGGATTTTATGAATTTAAACGAAAAAGATATTTTTTTAAACAGAGATTTTTATTCTAAAATTATATTTGTGCTAATAATTATTTTTACTTTACATAATATCCTCCATTATTTCAGGATTTCAAAATGGAATGGCATTCTCCTCAATTCCAGCTGGAATTTTTTGGCTAATACAAAAATTCATCCCTACACAAAATGCCCTCCAATATTTTCCAGAAATCATAAATTCTGCTTTGCAGACAGTTTTTACTCGCCATAACTGCCACAACGATTTCAGCAATATTTGCCCTATTTCTCGCAATAATAGGCTCAAACTCAACTGGAATCAACATTTTTTTACAAAAGATTATAACAAAAAGTAATCGCTTCATTTTTTAGAAATATGCCAATTGTAGCCTGGTCATTAATACTTGTATTTTCCTTTAAGCAAAGCCAATTTACAGGCTTTCTGGCATTATTTCTAATAACATTTGGATATTTGACACGTGCCTTTTCTGAAACAATAGATGACATTGCAGGTGATGTAATTGAAGCGTTAAAGTCAGTAGGCGCTTCATACTTTCAAATAATATTTTGCGGAGTCATTCCAAGCATATCTTCCCAGCTTTTATCCTGGCTTCTATTTTTCATAGAAACTGGAGTTAGGGAATCAACATTAGTTGGAATTTTAACAGGAACTGGAATAGGATTTACATTTAGCCTATATTACAAAAGTTTCCGTTATGATGCCGCCGGACTTGTAATTTTAGTCGTTACAATTATCGTAGTTGGCGTAGAAATGCTTTCAAACAAACTTAGAAGTGAATTAATGTAAAATATTTGAATAATTCTCTTTATTATAAAAATCAAAAAGAAATAAATAAAATAAAAAAGAAGGTGAATATTCTTTTGGAAAAAATAAAAATAAAAAAACTTACAAAATCAAGAATCTATTTATACACAACTTTATCCGTATTATTAATTATTACAGCTTTACACTTTATCCACAATGGATTTTTGGCGGTGTCAATATCATTGAAGCAACTAGACATTTTTTCAAGGACTTAAAAACAATGTTTTTTTCTCCAAGTTTATCTGACAGATACACTTATGCCCAAGTATTTCAAAGTCTTGCTGTAACAATTGCGCTAGCAGTCCTTACAACAATAATTGGCTCATTTATAGCATTATTTTTATCCTTTTTTGCAGCCCAAAATCTTTCCAGTAAACATTTATCAAAAACTATAAAATTAGGTTTATCCTTCATTCGAGCAATCCCAACAATATTATGGGTTATGGTCTTTTCAGTTGTCGCAAATGTCGGAGTAGAAGCTGCAATTATAGGAATGACTTTCCACAGCATCGCCTATCTTGTAAAAGCCTATTCAGAAAGCATCGAAGAGATAGACAGCGGAATTATCGAAGCCTTGAGGGCAACAGGAGCTTCATTTTGGAAAATCATATTTCAAGGAGTTTTACCAAGCACTATAACTTCCATTTTATCCTGGACTTTTATCCGTTTTGAAATAAACTTTACAAATGCAGTTTTAGTTGGAGCTGCCGCTGGAGCTGGCGGAATTGGATACGATATGTTTATGTCTGGAACAATGTATTTTGATATACGTGAAATTGGAGTATTTGTATACTTAATATTTGGTGTAGCAATTATATTGGAATTTATTTCATATTTATTGAGAAAAAAATATTTGAAAAAAATTAAAAATTTTTTTATTATATGAATAAATAAAAAAATCTCTAAAAAGAATTTTTACCTAGTTAGAGATTTTTTTATTTTTATATAAATTCTAAATTTTAATATTAACGATGTCTTCTATTTACAAAACTCTTCATGTGTTTAACTGCCAAGAATGAATCCATTTGCAATAATATTTCTACAGCAGTCCCAACTAGAATTAGTAAACTTGTTCCCCCAAGCATTACTGGAAGATTTAAGATATATCCAAACCATATATTTGGCATAATACCTAATAATGATAAGAATATTGCACTTCCAAATGTTACTCTTGTTGCAACTTTTTCCAAATAGTCAGCAGTTTCCTTTCCAGCTCTTACTGTTGGGATTGTTCCACCACTTTGCTTTAAGTCATCTGACACTTTGTCTGGATCAAAAGCAATTGTAAGTGTATAGAAAAACGAAAATACTGTAATTAATATTGCAAATAGCAACAAGTAAAAAATTCCTTTTGGCTCAAATTGTGCTGCCAAGAAGTTTTTTAAACTTCCAGATTTCATCATTGAAACTAAAAACGGAGGCGCTGCCATCAATACTGACGCAAAGATTATTGGCATTACTCCAGACATATTTATTTTTAATGGCAAGTATGTTCTCTTTCCAACAGTACTTTGTCCACCACCAAATCCAAGACTTCCTTTTCCAGCATATTGAATAGGAATTCTTCTTTCAGCCAGCTGTACAATTACCATTAACGCAATAAATACTATAAATACTATTACTGATAATCCTAATAAAACTTTTCCCATTCCACTAGGCAATCCAGCATACATATTACTAATAACTGATGGCAATCCTGCAACAATATTTAAGAAAATCAGCATTGATGTACCATTTCCAATACCTCTAATTGAAATTCTTTCAGAAATCCACATTAAAAATGAAGTTCCTCCTGTAATTAAAACTACTGTACTAAGTACAAATTTTGGACCTGGTTCTAATACTAACCCTTGATTTTGCATTAATATTGCAATTCCGAAAGATTGAATTATTGCAAGTACAATTGTTACATATCTTGACCACTGAGTTATTTTATCTCTTTCTTTTCCACCTTCCTTTTGCATTTCATCTATTTTAGGGAAAATTACTCCTAATAATTGAAATACAATGGAAGCATTAATGTAAGGGACAATTCCCAACGCAAAAATTGAAGCTCTTTCAACAGCTCCACCCGAAAATAAATTTAAAAATTGAGCAATCGCATTTCCTTGCTGGAAATTTTTAAAAGCTTCTGTATTAATTCCAGGAACTGCTATGTGAATTCCAACTCTTGCAACCATTATCATAAGTAATGTAAACGTTACCCTTTTTTCTAACTCAGGTATATTAAAAATAGCTTTTACCCTACTTGATACTGCTTCAGCTAGAGTCAATTCTACCACTCCTTTAGTGTATGAAGAAAAAGCAAGATATTAAATCTTACTTATCTCCATCTTCTTTTTTATTATTTCCTGCTTTAGCTGAATATGATTTGATTTCTAATAATTCTACACTTCCTCCAGCTTTTTCGATTAATTCTTTAGCTGCTTTTGAGATTCTGTGCGCTTTTACAGTTAGTTTTTTATTAACTTCTGCATTCCCTATAATTTTTAATAAGCTAGTAAATTCTTTTTCTTTTACATAAGCCTCAATATTTGAGTTTAAGTATTCTTTTACAGCTCTTCTTCCTTTTACATTTCTTAATGCTTCATCAGAATATTTTTTTAATAAATTTAGGGTTTTTAACTATTCCATTTTCAACTAATGTTTCTAAGCTAACTACATCTCCATCGTTAAATCTTTCAACAATATCAGCCAATGTAATTGCTATAATATCTTTTTTAAATGGTGCATTAGAAAATCCTCTTTTAGGGATTCTTCTAATAATAGGCATTTGTCCACCTTCAAATATTGGTGATACATAAGAACCTGATCTTTGTTTTTGTCCGTTATGACCTTTACCAGCTGTTTTTACCCCAACCAGTTCCGTGTCCTCTTCCTACTCTTCTTCTTTCTCTTTTCGATCCAGCAGCAGGTCTTAATTCATTAAGATTCATTTATCTTTAAACCTCCTCTACTTTAAGTAAATAAGAAACTAATTTAATTTTTCCTTCTATATCAGCAGTTTTGTTATGAACTGCGCTTTGACTGATTTTTCTTAATCCAAGTGATTTTACAGTCGCAACATGATTAGGCTTTTCTTCCATTAATTCCTTTTACAAGTGTTACTTTTTACTTTTAGACATTAATTTTTACCTCCTAACCTATTATCCTAAAAATTTCTTCAACTGATTTTTCCTCTAAGTCTTGCTACGTCTTCAAGAGAACGTAATTGTTTAAGACCTTCTAAAGTTGCTCTTGCAACGTTATCTTTAGTTTTTGAACCTCTAATTTTTTTGTAAGCACGTCAGTTACACCTGCTAACTCAAGTAATTCCCTAGTTGCTGAACCGGCAATAACTCCTGTCCCTTTTTGAAGCTGGTTTTCAATAATACGCTAGTTGCATTATATTTACCAATTTGCTCATGTGGTAATGTTCCACCTTTTAATGAAACATTTACTAGGTTTTTTTCTTAGCGTTTGCAATAGCTTTTTTTAATTGCATCAGGTACACCGTTAGCTTTTTCCTAAACCGATACCTACTTTTTCCTTTTTTTCATCTCCAACAGCTGCTAATACTGAGAATGAAATTCTTCTTCCTCCTTTAACAGTCTTTAGAAACTCTGCTTATTCTTAAAAGTCTTTCTTTATATTCACTTTCTCTTTCTCTGTTATCTCTATCTCTAGCCAAAATAAATCCTCCTTATCTTTAGAATTTTTAATCCTGCTTCTCTAGCAGCATCTGCCACAGCTTTAATTCTTCCTGTGTAAATATATCCACCTCTGTCGAATACAACAGCAGTAATTCCTTTATCTAATGCTTTTTTTAGCAATTCTTTCTCCAACTTGTTTAGCTGCTTCAATGTTTGAACCATTTTTCAATTTTAGCACCTTTTTTTCAATAGTTGATGCAGAAACTAAAAGTGTTTCCTGTTGTATCATCAATTACTTGAACGAAGATATTTTGTAAACTTCTGTACACAGCAAGTCTAGGTCTTTCAGCAGTTCCAACGATTTTTTTTCTAATACTTCTATGTTTTTTTTGTCTTAATTTATTTCTATCAAATTTTTTTACCATTAAAATCTACCTCCTATCCTTTCTTACCTTCTTTTCTTCTAATTACTTCGTCAGCGTATTTAACTCCTTTTCCTTTGTAAGGTTCAGGCGCTCTCTTAGCTCTGATGTTTGCAGCAACTTGTCCAACTAATTGCTTGTCAATTCCTTCAACAGAAATTTTAGTATTTCCTTCAACTTTAAAAGTAATTCCATCTACTGCTTCAATTTCAACTGGATGTGAATATCCTAAAGATAAAGTCAATCCTTTTCCACTAGCCTGTACTCTATATCCTACTCCGACTAATTCCAATCCTTTAGAAAATCCTTCACTTACTCCAACAATCATATTGTTTAAATTTGCTCTTGTAGTCCCATGAAGAGCTCTAATACTTGGTAAATCATTTGGTCTTTCAAATGTAATTTCATTACCATCAATATTTACTTTAATTTCACTGCTTAATTCTCTTACTAATTGCCCTTTTGGCCCTTTTACAGTAAAAGTATGACCATCCTGCTTAACTTCAACACCAGCAGGTATAGTTATAGGTTTGTTACCTATTCTTGACATTGTTTATCCTCCTAATTTATAAAATGCGTAAATTACCACACGTAGCAAAGAACTTCTCCACCAACATTATGCTTTCTGCATTCCTTGTCTGTAATAACACCTTGTGGTGTTGAGACAATGGCAATTCCTAATCCACCTAATACTTTAGGTAAACTTTCTACAGATGTGTAAACTCTTCTTCCAGGTTTTGATATTCTTTTTAACCCTTTGATTACAGCTTCTCCATCTACAGTTTTTTTAAAAGATACAACTATATTTTTTTATAGCTCCTTCTTCTTTGATTTCGTAACCGTTTATATATCCTTCATTTTTTTAATATATTTGCTATACTTTCTTTAATTTTTTTGAAAATGGTACTGCAACTTGTGCATGTTTAGCCATGTTTCCGTTTCTGATTCTAGTAAGCATATCAGCAATAGGATCTGTTAAATACATTAATTCTTCCTCCTCTCAAAATATTACCAACTTGATTTTTTTACTCCTGGGATAACTCCCTCTCCTGCTAATTGTCTGAACATAACTCTTGAAATACCAAATTCTCTCATGTAACCTCTTGGTCTTCCATTAATTTGACATCTGTTTCTAACTCTTGTAGGCGAAGCATTTCTAGGCAATTTAGATAATTCCAAAACTGCTTCTCTGTCACCTTTTTTAGCTCTTGCTTTTAATTCAGCTCTTTTAGCTGCATATTTATCAACTGTTTTTTCTCTTTTTAAGTTTCTTTCAACCATTGCTTTTTTAGCCATTGATTAAATTACACCTCCTTCAAAATAATACTATTTTGCAAACGGCATTCCGAATGCTTTTAATAAAGCTCTTCCTTGCTCATCATTTTCTGCTGTAGATACAATTGTGATTCCTAATCCAAAGATTTTATCTACTTTATCAATTTCGATTTCAGGGAATACGATTTGTTCTCTTAATCCCAATGTATAATTTCCTCTTCCATCAAATCCTTTAGGTGAAACACCTTCAAAATCTCTTACTCTTGGTAAAGTAATGCTGATTAATCTATCAAGAAATTCATACATTTTTTCTTTTCTTAATGTAACTTTTGCTCCGATTTTTTGTCCTTCTCTTAATTTAAATCCAGCTTCTGATTTTCTAGCTGCTCTTGCTACAGGCTGCTGCCCTGTAATTTGCGCCAATTCAACGATAGCCGCATCTATTAATTTAGGGTTGCTTGCTGCTTCTCCAATCCCCATATTAACTACTATTTTATCAAGTTTAGGTACTTGCATAATGTTAGATAGATTTAATTCTTTCATTAATGACGAAACGATTTCATCTTTATATAATTTTTGTAATCTTGGAATATATTTTTCAGCCATTTATTACATCCTCCTCTCTAAAATATTATATTTCATTACCAGATACAACTGATATTCTTACTTTTTTTCCATCTCTTATTTCTTTTTCTTACTCTTGTAGGTTTTTCCTGCTGCTTCATCCCAAAGCATTACTTTAGATGAGAAAATTGGCATTTCTCTTTCTACAACTTCGCCTTGTGGGTTCATCGCATTAGGTTTAATATGTCTTTTTTTGATATTTACACCCTCAACAATTATTTTTCCAGTTTTAGGGAAAACTTTTTAATACTTTTTCCAATTTTTTTCCTTTATCTCCAGTTTGTGTACTGTTTTTCATTACGTAACAAATCTTTTTGATCTACCGCTAATTACAATAACTGTATCTCCAGTTTTTAACATGTAATTTTTCTAGGTACTGATTTTTAAGTTTGGTTTAGCCACGTTTAAACTCTCCTTCCTATAATACTTCTGGTGCTAGAGAAACTATTTTCATAAAGTTTTTAGCTCTTAATTCTCTTGCTACAGGTCCAAAGATTCTTGTCCCTCTTACTTCTAATGCAGTATTTAAAATAACTGCCGCATTATCATCAAATTTTATATATGAACCATCTGCTCTTTTCAATTCTTTTCTTGTTCTAACGATTACAGCTTTAACTACATCACCTTTTTTAACGTTTCCGTTTGGTATAGCTTCTTTTACAGTTGCTACTACGATGTCTCCTATTTTACCGAATCTTCTTCTTGATCCACCTAATACTCTAATAACCATGATTTTTTTAGCTCCAGTGTTATCAGCGACATTAAGCATCGTTTGTTGTTGAACCATTTAAAATTTCCTCCTCTCAAATATTAACTCACGCTATTTGCTTTTTTTAATATTGAAAATAAAATATTATTTTTTAATTTTATTGATAAAATAGAACTATTTAGCTCTTTCTAAGATTGTAACAACTCTCCATCTTTTATCTTTACTTAATGGTCTAGTTTCCATAATTTGCACTCTATCTCCGATTCCACATTCATTGTTTTTCATCGTGTGCTTTATATTTTTTTAGAAGTTTTTACTCTCTTTTTATAAAGTTTATGTAATTTCATTGTTTCTTCAAGAACAACTACAGTTTTATCCATTTTATTAGAAACAACGATTCCTTCTCTTACTTTTCTTTCGTTTCTTTTTATTTTTCCACTCTTGATCCTCCCTATTTACCAGTTTTTTTCAGTTACAACAGTTTTTTTAATCTTGCTATTGTTCTTTTTAACATCTCGTATTTTAGCAGTGTTTTGTAATTGTCCAAGAGTTTTTTTGAAATTTTTAAATTAAATAATTCTTGTTTCAATTCATTTACTTTAACTTCCAATTCTTCCAATGATAATTCTCTAATTTCGTTAATTGTCATTACTTATCACCACCTACTTCTTCTTTTCTAACAAATTTAACTTTTATAGGTAGTTTATGTCCAGCTTTTCTTAATGCTTCTTTGGCTTTTTCTTCAGATACTCCGCCAACTTCAAACATTACTTTATCTTTTTTAACTACTGCTACCCAACCTTCTGTATTACCTTTACCTTTACCCATTCTTGTTCCTTCAGGTCTTTTAGTATAAGGTTTATCAGGGAATATTCTAATCCAAATTTTACCTTCTCTTTTAAACGTTCTGTTGATTGTTACCCTACAAGCCTCAATTTGTCTTGAAGTAATCCAACCAAATTCTTTAGCGGCAAGTCCAAATTCACCAAAATCAACTTTGTTTCCTTTAGTTGCTACACCACCCATTTTTCCTCTGAACTGTTTTCTATATTTCGTTCTTTTAGGTATTAACATATTATTCGTTTTCTCCTTCCTTTGTAGTAGAAAGAACTTCACCATTAAATATCCATACTTTTAATCCTAAAGCACCGTATGTAGTGTGTGCAGTAGCTGTTGCGTAATCAACATCTGCTCTTAAAGTATGTAGTGGTACTCTTCCTGAAAGTGTCCATTCACTTCTTGCAATTTCGGCACCATTCAATCTTCCCGATACCATAACTTTAATTCCTTTAATCCCAGCTTTTTCTGCTCTTTGAATAGCTTGCTGAACTGCTCTTTTATAAGCAACCCTTTTTTCAATTGCTGTTGCAATGCTTTCTGCTACCAATTGAGCATCTTTATTAGGATTTTTTTGATTTCTTGTACTTTAATTTGAACTCTTTTACCAGTCAATTTTTCCAATTTTACTTTTAAAGCTTCGATTTCTTGACCTTTTCTACCAATTAAAATTCCAGCTTTTCCAGTTTCTATAATAACTGCTACTTCTGTAGGCGATGTTCTTTCTATTTGAATAGAAGAAATCCCTGCATGGTAATAGTTTTTTTCTTAATATATTTTTTTATTTTTTTAAATCTTCATGAAAAATTATCTACGTATTCTTTCCCTCAGCGAACCATTTTTGAATCCCAAGTTCTTGTGATTCCTAATCTTATCCCCCTAGGATCTACTTTTTTGTCCCACAGACTTACCTCCTTATTTGTCTAAATTAATCTACTTTTTTTCATCAACTTCTACTGTGATGTGAGCTGTTGGTTTTCTGATAATATCAGCTCTTCCCATTGCTCTTGGGCTGATTCTCTTTAATACTGGTCCTTTGTCAATTAATATTTTTTTGAAATAAATAATTTATCAGGATCCATATTATTATTGTGTTCAGCATTTGCAATTGCTGATCTTAATGTTTTTTTCTATGTATAATGCCGCTTTTTATTTGTAAATCTTAAAATGTTCAATGCTTGCAATGCATTTTTTTCCCTCTTACAATATCAGCAACTAATCTTGCTTTTTTTGAGGGCTTAATCTTTGGTATTTCAATTTAGCTACAACTGCCATTCAAAGTCCTCTCCTTTCCAATGTATATCTATTAATTCTTATCTTTTTAACTCTTAATTTCTCTAATTATTTAGCTTTTTTTCGCATCTTTTCCATGTCCATAGAAAGTTCTAGTTGGTGCAAATTCACCTAATTTGTGCCCAACCATTTCCTCAGTAACATATACAGGTATATGTTTTTTTACCGTTATATACAGCAAAAAGTATGTCCAATAAATTGAGGGAATATAGTTGATCTTCTAGACCATGTTTTTAATAACTTGTTTTTTTACCTCCCAATGCTTCTATTTTTTTCTAATAAATATGCATCAACAAAAGGTCCTTTTTTTAATGAACGAGCCATTCTTTCCTCCTTATTTCATTTTTAAATCGAGAAATGTTACTCAATACATTTCATTTATCTAATTCCATGTATCAAGCAATATTTTTTTATATTCAGCCAAACTTCTATTCAGATATTTTTGACTGGCACAGTCCATTTCTACGTTTTTCATTTAAAAAAATTTCATTAATATTTTTTTGGATATTAAACTAATTTTTTTAAACAATTATTTTTCTACCTCTAACAATGAATTTGTCACTAGGTTTTTTACCTCTAGTTTTCTTACCAAGTGTAGGTTTACCCCAAGGTGTAACTGGTGATTTTCTACCTATTGGAGATCTTCCTTCTCCTCCTCCGTGTGGGTGATCCACAGGGTTCATTACAGATCCTCTAACGTGAGGTTTTCTTCCTAAGTGTCTATTTCTTCCAGCTTTTCCTAATGATACTAATGAATGTTCAGAATTTCCTACTGCTCCAACTGTTGCCATACATTCTTTGTGAATCAGTCTTAATTCTCCAGATGGTAATTCCACGTGGCAGTAAGTTCCTTCTTTTGCAACAAGTCTTGCAGCTGTTCCTGCAGATCTTGCTAACTGTCCACCTTTACCAGGCATAAGTTCTACATTGTGAATAACTGTCCCTACTGGCAAGTCTTTTAATTTCAATGCATTTCCAGGTTTAATGTCTGCACCTTCTCCTGCTAATACAACATCACCTTTTTTAAGTCCGTTTGGAGCCAAGATATATCTTTTTTCTCCATCAACATAATGTAATAATGCGATATTTGCAGTTCTGTTTGGATCATATTCAAGAGTTGCAACTTTTGCAGGCACTCAATTTTATTTCTTTTTCCAGTCTATTACTCTATATAATCTTTTTGTGTCCTTTATGTCTGTTTCTACCTGTTCTATGTCCATAGTTGTCAATTCCGTAAGATGAATTTAACGGTTCAACTAGAGATTTTTTTCAGGTCTTACTTTATCTAAGTCCTTATTAACTAATATCGACATATGCCGTGTCCCACTAGTTATCGGTTTTTAATTTTTTTATTGGCATAACTTGCGTTCCCTCACTTCCTAATTTTAATATTTTTATATTCTTAAAAATAATTATTATAAATTTCTATATTTTACATAACTTGTTTATTATAGCATTTTTATTAAATAATTTCCACAAAAAAATTTATTTATTTTTACTTTTTTTAAAATTAAATTTCAAAATCAAAATAAATTTTATGTATTAATTATCCTTCGTAAGCTGTAATTGATTCTCCAGCCTTTAATTTAACAATTGCTTTTTTTGATAGCAGATGTTTTTATACATTGACATTCTGAATCTTTTTATTTTTTTGGTTTGATGTTTAAAGTATTTACACCTTGAACTTTTTACATTGAATAATTTTTTTCAACTGCTTCTTTAATTTGAAGTTTATTTGCTCTTTTTATCTACGATGAAAAACATATTCATTATTTTTCTAGCAAAGTTCTAGCTTTTTCTGTATTAATTACAGGTTTTTTTGATAATATCAGTAATATGCATTATGCCAACACCTCCTCGATAGTTGCAAGAGCTTCTTTAGTTAAGACTACTTTATCTTGTTTGATTAACCAGTAAACGCTTAAATCTCTTGTATTAATTGCTGCAACTTTTTCAATATTTCTAGTAGATAAGTATAAGAAGTAATCTCTATCTACAGTATCAGTATCGTCATTTGTTACATATAATTGTTTTACACCGTCAAAATTTAATGCTTTTGCGAAAATCAATAAATGTTTTTGTTTTTGGTGTTTCCAAAGCGAAATCATCTAATACGATTACATTTCCTTCACTAATTTTTTGTGCTAAAGCTGATCTTAAAGCTAATCTTCTAACTTTTTTATTTACTTTTTTAGCATAATTTCTAGGTTTTGGTCCGTGAACAACTCCTCCACCTACCATGTGTGGCGCTCTTGTAGAACCTTGTCTTGCTCTACCTGTTCCTTTTTGTCTAAAAGGTTTTCTTCCTCCACCTCTTACTTCTGCTCTTGTTTTTGTTGAAGCTGATCCTTGTCTTGCTTCAGCTAATTCTGCTACTAAAACTTCGTGCATTACGTGTTTATTTGGTTCAATTCCAAAAATTTCGTTATTTACTTCCACAGTTCCTGCTTGTGAACCGTCTAATTTATATATATTTAAAACTGGCATGTTATCCTCCTCTCTTTCCTATTAATATTTTTTTACCGATTTTTTGATTACTAAGAACCCGTTTTTTGGTCCTGGAACAGCACCTTTTACTAATAAAAGACTGTTTTTCTACATCAAATTTAATAACTTGCAAGTTTTGAACTGTTACTTTTTCAGCTCCCAATCTTCCAGCCATTTTTTTACCTTTAGGTACGTTACTGTTTGATGCAGCTCCTCCTGCGTTAGAACCTCCAAGTCTATGGTTTCTTGAAACCCCGTGTGAAGCTCTGTTTCCACCAAAGTTATGTCTTTTCATAACTCCTGCAGTTCCTTTACCTTTTTGAAGTTCCAGAAATATCAACAAATTCGATACCTTCTAATACGTCTACTTTAATTTCTTGACCTAATGTAAAGTCAGCTGGATTAGCTACTTTAAATTCCTTAAGAAATCTTTTTGGAGTAACTCCTGCTTTTTTAAATACACCTAATAATGGTTTAGTAGTATTTTTTTCTTTTTTTATCTCCATAAGCTAATGTGATAGCATTATATCCTTCTTTTTTTCTTCTGTTTTTAATTTGTGTAATGAAGTTAGTTCCTGCTTCGATTACTGTAACTGGAATTAATTTTTTTCATCTTCAAAAAAATTTGTGTCATTCCGATTTTTTTACCTAATATCATTTTTTTATTTTTTTCCTCCTTAATATATTGGTTGACAATCTTTTGCCAACTTGTACTAAGCCTTACGATTGCTTAATTTCAACTCCCACACCTGATGGTAAGTTTAATGATGCTAATGCATTTACGATTTGCTGATTAGAATTTTTAATTTCTACAAATCTTCTGTGAATTCTCATTTCAAATTGTTCTCTTGAATCTTTATTTACGTGAACTGATCTTAAAACTGTATATTTTTTAATTTTTTTGTAGGTAATGGAAGTGGTCCTGCTAATTCTGAACCATTTTTCTTAGCTACTTCTGCAATTTTTTTAGCAGATTGATCCAACAGTTTGTGATCATAAGATTGTAAATATATTCTTATTTTTATCCAAAGTCTTTCCTCCTGTTTATTTTTACCTTGTTTTTTTAATAATCAGAGAAATTAGATTATCAAAATCTAATCTCTCCTTTTTATTTAACTTGAACTATTTCCTATTACATTTCTAAATATTATAACAAATATTTTGATTATCTGCAATATTTTTTTCCATATTTTTAAGAAAATTTACTGTTTTAAAAACTATTTAGTAATAGTTGCAACTACTCCTGAAAGCTACTGTTCTTCCACCTTCTCTAATCGCAAATCTTAATCCTTCTTCCATTGCAATTGGGTGAATCAATTCTACTGTCATTTCAATGTTATCTCCAGGCATTACCATTTCTACTCCTTCTGGTAAGTTTACTTCTCCTGTAATATCAGTTGTTCTGAAAATAGAATTGTGGTTTTGTATCCTGTAAAGAATGGAGTATGTCTTCCTCCTTCATCTTTTGTCAATACATATACTTCTGATTTAAATCCTGTATGTGGAGTGATTGTTCCTGGTTTTGCCAATACTTGTCCTCTTTTCCACTTCTTCTTTCTTAGTTCCTCTTAATAATGCTCCTATATTATCTCCAGCTTGTCCTGAATCTAATAATTTTTCTGAACATTTCTACTCCTGTTACTGTAGTTTTTGAAGTTGGTTTAATTCCTACGATTTCTACTTCTTCCCCAACTTTTACTACTCCTCTTTCTACTCTTCCTGTTACTACTGTTCCTCTTCCTGTAATTGTGAATACATCTTCAATTGGCATCAAGAATGGTTGGTCAATTGGTCTTTCTGGTGTTGGAATATATTCATCCACTGCATCCATCAATTCTACAATTGCATCTATCCATTTTTGTTCTCCATTTAATGCTCCTAATGAAGATCCTTTGATTACTGGTACGTCATCTCCTGGGAATCCGTATTCGTTTAATAATTCTCTTACTTCCATTTCTACTAATTCTAATAATTCTTCGTCGTCTACCATATCTACTTTATTCAAGTATACTACGATGTAAGGTACACCTACTTGTCTTGCAAGCAAGATGTGTTCTCTTGTTTGAGGCATTGGACCATCTGCTGCTGATACTACTAAGATAGCTCCATCCATTTGAGCTGCTCCTGTAATCATATTTTTTACATAGTCAGCATGTCCTGGACAGTCTACGTGAGCGTAGTGTCTTTTTTCTGTTTCATACTCAATGTGAGCTGTGTTAATTGTAATTCCTCTTTCTCTTTCTTCAGGAGCTTGGTCAATGTTTTCAAAATCAACTTTTTCAGCTAACCCTTTTTCAGCTAATACTTTTGAAATTGCTGCTGTTGTTGTTGTTTTACCGTGGTCAACGTGACCAATTGTTCCTATGTTTACGTGTGGTTTACTTCTCTCGAATTTAGCTTTTGCCATTTTAATTCTTCCTCCATTATTTCTTTAATTTTAATTTTTTTAAGATTCTATTTTTATTTTTTTGGCTATTTTCCTTGTCTTTCATCAATTACTTGTTGAGCAATATTTTTTTGGAACTTCTACATATTTTTTTCAAATTCCATTGAATAAGATGCTCTTCCTTGTGTTTTTTTGATCTCAAGTCAGTTGCATAACCGAACATTTGTGATAAAAGGTACTTCTGCATCAATAATTTTTTTGCATTATTTCTGTCAGTCATTCCTGAAACTTGTCCTCTTCTTGAGTTTCAAGTCACCAATAACATCTCCCATGTATTCTTCTGGAGTAGTAACTTCTACTTTGAAGATTGGTTCCAATAATACTGGGTTAGCAGCTCTAAGTCCTTTTTTTGATTGCCATAGATCCTGCAATTTTTAAATGCCATTTCTGATGAATCGACTTCATGGTAAGATCCATCGTATAATGTAACTTTTATATCTTGAACTGGGTATCCTGCAACAACCCCAGCTTCTAACGCTTCTTGGATTCCTTTATCTACTGCTGGAATATATTCTCTTGGAATAGCTCCTCCAGTAATTTCATTAATAAATTCATATCCTTTTTCCATGATTAGCTTCAACTTTCATCTTAACATGTCCATATTGTCCACGTCCTCCAGATTGTTTAGCATATTTTTTTCTTCAACATCTGTTGCGCCATTAATTGTTTCTCTATAAGCAACTTGTGGTTTACCAACGTTTGCTTCAACTTTAAATTCACGTTTCATTCTATCTACGATGATTTCCAAATGTAGTTCTCCCATTCCAGAAATCAATGTTTGACCAGTTTCTTGGTTAGTTGTAACTTGAATGTTGGATCTTCTTCAGCAAGTTTTTGAAAGTGCTGTTCCCATTTTTTTCTTGGTCAGCTTTTTGTTTTTTTGGTTCAACAGCTATTTGAATAACTGTATCAGGGAATTCCATTTTTTCTAGGATAATTGGCGCATTTTCAGCACACAATGTATCTCCTGTTGTAGTATCCTTTAATCCAACTGCAGCAGCTATATCTCCAGAATAAACTATATCAAGTTCTTCTCTCTTGTTAGCGTGCATTTGAAGCAATCTTCCCATTCTTTCTTTTTTTACCTTTAGTTGAGTTTAATACATAAGATCCTTTTTTTCCAATACTCCTGAATAAACTCTGAAGAATGATAATCTTCCAACGAATGGATCTGTGATGATTTTTAAATGCCAATGCTGAGAATGGTTCATCATCTGAGATTGTTCTTTGGATAGGTTCTTCAGTCTTTAGGATCAGTTCCGTTTACTTTTTCCTCCGTTAATATCCACTGGTGATGGCATGTAGGCAACTACTGCATCAAGTAATGGTTGAATCCCTTTGTTTTTTAAATGCTGTTCCACATAATACTGGTACAACAGTTCCAGCAATTGTAGCAACTCTTAATGCTTTTTTGATTTCTTCTTCAGTGATTTCTTCTCCACCAAAGTATTTTTCCATCAAATCATCGTCAGTTTCAACTACAGATTCAATCATATGTTCTCTAGCTGCTTGAGCTTCATCTGCTAATTCAGCTCTTATATCAACTATTTCATAGTCAGCTCCCATAGTTTCATCTTTTAAATAAATACTCTTTCATTGTTACTAGATCGATAATTCCTTCAAAATTATCTTCTGCACCAATTGGTAATTGAATTGGTACACCGTTTCCACCTAATTTTTCTTTAATATCGTTTACACACATATCAAAGTCTGCACCAACTCTATCCATTTTGTTTAAAAATGCCATTCTTGGTACGTTATATTTGTCTGCTTGTCTCCAAACAGTTTCTGATTGTGGTTGAACTCCATCAACTGCTGAGAATACAGCAACAGATCCATCTAGTACTCTTAATGATCTTTCTACTTCAACTGTAAAGTCAACGTGGCCTGGTGTATCTATTATATTAATTCTATGACCATTCCAGAATGCTGTTGTTGCAGCTGATGTAATTGTAATTCCTCTTTCTTGTTCTTGTTCCATGTAATCCATCGTAGCAGCTCCTTCGTGAACTTCTCCGATTTTATGGTTTACTCCTGTATAGAACAAGATTCTTTCAGTAGTAGTTGTTTTTCCAGCATCTATATGTGCCATGATACCAATATTTCTAGTATCCTTCAAAGCAACTTTTTCTTGCCATTTAATTTTTTTCCTCCTTATATTGTAAACTTCTTTTTTTAAAAAGAAGTGTATGTAAACTGCTCTAACTTCTAAAAACTCAGAGCTTCTTGGAAAATATATTTATATATATTTACCAAGCTCTTTGGATAGTTCCTACCCTGATTATTATATTTTTTATAAATTCAATTCTGAAAAAATGAATTTTGTAAAAATATAAATATCAAATATTTTTGCATACTTAATATTTCATCAAGCAAATTTAAGATTACCATTTATAATGTGCAGAATGCTCTATTTGCTTCAGCCATTTTTATATGTATCTTCTTTTTTTCTTAATTGATCCACCTTCATTGTTAGCGGCTGCAATTAATTCTTTTTCAATTTGTTTACCATTCCGTATTCTTTTCTTTCTCTTGTGTATCTAACTAACCATCTGATTGCTAAAGTTTGTTGTCTTTCTTTTCTAACTTCAACTGGTACTTGGTAAGTAGCCCCTCCGATTCTTCTAGATCTTACTTCTAATTGAGGTCTTACGTTTTCCATTGCTCTTCTGAATACTTCGATTCCTTCTTCTTGAGTTTCCTCAGTTATTTGTTGCAATGCTGTATAAAAAATATGTTCAGCTAATGATTTTTTCCCGTCTTTCATTAATCCATTGATGAATTTAGTTACTACTTTATCGTTAAATTGAGAATCTGGTAATACATCTCTTCTTTCCGCTCTTCTTCTTCTTGACACTTAATTGTCCTCCTTACTTTTTTAAAAATTAATTACCCTTTTTTAGCTCCGTATCTTGATCTACCTTGTTTTCTGTTTACAACTCCTGCTGTATCCAATGCTCCTCTGATTATTTTATATCTAACCCCTGGCAAATCCTTTGTTCTTCCTCCTCTTAAAAGAACGATACTGTGTTCTTGTAAGTTGTGTCCGATTCCTGGAATATAAGCAGTAACTTCAATTCCATTTACTAATTTAACCCTTGCTACCTTTCTTAAGGCTGAGTTCGGTTTTTTAGGTGTAGTAGTATATACTCTTACACAAACCCCTCTTTTTTGTGGATTACCTTTCAATGCAGGTGATTTTTTTCTTTTTTTCTCAGTTGTACTTCTACCAAATCTTACTAATTGATTAATAGTAGGCATCTGTTTTCCTCCTCTCAAATTTCTTTGATTTATATATTTATTCTCGCGTTATTTTTTTCAAAACTAAAACTTTTTTTATAAAAGCTCATTTCTTCAATCTACATTTGATAAAAGCCCAATTTGACAAAGTTTTTTTATTACTTTTTTTCCTGCTTTTTTCTGCAAGTCACTTTATCAAACATAAGTGCATACCCATTTTAAGTATGTCGATTTACTCTAAAATTCACTTCAAATATATTATTTAAAAAAATATATTTTTCAAAATTTAGTTATGAGTTCTAACTCAAATATTTTTATACTAAAATAGCCCTTTTGTCAAGGGCTATAAAGATTTTTATTTAATATTTTTTTAGATTATCTAATATTTTCATATCTAATATTTTTAATTGAGTATACACTTCGTAACCTTTCAGCAAATCTCTAGCCTTTAAATCAACTAATTCTATCATAAATGCTAACTCGTAAACTTTAGCTCCTAATTTTTCCACTAGCTTAACCATTGCTTCGGCTGTTCCTCCTGTTGCTAACAGATCATCCACTATTAATATTTTTGAATTTTTTTCAAAGGCATCCTTGTGAATCTCTATGCTATTTTTTCCATATTCCAATGAATATTCCACACTTTCCACTTCTGCTGGCAATTTTCCAGGCTTTCTTGCTGGAACAAATCCAGCTCCGATATTATATGCAATTGCAGCTCCAAAAAAATAAAAACCTCTCGCATCGGCACCTACTACATAATCAATTCCTTTATTTTTTTATATCTGTCTGTAAAATCTTTTATGATAATTTCCAATCCTCTTTTATCCTTTAAAGCTGTTGTAATATCTCTAAAAGTTACTCCCTTTTCTGGAAAAATCCTTCACTGAACGCACTAATTTCTTTAATTCTTCTTTTTTTCTTCAACTGTCATTTTATTTTTTTCCTCTTTTCTGAAATTTTAATTATAATACTAGAATTTTTTTATTCATTCCATAAACTTCCTAAATAATTTTTCTACCTTTTTCGCCATTCATTAATTTTTAATAAATTCTCTTTAATATTTGGATAAACTGTCATTTTTTTGAGCTCTTCTTTTTGTTACAAATTTCAAATCAGTTAAAAACAGCTTCATCTCCTAATTTTTATAATACTGTCATTTTTTTATTGCGATGTATTCTAAAAAAATAAATTTAAAATGTGACGCTCTTTATTTGGATAAATAGTTTCTGAAAAAAATAAAAAAACTCATCAACTTCTATATCCATATTTGTTTCTTCCTTGTATTCACGGATTAATGCTTCCTTTGCAGTTTCGCCCTCAGTCATTTCCTCCACCAGGAATAAGCCAGTATTTTTTTATTATTTTTTTGTAATGTTGGATTAGTAGAATCTTGTCATTCTCAATAAGAATTCCTGCTACACGTATTCGAGGTCTAATCTCTTCCATTTTCTCTCCTTACTTCTTCCTTATCTTCCTTTTGTTCAATAATAACCGCTCTTACTCTTTCAACACGTTTATTATCCACATCCGTTACTTTCAATATAAAGTTATTTTCCTTAACTTGATCGAAAACTTCAGCAACTTTTCCCAATTTATCCTGAATATATCCAGAAATTGTATCATATTCTTCAGACACCGGGATTTCTATTTCCAATTTGTCATTTATTTCCTCAATAGGTGTGTCCCCTCTAATATCAAATATTTTTTCACGAATTTGTTGAATATTTTCCTCTTCCTGATCAAATTCATCCCTTATTTCCCCAACGATTTCCTCCAGCAAATCTTCAATTGTAACTATTCCCTGAGTTCCTCCATATTCATCAATCACTATTGCCATATGAAGCTGCTTTAACTTAAATTCTTCCAGTAATTCGACTAGCGGCTTTGTAATCGGAACAAAGTAGGCTTCCTTCATAAAATCCTTTACAGGCGGATTATTTCCTGTTTGCCTGTCATAATGAAGCAAATCCTTCATATGAACTGTTCCTACAATATTGTCAATCGTTTCGTTATAGATAGGAATACGTGTGAAGCCTTGATCTAAAATTTCATTCCATACATCTTCAATTCTGCTTTCAGCCTCCAATGCAAAAACATCTATTCTGGGAGTAAGTATTTCCTTGACGGTTGTTTCTGAAAATTCAAAAATACTGCTTATCATTTCTTCTTCGCCCTCTTCAAATACACCGCTTTCTGTTCCAGCCTTTAAAAAGGTCAAAATTTCATCTTCTGTTATTTCAAACATCTGATCCTTTACTTTTTATTTTTAAATATTCCAACAACAAATCTTGAAATATGTATAAACAGCTGAATTAACGGTCTTAAAACAATTCTCACTGTATTTAACGGTATTATTAATGTTTTAGAAACTCCCATAAATATTATTTCTAGCTACCAATCTTGGAATTAATTCTGAAAATAATAAAATAAAAAAATAATTAATACAAAAAAATGAAATTCCCAAATAAAGACCTTTTTTTCATAGATTTTTTTATTAAATAAATTCCTGTAAAAACCATTGAAGAATAAGAAATTGTCTTTACAAACAAAAAGTGTTGTAAGCAATTCATTTGGATTTTTCTAGCCAAAGTTTTTAAAAGTTCGCTTTCCTTAGTTTTTTTCCTTTTTCCTTTGAATCGCTTTTTTTAAGTGAATCTGTTTAAGTGATGACAACGCAGATTCTGCAGCTGATAAAAAAATGATGTAAAAAAACAATAGAACTAACAACAGAACAATATTCAACAAAATCCTTTTCTCTTCCAAATTTTTATCCCTTCTTTTTTTATCTTATATTTTTTTATAAAAAAATTACTCAATAATCATCAATGTTTGACCTTTTTTTATACTTTCGTTATCCTTAACAAAAAAATCTTTTTAACTTTCCCTGAAACTGTTGATTTAACTTCATTCATAAGTTTCATTGCCTCAACTATGCAAAAGCGTTTGCCCTTCTGTTACAGAATCTCCTTCCTTTACAAATGGACCTGCCGCTGGTGATGGCGAACCATAAAAAGTTCCAACCATTGGAGAAGTAATTTTTGTTCCTGAAATTTCTTCTGGAGCTGCTTGCTGTACTGGAGCAGAATCTTCCACTTCTTGAACTTCCACTTCCTGCGTAACATTTGAAGCTACTGCAGGTTGAGCTATTGAACTTCCAAAAATAACATTTCTTTCCTTTTTTTCTTAGTTAATGAAACTTCAAAATTATTATCTTCATATTTTACAGATTCAATTTTGTTTTTCATTCATACTTTCAGCTAACTCTTCAATAAATTTAATTTTTATCCTTCATTAATTTTTCTCACTTTCTTTTTTTATTTTTGATTTGTTTATTTTCTGTTTGTATGATTTTAATGTATTTTTTATTAGCATTGCAATTGTCATTGGACCAACTCCGCCAGGGACTGGGGTAATAAATGAGGCTTTTTTTGAAACTTCATCAAAATCCACATCTCCGCATATTTTCCCGTCTACCCTATTTATTCCAATATCAATTACAGCAACCCCATCTTTAACATCTGAACTTTTAACTAATTTTGGAGATCCTGCTGCAGCTATTATAATATCAGCCTTTTGAAGCTTTTCAGACAAATTTTTAGTTCTTGAATTACAAGTTTGAACTGTCGCATGCTTTTGCATTAGTAAAAGCGACATCGGCTTTCCTACAATATTACTTTGCCCAATTACAACAATATCTTTTCCCGTCAATTCAATATCATATTCTTCAAACATTTGAATTACTCCAAAGGGTGTGCAAGGCAAGAATCCTGTTTCATCTCCAATCATCATTTTCCCAATATTTGTTGTATGAAATCCATCCACATCCTTTTCTGCTGAAATTGCATTTATAACCTCCAGTTCATCAATGTGCTTTGGAAGCGGTAGTTGAACCAGGATGCCGTCTATACTGTCATCATTATTTAATTTTTTTCAATTTCCAAAAGTAAATTTTCCTCTGAAATATTTTCATCAAGTCTAATTGTTTCAGAATGAAATCCAACTTTTTCACAAGCTCTTATTTTATTTCTCACATAGATTTTAGAAGCTGGATTTTCTCCTACTATAATTACCGCAAGCCCAGCTTTTTCTGCCAGTCTTTTCCTGCAATTCACCATGTACTTCTTTGATTTCCTCCAAAGTCTTTTTCTGAAAGTGCCTTTTCCATCAATTATAGTCATAGCTCTCCTTTCAATATTCTTTTTTTATTATTTTTTTAAAAGTCTACAAAACTTGATTAATGCAATATTTTTTTAACTTTTTATTTTTTTATATTTTTCAATTAATTATTATTTATTCTCCAAAAATTCAATTCCTGCAATTTTGCTGAAATATCCATATCCACAACTTTTTACATTTTCACCCTAGTTCCAATTTATAAGTTGTCATATTGAGTATCGCAGAAATTCCATTTTTTTACAAGTCCTTCCGCTGCAATTTGTGCCTGTTCCTTTACAACTGCCAAAATTGCCATATCAATTTTCGTATTAGAATCATTTTTTTCATATTTTTTTATAAATTCTCCTACATTTCTAATATCTTGAACAATTAAATCATTTGCAGCTATTTTTCCCAATTTTATTAATATCCTTGTCAAATATTCCAACAATTTTAAATCCTTCACCTAGAACATCTAAATTTGATGAAAGCATTTCTCCCATTTTACCGTGCCCTACAATTATAACATTGTTAATTTTGTCAATTCCAAGAATTTCTGTAATAATTTCTATCAATTTATCAACATCATAACCTTTTTCCACGCACACAAACTCACCAAATGTCGATAAATCCTTACGCACTTGAGCAGAAGTGGTATTCATAATTTTAGCAAGTTCAATTGAATTTATTTCATTATCCTGTTTTTCTCGCTTCCTTTAGAATAGATAAATATTCTGTCAATCTTTGTACAACTCTTTCTGAAATTTCCAATTTTTTTAACTTCATATTTCCTCCTATGAAAATTAGAAAATTATCCACTTAAAAAAATTATAATAAAACATTCAAAAAAATAGATTAGCTATAAATATAGCCTAACTTTCTACCCGCATTTTAAGATAGATGCTATAATAACTTTTTCTCCAGCTGACATTTTACGTCCATTAATAATATCGGCTCCCCTTTGAAGTTTTTTCCCTTCAAATTTTGCCTCCAAAATCAATAGCCCACCATTTGCAACTTTCACAACAGGCCCTTTTTTTATTAATAATCTCAACAACTGTCCCATTTTCTATTTCATTTCCATTTTCATCCTCATACTTTTTTTATCAATTTTTTTCACTTTTTGTAAATTTTTTTATATTTTTCACCTTTTTTTCATTAAAAGTATATGCCGCTGAAATGGATTCAATCCACGTATCTGATTATATATGACTTCCTTTGTATTATTCCAGTCAATTTTAGCCTGCTCCTTCGTAATCGGCTTCACTAAAGTAGCCTTGCTGTCATCCTGCTTTTCCGCCTGAACTTCCCCATTTTCAATCAATTTCAAAGCCTTAGTAAGCCCATTTGCTCCCAATTCCTTCAATTTATCATGCAAAGTTCCAAGAGTGTCATCTTCTGTAATTTCACAATATTCCCTCAAAATCACATCTCCAGAGTCAAGCCCTTCTTCAATATACATTATGCTCACTCCAGTTTCGGCATCGCCATTTAAAATAGCAGAATGAATAGGCGAAGCTCCCCGATATTTTGGCAAAAGTGAAGAATGAACATTTATTATCCCATATTTGGGAATATCAATAATTTCTTTTGGTAAAATTTTCCCATAAGCCACAACCACAATCAAATCAGGATTTATTTCCTTAATTTTATTAATAACTTCTTCATCCTTCATTTTTCTAGGCTGAATAATTTCCACATTATTATCAATTCCAAACTGCTTTACAGGAGAAAATATTATTTTATTTCCTCTAGCATTTCTTTTTGTCCTCTTTTTGTAAAAATAAGCTGTAAATCAGTATTTTTTTAAATACAACTTCAAACTTGGTATTGCAAATTCAGGTGTTCCCATAAATATTGTTTTCATTTAATTTCCCCACTTTCCTGACTTTTTTCCAAACACGTTTATTTTATTTAAATAAAAATAATATTCTAATCCAAGTCCCTGTAAATTCTACCCTTAGCAAAATCCTTCTTCAAAACATCCAGTTTTTTAGCAACAAGCCTTTTATTCAAAATTGAAAGCCTGTCTGTAAACAAAATCCCTTCAATATGGTCAAATTCATGCTGAAATGCCCTAGCCCACATTTCTTCCAATTCTTCAACAACTTCTTCCCCATTTTCATTCAAATATTTTACTTTGATTTTTGCAGGACGATTAACCCTTTTATAAACCCCAGGAATACTCAAGCATCCTTCCTCCATATCTGCAATTTCCTCAGAAAACTCCAAAATTTCAGGATTAACAACTTTTTTCAAAATCCCGTCGTGCTCAAGCACAAAAAACCTTTTGGCAATATCCACTTGATTCGCTGCAAGTCCCACTCCATTAGCCTTTCTCATAAGAGCAACCATTTCATCCAAAGTTTCTCTTACATTATCATCAACTTCATCAACTTTTTCCGCTTTTTCTCGTAAAGTTGGGTGTCCGTATAAAACTATTTTCATTTTTATTTTTTCTCTCCTTATTAAACTCGTTATCATACATTTATTTTATCATATTATTTGATAAATTTTAATACAAAACATCAATTAATTTTTTTATTTTTATTCCTCAATTTTTCTTAAATCCCAATTTAGTTTCTGACACTAGCACCGAAAAAGAACCAATCCTGCTCCAACTGCCACTCTAAGTGACAATCTCTCGCTCAATATAAAAAAATGCAAAAAGTGGAGCAAATAACGATTCTGTAGACATTAAAATTGAAGCTCTGGTAGAAGTCGTGTATTTTTGGCAAAATGTCTGCAACACTGTCGGTATCGCCGTTGAAAAAATTGTCAAATAAATTATCGAAACTAGCATCATTCCATCAGGCTTTTGAATTTTGCTCATATCTGAAAAAGTAAAAAAGTTTGCTACAAATAATATTCCCGCCACAAACATCTGCATAACGACCAATTTTAACGGCTCAACCTTTTTACTAAAATATCCATTTGTCGCAATCTGCCCCGCAAAAAACACCGCACTTATAATTGTCAAAATATCACCAAAATTAAGGTTTGCAAGATTCATCTTCCTGTCAAAACTAATTACAGCAACTCCTAGTACGCAAATAACTGAAGCCAGAAATGCAAAAACATCGGGACGCTTTTTATGCAGCAGCCAAAAAATATAAGGCACAATTATAACATTAATCGAAGTAAAAAAAGCATTTTTACTGGCAGTCGTAAGCATTGCCCCATAAGTTTGAAAGGCATATCCAAAAAACTGAAAAATTCCAACTATCAATCCAGCAAAAATATCATGTTTTGTAAATTTACCAATTTTTCTAAAGAAAATCCCGTAAAGAATAAGCCCTCCTACAAGAAATCTAATCGCCGATAAATAAAATGGATCAATTCCAGTATTTAACCCAATTTTTACAAATACAAATCCAAGTCCCCAAAATATCCCCACAAAAAGCAGCCCAAAAATCTGCCAAATACTGTTTCACAAAAATTTCTCCTTACCATATTTCAAATTAATCTTCTAAATTATTGAAAAAAACTTTTTATAAATATCCATTTTTCAAAAAAATTCGTTTTCTATTTTTCCCATCATTTTTTTCCAAATATTCCACCACAAAATCATGTACAAAGTTTAATTTCCTTCACATTTTTTTACAATATCCGTAAAAAGCATATCAGACACTCCACTTTGCCTTGTTCCTAAAATTTCCCCAGAATTACGTAATTTCAAATCTTCTTCAGCAATTTTTGAAATCCATCTGTCGTTTCTTCCATAACTTCCAGCCTTTTTGCCGAAATTTCATTTGTTGTTTCAGATTCCAAAAAGCAGTAGGGACTGGTATTTCCCACGTCCAACTCTTCCACGCAGCTGATGAAGCGAGGAAAGTCCAAATCTTTGAGCATCACGGATTACCATAATCGAAGCATTTGGCACATTTACTCCAACTTCGATTACTGTTGTGGAAACTAGAATGTCAAGTTTGTGATTTTTTTAAACTGTTCCATAACCTTTCTGCTTTTTCCTTGTAGTTTTGCCGTCCGTGCATAAGCCCAATTTTTTTCTATTTGGAAAAAAATTGAAATATATTCCTCATAAGTTTCCTGTGCCGATTTTTACATTCAAAGTTTCACTTTCTTCAATTAACGGCGACACTATATAAACTTGCCGTCCATCCTTCATTTTTCTTTTTCCATAAAATTATACATTTTTTTGCCTGTCAATTTCATTTTTGTATCCACTTTGTCTTAATCGGACTTCTTCCAGCAGGCAGCTCGTCAATGATCGAAACATCCAAATCTCCGTAAATTGTAAGTGCAAGCGAACGTGGGATTGGAGTGGCACTCATAACAATTAAATTGGCAAGATTTCCCTTATCACGTAAAAGTTTTTCGCTGTGTTACTCCCAAACCTGTGCTGTTCATCAATTACAATTAGCCCTAAATTTTTTTGAAAAATTACATTGTCCTCAATTAAAGGAATGTGTCCCGATTACAATATCAACAAGTCCTTCTTTTATCTCATTTAGCAGTTTTTTTCCTTTTTCTTTCCTTTCACACTCCCAGTTAAGAGTTCCACTCGTATGTCAAGATTCATAAATTCATCTACAATTCCCAGATAATGCTGCATTGCAAGAATTTCTGTAGGCGCCATAATTACACCTTGATAATTGTTTTCAACCATATAAAGAAGCATTATAAATGAAACAATCGTCTTTCCAGAACCAACATCCCCCTGAATCAGCCTATTTACAATCTTTCCAGCCTTTAATTCAGAATAAATCTCCTTTATTACACGCTTCTGTGCTTTTGTCAAATCATAATCCAGACCCTTTATAAATTTGCTCACAAGACTTTTGTTGTCCTCAAGTTTATAAATATTCTTATTTGCCTTGTCAACACTAAAACGATTTTGCAAAATTCCCATTTCCAGAAGCAAAATTTCCTCAAGCATAAATCTTTTCCGTGCCTTGCTCTGCTTTTCCTCGTTTTCTGGAAAATGAATATTCAAAACCGCTTCTTTTCTTCCAAGCAATTTTTCCTTCTGTAAAAACTCCTTTGGCAAATTTTCCTGCAGCAAATATCCATAATCCATAAGTGCATTTTCCATAACTTTTCTGATTGCCTGCTGTCTAAGTGATTCTGTAGACGGATAAATTGGCAATATCTGCTTTTGTTCCTGCATATCAAAACTAGCCTGCTTGATTTTTTTATATTCAGGATTTATAAGCTGAAATTTCATAGTTTTTCTCACTTTTCCGTAAACAGTAATTTCATCCCCAATATGAATTCCATTTTTCACAAACCTGTTATTAAACCACACAAGCTCAATCATTCCACTATCATCACTCAAAACAGCCCGAAACATAGTCCTTCCAGATTTTATATACTGATTAGCCACATTTACAACTGTTCCCTGCAAAATCACAAATTCATCTGCCAAAATATCACCGATTTTCTTATGATTATTTCTATTTTCATAAGCTCTTGGGAAAAAATAAAGCAGATCATAAAGTGTAGAAACTCCCAATTTTTTTAAATTTTTGGAATATTTGTTTTTGTAACACCTTTTATTTTTTACATTTTCCAAATTTTCATAAAAGCAAGTTATATGTTTTTCATAGTCATTTCCGCCTTATTTATATTACTTTTGAAATTAAATCTGTATGTATAAATCAAATTGATTTTACTATAATAATACCATAATTTATTTAAATTTTTCTATATTTTTATAAAAAAATAGAATAATATTTTTTTCATAACTAATCTTATATTTTTATTAAGTGTGTTAGAACACTCGTGGCTTTTAGCCATGAGATGAATACACCAACATTGAAAATGTTGCTTTAAAAATTTGCAATATTACTAATTTTAGAGTATAATATATTTAGGTTTTAAAATATAATATACAAATAAAAAGTAGCAGTGTAGACATAATGTCTTATCTAGTAGCGGCTATTGTGGACTAGCCAAAAAGAATAAGGATTTTTAAAATCAAACTTCTTAGAAGATAACTTACTTTTTTCAGTTGTCTTATGAAGCTCTTGACTTTTTAGTCGTGAGTAGTTCACATTCAAACAAATAATTATTTATAATTTAGTAAAAATAAAAAAACAAAACTGCCTCAATATTCTGAAGCAGTTTAATTTTTTTATCTTCATAAATTTTATTATTTAACAAAAAGATAGCAAGAAGTCTCCAACTTCCACAAGTGGTAGATGAATTGCTTTTTTTATTGAAAAAAAGGATACATCCATGATATAATTTTTTTGTATAAAAATATCGAAGAGAAGTTATAAATAATAAAAATCTCTAAAGAAATAATTAAAAATAATATTCAAAATCAAAAGGAGGTGTAATTTCATGAAATATAATTTAGCATTCAAATACAGAATTTATCCAAATAAAGAGCAAGAATTATTGATAAACAAGACTTTTTGGATGTGTTCGTTTTTGTTTACAATACGATTTTGTATATTGCTAATAAAATTTATGAAGAAACTGGAAAAAAATAAAATAATTACACCTGCTAGTTTGAAAAGTGAAAAATCAATTTTTGAAAGAAGTGGACAGTTTGGCACTTTCAAATGCTCAATTGAATGTAAAACGATCGTTTACGAATTTTTTTCAGAAGAGGGCAAAATTTCCAAGGTTCAAATCTAAAAAGACTGGTGTTAAAAAGTTACACGACAAATTGTGTGAATAATTCGATAAGAATTGAAGAAAACAAATATTTGGTTTTGCCGAAATTGAAAAGAGTAAAATTGAAATACCATAGAGAAATACCAAAGAATTATAGAATAAAGTCGTTAACATTGACAAACAGCAATGGAAATTATTATGTTTCTGTTTTGACGGAATTTGAAAAAGAAATTCAAAAAAAGTAGTTAGTAATAATGATAAAGTAATTGGGCTTGATTTTTTTCAATGTCTGAATTATTTATCAGTTCTGAAAACCAAAGGGCTGATTATCCAAAAATACTTTAGGATGTTGGAAGAAGAATTGAAAAAAATTACAGAAATCATTATCGAGAAAAAGTGAAATTTTCTAAAAATTGGTATAAGCAAAAAGCAAAAAAATATCAAAATTGCATGAGTATATTAAAAAAATTGCCGAAGAGATTTTTTTACATAAATTATCGAAAAAAATTGTCTGAAGAATATAATGCTGTGGTTGTTGAGAATTTGAATATGAAAGGGATGAGCCAGGCATTAAATTTTGGGAAAAGTGTAGGAGATAATGGATGGGGAATGTTTTTGAGGATGCTTGAGTATAAACTGATGTTTTTAGGAAAGCAATTTTTGAAGATAGATAAGTGGTTTCCATCGTCGAAAACTTGCAGTAAATGTAGAAATATTAAAGAGGAGCTGAAATTATCAGAAAGAAGTTATAAATGTGAGTGCTGTGGAATTGAGATTGATAGAGATTACAATGCGGCACTGAATATAAAAAACATTGGGAAATTGATGTTGGAATATTAGGAAAATAAAAAAAACAGGGTAGGAACTACCCGAAGAGCTTGGTAAATATATTTGGCTAGCAAAAGCAGGTACTTCCCAAAAAGCTCCCGCTTTTAGAAGCGGGAGTAGTTCACTCATTCTATTTATTTTCAATAATCACTGTTTTAGGATCAACTTTATTCCCATAAACAGGCTCAAGAGTTGCTTTATACGCTTTTTCAAAGAATCCTTCCTTAGTAAGAGCATCTATTTCAGTATTTAGCCAGTCTAGCAGTTCCTTGTTTCCTTTTCTTACAGCTGGAGCAATATAGTCCTGCTCTCCTAGCTGTTTAATATCTACAACAAATCCTGGATTTTCTGTTGCCCATGCAAATACAAGAGTATTGTCATGTGCAAGTGCTGCTCCCCTTTTATCTAACAATGCGTTAAATGTCTCTGTGTTTTGGTCATATTTCAACAATTCTATATCTGGATAATTTTTAGTGAAGTAAATCTCTGCTGTTGTTCCTTTGTTCACTATCAATTTTTTACCTTTCAGCTCCTTCACATCTTTTATTGGAGCACCTTCTGGTGAAACAATTCCTAGCGACACTTTCATATAAGGTTTTGCAAAATCAACTTTTTGTTTTCTTTCGTCTGTTACTGTAAAGTTTGCTAGAATAATGTCAACTTTATTTGATAATAAATATTCCACTCTATTTGCAGCTTCTAATGTGATAAATTCTATTTTTATTTTCGTCGCCTAATAAATCTTTAGCAAGTCTTTTTGCCAAATAAACATCATAACCTTGATTTTTTTCCCATTTTCATCCACAAATCAAATGGCGGCTTATCTCCAAATACTCCTATTCTAATTTTTTTCCTGCTTTTTTTATTGCCTCAATTGATCCTGGTTCAGGACTTCCCTTTCCACCTTTTTCCACAGCTTATTGCAAATACTCCTAAAACTAAGATTGCAATAATTTTTACAAAGCCTTTTCAAAAATTTTTTTCATAATTACCTCCAAGTTTATTTATATTTTTTTGTTTTTTTACAAACACAATTCATATCAATTAAATCAACAAAGCTGATTCCATCTTATCTTTCTTTTCAAAATTAAATATATTTAAGAATTTCTTAGCCCTTTCAGTTTTTGGATTTCTAAAAAAATTCCAGCGGATAATTTGTTTCAACGATTTCTCCAGAATCCATAAACACTATTCTATCCGCAACCGCTTTAGCAAATTCCATTTCATGAGTAACGATTATCATTGTCATTCCTTCCTTTGCCAATTCCAGCATTACATCCAGCACTTCCCTTACCATTTCAGGATCAAGTGCCGCTGTAACTTCATCAAACAGCATTATCTCTGGATTCATACATAGTGATCTTATAATTGCTATTCTTTGTTTTTGTCCCCCTGACAGTTCTCTTGGATATGAGTTCTTTTTATCTAGAAGCCCTACTCTTTCCAGCAGTTTTTCTGCTTGCTCCGTAACTTCTTTTTTATCTCTCTTCTGTACTTTAAGCGGTCCTAACAGAAGATTTTGTATAACTGTCATATGGTCAAATAATTCGTAACTTTGAAATACCATTCCTATTCTCTGACGTATTAAGTGCCATTTTGTCTTATCTTTATTAATCACATTTCCTTGTAATTTTATTTCTCCAGACTGAATTTCTTCAAGTCCGTTTACACATCTTAAAAGTGTACTTTTTCCCACATCCAGAAGGCCCTAGTATTACTACAACCTCGCTTTTTATTTACTGAAAGTGAAACTCCTTTTAGTGCGGGTACGCCTTTTTTATATTCTTTTTTTATATCAGAAAGTTCCAATAAAACTTCCGAATCTGCCATTTTGCTTACCTCCATTTCCTTTATTTTTTAAACAGCCCATTTTTTCTCCATTTTCTTTGATAATAATGTAATTGGATAACAAATTATGAAGTATAGAAAAAATATGAACAGATACACCCAGAATGGCGCCATTGGATTTTTCCTGCTTGAAAATTCTATAATTTGCCGTCCTATTTTTAGAACTTCTGCAACTTCTATAAAAATCGCAAGTGAAGTTGTCTTAATCATTCTTGTTATAAGATTTACCGCTGCAGGTGCAATTCTTCTTACTGCCTGCGGAAGCAGCACATATCTATAAACCTGACTTGTATCAAGCCCCAGAGCCTTTGCACTTTCCCCTTGAATTTTTGGAAGAGAAATAATTGCTCCCCTCACAATATCCATCATTTCAGCTGTTCCCCAAATCACAAACACTATTATTGTCGTAGTCTCTGAATCAATATGCAAATCAAAGCCTTTCGCAATTCCAAAATAAATTATGAACAGCCACACAAGCAAGGGAATGATTCTCATACTTTCCAGATAAAACTTCAATATTCCATAAACAATCTTATTTTTTGAAGTCATAACTATTCCTAGAATTAATCCAAGCAATATTGAAAATACTATGGAAACAAGAGCAATTTGTCCTGTTACAATAAGTCCACCCATAAGTCTTTGTAAATTGACTCCTTTAAAAATAACATCAATTCCCGACAGTTGCATATCTTATTCTCCTTTCAATTACTGTTAAAACAAACGAAACTGGTAAAATAATAATCAAATATGCTGCAACAAGCATAAACAGACTTTCATTCGTTTTATAATAAAGCCCTATCAAATCCCGTGTCAGGTACATCAGTTCCATTAAAGCCAAAATCCCTATTACTGAAGTTTCCTTTAAAAGAAATATTATATTTGCCGCTATCGCTGGAAAGGAAACTGTAAATGCCTGTGGCAGTATCACATTAGTTATAAGCTGTGATTCTGTAAGCCCGATGCTTAGTCCAGATTCCCGCTGCCCTTTTGAAACTGACTCCAGTCCGCTCCGAAATGCCTCACACATATAACTTCCGCCAAGGAAAGATAATCCAATCACAGCACAGACATACGAATTAAATGTAATCCCAATTTTTTTGGAAGCCCAAAATACAGAAAGAACAGCTGTATTACAAGTGGCGTATTTCTCGAAAGTTCAATATAAATTCCCACAATCTGCCTAACCACTGGAACTCTATAATAAAGTACCAATGCACAAGCTATCCCAATCAATATTGAAAATATAATTCCAAAAATTCCTATAAACACAGTCAATTTCATTGCTTCTAAATATTTAGGAATATTTTTCTACTATAAAATTAAAGTCCATTTTGTTTTTTTCCTTTCTAAAAAAATATTATTGTATATTTTACTTTTTTACCTTTTATATTTGTATACAAAAATATTATACTATAAAAAAATTTATTTGTAAAGAATTATTTTTGTATATACATATAAAATTTTTTTAACTCCTTCATATTTCAATAAAAAAATCACAGCTAAATTAATAACTGTGATTTCCCAGTAAAAATATTTTTATTTATCCCAATATATATCCTTTAAATAAAAGTCCAACAGCAATTCCTAAAATACTTCCCCAAAATACTTCAATTGGAGTGTGTCCCAGAAGCTCCTTAAATTTTTCATTAATAATTTCTATACCATCGTTATGTTCAATGGCATCCACCAGCCTATTTATAGCTCTTGCATGCTTTCCTGCCTGCTGTCTTACTCCTGTCGCATCATATAGCACAATCCCGGCAAACACCATTGCAATCGCAAATTCAACTGACCTGAATCCCTTTAGCAAAAATACACCTGTTACAAGGGAAACTACTGTCGAAGCATGGGAACTTGGCATTCCGCCAGTCTGGATAAGCCTTGCCCATTGAGGCTTTTGACCCTTGAATAAAGGGAAAAAAACTTTGTAAAACTGTGCCGAAAAACATGAAATTACCGCAACATCAAGTAATCTATTTCCAAACAGTATTCCTCCACTCATTTATTTTTCCTCTCTATTTTCTTCCTATTTTTTAGCTTTACTTTTTCTAAACTTGTCAAATTCAGGAGTAATTTTTTTGCATCCTTTTTTTATGTTTAGGCTTGAAAAAAATCAATATATTCCCTATTTTATCAACAAATATTGATTTTTGTACCTCTAGCGATCTCATCTCCCATTTCCCTGTCAAATTTAACTGAGGAATTTTTGCAATATTTTTTTACTTTTATCAATTCTCTTTTTTTCACAACTTCTGCAATGGAATTTATCACATTTTCATCAATTCCATCCTTCCCAATTCTCACAATCGGATCTAAATTATGTGCCAATTTTCTTAAAAAAGCTCTCTCCTTACTTGAAAGCTGTATCATTCTAAACCTCCATTATAATTGGTAAAATTATAGGCTCTCTATCTGTTTCCTTATTAAGGAATTCTCCAACTTTTGCCCTTATTTTTTGCTTAATTTTTCCAATTTCCTTTATTCCTTCATTTTCCATATTAATAAGTTCTGTTCTAACAAGTTTCTTTGTTTCAGAAAGCAAGCTTTCCGCATCCTTATTATACACAAATCCACGTGTTACAAGCTCTACTTGCCTATTAAATTTTCCGTTTCTATATTGAGAAATTGTAATAATTACAATTCCATCATCTGCCAGATTTTGTCTATCCTTCAGTACAGCATTTCCAACATCGCCAATTCCAAATCCATCAATAAATGTAGCCCCGCTCGGCACTCTTCCAACAGATCTGAAACTATTTTTAGACAATTCCAATTTTTCTCCATTTTCTGTCAAAATAACATTTTTTTCAGGTATTCCAACTGCCATTGCCAATTCCTTATGTTTTTTAATCATTGCATATTCCCCATGCACAGGCAGAAAATATTTAGGTTTTACAAGATTTATCATCAATTTTTGTTCTTCCTGGCAGCCATGTCCTGATACGTGTATTCCGATTCCCTTTTCAAAAACAACATTTGCATCCCGTTTCATAAGCTGATTTATATTTTTGGTAGCAGCCTTTTCGTTTCCAGGAATAGGTGTTGCAGAAATTACAACTGTGTCTCCTTCTCTTAATGAAATATGCTTATGTGTCCCGTTTGCAATTCTGGAAAGCGCCGCAAGCGGTTCTCCCTGTGTTCCAGTACATAATATAAGCACCTTATTCGCTGGATAAGTTTCAACTTTGTCAATATCAATCATTGTATCTCTTGGTATTTTTAAATATCCAAGATTTGAACATATTTCAAAGATTTTTACCATGCTTCTTCCGTCAATTGCAATTTTTCTTCCATGTTTTGTCGCAATATTTACAATTTGCTGCAATCTGTGAACGTGTGAAGCAAAAGCTGCCAAAATTATTCTTCCCTTAGCCTTTGCAAATTCATCCTTCAAACTTTCTCCAACTGTTCTTTCAGATGGCGTAAATCCTGGTATTTGCGCATTTGTACTATCTGAAAGCAAAAGATCCACGCCTTCTTCTCCCAGCTGAGCCAATCTTCCAAAGTCAAATCCTTCCCCATCGACAGGAGTCAAATCAACTTTAAAATCTCCAGAATGTAAAATAGTTGCCGCAGGAGTCTTAATGCAAATTGCATAACAGTCTGCAATACTGTGAGTTACACTTACAAACTCAACTGTAAAAATATTTTTGAAACTTTTTAAAATAGTTCTTCCGCTAATAACCTTTTCCTTTGGTAATTTTGCATCTTTTTTTTCAAATTTTGCCCTTGCAAGCGCAAGCGTCAATCTTCCACCGTACATTGGTATATTTTCTGTTCCCAACTTTTGGTAAAAATAAGGAATTGCTCCTATATGGTCTTCATGTCCGTGCGTCAATAAAAGCCCCTTTATTTTATGACGGTTTGATTCCAGATATGAAAAATCAGGAATTATAACGTCTATCCCCAGATGCTCATCTTCTGGAAAACTTAGCCCCGCATCCACCACGATAATTTCATCCTTATATTGAAAAGCTGTCATATTTTTTCCAACTTCTTCAAGACCTCCAAGCGGAATTACATACATTTTTTCCTCTTTTCCATCCACTTTTCTGTCTATATGTCTATTCCTGTCATTTACTCTTGGAATATAACGTATTTCGTTTTTTCATCTAAATGTCTTCGATTCGTATTTTTTTCCTTCTAAATCTTTTTCATTCCAGATTTTATTTTTATTAATATCTTCCTTCTTGGAAAAAAATTTCTTTTTAAGATTTGATTCCCGAATTCACCTTTTTTTCCTTTTCTGACATTTAGCAAACACCTCCTTTATTTTTAATTTTTTTACATTGCTATTATTTTTTTAAATTCTTATTTTTTTCATCTTGCTTTTTCTTTTTCTTCTTCCTGTTTCTTCTTCTCAGCATCCTGCTTTTTTTCAAAACATATTTATCTCTATATTTGTATATAAATTTCTGTGCCATAGATCCTGAAGCTACTCCTCCATATCCTCCACCTTCTACAATTGACACAAAAAAACAATCTGAGGATTATCAGACGGAAAAATATCCCGCAATCCAAGAGTGGTTATCACCAAATCCTGAATTTTGCGCAGTCCCTGTTTTTGCTGAAACTGGATAATTTGGTATATATAAAACTTTAGCTGTCCCACCTGGACCACTTACCGGCAATCTCAAGGCATTTTGTAACAGTTTCAAATTCTTTGCACTTACGTTCAATTTTTTTATTACTACAGGCTTATTATTTTCAACTTTTCCTGAATATGTCACAAATCTGTCAACAACTGTAGGTCTTAATTTAACACCGTTATTAGCTATAGTTTGATAAACTGAGGCAATTTGAATTGGAGTTGCCAAAACATATCCTTGTCCAATTGACATATTTATCAAATCTCCAGGCAGCCATCTCTGATCCTGTTTCTTTTTAAATCTCTTCTTCTTCCATTCAGGACTTGGCAATGTCCCTGATAATTCTCCAGGAATATCAATTCCTGTCTTAGATCCAATTCCAAATTCCTTTGCATATTTTACAATATTGTTAATTCCAGCTTTTTGTGAAAATACATAGTAATAGGTATTTACAGATTGCTCTATAGATTTTGCAAAATTAGTAATTCCATGTCCAGATTTATGCGAATCCCTAAATATCAATTTCCCATATCTATACTGTCCTGTTGAATTTACAGTCGCATAAGGAGAAATCCCAGATTCCAATATTCCCATTCCTATTACTGCTTTAAAAGTCGATCCTGGCGGATAAAGTCCTGCAATTCCTTTATTTACAAGTGGCTTTGCCTTTGAATTTACCAATTCAGTCCATTGGTTATCGGGTATTCTTGAACTTAACAAATTCAAACTAATTTCAGGATTACTTACAAATGTAATTATTTTCCCTGTTTTAGCTTCCATCGCAATAAATATTCCACTTTTACCTGCAAAAGCATCTGTCATATATTTTTGCAATTCCATATCAATTGATAAATAAACATTTTTTCCTGCAACACTTTCAGTTGTTTCCATTTGCCTTATAACATTTCCTTTAGCATCAACTTCAACATTTTCCCTACCGTCTTGACCTTTCATTTCCTTGTCATAAGAACGTTCAACACCTTTTTTACCAATCAGGTCACTATTTCTATAGCCATCCTTTTCCAGATCTTTAAATTCCTTTTCACTAATAGGCTTTACATATCCAATAACATGTGAGGCAAGCGCATCTTCAGGATAAAATCGCTTATTATACTCCACAATATCAATTCTATCATTATTAATTTTTTCAATTGCCCTTAATGCCACCTGCTTATCTAAATCTTCAATAACAAGTATCTTCTTATCAGTTCCCATTCTTTGCTGTTTATAAAATCTATCTATAAGATAGTCAACCTGAAATCCTGTAAGCTGGCTTATAGTATTTATATCGCCCATTGTTTCCTTAATCCGTTTTGCCACAGCCTTACGCTCGTTAGCAAGCCTAGCATCCATCTGCTCTGGTGTCATTCCCTTAACTTCCTTTAAAAGTTTCAAATCATTTGAATCTAACATATATGTATGCATATGAACCAGCTGATATCCTGTTGTATTTTTAGCAAGCAATTTACCTTCCCTGTCATAAATTTCTCCACGTGTAGCCTTTATTATATTTGTTCTAATCCTATTTTGCAACGCCTGTTCCGCATACTGTGAAGCTTCTAATATCTGCAATGTAAACAGACGTGCGATTAATATTAGAAAAACAGCTCCAACAAGAATAAGAAAGGCAATAAATCGTACATTTTTCTCTTCTTTATCTAATTCTCTCATAATTTCCCTCTTTATAACTGTTATCTATTCTGTTTCCTCGTTTCCTTCATTCACGCCATTATAAAAATCATCCAGTCTGTAATAATCTCTGGCATCTTTACTAAACACACTTATAACCAGATCCCCAGCGTCAATAAGAACCCAGTTAGCCTCTTCAAGCCCTTCCACATTTTTCACATTTTCAAGACTTTTCTTTATATCAGTCGCTATCGCTTCAATATTTCTAGAAGAACTTCCGGTACACAATATTGAATAATCAAAAAACGGAGATTTCCCTCTCATATCATACACCTTTATATCCTGTGCCTTCTTATCCTCCATAATATCAATTATTTCCTGAACTTCCTTTTCATAATTGTTATTTAATTCACTCATTCCCTAAACTTCCTTTCTTTTTTTATATTTTTTTATTTATCAAATTATTCTTACTTTAATTTCTATTCAAAAAAATCAATACAATTTAAGTTTAACTATAATAACCAATTTAACTAAAACAAATATCAATTAAAAATTTAGTCAAAAAAAGAAAATAGGCATCAAATAAAAAATTATTAATAATTAACTTAAAATATTTAATAACTGTACAAAAATCCTTGTATAAGTTATTTATCACTACTATGGTATATTATATTATATATTCAGCTAATTTTTCAATTTATTTCTTAATTTTAGTAAAATAAAAAGCTATATATAAAAATTAGCAATAATGCCACAAACAACAATTGCCGCAGTTTCTGCCCGTAAAATCCTTTTTTTCCCAAACTAATTTCTATTGCCTTATTATTTTTTTCAGAAAATCAACTTCATCCGCTGTAATTCCACCTTCAGGCCCAATTATATACAAAAATATTCTTATCTTCTTTTTTTATTATTTCTGACAAAGATTTTGATTCACCACTATTTTTCATAGGCAAAAAAATTATTTTATCATATTTTTTTGATAATCAATTTCGAAAGTTTCTTTACAGGTGAAATTTCAGTAAATTTCACTCCTCTGCATTGTTTCAGCGTTTCCCTTGCAATGACATCCCATTTTTCCTTTTTTTCATTAATTTTTACAACAACTCGCTCAGTTTTTTTAAAGGAATTATCCTGTTTACACCAATTTCCGTTAATTTCTGTATTGCTAAATTCATTTTGTCATTTTTCAAAATCCCCATCGCAATATCAATATTTATACTCAAAGAATAACTGTCTTCTTTTTTTCCAATATTTTTTTACAGCTATTTCCTTTTTTTGAAATTTCAGCAATTTTTGTAAAATATTCATATTCCCCGTCAATTACCCGCAATTCATCACCTATATTTAAACGATATACATTTTTGAACGTGATTACAGTCTGATCTGTCTTTTATCAAAAATTTTTTTCCATTATTTTCATCAATATTTTCTTTTTTTCCGCTATTACTGTCAACAACAGTTTTTTCACCTCATTTTTTTCATTTAATACTATCTCCAAGTTAAATAACAGATTTACCCTGAACCTCCCACGACTAAAGTCGCAGGGTTCTAAAATTTTTTAAAAACATTTAAAAATTTTTCTAAGAAGTTTGATAGCTTTTACACTACCCTTATTCTTTTTAGGTGTGTTCAGTTCACCTCTATTATATAGGATACTTAAATCCACAACTTTACTTTTTTTCTTAATATATTTAATGCTCCATTACAATCCGCATTTATGAGTTTACCTGTGCTTGTTTGATATAGTCCTCTTTTTTTATTCTTTTTTTCCACTGAATATATTTTTTTGTGAATTTTTCTTTATCATATATTGGAATTTCATCTCCATCAAAGAAACTTGCTTTCGATGTATAACTTTCTTCTTGCAGTTTAAATTCTATTCCATATAGTTTACATAGATATATTAATTTATCTCTTAATTTTTCCATATGGTATATTTACAAAGTTTTTGATTATTTATACTTCCTATATTTGAATTTCTTTGAAAATCTTCATTATATCCTAGAACTAGTTTTTCCTATATCATTATTAAGACAATAATTTACAATTATTCTTGCTGCTTTTTGAAAGGTAATCATTTATACGATTATTTCTCTTTCTGGCTATTCTCTTTTGTCTTAATGTTGTGCGCTCAATCTTTTGCTTATCTTTTTATACTTTGTAATTTTTGCATTTATCTTATTATAGTATTGATTTATTGATTTTAATTTTTCTACCATCTATTATGAATGATGCTCCATTATTAGTTACACAAGTACAAAGATTATCTATACCTAAATCAATCCCTAGTGCATTGTTTTTCATTTAATTCCCTTTGAACTTCTTTTTACTTCGTAAGTATATTGAATTTCAAAGTACCTAGAATGTTGTTTTGGTATTATTCTTACCTCTTTTTATTTTCTTGTCTTTTTAATACTGGTGGTAGTTTTATTGCGATTTCCTATGTGTCTTTCTAAATGAATTTGAATAAGGAACTATCAGCATATCATCTTTTAATCTTACAAAACCTATAACAAGAGTTGTAAAACCATCTTTATCAAGATAATTAGGTAATTTTATTTTACCATTATATTGACCATTCTTAGCAAGTTTTAAAAAGTGCAAAGAACGATTTAAAACTTTCATCTACTTCTTTTTAAAATTTGTTGAGCCATATTAGAATTTAATTTCTTGTAATTCTCACTATTTTTTTAAGCATTTTATAGTTTTCATTATAACTTAAATACTTTTTTTATTTTTTTAAAAATAGTATTGTCTAACATTGTATATAGCCTGATTCTTTAAATTCTTAGCTATATGACATAAATATTTTAAATTTCTAAACTCTTTTTTTACTAAGATGTTTTTACTTGTTGTTTTAATGTTAAATACATATATAATCACCTCCTTTTCATCAGAGATATTATACCATGTATTCTACATTTTATCTGTCAAAAAAGTAATATTTTTTATTTATTTTTAAAGTTTTTAAAACCCCACAACAGTGGGAAGCGTCGTTCACATAAGTTCGCTACTACTTATGCAGTTCCCTTATGAACTTCTTGTTATCTCTAACAAGCACAGACTATATCTTATCCATATCCTATTTCAAGGACTTAGGCGAAACCACTTCCAATACCAATCACTTGTATTGTACTCCCCTCACGAGGGATAGTCGTTGAACTTTCCTTTTCAGGCTTAGCTGCTGATTGTCTATTATCATAATGTTTAGGATTTAACCTTGCACCATCTAGTATATTTTTTCTGCTTTCGCCACCATCACACTTATACCATATATTATTACCTAGGTCTTATGTTGTGGTTATACTAGCTTTAAGAGTTCCCAGCAGTTCAGTTTCTTTGTTGCACGGTTTTACCCCGTGTCTACATACAAGTTTCCCTATATGCTTACTAAAATTTTCGTGTAATTCATCTCACGACTAAAAGTCGCAAGTGTTCTTGCACTATTTAATAAATTTTTACCAAAGGCTAAAAATCCAACAGATATATTCAATAATTTAAGTTTTTTTATTTTTACAAAAGTTCAAGCCCCTTGCTTCAGTATATTTTTTTGTTATCGAACAGGTCTATTATAGTTTCTCCTTTTTAATTGGAATTCAGTATCAATTATTATCTTTAAATTTTTATTTTTTTCCGCTAAATATTTTTTCAATTCCTAAATGGTTATATCCTAATTCTGTCACAACTCTTCCACGTGGAGTTCTTTTTATAAACCCAATTTTTTACAAGATACGGCTCATAAACCTCCTCAATTGTCCGTCTGTCCTCCCCGAGCAAAAGCGACAAAGTTTCAATTCCAACAGGTCCTCCATTATAAACATTTATAATCGACAGCAAAATATTCCTGTCAAGCTCATCCAGGCCATTTTCATCCACTCCTAACAATTTCAGGATTCCATCCACGCTTTCCTTTTCCAGAACTCCCGAACCTTCCACAAGTGCAAAATCCCTTGCCCTTTTCAATAACCTATTCGCAATTCTAGGCGTTCCTCGACTTCTTTTGGCAATTTCCGTAATTCCATCCTCATCATAGGAAATATCAAGAATATTCGCCCCTCTTCGTATAATTTCCTTCAATTCTTCCAGCTTATAATATTCCATCCTATGAGTAACTCCAAATCTATCCCTAAGCGGCGTACTCAACTGCCCTGCCCTTGTAGTTGCCCCAATCAATGTAAATTGCGGCAATTCCACACGTATACTTCTAGCAGACGGCCCTTTCCCAATAAGAATATCCAGTTCTCCGTCTTCCATCGCAGGATACAAAATTTCCTCCACAGATGTATTCAATCTATGAATTTCATCAATAAATAAAATATCATTTTCCTCCAAAGACGTCAAAATAGCCGCCAAATCTCCTGCCTTTTCCAGCACAGGCCCAGTCGTTACTTTCAGATTTACTCCCATTTCTGTGGCAATAACTCCTGCAAGTGTAGTTTTTCCCAATCCTGGAGGCCCATATAATAAAAATATGATCAAGCGATTCATTTCTCATTTTAGCAGCCTTTCTGAACCTCCCACGACTAAAGTCGCAAGGTTCTAAAATCTTTAAAAATATTCAAAAATTTTCTAAGAAGTTTGATAGCTTTACACTACCCTTATTCTTTTAGGTGTGTTCAGCTCACCTCTATTGTATAGGACGCTTAAATCCACAACTTTACTTTTTAATATATTTAATGCTCCGTTACAATCTGCATTTAATTGATAGCCTTTACTTGTTTGATATAGTCCTCTTTTTATCCTTTTTCCACTGAATATATATTCTTGCGGATTTTTCTTTATCGTATATTGGGATTTCATCTCCATCAAAGAAACTTGCTTTTTGATGTATAACTTTCTTCTTGTAGTTTAAATTCTATTCCATATAGTTTACATAGGTATATTAATTTATCTCTTAATTTTTCCATATGGTATATTTACAAAGTTTTGATTATTTATACTTCCTATATTTGAATTTCTTTGAAAAATTCTCGTTATATCCTAGAACTAGTTTTTCCTATATCATTATTAAGACAATAATTTATAATTATTCTTGCTGCTTTTGAAAGATAATCTTCTATACGATTATTTCTCTTTCTAGCTATTCTCTTTTGCCTTAATGTTGTGTGCTCTATCTTTTGCTTATCTTTAATGCTTTTGCAATTTTGCATTTGTCTTGTTATAGTATTGATTAATAGATTTCAATTTTTCTACCATCTATTATGAATGAAGCTCTATTATTAGTTACACAAGTACAAAGATTGTCTATACCTAAATCTATTCCTAGTGCATTTTCTTTATTTAATTCCCTTTGAACTTCTTCTACCTCATAAATATATTGAATTTCAAAGTACCTAGAATGTTGTTTTGGTATTATTCTTACCTCTTTTATTTTTCTTGTCTTTTAATACTGGTGGTAGTTTTATTGCGATTTCCTTATGTGTCTTTCTAAATGAATTTGAATAAGGAACTATCAGCATATCATCTTTTAATCTTACAAAACCTATAACAAGAGTTGTAAAACCATCTTTATCAAGATAATTAGGTAATTTTTATTTTACCATTATATTGACCATTCTTAGCAAGTTTTAAAAAGTGCAGAGAACGATTTAAAACTTTCATCTACTTCTTTTTAAAAATTTGTTGAGCCATATTAGAATTTAATTTCTTGTAATTCTCACTATTTTTTTAAGCATTTTATAGTTTTCATTATAACTTAAATACTTTTTTTATTTTTTTAAAATAGTATTGTCTAACATTGTATATAGCCTGATTCTTTAAATTCTTAGCTATATGACATAAATATTTTTAAATTTCTAAACTCTTTTTTTACTAAGATGTTTTTACTTGTTGTTTTAATGTTAAATACATATATAATCACCTCCTTTTTCATCAGAGATATTATACCATGTATTCTACATTTTATCTGTCAAAAAAAGTAATATTTTTTTATTTATTTTTTAAAGTTTTTTTAAAACCCCACAACAGTGGGAAGCGTCGTTCACATAAGTACGCTACTACTTATGCAGTTCTCATGGCATATATACTCCTTAATAAATTAATGAGATTAGCCTTGAACTTCTTGTTATCTCTAACAAGCACAGACTATATCTTATCCATAGTGTTGTATCTCAACACCTTAGGCGAAACCACTTCCAATACCAATCGCTTGTATTGTACTCCCCTCACGAGAGATAGTCGTTGAACTTTCCTTTTCAGGCTTAGCTGCTGATTGTCTATTATCATAATGTTTAGGATTTAACCTTGCACCATCTAGTATATTTTTTCTGCTTTCGCTACCTTCACACTTATACCCATATTCTCACTTAAGTATTATGTTGTGGTTATACTAGCTTTAAGAGTTCCCAGCAGTTCAGTTTCTTTGTTGCACGGTTTTGCTCCGTGTCTACATACAAGTTTCCCTATATGCTTACTAAAATTTTTTTGCAATTCATATCACGACTAAAGTCGCGAGTGTTCTTGCACTATTTAATAAATATATTCATCTTCTCTTTCAAATCCTGCTGGCCAATATATTCCTTAAAAGTCCTTGGCCGTAAACTTTTCTGAATATTGTCCTCTCCCAATTCCTTAGGTTCCAATATTCTTTCTTCATTCATTTTTTTCTCCTCAATAATTCTTTTAAATCCTCTAGTCTAATTGTTTTTTTATTTAAAATATTATTTTATATCTGTTTTAATAACAACATTATAAAAAAACTGAAATAATGCGATTATTCCTCCCAATACTCCACCAATAATTTCAATATGCTTTTAATTCATTCTTAGACACAGACAAAATTATTTTTTTCCATTTCTTCTAACGAGAAATTTTTTTCATTTTTTTCAAGCATGATTTCCTTAAAATCAATTTTGTCTTCTGCAATTTTTTTAAAATTTCCTCCACTATTTCCTCTTTATTTTTCTAAAATTGCCTTTTTAAAATACGCTTTTATTTTTTTCAATTACCGAATCATTTAAAAACATTTTTTTAATAGCGGATTTTTTTCCAATATGCTTTTTCAGCTTTTTCTCCTATAATTTTTGTCCAATAGTTTATCCAAAAACTTCATCATTTATAACATCGCTGTCTTTTTAGCTTTTCAGTAATATATTTTACCGAAATAAGCTCCTTTTCTATCGTTTCCGCTATATTTTCTGAAATCTTATCTCTATTTTTTTGGGAATTAATCCCTGTATTTTTTGAAAAAAATAGAAGTTTACTTCCTTATAGGGCCTAAATAACAATTTTATAGCCAAATAATTTGTAAACCATCCTATAAGTATTCCAACAAAAAAACCATTATGGCAAGCTGGATTAACAAATTTTTCCAATTTTTTTCCTCCATTTTTTTAATAGATAACTAATCTATCAGTATCAAGGAACTTTTAACCCTTGTTATTTAACCAACTATTGCTTTTTCCATATTCCTTGCATTTTTTTCAATTTTTTTCATCATCATCAACAGCCAAATGAATAATAAGCCCGTCATTCACAACAGAAAGTCCTTCATTTGTGATTTCTTCACGCCAAGTTTCCATCCAGCCACCTTGTCCCCAGTCATACGAACCAAATAGCCCAACTGTTTTACCAATGATTTTATCCTTTATTCCTTCAAAAAATTCCACCATTTCCGGTGCAATTTCCTCTGCTCCAACTGCAGGCGATCCAAATGCAATAAAGTCAGCATCTATTGCATTCTCATCAGCCTCTTCCACATTTATAAGTTTTACATTAGATCCAGCACTTTCTGCACCTTCACCAATATATTTTTGCCATTTCTTCAGTATTTCCAGTACCTGTATAATAAATTATATTTAATGTTGACATATTTCCCTCTTTTCTCTTTACTTATTCAATTTTCACAGTAGAAATGTTCGATTTTTCCTATACAAAAGGGTAAGACTCCTTGCTTAAATACATCTATTTCATTAAATTCTAAGTTTTTCATAGTTATCGAACAGTTCTAATCTCTTATCTCGCAATTTATTGAAAATTATAACTTTACAAAAATTTTATTAATGCAGTATTTATTTTGTCAATTCATAAGTATCTCTTGCAATTACAAGTTCTTCAGCTGTTTCAATCTTGTAAATTTTAACTTTTGAATTTTCTGTAGACAATTCTACATTTCCTGGTAATCTTTTTGCATTTTTTTCTTCATCCAGCTCAACTCCAAAAAATGAAAGCCCTTCACAAATTTGTTTTTTAGCCCCAACAGAATTTTCTCCTATTCCACCAGTAAAGGCAATAGCATCAACACCGTTCATTGCCGCAACATAAGCTCCGATATAAAGCTGTATTCTGTAGCAGAACATGTCATAAGCTAAAATAGCCTTTTCATCTCCAGCCTTTTTAGCCGCATCTAAATCACGGAAATCCGAACTAGTTCCAATCATTCCTAAAATTCCAGATTTCTTATTCATTCTATTATTCATTTCATCCAAAGATAGTCCTCTTTTTCTCATAACATAAATAACAGAGGCAGGATCTACATCCCCAGTTCTAGTTCCCATCATAACTCCTGCAAGCGGTGTCATTCCCATTGACGTGTCTACAACTTTACCATTTTGAACTGCTGAAATACTCGCTCCATTTCCAAGATGGCAAACTATAATTTTAGAATCTTTTTTACCTAGCATTTCTTGTGCCACTCCACTTACATATCTGTGAGAAGTCCCATGAAAACCATACTTTCTAACTTTTAATTCTGTATAGTCTTCATAAGGGTAAGGATACATATATGCCTTTGCCGGCATTGTTTGATGGAATGCAGTATCAAATACAACTACATTTTTCTTTCCAGGAAGTAATTTTTGAATAACTTTTATTCCCATTATATGGGCTGGATTGTGTAGTGGTGCAAGCGGTGCGATTTCTTCAAGATTTTTTATAACTTCATCATCGACAAGTACAGATTTTTCATAATATTCTCCACCGTGGACAATTCTATGCCCTATCGCATCAATTTCATCTGTGCTTGCTATTACTCCAATTTTCTCATCTTGAAGCGTCTTTAATATTAATTCTACCGCAACTATATGATTTTCCATAGGAGTTTCCAATTCACTAATTTTTTCTCCAGTTATTAAATTTTTATAACTGAAAATTGGATTTGCAATTCCTATCCTCTCACAATTTCCCTTAGCTAACGACTGTTCATTAGTCATATCAATAAGTTCAAATTTCGCAGATGAACTTCCACAATTTATTACTAAAATTTTTCATTTTATCCTCCAAATTTATGTGTTTATTTTTTTCTACTATTTTTTTGACAAGGAGGATTGACCTCCTTGCTGCTATAATTACTATTATTGCTTAACTATTAACAACCTATATCATATAAATTCAATTTTAATCATTTTTTTGTCAAAAAAAATTACATTTCAGATTCCCACAGCCGTAATTGCCACAACTTCCACAATATCTTCTACGCTGCATCCTCTCGACAAATCGTGAACTGGTCTTGCCAACCCTTGAATCAATGGTCCCAATGCCTTTGCCTTTGCCAATCTTTGTGTTAATTTATAACCAATATTTCCTGAATCCAAATCAGGGAAAATTAATACATTCGCCTGTCCTGCCACTTTTGAGTTGGGAGCTTTTGCAGCAGCCACTTCTGGCATAATTGCCGCATCCAATTGTAATTCCCCATCAAAGTCGAAATCAACGTTTCTAACTTTCAAGATTTCAATTGCTTCCCTAACTTTGCTTACAGACACTCCATCTGCACTTCCCTTTGTGGAAAATGATAGGAATGCCACTTTAGGTTCCTTTATTCCAGCAGTAAATCTAGCTTTTTCAGCTGCAGAAATTGCAATATCGGCTAGCTGCATTGCTGTAGGATCAGGGATTACTCCACCATCTGAATATACAAATGTTCCATTATCTCCAAATTCAGGCGTATTTGTTATCATGACAAAAGAACTCGATACTGTCTTTAGTCCTTGTCTTGGTCCAATTACGTGAATTGCCGCTCTTAAAACGTGTGCTGTTGGAGAAGATGAACCTGCTACCATTCCATCAACTCTGCCTTGATGTACAAGCATTGCCGCAAAATATCTTGGATCTGACATAAGTATCGCTTTTGCAGTTTCAAATGTCATTCCCTTTTTTTCTCTTCTTTTTTTCAAAAGTTCCGACATAGCATCAATTGTCGCACAAGAGTCAGGATTGTAAAATATCGCGCCCTCCAACGAAACACCAATTTTAGCCGCTCTTTCCTTTATTTCCTTTTCATTTCCAACCAAAGCAATTTTTGCAATTCCTTCGTTAATAATTTTCTCAGTTGCCTGCAAAACTCTTTCATCTTCTGTTTCAGGTAAAATAATAGTTTTGTTTAATTTTTTAGCCTTTTCCTTCAATTTATTTGTCAATGTGTTCATAAATTCATTTTCCTTTCCTGTTTTTTTATTAATCAAACATAGCTTCAACAAATTCCTTTGTATCAAATTCCCGTAAATCCTCAATTCCTTCTCCAACACCTATAAATTTAATCGGTTTTTTCAGCTCTTCTGTAATTGGGAAAATAATTCCACCTTTTGCTGTTCCATCAAATTTTGTCAAAATAATTCCTGTCAAATCTACAATTTCATTGAATATTCTAGCTTGCTCCAGCCCATTTTGCCCAGTCGTGCTGTCAATTACAAGCAACGTTTCAAAGTCTGTTTCTCCAGACTGCTCACGTATAATTTTATTTATTTTTTCAAGCTCTTTCATCAAATCACGTTTATTGTGAAGTCTTCCAGCCGTATCCAGTATCGCCACATCAAATCCACGATTTTTAGCAGTTTTTACAGTATCAAAAATTACAGCGGCAGGATCGCTTCCATGTGCCTGCTTTATAACTTCCACGCCAGTCCGTCTCCCCCATTCCTCAACTTGCTCAATCGCAGCCGCCCTAAATGTATCTCCAGCCCCAATAATAACCTTTTTCCCGCTATCCTTCAGTTTTTTCGCTATTTTCCCAATGGATGTAGTTTTTCCAACTCCATTTACACCAACAATCAAAAGAATGTTCAGCTTTCCATCATGCAATTTCAATTTTTGTATTATTTTTCATCATTATAAATAAGTTTAGCCTTTAGCAATTCCTTTAATTCCTCATAAATTTGCTCTGATGTTTTCAATTTTTTTCGTGAAACCGATTTTTTTCCAATTCTTCCACAAGCTGCATTGTCATATTCATCCCAATATCCGATTGAATCAGCAGTTCCTCCAATTCTTCATACAAATCGTCATCTATCGTTTTTTTCCCAGAAGCATTTCTTTTTAATTTCCCGAAAAAAATCCCTTCTTAGGTGTTGCCAGCCTATCTTTTTAACGGTTTTTAACTTAGGCTTTTTTCTTAGTCTTTTCACTTTCCTCAAAACCGCTTTCATCTAATTTACTTTCAGTCTTTTCTTTTTGTTTTTCTTGTCAACACTCTTTTTACTCTCATCTTCAAAGTCTTTACTTTCAGCATTTCCGCTAACTTTATTATCTTTTTTTAAGATTTCATCAGCTGCTTTTTTTATTTCTTTTTCTGTTTCTTTTTTTATTTTTTTGTATTTCATCTTCGCTTTCCTGAATTTCTTTATCCAGCTGATTTTTCAAGCTCGCTTTTTTTGCTCTTCCTCGCCTTTTTTTCTTTTTTCCCAAATTTAAAAAAATTTTTTTCAGCATTGTTTTTTTATCCCTTTCCGCCTGTGATTTTTTTCCAAATAATCTGGCTTTTAAATTAAAAATATCAGTTTTTTTATAACATTATCATCCCTCAAATTTTTCATCCAAAAACATTTCCACATAAGTCATCGTATTAATCGCCAAATTCTTATCCTCAAATATTTTTTTACAAAAATATCCCAATTTATCCAATATTTTAGCCTTATAATTAAAAACCGCATCTCCAATCAAATAAATTTTTTTATTATTTCCTTTATCTTGCTTATTTTCAATTATTTCCTCAATTACATTATCCAGCTTTGTAACCTCGTAATTTTTCACTAACTCCAGCTTTCTTCCAGCCTTTCCATTAAAAGTTTCATAAGCCGCGCAATAAATTTTTTCCTTCCGAGAATCAATCAATGAATATATTTTCACATCCTCATCATTTTCCAAATTTACCTTCAAATTGTAATATCCTTGAAACCCAAGCGCATCCAATTCATTCACTTCATAAAAATTCACATTTCTTCCAAAAAAAAGCCCCTTAACAACTGAAATTGCTATTCTAACCCCTGTAAACGAACCAGGCCCAATCGAAACAAGCACATTTTCAATTTCATCCAGCTTTTTCCCAGTCCATTTCAAAAGACTGTCAATTTGTTCTAAAATCGTAGTAGAATGTGTCTTCGCCATTTCCACATGAATTTCCCCCAAAAGTTTATCCTTTTCATAAAGCGACAATCCAGCCAGCTTAGTCGTAGTCGTCATCGCAAATGTCAACATATTTTTTTCTCCATTTTTTATTTTTTTAATTTATAATTATTTAAAAGCTATTCAATCTCATAATCTACTTTTTTTCCATCCAAAATCCTATAAACCGCCACTTCCCGAGCTGCATCCGAATAATGATTTATCTCAACAAACACTGCATCTTCAGGCATCTCCTCCAAAATCTTATCTGCCCATTCAATAATCACAACACTTCCATCTTCTCCAATATAATCCTCAAACCCAATCTCATAAATTTCCTCAGGATCACTAATTCTATAAACGTCAAAATGATACACAGGCAAATCTCCAGAAGTATACTCAATAACATAAGTAAATGTCGGACTTTTCACATTTTCTGTAATATTATAACATTCACAAATTTTTTTAGTAAACGTAGTCTTCCCAGCTCCCAAATCTCCAATAAGCCCCAGACAGCCACCACTTCTCAATTTTTCTGCCAAAGCTATTGCCAATTCATCAATTTCTTCAAATGTCATTATTTTTTTTTCCATATTTTTCCCATTTCTAAATATTATAACTAATTTTTATACGCCTCAATAATTTTATTAATAATTTGAGTAGTAGAAACATTATCCACAAAAGACAAAATTTTCACTTCTCCACCATTTCCTTCCACAATTTTTGTTTCTGGCAAATCCTCTTTTTTATAATCTCCACCTTTAACGTGAACATCAGGCTTTAAAACATCCAGCAATTTTTCAGGCGTCTTTTCATCAAAAATTACCGCATAATCCACAAACTTAGTCCCCAAAAGCACATAAGCCCTATTTTTTTCACTATTTATAGGTCTTTTATCCCCCTTATTTACCTTAACCGAAGCATCACTATTCACACCAACAACTAAAATATCCCCTAAATTTCCAGCTTCTTCCAAATAAGTCAAATGCCCAATGTGTAAAATATCAAAAACTCCGTTAGTAAAAACTACTCTTTTTCCAGCTTTCTGCAATTTCACTATTTCTTTTCTCATTTCCTCCGCAGTAAAGCAAATTATCCTTAAAAATTTTTTTCAATTTTTTTCTCCAATATATTTATCATTTTTTTATAATTTATCCAATAAAAAGAATCAATATTTCTAAAGTTCTAGTATTCATCAAATTATACCATATTTTTTTCTAAAAAAAGAAAAATTTTTTTCTATTTTTCCATATTTTTTTATTATTACAAATTCTTGACTATAATAGAAAAAAATTACAGTTTTTTATACTGCAATTTCAGTTATCAACATTCCAACTTCAATTTCATCTAAAAGCTTCAGGATTCAAAAGTATATCCCCATAATATACTCGCTTTACCATCTCCAAATTTTTTTCATTCAATGCCATAGTTATCTGCTGTAAATCCATTAACCCAATATCTGGTCCCGCTGTAATATTCAACAATATTTTTATCAGCTTTTTGGGATATTTTTTTACAAAAAGATTATTTACTATTTGTTTTTACCACAAGCTTTTACCTTATCCAGCCCTTTAGATTTACCGAATGCCGTCACAGCTTCTCCTGAATTTTTTTAAAATTGATTTAATATCATTAAGCTCAAGATTTATTACTCCTTGTTTATTTATCATATTTAATATAAATTCTAAATTCTTTATAAAAAGCCTATCTCTCTTCACAAACAATTCAGGAAAAAAATTCATTCAACCCTTTTTTTCAACCAATTTTTTTGAAGTGACAACACTATAACCGTATCAGCAACTTTTTTTATTTTCTCAATTTCTTCAATCTCTCTATCCGAATCAATTGACGTAGCAACTGCAACTATTGTCAATATTCCCATTTTTTTCGCAATTTCTGAAACAATACAAGCAATCTTGCTATTATTCTTTTTCCGACATTTCTGTCAAAATAAATACTAAATCCGTATTTTTTTCAGTGTATCTTTCACTTCTGCATTCAAGTTTTCAGAAATCAGTATTTTTGATTTCACATTCAAATTATCTAAATTCCCCTGATTTGTATCAATTCCCACAAGTTCAACTTCTGAAATTCCTTTTTGCATAATTTTACTCAAAATATCATTTCCAGTCGTACCAATACCTATAACTTTTTATTTTAGCATTATTCATTATTTCTCTCCTTAATTTTTCAAATTTTTTTCTTTCCCATATCACGACAAACGCATGAATATTTTTAAACTATTTCTTTGTATTTAACCAATTTTTTACATTAACATTTCTATATATCAAAAAAATAATTTTAAATATCTCCTTACATCTAGCGATATAATATATCTTTTTTATCCTTCTACTAAATTTCTTTCTGAACGGCAGTTCTTCCAGTATTGATATCGCTAATTTTCTTAGAATATTTAAATTTCTAGCCGCATTTTTTTGTTTAATGTCTTATTTGCATCTTCTCTAAATGTTACATCCAATATCCAATGATAACTTTCTATTGCCCAATGTCCTCTTACCGCTCTTACAAATTCTTCCACTCCCCTGTTATATTCGTTATGTAATACCTTTTCTGTTCTTGCTTTTTTCCATTTTTCTTCTGTTGTTAAAATTGATGCACCTATCCCCTTTACTTCTTTCCATTCCTTGTTTCTTTTTGATAAACCATTCTATTTCTTCAGTATAGTAATATTCTCTCGTTTCCAGCCGTCCTCTTTGCTTTTTCTGTTTTCCTACTGTACATCCCTTCGCCCTTTAATTTTTTTCCTGAATCCCTTGTCAGCAAAGTAATCTTCTATATCTTCCTTTAAAAGCCTTCTGGTTCCCTTTTACCTGAAGACAGAAATATCCCTTCTTCTTTCTTATCTTTTTTTATGATTTCTTTCTGGGTTCCTATCGCATCTATTGTAACTATACATTCCTTTACTGAAATTTTTATCAAGCAGCCTTAATATTGCTTCTATTTCATTCCCTTTTCCTTCAGCCGCCACTTGTGAATAGCAGATCCCATCTTCTTTGGAATATGCGGATACTATGTCTAATGGCCTATTATTTTTTTATTCTTCATCCCATTTAAAAAAATTTCCCATCAATATTTAATATTTTTTTCTTATTTTTTTATCTTCTCCGGAAATTTTTTAGATCCATCCATTTTCTCAAGAGAACTTCTGTCACTTCAGGCTCTATTGTAGCCATAACTCTTTGAATCGTATCATGCGAAGGTATGCCGTTCGGTAGTTCCAGATATCTTTTTAATGCCTTGAAATACATCTTTCCAAATTCTTCAATCTCTTCCCAGTATTCAATATTTTGCAAGCATGGCAAAAAGAGTAATCACAACAATATCATTCAATTTATGCTTTATTTTTAGAAATTTGTCGCTTATCCTCTATTTGGGTAATGTATATTAACAATTCTTTTTAGATTTGGTTTATCTTCTGACATTTTTACCAGCTTCTTTCCTACGATATGTCAATAATATTATACCTCTTTTTTTAAATCTTTTTTTCATGCGTTTGTCGTGTTCCCATATTTTAACATATTTCCTCTAAATACAGTAAAATTTTTTTCGTTATTTTTTTATAGTAAAATTACTTTTAAAATAAGGACATCCATAAAAGAATGCCCTTTACTAAATAACCTATTTTTTTATACCAAAACTCATTTAAAAATAGAAGTTATATTTTTACACTATTTGCTAACAAGAAGTCTTGAACTCCTTGTAAAAGAAACTTATAACTATTCCGCTGTTTAAACAAAAAAATATTATTAAGAAAATAATTACAAAATAATATCTTCAACAGGCAGAATAACCGCACCCATCGAAATTCCACGACCTAAATCTATCTTCATAATTTTAATAATCCGTATAATCTCTTGTGCATGCCTATCTTCCAAATAAGTAACTAAAATACTGTCTGTCCCTGGCCAAACATGTGTATTAAAATGTTTTAAAAATCTTTTGCCCCACGAACTATGAACAGCTGGAACTATAAAATATTGATCTATTCCATACTCTCTTAATTCTTCTTTCATTTTTTTCCGTATAAAATGAATCAAAAATATATTTCTAATCTTTTTCACAAAAATTCTCCCCTCTAATTTTTTTGTAAATATAATTTTTGTCTGATAACTCATAAAAATTAACTTTTTATAAGTTACCAAACACTTTAATAAATCAAAGAATCGAATTATTTAACATATCCTCTTCTTTCTTCTTCTTTTTCCTGTTTTCTTTTTTCTTCTTTTTCTTTTTGTTTTCTCTCTTTTCTTTCTTCAACCAACGAATACAACACTGGTGTAAAAAACAATGTCAAGACCGTACAGAATGAAAGTCCAAACATTACTGCAATCGCCATACCTTGATAGTATCCCGAACTTCCTTTACTTGAAAATACCATTGGAAGCCATCCTAATACTGTTGTAAGTGTTGTCATTAAAATTGGTCGTAGTCTTGAACCACAGGCTTCTACTAAGGCATCATGAATCGACCAGCCTTTTTTCCGCAATCCCGCAACGAAATCAAGCATTACAATCGCATTATTAACCGCCATACCAAATAACATCAAGATACCAATCATAACGAACATACTAAGTTGTACTCTAGTTATCGCTAATCCTAAAATTACTCCAATCATTGATAATGGCAATGTTGTCATAATCATAAGTGGCAAGATAAATGATTCCAACTGAACCGCAAGTACTGTATAAATTAACACAATCGCAAGTAACAAGTCTTTCTTAATTTGTCCACCCATTTCAGATTGGTTTTTAGCTTGTCCTGCTACCCCAATTTTGTATCCTTCAGCTGGATTTGCCTTCTTGAATGACTGTTGAATAAATGTCGCTGCATCGTTAAATCCTTTTTGATTTATCCAAGTTTGCACCAACTGTTACAATTCTTTTTACCATTTTTCTGTTGAAATAGTTGACGCACTTTCTTCATATTGCATTGTAGCAATATCTCCTAATCTAACATAAGTTCCTTTATTAGTTTTTTTATCTCTAAATCCATAATTTTATTCAATGAATTTTTTTGATTTTTTTCCAATTCCAACACTACATCCAATGTTTCTGTACTTTGAGTTACATCAATTGGATTTGCTGATCCAGATGCTGTCATAAACAACATTTGAGTAATATCTGTTACAGTTATTCCATAACTTTCTGCTTTTTACTCTGTCAACTTCCAATTTAGCTTGTGGATATCCACCTTCAGTCGATGACTTAACATCCTTAAACCAAGACTGACTCTTCATATCATTCATTATCGAATTTGCAATTCTATTTAATTCTTGTGGGTCATCACCTTCTATTTGAAACGAATAATCCTTCTGCGATAAACGACCTCCTGCTTTTTTTGTGGTGAAACCGCAAGTGTTACATTTGGTAAATCTTTTAATTTTTTTCTCTGACACGGTTCATTGCCTTCATCGTATCTTTCTTTTACATCGACATTTATTGTCGCTGCACTTTTTGAGGCAATAACATTTATATCTTTTAGTCGCTGGATCTGCTTTTACAACAGCTTCCATTTTTATTTGCAATATCTTTTGACACATCTAAATCTAATCCTGTCGCAAGTGTCGCAACTACCGAATATTGATTATCGTCAATCGTTGGAAAGAACGTAGTTTTTACCGTTTTTTTCCTATTCCAAATACAACTATAACAAATGTTATTGTAACTCCAATTACCATTTTCCATCTATTTTCCAATACTTTTGCCACTAATTCTTTATATTTATCTCTAAATGCATTAAATTTAGCAGCTTTTTCAGCATTATCTGATATTTTTTTAACATCTAAAAATAAACTCGAAGCCATTGGAACCCATAACATCGCAACAATAATCGAAGCTGACAACGCAAACATCATTGAAAATGCAATACTCTTAAATACTTCCTTAGCAAGTCCTTCAAATAATATAATTGGTAAAAATACACAAACTGAAGTTGCAGTTGACGCCATCATCGGAAGAATTACTTCATTTGTACCCCGTATCGCTGCTACATCTGCTGGTTCCTTATTAATCTGAATGTGATCAAAAATATTATCCAGCGTAACAACTCCGTTATCTACTAATGATCCAACTGCAAGTGATAATCCCATTAACGAAACCATATTCAATGTTATCCCTTGTGTTGTAAGTAAGAAGAATGTAAACATTGCTGAAATCGGAATCAATGTTCCCACAACTAATGACGCTCTCAAGTTTTTCAAGAATACAAAAAGTACTATGATTGTAATGATAACCGCTTGTATCCCAGAACTTGCAACATTTTTTATTGATTCACTAACTTTTTCACTGTTATCAACTATTATATTATAACTAGAACCTTCTGGAAATAATGGTTTTGCTTCTTTCAAAGTTTCCTTAGCCTTTTTAGCAACCTCCACCAAGTTACCATCTTTACTCTTTTGAATCATAACGGCAACCATTTCTTTTCCATTATATGTTACATATGATGTAGGATCCTCTGTTCCATACTCAACTTTTGCCACATCAGCCAATCTAACTGTTTGATTATTTTGATTTGAAATAACGATATCCTGAATTTGATCAAGCTCTTTTAATTCTCCATCAACTTTTAGGATAAATTCTTTCGTCCCATCAGTTATTGTACCTGCTGGTGTTACCGTATTAGCTGCTTTTATTTTACTATAAATTTCTGCCGCTGACAAATTATATTCCTTTAATCTAGCTGGATCCAGCCAAACTTTAATTTGTCTTGTCGCATTACCCATTACAGAAATATTACCGATACCTCTATTTCTCTTCAATCTAGGTTGTAATGTTTCTTCAACAAATGATGTTATTAACTCTTTATTTTTCCCAGTAATTCCAATCATTAACGCCATGTTGGAACTCCCTGCTATATCTAATTTTGATACTGTAGGATCTTTAAAGTTATCATCATCTGGCAATTGTCCTTTTATTTTATCTATTTGTGTTTGAACTTGTACTTGTTTAATATCTGTATCTACACCATAGTTAAACTCTATCGTAACTACTGATGAACCATAAGATGAAGATGTTGTAATATTTTTAATTCCATCTACATTCAATGCCGCATCTTCAATTTTTTTAGATACTTGTGTTTTTACATCTTCCGCTGTCGCTCCAGTCCAAGTGGCATTAACAACAACTATCGGTATATCATAATCTGGTATTCTTTCCTGTTTCATACCTGTCATCGCTACCCAACCAGCAAAAATCATAAATATAAGTATCATCGTTGTCGACACTACTCTCTTCGTTGCAAATTCTGCTACTGTCATTTTATCTCATACGATTGCAATAACCGTATGCTCCTTTCTCTATTTTTCTATTACTGCACAATATTTACTTTTTCATTCGCTTGTACAACATTTTGTCCATCAACAACTAACTGATCACCAGCTGTCAAGCCATCACCAGTCACTGCCGCATAAGTTTCATTTTGATTAGAAATATTTATCGGTATCATAACTGCTTTTCCATCTCTAATAACATAAATAACTTGCTGAACTCCTCTTACTACAATCGCCTTTTTTTAGGAATAATCAACCCATCTTCAGCTCCTGTTGCAATATTTGCTTTTTCCATACATTCCACTTTTTTTAACTCTCTATCTGGATTAGGGAATTTAACTTTTACAATAAATTGTCTACTAGCTGAATCAGCTGAAGCTGCTATTTCATAAACTGTTCCAACAATTTCCTTACCATTCAATTCATCAACTTTTATAGTTGCTTGTGCTCCCATTTGAATTTTTTTAACAATTTCTGCTGGAACTCCAATTTCCAATTTCATTTCACTTTCATTAACCAATGTAAATAATTTTTGCTCCTGCTGATACTTGTTGATGTCTTTCTAAATCCATATTTGCAATATATCCGCTAACTTTAGTTTTAATAACAGTTTTACTGTTAGTATCATTTGCTGTAGCCAAATTAGCTTGTGCCGAACTCAAACTGTTTCTTCTAGAAGATAATGCATTTACCGCTGTATTATAGTTACTTCTAGCTGAATTTAAGTTAGCTTGTGCCGAACTTAATTTTTGTTTGTGCTGTCAAGAAATCAGTTTCTGTAATTAATCTTTTATCATATAACATTTTATATTTTTTTGATAATTAATTCTCGCTTCTTCCACTGCTGCTGCTGAGGCAATATTTCCTTTAGCTGCACTAATATCTCCATGTGCCGAACTAATATTAGATTCTGCCGTTCTTACATTTGAAACAGCCTCTCTAACACCAGATCTTGCCGCTTGATTATCAATCGCCACAATTACTTGCCCTGCATTCACATAATCACCATTTTTTTCCCGTTAATTACTACAACTTCCCCACTTGAAGTCGCTGTATACGGTATTTCTTCTATCCCTTTTTATCGACCCACTTGCCGTGTATCCCAACGACATTTGATTTTTGACCAATTACTTGCACTTTTACTGGTCTTGCTGTAGATGAATTTCCTTTTTGGTTTTTTTCTTTCCGCATGAAACAGTAAGCAATGCTAGCACCGTCATCGCTACAATTATTTTTTTATTTATTTTTCATTTTTCCTCCCTATTCTTAGTGACTTTAATTATTTATAAAAGCCTCTAAAATCCAATTAAATTAATATTTTCAAAGTTTTATTTTTTTCTCCTGTTTTTTTATATTTAATACTATTCCCTATTTAAAAAGCGAAAATTTCATTTTGATTATTTTTATAATTCTCAGATTAAATGGTTCTTTTTATTTTTTTACCATTTAAATTCTATCAACTTTTTCCAATTCATATCATTTCTATAAATTTTTCTATCCCTAGTCCAAATATGCTCCATATTTAGAAACTAGGAAATAATAATTCAATTTAGCCTGTGCATAATTTACTCTGGCTTGTCTTAAATTAGTTTCCGATTGCAACAAATTTTTCCATCGTAATTAATCTGTAAGAATATCTTTCTTTTTCCAAATTATAAGATTCTTCTGCTTTTTGCACCGCTAATTGCAATGCTGCTATACTTTTTTTCCAGTGATCTTAACTGATAATAAGTTTTTTTCTCATATTTGCTTGAACAGTTTCCAAAGTCTGATCCACTTGAACTGCTGTTATTTCCTGAGTCTTTTTTTCGCATAATTTACATTATTTTTTTCTTGCTCCCCAGTCAAATATATCCCAGCTCCAGTTTATACCTGCTGAAGTTGTAAAAATTTTTTTCATTTTTTTAAAATATTTCCAAATCTATCTTGTGGCTGTAATGTTCCATAATTTATCACACCACTAATTGTAGGCTTAAAGCTAGCTTCTTCTAATTTTATATTTTTTTTACTTAAATCATTTTGTTTTACAGAAATTTTATATTCTGTATTTTCTGTTGGCAACTTTGCCAAATCTTCATCCAATTTAATTGTTTTCGTAAAATTTTCCTCCACTCCAAATGGAACTATCTCAATTTGTGAACTATTTTTTACTCCAATTATAATTCCCAATGCTTCTTTGAAACTTCAATATTCCCTTCTTGTTCTACAATTTGTGCTTCAATGGCAGCCACACTTCTCTCTGCTTCTATAAGTTCTGGCTTAGTAGTCATTCTCAAATCATATAATTCTTTTTGTGTTTTTAAATTTTCATCCAATGTTTCCTTCGATTTTTGCAACACTCCCAACGTACTTGTCGCATTGTAAACATCTATATATGCCTGAACTGTATTTAAAATAGTATCTTTTCTAACTTTATCCAAATTAAGCTGTGACAATGTCAATTTTTCCTTACTTATTTCATGATTTAACTTCAATTTTCCACCTGTATAAATCGGTTGTGACAATGTCAAATAATGCTGAAATGCTTCCCCAACTCTTCCAAAATCCTTATCTAAAACGCTCTTGAGCACTTCCCGAATAACCTACCTTAAAAAAATTTACTTGCCCATGCTCTATCCACATCAATTTTTCCCTTGCTCAGTTTTCAACATTCCAATTTTTAATGTCCTTATTATTTTTAATTGCCATTTCTGCTGCTTCCTGTATCGTTATTTTTTCTGCAAAACCTGGGATTGCAATTAGCAATAATAATGACATCACTATCATTCGAAATTTATTTTTTTTCATCTTGTCCTCCTATTTAATCTATTTTTAATGCATTATCGATGAATTTTTACAATTTCATTAATTAATTTCTGATTATCCTCTACTATCCCATCAAACTCTCCCTTTGAGGAAAAAAAGTATATTCTTTTTACATACAATTTTTTTAATTAAATAATTATTAATTGCCGAAATTATAAAATCTGAAATAATTTCCATATCGTATTCTCTGTTACTTTCATATCTTAAAAGTATATTTTCCTTGATAAAACTCTTAAAAATTTTTGTCATTTCTTCATGAAATTTCCCTACATTTGTATTCTGGGCAAAAGAATTCATTATTCCAATATCCACATTGTTCAAAAGTTCTAGAATACTTTTTAAATCTTTCTTTAATAAAATTTTTCTAAAGTTTTTTTCGGATTTTTCATCAATTTTTTACTTTCGAATATTTTTTTCCATTTCAGATACTTTCTAATAATTCACATAAAAGTTCCTCTTTCGTCTTGAAATACGTATAAAAACTCCCTTTTGAAATTCCCAATGCCTTTGTTATATCCTCAACTTTTGTATCCATATACCCATTTTTTTCCTAAATAATTCAAAAGGCCTTTTTCCAATATTTTTCCTCTTTTTTTGTTTTTTTATATTTTTCTCTTTTACAAACATCTTCCTACCTAACAATAAAAATTGACTTACAAGTCATTATATTATAATATAATTTTTTTATAATTTGTCAATCTTTTTCTATTAACCTTATAATCTTAATACGAGCAATCTTTTTTTCCTTGTAAAATACCTTTTTATTAGATAAAGCAGTTAAGTTAATTTTTCAAAAAAATTCTAATATCATTTTCCATTAAATTAATGGATTCATCTCTGAACCTCCCACGACTAAAGTAGCGAGTGTTCTTGCACTATTTAATAAATTTTTGTTTAACAAAAAGATAGCAAGAAGTCGTAGGCTTTCTATAAGTGGGAGATGAATTGCTTTTTTTAAAGTTGAAAAAAAGGATACACTTATGATACAATTTTTTTATAAAATATTGAAGAGAAGTCATTAAAAATAATATTCAAAATCAAAAAGAAGGTGTAATTTTTATGAAATATAATTTAGCATTCAAATATAGAATTTATCCAAATAAGGAGCAGGAGTTGTTGATAAACAAGACTTTTTGGATGTGTTCGTTTTGTTTACAATACGATTTTTGTATGCTGCAAATAAATTTTATGAAGAAACTGGGAAAAAAATAAAATAATTACACCTGCCAGTTTAAAAAGTGAAAATCAATTTTTTTGAAAGAAGTGGACAGCCTGGCACTTTCAAATGCTCAATTAAATGTAAAACGATCATTTACGAATTTCTTTCAAAAGAGAGCAAAGTTTCCAAGATTCAAATCTAAAAAAAGAATAATGTTAAAAGTTACACGACAAATTGTGTGAACAATTCGATACGAATTGAGGAAAACAAATATTTGATTTTGCCAAAATTGAAAAGAATAAAAATTAAAATATCATAGAGAAATACCAAAGAATTATAGAATAAAGTCGGTAACACTAATAAATAGTAATGGAAATTATTATGTTTCTATCTTGACAGAATTTGAAAAAGAAATTCAAAAACCAAGTAATGATAAAGTAATTGGACTTGATTTTTTTCAATGTCTGAGTTATTTGTCAGTTCTGAAAACCAAAGGGCTGATTATCCAAGATATTTTTAGAATGTTGGAAGAAGAATTGAAAAAAATTACAGAAATCATTATCGAGAAAAGTGAAGTTTTCTAAAAAAATTGGTATAAGCAAAAAGAAAAAAATATCAAAAATTACATGAGTATATTAAAAATTGTCGAAGAGATTTTTTTACATAAATTATCGAAAAAAATTATCTGAAAACGTATAATGCTGTGGTTGTTGAGGATTTGAATATGAAAAGGGATGAGCCAGGCATTAAATTTTTGGGAAAAAGTGTAGGAGATAATGGATGAGGGAATGTTTTTTTGAGGATGCTTGAGTATAAACTGATGTTTTTAGGAAAGCAATTTTTGAAGATAGATAAGTGGTTTCCGTCGTCGAAAACTTGCAGTAAATGTGGAAATGTTAAAGAGGAACTGAAATTATCAGAAAGAAGTTATAAATGTGAGTGCTGTGGAATTGAGATTGATAGAGATTACAATGCAGCACTGAATATAAAAAACATTGGAAAATTGATGTTGGAATATTAGGAAAATAAAAAAAACAGGGCAGGGACTGCCCGAAGAGCTTGGTAAATATATTTGGCTAGCAAAAGCAGATACTTCCCAAGAAGCTCCCGCTTCTGAAAGCGGGAGTAGTTCACATAAAAATATTGATCTTTTACTAAAAAAATTTGCTATTTGAAAAAAATAATAAAAATACAAAAACAGCATAATTACTGATTTGCACTATATATTCTAATTTTTAGTTGTTATGATGGTGCCCAGACGCGAATCGAACCACGGACACAGGGATTTTCAGTCCCTTGCTCTACCGACTGAGCTATCTGGGCATAAATGGCGGAAGTGACGAGACTCGAACTCGCGACATCTTGCGTGACAGGCAAGCACTCTAACCAACTGAGCTACACCTCCATAAAAAAATGGTGGTCACAGTGGGCTCGAACCAATGACCCCCTGCTTGTAAGGCAGGTGCTCTCCCAACTGAGCTATGCGACCACATCAACTTTTATTACTCAATAAGTATAACATATATTTTCAAATATTTCAACTCTTTTTAAAAAATTTTATAAATATCCATATTTTTTTAATTCAAGTTATCAAATCCCTGAAAAAAATTATACTTATTTACAATTCTAAAAGGAGTGTCCAGAATTTTTGTGTAAACTAATAGATAAATCCAGTAAATTCAGTACTTTTGCATAACAATATATCAAAATTTGCATGTCTTACAAAAATCCTCCACTACTGGATATTTTTTTCTCATATTTCAAGTATTCTATTTACAAAAAAATTTCTGCACACTCTTCATTTTTTTATTTTTTTACCAGTAAATTTCCCTGTCCATACTTCCCAAAAAGCTGACAAAATTCTTCCTTCATCATTTGTCTTAATTTGATAAAATTCCACTCTTTTTTAAATGTCTTATTTACTTCCTTTACCAGTTCCCTAAAAATCAAGCCTGTTATTCGCTGTAAAATAAAAAAATTAGCTTTTCCTTCATCAAATGTATATTCTCCAATAACAAGATTCATTTCAGGAAGCAGTCTTTTTACAATCTTTTTACATTTAAAATATGCTTCATCAGCCTTTTTTTATCCAAATCTGCTAATTTTTTTACTTCTTCCTCTGTCAATTTTCTTTTTTTACTTCCCTAATTTTTCAAATCATCTTGATCAGCATTCTGCCTATTTAATGCAATTCCAAGAACTATTCCTATCTGTTCCCCACGAATTGTATCTACAAGAACGTAATCTCCCTTTTTATAATCTTCCGAATCGCTTATCATAAATGGATAAACTTTTTTTGTTTTTCCTAAATTTTATATTTATTATCTTCATAAAATCCCACCTTCCAAAAAAAGCTGAAATACCCTCTTTCACTTATTATTAAATGATCCAGCAACCGTATTTCTATATTTTCCAAAACTTCCTTTACCTTTCTCGTCAGCAAAATATCAGATTCTGACGGCTTTAATGAGCCTGATGGATGATTATGCACCAGAATTACTCCCTTTGCATTATATTCTAAAATTTTTTACCAATTCCCGAATATAGACCGTGCTTCTGTCGATCGTTCCAAAAAGTTCCTCTTCCTTTAACAGTTCATTCTGTGTATTTAAAAACAATACCTTAAATACTTCAATATCCCTGCTTAAAAGGGAAAATTTCAGATAATTCAGCAATTTCAGGTTGCTTGAAAGTACGATCTGCTCATTATATACTTTTTTTATACAATTCATTTTCAATTATTTCAAATAAAAGTTTAAAAAAATACGGCTGCCCTTTCAGTCATATATTTATTTTTTTGCAGTTCTTCCCCAGGCTGTTTCAAAATCGTATACAAATCCCTGATATTTCCTTAAAAGTTCCCCTGCAATTCCTCTGCAGTTTTTTTCCTAGTAACTGTATAAGTAAGCAATAATTCTAAAATTTCACAATCTGTAAATCCTTTTTGCCCCTGTTGACAGAAATCGCTGCCTTAGTCTTTCTCGATGCCCCTTTTTCCTTTTCTTCATCCAGCATTCGTTCAAAATCTATTTTTTTATTATTTTTTTATTCCCATTATCCCTCTTCATTTTTTTCCCCCAGAAAAAAATATCATATACAAGCCAAATTTCTCTAAAAATGCCTTGCTTTTTACTTAAATAGTTTACCATAAAACTAAAAAAAATGACAAACTAAATTGAGAATATTGAAAAAAATTAAAGGCAAATAATATTTGAAATATAAAAAAATTATGGTAAAATTTATCAAGGGCTTTTTCTTTAAAAATAATGAAATTAAAAAGCTATTGAATGTATCTGGATAAAATAGCAAAGGAGGATATCTATGAAAAAAATATTATTATTTTTTTAACAATTTTTCGGTATGTTAATATCAGTGGGCATTGTTTCAGCAGAAACAACTACTGCATTAAAGACTGAAAAAAATAAAAATATCCCAAAGGGATAAGAAGTGTGACATCTGTAACGGAAGTTTTTTTGGAACAGGACAGCAAATTACGCATATTATTGTGGAATTTAATGAAAGGGTAGTAAATTCACAATTGACAAAGAATACTTTTTACAGTATCAGACAGAACTGTTGAAAAAAATCTATTCAAATACCCGTCCAGAAAGAACTGATATTGTAAAAGACGGAAGATTTGTCATTATTGAATTAAATCCAAAGGATAGCGGTGCTTCTCTTCGCCTTGAGGGAAATGATGAAGTTGGATTTCAAATGAAAAAGGCAACTTCTAAAATAACACAAAAGGAAGATATTTTATTTACAAATGGTAAAAAAATTGGAAAAAGCATTGCAATACTTGAAAATAATAAAACTAGAAACCTGATTGTGGAAAACTTTAAGCAGTTTGTATAAAGATCCAAAAAAACTGGGACAAGTGTAAAGTATAATCTTTATATTCCAAAAAAATTATGACAAGAATAAAAAAATATCCACTTGTACTGTTTATGCACGATAAGGGAGTTCTGAGCGAAGATACGAAAACTACTTTACTTCAAGGAAATGGCGCAACTTCATTTGCAGCTCCTGAAGAACAGGCAAAACATGAGGCATTTGTGCTAGCTCCTCAATATTCAAAACAAGTAGTAGATGACAATGGAGATATTACAAGTGATCTGGATGCGACTGTAAATTTGATAAGAGATTATTTAATTTCAAAATATAGCATTGATGAAAAAAAATTATATGCCACAGGGCAATCAATGGGTGGAATGATGGCTATTGTCATGAACTACAAATATCCAGAATTGTTTGCAGCTTCATATTTGGTAGCTTGCCAATGGAATCCAAAAGAAGTGTCTACTATGGCAAAAAATAATCTATGGATAACAGTTTCAACTGGCGATGAAAAGGCCTATCCAGGAATGAATGCAATTACAAGCGAACTTATAAAAAGAGGAGCCACAGTAGCAAAAGACAATTGGAGAGCCGATTACACAGATGCACAATTTCTAGAAGGTGCAAGAAAGGTTATTGCCCAAAAAGTCAAACATAAAATATACAACACTTGAAAAGGGCACAAATCCATACTTGCCAAAAGATGCCAATCCAGGTTTAGAACACTCTGGAACTTGGAAAGTAGCCTATAATATACCTGGAATAAAAAGACTGGATGTTTTTACAGTCAAAACAATGAAAAAGCATTGAGAAATTTTAAATAAAAAAATAGGAAACAGGAAGGAGAAACTTTGACTTTTTAGTTATTTTAGTCCAATTCACATAGAAACCTTTTGTAGTATCAACTTTAATTTGCATATTTTTTTATTTTTATATTCCAAGAATTTTTTTAAGAATGTAAACATAGAAAAATATTCAACAATTTTTAGGTTATTTTTTTATTAATATTTAAAAATAATCGACTCAATTTACAGGTTAATGTACCAAAAATGAGCCTATAACCAACGTTATGCCAATACATCTTTGTAACTTTGTAGCAATTTTTGCAGGATTATATCTAATTTTTCAGGACAAAATTTTTTTATAATACAGTTTACTATTTAACTTTTTGGACCAGTTTTAGCATTAATTTTTACCTGGAATAATCTATTATCACGATAATTATTACGTATATATTTTTATGATAATGCATGCGCTTATTGTATTTACAGCTTTTTTTGGATCCGCTTATTTAGGGTGGAAAAACCTACAAAAAGGACTTATTCAATCAATAATTACATTACTTCTCATATTTTTTTATATGCATTTATCTATAACTCTATTTTTTTAAAGGAATAAACGCAATGTTTTTTTAAGAACTCATATTATTTCACAAGTGAGTTTTTATAAAACCAATCTGGCTATATGATATTGTTTTTAATATTGACAATGATTTTTTTACAATTTTTTGCTATATCTTCCAATTAAGAAAGAAAAATAAATAAAAAAACGATATTAGATTAGTTTAATTTTGAAAATAAAATAAATTTTGAATTGTAAGATTAAGAGTGAAAAAAATTAAGAAGAAATAAAAAGTACACCACTGATATTAGTATTATTATGTATATATGATTTTTAGTATTTTTGGTGTACTTTTTTTAATGGAAATATTATTCAGCTTCAGTATGAGCCGCTTTTTCTTGTTCAAATTTTTTTCTAAAATAACTTTTTGTTATTTCAGCACGAAGTTCAGGTTTGATAGGATGAACTATGTCCTTAAATTCTCCATTTGGCATTCTTCTTGATGGCATTGCCACAAAAAGTCCGTTTTGTCCGTCAATTATTTTTAATCCGTGAACGACAAAACTTTCGTCAAATGTAATGTCGGCATAAGCCTTCAATCTTTCGATGTTTTCTGTTTGTCTTCCAATTCTAATACGAATATCAGTTACTTTCATAAGTCTTCTCCTTGTTTTTATAGTTTTTATTTTTCCAATACAATTATACCTTATTTATCGTAAAAAAACAAGAGAAAATGATAAAGAATATAATATTTCCTTAATTTATTTAAAGTAACTTTAAGCACAGATTATCCGATTATCTCAATATAGTCTTCAATAAATTCTTTTTTTCAGACTTTCAGGCGGTAAATCCAGCACTTTTACCTTTATATTTTTTTATTAAAATATTTTATTTCAAAAAAATATCGCCTTTTTTTCACATCATAGGAAGATTTTTTTAGGATCTCCATTTACAACGATGTTTCCATTATCTGCAAGTTCCTTTGCCACTGTTCTTCTTTTTTTATAATTCTTGTTACCTTTAAAAATTTATCTAAACGCATTTTTTTATTTTACTCCTAAATTTTCATTATTTAGACATGTTCAATAGCCTGTTTTTTTATTTTTATTAAATTCTAAATTTTTCATGGTTATCAAACAGGTTTATTTTATATTTTTCATTCCTTCATACCATGCTGTATTTGTTTCTACAAATCCTACATTATCATTTTTCCTTCAGGAACAATCCTCTCACTTTACTCTTTTTTTATTACTGAAAAATATGCGGATTATCAGTTGTTGACTTAGCCATTAGGGCCTTTTTGATTTTTTCCTGATCTTCCTTTGACAAAGTTCTTGTATTAAACACAATTGGTCCATTATAAACAGGAATTGATTTTATAACTGTAAAACTTTTTCCTGCAAATTCCCCAAACGGTGCAACTGCTCCTTTTTTAACTTTATATGTAGCCCCCGAATTAAAGTCTTTTCCAGCAACTAATTCATATATTGTAAATGATTTTGGAATAGCAAATGTTGCAACATCAACATCCCCTTTAAATAATAAAACTTGAGTTCCAGGATGCGAGTTTCCAAACATAACTTTTGAAAATACCTTATTTCCCAACAATTCATCTGTATTTTTTAGCCCAAATTCCTTTACAATTACCTCTCCAGGTACTTTAAATCCAGATGTAGAACTGTTTGTAACAAATCCTATTGATTTACCTTTAATCTTTTTCAGGTCAAATCCATTCCCAGAACGGTATTTATCGGCATCTTCCCCTCTTACTGCAATAAAGCTGTAATAAAGGGCATCTTTTAATGTTCCACTTTCTCCTGAATTTGTCAGCACAGCCTCAATATCCTTTGTACGCTTTCTAGCATTCAAATATGCCTCTGCTCCAATATACGCAATTTGTGATTGCCCAGAAACAATATTTTCCACCGTAATATTATAATCAGTTGTCGTAACAATCTCAACCTTTTTCCCAGTCGCCTCCTGCACAATCCGAGCAAATTCTTCCCTTGACTTCTTCAATGAATCATTAGTTTCGTTTGGCAAAAATACAATTTTAATCGTATCATTCTTTTTCCCGCAACTAATCGCAAATAAAAAAACTATTACCAGCAATAAACTTCTCAAAAATATTTTTTTCATAATACCTCCGCCATAAAAATAATATAAAATTTTTTTATATTATAACATTTGTTATTTTTCATAGTCAATTCTAAAAAAATTTTTTTAAAAATAAAAAAATCTTTTTGACAGATATACAACGCTAAATCCCTGTTTAAAAAAATAGAAATTATATCGTGGACTTCGACCCTCATAACTATAGTAAAATTGCCTTAAAACTGAACTCAAAAGCTATGACTATTTTTACTCAAATCCTGGATTTATATAATTTTTTTAGCAGTATAATTCGCCATTTAAATAGAAAAATAGCATAAAAATTTAAAAAAATAATTTTTTTCAAAAACCTCTCCAATTGAAAAACTCTTAATCTCACCTTTTCCTGCTTCATCCTTTTTTTACCAAAACTTCAATTTCTCCATTTACATTAATATCTTGTGCAATTCCCAGAACTTTTTCATTTCCAAATTTCAATTCTATCTTTTTTATTCTTCAAATAATTTATTTCATTTATTTCCTTTAAAAATCTCTTCCCACAATCCATTTCCCAAATTTTTCACACAATATTTGAAATTCAGAAACAATATTTTTTTATAATTTCATCAATTTCATATTTTTTTATTTGTCGCCTGTGTCAATGAAATTGCCTTATTTTTCAATTTTTTTCCGGCAATATATTATTTACATTTATCCCAATTCCAACAATATAGACATTATCTGTTTTTTTCCATCAAAATCCCGCATAACTTCTTATTTTCCAAGTAAACATCATTTGTCCACTTAAATTTATACTCTAAATTTTTCTATTCCCCCTAATCCTCTTATTGTCGTAAGCCCAGCAATTAAAGGCAATTTCAAGTAATCCTCAATTTCCCAGTTTTCCCTTTCCTCCAAAAAGCTAAAGATAGCCATTCCCTCCATAGAAACCCAGTTATTCTGCCTACGTGCCCTTCCATGAGTCTGATTTTTTTAGCTACAAATAACATCAAATTCCTCATAATTCCTATGATTTCTTTTCCAAATAATCATTCGTTGAACCCAATTCATTAAATTTATACAAATTTATATTTTTTTCATTTTTCTCCTTCCATCTATTTATTAATTTAAAAAAATACTCCCATTAAATATAATACTTCAAAAATTAATGAGAGTAATGATTTATCTAAATATTATTAAAAGAACTCCTGCTGCTACAGCTGATCCAATTACACCAGCTATATTTGGCCCCATTGCATGCATTAGCAAAAAATTTTTAGGATTTTCAGATTGCCCAATTTTTTGAACAACTCTTGCTGCCATTGGCACTGCTGAAACTCCCGCTGCTCCAATCATCGGATTTACTTTTCCTTTTGTGAATTTATACATTATTTTTCCCCAAATAGCACTCCTCCCACTGTTCCGAAAGAAAATGCAATTAATCCAAGAATAATGATTTTTATTGTTACAAAATTTAAAAAATGCTCTCCATCAGCAGTTGCTCCAACTGTCATTCCAAGTACAATTGTAATACAGTATAGCATAGCTCCTCTTGCATGTTCAACTAAATTTGAAACAACACCTGCTTCCTTTATTAGATTCCCAAGCATTAGCATTCCAATTAGCGGAGCTGATGATGGAACTAAAAGAATAACAATGATTGTTACTGCAATTGGAAAAATTATTTTTTCTCTTTGGCTCACAAATCTAAGCTGCTTCATTTCAACCATTCTTTCCTTTTTACTTGTCAATAATTTTATAATTGGCGGCTGAATTACAGGCACAAGAGCCATATAGGAATAAGCTGCAATGGCAATTGATCCCAGTAAATGCGGTGCCAGTTTTGTTGTCAAGTAAATAGCAGTCGGTCCGTCAGCTCCTCCAATAATTCCAATCGAAGCCGCTTCCTTTCCTGTCAATCCCAGCAAAATTGCCCCAAGAAATGCCACAAAAATTCCAAGCTGCGCAGCCGCTCCCAGCAAAAGGCTTTTCGGATTTGCAATAAGCGGTCCAAAATCAGTACTGCTCCTATCGCCAAAAAAATATTAATGGCGGATAAATTCCCAATTTTACTCCTTGATACAAATAGTAAAGAAGTCCACCCTTTTCCATAAGTCCTTCATTTGCCACAGCAGGTAAGTTTGCAAGCAGCATTCCAAATGAAATTGGGAGCAGCAAATAAGGTTCGTATTGTTTTTTTATTGCTAAATATAGCAAAATTAGGGAAATTATTATCATGATTAGCTGCCTTCCAGTTATCATAGATATTCCTGTTGTCCCGTAAAGAATTTTTTTAGTAGTTCCATTTGAAAAACCATCCTTTCCTTAGGTTTTTAGTAATATTGAATTTAAAGTAATTTAGGATAATACTGCCAAAACATCATCAGTATTTACTTTATCACCTTTAGTCACTTTAATTTCATTTATAACTCCATCGCAAGGTGCTACAATTGGATTTTCCATTTTCATCGCTTCTAAAATGATAATTTCATCTCCAGCTTTCACCTTTTCTCCAGCTTTTACTTTTACATCCACAATAAGTCCCTGCATTGGAGCTTTTATTACTTCGTTTTTTCCAGTTTCCCCTTGTAAAGGTGGATTTTCATTTTTGTCTATTTTTTGCTTATCTTTTGAATCAGCTGAAGTTTCAATGTTTCCATCTTTTTCTGTAACTTCTTCCACTTCCACTTCATAAACTTTTTCTCCAATTCTGATTTTATACAGTTTAATCATATTTGTCATGCCCCTTTGTATTTCCAGATTTTATTTTATTTCCCTAATACTTCTTATTTTTATACGGCTATTCTTATTATCCCCGGCCGCTTCAATCAGAGCCGCCATCATTGCTGCCATCATAGTTTCATCTTTTTATTTTTTTCCATACTAAATTTTTTTCTTTTTTTATCCAATTCCTTTTCACTGCTTAATTTTTTTCAGACTTTTTCCAAAATTCTATTATCATTTGTTTTTTATTATCTTCATTTTTTTCCCTCAAAATTTGAAAAAAATATTTAAAAATGATAACATAAATGAAATTAAAAAAATAATATGAAAAACAATTAACATACTTACAACTGAAATATAAATCGCATCTGCAAATGTTACAGCCGAATTTCCAAACAAAAATACTTTTCATATTTTAATTATTCCTTTCATTTTTCTATAAAATATCACAAAAAAACAACTTCAATTACAAAAACCTAACATTTATCCAAAAATTATTTAGAGTAAAATTATATAAAACCGAACTGAAAAATTACAACTGCTTATTCAAAATTTAGTTTAATTAATTTTCACAAGTTCGATTTTAATGGATTCAAATATATTTTTTTATTACTTTACTTTGTAATAACTGTCAAACTTTTCCTTATGCGAAAGTTTCATTTTTATTTCTAAGATGAACCATATCACTTACAATTTTTTTCTTCTGTATGAGTTAATTTTTCCCCAATCTATCAGGTTTTTCCTTATCACGAGTCTTATTTATTTCCGTATCAAGTTCTAATATTTTTTTCAAGTAATGTTTTTTTATTCCAAGCAGTATTTTTCATACCAATCTGTTATTTCCTTTAACTTTCTTTTTGAAATAATCTATATCTAAATTCATTTTCCACCTCTCTTTGAGTTACCAAATCCCCTCCAGAACCGGGATAATAGAACTCATCAAAAATAGCCTATTTTAAGTCCCGATCTTAAAGAAGTCTTACACCACAGCTAAAAAAGTCATCAATTTACCACATCCTAATTTTTTAAAAAATCACTTCAATATTTTGAACACTTATTTCATCTTTTGATTTTTTTTGTTTTTCTGTTTCCTTTAAATATTTCGCTTCATATTTTTCCTTCAAATAATTTTTTGCAATTTGAGGAAAACACGCATAAGTCAATACATCTTCATCAGACTTTGCCAAGCTTCCAATTTCATTTTTCATCGTATCATATTCATTTTGCAGCAAATCGGCAGGTCTTCCAGTAAATACCTTATCATTTCCAATTATAACCGACTTAATTTCACTAGAAATTTCCACAGGTGATTTCCCGTACATTCCCTTCACATAATCTTTAATTTCCTTCGGAATCATCTTATATCTTTGTCCTGTCAAAACATTAAATACCGACTGCGTTCCAACCATTTGGCTCATTGGAGTTACTAATGGCGGATAACCTAGATCTTTTCTTACCTTCGGAATTTCACGAAGCACATCTTCATATTTATCTTCCGCTCCCTGTGCCTTCAATTGCGACACAAGATTTGAAAGCATTCCTCCAGGCAGCTGATATTCCACAATGCTTGGCTCTACCGCAAGAGCCTTTGGATTTAATGTTCCATTGTCAATGTATTTTTCTTATTGGCTTAAAATACTCTGCAATTTCCTTTTAAAAGTTCAAGATCCAATCCTGTATCGTATTTTGAGCCTTGCAAAGTTCTGACAAGCGATTCTGTAGGCGGCTGTGAAGTTCCACCTCCAAAAGGCGAAATTGCCGTATCTACAATATCCACTCCAGCCTCAATTGCCTTTAACGTGCTCATTCCAGCTAATCCCGCAGTTGCATGCGTATGTAATTCAAGCGGAACTTTCAAAATGCTTTTTAACTCGCCTACAAGTTCATAAGCCATATTTGGAAGCAGAATTCCAGACATATCCTTTATAGCGATGGAATCTGCTCCCATGCTTTGCATTTCCAAAGCCAGTTTTTTATAATATTCAATCGTGTGAACTGGGCTAATTGTATAGCAAATAGCAAGCTGGCTATGCCCTCCATATTTTTTAGTGCTTTCAGATGCCTGTCTTATATTTCTCGTATCATTCAAAGCATCAAATATTCTAATAATATCAATTCCATTTTTTATTGAAAGTTCAACAAACTTATCCACAATATCATCTGCATAATGCCGATAACCAAGTAAATTTTGTCCTCTTAAAAAGCATTTGCAGCTTTTGTATTTTTAGCTCTTTTTCCTAATTTCCCGCAGTCTTTCCACGGATCTTCATGTAAAAAAATCTAATTGCCGCATCATAAGTTGCTCCACCCCAGACTTCCATTGCATAATATCCAACTTTATCCATTGTTTCTATTATTGGAAGCATTTCAGCAGTTGTCATCCTTGTTGCCATAAGTGACTGATGCCCATCCCTTAGCGATGTTTCTGTTATTTTTACTCTTCCCATAAAAACCTCCCTGTTTTAAAGCTGTCATAAAATAAACAGTTAATCTACTCAAAATACGATAGCTTTAGCATTTACAATATGTTCTGGCATATTCGGATATTTTTGTTTCAAAATTTTTCCCTAAACATTTTAGCAAGTTTTTTAGCAGCTGCTTCATAGGCTTCCTTATTTGCCCACGTATCTACCGGATTTAACAGTTCACTTGGAACATTTGGACAATATTGCGGAATTTCCACGTTGAAAATATCATCGTGTCTATATTCCACTTCATCCAAATCACCATTTAACGCTGCAGTTACCATCGCCCTTGTATATGTTAAGTTCATACGATTTCCAACACCGTAAGGTCCGCCAGACCATCCTGTATTTATTAAAAATACTTTTGTATTGTGAAGATCTATCTTTTTACCTAGCATTTCTGCATAAACTGATGGTTCAAGCGGCATAAATGGTTCTCCAAAGCAAGTTGAGAATGTAGGCTGCGGTTCTGTAATTCCACGTTCAGTTCCAGCCAGCTTAGAAGTAAATCCTGTTACAAAATGATAAATTGCCGCATCTCTCGAAAGTCTTGAAACAGGCGGCAAAACACCAAATGCATCTGCTGTCAAAAATATTACAACATTTGGAATTCCTCCAATTCCAGGAATTTGTGCATTTTTTATATGATTAATCGGATACCCGACTCTTGTATTTTCAGTTAAACTCTTGTCATAAAAGTCAAATTCACGTGTACTTGGATTCATTACAACATTTTCCACAAGACTTCCAAATTTTATTGCATTATAAATATCAGGTTCGTGTTCTGGATCAAGATTTATACATTTTGCATAACATCCTCCTTCAAAGTTGAAAATACTGTGATCAGACCATCCGTGTTCATCATCACCGATTAACTTACGGTTAGGATCTGTTGAAAGCGTAGTTTTTCCAGTTCCTGAAAGCCCGAAAAATATAGCAGTCTGTCCAGTATTTGGATCCATATTGGCAGAACAGTGCATAGGCAATACATCCATTTCAGGCATTACAAAGTTCATTATTGAAAATACGCTTTTCTTTATTTCCCCTGAATATTCTGTTCCGCAAATAATTCCAACTTTTGCTTCATAATCAATAATTATTGCAGCCGATGAATTTATTCCATCAATTTTTGCATTGCATTTAAATCCTGGCGCCGCAATTACTGTAAAGTCAGCATGTCCATAATCCTTTAATTCTTCCTCTGTCGGACGGATTAAAAGCTGATGTATAAATAAATTTTGGCTAGCTCGTTCATTTATTATTCTAAATTTCTTTCTGCAGGCTGGATCTGCTCCCGCCATTCCATCAAATATAAATATTTCCCGATTTTGCAAATATGCAATCAATTTATTATAAATAGAATCAAATTTTTCCTTTTCAATAGGCTTATTCACATTCCCCCAAGCAATTTTTTCATGAACCCCTGGAGTGTCAACAATATATTTATCCTTAGGCGAACGTCCTGTATACTTTCCTGTCGTCACAACCAAAAGCTCCACTGCTTGACAATGTACCTTCCCTCTTTTTAATGCATGCTCAACAAGTTTCGCAGGTGTCAAATTTCTATAAATTTGGATTACATTTACTATTCCTAATTTTTCCAAATCTTTTGTTACTTTTTTTCATAATCTCCCTCCGTATTTAAAAAAATTTGTAGTCATTTGTAAAAAAATAAATGTATTTAATAAACTAGTATCTTTTATTTCAACAAAGGTCAATATTCTTTAAATTTCCTAGTCTTTACTTTTACAATCATCTATCATAAAATTAGCAATTAACACCAATAAAACAAAAATCCCTACTTTCTATGTAGGAAACACAAAAATATTTTTAATTTTTGAATTTGTTTTGGGTTATGTTAAATTTATAATAATATTTTTATAAAAAAATAAATACAAAATTCTTTTGATATTAAATCTTAAAAAGCAATTTAAATTTACAATTTAGATACATATCAAAAAAATTACAATTTTTATAGCCAGCAGTTTTTTTAATATGTATCAAAAATCCGATAACAATGATCTTTAATACAAATATTACTCTATTCTAGCCATATAATTGCCTAAAAGCATATTTAACATTATTTTTCCCTACACTAGTATTATCCCACATTTTTTTCCTAAAAGTCAATATTTTTAAAAATTTTAATTAAAAAGAATATTCTATGAAAGATTAAATTTATTATAAAGATATACTGTGATATAAATTAAAAAAACAATATGATCTGAAAATATCTCTGAGACCCATAACCATCGAACTTATTCAAGATTATCCATAAATACTCTTTAAATATTCTCGTTTAGTTTTTTTGCAAAATAAATTTGAATAACAACCATATATTGTGGTATAATAATAGCAAGTTGTAAACATAAATGGAGAGAAAATGATAAAAATTAATTTTACTAGATGTGAATGGAACACTGACTGATGGTGGGAATCTATCTTGGAAATAGTGGCGAAGAACTAAAAATTCAATGTAAAAAGACGGCTATGCCATCGTAAATGTACCAAAAGCTCGGCATTGAATTTGGAATTATTACAGGTGGAAAATCTGAATTATTAAAAAGACGTGCTGAAAAAAACTAAAAAAATAAAATACCTTTTCCAGGGAATTTCTGAAAAGACTTTAATACTGGATGAAATTATAAATCAAACAGGACTAAAGGAAGAAGAAATAGCCTACATGGGCGATGATCTAAATGACATGGCAATCATAAAAAGAATCGGTTTTTCTGGAACTCCGCTAGATGGAGCAAACGAAGTAAAATCAATCGCTGATTTTATTTCTACTAAAAAAACAGCGGCGAAGGGCAGTACGTGAATTTATAGAAGTTATTTTAAAAAGAAAAATTTATTTCAAAAATTTTTTTATCAATCATAAAAATAAATTAAATTTTTCATTAAACAAGACCTTAAATATTCATATTAAAAGAATTTTATTTGAAATTGACAAAAGTTATTTTTTTATTAATATTTGTTTTTTTGTTTTTTTCAAACGTAAAGGGGATCAGTCGCCATCCCTTTACAATCCCCGCTTGTCTAAGCATTTTTTTGAAATGAAATTGAAACTCGCTTTTTAATAAAAATTCTTATAAAATTTTTTTAAACTAATTACAATTTAAAAATTTTGAAAAAAAGCTCAAACAGTCAATTTCATTCCAAAAAAATCACGACGTTCTAATTCAATTATGATAGATTATTTGACTAAAAACAAATATCAAGCAAAAATTTCGTTAAAGAAAAAAATAACTGTTTGAGATTTTTGGAATATATTTTTAAATTGTATTCAGTTATCTGTGTCAAGATAACTTTGATTCAAAATCGAGTTTTATTTTTTTCTTTATAAGAAAAGTTTTGCGTAAAGCCAGTTGTAAGGGCGTGGTGTTTGACGCCCTTACGTTAAAAATTAATTAAGAAATAAAAGGAAAAAAACAATTATTCATAAAAATAATCTATAAAATGTAAATTATAAAAAAATCTCAAATATGAATCTTTAGGAAATAGATTTAGAATGGATTTATTAATTAAATAAAAAAATAATCAGAAAATATAAAAAAATTATTTTTTTAGGAGGAAATAATGGCAATAAAATATTTGGATGCCAAAAAGGCTAAAATTAGTGTTTATTGGCGGTGGAAAATGGGTTACAAAACATGAGGAGCTTTTAAATGAACTGAATGTTTATCCAGTTCCTGATGGAGATACTGGGAGCAATATGTCAATGACATTAAATTCGATGATAAATGATTTGGAAGAAAAGACAGATGAAAAAAATAAAAATGCCTCAGCTTATAGATGTAGTTGAAGAGGCTGTATTGATGGGAGCTCGTGGAAATTCAGGGACAATTTTGTCACAAGTAATCACAGGATTTTTAAGAGGAATTGGTGAAAAAGTTAAGCTGTTACCGAAAGATGTGGCACAAGCTCTTGCGAGTGCAAAGGAAACTGCTTATAATGCTGTAAGTGAACCTGTTGAAGGGACAATGCTTACGGTTATTAGAAAAATTTCTGAAAAGGCTACAGAATGTGCTGAAAAATTTGAAGATTTGGTGGCATTTTTGAAGGAGATTGTAGAGGCTGGGAAAAAGGCTGTGGATGAAACGCCTGAACTGCTTCCTAAATTGAAAGAGGCTGGAGTGGTTGATGCTGGTGGAAAAGGGCTGTTTTTCTTTTTTGAAGGATTTTATAAAGTTACAACTGAATTGAACCTGTTAGCTGAATTACAAAAGGCTCAAGTTAAGGAAAATGAATTTGACAAGACAATAGCCAATATTAATCATGATCCTGAAAGCATACATTTCCAATACTGTACTGAATTTATCATTTTAAATGGTAATTTTGATACGGATGAATATAAAAAAACGTGTGCTGGAATTGGGGGATTCTGCTGTGTTGCACAAACTTCTAAAAGTTTAAGACTCACATTCATACAAACCATCCTGGAAAAGCGATAGAAATTGCATTGGAATATGGACCGCTGGAAAAAAATGAAGGTGGAAAATATGAGGTTGCAGCACGATAATTTACAAATTTTTCAGTGAAAAAGGATGAAGCAAAGATTTTTTTGCAAATAAAAATTGATAAGACAAAATCTGCATTTGTGATTTTTGGCGGATTCTGAAAAATTTGAAGGATGAATTTTTTTAAAAACTTGGTGCAGATGTGGTAATCTTGGGAGGACAAAGTAAAAAAATCCAAGTGTTCAGGAAATATTGAATGCCATTGGAAAAAAACTGAAAAGGAAAAATATTTACATTCTTCCAAATAATAAAAATGTAATTACAACAGCAAAAATAGCAGCTGAAAAAAATCTAAAAAAACAGTTGTTGTTCTAGATACAAAAACAATGCTTGATGGATATTATTTTTCTAAAAAAATAAAAGATACTGACATTGATGAGTTAAAAGAAGCAGCTTCCAGAAACTATTCTGTGGAAATTACAAAAGGCTGTAAGAGATACAAAAATTGAAGACTTGTCAATAGAAAAAGATGACTTTATCGGGCTTGTAAACGGGAAAATAAAATATGCAAAAAAATCATTAAAAGAAGCGGCAGATGCAATATTAGATGACTTGATAACTAAAAAAATACAATAACTGCAGTTGTTGTAGGCGGAAATGAAAAGGATGAAGCTTCACAAAAAAAGTATTGAAGAAAAAAACTGGCAGGATTGAAAACTGCAAATATTAATGGAAATCAGGAAAATTACTATTATTACTTGTATATTGAAAAATAAAGATCCAAATATGCCTGAAATTGCTATTTTTAACAGATTCTGTATCAGATTTGACAGATGAAGACATCGAAGGGCTTCCAATAAAGGTAGTTCCTTTAAGAATTGATATAAATGGGGAACTTTATAAGGATGGTGTAGAAATTTCAAAATCAGAATTCTGGCATCAAATGTTGGATAATAATGCGAGAATTAAGACATCTCAGCCATCACCGCAAGACTTTTTTTAAATGCCTATAATAAGTTATTTGAAAAAGGATATAAAAAGATTATTTCAATACATCCATCATCAAAATTAAGCGGAACAATACAAGCGGCAAAAAGTTGGAAGAAGTCTTACAAACAAAAGAAAATGACATAGAATTAATCGACAGTTTAGGCGCTTCGTTACTGCAAGGATTCCTTGTGCTGGGAGCAGCAGGAAAATCAGTAAGGGGAGAAAGTTTTACAGAAATTATCAACTGGGTAAATAACTTTAGAACTAAAGGTAAGCTTCTTATGATTATTCCAGACTTGAAATATCTTGAAAAAGGTGGAAGAATTGGAAAGGCAAGTTCAACAATAGCTGGAGCATTGAACATGAAACCTATTTTGACTGTAAATCAAGGAGAAGTTACGGTTGAGAAAAAAGTTCTTGGTGAACGTAATGCACAAAAATACATTGAAAAATATATTGAACGTGAAAGTAAAAAACAAAGCATCGTACTTATGAGCGGATAGGGGTTGGAACTCCAACTGAACTTGAAAAATGTTATAAGAATTTATTCGAAGTAGAAAATAATCCAAAAATTAACTCATTGATATTAAATAGAAATTGGAGCAGTAATAGGAGCTCATGCAGGCCCAGTTTATGGAGTATTCATATTCCCAAGGTTAAGTTAATTAATTTACAAAAATTAAATTTTAAACATAATAAGCAGGAAAGAGTTACAGCTTTGAAATTTAAATTTTTGATGAAATAAATTCAACAAATACATACTTACGACGACAACTAAGAATAGAAGAATTTGAAGTAATCGTAGCAAAAAAACAAACAGATGGAAAAGGAAAAAAAGAGACAGTACATGGATTTCAAGCAAAGGGGCCGCTCTTTTTTTCCTTCGGTGTCAATGACAACTATGAATTAGATGAAAAAAATTACAATTTTTCACAGGATATATTGTCTACAAAGTACTAAAAATTATATAGAAAATAAAGAAAAAAACTAACTTTCAAATGGCCAAATGACATTTATTATGAAAATAAAAAAATATGTGGAATACTTTGTGAAAAAAAGTGAGAGACCATATAATAATCGGTATCGGAATAAACATCAACAATACCGATTTTTGGAATATTCCGTGAAAAAAAGCAATCGCACTTGTGGAAATTACAGGAAAAACACTCGGTACAAAAACATAATAGAAGAAATCGTTTCAACTTTTTGAAAATGAATTCCACAGTTTAAACAGAGAATGGGAAAATATATTGCATATAGTAAATGAAAATAGCTATTTGAAGGGTAAAAAAATAGTAATTCAACAAAATGGAAAACTTTCAGAAAAAAAGAATATAGATTTTTTTACGTGTGGATAGAAGAGGTAGAATTTCAATTATTGCTAAAGGAGATAGTGATGAATTGAAATTTACTTCGTTGGAGTTTAAAAGTTATATAATTTGGATGATAAAGATAAAAGGGACTAAGTTTTTAAGACTTAGTCCTATATTATGCATTTTATAAAAAGAAATTATTTAAAATAATTGTAAAATGCTCTCATTTTTTTATTTTTTTCTATTTCACATTATTATTTCGTATTCTATGTTTTTAAAATAAGTTATTTAATTTTTTTCTTTTTAAAATCATCATAACTTTTTAACCCTAATTAAACTTAATATTTTTTTGAAATAGCTTCAAAATGAAGTTTTTCCACATTTTATCTTACTTTTTTTCAACAGAAGTCAAATCTTTTTCTTCCTTATCTGCCTTCGTTTCAACAATAAAATATATTCCAACATTGTTTTCACTGTTTTCTGAAGAATTTTTTTATAGATGATTGCCCAGTCTGGTGAATAATTTCCATAAGGTGTATCTATTACAAATCCACCTTTTTTTAGTTTTGTAAACATAAGTACATTTTCATCATTTTCCAGTTTTTTTCTGCAAATTCCTTTTTCTCCATCACTATCAAGTTTATAATAATCACTTAAACTTCTACTACCTTTTTTAGCTTGAAATAATCTTCTTTTTATTTTTCAAAATCTTCTTCGTTTATTTTATTATTCACTTCAAATATTTTTCTCTGTATCAGTTACGTATCCATCTATCACTTCATATTCAAAAAAACTTTTTCAGCTTTCATTTCATTTAAGTTTTTCAAGCAATATTTCAGTTACATTTTTCCAGCACATCTTGAATATTCAATGCTTCTCTTTTTTTCTTTTTTTCAAGTCCACTTATTATTTTTTTAATATCGCTAATCTTGGGAGCATTGTGTGATACATTATGTAATTTGCTATTTCAAAATCACTTTTTGTAGCCACTTCAATTTTAGACATTTCTATTTCTTTGTCGCCACTATCTTTTTTTAAGATTAAAATTTCCCGTCTCATTATAATCCCCTTTAGATTCTACTACCTCCACAATTTGTTTCAAATCAAAATTATTTATATAACTATTTATTTTTTTCTATACTACTTTCTATATTTTTTTCATTATCTATTTTACATTTATAAATCGCCTTTTTACTAAGATTTGTTCCTAATTCCTCAAAAAGATTTTTGGAATTCCTTTTTCAGAAACAAAACTTCTTTGCTTATTAATAATCGGCTCATTATCTCCATTTGCTATTTCAATACGGTTTGTACCTTTTTCCACCATATATTTCACAAAATTTTTCAGCAATTTGTATTGAATGTTCCTGTAAAGTTTCATTTGAAAATTGTATTTCTTTTATTTCCTCTTCCCCATTTTTTCAAAAAGCACATTGTTAGAATCCATCACTTTTTTCAATCAATTCTTTCTTAAATTCATCTACCAGTTCCGAAGTAATCTTAATTTTAGGAATACCTGCTTTTTTTCAAGAGTTACAAGTAAAAGATCCGATGTAACTTCATTTTTTTATTCATATTCTTATTAAAATCTTCTTGAAGCATTCTTGAAAAAAATTTTCATAACTATCATTTGCAATAACAGTAAGTTCATTTACATTCCTATCAAGACATCTATTTCCAGTCACATCTACAGGAAGTCTAAGGCCCCTACCAATTTCTTGTTTTTTTGCAATTTCGCTGCTTCCATTTTTCAATGTACACAAAGTAAATACATTTGGATTATCCCAACCTTCTCTAAGAGCAGAATGTGAAAAAAATAAAAGCTAATGGCTCATTAAAAGAAATCAATTCATCTTTTTTCTCTAAAATAAGTTCTATTCCTCTATCAATATCCTCTTGTGATTTTGCCTTTGGTTCATCTTCATTTTTATATTCCACCTCAACTTCATTTTTCTTCTTATCTAATGCAAAGTATCCTTCTCGAACCAAATTAGCATCCTTATAACTAGGAAAAATAATTTTTGTACTCCTCTATTTTTCTTCTCATTTTTTTCTATAAAATTTGAATACTCCTCATCAAATATTTCCAGATAATCTCCTTTTCCCCTCAGAAGCTTCACTATCCCTAACTTTCTTAACCTCATCAATAAAAAAAATAATGTTAAAGTCTTTATTTTTCTTCCCTTCTTCCAAAATCTCAAATTGCTTTTTGAAAATGATTTTTCTATAGCAAGACGAATCTGAATACGAATAATATCTTTATTCTCTAACTTCTATTGCTCTCCTAATGCTAATTCAAAATCTCCGTAATTAGTAGCAATTTTCAATGACTTCTCTTTATGAGGCTGTTCTGCAATAAACATATCCTTATACTGTGGTAATCCTCCTGATAATTCATACAAAGAAACACCATTTTCTACATTAAAACTCTTAAATCTAATACTTTCTCCTTGAACTTGAGAAAACATTTCTATTCGTGCCTTACAATCTTTCGTAAAATAAGTATACCTAATATACGGAAAAATCTTTAGAAATAACACTATTTATGGTTTTTACACGAATCTTTTTTTACCAAATTCTTTTTATACGCCTCATAAGAATCCAGTTTATACACCTGATTATACAAATTTTTTTATGTGTAGCCGAATAACGAAGTGTAAATAACGGCTCCAACTCTTCTATCGCCTTTAATGATTGTGATTTTTTTCTTTTTAGTCCCTTCTATTTTCTGTGGTTCATCAATAAACACGATCGGTCTTACAAATTTTATATCTCTCCATAAATTTTTTTAGCATATTCATCATCCTTACGAATTTTTTATTTGTATCTTTATTAAACGCCTGAATATTCATAACACAAATACTCAAATTATTCTCTTCCACAAAATTATTTACTTTTTCCTAAATTATTACTGTCATAAATAAAACTATATTTGAGACAAATCCACATTATATAGTCTTTTAAAATGATCTCTTAATTGTTCAATAGATTTTTTTCCACTCCTTTACGAATCGCTACAGATGGAACTACAATCATAAATTTCTTAAATCCATACTCCTTGTGTAACTCAATATCGTTCGTAAAATAAACATAAGTTTTCCCAGTTCCAGTTTCCATCTCAACTGTAAAATCTTTTTTCATGCTTCTTATAAGCCTCTTCATTAGTAAAAAGTCCATTTTTCAACTGAACTTTTTTTCAAGTTCTGAAAAAGTTTACTCCCTCCCACAATATCAATATTTCTCACAGGATCTTTTTTTCTGTAAGTCTTGTTTTTCTTATTCTTTCAGCATAAATACTATCCAACGATTTTTGGCAATCCTCTAAATAGTTCTACAACAGAGATCTACCGCCTTTTTTCTGATATTCCAAATTATCATCGAATTGGAATATTATTTTTTATTTGACATTTACATTCCTCCTTTTTTTATTAATAAATTCGTAATAAAAAAAGCCTCGATTATCATTTTTTTGATAAAAGAGACTCATAAAATCTTTATTTTTAAAAAAATTATCTAACCTTAATATCATTGTTCTTAATTTATTTTTCTGAACTAAATTCTTTTATCAGATTAAATCCATAATTTGAATAAAAATCTTATTAGTGAATTATCGTCTTCACATTCTAACCATAAATATTTTGTATTTATAATTTTTTTCACAATTAATAATAATTCATGTGCCAATTGTGTCCTACTAAGATTAAGAAAATTTTCTTTTTCAATAAGTGAACTACTCCCACTTGTAGAAGAGAGCGTCTTGGGAAGTATCTGCTTTTGCAAATATATTTACCAAGCTCAATGGGCAGTCCCTGCCCTGACTATAAATATCATACCATATAAGAGCTGTTATTTCAAGCTATATTTTTGCAATTCATCTCCCGCTTACAGAAGAAGGAGACTTCTTGCTATCTTTTTGTTAAACTTTTATTTGCAAATGTAAAATATCCCAATATTTCCCCACTTTTTATCATTACGGATTAGATGAGTGGCAGATAAAGAACTTTTTTTCAAAATTTATAGATTTATTATGTAGAAAATCCTCAATGCTGTTTCTATCTCTACTTTTTGAACTGTTTCAATATTTTTTTCTTTAATATACCCCTCATCTTTTTATATCTGCTATTATATCCTGTAATGAAATAATTCTGTTATTCTTCATCCTTTGAAGAATATCCAAACATTTTTTTCTTATTTCTTCTGGGTCATCTACAATTTCAAAATCAACATCAAGTTTTTTTAACTTTCTTTTTTTACTCTCCATTGCTTCCAGTACTTCATCTGCATATCTTGCAGGAATTCTCAAAAGCATCAAGTAATATACTTTCTGTAGCCATGGTTACCACTCTCCCCTTTTTTTAACTTTATTTTTCATTCTTATGATACCATATCTATTTTTAGAGTGTCAATTAGATTTCAATCTCTTTCTAAATAACCTCTTATTTAATGCACTTATACACAATAACATTAATAATACAAAAATATTACCAAAAATTAAATAAAGCAAATATTTATTTTTTTATCGAAAAAAACTTGTATCTCCACCTGTTTTTCTTCATATTTTTCTAGCATTCCAATTTTAGAAAATTCAAAAATAAATCCAACTACCTAATGTTGACCAGTAAAAAGAAATAATTCCTTCCGATTCAAGCATTATGTAAAACCAAAACTGATATATCATATAAATTATTAAACCTAAAATAATGAACAATAACTCATTTTTCTTTTTCCTGTATTCTCTTTCGTTTTTCTTTCTAAAGTATTCCATAATATAAATTATGCCTAAACCCAGACCACCTGTAAGAAATACAGAAGCCATTAAAATTAATCCCATAAATAGATTTACAATCATTTTTAACTGTCCTTTCTTTGTAATGATTTTTTTGTCTCTTTTTATTTAGTTGTCATTGTCCTTTTTAATATTTTTTTATTCCACTTCTACTATCTTAATTCTATTTTTCCAGTATCAATTTATGTAATAAATTTTTTTCCCTCTTGATTTATTACTTCCATAATCATTCATTAATTCTATAACACTCTTATGCATATTCGATTTTTACTTCATCTTTTTCTTTCTTCTTTTTCTTCATCAGTTAATTCTTTCTTATCTTTTTATATAATTATAATATTTAAATTCCAATTTCACTTCAGAATTATAAATATCATAATAATCAAATATACTTTGAAAATATGAATAATCAGCTCTTGCTAAAGAATGTCCAAAGAAACATATTTTTTTGAAATTTCTATCTTATTTGGTAATTTAAATTCCTCTTTTTATTGTGTTGTTAAACAAAACTCTTGAAGTCTTTGTTAAATAATAAAATTCTCTATCATTTCCAATCTCAGTATTGTCAATTCCAAAAATAGGATTTTCAAAAGTACCATGTACATTTGTCATTTCTGAAATATAGTCCATTTCTTTCAAATAAGTTGTATAATTAAAATTTATAACTATATTTGTTTTCATTTTTATCTTCTTGAAAAAAACTTTATGTATTTTATCTATAAATTTGTTATCTCTAAAAACCATTTACATCTTCGGTAAAAACTTTTTCATTTATTTCTTTTATATAATCTCCAAATTCTTTTTCAAATTTATTTAATTCCACTAAATAATTATAATCTTCACGATATTTTTTTGTTGAATACACTTTCTTAAAATGATTTTTTTCTTATTATTTCTTCATTTTGTTTAAAATCTTGAACATATTCATGTGTAAAACACCGAAACCCTTTTTAAAAAAACTTTTTATCGTTTAATTCTGATAGCTTTTTCAAGTTCCTTTGCACAAGGGAATATTTTTTCTCAACATCATACCAATACTCTATTTCATTATCTTTTTCTAATAATAAGTATAATAAAAAAATATACTATTATTTTTGTAAATCTGGAAGTTTAGTCCCATTAATTACTTTTTGATAATTCGGCTCCATTAAATAATCCTTTTGCTTTTTCTTCTATATATTTCTGAATATTTTCTTTTTATAATAGAATATTCATTATTATTATTTTTCAAGTTTAGCTTCAAAAAAAATTATCATATGATGTCTTTAATCCTAAATACAAATCGAGATCCATTTCCAATTATATATAAATTCTTACTTTTAGGTGAAAAAAATACATCTTTTTATCTCCTTTCATATACCCTAAATAAACTCAACCCTATAACTAACCTTACTTTCCCCAATTTCTCTCAATCAGACTTCTCAACTTCCTAAAAGTCTCATCCTTCAATGAAATACTATCTTTAATTTTGAGAATTTTTTTCTAATTCTTCTATTTTTAGATTGTAATTCTTTTGTTTTATCCTTTAAATCTTTTATTTGATTTCTATAATCCAAATTTTTTTATCTAACAATTCATTCTCATTATTTTTGAACTCTTTTTTTCAACTTGTTCAAATTTTTTTCTTTCTTTACTAATTCTTCATTATCATTTGGAAATTTGTATCTTATAAATCCACCTAATAATAGCAAAAATAACCCCCATTATTATTGGTTTACATCTATCATTTTCAGTATTTTTTTCCTGTTTATTAAATTTATTAGGGTCTATTAAATAGAATAATCCGCTCATTGTTATCAATATTGCTCCACATAACATTAACCAAATTTTTATATGATTACTTTCTAATCTTAATATACTTGAAAATCCTAAGCCTATTACAGAAAAAAATTGTTAAAAAAATATCCCCATCATTTCTAATATTTTTTTATCATGTTTCTCAGCATCTTCTTTTTAATTTTTAAAATTTCTTCTTTATATATTGTCAAAGTATTAAATGTTCCATCAAAATTATATTGATTATTTTCATGCTGTATTTTAAATGCTTGGATAGTTGCATCACTGTATTGACAAATACACTCTATTCGTAAAAATTTAATATCATACATTATTTCTTGTTCTTTAATATCACTCATATATTTAGATATTTCAGTATAAAAGTTTATACATTTCATCTGAAAAAAATTCTATATTTTTCAACATTGCTATCATATAATTTTGTTTTTTTCTTCTGAAGTGTATTTCAATTCTTCATAGTTTTTCTGGTTTCTTTATTTTATGAACATCATTTTCCTTTATTATTCGGTTATACTTGTCTATAAACTCTCCATATTTTTTTCTTCTTGTTCCATCCCTTTCTCCTTTCTTCCCCTAAATAAACTCAACCCTATAACTAACCTTACTCTCCCCCGAATTTCTCTCAATCAGACTTCTTAACTTCCTAAAAGTTTCATCCTTCAATGAAATATTATCCTTAAATGCTGAATCCTAAACACAAATTTTATTGGTAACGGATCTAATGAAGCTAATTTTTCCACCATTTCCTCTGTTATTTCTGTTTCAAGGCAAATTAAATATGTACTTGCATAAAAATATGTTCTATTTCCAATATCTGTCAATACTTCCAGTCTTTCTGACAATGGAATATCATTCTGTCTTAACATTATTTCATAAACAATATCAATATCATTGCTTCCAAGCACAAAATCCAATGAATCAGGGTCATCAAAAGAATATTGACTTTCTTCATTGAAATTCTCCAAGTCGTACCATTTTATATTTGTATCGTCCACTTTAAATACTTTAAATCCAATATCTGGAACTTTTTAGGCTCTTCTCCCAGTTTCAGATTTGAATTATATTCTTCTATTTCCTGTTTTTATTTTTTTCTCCAGCACGTCTGATTCTCTCTTTTCCAATTTCTGCAATATTTTTTTATATCCAGCCTTAAATGCTTCTGATTTTTTTCATCAGTTGTTTCAGGTAATTGAACCATTATATATTTTCTATTTCCATTATCTTCACTGTTTAACTGCATAACAGCATGAGCTGTTGTTGCTGAACCTGAGAAGAAGTCCAAAAATAATTGAATTTTTTAGAAGCAATTTGCAATATTTTTTTCAATAATTCTACAGGTTTTGGGGTATCAAAAAAATTTCTTTATTTCCAAGAAATTTTTTTCTAAATTTTTGCAGTTGACAATGACCCTTCTTTATCAAACAAATTATAGTAAACATTTTCAGAAGTTTCATAATCATCTTCTCTTTTTTATCAACTTTACTTTTTTTATTTTTTTATAATCAAAAAAATAATTTATTTTCTTTAATTAAATTTTTGAATCTTTTTCATATCCTAATGTCCATCTCATATTTTCCGCTGGAAAAAAAGTTATTTCTGTTTTTGGATCTATTATCCCAAATTTCATTGTTTTACGTTCATAAATTCCTAAATTGGTCTTTTCAATACCTTCTAAATTATACATTCCCTTTTTCATCGTTATACAAATATTTTTCTATCAATTTTTTTGATAATTGAAATTACCAGGTTTTTTTATCTTTTAAAACAACAGATTAAATATTCTGTAAGAACTCCGATTACTTTTTCTGTATTTCCAGCTCCACCTTTCTTTTTCCAAACAAATATTTCCAAATTTTTTTCTATTAAATAATTCTTCACATATTTTTCATTAAATTATCTATCTCATTATCATCAATACTTATAAATATAACACCATCATCAGTCAGCAAATCCTAGCCAGTTTCAATCTTGGATACATCATATTTAACCAGTTTGCATGATATCTGTTAGTTGACTTCTGATTTTTTTCTGTAGTTTTTCATTATTTTCTGATATTATTCCCTCTGCCTTGTCGCTTTCTTCCTTGTTCATTTTAAAAAGTATCATTATAGACAAAAATCATTTCCTGTATTGTAAGGAGGGTCAATATATATCATTTTTATTGAGTTGTAATAATTCTGTCTTAACAGTTTCAATACTTCCAGATTATCCCCCTCAATATAGATATTTTCTGTTGTATCAGCATTTTTACTATCTTTTGCTACAAATTTCAATGTTTTATTTCCTATTCCTTGCTGTACTATTTTTCTTTGCATTTTGTTTCCCTGACCAGTTTAACTCATATTTTTTTCATTTGCTACTTCTTCAAAAATCTCCCAGTTCTTCCTTCAATGCCTTTATATCCAGCTGTCCATCCTTTACAGCAGATGGAAAATAATTGCTCCAGTGCTTTTTAAATTATCATTTACTACATCATTTATCTCTTTTTTTATTTTATTATTTTCCATTTTTCCTCCAAAATTTTTAATATTTATCCAATTCAGAAATTATCTCTCTGATTTTTCTTATTAATTTCTATTTTTCTCACTATTTCTAATAGTTGATTTCATTTTTTTCCTTGTACATCACAAGTTTTTTTAAACTTTTTCAAAAAAATATCATTCATTTTTATTTCTGTCATACCATATTAAACTTTCTAAAATATTCCTTGATTTCTGATAATACTTTCTATTTTTTTAAAATGTAATTTCTTATAAACATCTCCGAATAGAAATTAACTTTGTTAGTGCGATTCAGTGTTTTAGAATAGTCTAAAACTCCTTCCACTTCCCCTTTTTGCTGAACCTGACATTGACAAATCAAATGTTTCAGTCATTACAGTATCTGTAACTACTATTTCATTTCTGTCATTTTGATTTAATCTTTTTTAAAAGCTAGTGAATACAACTCTTTTGAATTATCGTAAAAATCTTAATATACATGGCGATTTAATTGATTCTTGATATAGATTGGCAAGAAATCCAGCTTTTTTTATATCAGTTATTTCAAAAATCAAAAATACTGAATTACCTTAAAAATTATATTTTTTTCATCTTCTACACTTGGGAATCTCCTCATCATTTATCATATATTTCAATGTTACTGATTTTATGTATTCTTTTTATTTTTCTTTTTTTCAATAGGCTTAAATTCCTTTAGAATAAGATTTTTTTCAATTTTATTTCCTGATTTACTTCATATCTTTCGGGAATATTTATCATCTAACCCACCACCAGAAAAGATACCAACTCAAAATCATCTGTCGTATCATCTTTAAAATTGTTATTAAATCCTGAAAAATCAAATACTGTCTGAACAGCCTTTTCTTCCTCTTCACCTTTTATACTGTTTACCGCAGTATTAAGCAATTCAGAATAAAATCCCATTTCAGCAGCATTTTTCGTATTTTTAAAGAACTCCTTTAAAACTTTTTCCTGAACTTCATTTTTTTCATAGCACAGTTGTCTGAAAAGTTTTATAACTTCCCTTGCCTGACTGTTTTTAAATAGAATTTCTTTATTGTTGTCCACAAAAATCAAGTAATAAGGATAAAGGGAACTGTCATTTTTAGGTTTGGCATCATTTTTACTATGTTTAAAGCAGAATAATACTCCCTTTTGCTCACCTTCGGTTACAGAATAAATTCCTTTTGGTATTTTTGCTTATTTCCTTATGATTATTCACATAATTTGAAAGTTCATACAGATATTCGTTCATATTAAGGTCTGTCAACGAAATATTCTCATTTGTATCTTCTATATCAATTACTTCTTCCTTCAATTTTTTTCTAATTGTCTCTTTCTAAAATTAAAATCATTCATTTCAGGATTAAGCATATCTTCATCTCCAGTAGAAGCTATATTTAATGTTGTCATTTTTCCCTTTAACTCTTCTCTCCAAATCTAAATACTCATTTAAATCTGCATTTGGGGAAAAAAAGTTAATCATTTGTATATTATCATTTTTACTTCCAATTCTATCTATTCTTCCAAATCTCTGAATAAGAGATACAGGATTCCATTGGATATCAAAGTTTATTACCGTATCACAATCTTGTAAATTCTGTCCTTCTGAAATACAATCTGTCGCAACTATAATATCTATTTGTTCATCTTGCGGAATTTCAATCTTCAGTTTAGATTTTTGGCGAAAATGCACTCAAAAATACTGTGAAAATCCTCTTTTACCTTTTTTTATTTGAAGTTTTTACTCCTTTACCTGTAACACTTGCAATGCTAATATTTTTCCCCTCGAATTTTTTTAGCAGCTTAGAATAGATATAGTTCGCTGTATCGGCAAATGCTGTAAAAATCAATATTTTTCTATTTCCTGGATTATATGGTGTGTTATCAACTTTATTTCCTACAATTTTTTTCTAATTCATGAATCTTGTTATCTCTATCTTCTTTCAATAAAATCAATGTTTCATCATATATTCTTTTTTTACAATATCTCTATCGTTATACAACTCCTCAAGATAGGCATTTATTCTCAAATCTTCTACCTTTATTTCATACTTACTTCTTTCAATATAGATTTCATTTTCATTTTTCCACATCAAGATTTTTCTTCAATCTGCTGTCCCTTATTTAAATTTTTCTATTGTCTGATCAATATTTTTCAATCAATCTTTTTCAAGGTTTCAGAAAATGAAAAAAACTGAACTTTCCAATCTTTTTAAACAAGTTTGTTCTATGCAAATATACAAGACCTTTCGACTGTGTATCAAAATCCATTTTTTTCCACCACGATTCCCTGATAACTTATACTTATTGATATAATAATTTAATTTTTTTCACTTTTTTTATAAATTTAGTTGGTGTGTAAACTGATAAATTTAATTCTTCTAAAATAAATTTGTATTTTTTTAAAATTCAATAACTGGTTTTGACTATCAATTTCTGAATAATATGTAATCGGTTTTATTCTTTTGAGGAAATTTCCCTATATTTTTTTGTTCCATAATAATTTGTAATATGTTTTCTGCTTCTTGATATTGTCATCATTTCTAGCAATTTATAAAAATCTGACGGCAAATTATCCAGTAACTCATCTTTTTTTCTGACTTCCTTCTTTTTCCCAGTCATTTATAACTTGTGTTGCTTTTTTTCAGTAAATATCCTACGCTCGAAATACCTTGTTCACTAAATGCATCATCATGATCTGATGTTATAATTGAAATTTGATTTTTTTCAAATCTACAAGACTATTATTTACTGGAGTTGCAGATAATAATAGAACTTTCGTATTTTTACCGCTTTTTTTATTACATCATGAAGTAATTTAAAATATCTATTCATTATTAATTCATCATTCTCATCATATTTTTGCAATTCTATTTCTAAAAATTATGTGACTCATCAATAACTACCAAATCAAATTTTTGACCAGTCAAATCTGCTTAGTTCATAACCTGATTTTTGATTCTCCCTTGGTTCTTGATAAATCTGTATGAAACATAATTTTGTAATTAAACATTTCATTCAAAAAAACTATCTTTATAACTTCCAGTAAAAGAACGCCAGTTATCATAAAGTTTTGCCGGTGTAAGAACTAACACATTATCATTTCTTATTTCAAAATATTTAATCACAGCAAAGTGCTTCAAATGTTTTTCCCAATCCTACTGAATCAGCAATTATACATCCTCCATATTTCTGAAGTTTTTTTGTATAGCAGAAACGACACAATCCTTCTGAAAATCAAAAAGCGAATTCCAAATTTCAGTCTTTTTTTAAATTTATCACTATCATTTTCAAATCTCTCAACTCCACTGTCTAGCTTATCTCCAAAAAGTTCATTTAACGTGAAGTAATACAAAAAAATTCAGGATTATAATTTTTTTATAAACAAATTCAAGGCTTTCTAATAATTCCTGTTTATAATCCTGTGTTACATCATCATTATTCCAAATTTCATCATATATTCTCGACATGCCAAGTATCTGGGATTTTTTTCTAATTCTCCTTTTTATTGTTGTATCAAAAATCGTAGCGATTTACTCTTTTTTTCATATATTTCAAGTGATGATGTCCCCTGGATCATAAAATCATCATCAATTATTAAAAATATTCCCGTTTACTTTCTGATATGGCTTTACTTTTTCTGACATTTACGTTATTTTTTTATAAAATCATACATAGCCTTTGCCTTAGCAAAATGCTTCAATTTATTTTTTTCCTTTATATCATAAGAATTGTACAAAAATATCATTAGGCGTTATCTCAAATTCTCTCGATATTTCATTATTTTTTTAGGAATAAACTTTTGTATCTCTTATAATAAAATTTATTTCCTTCACATTTTTTTAAATTTTTTTCCAGTGCCGTAAAAACTGATATGGTTAATTTATCATTAATGATATTCACCACAGCATTTTCTTTTTTTCCGATAAAACTTCATTTATCTTCTCAATAAACTTTTTTTCGCTGAATTTCCCATTCTTTCACTATCCCTCTATATACAAGTTTTTTTACAACCTCGATTAGTTTCCCCATATTAATTAAGCTAATAACTTAATTTTTCTTTTTTTCTTCTAACTATTATACCACAATTTCTTATATTCTCACTATTTTTTTCACAATTTACCATCTTTTTTTCAATAAAAAGTAATTTTTATACTAAACCCCATTTGAAAAAAAGAAACGATTTACTATCTACTTTTCTGACAAGGGGTCAAGACCCTTGCTGAACAGAATTATAAAAACTCTCTTGTTTTTAATGGGAAATAGTATTACTATTTGATTTTTTTCCCTTTTTCTAAAAATAAACCTACCATTTAAACAAAAAAATTAATATAAAATCATAACAAATCTACTTTTTATACTATTTCCTATTAAAATAATAGATCCATTATAAATCCTATTTGCCAAGATCTCTTAATCCTTTACCAGAAAAACAAATAAATTTTTTTCAAACTGGATTTAATACTACACATAAACAAAAAGGAACTACCCAAAATCATAGTTCCTTTTATCTTAACAAAAATTTATATTTAATCTTTCAATCGACTATTCTTACTCATAATCCCCATCTATCCTCACTTTTCGTAAAATCAATCCTTCTTTTCGCCTTTTAGATCCAACTTAATTTTTCCCATTTGAACCCTGTTCTAAATGTTCTTCCTTCTGTTACCAAATCAATAAATCTTTCATCCTGATAATTTGTTTCAAATTCCACATTTTTCCCAGCTGTTAAATGAATTGTTTATTACAACAATGATTAATTGATCTTCGATTACTCTTTCGTATGCAATTACATCTCGTTCATTGTCGGCAAATACTTCTAAATTTACCATAAACAAGTGTTTTTATTTTCTAATCTTATTCTTATTAACTTTTTGTACCATTCAAATAAATCGCTGTCGACTTTTTGTTCATAAACTTCATTCTGATTAATATGTGATGGATTTTTTTCATTATCATACAAAAATTCCTTCCATAACATTGGCTTTCTGCAGTATGGGTCTGTTGCTCCCCACATTCCAACTTCATCGCCGTAAAATAGCATTGGTGCTCCAATATAAGTCATTTGGAATATTGAAATTAATTTTAGTATATCTTTTGGCTTAATTGGGCTGTTTCGCCAATCTATCGTTGTATTTGGATGATTATTTGAAGCTAGGTCAGGACGAATTCCATTGTATCCTTTTTCTAACTGCTTTCCTTCTTCCAGATTTCTTCCAATTACATCATTTACAATTCTTGAATAAAGCCTGTCAGTATCGTGTGAACCGTTTAGATTCTGACTCGCCTGTAACGCCTGATACGGATACCAAGTTCGTTTTTCTCGAAGTTCATTGAAAAAGTCCTGTGCCTTTAATTTATACCTTACTCCACCTTCACGGCTTTGGTTTATGAAAAATCCAATAACTGTTTTTAGCCATTCATAGTTCATTACAGTGTCAAATTTATTTCCGCCGTTAATATCTCCTGAAGCATTTCCCCAAAGTTCGGCAGTTATGTAGGAATCTTTCTTGCTGCCCTTTACAACTTCACGCCATTCATTCCAGAAATTCTGATTTTCAAGACAGTTTGGCACATCTAAACGCCATCCATCAATTCCATCATCTTCCATCCAGTTTTCACTTTCTTTTCCATCAGGTCCGTACATCCATTTTTCTTGTGATATTAAAAAAATGTATTCTTTATATTCCTGATTAAAAGTGTTAAATTCAGGAAGTGAGTCAAATCCACCCCAGGCGTTATAAATAGTTCTCTTTCTATTTGCTATTAATGTTTCAAATGCCTGCTCATCACTCATATCATCTGTAATCTGAACATGCTGTCCAAAATCTGTAAATTTGTACCAATCTTTATATTTAGAATTTTCACCGTCTGCAAGCACCATATTAAATGTCCAATGCTCACTGCTGCTATGATTGAAAACTCCATCAAATATTACACGAATACCATTTTTATGAAATTCCTTTATCAAGTCAACCATTATCAAGTCTGACTCTGTCCAAACCCAAGTAGCTGGATCTTCTGTTTCTCCATATCCATTTTTTCCTCTGTTTTCACCCTTTAAGTTCACTTCCAGAAGTTTTAGCTCGCTGCTTGTCGTAGCCTTGTTTCCAAGCACATCCACGTATGACTTATTCCCATATTTATTATTCCTGTTAATTTCCACGCCATGAGTTTCTCCGCTTGTCTTTATTGTCCCAAAATCTGGCGAAATATGTCTAAAGTCATTTGCTCCATACTTATGGTTCTGATACGAGAAAAATACTGGATTTAGCCATACAGCATTAATTCCAAGCTCCTTCATATATGGTATTTTTTCCTTAATTCCCTGTAAATCTCCACCGTACATTCTGGCATATTTCAAGCTGTAGTCAATTTCACGTTCTCCCAGCTTTTCCCATATTGTCTGTTCCCTAAAGTCAGATGTCCATCGGTTTCTATCAAAATGGCTAATTACATTGTTACTTTTTTCCCATTTATATTCCTCCACAAAATTCTGTTCATGAAGTATGTTAGGCTTAAATGCCTCTGGTCCAAATTCATTGAAAATTGGATCATTGTAATGATTTCCATTGTAAAATCTATCTGGAAAAATATTATACCAGATAGCTTCTTTTGCCCAGTTCGGCACATTAAACAACTGTATATCTTTAGAAGTTGTATTTACAACAAGTCTTTTGGGCTTGCTGTAGCTTAATGTCGTTCCATTAAAGTAGGCTCTTGTGCCATTATCCTCCAAAATAAAATAATATAATAGTTTTTTAGCTTCTTTTCCGAAGTTTATAATTCTTTCAAAATAGTCAAATCCATTTGTCTTATCCTGGTATCTTTCAAGTTCGTAAATCATTTCATAGTTATCTTCTTCGTGTAAAACAATGCTTATATATGCACGTTCCACATCGTTCATCTGAGTTCTTATTTTAAACTCATACTCACTGTCAGACAATTTGTTAAAATATTGCAAACTGTCGTATTTATGAACAATCGCCTTTAAATTTGTATTTTTATCAATCGCTTCATAAACAAATTTTCCAGTTCCCAAATCTCCTTGTGCGAATAATGCTCCATTTTCTCCTATTACAAGCTTTACTATTTCTATTTTTCAGGATACCATTTTTCCATCAATCAAATATTTGTATTCATAAACTCCTTCAGGTGAAGCCAATGTCACTTCGTAATTTGTCCCTTCAAAATGATAAATCGGCTCAGTATCGGGCTTCCAGCTATTAAAGTTCCCCGCAATTTCAACTTTATCCGCCTTTTCCAATCCAAAATCAGAAATATTCAAATTCATTCTGTAAAATTTCATTTTAGTTAATGAAAATGTCTTTTTAGATGGCGAATATTCCACATAAATATCTATTCCCTTTTTGAAAATCCTGTTATTGATTTTTGGTGGCAAATTTTCACCTACCACAGCTTCAAATTTTTTTGGCAAATGGAGCTGTATGGCTGTAAGTTACACCGCTTATTGTACCATTTTCTTCATCCTTTATTTCAAAGAAATAGCTCCCTGATTCAACATTTTCCCCATTTATATATATAATTTTTCCCATTTTTTTGCTTTTAAATTCTCTTCACTATAAAAATTTATTATCTTTGTAAATTATTAATTTATAACCCATTTTACTCTCCTAATTATCTGCTCTCTAATTTAGTTCAAAAAAATACTTTATATGCTCTGTATGTTTCATACAAGTCCGCTTTTTGATGAAATTTCAAATAAAGAGTGCATTGATAAAAGTGCCGGCCCTGCATCTATCGTTCTAATTCCATAGTAAGCCAGAAACTTCGCAACAGTTCCTCCTCCACCTTCATCAACTTTTTCCAAATCCGCCCTGATTGATATTTAATTTCATTTTTTTATCAAATATTTGTCTTATTTCCTGAATAAATTCAGCATCTGCATCATTTGCCATAGATTTTCCACGGCTTCCAGTATATTTAGCGAATGCCAGTCCATAAGATAGCCGAGCTACATTTTTCAATATCGTGAACAGATTTATACACAGGATTCATTGCAGCAGTAACATCTGATGACAAGGCTTTAGAATTCCACAAAGTTTCCCTTAATATCTGATCATTATAGCTTTTTTCTGTAAGTGAAAGCATTTTTTTCCAACAATATATTCAGGCAATGTCGACTTCAAAGCTTGTCGAACCTTCACTTCGATTTCTTCCTTATCTGTCAAGTAAACCATAACAGTTTTTTTCTGTTTCCTCTATTTCAAGCAAAGCTCTAAGCGAAGTAAATGCACAAATTCTGTCATCTTGCCCATATCCTCCAATCATGCTCTGATCAAGCCCCACATCTCGCAATTTCCCAGCAGGCACAACTTCCAGCTCTGCAGTAAAGAAGTCATCTTCTTCTATTCCATAATCTTTTTTTCAATTTATCAAGCACAAACTGTTTTTATTTTTTTATTTACATTTTCATCATTTACAGGCATATTCCCAAATAACAATTTTAACTCTTCACCTTTTATTACATCCCTTGCCTTTCTTTCATCCTGCACATTATACGACAAATGCGGCAATATATCAGGCACGCTAAACACAGGCTCATCATCCCGCTCTCCAATTGAAAGCGAAAATTTTTCTCACCATCCTTTCAGAAAAAAACTACACCGTGCAATGCCAACGGAGTCGCAGCCCATTGATACTTTTTTTAATTCCACCATAATAATGTGTATTCAACAGTGCAAATTCTTCAGCTTCCATTATTGGATTAGGCTTCAAATCCAGTCTTGGGGAATCAACGTGGGAAACAATCATATTAATACCGCTTTTTATATCATTTCCGACAATTACCGCAATAATATTTTTATTTCTATTGTTAAAATAAATTTTATCCCCCTTTTTTTCAATTCACTTTTTTTATTAATATCGACAAATCCATTTTTTTATAAGCTCTTTTTTTCTGTCAAATCTACAAATTCACGCTCAGTCTTTGCCAAATCCAAATATTTTTTTATAGTCTTCAGCAAATTCAAATATTACTTTTTTTGTTCATCTGTATAACTTTTTCCACAAATTTTTCCTTTGTCATTTTACTTCCTTTCCCAAAGTTTCAATTATAACAAAAAAACATAATAGATATATTCGATAACCCAAGTTTTTTTATTTTATTAAATTCTAAGTTTGCGTGGTTATCGAACAGATCTAATAAATCAACATTTAAATAAAAAAATAACAAAAAAACGGTGGCTTGAAAAAAAATATCCCGAATCAGCCACCTTCTTTCCAAACTAAATTAATTTTTTTCGATTTATTTAATTTTATTTATCTAAATATCAAATTTATTTAACTTCGTTTAATTTCTTTTTCCAATTCTTTTTCCAGCTTCTTCATATCCTGGTTTTCCTAATAATGCAAACATATTTTTTTCTTATATGCTTCTACTCCAGGCTGATCAAACGGATTTACACCTAAAAAGGTATCCACTTACTCCACATGCTTTTTTTCAAAGAAATAGAATGTATATCCTAAGTGATAAGGAGTTACTTCAGGAATATTTATTCCTAAGTTAGGCACATTTCCATCAACGTGCGCTAAGATTACTCCATCAGTTGCTTTTTTTATTTACATAATCCAATGTTTTTTTCCAGCAATAAAGTTCAATCCATCAAGATTTTTCCTTGTCACTTTCAATAACAAATTCCACTTCAGGTTTTCCAATAGAAACTACTGTTTCAAAAAATAATCTTTGCCCTTGTTGAATATATTGACCTAATGAGTGTAAATCAGCTGAGAAATCTGCTGAAGTTGGATACAGTCCTTTTCCTTCTTTTCCTTCAGATTCTCCAAATAATTGTTTCCACCATTCTGCCAAATAGTGAACTCTTGGTTCATAATTTACCATTAATTCCAAATCTTTTCCCTTTTCTATGCAAGATGTTTCTAACAGCCGCATATTGTAAAAGCCTGATTTTCATCCATATTTTTGTTTGCAAAGTCATTCATCGCATCTTTTGCTCCAGCCATTAAGTCATCAATGTCAATTCCAGCCGCAGCGATTGGTAAAAGTCCTACTGCAGTCAACACAGAAAATCTTCCTCCAACATTGTCAGGTACAACAAAAGTTTCATATCCTTCAGCTGTAGCAAGTGTTTTTAATGCTCCCTTCGCTTTATCTGTTGTAGCATAAATTCTTTTTGCAGCTTCTTCTTTTCCGTATTTTTCTTCCAGCATTTTCTTGAATACTCTGAATGCAATTGCAGGTTCAGTTGTAGTTCCAGATTTTTGAAATTACATTTACTGAAAAAAATCTCTATCTCCAACTACATCGATTAAGTGTTGTAAGTAAACACCGCTCATATTTGTTCCCTGCAAAAGTAAATTTCAGGAGTTTTTTTCTCTTATCTTTTGGCAAGTTATTGTAAAAACTGTGTGATAAAAATTCAATTGCAGCCTTCGCTCCTAAATATGACCCTCCAATTCCAATTACAACTAAAACTTCCGAATCATTTTTAATTTTTTCAGCCGCCTTTTTAATTCTGGCAAATTCATCTTTATCATAAGTTTCAGGCAAATCAACCCATCCTAAAAAGTCATTTCCTGCTCCAGTTTTTTTGAAGTCAATACTTCATTTGCCAATTCCACATAAGGCTTAATTTGTTTTAATTCATCTTCGTTAAAAAAATTTTTTGCAAATTGATAGCTAAAATTTAATTTCATTCTTTCTTATCTCCTTAATATACAATTTTATTTTAGTCCATTGTAAAAAGTTTGTAAAATTCCATTAATAAAGGTTTTATCAATTTTAATCTTCCATTTCAATTTTTTTAGCAAGAGATTTTTAAACTCATCACTTAAATTTTATACCCATTACTTTTTACAATTTCCTAATACAATTTTATTTCCTAAATTTTTTTGAAAATCAAAAAAACTTTTTATTTACACATAGTAACACAACCTTAAAATCGAACAAAAAAATAAGTCTCTATAATTTCAATTTAATATCTCGATTTTTGAAAGCAGTTTCATAATAAACTTGCCTAATAACCATATAGTTTTTCAAATTACAAGCCAAAAAGCTAAGTTGGCAAAATAAAAAAAATATACAAAAACTTTCTTCCGTTTTTAAAGTAATTTTTTACCAAACTATTTTTTTCAATTAAAGTATAACAAAAAAACAAACTTTTTTTCAAATTTTTTTCCACTTATATTTTTACAATTTTAAAAAAATTTTTTTCCTGAAATTTTTAAGTTTTATTATACAAATATCCTTAATATCTAGTCAATTTCCCCTTGCTTATTGTCCCCTTCACATTAAACTTTTCATCAAAATATGTCAAATCTGCAAAATATCCCTCTTTTATAAATCCATATTTTTCATCAATAGCCACCGCTTCAGCAGGATAGGAAGTTGCCATTCTGAGTGCTTCCTCAAGCGAAATATGAACTTCTTCCACTAGATTTTGCACCCCTTTTATCATAACAAGCGAAGATCCCCCCAAAGTCCCTTCTGGAGAAATACATTTTCCATCCCTATACAAAACTCTGTTGCCTTCAAACATAAATTCCGTCATATTATCTGTTCCAGCAGGGCTAACTGCATCTGTCACAAGATAAAGCCTATCCTTCATTATTTTCTTAGCAATTTCCACAGAAGCAAAATCTATATGAAGTCCATCAACTATTATCCCGCAATTCGTAGTATCATTATTGAATAAAAATCCAACAACCCCAGGCTCTCTCGAATCCAGTCCTCTCATTGCATTATACAAATGAGTTCCGCAATTATAATATTCCTTCTTTTCCACACACTCCTTATAAGTTGCATTCGTATGCCCAATAGCCACATTAATCCCAGCATCCCTCAATTTCTTCAAATGTTCAACTTTAGCCTTTTTCAGGTGCTATCGTTATTATTCTAGTAACTTCTGGTCCTGCCTTAGCTATTTTTTCTCAATCATCTCATCCGACAAAAACTCTTATATATTCAGAACGATGAATCCCTTTTTTTCCACACTTATATAAGGCCCTTCAATATGAAGCCCCAAGACTCCAATTTCCTCCTTATCCTCCATTCCCTTCACAAGTTCAATAGCCTTTTCTATTTTCTCATCTGGAGAAGTTATAAGCGTAGGCAAAAACGAAGTACACCCATATCTTTTATTAGTTTCATTCATTATTTCCAACGCTTCCCTAGAAATATCGTCATTAAACAGCACTCCTCCGCATCCATTAATCTGCAAATCAATAAACCCTGGCGACAAAATCATCCCTTCAACATCAATAACTTCCTGATTTTCTAATTCTTTTTTATCAATCAAGGAAAAATCCACTATCTTTTTTATAAATTTCCCTTCCAAAACAACCGCATTTTCCCCAATAAATTTCTCCCCATCAAATATCTTTGCATTTTTTTATAATCATTTTAAAAAAATTTCCTTTCATATTAAATCACAACTTACTTGATTAATATTTATACATTTATTTATACTTTTTAAACCTGTTTTTGCCAATTCTATCAAATATTTTTTTATATTTTTTTCCAAATCCAAATTCTTAGCCTCAATTTCCTTAAAAATACCTATAAGTCTTAACCTTTATATCCGAAGCTGCCATCTCATCAATCACCAGCACTGCCCTTCTATGCAGCTGCAAAGCCGAAATTGTCCAAAGATGATTAACTCCGCCTTCTACTCCATGATAAACTGCACGGGCCTTTTTATACCCATTTGCAAGAATCATAACTTCCTTTGAGTCCATAAGCGTCCCCACACCAATTGTCAAGGCTGATTTTGGTACTTTTTCAATGTCATTGTCAAAAAATCTTGAATTTGCAAAAATTGTGTCATAAGTCAGATCCTTGTCACGTGTATGTGAAGAAAGCGATGAACCTGGCTCATTAAATGCAATATGCCCATCTTCTCCAACTCCACCCAAAAACAGCTGAATCCCGCCAGATTTTTTTATTTTTTCCTCATAGTTATGACATTCTTCCTCTAAATCTTCGGCACATCCATTTAGAATATTTATATTTTCTTTTTTTATATTAATATGCTTAAAAAATTTCTCATTCATAAAATAGTGATAACTTTGCGGATCTTCAGGCTTTAATCCCACATATTCATCCATATTAAAAGTCACGACATTTTCAAACGACAATATCCCTTCATTATACAAATTTATCAGTTCCCGATAAGTCGCAAGCGGCGTAGAGCCCTGTAGGAAGTCCCAGCACAAAGGGCTTTTTCCCTTGTAGGCTTAAATTTTAATATTTTTTTAGTAATCTGATAAGCACTCCATCTTGCCACTTCATCAGCATTTTTTTAAGATAATTACACGCATTTCATTCACATCCCTAATTTAAAATTTTTAAATTTTTCATTAAAATGTTTCTTACTACTATTATATACCCTTTTTTTATTATGTCAAGTCCATTTTATCAAAAATTTTTGTTTGGAAAAAAATTAAAAAATTGTATAATTTAATTGGTGATGATAAATAAAAAGCTGTAAATTACAGTAATTAATTAGGAGGAAAATATGAAAACATATTTAGTGACAGGTGCTGCCGGCTTTATTGGCTCTAATTATTTAAAATATATTTTAAATAATTATAAAAATGATGATATTAGAGTAATTGTAGTCGATGTGCTTACCTATGCAGGAAATTTAGGCACGATTGCCAATGAAATTAAGGATGAAAGAGTAAAATTTGAAAAGGTTGATATTCGTGATCAAAGGGAAATTGCCAGAATCTTTTCTGAAAATGAAGTTGACTTTGTTGTGAATTTTGCGGCAGAATCGCATGTTGACCGTTCTATTGAAAATCCGCAAATTTTTTTGGAAACAAATATTCTTGGTACGCAAAATCTTTTGGAAAATGCAAAAAAAGCATGGACCATTGCAAAAGATGAAAATGGGTATCCAGTTTACAAGGATGGAGTAAAATATTTACAAGTTTCAACTGATGAAGTTTACGGAAGCTTGTCAAAAGATTATGACACAGCCATCGACTTAGTAATTGATGATGATGAAGTAAAAAAAGTTGTAAAAAATAGAACAAATTTAAAAACTTACGGGAAAAAATTCTTCACAGAAAAAACTGCCCTTGATCCAAGAAGCCCGTATTCAGCTTCCAAAGCAAGTGCCGACCACATTGTAATTGCCTACGGCGAAACTTATAAAATGCCTATAAACATTACAAGATGCTCAAATAACTACGGTCCTTACCACTTCCCTGAAAAATTAATTCCGCTTATGATAAAAAACGTGCTGGAGGGTAAAAAATTGCCAGTTTACGGAAAAGGAGACAATGTAAGGGACTGGCTTTATGTGGAAGATCACTGTAAAGGAATCGACCTAGTTTTTAAGAAATGCTGACATTTATGAAATTTACAATATTGGAGGCTTTAACGAAGAGCAAAAATATTAACATTGTAAAATTAGTTATTGATATTTTTAAGAGAAGAAATTGAAAATAACGATGAATATAAAAAGGTTTTTAAAAACTGACTTGCAAAAATATAAATTATGATTTGATTACTTATGTTCAGGATCGGCTTGGGCACGATATGAGATATGCCATTGACCCTTCAAAAATTGCAAGAGATTTAGGATGGTATCCAGAAACAGACTTTGAAACAGGTATCAGAAAAAAACTGTAAAATGGTACTTGGAGCATCAGGACTGGGTAAACGAGGTAGTTTCAGGAGATTATCAAAAAAATATTATGAAGAAATGTACGGAAATGAATAGTTCAGTAAAAAAAGTTCAAGTATATACAAATTTTGTTTAATATTAAAAAAATTAATAAAGAAAGGTGATAATTTATTATGAAAAAAAATTATTTTTTTGCTGGCACTTCTTTTTAGGAAGTATGTTATTGAGTGCACAACAAAATGTAGTCAATGTATCATTTCTAGGACTTCCGCTATATTCCAATAGAAATAGGTTAAATTCATCTTCGATTATAGATTTTAATAATCATTCGCTGATTTTTTTATATCAGATCAGAAAAGACTGGTTCTGCTATACAGAAAATAACACTAATCGAGAAAAAAATGTGAATATTTAAATTTTTGTTATGCATGTAGTTCGTGTTGGAGAAAGGGAGTTTGCAGTAGCTTATACGGCTTTTTGAAAGTAACAAAAAGAACTTCAGATGGCTATCCAGATATAGGATATAAAAAAAGATGATAATCAGTTCTATTATATTGAGTTCAAAGATACGGAAATAATAGTTGGAGCAGGTTCATATGTAAAAAAATGGGAAAAAAATATAAGAGAAAACTATCAAACATATTCATTGAATGAAGTGCAGTCACTTTTTGAGAAGTAAAAATACACAGATTCTACTTTCCCCAGAAAAAAATTCAAAAAGTAGATTAAATTGGTTAATTACAACTATAAAAACAAATTATCCAAATTTTACAAATGAAAATTACGGATATATAGAAAGAAGCAGTGGATCATACGTTTCATCAGAAAGTTCAGGTGGAAATTATGGATACGGTGGCTATGACTCTAATGTAAATTATAACAAAAAAATAGAATGCGTTTTTCATATTCAGGTGGTGATAATGTCACTTTGACAGGAACTTTGAGATATTTTTTTCAGAAATTAAGGAATTTGGCGCTTTTTTTCGGGAAATACGATACATTTTTATGTTTTGGAGCTTCAAATTCAATAACTGTAGATAACATGAGTGGCAAGCAAATTCAGTTAAATATTATTAACAATGATAGCAGGTACACACGATACGTCAATAAAAAAGTGACAATTTCTGGATCGCTTCGGGTACCTGAGAATTTCAATTGGCAAAGAGATATCGTATTAGATAACCCAAATTTAGAATAAAAAAATACTAAAATTATAAAAAAAGGAGCAAATCAATGAATAATTTTACAATAAAAAGAAACCCTAATAAAAGATTTAGTAATAATCGAGCCAAAAAGTTTTTGGTGACAAAAGAGGATTTTTTATGGAAACTTATAACCAGAAATCCTTTGAAGAATTAGGACTTACAATGAGTTTTGTCCAAGACAACCATTCAAAATCCAAAAAAGGTGTTTTACGTGGACTTCACTTCCAGACAAAGCACACTCAAGGAAAATTAGTACGTGTGATAAAGGGAAGCGTTTACGATGTGGCAGTTGATTTGAGAAAGGACAGCGAAACTTTTGGAAAATGGCATGCGGTAAAATTATCTGCCGAAAATAAACTGATGTTTTATATTCCAGAAGGCTTTGCACATGGCTTTTTAACACTTGAAGATGAAACAGAATTTACTTATAAATGCACAGATTTATATGCCCCAGAATATGATAGTGGAATTTTATGGAATGATGAAACAATAAATATTGACTGGAAATTTGAAGAATTTGGAATAAACCCTAAAGGAATTAACAATTTCTGAAAAAGATAAAGTTCAACAGAAATTTGACAAAACAAAAAAATTATTTTTTTAATAATAAATTATCTGAAGAATATAATGATATGATTGTTGAGGTTTTGAATATGAAAAGGGATGAATCAGGCGCTAAATTTTTGGGAAAAAGTGCCTACGATAATGGGTGGATAATATTTTTTTGAGAATGTTTAAGTACAAATTGATGTTTTTAGAAAAAGTAAATTTTGAAAAATAGATAAGTGGCTTCCGTTATCAAACCAAGAAGTTCCCAATTCTAAAAGTAGGAGTTACCTAACAGAAGTAATGAACTTATTATAAATTCTGTTTAACAAGGGGTCTTAACCCCTTACCAGAAGATAAATAAAATATTTTTTTATTTTTTTATATTTCCTTATACATTTTTTTATTTTTTTACTTTTTCTCTCCTTATCAAAAAAACCATCCCCACTTATTAAAAATACTTAACCGCCGATCTTATATGACATATCAACAATTTTTTTAGATTTATACGAAGTTTTCCCATGTTCATGAAATATTTCAACTTCTGGAAAATAGACAACTTTATATTTCTGCCCAATTCGCCGACACAAATCATAATCCTCCATATACATAAAATATCGTTCATCAAATCCACCAATTTCCTTCAATGCAGAAACTCTAGAAAAAAATGAAACATCCCGAAAGAATTGGAACCTCCATCATTTCACCAAAATTAGCCCATTTCATTTCATAATCATAATCCATTTTTTTCCAACAATTTTTTAAATGGCAAAAATCTTCTAAAAAAATAAGATTTACAGGCGTTGGAAATAATCTGCAAGTATAATTAAATTTCCTTCAAAATCTCTAATTTTTAGGTCCTATCTGCCCAATTTCATTATGATTTATCATATATTTAACAATTTTTTTCAACTACATTTTTCCTCAAAATAAATATCTGCATTAATAATCAAATGAAATTCTGAAATATCAGAATTATTAATTAATTTATTAATAACCACATTATGTCCAGCTCCAAATCCTTTATTAGAATTATTAAAAATATATTCTATCCTAGTATCAGCAATCTTTTCAAAAAAATTCTTTCAATTCATCAGTTTCGAATTATCTGAAATCCACAGTTTAAAAATTCAATTTAATCTTTTGAAAACATTTAATTATCTTCTCTAAATCACTTGCCGGTGTATTGTATGTAACAATGCAAGCCGTAAAATCATACATAAAACAACCTCTATTCATATATAAGTACTTTTTCATAGAATTATACCATTTTTTTACTAAAAATAAATCTACTTAACTAATATAATCAACACGACAAACGCATGAATATTTTTAAACTATTTCTTTGTATTTAACCAATCTTTTTTTACATTAACATTTCTATATATCAAAAAAATAATTTTAAATATCTCCTTACATCTAGCGATATAATATATCTTTTTATCCTTCTACTAAATTTCTTTCTGAACGGCAGTTCTTCCAGTATTGATATCGCTAATTTTCTTAGAATATTTAAATTTCTAGCCGCATTTTTGTTTAATGTCTTATTTGCATCTTCTCTAAATGTTACATCCAATATCCAATGATAACTTTCTATTGCCCAATGTCCTCTTACCGCTCTTACAAATTCTTCCACTCCCCCTGTTATATTCGTTATGTAATACCTTTTCTGTTCTTGCTTTTTTCCATTTTCTTCTGTTGTTAAAATTGATGCACCTATCCCCTTTACTTCTTTCCATTCCTTGTTTCTTTTGATAAACCATTCTATTTCTTCAGTATAGTAATATTCTCTCGTTTCCAGCCGTCCTCTTTGCTTTTCTGTTTTCCTACTGTACATCCCTTCGCCCTTTAATTTTTTCCTGAATCCCTTGTCAGCAAAGTAATCTTCTATATCTTCCTTTAAAGCCTTCTGGTTCCCTTTTACCTGAAGACAGAAATATCCCTTCTTCTTTCTTATCTTTTTTATGATTTCTTTCTGGGTTCCTATCGCATCTATTGTAACTATACATTCCTTTACTGAAATTTTATCAAGCAGCCTTAATATTGCTTCTATTTCATTCCCTTTTCCTTCAGCCGCCACTTGTGAATAGCAGATCCCATCTTCTTTGGAATATGCGGATACTATGTCTAATGGCCTATTATTTTTATTCTTCATCCCATTTAAAAATTTCCCATCAATATTTAATATTTTTTTCTTATTTTTTTATCTTCTCCGGAAATTTTTAGATCCATCCATTTTCTCAAGAGAACTTCTGTTACTTCAGGCTCTATTGTAGCCATAACTCTTTGAATCGTATCATGCGAAGGTATGCCGTTCGGTAGTTCCAGATATCTTTTTAATGCCTTGAAATACATCTTTCCAAATTCTTCAATCTCTTCCCAGTATTCAATATTTGCAAGCATGGCAAAAAGAGTAATCACAACAATATCATTCAATTTATGCTTTATTTTAGAAATTTGTCGCTTATCCTCTATTTGGGTAATGTATATTAACAATTCTTTTAGATTTGGTTTATCTTCTGACATTTTTACCAGCTTCTTTCCTACGATATGTCAATAATATTATACCTCTTTTTTTAAATCTTTTTCATGCGTTTGTCGTGTATAATCAACTTTAAATTTTAAAATAAACTTGACATTGTAAAGATTAAGTTGTAAAAATCTTTACATTGATAAGATATAAGAAAGGATATTATTAAATATGAAAAAAATTTAAAAAAAGAGCTACCACCATGGTAATTTAAAAGAAGATTTAATCGAAAAAGGAATCGAAATAATAAATGAAATGGGCGAAGAAAAAAACTATCTTTAAGATATGTTGCTAAAAATGTGTGGAGTAAGTAATGCCGCTCCTTATACATATTTTTAAGAAAAAAAGAAGATTTGCTTGAAGCTATAAGTAACTATATTTGGAAAATGTTAGCTAAAGAATTGAATGAAACAAGAGAAAAGTATAGAAATAAAGAAGAATTGCTAGTTAAACTAGGAAAAAAATATGTCACTTTTTTTGTGAAAATTCTCGATATTATCATTTTATAATTTCAAGAAATAATATGAAAATTGATCTACTATCTGAATTTTTCAAAATCAGAAAATGATAATCAGAATGCTTTTTAACATATTGAAAACTGAAGCAACCAAAGTATTTGAAAAAAATACAGTATACCGCCTGAAAGTATACAAGATAAAATCATAGCAATGTGGGCATTAGTTCAAGGATTAGTAACAATAGTAACTATGAATAATTTAAGCTATTCTGAATACTGGGAGAAAAAAAATAGAAGAAATAATAAAATCAAGCTGCATGATACCTTCCCTTTAAGAATTTAAGCTAGGAATAAAAAAATTAACTCACGATATAAAAAAATAAATTGACTACGATAAGGTGATAAATATGAAACTAATTATACACGATTTAAGTAATGAAAAAAATTAGAAAAATTTAAAATCAGAACTTGAAAAAGAAGATGAATCTATAAATATCATAAAGAAAAGCATAGATCAAGGCTCAATAATAATTGACAAAGATGTATGTATCATCAGCAATAATAAAAAAATAAAAAAAGCTGTATGGGATGCTTTTGACTGTTGGATTAAAACACCAGGAAAATGTAAAATTCGTGATGGATATGAAAAATTTGTCAAAATTATATTTAAAAGCAGAAAAAAAGTAATTATTATAAGCCAATGTTTTTATGGCTCTTACAGTCCCTTTGTAAAAAAATATATTAGATAGAACAATCCCTGTATCTACTTCCATTTTTTTAAATTTAAAAAAATAAGGAAATGCATCACACTACGAGAAGTAAAACAAAATTCGATTTAAATGTATACTTTTATGGAAAAAAAATTTAACACGAAGCGAAAAAAATAACTGCGAAAAAAATAGTAAAAGCCAACAGTATAAACTTAAATGTAAAAAAATTTAAAGTTTTATTTTTTTGAAAATTATGATTAATCCACTAAAAAAATTAAATTAAAATATATCATAATAAGAGATTAGCTATATATTTGAAGTAAAAATTTTCGAAAAGGAGAATTATAAAATATGAAAATTATTATAATAAATGGAAGTCCCAAAACAATAAAAAAAGTAATTCTGAAATATTAGGAAATTATCTTTTTTTCCATTGCTCAAAGAAAATAATATAAAAAAATATTATTCCATCTATTTCCAATTAAATGACAAAAACAAAAAAATGAAATTTATAATAGCGATGTTTTTAATATTTATTTTTTTCCTTTATATGTTGATGGAATTCCATCTAATTTATTAAAACTACTCGTAGAATTTGAAAAGGAAAATGCTATAAGACCTAAAACTAAAATTTATTGTATCGTTAACAATGGATTTTTATGAAGGAAAAACAAAAATTTTTTTAGCACTTTTACATATGAAAAATTGGTGTAAAAAAAGTTAATGCAAAATGGGGACAAGGAATTGGTATAGGCTCAGGAGAATTATTACCATATTTAAAAAGATTTAAACTTGGGCAAGGACCACTCAAAAATTTAGAAAAAAATACTAAACAGATTTTTCTAGAAATATTTTAACTTTAAACAGTGATAAAAACATTTATATAAATCCAAATTGGCCAAAAAGTCTATATTTTTATACAAGGTTCCATTTCATGGATTTTAAAGGCAAGAAAAAAATAACTTAAAAAAATACGAGAATTATTTAAAAAAAGAATAATATTAAATCTATT
>BNJU01001398.1_pt1 | contig 143708 bp, 180 predicted proteins | sample 8539281 | NCBI WGS metagenome assembly BNJU01 (sample SAMD00202456, study PRJDB9452) | human saliva metagenome | isolation source: human saliva | place: Japan
AATTCTGCTGTTTTGGGGTGGTACGAAAATCATGTAGGTTGGTGAAATATCATAGTTATGATGATATTAACGGTAAACCAGACCCGATCCTGCTTCTTCATTTGCAAATAATGTTCTTTTGTCATCTTATACTACCTTAAACATAGTTTTTTTCCTTCATCCATAAAAAAACAATTACTACTATCATACCGGATTTTACTTTGAGATTCAAGTTAACCACCAACTAGTGAAAATAGTATAAAAAAGAAGCGTTAGAAACGCTTCCGTCCTATTATTTATCTTGCCAAGTTTCTTGGTTTTCCTTGAAACGGTGCAACAACTCTAAACCTTCAGAAGTGATGTAACCTTGTTCTTCTGCCAAATGAATCAATTCTGTATAGTTAGACAAGGTTTCAAGTTGAACGCCAGCTTCCGCAAATTTCTTATCGGCTTTCTCCAATTGGTAGGTGAAGATAGCTACGACACCAAGAACGTCCGCCCCTTCACGCTTGGCAGCTGCGACAGCATCCAAGACAGATCCACCAGTAGAAATCAAATCTTCCACTACGACCATCTTTGACCTTGTGGTACACGGCCTTCAATTTGATTACCAGCACCGTGGTCTTTTGGTTTGCTACGGATGTAGGCAAATGGCAAATTCATCTTGTCCGCAATAATAGCTCCGTGAGGAATCCCAGCAGTTGCTGTCCCTGCAATCACTTCTACTTCAGGGAAAGCTTCCTTAATTTTATCTACAAATCCATTTTCGATCAAGGTGCGAGTTTCTGGATAAGCGAGTGTTACACGGTTATCTGTATAAATTGGGGATTTGATCCCAGATGCCCAAGTAAAAGGTTCTTCTGGTTTCAAATAAACCGCTTCGATTTTCAAAAGATGGCTAGCAATATCTTTAGCTAATGACATGATGACTCCTTTTTACGATTTTAATCATATACGAATTAAATCATTTTTTGATTTAAACAACAACATTTCAGGTTAGTGAATAGTTTAGGAAAGATCCCATCGAACTTTCCGTAGAACGTCTAAGAAGCTGTGCTTCAAGACGTTCTTAACTATTCCACTGTCTCTTAATTTCATGGTAAGCGTCCCATGGGTTTTCTGCTTGGATGATTGGACGTCCAACGACAATATAGTCAGAGCCGATTTTATGAGCTTCTTGTGGTGTCATGACCCGTTTTTGGTCGCCGATTTCAGCGCCTGCTGGTCGAATCCCTGGTGTGACACAGACAAAGTCTGATGAAGTGGCATCCTTGATCAAGGCTACTTCATGGGCTGAACAGACAACGCCATCCAAGCCTGCTTCTTGGGCCTTGCGAGCATAATTAACTACAGACTCTTGGACCGTTGTTTGGATATTTTGGCAATCACGCATGTCTTCTTCACTAGTAGAAGTCAACTGGGTCACGGCTACCAACTTAGCCCCTTCACCAAGAGCTGCCTTTGCTTCACGCATCATCTCTACACCACCGGCTGCGTGGACCGTCACCATATCTACTCCGAAGGTCCCCAGTACGGACATGGCTGATTTGACTGTATTTGGGATATCATGCAATTTTAAATCAAGGAAAATACTGTGTCCAAGCCCTTTGAGGTAATGTACAATTTCAGGACCAACTGCATAGAAAAATTCCATTCCGATTTTTACAAATAGTTTTTCATCTTCTGGAAAATGCTCTAAAAAGTGTTTGACATCCTCGAAAGCTGGGAAGTCAAGGGCAATAATAGGACGTTCTTCACGCATGGTTTTCTCCTTTTGATGGGTGACATTTTTTCCACAAAAAAACCTTGCCCGAGGCAAGGTTACACGAAAATTAGGTAGGAAAAACTACCATGATTCACCGTCTAGACCTTAGGAGCCTCTCTGGACTGCTTTAAAGGTTTTTATTTATTGTAGTACGATATTTGGGAAAAGTCAAGGATTTAGAGTAGATTTTCCCGTACATGTTTCCGAAAATTCTCAAGCGTGTCAATGCCATTTCGATCCATGACCTGTGGCAGGTCTTCGATAATAGTTGGACAAGCATAAGGGTCGGTAAAATTGGCCGTCCCGACCCCAATCGCTGAAGCACCAGCAATCATCATTTCAATCGCTGCTTCTGCTGAATCGACACCGCCCATTCCGATAATCGCAGTTTAGTGGATTGGGCTACTTGGCGGATGAGTTTCAAGGCTACTGGGAAGATAGCTGGTCCTGACATCCCTCCCGTACCATTTGCAATGATCGGTTTGCCAGTCTTGAGGTCAAAGCGCATCCCGACCAAGGTATTGATCATGGTTAAGCCGGCGGCCCCTGCATCTTCTGCTGCTTTTGCGACCTGGGTGATGTCTGCCACACTTGGCGTTAACTTGACATAGACAGGGACGGAGGAAGCTTCCACTGCTGCTTTGACAGCTGCATAGGCTAACTCTGGAACCTGCCCGATTAAGAGGCCGTTGTTCCCATGGTCTACGTTTGGACAAGAGATATTGAGCTCAATCGCTTTGACATTTGGTGCTTGCGAGATTTTTCTAGAAACCGTCGCATACTCTTCGTTAGAGAAGCCAGCTACGTTGGCGATAATCGGTAAATCTGGATAATGCTGAGCCAACCAAGGGAGTTTCTCTGCTAGGACAACGTCTACGCCTGGATTTTGGAGACCAATGGCATTAAGCATGCCTGCAGGAGTCTCAGCAACACGTGGTGTCGGATTTCCAAGCGAGCCTCAGCTGTCGTCGCCTTGATCATAATGGATCCAAGAAGATCTAAATCATAGTATTTGGCGTATTCTTGGCCAAACCCAAAACAGCCAGAAGCTGGAATAATAGGATTTTTTAAGTCTAAACCGGGTAAAGATACGGCTAGTCGATTTGCTGTCATACTTTCCTCCCTACATCACAATCGTACCGGTTTCAAAGACCGGTCCGTCTTCACACACGCGCTTATTGGCAGCTTGGCTTGCATTTTCCAGATGCACCACGCAGGCATAGCAAGCCCCCATCCCACAAGCCATGCGGGATTCCATGGAAATGTAGGCACGAGGGTGGTCATAGAACTTGCTGTTGACGTATTTGAGCATGCCAGGTGCACCACAAGAATAAACTGCATCGATATCCTCATTGAGTGTCTCCACTACAGTTGACACATTGCCTTGGATTCCATAGGAGCCATCGTCAGTTGTAATAGTGACTTGCCCATACTGCTTCAATTCTTCCTCAAGGATAACTGCTTCTTTAGTAGCAAATCCCAGGACAGAATGGACTTCTACTCCTTGCTCATGTAGTTGTTTAGCCACTTGGACCAAGGGAGGCACTCCAATCCCGCCACCGATGATCAAAGCACGCGCCCCTTGACCAAGATCTTTTAGGTCAAAGCCATTTCCTTGAGGGCCCATGACACTGAGGAAGCTACCGACAGGCAAGTGAGAAAAGATGGCCGTTCCGTCTCCTTCTACCCGATAGATGAGGCGACAGGTCTGGCTGTCTGGATCAATCTCTGAGATAGAAATGGGACGGCGAAGGAGCTTGGAGTCATCCGGTACGCGGATATGGAGAAACTGCCCCGGCAACATCTGTTCCACCATTTCCCCCTTCAAGACCATTGAAAAAATCCGTGGCGCAATCTCTTCTTGAGCGATTAACTCCATGTCTTCCATCATGATTTTTCCAAACCGTTTCTTACAGCTGTCACTGACCATTGGTTTCCTCTTCTTTCTTCCAGCAAAAAAGACCTCGCAAAAGCAAGGTCCTACAAATGATCAGCTAGACTCGGTCCGCTGATCTTTTTTCTGTCTTTCCTTGCAGGCCTCTCTGGACCCCTTAAAGGTTAAATTTTTCTCATTATATCGCGCTACTGGTCGCTTGTCAAGTAAAATCAGTAACTCAGGAAGCTTTCTTAGGATCAAAATCTTCTGGAATTGGCTTGATGTATTGCATGGCGATTCGGTTCTCGGGCTTACGATCTACTAGATAAAGAACCAGTAGAAAGAGCCATTCCAAGGGCTTCATCAGGTAGTAGATCAGGTCCATAGCCCATTTCTTCTTGATATGTTTGGCAAAGGGATAGCCATAACGGTCATAATTGCGACGCAAGAAGCGATGGAATCGTGGCGTCTTTTCTTCTAGCACCTGCTCAAAGGCATTGGCAATACAAAGCTGGCGATTGACAACGACTGGATGACCGTGGCGCACGCCCATCCGCTGGGGCTTGACAACTTTTTCATGACCACCAGCCGCAACCGTACAGAGATAGTGCTCATCAATGATAAGATTCTGAGGAGGGATCTTCTGTGAGAAGGCCCAGTCTGCCGTATTGGTCCAGGCCTTGATCATGGAATCCGGTTGCTGCCCAAAGAGCATGAGAACAAGGACAACAAGGGCAAGGGTTGGAAGAGCGATTAGGACCGCTAGCCATGGCCAGTTACGCGACTTGTTTAAGAGCTGATGGAGCCATTGAAACAGACGATTCTCATAGCTTATCTCTGTTCGATCTTCCTGCCACTCCCTGATGCGAACCCATAAAAGATGGATGGAATAGATCAGTAAGAAAAAGGTGTGAAAACTTGCTACCTGCAGTTGATTATCAAAAACTAAGAGAAGAACCACTCCTCCTAGAATGCCACTGATGCAGAAGACATTTGCTAACGGCGAGAGTGAATTCGCATCCCGGTAGGAATAGATAATCAAGGCTAGTAAAGTAAGAGCTGCCAGTGTGAAGAAGGTCGGATAGGCGCCAGACCAGATCAGGGCATGCTTCTGAGAATTGACCAAACTCTCACTCCAATCGTAAAAAGTCATCTCCTTGACGATGTAAATGAAAATCGCTTCGAGAAAGCAACCAAAGAGACCAAACCAAAGAACAATTGTAGGCTGTTGCTTTTTCTTTTTGACAGGCTTAGGACTAGGTGATTCCTGCTTTTCCTTCATAAGGAATGCGTCATCTTCTCTTGTCCTTTCTCCTTCTTTTGGCCCTCTATCCTCAAACAGTTCTGGATCTTTGAGAGCTTCTTCCTCAGATTCTTTGAACTGGAGGCTAGACCACCGACCAATCCCATAAATGATGACAAAAATATTGGGGACAAAGAGGGCCAGAGTCAAACCGTAAGGAAAGATCTCCATGGTGAAGGCAATGACCTCCCAAACACTAAATTGAATGAATGGATCCTTTATTGCGTAGAGCGACTGACTAATAACCAAATAGATGTAAAAGGCCAATAGCATCAGAGCATTGGTCACAAAATTGATCTGCAACAGACCAGCTGTGAAATGGGTTTCCAATTCCTTATCCTTTTTCTTATACCAGGAAACGAGTTTTTTCATAAGATCTCCTCAATCAATTTTTTACCATTCTATCAATCGGATCTCCATTTCAGCAAGGCAAAACTGTATTTTCCCATCAAAATCAGTCCCCAGATGTAGAATTTGTTCCCAATTTTCTATTTTTTAAATATTTGATCTAGCCTACTTCCTATTACCTCCCTCAGCCTGCATTATAGTCTGATACAGTCCTTGAAAGACCACATTTTACGGGAAAAACGCGCTTTTTTATGTTAAAATAAAAGCATGAGAATACAACAATTACAATACATTATAAAAATCGTCGAAACCGGCTCTATGAATGAGGCCGCAAAACAACTCTTCATTACGCAACCTAGCCTTTCCAATGCCGTCAAGGACTTGGAAAATGAGATGGGAATTGAAATCTTTATCCGGAATCCTAAAGGAATCACATTGACCCGCGATGGGATGGAGTTCCTCTCTTATGCCCGCCAGGTGGTGGAGCAGATTGACCTCTTGTCCGAGCGCTATAAAAATCCTGTGGGCTCTCGTGAGCTTTTCAGCGTCTCTTCACAGCACTACGCCTTCGTGGTTGAGGCCTTCGTTTCACTATTGAAGAAAAGCGACATGGAAAAATACGAGCTCTTCCTACGGGAGACGCGGACTTGGGAGATCATCGATGACGTCAAGAATTTCCGAAGCGAAGTTGGAGTCCTCTTTTTGAATAGCTACAACCGGGATGTCCTCTCTAAGATGCTGGATGATAATCACCTGATTGCCACCCACCTCTTTACAGCGCAACCTCATATCTTTGTCAGCAAGACCAATCCTCTTGCCAAGAAGGAGATCGTTCACTTGTCTGATCTGGAAGATTTCCCATACCTTAGCTATGACCAAGGGACCCACAATTCCTTCTACTTCTCAGAAGAGATCCTCTCTCAAGAGCATCATAAGAAATCCATCGTCGTCAGTGACCGGGCGACCCTCTTTAATCTCTTGATTGGTCTGGATGGCTACACCATTGCGACCGGGATCCTCAACAGCAATCTCAACGGAAACAACATCGTCTCCATTCCCCTTGATATCGAAGACCCAATCGAGCTGGTCTACATCAAACATGAAAAAACAGCCCTCTCAAAAATGGGAGAAAAATTCATCGAGTACTTGCTTGAGGAAGTGAAGTTTGATAAGTAAAAAAATATCTGAGTGATCCATGTTCACTCAGATATTTTTTATTGTCTTAATTGAGAAAATACTTCTCCAATTTTTCCTTCAATGACCAGGTCTGCTTGCTTGTCTTGTGGGATACTGGTCTTATTGATGACAACCAGCTTCTTCCCTTGGAAATACTGGATCAAGCTAGCTGCTGGGTAGACCACAAGAGAGGTTCCACCGATAATCAGGAGATCAGCCTCTTGGATGGCTTGGGCTGCTTGACTAAAGACCTCCATATCAAGAGGCTCCTCGTAGAGTGTCACATCAGGCTTGACCACCTTGCCACAGTCCAGACAGTGTGGAACCGGGCCTTCCAAAGCTAAAAAAGCTTCCAAATCATAAAATCGCTGGCAACCCGTACAGTAATTGCGGTCGGCACTACCATGGAGCTTCAAAACTTTTTTAGAACCAGCCATTTCATGGAGACTATCAATATTTTGTGTCACCACCGCCTTGAGTTTACCGGTCTCTTCAAGCCAAGCCAGATAGCGATGGGCAGCATTGGGTTTGGCATCTGGGTAGAGTAGGTATTTCTTATAGAAGTCGAAAAAGTCCTCTGGATAGCGCTCAAACATGGTATGGGAGACCAATTGCTCAGCTGTCAAATGCCGCCCTACCTGAACACTATAGACACCGTCTGAGCTTCGAAAATCAGGAATATTTGACTCCGTGGAAACTCCTGCCCCTCCGAAAAACACGATCCGTTGACTCTGATCAATCATCTCCTGTAGTTGAGCAATCTTATCCATCTACTTCTCCTTTAGTAGCTCTTCCATCACAGCATTGGCCTGATCAAAATAAAAGTTAGCTTGATCATAATGAATGCCTGTGTAGCTTGCAAGGTCAATCAAATTCTTCATAAAATCCTGAGAAGAGAAACCCGTCGTCCGATGGAGCTCTTCTTCATCAAAGGGCTTGATCAAATGGGCCAGGGGATTGCGAACTGATTTTTCTAACTCCCGCAATTGTTGGGCCGCAACTTTGACGCTATCTGGCAAATCCAACTGCACAATCAACTCCGTCAAACTGGACGAATTGACCACACTTTCGCTGTGGAATTGCTGCAGGATAGGGATTGTCGGACGCATGCAGGCTCTCAAACTTCCAACGGTCATAACTGGATTCTTTGGAGTTATGGATATAGTTGGTAATATCAGGAATTTTTCAACTGAATCAATCGCATAAAGATCCGATAGATAGCTGGGCTAACGGCACGAACAAAGTCAATAATCTGCTCATTTCGCAACTTTCGCTTCTGAGATCATAGAGGTAGTTGGCCAACTGCTCATCTTCTGGATCTTCATGCCAAAAAAAGCTGAAAACCAGTCGCATCTAGCAACTCGGTTCTCAACTTTTGATTCATGACGGTTGGATATTAAGCTCTCGACGCTCCGCCATTAACTGCAGTAAGCTCACCAACAAATCCGGTACTTCTTCCTGCTGCTTGATAGAGCGCAGAGCCCGGCTGTAGTGATAATTTTGGAGATCGTAGAGCCATTCATCATGAAGGAATTTTGCCATTAGTCTGCAATCAAGGTCTCAAGACCAACTTTCATCATGTCTGTGAAAGTATTTTGACGTTCTTCAGCAGTTGTATCCTCATCTGGATTGACCAAACTGTCTGAAATAGTCATGATAGCAAGCGCATCAACATGGTGTTGAGCAGCAAGATAATAAAGAGCTGCTGCTTCCATTTCTACAGCTTTCACACCCCATTTACCAAGCTCGATGTTCTTTTCACCATAGTTTGAATAGAAGACATCAGAAGACAAGACATTACCAACGTGAGTCGTCATGCCAAGGTCTTTGGCAATGTGGTAAGCCTTGTCTAAAAGATCAAAGCTAGCGATTTGAGGGAAAAATCGTATTGAGGCCAGTCGTTGCGGATGATGTTTGAGTTGGTTGCAGCAGCTTGTGCCAAGACCAATTCACGAACATGCACATCCTCGTTCAAAGAACCAGCCGTTCCCACACGGATCAATTTCTTCACGCCGTAGTCGACAATCAACTCACGCGCATAAATAGAGATGGATGGCATCCCCATCCCAGTACCCATGACAGAAACACGGTGACCCTTGTAAGTCCCTGTGTAACCAAACATGTTACGGACCTCATTGAAGCAAACAGCGTCTTCAAGGAAATTCTCAGCAATAAATTTCGCACGAAGAGGATCCCCAGGAAGAAGAATTTTATCAGCAATTTCACCCTGCTTAGCAGCAATATGGATAGACATAATATAAGATACCAAGGGCGTTAAAGAGGCAAAGTAAAAATAGGAAATCCGACAAAGATGCATCGCATCTAGGAGGATTTATCTTTTTTACACAGCCTCTAGCCCGGGTTCAGTTTCAAACCCGAACTACCCTTCCTTTCATTTTTTATATACAGAACAGGCGACAGAGAACAAAGTAAAAATAGGAAACTGACGACGCATCGCAGATGCTAGACAGTTTATCTTTTTTACACAGTTCTCCGCCCGTATTCAGTTCAGCGAATACGGTAAACCCATCCTTTCTTTTTTTATTTTTTAGAATAGGCGTTAAAGAGGCAAAGTAAAAAATAGAAAATCCGACAAAGATGCATCGCATCTAGGGAGGATTTATCTTTTACACAGCCTCTAGCCCGGGTTCAATTCAAACCCGAACTACCCTTCCTTTCATTTTTTTATATTTAATTTTGTTAATGAATCCAAAAAAATGCAAAGAGTTTGGCATTCATTTCTCGATAATCGTAAAGCACGAATGGCTTCAGGTTTTTGAACAAAGGTCAGGTTTTTGACTTTGTTCTTCCAAAAACATCTTTCACCGTCAGCAGCAATCAAGAGATCGACTGCTTCTGGATCAAATTCCAAGTGAGCTTGGAAGGCATAGTGTTTCGGACTAAAGCGAATCATCTGACGTGGACATCCCTTGACTAGTCGCAAGAACAACAGCATCTTCTGTCAATCCTGGGCATATCGCCATGCCAGTGGCCAGTTTCAAGAGTTGCTCCAAACTCACCGACATGTGGATCTGTGAGTCCTTCAGGCGTCAAGGTCACAGGATAAACCCCAATCTCACGTTCTGGACTGTGCTCATACTTCGCTCCATAGGCAACAGACAGGAGCTGGGCACCCAAGACAGACGCCCAACAATATAACGATCAGCCTTGATGGCTTTTTGAATCAGCTCAATCTCTGCCTGAGGATCGTAGTATGGAAAAAGCTTCTCGATCTTTCATCTGGCGATTGAGGTCCTCCCATGACGATCAAAAAGTCAATCTCATCCACTGACTCTGGTAAGGTTTCATTCTCATAGACTTTGGTCGTGGTCACTTGATGGCCACGCTCCTGTGCCCATTTTAGATAAGCACCCGGCACTTCAAAAGTTTCATGCAGTACAAAATGTACCTTCATCATTTCTTCTCCCATCTCTTTCGAATCACGTATGACAGACCAGCCGCAAGTACAAGCGGAATAGTCAAATTCAAGTTTGGCCTGTAAATCCAAGGCTCAGGGCAATGGCTGTCAGAGGAGCTTCTAGGGTCGTCCCTAAAAAGACTGTCGCTCCTAGTAACATCCCTAGAGCAGGATCCAGATGAATCCCAAGGACTGTCAAAAAGCAAGGTCACTAGGTAGCCAGAACCAATCCCAAGGGCAAATGATGGTGTCAAGGTACCCCCATAAGCACCATTGCGTAAGAGGAGATAAACCAGAAGCTCCTTCACTGCAAGACTCAGTGGAAGATAAGGAATCGGCTGACTAGACAAGAGGGCTTGCGCTAGTACCTGGCCATTTCCCATAAAGATAGGGAAAAAGGCTACTAGGCTCCCCAGCACTAGAAAGGCTAGAGGAAGAGCCCAAAGAATCGTCCCGTCCTTCCGCCGTTTGTGACTAGCCCGCTTGGCGAGGAAAGCAAAGACCAGAGCCAAGGGAGTGACCAAGAAAGCAATCACAATAGCCTGTAAGAAACTGCTAGCCGACCATGAGCCTGCGGACAGGTGATACATGACTTTCTGACCGACGATGGGCTGAGCGACCCAGGTGGCCAGATAAGTACTGGTCAAAACCAGTAGAAAGTTCTGCCAACTGTAGGCGAGCCCTAAGGTCTCAAAGACGAACAAGCTACTGGCAAAGGGGACCTGATAGACCGCAGCTAAACCAGCTCCAGCCCCACAGGCGATCAAGACTTTTCGCTCTTTAAGAGCTAGTGAGAATCCCTTCGCCAAGCGACCAGCTAGAAGAGCCCCGACCTCACGTGGGGCTCCTTCTTTTCCGACCGATGCGCCTGCTCCGACAATTGCCACCTGCATCCCTGAATGAAGGAGGTGGGCTAAGGGCGCTGGTTCCCTGTCTCCAGCTAAGTCAATTTGCTGACGAATAGACAGGATCTTATAACGCCTTTGCAGGACATACCAGAAGCCAGCTGCCAAGCACCCAGTCACACACAAGACCAGAAATCTACGGAGACCTCCAGCTTCTTGAAATTGCTGGAGCAAATCCGAACTAGCTTGGCCAAAAGCCAGCTCTTGCACCCCTTCTAGTAGATAATGACAGGCAATTCCGACCAGACCCGTCCCGATCCCTAATGATAAGGTGGCTAGAAGCAACCTCAGTCCGTAGGGCAGACTTTGGAGTCGTACTTTCATTGGATTAGAGTTCAGCAAGAATCGCTTTCAGCAATCCTTTGAAGTCGCCTTTGACGCGCTCTGTCACTTCTACCACTTCTTCGTGGTTGAGCTCTTCTTGGAAACCAGCCGCAAAGTTGGTAATACATGAAATACCAAGAACCTTCAAGCCAGAATGCGCTGCAATGATGACTTCAGGAACAGTTGACATTCCGACAGCATCTGCGCCAAGTGTCTTATAAGCACGGATTTCAGCTGGAGTTTCATAGGTTGGACCAGTCACACCGATATAAACCCCATCATCCAATTTGATACCCAATTTGTCTGCTACTTTATGAGCAGTCTCACGATATTCTGGAGTGTAGGCTTTTGACATATCTGGGAAACGTGGACCAAAGTCATCCAAGTTTTCACCGATCAATGGGTTTTGACCAGTCATGTTGATGTGGTCTGTGATAGCCATCAAAGTACCAGGACCAAAGCCGATACCACCAGCAGCGTTGGTAACAAGAACCCCTTCACAGCCCAAAACTTTCATGACACGAACTGGGAAAGTCACCACTTCTAGTGGGTTTCCTTCGTAGAAATGGAAACGTCCTTGAAGGGCCAAAACCTTACGTCCAGCAAGATCACCATAGACCAATTTACCCAGCATGGCCGACAACCGTTGAACGACCCCAGTTTGGAATTTCAGAGTAGTCTACTACGACTGGATTTTCGATTTCTTCAGCCAGTTCTCCAAGACCTGATCCAAGGATCAAGCCAAACTCAGGTGCTTCCATTCCTTTGCCTTTCAAAAAAGCAGCTGTTTCATTGATTTTTGCTAATAATGTCATTGCATATCTCCTTTATGATTTCCTTAAAAATTGGCCAATTTTGTCAAATGTATTGGCATTGCGAATGGTCAACAGACGGTAATCCGGCATCTTGAGGACTTGTCTGTGGTAAGCTGTCTTTGTATAGGTCTCTTCTGAGTATTTGCCCCAGTAGATCCCTAGATTCCCACGATGGATGATTTCATCACCGAGCGAAAAAGAGGAGACCAGCTCCCAGACAGCATCCTGATTGAGGCCTTCTGTGTAAAAGAGAACATCCTTACGGGCCAGATCCTCCTGCCACCATCCTGGTAGAGCAGCGAGATCTTGCGCATAGTCCTCAGCTGAAAAGAGAGAAAAAGACTGGATAAAGGGATAGTGATTACGAAAGAAATGTCCCAGCAAATCTACCAATTCTGCTTTAGAAGCAGCAGATCCAAAGAAGATATTGCCACTATTGATGTAGGTCTCTAACTCATCCAGCCCGATCGTTTGAAGCTCCTCTCGAAGCTCTGCCATCACGACCTTATTCTTCCCGCCAACATTGATCCCTCTTACGAGGAGAGCGAAGCGTGCCATCTTAGTTTAGTTTGTCTAAGAAGCTTTCACCGATCATGGCTTTTTCAACACCAAAGTTCTCAGCAATTGTCGCAGAGATATCAGAGAAATGTCCGACTGGAATCACACCATTGCCCTTGAAGGATGGGCTATAAGCCAAGAATGGAATGTATTCACGTGTATGGTCAGTACCAGCATAGGTTGGGTCATTCCCGTGGTCTGCAGTGATCATCAAGAGGTCATCTTCACGCATCGCAGCGATGATTTCTGGCAAGCGTTCGTCAAATTCATGCAAGCAATCGCGGTAGCCGTGAGCATTGCGACGGTGACCGTAAAGAGCATCAAAGTCTACCAAGTTGGTAAATGAGAACCCTTCTTGGAACTCAGGAAGCCCCATGGTCTTAATCAAGGTATCCATACCGTGGCTATTTGATTTGTTGTGGCCCATATCGTGGTTGATACCAGCTCCGTTAAAGATATCGTTGATCTTACCAACTGCATAAGTATCGATACCCGCTTCGTTCAACTTGTCCAAAACAGTTGGCGCAAATGGCGAAACAGCCAAGTCACGACGGTTGGCTGTCCGTGTGAAGTTTCCAGGTTCACCAACATAAGGACGAGCAATGATTCGACCAAGAAGAGCTGGACGTTCCAAAGTGATGGAACGAGCGTATTCACAGATACGGTAGAGTTCATCCAAAGGAATGATGTCTTCGTGAGCTGCGATTTGAAGGACAGGGTCTGCTGATGTATAGATGATCAACTCGCCTGTTTCCATTTGACGTGGTCCAAAGTCATCGATGACCGCTGTACCAGAATAAGGCTTTGTTGGCTTCACGGATGACCTTACGTCCTGAGAATTCTTCAATCTTTTAGTCAAATAATTTCTTCAGGGAAACCATTCCAGAAGGTATCAAACGGTTCTGTAATGTTGAGCCCCATGATTTCCCAGTGACCAGTCATGGTGTCTTTCCCAAGAGAGACTTCTTGCAATTTTGTCGCATAGCCAGTTGGGTTGCTTTCAGCTGGCACAGTCTTCAATGGTACTTCACGAGGAATATTTCCAAGACCGATTTTTCGCCATGTTTGGTACATTCAAAGCCGACGGTTTTTAGAGATGTGTCCCAAAGTATCAGATGCTCCATCTGGAACACCTGCATTGACAAAGTTATTGGCATCTGGTGCAGCACCGATCCCAACTGAATCCAGCACAACTAAGTGCATGCGTTTAAATTTTTGACATATACTGCCTCTTTCCTTTATTAAACTAGCTATATTATACCATATCCCTATAAGAAGAGAGCCGATGTTTGATCCGAGGCTGGGACAAAAGTCCTAGCCTCTCAATTATTTTTTGATTGTCGAGCAAGACGCAGTGGTTGAGTGGGCTCTACTACGCTGATTTCATCAGCTTTTACAGCCCTACTCAACTGTGCGGAGGTGGGACGACGAAATCGAATTCTAACGAATTACCGATTTCTGTCCCACTCTCTATTTTTCAATGATGACAGGGCCATCTGGTGTCCCTACAATCACTTTCGAAATCATATTCAAGAACAAACCGTGCTCTACAACGCCTACGGTGTGATCTAGTTCATTAGCCAAAGCATCCGTATCCTTGATCACCTTGAGATCCAAGTCGATGATAAAGTTGCCTTGGTCAGTGACAAAGCGCTGATCATCCGCAAGACGGAAGGCAGGATGGTAACCCTTTTTGCTCAAAAGTGACGGAAGAGATTTTTCAGCCCCGTATTGCACTACTTCCACTGGAAGTTTGAAAGCTCCCAAGAGTTGCGACTTGTTTAGATTCATCCACGATCCAAATGCAGTCTTTTGAATTGGTTGCGACGATCTTTTTCCATGAGGAGAGCACCCACCGCCACCTTTGATCCCGTTTCAATTGAGGATCCACTTCATCTGCGCCATCCACTGTCACATCGACCACTTCGACATCGTCGATAGCCTTGAGCGGGATGCCTAAACTTTCAGCCTGATCATAGGTCACACTCGACGTTGTGACAGCTGTGATCTGCAAGCCTTCTTCTTTGATGCGACGACCCAATTCAGCCACAAAATAATAAGCAGTTGACCCTGTACCGAGACCGACAATCATGCCGTCTTTGACAAACTCAGCCGCTTTTAATTCCTACCTGTTCTTTTTAGGTTTACCATCATAGACCTCCTTTTATATTCTATTACAGTATAGCATATTCTGAAAGAGATTTCACTAATTATTTGAAAACCTTTCCAGCTTTTAGTTCTAAAAGCAAAACCTTGCCCGTCCGCTGACTTTACGATAGAAGATATTATGTTGTTATATTTTTTAAAATCTGTTATACTTAAATAAAGTTAATAACTATTAATAAACAGGTGAGAACTATGAAAAATTATTTACATTCTTACAATATTTTTCTGCACTATTATTTTTTTATTTGCTTGTTCAAAAAAACTCCTCAGAACCAAAAATCATTTTGAAGATTATATCTCCACCACAGATTTCACTGACTTTAAATATGATTCAGAAAATGACATTTATATTGTTAGCATTGATTTAAATAGCTCTATCAGTGATGAAAATGCAATTCAAAAACTTTAATGATTCAATTTACGATGTTATCCATGCTGATTCAAAACCAGATAAAGATGTTGTTTTTTTAGGGCTTGGGATGGTAGTATAGCCGCCTCATTAGTTTATTTTTAAAAAGGATAAATTTAATTCATTAGCTGATGAAGTTTTTCAATTCAACCAGTACATATTTAAAAAGCTGATGGATGGCAAACAATATCAAAATTCGGGCAATACCAGGAATCAAATGATCATTCTGATGATTCAACAACTGAAAATTTATTATTTAATCTTGCTATGATTAGTAAATAAAATAAGCAATTTCATAATGCTTAGCAAGTGTTTTTATCAAAAAAAAAGAACAATTTAATCTTATCAATTATTTAAGTTATTTATGAAACTTTCCGTCGTGAGTAAAGTGCCTAGATCAATTAAGTTCTAGGCACACGGAATTATTGAGACCTTAGGCTCAATAATTAGTCATGGAACTTCGAAGAAGTTCGCTGACGTCCGAACTCACATAAGGAAAGTTTTTTTAATGACTTTTCTTCAATTAAGTTCTCTTAATATTTTTTTAATAGATAAAAGTTTACTTTTTCAAAAAGTTTTAAAAACCTTGCCCGTCTGCTGACTTTACGATAGAATAGAGATGAATCTACAGGAAAAGAGAAATGACATGATTACTAAAGAATTTGATACCATTGCTGCCATCTCGACTCCTCTCGGTGAGGGGGCGATCGGGATCGTCCGCTTGAGCGGGACAGACAGCTTTGCCATTGCTCAAAAAGATCTTTCAAAGGGAAAAGATTTGACCAGCGTGGCTAGTCACACGCTCAACTACGGTCATATCGTAGATCCAGATAAGGACGAGATTCTCGACGAAGTCATGGTTGGAGCCATGCGCTCTCCCGAAGACCTTCACCCGCGAGGACATTATCGAGATCAATACTCACGGCGGGCTTGCAGTGACCAACGAAATCCTGCAGCTGGTCATCCGTGAAGGCGCTCGATTAGCTGAACCTGGTGAGTTTACTAAGCGGGCCTTTCTAAACGGTCGGGTCGATTTGACCCAGGCCGAAGCCGTCATGGACATCATCCGCGCAAAGACCGACAAGGCTATGAACATCGCCGTGAAACAACTCGATGGTTCCCTGTCTGACCTCATCAACAACACGCGCCAAGAGATCCTCAATACCCTGGCCCAGGTCGAGGTCAACATCGACTATCCTGAGTACGATGATGTCGAGGAAGCAACCACTGAAATCATCCGTGAAAAGACCAGTGAATTTGAAGCCCTCTTGACCAACCTCCTCAAGACTGCCCGTCGTGGTAAGATCTTGCGTGAAGGGATTTCTACTGCTATCATCGGTCGTCCAAACGTCGGCAAGTCCAGCCTCCTCAACAATCTCCTGCGCGAAGAAAGCCATCGTGACCGATATCGAAGGAACCACCCGTGACGTTATCGAGGAATACGTCAACATCAACGGTGTCCCCCTCAAACTAGTCGATACGGCCGGGATCCGTGAGACCGAAGACATCGTTGAGCAAATTGGTGTCGAACGGTCGAAAAAAGCCCTCAAGGAAGCTGATCTGGTTCTTCTGGTCCTTAATGCAAGCGAGCCTTTGACTGATCAAGATCGCCAACTCCTTGAAATCTCACAAGATAGTAACCGCATCATCCTCCTCAACAAGGTCGACCTCCCAGAGAAGATCGAAATCGACCAACTGCCGGAAGATCATATCAAGATTTCCGTTCTGAAAAATCAAAACATCGATCAAATTGAAGACCGGATCAACGCCCTCTTCTTCGAAAATGCTGGGCTGGTTGAGCAAGATGCGACGTATCTTTCTAACGCTCGTCACATCTCCCTCATCGAGAAAGCTGTTGAAAGTCTGCAAGCGGTCAACGAAGGCTTGGCCCTCGGTATGCCGGTAGACCTGCTTCAAGTCGACCTCACCCGCACCTGGGAAATTCTCGGAGAAATCACAGGGGATGCTGCACCAGATGAGCTCATTACCCAACTCTTCAGCCAGTTCTGTCTTGGTAAATAAATCTATTTTAAGATCCTATACTCTTAGAGACTTTCCTTAGGTGAGTACGGACGTCAGCGAACTTCGGAGAAGTTCCATGACTTAGTTTTGAATCTAACGTTTCAAAACTCCCGAGTGCTTGAAACAACAGTGTTTCAAGCACTTTTCTCACGGCGGAAACTCTCAAATATTTCTTTCAAAATAGAATTTAGTTTACAGCTATAGGATCACTCAGTTTATACAAAAGTAGAAAAACAATGTGTCCAAAATAAGAAAAATGCGTATGTGTCCAAACATACGCATTCTTTTTTGTTTTATTTTGCTTGTTCTAATCGCTCGACAGTCTGATAAGCTTGGTAGATCAGGAAGAGCCCAGTAGCATTCAAGACTGGAATCGCAATAGGCAACTCGGTCACGATTTGTGAGAAAGGTGAATTGCCAACAAAATGGAGTCCAAACCCAGCTACTAAATATCCCCAGCCTGCTAGACGTAGATCCTTGCGTCCTCTGCTTGCTTGGACAATTAGGAAGAGCCCTAGCATAACAAGTCCTGTGTAGACCCAGTGAGACATGGGCGCATTGGCCACACGACCAAGAATCCCTGACACCGTGTAAGAGAAACCTTCCGGTAGATCCTGACGAATATAGGCAAAGTCCTCCACGATCTGGAAACCAAGACCAGAGGCAATAGCCAAGAGGAAGATCGACTTGATGCGACGGACACTGAACAAATAGAGGACAAAGAAGATTGGAATCAACTTAAAGGGTTCCTCAAAGAGGGGCGCAGCGATGGCACTCTCGTACTGGTTCCAAAAGTCGCTATTTGGAGCGATTGCTTGAATCATGTCATGGAAATAGGTATTGGCAAAGCTAGACAACCAACCGGCAACAAAGCCCCCTCCTAATAAAGAAAAGATAACCGGTACCCAAGACAACTTCCACTTCTTAGCAAAATGAAAGAGAGCCCAAACAGCAGGAAGTGCATAGACCAAAAGGATGAGGGTAGAAAGTCCCACGATCCCGTACTGGCTGCCAGACATCCAGCCTTCTGTCAGCGACTGGGTCTCATAGGCTAGGCCGATAGCTAGCAAGAGTAAATAGAGAAACAAAATCGATTTGCGTTTCATAAAAGACCTTTCTAAAGTGAAATGAAAAAGGCTGGAAGCCCAGTCTTTTCTGAGTACTATCATTGTAACAGGATCAGCTTAAAAAAACAATAAACTGAGCTCTCAAATCCAGCTCCTACTTCAATACGGCTAGGATCTGACGAATCATATCCGGATCCCCATCAGGCAAAGTCACTGTTTCAGCATGATCCAAGATCCCTTGGGTAAATTGCGTCATAAACTCCTCACTATTGAGTTCATCTGCAGACTGTTGCCAGTGGCTCGGTACAGGATAGATGGTCACTGTCCCATCACCGTTGGATGCATAAGTCACATGACCTTCTGCAGAAATAGGAGTAAACAACTGACGCACATCTTTTGGATCTCGGCAAAAGTCAGAAAGCCTTGATCAGTTTTGGGACCATTCGAAACAACACAGATCTAAAACGCAGTTCTCGCACTGTTGGAGTGTCACCATGTGTTGGAACTATTCGAAACAACACAGCCAAAAGATTATTCTTTTGAGTTAAAATATGGCTATCCATAATCAGTAATGCGCACCACTAATTCGGTGCTTTTTTTGTACTTAATTTCATCTATCCCTAATTAGTCATTATATTAACTTTATTTTACTCCTTCCTCAAAAATCAATTCATTACATGGAGATATTCCATCTATTTTTAACTTGAAATTTACAAAGGAACTCGCATGCACGAGTTCCTTTAGATAGTGGATATACTCCTTTTTGTATAACATTCCTCATTTATTTTCTGTAGAGACTTTCCGCTGTGAAAAAAGTGCCTGAAACTTAATCGTTTCAGGCACTCGGAATTCTTGAGACCTTAGGCTCAAGAATTAGTCATGGAACTTCGTAGAAGTTCGCTGACGTCCGTCCTCACCTAAGGAAAGTCTCGAAAGAGGAATTTCTATTCAAATAGAAAATCCCTCATCTTCATAAATTTATGTCCCCTGCCGGAATCGAACCAGCAACTACTCCTTAGGAGGGAGTTGTTATATCCATTGAACTAAGGGGACCGATAAAAAAAGAGGCGAGATCACTCCCGCCTCCTTGTTCGTCTTAACGACGGATTTCTTTAATACGAGCTGCTTTACCTTGCAATGCACGAAGGTAGTACAATTTCGCACGACGTACTTTACCGTAACGTACTACTTCAATCTTTTCTACACGTGGAGTGTGTACTGGGAATGTACGTTCAACACCGACACCGTTAGAGATTTTACGAACAGTGTACATTTCAGTGTGTCCTTGACCTTTACGAGCGATAACAACGCCTTCAAAGATCTGGATACGTTCACGAGATCCTTCGACAACTTTCGCGTGTACACGAACAGTGTCACCAGGACGGAATGCAGGGATATCAGTACGAAGTTGACCTTCAGTCAAGCTTTGGATTAATGGATTCATTTTATTCTCCTATCTTCGTCAATCTTGAGGGACCTCCCTCAGCGGATAAACTGTATTTTTGTGCTTCCATTACGCACAGAAACTATCATATCAGATAATTTCAGGTTTGTAAAGCTCTTTTCTCTACTTTTTCGCAACTTTTTGACCGGAATAAATGCTCCACTCTTTTGGCAGGCAATAGGCGATAGCGCAAGCAATGACGAAGAATGGCAGGTTGGCATAGCCAAAGACTTCTCCTCCGATCAAGATCGGTGCGAGCAAGGTCGTCGTCGCACTGCCAAAGACACTAGCATATCCGATAGCAGCCACGACTAAGACTGGTAAGCCCAACAAAGGAGCAAGGAAGACTCCAAGTGTAGCTCCGATCGCAAAGAGCGGTGTCACTTCTCCTCCTTGGTATCCAGCAGAGATCGTCACCACGGTAAAGAGGAGCTTGAGGATCCAGTCATAACTCTGCGCTCTACCCTGATGAAAAGCCACATCAATCAGATTGGTTCCAAGTCCACTATAAGTTCCGACCTTGGTCAGCTGGAGAGTCAAGAGGACCAAGCTGAGTCCAGCCCCTATAAGGGCAATCCGGATATAGGGATTAGGCAAGACTTGAGCGACTGTTTTCTTCAACCATGAAAGGCTAACTGCAAAGAGTTTCCCAGCAAGACCAAAAGCCAGGCCAAGAAGGGCAACTTTGATCAAGGTCTCTGGTGTCCAGCTCAGCGTTTCTCTTAGTGGCACAGCAAATTTCTCCAAACCAAGGGCATGAGAGGTGAAGCTAGCCACGATTGAGGCGATGAGGGCAGGATAGAGAGCCATCAACTGCAACTCCCCAACTGTCAAGACTTCTAGGGCAAAGAAGGTTGCTGCGAGTGGCGTCTGAAAGAGCCCCGCAAAACCGGCTGCCATCCCAGTCATGAGAAAGATACGCGAAGCATCTGGAATCTTGATGTAACCCGCAAAACGATGCGAAAGAGTCGCTCCGATCTGGACCGCTACACCTTCCCGACCGACCGAACCACCAAAGAGATGGCTCATCCACGTCGTCAGCATGATCAAAGGCACCAAGACCAAGGGGGATTTTCTCCTCACGCGCGTGTCCGACATCAAAGATGAGGCCCATCCCTTTTGAAGCCTTGCCACCAAAACGTTTATAAAGATAAACAATGACAAGCCCCGCTAAGGCCAGAAAAAGAATCAAAGGCCAATGCTGGCTTCGGACATCTCCAATCAGGAGCAATCCTTGACCAAAAATCATGTCAATGGCACCAACCAAGAGACCAATGAAAAGCGCCATCCCTGTTAGGACCACATACTGTTGTACTTTTTGCTTGATAGATAGACTAGTCACGCGCCCTCACCTCCTCTTGGAAGTCTCTCGAGCGCTTCATCATATCTTGAAACTGAGCTTGAATAGTCGCCCGATACTGCTCCTCCGTCACGAGAGAGCCGACTTTCTCAAGTACTTCTCTCTCCCTTCTCTGATCGAGCACAGGTAAACTCTGTTGCTCCTTATATTCTACAATTTGACCGACACAGACCATCCGTCTTTCCAGTAAGGCTACTAGCTCTTGATCGATCTGGTCAATGTCCTTACGAATCTGATCTAAATCCATGTGTCTCCTCTTTATTTTGGATATAAATCGAGGCTGTAATCCATCGATCCAGCCTCATTGTCATTAATTTGCTTTTGCTACAAGTTCTTCTGCAAAGGCTTCTAATTTTTCAATGTCTTCGTCTTCTGCAGACAAATCAACTTTGACACACTCAGAACCTTTTTCAGCACCAGTCGCAGCGAAGCAACGGTCGAAATCATCAACTGCTTTACAGAATTCATCGTAGAAGGTATCACCTGATCCTACCACACCGTAAAGTTTGCCTTTGAGATCAAGGCCAGCCAAATCTTCGTAGAAATCTTGGATCTCATCTGGAAGCTCTCCATCACCGTATGTATAAGTCGCTACCACTGCGATATCTGCTTCAAGGAAGTCCTCCGCATCCACAGTTGTACACTCATCCACATCTACTTCGACACCAAGATCACGGAATTTGTCCGCTACGATATCAGCAATTTCTTCAGTATTTCCAGTCATACTAGCAAAAACAATCTTCGCTACAGTCATAATTTCCTCCCAAAAAGCTATTTCCCGTATTATACCACTTTTTCAAGCATTTTGCACGAAACCTTTCCCTGATAAGCTGAAAGAAGGGACACGTTTCAAGAATTTGGACCGATTCAACCTAATCACCCTCATTTTTCTTCTTGAATTGCTTTAATAGTTCAATTATTATCTGTTTTTCCTTCTCCAACTCGTACTCCTCTTTAATATCTTTTAATACGCTGGATTTCTTCATCTAGTTTTTTTATTAAATTCAGATTCAGTCTTATATGGATATGAAAAACGGCTCCAGGTATACCACTTCAACCCATCTTTACCTTTAAAATACCATTCAAGTTTGATCGGTAAATAATCTTGATTATAGGTGATCCGAACTTTGGAAAATTGATTCTTTTCATTTAAAACTTTGGCTTCAAAATCAGGTGTCTTCCCTTCCTTCACTAGAGATTTAGTAATCAACGATTTCGGATCTCGCTCAATAACAAAGTTTGATTTTTCGATCTCTTCTCTCGAAACTTTTAAGTTCAAAATTGCGGAAGTAATATTTCGGTATAAGTCTCTATGATACCTATCGGATGGTTTTTCGTCCGAATAACTGCCATATTTTTTCCCATTTTTTACTACTACTTGAGTTTTACTATAAGAATTATTGCTCCTCAAGTCATAGCCATTCTCAAAATAAGATCGATATAAATTTTCATCGCCCGAATCATCCACAACAATAAACCGCTGTTGTTCTAATATCGATTTTGAATTTTCTTGAATCTTGCCTCTGCGGAATGCAATGAAAACACCAGCAACAACTACTAGAGACAAAGCAACTAGAAAGACTTTCGAACTGAATCCTCTCTGTTTAATTTCTTTCATCATATCCATCACATTCTAGCAAAATATACATCCAAAGTGAAGTGTTAAACTATTCAAAAAGCTGAGACATATGTAAGCTCAGCTTTATCTCAAAACTAGGTTAATCTCCCTCATTTTCCTCTTGAATTTCTTTAATATTTTCAATTTCTTCATCCAGCTTTTTATCAAAATCAGACTTATTTTTGAAGGGATACGAATAGGTGCGCCAAGTGTACCATTTTAGTCCTTCTTCACCCTTATAGTACCACTCAATTTTTGTTGGTAGAAATTCTTTGTTGTAGGTGATACGGACTTTGGAAAACTGACTATCCTTGATAGAATATCTACCTTCAAATTCAGGCGGATGTTTTTCTTCTAATAATTTTTTATTGATGAATGAATCAGTTGAACGAGTGATTTGATAGTTGGAATCTTTTATATCTTTAATATTAATTTGGTGATTTAAAAAGTGCTGAAGTGAGCTCAATATCTAAAGCTCTTTTATAATACTCCAAGACACTATATTCCTGACTACCACCATACAATTTATTATTTTTTATTGCAGCTCCATGGTAATAAAAAAATCTTTTTTTCTTTTAAATCAAAACCTGCACTGATTGATAATTTTTTTATCATTATCTGAAATACTTTGAGTCTCAATATAACGTTTATTTATTAATATTGAATGAGTATCACTTATGCTCTTTGATGTACTCAGGGCTACGAGTATACTTATTATACCCGCGATCGCTAGGCTTAATGCCACTAGCATAACTTTTATATTTATTATACTCTTCCATTTTTTCTTTTTCTGACATTCCTTTTGTATTACGTTGCCATGCTTCATAGTCTTCATGTCCTCCTCCTTTTACAATATCCGCAAATTGACCTACATGAGCAGTTTTTTCATCTGTTTTACCCAAATCATTTTCATAGCGAAATAGTCTTTTTGCTTCAGTTCGAGTAGCTGGCTCAGGAGTACCATCCACATCAAGCATTCCATGTTTTCCTTGATAAATTCCCGAAACATCCGTATTATTACCTTTTGAAGGGCCGTAATTAAATGATTCCGTGTTAGCAATTTCCCTTAATTCATCTTTAAAATAATTATTTGGATTGGAATCATAGCGACCATCTGCTAGTTTATGATTGTCATAGGCATCCCATTGACTGTCAAACTCGCCGGTATCCAAATTCACAATAAATTCCACCATCCGTGCATTGTTTAAATCTTTTCCTTTAGCTGAATTGCCCTGAGGGACTTGAACCTTCATATTATAGGGACGTTTAAAGCCATCTTTTGGATTAAAGCGATTATGGTAGTTAGAGCCAGTTGTGTAATCAAATTCAATATTATTTTTCTTTACCATATGCTAACAGTTTTTTTCGTAATCATTTGCGCCTTCGTAATGATTGCGAATATAGTAAATTGCTTGGCGATCCAAATAGTAGCGGAAGAAAAAAACATGTTCTATTGGTTTCATTCTAACAAAATATCTATCCAATGTAAAACCGCTTCCATAGCTTCTAATTAGTGATAAATGCTTGCTGGATGGGCCTTTTCTTATGTTAAAATTGACAGAGAAAATGAGGTAATGTATGAACGTAATGAATGAAATTCTTGAAAAGATTCAAGCTTATGACACGATTATTATCCACCGTCATCAGAATCCGGATCCGGATGCGATTGGTAGCCAGGTGGGCTTGCAGGGATCTCCTGCGTGCGCACTTCCCTCAAAAGCGGGTCTTGGCAACTGGCTATGATGAACCGACCTTGACTTGGCTTTGCTGAGATGGATACTGTCAGCGATGAGGATTATAATGGAGCTTTGGTGATTGTCTGTGATACGGCCAATACTCCCCGCATCGATGACAAGCGTTATGCGACGGGTGATTTCTGATCAAGATCGACCACCACCCAAATGACGATGCTTATGGCGATCTGTTCTGGGTCGATACTGACTCAAGCTCTACCAGTGAGTTAATTGCACTTTTTGCAAAAAGAATTGGATCTCGAACTTCCTGTTAGTGCTGCTCGTCTCCTCTATGCTGGGATTGTCGGCGATACTGGTCGCTTCCTTTATCCTGCTACTTCGACTCGGACCTTTGAGATCGCTGCAACTCTTCGAAGCATTCCCTTTGATTTTTACAGCACTTGCTCGGCAGATGGATACGATCAACCTTAAGACAGCTAAGCTTCAAGGCTATGTCTACGACCATCTCGAAATCGATGAACATGGCGCTGCGCGTGTGACCTTGACACAAGATCTCTTGAAGAAATTCGATCTACGTGATTCAGAGACTGCTGCAATTGTTGGGGCTCCTGGACGAATCGATACCGTTTCTGTTTGGGCTATCTTTGTCGAGCAGGCCGACGGTCACTTCCGTGTCCGGATGCGTAGCAAACGAAAAGTGATCAACGAAATTGCCAAACGCCATAATGGTGGTGGCCATCCACTAGCGAGTGGGGCTAACTCCTACTCTCTTGAAGAAAACGACCAAATCTACCAAGAGCTACAAGAAGTGGCTCGCACGAACGAAGGCTGAGAATGATTTCTCAGCCTTTTTATCTTGGTCATGGGGTTTTCAATTGCTCCTTCTTATGGTAAAATAAAGCTAATAAAATTTTTAAGGAGACTTATTATGGAAAAAAATCGTTTGTTTATCATTATCTCTGCTGCGGTAGCGATTCTTAGCTCTTTCTTGCCATGGGCAAGCCTTAATGCTGGAAACTTTGGTTCATACAGCTGGAATGGCCTTCGCGGAGATGGATGGTTTGTTATTATCTTCGCAGTCGTTGCGATTGTCCTTGCTTGCTTGAACGATGTAAAAACTTCACTACCAAAAGGTTTTGCAATCGGTGTTATCGTATCTGGGGCTCTCTCAACTGTTGTAACATTGATTGATGTCTTCGGTGTGAATAAGTACGCTGCTAATTTCAATGGCTATGGCGTTTCAATGGGCTTTGGTTTGATCCTTGCTTTAATTGCAAGTATCGCTATTGTTGTGACTGGTCTCTTGGCGATGTCAGGTGGTAAAATCACTAAAGGTACATTTGAAGAACTTGCTGAATCTGGTAAAGGATTTGCCCAATCTGTTGGACGCGTAACAACTTCTACTGTAAAGACTGCTGTAGATGAAATCAAAAAAGAAACACACGAACACACTGAGGGACAAGCTGATCAACCAGTGGAAGCACCAAAGATCCAAATCAACCTGAACAATAATAAGATTAGATTCGCCTTGGCTTAGCCAGGGTGATTTTCTTGATCATTAATTTAAATAAAATTAGTGAAAATACTTGTCAAGATCCTGGAAATTTGGTAAACTAGCTTAGTAACAATCTATGGCTCGGAAAGAGACCATGGCAGAAAGGAAATATTGCAAAATGAAAAAAGATATCCATCCAGAATATCGCCCTGTTGTCTTCATGGACACTACTACTGGTTACAAGTTCGTCAGCGGTTCAACTAAATACTCAAACGAAACAGTTGAATTCGAAGGTGAAACTTACCCATTGATCCGTGTTGAAATTTCATCAGACTCACACCCATTCTACACTGGACGTCAAAAGTTCACTCAAGCAGATGGACGTGTGGATCGTTTCAACAAAAAGTACGGTCTCAAATAAGAACCAACACAGAACCACTTCCCTTTCGGGAGTGGTTTTTTTGATCTCTATTTCTTATATTGTGAACGCACAAAAACAGAGGTTAGGATGATGATCCTGACCTCTTTTTTCATTTTAATGGAACTGCATCCCACCATCCACGATAATGGTTTGACCTGTGATGTAGTTTGAATCTGGTCCAGCAAGGAAGCTGACTGCTGCTGCTACATCTTCTGGTTCTGAAAGACGTTTCAAAGTGATATCTTTAGCGAATGTTTGCATACCCCATTCGTCGTCTTTACCTGCGTTCTTCCCAACTTCATGAGCAATGTCAAACATCATTGGAGTTTTCACGATACCTGGTGCATAGGCATTGACAGTGATTCCTGAATCCGCCAAGTCACGCGCCAAGGTCTGAGTAATCCCACGAACAGCGAATTTAGTACCACCATAAACAGTCAAATTAGGGTTACCAACGACACCAGCCTGTGAGGTGGCATTGATAATCTTCCCACCATGACCGAGTGCTTTGAACTGAGCTTGAGCCGCTTGTGCACCCCAAATCACACCACCAACGTTAATAGCAAATGTACGTGTAAATTGTTCTTCTGTAATTGTATTAAGTGGTGTAGTTGGTGCAACACCTGCATTGTTCACGACAACATTCAAATCTCCAAAATGGTCAACAACTTTTTGGAATGCCGCAGCCACTTCTGCTTGTTTGGATACATCTGCAACGACCGCAAAAGCATTTTCTGCAGACAACTCAGCAACTGCTTTTTCAGCTGTTTCAGAATTGTAGTCCAATACTCCAACCTTAAAGCCATCTTGCACCAAACGTTTTGCGATTGCAAAACCGATTCCTTGACCAGCACCTGTGACAATAGCTACTTTAGACATATGATTCCTCCTTGGTATCATCGATACCAGCAAACGTTCCTATCAGAACAGCAAGGGTTGACAACTAGTTTTGATGGGGTCTATTATAAATATCCGACAAAACTATGCTAATAGTATACTCTTTTGTGAAAAATATTTCAATCTCTAGCCTATTTTTTCAAAAAAATAGTTTATTTATATGATATTTTTATTTAGTGATAAATGAACTGGAACGTGAAATAGAATATGGCTTTTAACCAAAATAGATAACTGTCCTATTCTGAAAGCTACATAAAAAAGCCTTCTTTCGAAGACTTCTCTTAAACTATTCGTTTGATTGATCCCTTTAGTCATCGGACTCCGCAAATACTTGAGTGGCTTTGACTGCTTTCTTCCACCCCTTGTACAATTTCTCTTTGCGAGCTTCATCCATCTTTGGTTCAAAGATTTGAGCTGCTCCATGAAGAGATTTTAATTCTTCCAAGTCCTTCCAATAGCCTACGGTCAGACCTGCTAGGAAGGCTGCTCCTAAAGCCGTTGTTTCCAAGTTTTTCGCGCGGGCAATCGAAATTCCAAGAATATCTGCCTGAAACTGCATTAAGTAATCATTTTTCGCTGCTCCTCCGTCTACTTTAGGACAGGGATAGGAGTCTTGGCATCTACCTGCATGGTGTCGATAATATCGCGTACTTGGTAGGCAATGGATTGAAGGGTTGCCTTGATAAAGTCTTCCTTGGTTGTTCCCCTGGTAAGCCCAAAGACAGAACCACGCGCCTCTTGATTCCAATATGGTGCTCCAAGACCCGTAAAGGCAGGGACCACATAGATTTCATCCTGGTTCTGGGACTTCAGAGCATAGGCCTCGGATTCAGGTGAATGATAGATCATACGCAGACCGTCACGAAGCCATTGAATGGCACTTCCAGCGATAAAGATAGATCCTTCAAGGGCATAGTAGACCTTACCATTAATCCCATAACCAATCGTCGTCAGCAAGTTATTTTCTGATAACTGCATCTCCTCACCCGTATTCATAATGATGAAGGATCCAGTTCCATAAGTATTCTTGACCATACCAGGTTCAAAGGCTAATTGACCAAAGAGAGCAGCCTGCTGGTCCCCCGCCATTCCTGCAATCGGCACTTGTCCACCGTAGAAATGGAAAGGCGCTGTCTTGCCATAGATTTCAGAGTTTGACCGCACCTCAGGAAGCATGGCTTTAGGAATGTTGAGAATGTCTAAGATTTCATCGTCCCATTTCAGTTCCTTGATATTGTAAAGCATGGTCCGCGCAGCATTGGAATAGTCTGTCACGTGGGCAGCTCCATCCGTCAGCTTCCAGACCAGCCAAGTATCAATGGTTCCAAAGAGCAATTCGCCTTTCTCCGCACGCTCTTGTGCCCCATCAACATGGTCCAAAATCCAACGGACTTTAGTTGCTGAAAAGTAGGCATCAATGACTAAACCTGTCTTTTGGTGGAAGGTTTCTACATAGCCTTTGTTTTTGAGCTCTTCAGCTAGTGGGGCAGTTTGACGAGATTGCCAGACAATAGCATTGTAAATAGGAAGCCCCGTGTTCTTATCCCAAACAACTGTCGTTTCCCGTTGATTGGTAATGCCGATCGCCTCGATTTGATTGGGCTTGATGCCACTTTCGATAAAGACCTCAGCAATCACCGACTGAACCGAGTTCCAAATCTCATTGGCATTGTGCTCCACCCAACCAGCCTGCGGAAATCTGAGTGAATTCCTTTTGACTAGAGCTAACTTGCTCGCCTTTTTTATTAAAAATGATGGCCCGCGAACTAGTGGTTCCCTGGTCAATCGCCATGATGAAAGTTTCTTGAGACATAAACTGCCCTCCTAGATTCGATACTTAAAAATCTTGTTCTTTCATAAACTAGTATACTCTATTTCATCTAGGATTTGTATCCATTTCTTTAAGAAAATCCGGTCTAACATTTTCCTACTGCTTCTAACTTTGTCAGACCAAGCAAAAAGAGCCCCGAGGCTCTTTTAACTAGTCGTTCAAATGCTTATCAAGCTCTGCTCTGATCTAACCGATTTAAGAACTCCATGGTCGGACTGTCTTGGTAAAGTTCTTTGAGAGGAATCTTCTGATAGACCGCTATTTCGTCCGCAGTCACACCGTAACGAATTAATAGATCATAAATACGATTTAAATCATGACGTAATTCATCCGTTATGAGGACATTATCGCTTGTTTCTTTTGTTTTCCAATAATAAGATGGCAGAACTTCCTTGGTTTCAATTAAAATAGTTTGCAACAAAGTCCCACCATGGCTGTCCTTCTGAGAGATATCGGCCCCAAGTTCCAACATTTTCTCAAAAACCTTGAAAGACCGGTCAGCCTTTTCCTTAGACGAATACATCTCATATTGGCCATTCCAACGTTTGATCATGCGCCTGCAGTCAAATACAGCTCGTCCACCGGCTGTTTGGAGGACTGGTTGACAAAATGGATTCAGCTCTGTCGGCTCTTCGATAAAGTTAAGATCTGCTCCTCTATCAATGAGTAAGTCTGCAATATCTAAATGACCCGATTTGATAGCGACTTGTAGGAGCGACTGTCCCTGATCTCTTTTAGGTTTGTCACCCGAAACAGCATTGACTTCTTCAGGCTTTTTATCCAATATCTGACGGACTCCCTCTAGATCTCCTCTTCGCAACAACTGAAAGGTTTTTTGCATGGTCTTTCCCCCTTTCGCATAATTGATAAGAATGACACTGTGTTGATACTTTGATCCTATCTCTAGGTTCTTCGTTAAACTGATTATACCATTTTATGGAGTCTACATTGAAGTCCTAAAGGCTAAAGATGACAGACTCCCACGAAAGAGGTACAACCCTATTTCAATGATTTTCGTATAGCCACTAGCCAAGAGGCTACTAGGATTTCGAAACTAACCAGAAGGATAATCTGAGGAAGCGAGCTCTGAACCAGCATGAGAACAGCTAGACTATCGATCAGCATATGAGCGAAGATACAAGGAACAGCTCCTTTCGAGTACTCCTTAAGAGCTCCAAAAAGGAAGGTATTCCCTAAAATCATCAGGTAAAAGATGAGATAGTTGGACGAACCTGCTGTAATCCAAGGGAGTTGATAAATAGGGATATGCCAGAGGAACCAGACAATGGAAAGAAGCATCATTTTAGGTATAAAGTGCTTACTAAAGGAAAGATGATCTTGTAAAAACCAACGCCAACCGACTTCTTCTAGACCGCCATATAATAAGGTCCAGGGGAAATAAAGAAAGAAGGCCAAGAGGGAGTTCCCAGTAAAGCGAACATTCATGAGCAGGATGGAGATTCCATAATAGATGACGGGGATGAAGAATGCTAGGATCCAGGATAGGGGACTTTCTTTTTGAAGAAAGACCTTTTTGAAAAATTTATCCAAGGAGTTGACTTCACCCAACACAAGAGAAAAGACAGCAGCTACAATCATGGGAATCAAGTTCATTAGGATAAACAGTAGTGAGGCCCCCATACTACTCCTATCTGGGAACAACCAAAGGATCACTTGCCCGACTAGAAATGTAGCAAGGAGGGCAGTCAATGCATACCAGATAGCGACTGATTGTTTTGAAATAAATTTGCTCATTTTTCTTCCTTTACAGTTATATACTTCTTTCTTGCAATCCAGATTGCTAAACTAATAATAAGAATTTTACTGACGATAGATAGCCATACCTCTTCATTCACTAGAATCTGAGACAAGGAATTAATACAGGCATGAGTCATGACACAGATCCATAAATTTTTTGCGTTTTTATGATACAAGGCCGACAAGATAAAGCAGTTAGTTAGCAGACCTACTAGAAACGGAAGCAACTGAATGACAGCTAAAGAACCATCAATATAAAAGTATAGTAGATGCCAACTAGACCAGGCTAAAAAGGTGATCAAAGTAGCTGAAAGATAAGGTATTTTTTCCTCCAAAGTTGGTTGAAAGAAATAACGCCAGCCAATTTCTTCAACTCCACCAAAAAGAAGAGCCTTGAAAAAAAGCACTACTGGCAAGACCAACGATTGAGTAGTGATCTTACCACCAAAGATAAAGGGGAAAAAGTCGAGTAGCAAGAAAACGAGCACTAAACAATAATTTGCTAAACTGTCTTTGACTTGAAAAAAATCTTTTAGAACTTGTTTGAAACTAGATTGATGGTAGCCAATACTGGCAAGACTACCCCAAAAAGCAGATGATAAGCCACCTAAAACAACAGCGATCATCCCGATTGGTGATGTAAAATCAACCCTCACTCCCCCTACTCTTAAAAACCACACCAGAAGGCTGACTCCTAATACTTGACCAAAGTTCCCTAACAAATACATAGATAGGGCTTGCTTTCTATTCATTCGCGATTCCTTTTTCTTTCAATTAATTACCAGTGCTATCTACCTTAAACCCATACCTACCTGCATTTCGTTTGAGCTTCTCCACTAGCTCTTCATTCCGCTTGCTTTTTCCAAAAAAGAAGGGAATAGTCTTTCCATTTCTAAGCTCGATATAAAAAGCATAGCGAGCCCCGCCACCAGATCGTCCACGAAAAATTGCATAGGTGATTTGCTTGATCTCTTTCAGTGGGATCATTCGCCGACTGAAACATAGTGCGGCATGGATATAGAAGATTCCACGGCTAATATGGAAAGGGGCAAAGAAGGGACCTCCACTACGTTTCACGATTGCCCTTCTTCTCAGGAAAAGGAGAAGACTGAAAAAGAACAAGAAAATGAGCACATATAGAATCGGAGCATACTCCATTATCTTTCTAAATTCTAACACGCTGTCTTTCATCCTCTACTTCATCTCAACCCATTTTTCATTATCCATGATAAAGGGCTTAGCCAGACCTTCGCCTGTGTAGTCTTGGTATTTGGTCTCCAAGTATTTGTAGACATCTTCCTTGGTCGCAAACTTGATGGCTTGGTAGGGCTCTTCAAAGGTCAGTTTTTCGACAAAGAGATAGCCGTCCTTGGCAGGAACCAAGACACCGACGTGCCCGACAAAAAGGGTATTGCCATCTAGGTTATCATGAACAATAACGGAAAGCATGCGCGCATTTTCATTGAACTTGAAATGAGAAAAATACTCTTCCATCTTCTTGGCATGGACCTTGACATCCGTTGTCGCCTCTGTCGGAACCCGTGAATACAGAATGTTAAAAGCTTCCTTGTCTGCCTCATCGAAAACTTTTCCTTTGTCAATGGCATCATTGTCCACAAATAAGAGTTCACTATCCGCTTTCATCTTAGGAATCTCGATGCGGTTCTTCAGCAAGGTATAACTATTGATCCGGCAGTTGGTCCCGACGAAATCGCCCTTCTGCTTGGTCCACAAGTCACTGATCTTCTCGACATTGTAGTCTGTTTTCTTGAACTTGCTGAAGTCACCCGTCAAGCCAACGGATCCAACGATATTATCATAGTCCGTTACGAGACCCAGAAACTTGTCTACACTTTCCTGATCCAAATAAGCAGACAAGAGAGCCCGCACTTCTTCGACACTCGCCTTGCTATTGAGGTTGCTGTATGTTCCCTTGTAGTGCTCCTTGTCTGAACTGGCCTTTTGGACAGTGGAGCTCTCCTGCTTTTCTTTGAATTTCTTTTGGTTGGTCCCACAAGCCGCTAAAGCAAAGATCGCCAAAGCACAGCTAGTAAGGAGCATGATTTTTTTAGATGGTTTCATAGTTTGGTTCCTTTTCTATATACTAAGATGTTTTGTAACATGGAATCGCGTTGGATAACATGATTCATTTCTTTTTCCTATCGAATCTCCTTATCCTATATTATAGTTTAAAACGGACTTAGCTCCAACTATTTTTCACGAAATGAGGAAACTTTATAGGTAGCAAAAAAAGAGCTGGCAGACTATCCAGCTCTTCAATGAATAATGAATCTTATTTAATCTTATGTTTGTTCATCTTTTCTTCAAAGATGGCTGTCATAATCTTGCGGAGCTCTTCTCCTTCTTTTTCAGGAAGTTCTCCTTGGCGTTTCGCCACCGCATAGAGTTCAGGGTATTGCTTGGCTACACGCTCAACTGTCTTGGTCGTCGCATGCCCTCTGACAAAGAATGGAATACGCTTGATCCATTCTTGCGGTACAAGAGCAAGTAACTTCTTCGCTGCTTCTTTATCAGAAATCTCAGCCGTACTCAAACCTTGGTTGATTTGTTCTTGTTCTTTTTCTGTAAATCTTTTAATTCCATATGAATCTCCTTATTCTACTAATTTCTTTACCTAAGGACACATTATACACCTATGTAGGATAAAGTACAACTAAAGGAACCGAAAAATAGAGCAAAGGTAAGTCATCCTTAACTCTATCTTTTAATCGTTAAATCTTATGAAGTATATTGATTTCCGATTTACTGTGGAGCATCTCCCTTTTGCTTTAAATAATAGTCACTTGCCTCCGTTAGTTTTTTATAATAATGATCGTAACTCTTACTAAATTGTCTAATCAGCGGAATAGCGAGTTCATAGTAGTGATGGTCAACCAAAAATGTTTTCAGTTGATCTTGAATGTGTTTCATTGGACTTGTTTTGTAATCATCACTATTCAAATAACGATCATAGATAGAAATCGTGTCCTTATGTTCATTATGCCACTTTTCATAATTTTCTACCGCAGATATCTTGGCTTCATTAACCTCTTTTAGGGTCTGCATATTAAAACTAGAACTGAGTTCATCAATATAAACCTGTTCTTCTTTGCTTAATTCAAAGGTTGGAAGGCTATCTAAATACTGAATATACTTCTCAAATGCTTCTTCTCCATCTTTTGACAAGGGCTCCTGTAAAAAAAGGTTGATAGGCAGCAAATAAGCATTGCCCCAAGTATCCTGGAAATGCTCTTTCGAGTCTCTTATAAATGGAGTCCTCAGCTTCGATGACCGCAAGTTTTTCATTGATCAGATCCGTGTCTGCACCTTTGATATAGAGATCGAACACTACTTTCCGTTTCTCATCACTTTCTAGTTCTTGCTCTTTTCTTCTGAGAATACTAGATGCAGTAGCCCCATCTGACTTCAGACAGTCCTTTATTTCTGTTATGCTTAGCCCTAATTTTTTAAACAAGGCAATCTTATTCAGAATCTCCACATCCTTTTTCGAATATTCCCTATACCCATTTTCTAGTCTTCGAGGATGAATAAAACCTTTTTCTTCATAGTATTCTAGTGCTTTTCGAGTTAAACCTGTTATTCTTTGAATATCATTTCTTAACATAATCTTGCACCCCCTTTACTATATGATACTCCTGTCCCCAAGGGGCATGTCAACCTTTACCTTATAAACAGAAGACGATCATTTTCCTATTACTTCCCTCCTTTATTATAACAAGGTTCCACGAATATATCAGTTTTTTATAAAAAGAAAAACAGCCAACCATCTGGTTAACTGCTTAAAAAAATTATCAGGTTATTTTTTTAAGAATCAGCGTTCAATTTTACTTTAAATCGTACTTCCAGTCTTCTCCATCTTGGTAGTAAAAGAATTCAGTCAGGTCTTCTTCAAGAAAGATACGAAGCATATCCTCCATATCTAGAGAGAGGTCTAGATTTGGCATTTCTTTCAGGTTCTCCCACCAGACTTCCCCCTCTTCAGAGGATATTAGGTCTCCTTCAAACTTTCTGTCTTATAAAAGAGAACTATATATCGAATACCGTCTTCTACCCAATCTTTCATTCCACACATCTGGGGAGAAGCAATCCTTAAGCCAGTTTCTTCCTTCACTTCACGGATTACTGCTTCCGTAAATGATTCTCCCGCTTCGACATGACCACCAGGAAAGGTTATGCCTGGCCAATCTTCTTTTTTACGATCCATAACAAGAACTCTATCGCCGTCTCTTACCATACAAAGATTTGTAAACTCAACGATCTCATTCATACAGATACTTCCTAACTATGTTTGTCTTTTTCTTTAAGGATAGGATAAACAATCTGTACCCTATTCTTCTTTTAGTTGCACTTGCGTATGGGCTAGCAGGTCACCTAGATGCCTCTTATCTTTCCTAAACAGCGTCATTGCCAGTAGCAAAACTGCGAGGAGAGTCGCCGAAATAGAGAGGCTAATGGATAACACATCAAACTCACTATAGAAACCATGAATCGTGCCCATATGACCGATTTGCCAAGGTAAAAATTTGATGACGTTTCTAATCAAGCTAGCCTGTACCGTTTTTTTCTGGTAGACCAGTTGAAGTCCCGCTTTTATCTTCCCCAAGCTCCCATTTTTTGCATAATCCAAGTATGTGAACAGGAGCGTGATTGGCAAAACAGAGGTGAAAAATACAAGCCACTGCGACTGAATTTCTGTAAACTCTGGGACGCCATTAAAAAAAATGATGTAAATAAGTATCGAACCTAAAAACAGAAAAACTAAATAAGCTAGAATGAAAAGGTAATCGAATAGAAATTCCATCATTCTTTTTTTAAACGAAATAGGATTGATTGCTAACATCTTCATCACCGGCTCCCCCCTTTATCATTTGCTACTATTATACTATACTGACAACCATAAACCAACCATTTATAAAAAGAAGACTGCAATCTCTCAATTCCAGTCTACTTCATTCCTAATCTTCCCTATAAATAACAAAGCCATTTGGCTGAATAATCAATCGACCATCGGAAATGCTTCCAAGACTGATCAGATCTGCCTGTCCTCTTTCTAAGACAAGGTCTTTCTTCGACTGGTTAAAGTAGGCTTTGAGCATGTCACCTTCATGCCGCCATTCTACTGCCACCACATCTGGCTCTACTTCTTCCAAGCTAACCTTGCCATACTGAATCATGCCCGCTACTTCTTTTCGGAGCTGGATCAAGTCCTTCATAAAGTTTAGCATGTCATTATCAGCTGACACGCGCTCCCAAGGCATGACACGGCGGCAATCTGGGTCTGGACCACCGATGAGGGCTAGCTCCGTTCCATAATAAATACAGGGCGTACCCCGTTGTAGATAGAGGAAGGCGAGAGCAGACTTGACAGACTGTAGATCCCCTTTTGCCGTCGTCAAGATGCGCTCTGTATCATGCGAGTCCAAGAGGTTAAACATCACCTCAGAGATTTGTTGCCTATAGTACATGGACTGGCTATTGATTTCCCAAATGAAGCGTTGCGTCTCCTTATGCCCCCGCAGGAAATAATCCTTGATACTTTCAGAGGGATAGTTCATCACCGCATGGAACTCATCGCCCTTGAGCCAAGGTTGGGACGAATGCCAGATTTCCCCGAGGATATAGAGATCCGGCTTCTTGGCCAAGACCGCTTTTACGGAAATCCCGCCAGAATTGATGGTCGATCTCATTAGCCACATCCAGTCGCCAAGCATCAATATCAAACTCTTCAATCCAGTAAGTCGCCACCTTCAAGAGATAGGCCTTCACCTCAGGATTAGCCGTATTGAGCTTAGGCATAAAGCCCGCAAAGGCAAAAGCATGGTAAGACAAGTCGCGACTATTCCACAGATTTTCTGAGGAGACAGGGAACTCTTTGATATGGAACCAGTCCTTGTAAATCGAATCCTCCCCGTATTTGACCACATCCTGCCATTGGGGTGAATCATAACCAATATGGTTAAAGACGGCATCCAGCATAATCTTCATCCCACGCGCATGGGCCTCTTTCACTAGCTGGCGGAAGGTCTCATTATCTCCAAAATGTCGATCAATTTCAAAATAATCAATGGTATCGTACTTGTGGTTACTTGGAGACTCAAAAATCGGGCAAAGATAGAGCCCTGTGATCCCTAACTCCTGCAAGTAGTCCAGATGATCGATGATCCCTTGCAAATCACCACCAAAGAAATCCAATACTTGAGGAGCAATAGAGGCATCCCAAGGACGAACACCTTTTGGCGAAATAGCTGGATTCCCATTTGCAAAGCGCTCAGGAAAAATCTGATACCAAACCGTCTGCGCCACCCAATCCGGAACAGCACACCCATCAATCTCATGGATAAAAGGAAGCTTAAAGCCGTTCATGACAAAGTCCAGGTTCTCCTTGGTGTAGGCTGCCACACCTCGATCTCCGTACAAGATCTTCTCTCCCGCTGTGTCCTCTAATTCAAAGAGGTACTGGATCCGTGCATGACGAACCGATACCGACACTTGCCAATAATCAAAGAGGTCGTCTGTCGTCACCTTGTCCATTTCCTTAGTTGCCTCATAAAGATCCTCTATAAAAATAAAGGGATCCCCATAGTGCAAGACAATCCGTTTGATATCTTCTTTCTTGGTCCGGATGCGAATATGGAGCTGGCCATCTTTATAAAGATAGGCATACTCCGATTCAGGCCGATGATAAATAGCTGTTAATTCCATCTGTCTCGTCTCCTACTATACTCTCTTTTCATCATTTACCGTTTTATGCAAACGATTCCATAAACTATTTCTAGTATACTACTTTATAAAAACGTTTGCAAGATTCTGAGAGATAATTTTAGATTACAAGCTTTTTAAGATTGTAATGCAACACAAAAAGCCCAGCAATTGGGCTTAAAGATTTTTGTTGAAGTAATGACTTTTACCTTATAAGCATCACTTTATACTGTTTCCTACTAAAAATATACTACAGATCTATATTTCTGTTAATAGTTTATTGAACAGTTGTTCGAGCTTACTAGTATCTCCATAAACTGTTCCATCCATATATAAGTGATAGATATCATCATCTAAACCAATTGAAATTTCACATTCATAGCCTTTCATCAAAGCTAAAGAACGGATAACTTCTCGTTGAGTACGACCATTTCCTTCTCGAAATGGGTGAAAATAATTTAGATTATCTAATATCTCAGCTAAACTTTTACAAATCTCAATTTTATTATTTGCGTTAAGTAAATAGTTTGAAAGCAAAGTATTTAAAAAAATTTTTTTCTGCCATATCAAAAAGACTGAACTGGCATAAAAAGCATTTCCACTTTTTAGAGATATTTACTTGACGGTATTGACCTGCCCAAGTATACATTCCTTCAAAAAAAGAAACTTATGAATCTTTAAAAATATCTGAAACAGTATTTACTTCAATTGGATTAATAAACAGTTTTTAAACTTTGGCTTGCTACTAAACGATATTCTAATTCTCGTGCTTTTATTATCATTTTTTTCTCATTAAATTTATTTATGAGAACAGATGAATGGGGATAAGTGTATAAATTATCAGGGTCTATATAATCATACCCATCATATATTTTTCTGACCATTATCCAACTCCTAATGCAACTGCCTCTTCTCTCAGTCGCTCCACGTCTTCTACCGTGGGATGCCATCCTTCAATCATATTGGTGCTCAGAGCAAACCAGACACTCTTAAATACCTTTTTGTTGTCAAAAAAATCACACCCATAATCATCATTTTTTTCTTTATCTACATCTAAGGTCATATTCTACCTCCGTCCTATTATTATAGCATATTTTCAATCATTTTAGTTCTCCTATTTAGTACTTACCCTACACAAAAAGCCCAACAATTGGGCTTCTTCATTAGCAGAATAACTGATCCTCATTCCTTACTTGTATGTCGCTTTTCCAAGACTTAGCGCTTGCTCTTCTGACATTTGAACAACCTTAGAAAAATTAGTATTGCGAGGCATACTGTCCAAAGAATACCAATAAACTTCCGCACTCCCATTTCTGGCTACATAAACTACTGGAGCCAGTTGAGGAGTTGGCTCTGCAGGCTCGACAGATTGAACTGGCTGAGCTGGCTCTACTGCTTGACTCGGTTGAGGGGCTTGACTTGGTTGCGTCTCTACAGAAGGACTAGCAGGTTGAGGTTGACTACTTGGTTCTGTCGGCACTAAAGATGGCTTGGCAGTCCCCTTCAGATAGTCAATGGTCGCATTCTTGGAATAATTATCCAAGGTAACGGTGGTGATCCCATAAGCATCTACCGACTCTTTGGGACTACTTAAATTGATTGGTAGAAGGTTGCCATCTCGATCAATTCCTACATATTGCAAGGTCACCTGCCGAGGAATCAATTCATCCCCCGTATATACCGGAGTCACCTTGTAGTCTAACCAGTAATTTTGGTGGGTGGCCAGCCAGCTATCGAGTCGTTTCTCGTAGTAGAGCATGCCCTCCACATTGCTATCCGCTGTCCCTTTATAATTCCCCGTATTGGTCCAGGCAGTTAGAGAAACCAGATTTTTCCTTCATTGGTCAGACCACTAAACTGATACCCGATCAAATGCCCTCTATGGAACAACCAGGCCTTCTTTCCTTTATTTCCATAAGCAATCTTATAATTGTGCCAACCAACCGGATTATAGCTGAGACGCGGTTCTCTTTTTTTCTTTGGCTCATCCTTGTCCTGCAGCTGAATATGAGCGGAGGTCGCACGACCTAAATGATCAAAATCCCCCAGTACTAGCTGCTTATTGCCATTAAAAGGCAGTAGATGAAGACTCTGGTAATCGAATCCAGTTTGCTGAGCTTGAGCCCCTTGAACAACAACCAAGGACATAAAAACCGAGACTATCGCAACAATAACATTTTTCAAAAACCGTTTTGTAACCATGATTGAAACTCCCACATTTCTATCTAGTGATATTATAGCAGAAAAAACGGTTACAGACATAAAAGATAGATAATTTCTTCTCCTATTTCAATTAGATTTTTATAATGAGTTTATTTTTTTATTTTAAATTTCTTTAGTGTTCAAAATGCGGACTATTATTTAAATACATAAAATGACAAACAACTATTCTAAATCAACTTATATTCATACCACTCTTCATCTACTTTCTGAAAACCCAAAGCCAAAAACATTCTTTGACTTTGAGTATTAAAAGGATAAATTTGAGCAGTTACCTTAACCATTTCTTTCTCTTTGGCCAGCTGTATCATTTCAGAAATACATCGTCTTCCAATCTGTAAATTCTGATACTCTTTGCTGATCACTATAGAAAGCTCTGAATTATCTTGAAGTGTCACATCTCCAACTAACACTCCCTCATATTGGATATAATAGCAAGAACCATGTGAAGTTAGGTAATCATACATTTTATGAAGTTTTGTTAGATTGTAAATCTGATCAGTATTATCCACTTGTTTGCAAACCTCACTATCTTGATACCAAAGAAGGGAGATGTCATCATTCCTATAATAAGGGATAAGAGTGATCTTATCATCTACTATTCGATTCATCATTACTTGTTCTTATTTCTATTTAGAAGCTTCTTCCGATACTTCAATATTCCCCATCAACCAATTGGACATCTTTTTGCCCTTGTCTTTATAAGGGTTGGGAGGAAACAAGGTAAATGGGGGAATGCTGGCATCTGGGAAGAATAGTTCTACGCTTATCGTTCGCTCGCGATTATGATCAACGTAGGCTGTAAAATAGATATGGTAATTTCCACTAACATCACCACCATTATCATACTCTCCTCTAGCAGTATTTGGTAAGAGCGTCACAGATTTTATGTCTTGCTTTTCCTGAGCTAAGTGTGCGATGATCTCCTCCTTAATAGTAGCCTCATGATTTCTGACGAAATTCCCATCATCACTGTATCCAGGATGCTCACTAAGAGAATAGAAAACAATGACCATCAGAAAAGGTAGAGAAATTAAAAAAATAATTAGCTTATTCGATTTTAACATGGGGGTCCTTACTAATCTGAATCAATATTAAGAAATCTCACCTTATAGCCATCTTTGGTATAAAAAAATTCTAATTGAAGGGTCATATCCACTAATTCTGAATTAGAAGTCATCTCATAGTCAACGGCAAACCCAGAATGGTCATTATAATCATAAATCTCCAATTGAGAATACTCATAAGGTGGATGGAAATTACATGCCACTCCATATTCATCAATCGTGTCAAAATCATTTAATTCAAGTGTTTTTTTCAACATATCCAAAGAATTCATTTAAATCGTCAATCTCAAATTCGTCAACATAATTCTTTTATATCTTCATAATTTTTTTAAGTGAATATCTTTTTAAAAATATTTGTGATAACCTCTATAACTTTTTTTCTCTTTTATAACTATCATCTCTTTTTAAATCTATCGAAAAAAATCCCATAAGGAAATCCTTTTCTCACTGAACATATTAGTTTACTGAGATGTACTTATCCCATCGCTTTAAGGGCCTATCCAAATAAGAATAAGCTTGATTTTTTTATCTAATCTAGGAATTATGAATTAATTGCTCCAATTCTACTTCTGAAAGATATCCATGATTGTATAGTTTACTTAACAAGGCTTCATCTACGGTAATTTCATAATAGTCAGTCACAAACTCATGAAATCTCTCAAAGCTATCAAAGAGGTAAGATAGCAACCATTCTCCGCCATCCTGATCTTGGTAAGTCTGTTGATGCGCGTGACCGTCATACCAGATAAAGAAGGTTGTTTCATCTTTTTGTTCTTCTGAATAAAGTGAGACATACTTTTTCATCCAGTCCTTTATAAAAACTATCGATGATATCTTGATTCCACTCGTCAGCAGCAAACTGACTTAAACTACTTTCATGATCAAAGCCTTTTATAAGGATCATTTTATCAGTCAAAATCACATCTAAAGAATCACCAGAGCCATTGTCAATAAGGTAGCGGGGTCCATAGTTTTCCTCAGTCTTAATCACAATCTGAGCCAATCCTCACTCGGATCTGTTAGATACTCATCAATGACCAGCAAGGCATCTAAGCGAGTCTTTATCTTGTCCCAATCAATCTTTCTCATCTCTAAAAACCTCCATCTTATTCTTGCAATTTATCTAGATCACAAGCCCTATAACGAGCTGTTAGATAGCCTGAAAAGCTAATCTGAGGGATATTCCACTCATTAGGCAAATAAATGGAACAATCTACCCGATCACCTAGAGGGGAACTTGCTGAGAAGACATATCTTCCCAAATCCTCATTATTAGGATTTCTTTCAACTTGACCCAATCTGCTAGTATTGAACCAGTCTTTAAACAGTAACCAGATTTGCTCGGCATCTTCGTTTAATAGGGAGACTTTCAAGTTGTAGCTGATTCCGACTCTACATCTTTTTTTGAATCCTGATTCATCAGCTTTACAAACTTTTATCGATCCCTTATCATACTGCCAGTTATCACTATCTAATAGGGGAAATTGAACAGATAGATTGTCTTTAAAACCCTGCATAGTATCACATAAATCTTTGGAGGCAGCTTCGAATAATTCTAGTTCTTCCATAGTCTTCTCTTTAATTTTCATAGCTAATCACATTTCGATTTAATCTGCATCAACCCAAATCTGGTATTTTTGACAATGTAGACATCTAAACAAATAACCACAGATAGGCCCGTCCTTGACCAAGTAGTCTTCTACCTCTTGATATTCTTCACGCGCTTCATAGTCTGCCAAGACTTGCTCAGCGATTCCCATATCCTTCAATTCTCGAGTTCCAACTGTACCCAAGTAAGCACAATAATCTTGGCAACAAGAAAGCCAATATTCTCCTGCCAACTAGAGTAGCCTGGGGTCTGACAAAAAAAGCGACTGATTCTTTTCTGGATCCAATTCACCCTGCCACTCGGCATCCTGGATAAATTCTGCATCGAATTTTCTAGCTGCTTGACCGTTTGCAATACAAGTTGGGCAGAGATGTACTATCTCTTCAATACTATAGGGTCTAAGAGCATAATAAACATTGCTTTCTTTCCCACAAGATGGACAAAGCTTGGCTTCTCCTTCAACAAATGAACCTGTAGCTAAAGGGTCTGGATGATAGATAAAATGTGGCAAAGACTGTAATAGCTTCTGTCTTTGCTTCTTCTCTTCTTTTCTTAGAGGACGAGGAAGGGCATAGCGGTCGCCATGACTCTGACTCATTTCTTGTAAACGGCTCAGTTTCTTTAACTGTTTTCGATCAGGTTTGTCTAAGATTTCGGTAAATAAGCTATAGGCACTGGTGTAGAGACCCTAATTGGTCATAGAGGTCAACTAAGACTTTCTTAGCTTCTAAATCATCAGACTTAGCTAATTCATCAGCCAAATCATAGAGGGTCGCAACACTGGAAGAATTTCCATCTTTTAGCATGGTATTCCCTTATCCGGGTGATATATTCTTGTAAATATGGATTCATCTGACTACCTTTCTAATGGATGACATAAAATCTTAACAAATAGTAACAAGGACAATACCATTTTAAGTCTAATATTGCTTTTATATAAATCTTTCATTTCATCACCTGATTTTTAACCTCTTATTGTCAGACAGTTAGTAAATTTCATACACAAGCTCTCTATCAGCTTGAAAAATATTTGTCGAATTTCACTAAAAGATAAAGGGCTCCAGCTGGAGAGACACCGGCATCATAACCTAGAGCAAATTCGCCATAAGAACCACTTTTTATCCAAGATTAACTCCCTTAATTCCAGTTCTGTAACTGCTTTATCAGGCCAATTATCATGGATAACCTTTTTGAGCTTTTTTTATCAAGGTGTTCCAAGCTTCTATATAAACTAGTCATCAAATCATCTGATAATAAGACTAAATCCTGTTCACAGTAACCTGTAAAATAAATATTTATGTCTTTATTTAGATATCGCCCCTAGAAAATAGATCCCCGAATCATGTTTTTTTCCCAGTTTATTCCCTTCCATAATGCCAATAAATCTTCTTTGTTCATTTATTACCTCAAGCAGTTATATTCTTTTTAGGAATGTTTAATAAACTTTCTAACAAATAGTGACCAGGACATTTCCATTGAGCTCCAGAATCTTTTTTTGTAAAAGTCTTTCATTTTTGACAAAACAGGTTAAAATATCATCCTTGATTTCTTCCTCTTCCTCAAGATAATCCCAAATATCAGGATACAAGTCGGCTTTCTTGCATGCTTCCATACTAAAGTCTTTCAAAGCCTTGTCCATATCAAATTCTTCTAAAGCTTGACTGATAGCCACAATTCTCGATTTTTTTCAGTATAAGCGATATATTCAGATACATCCTCTAGAGGAGTCACCCCTAAAACAGCTTCTCTCAAGGGATTGTCATCCAAAAATTCTGAACTACTAAATCCTGTCATGACAAAGAGAAGAGCATCCCACATTTTGTCGATATCTATTATGATATCATGAGTGTCAGCGGAGTCCTCAGCAAAGTCTAACAAGTCATCTTCTTGGTTAGAAAGAGCTTTTTATTTGTTCTAATTCATTGTCTGGTAAATATTGATAATTGGCAATCATTCCCATGATTTTTTTCTCCTTTGAATCTTGTAGGATAATACTGATATTTCTAGCTCTATTTCTATAGAAAATGCTATAATGGAGCTAAGAAATTGTTTTTATTGAATGTTAAATAAAGGGAAATAGTAATGTTCACTAGTATTGTTTTTGGGTTTTTTATGCTCTTTTCTTTCTATCCTTATCCTTTACTATCTACCTCTATATCAGACTTGTAGTTGCGGTTAAAAAAGGCAAAGACATTCCCAAATGGATTTACAAACTTGGCCATGCTGTTCAAGGTAGAATTCACGTTGACTATGAAGAAATCACTGATGCTAATGCCCTTAAAGAGATTCATTGGTTCTTACTGATCTATTTAATCGTAAATCTACTCGTATTGGCTGTCCTCTACTATCATAGTAATAGCTTTCCTCAAGCCATTTATGAATGTTTGAAAAAACAATTTTTCATCGTACTTGTTAGTACGGTTTTAAAAAGTATTGGTAAATTTGTTGTACTGGCTATAAGCAAAAACTTTCATAACAGTCATGTCTATGCATCAACCAACGCTGTTATCGGGACAGCTTTTTTAACAAGTTATGTTTTTATGTTCTGCATGATGATGAGTGGTCTTCCAGCTCAACCAGTTCCAGTAACCATTCAAGATACTACTGTCATTGTCGGGGAGACTAAGGTTTCCGAGCTTTTAGACCAAGGCTTCACCTTTGGAGATAAAGGCGCAGAGAGCTCCATCACCAATCCCAAGAACGACCACTTCTACTACGGTCAGCTTCTAGAAGTCAAGCGGGATAATCAGTCCTTTGGCTTTATGAGCCTTACTCCTACAGGAAAAGATACTGATCAACTTAAAAACTGCGTCATCACCTATTACAGAACACCTAAGGATAGCAAGCAACTAGAAAAAATTTTCATCAATCATGTCAAGCTAGCAAATCTCAAGCTCCAAGATTTTCAAACACGAAAATTAATCGATATCTTTGAAGTCAATCCAGCTGATTATAATGTCTCTGATAAGGATACCAACTTCATTCTGACTATTCAAACAGCAGATTACGACCTCTGGAAAAGATACCGGATTGAATCCAAGTTCAATTCAGATGGTTCCCTAGATAGCTATGGAGTCAGAGCCCAGCATAGCATGTGGGAATGATTCACCATTTCCCACTTTATCACATAAGCATTAAACTGGAAAAATATCGTCGACAAGTTTATAGGTTTCGATGAATCGAAGGCCAGAGGAACCTTTATCTCTAGTGATTTCTTCATAAATATCTTCTAAATTTTGGGCAGGTGCTAACATCCAAAGACTAAAAGGTCTAAGTTTCACCTGTCCAATTTTTTCAATATTTTCTAATAATTGCCCTAAATCTTTGTGATTGAACCAGCAATCTGTAACGAGAGCAAACTTTGTATTGTCCATCTTACAGGAGATTTGACTGGTCAAAAAATCATCGATGGAGGGCTTTTTTGTTTGTAAGAGGCGTGTGCAAGCCAAATGATACTCAAGCTTTCTAGGACTCTGCTCAACCATAGATACAAAGACAAGACCATACTGGTCTTTGAACTTAACAGTAAGGAGATCTCCTTCTTCAAAATAAGGTTTACGTTTAGTTTTGGCTTTAGTGACCTTTAGAGGTCTAGGATTTTCAGTTTGCAACTGGATAGCAAGTTTATCCAAGACCTTTTGCCTTTGCTTCAAAGCCTTTGAATCTATTTCCAACCAAAATGGATCAGCCCCTTTTTGATAAGCTCCAAGGTTTTATCTCTAATATCGTCTGTCAGGTGACCAATCTTCCACAGTGAGTAGGCAAGAGCAGTCCAATAAATTTCTGTAAAAAAGTCTGTTTGACAGTAATCTTTCTCTGCATCGAGGATATACTTGATGATATTCGTCACATGTTCACCATCTCTATAGCGACCAACTACTTCATTGTAAATATCATAACCTTGATCACTGTCAATTATTTTAACGCCATCAATAGCCATTCTCAACTCCTAATGCTCAATCGACATCTTATTGGTAAATCTCAAAGCTTATTTAATCTTATGCTTGTTCATTTTCTCTTGGAAAATATCTGTAAGAATTTGTTGCAATTCTTGAGCTTCCTTTTCAGGAAGTTGGCCTTCTTGTTCAGCTACTGCATACAACTCCGGATACTCGAGCGAAACTCTCTTAACAGTACGTGTAATGGCATGTTTTCTAACAAAAAATGGAATCCGTTTAATCATATCTTGAGGAATTAATGCGATAATCTTATTTTACAAGATAGGTTTTCCTGATTTCCATTTTCATGATAGATATTTCTCCTTAAGAAGCTAGATAGTGCTAGATGTTTCTCTTTACTGCTCAATCCGTCTACTCAAGCAGTGGCATACACTCATAAAGAACTTTGTTTGACTATTGAATATCTTCCATCGCTTCTTTCACATATTCTTCGACATCTTCAATCTCTACAAACAGCGGGTCTAAGTGGCATAAGAAGTGCCAATCTTCGGTGCTGCGTTTTTCTGTAGAGAATCGCTTCGCCGTCTTCACTTCCGAAAAAAAGCTTCTGTCAACTTCATACCCTTTGTTTTCTAGGAATACTTTTTGCCTTGCGGAAGTTTGCTTCTCGTGCTTCGACATAAGCTTTTCACTTCATCGTTATTCACGACATATGCATCTACTTTTGTAGCTCCTTCGATCATTTTATCGTTTTTTTAACGGATAGATTCGAAATTTCTTTCCAAATAATGTCTACATTTTTCCTCAGAATTAAACGAAAATCTAGATAAAGGGACAATATTTCCATTGAAGACAATCTCCATATAATCCGGTAGATTTTTTTGGATTAAAATACTCCACATCAAAAACTATCTTCTTTTTTTCTAAAAGTATATCCCGGGATTTGCGCTACAAAGGCTCTTCCCTCTTCTAAAGAATCAAACACGACTAAATCTTTTTGAATAATTGTTTTGGTACAATTCTAATAGATACATCATTAATCCTTTCAATATTTAGATAGAAGATAGTTTTTTTAGCAAACTAATATACTCAACACGTGAGGATAGAGATTCAAGCATTCTTTTTTTACTAAATAGGATTGATTGCTAAAAAAATTTCACCAGCTTACCTCCTCTTGTCTCATCCTCAATTATAACACGTTTCCACTCACATATCAGATATTTATTATTGGACCAAATAACCTTTGAAATAGAAAACAAGCTCACCAATTCATCAAGTCTATATTTTTTATGAGATTCTTCATTAATGCTAAAAGATTTACAGTTTAAATTTTATTAAAAATCCTTGTTTATGACCTTACGTCATGATGTATAATAGGTATGAGGAGGTGGGTAATGATGGCTAAATATAGAGCAATTCCGGAAGGATTTATGACAGTTGGGCAACTTGCTAAGAAAATGGGGGTTACTGTCCGTACTCTACAATACTACGATAAAGAGGGGTTGCTTTCCCCATCGGCAGAAAGTGAGGGTGGTCGCAGGCTTTATACCGATAAAGATTTAGTACTACTCCATCAGATATTGTCTTTAAAATCATTAGGTTTTTCTCTCAAGGATATAAAGGGGCGTTTGATCTCTTTGAAAACACCTGATGATGTTGCCAATGCTCTTACAGAGCAAGCAGATACTATTCGTAAAAATATTGAACAACTTAAGGATTCTTTGGTCGCAATAGAGCAACTAAAGGTAGAAGTTTTACAAATACAGACGGTCAATTTTAAGAAGTATGCAGACATCATCGTCAATCTACAGATGAAGAATGACTCCTACTCTCTTATCAAGCGCTTTGATGATGATACGCTCGACCAGATACGCAGTCGATTTGACAAGAAAAGCGGACTAGACTTTATGGACAGATTGAACCGCCTAAGTGATCAAATCGTAGAGCTTCAAAAAGAAGACGTACCAGCTGAAAGCGAACAAAGCCAACAGGTTGTGAAAGAATACTGGGGCTTGATTATGGAGTTTACAAATGGTGATATGAGTATGCTTCCTAAGTTGATGGAAGTTGGTACTATTGACACAGCCTCAAACGCTTGGGAAGAAAAGCAAAAAATCGTCAATGACTATATAGGACCCGCCCTACAAGTCTATTTTTCAAGGCTTGGAACAAATCCCTTTGAAGAGGTGAAACCATGAAAGACGCGATAAAGATTTCTGGATTAAAGAAAAGTTATGGTAGCAATATGGTTCTTAGAGGTCTCGATTTTCAAATCAAACAAGGAGAAATCTTTGCTCTGCTCGGAGTGAACGGAGCTGGTAAAACAACCACGCTTGAATGTATCGAAGGTCTGAGAAAATATGACGAAGGCACTATCGTTGTAAACGGGAAAACCGGAATTCAACTACAGTCCTCCTCTCTACCCGCCCACATCAAACCAATGGAAGCCATAAAGCTCTTTGCAAAATGGAATCATACATACATTGATGATGCTATGCTAAAGGCCCTTGGCATAAAAGAAATGAAGGAGTCGCAATACATAGAATTATCCACCGGTCAAAAAAGAAGATTACATCTTGCTCTTGCACTTATCAGTAATCCAGATATTATTTTTCTCGATGAACCGACAGCGGGACTTGATGTTGAAGGAAGACTGTCCCTCCATGAACAAATCCGAAAGCTCAAATCACAGGGCAAGACAATTGTCTTGGCAAGCCACGATATGGCCGAAGTTGAAACCTTATGTGACCGCATTGCCATTTTGAATAATGGAAAGATTGTCTTTTGTGGTACTCCTTCAGAACTGACAGACAGGTTGGGAAGAAAATATTTCATCCATTTAAAGACCCGGGACGGAGAGGAATCTTTTGAAACAGATACGATCGAGGACACTTTGATTTCATTATTGGAAGAATGCAAACAGAAACATATCCAAATACTGGATATTAAGGTGGATCGTGGCACACTGGAGCAGCATTTCATCGAAATGGCAAGGAGGGGATCGGAATGAAAGGATTCTTATATAGCCTAGCATTACAGTGGAAATTGGACATACGAAGTAAGTCTCTCTTGGTTACTTACTATATTGTACCGCTTATTTTCTTTCTTCTCATGGGTGGTATTTTTACTTCCGTTATGCCTGAAATGGGTAGTACACTCATACAGTCAATGATTGTCATGAGTGTTTCCATGGGGGCCTTTCTCGGCTTACCGCCTTCCTTGATTGAAACATACGGAAGCGACATAAAGAAGATTTATAAAGCAAATGGTGTGCCTATTCACTTAGGATTGGTAACCATGGTTCTCTCTGCCTTTGTTCATTTGATAATGACCTGCATAGTGATCCTACTACTTGCTCCAATTTTATTTAAAGCAAGTCTACCGAATCAACTTCCCCTATTCTTTCTCGCACTTGCCATCTACATTTTTGTATCGTTGAGTATCGGAAGTATACTGGGCCTTACTGTTAATAATCAAGCAAAGCTGACCATGATAGCGCAACTTGTATTTTTACCCTCAATTATGCTCTCAGGAATCATGTTTCCTAGCAACTTACTACCTGATTTTCTTCAAGCAATCGGGCGTCTTTTCCCAGCCTTTTGGGGATTCCGCTTGATGCTAGATCATGGTTTTGGTCTTGAAAATCTTTTGGTATCTGATTCTTGTATCCTGTATCTCAGTAATGACTTGTATCCCACTCTTGAATCAGCAAAAAAATCTAACTAGGTGCCTGAATAAATCCATAGCAACATTAACTATAAAGCAAAAAGCGACGAGATTGTTACTTATCTCGTCGCTTTTGCTGTTTTTTTAGTTATTTTTATCTAGTCTCTGTTATGTTATTGAAACTTCTTGCTCCCATCGGCTAAGCACATCTTTTAAAGGATCATCTAAATAGGTATATGCTTTTATCCTTAATCCAATCAGGAATACCATATGCGGCCTCTGCTATACTCCCTGTGATGGCAGCAAGAGTATCACTGTCCCCGCCAAGAGAGATGGCATTGCGAATTGCATCTTCAAAATCTGTACTTTCAAGAAAAGCAATGATGGCTTGAGGTACTGTATCCTGGCAAGTTTCATTAAAATGATAGTTAGGACGAATGTCATCGAGTGATTGAGAAAGGTTATATCCGTACTCTTCCTCTATGTATTCCCTGATGCGTCTCTTACATTCTGTAGGATGATCATTGATTGGTTGCTCATAGTCGCCACTATAGCCTCCAAAGTAATAGCGACACAGAAAGATAGCATCAGACGTCGCCATAGCTCCTTTGATACCCTCTGGATGGTTATGAGTCACTTCTGCAGAAATTCTCGCAAGATTTCTACTAGATGGCCAAGTACCTGTTCTTGCACAAAAACTACAATCCATGACCCAAGCACATGGAGAAACACGCATGGCAGAGCCATTGCCAAGCTATTATAAGGGGAGCAATCATTGCTTTGAATCCATGTATTAAACCTAGGCCCGTACCCAGCATCGGGATACATTCTGCCATATTTCTTCATGGCATCAATAAAGTCATCCTTCTGACCACCATTCATGATGGCTTCAGCAACCGCACATGTCATAACCGTATCGTCCGTGAAAAAACAATCCTCACGAAATAATGGAAAGTCTTTCGTTTTAATATTTCCCCATTCGTAAACAGAACCTACAATGTCTCCTACTATTGCTCCTAGCATAAGATTCCTCCTTACAGCATATCAGATTTCCAATGGATCACTCTTTAAAAATGGTACTACCAAATCAATCCACTCTTGAGGCAGGTAAGCTGATAAATAGCCATGGTTATAGCCCTTTGCTTCATACAGGATCGTATTTGGATGTAGCTGCTGAAATAATTTCGCTGATGCTTTCACACAGTTTAATTCTTTTTCACCATAGATATACCGAACCTGGGCCTTACTAGCAGAAATCGTATCCTTCAGCTTGTAACGTCCCATATAGGTTTTGTAAATGGTCACCAATGTTTTGATAGGTGTCCTTGGCAGATCCTCTAAATAATATGCTTTATCTCCTCTGGATAAGCCAGTTTAGGATAGAGTTTGTCCATCATGCTTAATTGAAGTTTGCAAGAGAATTTACTGAACATCAATTTACCAAATAGTGATACTAGAAAGATGCTGATTTTAGCTAACCTTGGTTGAGGAATACAGAGGCTTCCATCTATGATGGCCTTCTCAGCTATCTCGCTGTCTAAGGATAAAAGTTCCATGGCAATTTGACCACCAAGAGAAACGCCACCGATCGCAAACAACTTTCCACCATAGTTTGCTTTGATATAGTTTAGGATCTCCAAAGCAGAATCTTCCGTAGAAACATAATCGAGTTGATACTCTTCACCATGGCCATTCAAAGTGGGTAGAATAACACGGTAGTCTTCTGACAAAATCCGTGCTTGACGAAGATAATTCCACCAAGAACTGCCACCGCCATGTATCAGTAAGATAGGAGGCAAATTCCTATCACCAAATTCATGGAATTTCATGTTTAAACTCCTTACAATACCACTCCAACCTGTAGTGATAAAAATCATTTGTATTAAAAATAGTTAGATGTGTTTGAATTTGAGCAAATAATTGAGGCATATTTTCCCAAATTGATATTCCAACGTTTACATTATTCAGTCTTCTTCTTGTTCAAGTACCAACTAGGAATGATTTGCTTCATATCATCATACCATTCTAAAATTTCCTTAGCTTGATGTTGCATTACTGCTATTTCTTCAGCTCCGTATGGTACAGCCCATGACAGAGCACCAACTATGTTATTTAGAATATAGATGGCAAGAAGTTTCCAAAATAATTCTGGAACCTTACCATCAAAATATCCATCTATCATACCAGACGCAAAAGAGGGAGAGACTTGAGCAGACCATACAATACGATTGAATTCCTCCCAAGGATCTCCAAGGTCAAATCGATCAAAGTCAATGACATAAATTTTTACGATCTTCACCAATCATGAAATTCCCGATGTGATAATCTCCATGTTGGAAAACCTGAGGTCTATCTTTTAACAATTCTCGATTTGCATTTAAAAAAATCAATAAAGATCTGACCATTTTCATATTGAACGGGACATTCTTTGTATTTGGAGATTTTATCATCAATTTTTTTCGATTATAAAAGACCTCCCAATCTTCACGAACTTCTGTAACTGGTAGTGAATGAATTTTTCGAAGGATTCTTCCTGCTTCTACTCCGTAAATGTATTGTTGTTCTTTTGAAACAGTTAAAATGGTTTCTCGAGCATCTTTCCCATCTATCCATTCATGTAAAGAATGTACTTCGTCATCGCAGAGTTCTATGCTAACCGGTTTACACATCGGAACTCCAAGAGAAGCTACTTTCTCCATCATATCAAATTCAAATTTTTTAGAATCTAACTTCTCCTTATCAGAAACACGCAAGAAATATTTTTGCTGATTTTGATCTGTCACACAATATTTTTTATCATTCGACCAGCCTTTATTTATGGCTATCATACTACTAAAATCCACCAATAACTCCTCGATTAACTTTACAACATTACTATATTCTTAACTAATGAAAAGTAATTCGTAGTCCGTCCATTCTTTCACACTTCCTAAAGATACATAAATTTTGACCACGTTCTGAAATTATAATTTTTTCTTAAAATGAATAATTCTATTTGCCTCCTGGAATCCAATATTGAGATGAAATCTTATAGAATCAGTATTCGTTAAAGTACAATCACTTGCAAATTCCTTACATCCTTTATTTTTCGCCCATTCCTCACATTTTGTACAGAGATTTTTAGCAATATCCTTTAAACGATAATCCTCGTCGACAATAATCCCTTCTAAGAATCCAACAGGACTATATTTACAACCTTCAACATAATCAAATCTGAGTGAACATAGTGCTAACCCTACAATTGTGTCACCTTTAACTTCTGTAAAGATTGCAGTATTTTTGCCATTCGTATATTTTTTTACTTCATCAATAGCTTCTTTATCGGTCAATTGGGGCCATAATTGTTTCATTAGTTCAGCCGTTTTTATAGAATCTTTTGTTATTCCATCCATATTGATGTCCCTCCGCAAATTACAAGCAAATGTTTCGAATCATGCTGTTACTTTGTTACTCATTGATTGATACTAATACCATCCCCTTCTACTTTTCGCTGTCTCAGATCGGAAGAGTAGAGTCACACACTCAGCGGTTCGGACTTACCGTATCATTTCGTCGGTTTCCCCCTCATTCTACGAGTCCTATACCCCAGGGCACCTTCTCGACCTTCGGTCTCACCTTGTCCCATGGGCAGATCATCTACTTCTACTTCGTTACTATCTAGATCGTACAAGTAGTCATACCGCCTCAACATGGTGCGTTTGCGGGACTCAAAAGGTTCAGTGAACCTTTTGAGGATTAGCTGCGTTTCACTAACAAGCTCACACACTCGACATGGTGCGTTTGCGGAAACAGATCCACCGGCTGGACTTTCTTCAATTCATAGCCTAGCTCTTGATAGAGTTTGATATCACGCGCCATGGTGGCGACGTTACAGGAGATATAGGCGATGCGGTCAGCGCCTGTTTGGGCACTTGCTTTGATAAAGCTTTCGGTCAAGCCCTTGCGTGGTGGGTCGACAAGAATGGCAGTTGGCTGGATGCCTTTCTTGAGCCAATTTTTCATAGCATTTTCTGCCGTATCACAGACATAGTGGGCATTGGTGATGCCGTTTAAGCTAGCATTCTTCTGGCTATTTTCCACGGCTTCAGGGATAACCTCTACTCCGTAGACTTCCTTGACATGCTTGGCAACTGATAAGCCAATGGTCCCAATTCCTGAGTAGGCGTCAATCACGACATCTTCTGCTCTTAACTCCGCAAAGTCAATAGCTGTCTGGTAGAGCTTCTCTGCCATTTCAGTATTAACCTGGTAAAAGGCTGGTCCAGAGATTTGGAAGCTATTGCCCAACATTTGATCGGTAATGTAATCTTGACCATAAAGCGTACGCCATTCTTTTCCAAAAATCGCATTGGTATTCTGATCGTTGATATTTTGCATAACGGATTTGATGGCTGGGAATTGCTTGATCAACTGCTCGATCAACTGGTCCACACGGAAAATCTTGGGACGAGTGGTCACCAAAATGACCATGATTTCTCCTGAATGGTGACCTCGGCGGACCACCAGATTGCGGATCAAGCCAGATCTTTCTTTTTCATCATAAGGCTTAAGGTCAAACCGACGAATCAAGTCCCGAAGAGCCAAGACCACTTGGTCAATGACTGGATCTTGGATATAGAAGTCTTCGATCGGCATCAAATCATGAGAGTTCTTGCGAAAGAAGCCTGTCTCCACCTGACCATTGACACGACGGACAGGGACCTGGGCCTTGTTGCGATACTGGACGGGATGGTCCATCCCCAAGGTCAGGGGCACTTCGATATCAGTGATTCCTGCCATCTTGTAGAGACTATCTTTGACCTGTTTGGCCTTGAATTTCAGTTGCTCCGGATAAGCCAGGTGCCCTAAGTCGGCAATACCACTTCGCAAGTAAGCCAGGTCTAGCTCTTCATTGCGGTGAGGGGATTTCTCTATATACTCTTCAACTTTTCCGTAGCCGATCTTCTTATTGACCTTGAGCACGCGCATACGAATGACTTCGCCTGGTAGGGCATTCTCCACAAAAAAGACCAGGCCATCGACCTTAGCCACTCCTGCTCCTTCGTGAGTCAAATCGACAATCTCAACGGTTACAATTTCATTTTTCTTTAACATCATTTTCTATCTTTCTACAAATTAAAAGGGGTGGAGTCCAAAACTCCTATCCCCTTATTATATCATCTCAGTCCCATTTGGTACAATTTCTTTTTATAAGCGTCAAAATCGACCAGCAGGCCTTGGCCACCGTACATATCGTAGGAATCGACCCAATCCCCATTTTCTGGGATGGTCACTCGTTCAATTCCTTTTCCAGCACTTCCGACTAGTCCAAGTCCATTGGTCAATAGGAAAGAGAAAGGAACATTGGTAGACGTCATAGCAAAGACTTTCCCTAGGGCTTCTGATCCCGTAAAGAGTTTGGTTGGATCCTTGATCTGATGCATGATAGCGGACATGACCTCTTGCTGGCGACGGGTCCGACCAAAGTCTCCTTCATCATCCTTACGGAAACGCGAGTAATTGAGAAGGGTCCGGCCATCCATCCGTTGTTTTCCAACCTTGATGGTTTGCTGCGGAACGACACCGTCTTTCATGTTCAAATCATCTGGAACTTCTACTTCACTGACCTTTTCGCCATCAACCGTTGAAAACTTCGCATTCATCTCGACCCCATTTGGGAAGAGGGTATCGATCGCTGTCGCAAAGGTCTTGAAATCGACCATGGCGTAATATTGGATATCAATGTCAAAGTTGTCTTTAAGCATCTGGCGCACCAATTCAGCCCCTTGGTTGTTATTTTGCTCCCCGATGGTGAAAGCAGTATTGAGCTTCTGGTCGTAGTAGCCATCATATTCAGGAATATTTTGCTGGCTGACACCATCGATATGGACCAATGTATCCCGCATGAAGCTGACCATCTTGATCTTGCCTTCTTTGTTATTGACATTAACCACCATGATGGAGTCTGTCCGGGTCTCATCTGACTTCTCACCGATCCGACCATCTGTCCCCAAAATCAGGATATTGATCCCATCTCGCGACTTCTTGCCGTTAAATTTCTCAACGACAGCCGGTTTGGCATCTGGCCCTGTCGGCTTACTGTTCAGGCCTTTTACAAACATGAAGACCATGCCACCAATAATGAGCAATAAAAAGAGTGCAAGCCATTTGAAGATCCGTTTAACACTAATCTTTTTCAGTGGTTTCTTAGGTATATCGCTCGTCGCAGCAACTGCTTTCTTCTTAGACTTTTTGCTACGTGATTGGTAAACAGGGAGATCACCAATTGGTTCAGCAATCTCACCTTGCACTTCTTCTGTGGTGTCTACCTCAGGTTGAAGGGCTTCTGCATCCTCAAAAGCTCCTTGGCTCCTCTTGAGCAGGTAATTGTATTCTAGTTGTTCTCGTTCATTCAAATAATGAAAATTTGAGTTTAAGTACTCTAATCGCTTTCGCTCGTGGTGAGATAGAAAGTTGGATTCGTTACTCATCTTTTCTCCATTCCGTTATCTTTTAAGGTATAGACCTGATACCGACCCAAGACTTTTGTCTGTATGCCCAAACTGTCTAATTCCTGATAGGCAAACTGTATGAGATCAGGCGCTTCGTTTAGGAGGTCAATAATGAAAAAGTATTCTCCTAAAGCCGTTTTTAGTGGACGACTTTCAATCTTGGTTAAATTAATCCCCCGCCAAGCAAAGGTAGATAAGCCCTTATAGAGGGCTCCTGACAAGTTATTTGGTAAGGTTAAGGCTAAGCTTATTTTTTGAAGAGCCGGACTTAAAGTTTCCGACATCGCTGGCTCTTTAGCCCCTAAAATCCAAAAACGTGTATAATTGTCCTCAATTTCTTGGATGTCTCTGGCCTGGACTTCCAAGCTATACTCACTAGCTGCCGCCAGAGGGGCAATCGCTGCAATTTCCAAGTCCGGATGCTCAGCTACATAGCGAGCTGCATAGGCTGTCGAAGCCGTCATTTCCATAGCCACATCCGGATAATGAGCTCTTAAAAAAGCCTTCCCTTGGGCTAAGGCCTGAGGATGCGAATAAACCGCTCGAATAGGCCGATCTTTTTTAGCCACCAAAAGCTGTTGCTTAATGGGATATACCACTTCTGCAACGGCCTGGATGGTTCCTTGGTGAAAGAGGTAATCAAGGGTCTCATGGACACTGCCTTCAATAGAGTTTTCAACAGGGACGACTGCAAAATCGATCTCTTGATTCTCATAAGCCTTAATGACATCTGTAATCGTCCGATAGGCAATGCGTTCAGAAGTTGGAAAGCTATGAGTGGCCACATCATGGGTAAAAGACCCTTTTGGACCAAGATAGCCTACAAGCATCGAATAATCTCCGCAATTTCTTCAGGTGTTTTGTCCTCAACATCCACAATATGGGTAGCAATATCCTCATACAAAGGCAAACGTCCATCAAAAATCTTCTTAAATTCTTCTTTGGTGTTGTTTAAAAAGAGGGGACGTTGGATGGCTTTGTCATTTTGAATCCGGCTGTACAAGGTTTCAAAATCTACCCGCAGATAAATGTTGTGAGGATTTTTTTCCAAGAGCGCACGGTTATGAGGGTTGACGACAATCCCACCTCCAGGAGAAATAATGGCTGCTTCATTTTCCAATAAACGCTCCAGCATTTCAGCCTCGCGACGACGAAAGGCAGCTTCTCCCTCCACTGCGAAATAGTCATTGATCGACATACCGATCTCTTCAACAATTAATTCATCCATATCATGGAACTTTGGATCAAGAATGCGACCAACGGTCGTTTTCCCAGACCCCATAAAAGCAAGTAAAATTTTAGCCATGCAGTAATGTCTCCAAATCTTCGAAAAAACTAGGGTAACTGGTGTTGATGGCCTCTGCCCGATCCAGCATCACATTTCCATCTCTCACCAATAAGGCAGCAATGGCAGCCATCATCCCAATCCGGTGATCTCCAAAGGTCTCTAAGTCTGCTCCATGTAGGGGAGTCGGTCCAGTGATAATCATGCCGTCTTTCGTTGGCACGACATTGGCTCCCATAGCATTGAGGCTATCTACTACGACCTGGATGCGGTCCGTTTCTTTCACACGAAGCTCCTCAGCATCCGCAATCACTGTCTGACCATTTGCCTGTGTCGCTAGTAAAGCAATAATCGGCAATTCATCAATCAAGCGTGGAATCAACTCCCCATCAATCCGAATCCCTTTTAAGGACGAAGTCTTAACCGTGAGACTTGCAGAGACCGCTTTTTCATCGCGATCCTCAATGGTGAGATCTCCCCCCATTTCTTGAATCACATCGAGAATCCCTGTCCGCGTTTGGTTGATGCCAACACTTTCAATCTTAATCGCACTCTCTGGTAGGATGAGGCCTGCCACTAACCAAAAGGCTGCACTGGAAATATCTCCAGGAACGATGACTTCTTGACCTTGGAACTCTTGTCCACCTTTGATGCGGATGATTTTTCCATCCACCAGGATCTCTCCGCCAAATTGGCGAATCATATCTTCCGTATGGTCACGCGTCTTTTCCTTCTCGATAATCGTTGATTCACCCTCAGCCTGTAAAGCCGCAAAAATGAGAGCAGACTTGACTTGAGCCGATGCCACTGGCAAACGGTAATGAATCGGTTTGAGCTGATGGGTCCCTTTTTCATGTAAAGGTGGGCAATCGCGATCTCCCTGACCAGCAATCTCTACCCCCATCTGACGCAGTGGGATCGCCACACGATCCATGGGCCGTTTGGAAAGGCTGTCGTCTCCAACCATGGTCACAGCAAAATCCTGACCTGCTAAGACACCTGAAATCAAACGAATAGAAGTTCCTGAATTGCCCATATCAAGGGGAGCGGTCGGAGCTTGAAGACCTTGAAAGCCTACTCCTTGAATCTGAATCACATCCCCGTCATCTTGGATGGAGACTCCTAAATCTCGAAACACCTGGATGGTAGAAAGCACATCTCCGCCTCGCAAGATATCATAGACCTTAGTTTCGCCTGTTGCGAGACTTCCAAAAATAATGGATCGGTGACTAATCGACTTGTCACCAGGTACGCGAATGGTGCCCCTGAGGCCCTTTCTATTAGTTCTTAATTTCATTGCCTTCTCCAGAGTGCTTTTCCTCATATTCTATCATAATTGGGACATGAATTCAATTTTTGATCAAAAATTTGGAACAAAAAACGAATGTTTCCAAGCATTTTTTGAGCTTGTTTTCCTCTAGTGGAGAACGAAAATACCAGAGTCGAAATTACAACTCTGGTAGAAATTTCTATTTGTATAAATCTTGAATCGGCTCAAAGATGATCTTTTCAAGATCTGCAAGATAAATAGACAATTGTTGTTGTTTGGTGAAAAATTCATTCACAATCGGACTTGCTTGGATTTTTTCCATATAGTCCTTCATTTCTTGTTGCACAGCTTCTGTTGGAAGTTGACCGGATTGCATCAAGCCTTGCAATTGATTTTGGAAAGCGACGTATTCGTCAAACAAGGTTTTCGCTTCTGGATTTGCTTCAATCGCTTCTTTGCTTTCTACGACAGCCTTGTATTCAGGAAGGTCTCGCAGGGTCCGAGAGAGTTCGTTTGCTACATCATAAATATTTGCCATTTTATGGGCTCCTTTACTGATAAGATACTTCTATTATACTTCTTTTCCTTCAATATTCCTAAAATGAAGCAGGCCTTTTGATGCAAATCCTTCTTTAGACCTAGCGAGCAAGGACGGTATAAGACGTCGCTTGGCTGATCAATGCTTGGGCCCGCTCCTGATCTTCTGCATTTTTAAAGGTCAACTGTAAAATCCCATGGATGTCCTCCCGATTCTCTTCATTGATGTGAATATTGACCAAGGAAATCCCTTGTAGGAGTTGTAATATTTCGAGGATCACACCTTCCTTATCGGGGACATCGATAAAGAGATCATAGGCACTATCGCGTCCAGCACGCTGATGGATCTGCATTTCTTTTCGGTGCTTGCGCCCCTCATGGAAAAAGGACCAAATGGCCTCTTCGTTATCTGCTTGAATGGTCTCAGCCACCTGATCCAAACGGTCTTTGAAATCTGCAATCCGCTCTAATATCGCTTGAGGGTTGGACAAGAGAATAGAAGTCCACATACTTGGCTCACTTTCCGCAATCCGTGTCATATCCCGAAAGCCACCAGCCGCAAAACGGCGGGTCATTTCATGCTCTTCCCCATAAGCTACGGCCTGCTCGACCAGAGTCGAAGCTAAAATATGAGGAAAATGGCTGATCTGGGAAGTCACCCGATCGTGTTCCTCAGCATCAATTTCAATAAATCGAGATCCCAATCCACTCAGAAGCTCTTTCAACTCTTCCATGGCACCTTCTGTGGTCAAGTCTGAAGGAGTAAAAATATAATAGGCGTTTTCAAATAAAGTTGCATCTGCTGCTGCAGCACCTGTCTTGTGACTACCAGCCATGGGGTGTCCTCCCACAAAGCGTACGGCCTTGTCAGTAAATACCTTTTCAGCTTGTGCAACAATTTCTGCCTTGGTAGAGCCTGCATCTGTCACTAGTACCCGGTCTTTCAAATGCAAGCCAGCTAAGGTTTCTAAGTAAGACTTGGTTTGCTTGATGGGAAGGGCCAAAATAATGATATCTGCTAAAGGGGCAAAAGGCTTCGAAATCATCCGTCACTTGATCCACCATTCCTCTTTCAAGGGCGATGGTTCGAGAGGCTTCACTACGATTGTACCCAAGAATAGTCACATGTGGGTGTGCCCTCTTAATGCCTAGCGCTAATGAAGCACCAATCAAACCCAACCCTGCAATATAAACAACTTTCTTCTCCAAAGGAAAACTCTTTCTCTTAAAAATTTCTTCGTAAATTCCCGGTGCTTAGCGACAGCTTCTTTCAATTCTTCCAAGTTATCGGATGAAAATTTTTCAAGCACTTCTGTAGCAAGGACTGTTGCGACCACTGCTTCCATTACCACTCCTGCAGCTGGTAGAGCCGTTGGGTCGCTGCGCTCAACCGTTGCCTTATAGGGCTCATGGGTCTCAATATCCACACTCATCAAGGGTTTGTAGAGGGTCGGAATAGGCTTCATGACGCCACGAACCAGAATGGGCTCTCCGTTGGTCATCCCCCCTTCAAAACCACCAAGATTATTGGTGCGACGGGTATAGCCAGCTTCTTCAGACCAGATGATTTCATCCATAACTTGACTACCTTTTAGGCGACCTGCTTCAAAACCAAGACCAAACTCAACTCCCTTAAAGGCATTGATAGAGAGCACTCCTTGAGCGATTTTGGCATCCAATTTCTTGTCCCATTGCACATAGGATCCAAGACCAACAGGAACACCGCCAACCAAGGTTTCCACAATTCCTCCGATGGTATCGCCATCTTTTTTCACTTGGTCAATGTAGGCCTTAACAGCTTCTTCTTGTTCTGGCACAACAATCGACACTTCCGACTGAGCTGCCTTTTCCTTGATTTCTGAAACAGTTAGATTCTCAGGAATAGCAATCTCGATTCCCCCAAAATTAACAATATGGCTGGCCACTTCAATGCCAATCTCTTCTAAAATCCGTTTAGCAACTGCACCAACGGCTACACGCATGGTCGTCTCACGGGCAGAAGAACGTTCGAGCGAATTACGAAGATCGTCAAAACGGTATTTCATCCCTCCGACTAGATCGGCATGACCAGGACGTGGCTTGGTAATCTTACGCAGATTTTTCTTTTTGTCTTCGATCGGTGCTACATTCATGATCTCCAGCCATTTTTGGTGATCCAGATTGGTCACATTCAGAGTAATCGGACCTCCCATGGTCAAGCCATGACGGACCCCTGATGTGATCTCGACACGATCACTCTCAATTTTCATCCGAGCACCACGACCATAGCCACCTTGTCGACGTTTGAGCTCTTTATTAATATCCTCTTCAGATAAAGGAAGGCCTGCAGGAACCCCTTCGATGATGGCTGTTAGTCGAGGGCCATGGGACTCCCCTGCTGTTAAATATCTCATACAACCTTATTCCTTTCTTTCTAAAAAGTCCTTCATTTCTTGAAGAGGGATTTGATGAATCGCTGCTTGCCCCAACTCTGGAACAATTACTAATTTCAAGTTCGTCCCACGCGCTTTTTTGTCATGGGTCAAAGCTTGATAAAGGGCTTCTTTATCCCAGTTCTCATAGGTCGCCGGAAGACCAAATTTCCGGCACATTTCTTCGATTTTTTTCGTGATTCCCTTTGGCATCAAGCCCTTTTCTTCTGCAATTCGGGAAAGCTGCACCATGCCCATACTGACAGCTTCTCCATGCATAACCTGCCCATAACCAGCTGTCGCTTCAATAGCATGTCCAATAGTATGACCAAAATTGAGATACAGTCGAATGCCATTGTCCAGCTCGTCTGCCACAACATGGTCTCGCTTCACCAGGCAAGAATGAGAAATGATGCTCTCTGCATGCTCTAAAATACTCTGGGCAGAACCATCCATGGCTTCCAATTCTTCCCAAAGTTCCGTATCTTGGATGAGACCGTACTTGATGACTTCTCCCATCCCCTCGATCAATTCACGTTGCCCCAATGTGCTCAACACTTCAGGATCAATAAACACACCATCTGGTTGGGCAAAGGTCCCTACCATGTTTTTGGCAAGCGCTGTGTTGACCCCAGTCTTTCCCCCGATAGAAGAATCCACCTGTGCGGTCAAGCTAGTCGGGATCTGAACAAAGGAAATTCCCCGCATATAGGTCGAGGCAGCAAAACTAGCCAAATCACCAACTACACCACCCCCAAGAGCGACAATTCCATCACCGCGTGTCATGCCTTGGGTAGCTAGAAAGTCATAGACTTTTGAAACAGTGGTTAGATTCTTACTGGCTTCCCCCTGAAGAAACTCAAAGCGCACCACTTGAAAACCAGCTTTCTCCAGGCTCTTCTCTACGATAGAGGCATATAGCTTAGCCACGCGGTTATCGGAAATAATGGCAACTTTTTTATCGCCCCAAAGAGTGCGCAACCAGTCTCCAACCTGGTTGAGACCACCTCTTTCAATCACAATATCATAGGAATGTCCTGGAATAGGTACCGATACGTTCATAGGAATCTCCTTTTCAGCATGTTCTCTATTTATCTTACCATGAATCCATCTCCTTGTCTGCATTGAAAAGGAGTTATGCAAGAAAAAACAAGACCTAGGTGTCTTGTTTCATATTGAAGAGAAAATCATCTTAAAAACTTTCCTTAGGTGAGTACGGACGTCAGCGAACTTCTTTGAAGTTCCATGACTAATTATTGAGCCTAAGGTCTCAATAATTCCGAGTGCCTGAAACGTAATTGTTTCAGGCACTTTTCTCACAGCGGAAAGTTTCGGTATTTTCTTAAATTGATTTAAAAATTGGAACTCATTTTTATTTTTTTTGCAGAATCACTTAACTTATTTTTACTTTTAAAATAAGTTGTCTACGATATAAAACAAGACACCAAGTTCTTGTTTTTTTAATGTATAAAATGACTATATTCATTTTTTAAGGCTTCCCAAACTGCCTCCGCCGGGAAATCCTTCTCTGTCATCAACTCAAATGCTTTTTCTGCTTGATAAAATAGCATTCCCAGTCCATTTAACGTCTGATTACCTTGTTGGCGACCCAATTTTAAAAATGGAGTTTCAGCTGGAAAATAAATTATATCGGCAATAATCGCTTCTTTTGGAAATTGAATGTTCTCAGGAATGGGGAGAGACTCACCATCCATACCCACACCAGTCGCATTCAAGATCAAATCGGATTTATTTAGAATCCTTTGAAGTTTCTCTGTATCCTTGATATAGTGCAATTGCAAGTTGAACTGAAGGTTCTTTCCTAATTGGTCCAAGCGTTGTTTGGAAGTCTCATAGCCTTCCGAGCGCTCAAACAGATGGATCTCTGCTGCTCCTTGAGCAATTGCATGTGCCACAATCGCAGAAGCTGCACCACCTGCACCTAAGAGAACCATTGTTTTTCCCTTAATAGAGAAAGCAGGAGGTAAACTACGAAAGAAACCAATCCCATCCGTATTATAGCCTTTAAGCTTGCCGTCACGGTGAACAATGGTATTAACAGAACCGATCTTTCGGGCCATCTCATCCACTTCATCTAAATAAGGAAAGACCTTCTGCTTGTAGGGCATGGAGATATTGGCCCCAATCATATCCAACTTACGAATTTGGCTGATGGTGCTTTCTAAGTCTTCTTCAGCAATATCCCAAGCTAGATAAGCAGCATTGGTCGCTGTTAATTCATAGGCTAGATTATGAATGAAAGGAGAGATACTATGACGAATGGGATGGGCAATGACCGCTGCCATCCGAGTATATCCGTCAATCTTCATTTAATAACTCCCGAATTCTTCTCATATTTTCAAGAGGGATTTGACCTGGAGCACTTTCCTCTCCGACTCTAGCATAAGACCAAGAAGAGCCTGTCAAATCAGCTGTCAAGCGCGAAATCTTCCCGACCTTGCCCATGGAAATGGTTACATACTCTTGCTCAGGATTCAGCGTCTTGAAACCACGCGTATAATTCATCAAATCAAGGACATCTTGTTCATTGTGGGCCATAACGGATACCTTGACTAATTTGGAGAAAAGCTGGTCAATTCCGATAAGATCTCCATCATATTTTCCGGTGTCTCTTGGAAATTGTGGTAGCTGAGAACAAGATTTGAAAATTCCAACATCTCTTCAAAGATTTCACGGTGACTATAAAACTCGAAATCGATATAATCCGGATGATAGATGGATTGAATATCTTTCAGGATCCCAACATATTCCTCGTTAGTCAGCTCCATCTCTCCACCTTCTGCTTTCGTTCGTAAGGTGAATAAAATCTCGCGTCCAGCAAATTTCTCAAAAACTGCAGGAGCAACGGTTAAGATCTCGCTTTTTTCTAAAAAGTCCGCACGCCACTCAATAACATCCGCATCCTCGTAACGCGAACTATCTAGTTGTTGCGCCTCTTCTAAGGAGCGAGGCATAATCGAAACAACTAACTTCATACATCCACCCTAATTGTAAATACTTTTAAGTAATTACTACTTTCTTCTTTCTTGTTCCATCGAAAATCTCCCGGAAGTCCGTATTCTGCTAGATAGCGATGCTTACGGCCTTGAAATCCCTTTTCGATTTGTTTTTTAAATTTTTCTTTGGTCACATTTGCCGCATTGGTACTGAGAATCAAGGTCCCACCTGGATGTAAAATCTCAAGGGCCTCGCTGACCAACCGATGGTAATCTTTAGCGACTGAAAAGGTCCGTTTTTTATTCCGCGCAAAGCTAGGCGGATCGAGCACGATCACATCATAGTTTAGGTCATGGCGTTTGGCATATTTGTAATAGTCAAAGACATCCATCACGACAAAACGATGAGCATCCAGCGCCAAGCCATTTGCCACAAAATGCGCTTCTGATAATTCTCTACTTCTCTTAGCCAGATCGACCGATGTTGTCTCAACTGCTCCACCCATTGCCGCAGCCACAGAGAAGGCTTGCCGTATAGGAGAACATATTGATCAAGGACTTGCCAGCTGCTAAGCCCTCTACCAAGCTACCTCGAACTTCATGCTGATCCAAAAAGATTCCCGTCATCAAACCATCATTAAGAAAGACTTGGTAAGAGACCCCATTTTCAAGAATCAAAAATTCTTGCGGAGCTTCTTCTCCATAGACATGAGCCGATTCATAGTCCAAGCCTTTAAAGCGAATCTTTTCATAGCCGCCTCGAACTTCTGGAAAAGCCTCTTGAAAGGCTGCTAGAATAGTTTCCTTGATCTGAAATACGAAGGAATTGTACCAAGAAAAGACAACAAACTCACCATACAAGTCAACCGTGAAGCCACCGAAACCATCTCCCTCTTGGTTAAAGAGACGAAAGGCTGTCGTCGTTTCATCCGCATAATAAGAACGACGGTATTGCTTGGCTTTGATGAAAAGTTTTTTAAAAAAGTCTTGATCAAAAGCGACCAACTCTTGCGAAACAAACCATCCAATCCCTTTATTTTGTTCAGATAAGTATCCGACTCCGAGGGATTGTCCATCTCCTGAAAGCAATTGAACCGCTTGATCCAAAGCAGGAAGTGAGTCAAAATCTTGCTTTTCAAGAAGAGATTGTCCTTGTTTGATTTTTGTTGCGACTTGGCGACTGACTGTAACTTTTTTCATATCCTCTATTATAGCAAAAGTCTGCAGTTTTCACAAAGGGAGGCTTTATTTACTGGAATTTTTTTCACCATTTTATCATTTACTTTAAACGGTTTATAATGCCTAATCTTTCCTATTTCTTTCCTCTCCTTTACAGTCATTTTTTTCTTTCTCCATAAAATTGTGGTATACTTGTATATGAAAATTTTTAGGAAATAAGACAAGGAAGTAACATTTTGTGAAAAAAATTACGAATTCGATACTCAATTTCATGAGTACCAGACTAGGATTTGTCTTGACCCTTCTGCTGCTCTACTGGTTCAAAACCATGTGGGCCTATTCAGTTGATTTTAATTTAGACATTCAAGGACCGTATCAGATTTTTCTAGCAGTGATCAACCCATTGCCGATCAGTCTGTTCTTCATCGGTCTAGCACTCTATATCAAACGAACCAAGCTCTTTTATAGTTTGGCCTTTGGGATCTATCTTCTCTTATTTATTTGGTTGATTTCCAACTCCATCTATTATCGAGAGTTTACAGACTTTGTAACGGTTAATACCATGTTGGCTTCCAGCAAGGTTTCTGCTGGTTTAGGAGCCGCGGCTCTAGAATTGTTCCGCCCTTGGGATGTGATTTATATTCTAGATTTCCCCATTCTCGCTTTTTTCTTCTTTAAGAAATGGATTCGAATGGACAATCGTCCCTTCAATAAACGAGCTAGTTTTGCGGTTACCTCTTTATCTGCCATGCTCTTTTCGGCCAACCTTTTCCTTGCAGAAATTGACCGACCTGAGCTCTTGACTCGTGGATTCTCAAACTACTATGTCGTCCGTGCCTTAGGCTTACCAGCCTTTCTGGGTTACAGCGCTAATCAGACCTATGCTGCCAACAAAGAGCGTTCAAAAGCCTCCGAAGAAGATCTAAAACCAGTTGAAGAATATATCCAACAGCATTATGCCAAGCCTAATCCTGAGTACTTTGGAATGGCTAAAGGCCGTAATGTCATCTACATTCACCTGGAAAGTTTCCAACAATTCTTGATCGATTACAAGTTGAAAGTAGATGATAAAGAATATGAAGTAACACCTTTCTTAAATTCACTTTACCACTCAAAGGAAACCTTTGCCTTTCAAATGTCTTTAACCAAGTCAAGGCAGGGAAAACGTCCGATGCTGAGACAATGATTGAAACAGGCCTCTTCGGACTCAACCAAGGTTCCTTTATGGTGAACTATGGTGGAACCAATACACAACAGGCTGCACCATTTATTCTTTCAAAAAATGGTTACAACTCGAGCGCTGTTTTCCACGGGAATGCTGGAAGTTTCTGGAACCGAAATACAGCCTATAAACAATGGGGCTACAATTATTTCTTTGATGCCAGCTACTTCACCAAACAAAACAGCAGTAATTCATTCCAATATGGTCTCAATGACAAATACATGCTCAAAGATTCCATCAAATACCTTGAAAGATTGCAACAGCCTTTCTATACGAAGTTCATTACAGTTTCCAACCACTATCCTTATACAACCAGCTTGTCAGGAGATGATCTTGGCTTCCCTTTAGCTAAGACACAGGACGAAACCATCAATGGCTATTTTGCGACCGCTAACTACCTAGATTCTTCGATCAAGGCCTTCTTTGATTACCTGAAAGAATCTGGTCTTTACAAAAATTCCATCATCGTCCTCTACGGAGACCACTACGGAATTTCAAACTCTCGCAACCCAGCTCTCGCTCCACTACTTGGCAAGAACTCTGAAACGTGGTCAAGCTATGACAATGCCATGTTGCAACGAGTGCCATATATGGTAGTCATTCCAGGTATGGATAAAGGAGGAATCATTGATACCTTTGGTGGCGAAATTGATATGCTCCCAACCTTGGAACACTTGCTAGGTATTGAGTCCAACAAATTCCTCCAAGTTGGTCAAGATATGCTCTCACCAGATCATGATCAAATCGTCGCCTTCCGATCCGCTAACTACTTTGTAACTCCAGAGTATACGAGTTACAGTGGTCGGACCTATTACACAAACAGGTGAGGAAATCACCAACCCAGATAAAAATACCAAGGAACAACTGGATAAAATCCGAGAAGCTGCTAACCTTCAATTGAGGATTAGCGATAGCATCCAAACGGGTGATCTCCTTCGCTTCTTCAAGGGCAATGATCTTGGAAAAGTCAATCCAGAAGATTATTCCTACACCAATTCCTTCAAGGCATTGAAGAAGATTGAAAAGGAAAAAGGTGACAAATCAACCAGCCTTTATCATCAACGTGGCAACCAGTCCACCGTTGATCTCTTCAAGGCACCGACTTATAAAGAATTGCACCCAGAAGGCGATAGTTCTTCCTCAACAGAGACCAGTAGCAGTTCTTCTAAATAAAAAGAATCCCTGAGTTTAAAAACTCAGGGATTTTATGATTTCTTTAAAAAGAACTTAGTCTAGGACTTCAAAAACAGAAGCTGTTAAATTCTCCACGTAGAATGGTCGTTTATGACGACTATTCCCAACCATCAATTTCAATTTATTTGAATTTTGGAGGTAATATGGAAGTCCGCTGGCGTTGAAGATGACCAAGTACTTCTTGTCTCCTGTTAATTCATAGATGACAAGGCCGCTGGTATCAGTTGCAGATTGAATAAAGACTTGTTGGTAGATTTTATCATAGCTTTCAAGCGCTAAGACAGGAAGACTTGTCTTCAAGGCGATTAAGCTTCGGATATAGGCAATTGATTCCTTGTTCTGACTGACCAGATCCCAATTGACCTGATTCACAAAATCTGGAGCATTGTAGGAATTCATGGCCCGTTCACGATCCAAAGGTGTGATCTCACCATCAGGACCTGTCGCTACCAATTTAGTCCTCATGAACTCTTGACCCAATTGCATAAAGGCCATGCCCTGGAAGAGCAGATTCATGGCTGTAGCCAACTCTGAGCGCTTGACCAAGCCTGCTACTTCTTCATTCGGATGAAGGGTCTGAAGCAAGTCATAGAGATTATAATTGTCATGAGCCTCCACATAATTCAAGACCTGATTGGGACTTAAATAATTGCCAAGCTCTGCGCTACCTAAAGCAGCACGCGCAACGATATTCTCTGTTGATTTTCTGCTGACAAAACCACGTTTGATGGAACCATAAACCTCAGCCCCTTTAATGGCATCGCGCTCCGTATCATTAAAGAATCCAATTCTTGGCAATTGCGCTGCATTGTCTTTCTTAGCCTTGTCCTCTGGTGCGAGACCTGTTCCCATGTCCCAACCTTCTCCGTAAAGGAGAATACGAGGATCCAGAGCGTCCATTGCCTCCCGAATAGCATTCATCGTCCTTACATCGTGAATGCCCATCAAATCAAAGCGGAAGCCATCGATCTGATATTCTTTAACCCAGTGCGTGAGGGAATCAATCATGTACTTGCGGTACATTTCATGCTCACTAGCCGTTTCATTACCGACACCTGTCCCATTTTGGAAGCGACCATCTGGCTCCATCCGGTAATAATAATCAGGTACTGTATTTTGGAAAGGACCATGCTCGGTCGAGTAGATATGATTGTAGACCACATCCATGACCACAGAAATTCCTGCCTCATGATAAGCCCGGATCATGGTTTTGAGCTCTTTCATGGTTTGTTTCGGATTGGATGGATCCGTTGAAAAGCTAGTTTCTGGTGCAGAATTATTCTGAACGTCGTAACCCCAATTGTAGGTCACCTGGCCTTCTTCGTCGTACTGTTTAAAGCGATCAGAGATGGGCTGCAGTTGCACGACATTGACCCCTAACTGACGGATATAATCAAAGGCAGTCGCATCGCCATGGCTATTGACGGTTCCTTCTTGGCAAGCCCCCAGATAGGTTCCACGTAAAGACTCGTCCACACCTGATGTCGGTGACTTGGTCAAATCCCGAAGGTGCATCTCATAAATCACTGCTTGACAAGGATTGTCCAAGCGCCAAGGAGTCGCATCGGCGCCTTTTTTAGTGCCCCAATCAAACTGACGATCTGCTATTGAAAGAATGGCAGAGCGCATCCCGTCCGCTGTCGTTGCAATGCTATAAGGATCGCGCGTCACTTGAGTATGGTGTTCAAAATGCACACGATATTGATAAGCCATGCCACTTAAATTTCCTAAAAAATCTAAAATCCAAACACCATGGGTATTTTCTGGGTGGTAGCTAGACTCTTGTTTCCCTCTGGTCATCGGAATGGTCTTCCAGATAGGCGCATCCAGCTCAGTTGATTGATAAAGCAACAATTCAACTTTCTTAGCAGTAGGAGCCCACAGTTTAAAGCAATGCTCCCCTTCTTCCTCCCGATGACCGAGCCATCCTTGATACGCCCATTTAGCATCAAACTCTCTAGGGCGCATCGCCATATCGTAGGCATGAGGCTGACGATGGCTGTATGCATGACTCGTCAAAGCAGCTTGCAAAGAATAATAGACTGTATCGTCTCCATCGAGAATCCACACTTCTCGAACAAGCCCTTCTGGTAAGAGTTCGATTTCAAAATCACGGGTCTTAGTGAGCCAATCCCCTTCTTTGACCAAGACATGCCCCCGGTTCAAGGCATCCTCACTCTCGTATACCAGATTTCCCTCTACTCCAAAAATAATCCAACTTGGAGAATGAGACTGATTTTTCCTTCTACTTGATCCTGCCATTGCCACATATCATAGGCAAAATAATTTCCTTTTTGCTTATGAAAATGAAGCTTTACATGGTATTGTCGCATAACATTTTTCCTATTTCCAATTTAATACCGAAGGAACCATCCGCTTGTAAAACACTTAATGGACTCCAACTTTTTTTGTTTTTATTCGTCAGATGGGTGAACCAAAGCATCGTTGTTGATTTCATCAATATTTGCAAAAGAATTCCAAGTGATTATGGAAGACTTCCAATTCAACTGGAGTATCTCCTCCGTACTCCCCATCTAGATTGAGGCGGAATGGTTGAGCATTTTTCCCTAGCATTTCGATCGTCAACTTCTTTTGTCTTGAGATATTCTACATTTTCATCGTGCACATGCTTGCCCCCATTGATGGCCTGAATCATCAGAGACAACATGTTAAAGAGCTTAGCAGTCTTGACGATAATCAAGGTGAAATTCCCATCATCGAGCTTAGCATCTGGCGCGACACTTTCAAAACCAGCAATGGAGTTGGTCAAGGCCACAAAAATCATAGACGCTGGCCCTTCAAAGACACCATTGTCGTGCTCAATCCGCACCTTACGAGCCTTGTTTCGTGGCAACATTTTAGCAGCTTCTGCCACATAGGCAAAGTAACCCAAGCGAGATTTAACACTACTTGGAACACTGAAGGTCAATTCTGTCATGGTTCCTGCTGCAGCAATATTGATGAAATACTTGCTGCCATAGGCACGACCAATATCCATCTGAATGGTTTGATTCTTTTCAATAATGCGAGCAGCCGCCACAGGATCTCCCATCGGGATCTTCAAGGCACGCGCATAGTCATTGGTGGTACCGGTCGGAATAAAGGCCATCTGTGGACGGTGTTCAAGTCCTGCAACCCCATTGACCACCTCGTTAATCGTGCCATCGCCACCAGCAGCAATGATCAAATCAAAACCTGCTTTTGCGGCTCTTTCTGCCTCATTTTGAGCAGAAAATGGTTCTGGAGTCGTTTGATAGGCGCTGGTTTCATAGCCCACGTCTTCAAGTACGTCCAAGACTTCCGCAATATTTTTCTTGATAATTTCTTGCCCAGAGGTCGGATTATAAATTAAACGGGCTTTTTTGATTCGTTCTACCATAAAGATCCTCTACAAACTTTCAAGCCAGGCCTCATCTTCTACCTGGATTCCTAATTCTTGTGCTTTGGTTAACTTGCTACCAGCGTCACTACCAGCAACGACCAAATCTGTTTTTTTGGAAACCGATCCTGTTACCTTAGCGCCCAGACTTTCTAATTTTGCCTTGGCTTCTGAACGCGTGAGTCGCTCCAGCTTCCCAGTCAAAACGACTGTCATTCCTGATAGGGCCGCATCAGCAGCGACTTTTTCACCAAGATAGTCCATATTGACACCAGCTTCTTTAAGCTCTTGCAATAGGCGCTTGGATCCTTCTTGCGCAAAATAACTCTTAAGGCTTTCAGCCACGACCATACCGAGACTGTCAATGCTAGCAATTCGTTCTGGATCAGCTGTAGCCAATTGATCGAGGTCATGGAATTCTTGGAGCAAGATTTGACTAACCTTGCTACCGACATGGCGGATCCCCAAACCAAAGAGTAATTTTTCAGCTGAGTTCTCTTTTGAAGCTTGAATGGCTTCATAGAGCTTTTCAGCAGATTTTTCTTTAAAACCTTCTAGGGTTAATAGATCCTCTACGCTTAGGTGATAGATCCCTGCCACATCCTCTACTAACTGAGCTGCAAAGAGTTTCTCTACAACAGCTGGACCCAAGCCTGTGATATTCATAGCATCCCGACTGGCAAAGTGGTTCAATCCTTCCTTGATCTGCGCTGGACAGAGTGGATTGATACAGCGAAGGGCCACCTCATCCTCAAAATGAAGCAACTCACTCTGGCAGCTCGGACAATGTGTTGGAATGGCTATTGCTTGATCAGAGACTCGCTTATCTTTGACAACACGCAAGACCGCAGGAATGATATCACCCGCCTTGTAGACAATGACGGTATCATTCTGATGAATATCTTTTTCAGCAATATAGTCCACATTGTGCAAGGTTGCCCGACTAACAGTGGTTCCAGCTAGCTGGACTGGAGTTAGATTGGCAGTTGGGGTCACAACTCCTGTCCGTCCAACCGTCCAATCCACCGATAAGATTTTTGCTTCTTTTTCTTCAGCTGGAAACTTATAGGCGACAGCCCATTTAGGGGCTTTAACAGTAAAGCCTAGTTCTTCTTGAACAGCTAAGTCATTGACCTTGATGACGATCCCATCGATATCGTAGGGGAGATCCTCTCGAAGCTGAGCTACCTTCTGGATAAAGTCCCAAATTTGCTCCATATCCTCAGCCAGCACTCGCTCTTGGTTCACGACAAACCCTAAGTGGGCTAATTTCTCAAGTACGCCTTCCTGACTGCTTTGATCCGTCGGGCTCACTTCTTGATACAAGAAGGTCGCGAGATTTCGCTTGGCCACGATTTTCGTATCCAATTGGCGAAGCGTTCCTGCAGCAGCATTCCTCGGATTAGCAAACTCCGGCTCGCCGTTTTCTTGACGGATCTGATTGACCCGATCAAAGGAAGCCCTTGGCATGTAGCACTCGCCTCGAACTGTAATGTTCACTGGCTCTGGTAACACCAAAGGAATGTCCTTGACCCGCTTGAGGTTCTCTGTAATATCCTCACCGACAGAACCATCCCCACGTGTTGCCCCCGTTACAAGGACACCATTTTCATAGGTGAGCGAAATGGACAAGCCATCGATCTTCAGCTCACATACATAGCTGATGGAAGGAAATTCCTTACGGACACGCTGATCAAAGGCTTCTAATTCTTCACGCGAAAAAGCATCCTGCAAACTATAAAGGGGATACTGGTGCTGGTATTTAGTAAAGCCTTTTAAAACCACCCCACCTACACGGTGAGTTGGACTCTCTGGTAAGATCTCATCTGGATGAGCAGTTTCTAGTTCCACCAACTCCCGATATAATTGATCATACTCACTATCTGAAACTAATGGAGCGTCTTTTGTGTAATACTCATAAGCATAACGATTGAGTAATTCCACTAATTCTTTCATTCTGGTTTTCATGTTCTTATTTTATCATAAAATCTTAATTTAGCCTTGAATTTACTGCATTCTTAGCATTAAAAAAAGGAGCCAAAGCTCCCTTTTCTTATTTTGTAAAATCGATCCGTTTAGAAAGTTGATTGATCACAATCGCTCCAAAAATCAAGGATGCAAATTCACCCAATCCCATGGTCAACCAGTTATAGAAGAATGGTTGGCCTTGAAGGTAATAAAGTTCCAAGGCAATCGTAAACATGGAGATGGAAAAGAAAATCGCAAACAAGAAATGGTCCAAGCGAATAAGACCGTCAAACAAGAACTTGTTTTTGAATCGACCAAATAGAATGAGTCCAAGTCCTAAGAAGACAAAGGTTGAACCTCCACCGACAAAGACATCGATCCATCCAAAACTAAATAAGTTAGCAATCATACAACCAAGCGTCACCGCAATCAAGTACTTCTTATTGTAAAAAGCTAAGAAATTCATCATTTCCGAAACACGGAATTGATAGCCATAATAGGCCATGGCATTGAGAGGAGGGGTAATGGTTAATACGATATAAATCGCGGCAACAATGGCAATTTGTGCCATATCACGAGCAGTTAACTGTTTCATTTATTCTCCTTTAGCGGTTTTCCCGCGTATAATATGCTTGGCGAAAGGATTTTAAGCACCAAGGGTTGAATAATTTATTTTTTCAACCTTTCAAGTATAGCATATTTTAAGGTTTTATGGTAGACTAAATTTATGAAAACACTAATTAAAAGATTTTTTGATAATGAGATTTTATCTTATCTCTTTTTTGGAGTAGCAACAACCATTGTTTCCGTCGGAACCCGCCTCTTCATCTATCATGTGTCTCGTGATGAACGATTAGCGACAGCGATTGGAAACATTGCTGGGATCCTTTTTGCCTTTGCGACCAATGATACCATCGTCTTTAAGCAAGAGAGAAAAGGCTGGTTTCAGCGCCTAATCCGATTTGCGATTGCGCGCTCTGGGACCTTTATACTGGACATGGCCTTAACAGAAATCTTTGTCAAGCAATTCCCAGGAATTATCGGGCAATTTGTCCACAATAACAAAAGCCAGATCAATCTAATCGAAACCCTCTTTGCACAAGTGGCCATTGTGGTCCTCAATTACGTCTTTAGTAAACTCTTCGTCTTTAAAAATAAAAACAAGGCTTGAAACGATTGTTTCAGCCTTATTCTTTTAAACTTCTATACTTGCATGCTCTGCACATAATTGATAGATGGTGCCTTCAACCCCAAAATAATCCTTGGCTAGATCTTTCAATTCCTGCATGGCTGTTTGAGCCCGTTTGGCCTGCTCCTCATTGATGGCTTCAATAACCAGGATAGCGTCCTTTGTATCTTCTGTTAGCATGGTTCTTTGTGCCTCACGCCAATTCAAACAACGGCAAACGGCGCCTTCTTGGTCATAGTAGATGATCTCCCCTTCCAAAGCCGGCGCATCTTCATCGGCTCCTAATGGAAAGAAAGGTTCGCCTCCTTTCGCTTGTCCTAGAGAGAGTCCACCCACCAATTTATCCGTATCTTCTCCCCCACAAGGAAGGGCATAAGCCATAGACACACTATTGTAAAGATCCACCAAAGGATTAATCGGATAGAATTCACGTCCCTGATGAACCCGTTTTAAGAGTGCCTCGATGGAAGATCGGGCTCCTTTTTTTGTTTTAAACTTGCTAAAAGCTTGGCGCCACTCTTGAACGAACTCACTCTGGGTATAGTTTTCTTCATCGATAAATTCCCATGCTCGCTTGGCACCCTTGTCCAACAATTCTTTGAAATAAGGATCCTTAGCTTCATCTACTGTATTATCAATGCCATACAAGGACATCACTGTAATTCTAGCTGTTGGGAATAAATTCCAAAATACTTGATCGACTGTCACTTTCATTGCTTTACCTCACTATAATTTCTTTTTTGACCTTTTTTGACTAGCTCCCAATCCAAGGTGATATTCTCACGAATTCGGATGAGATACTCCTCTAACTGTGAGACTTCTTCTTTTGAAAATCCTTTTAAGGCAGTTTTTTCAGAGTAAAGATGCTCCCCTAAAATGAAGGGGTAAATCTTCTTGCCTTTTTCAGTTAATTCCCATTCCTTGGTTTTGAGGTTTTCACCCCTTGGGCGCTGTTGAATCAAGCCTCGTTCTTCTAGTTTATTTACGGATCGGGCAACAGTTGAACGATCTACTTTTAAGAGCTCAGAGAGTTCTTCCTGAATTATTCCAGGTTGCTCCGCAATTCGCACCAAGTAAAGGTATTGACCACGCGCCAGATCCAAATCTCGAAATTCAATATTTGCTATAGAATCCAGTGCTCGCGCAATGATGCCAATCTCACGCAAAATACTCATCTCACTCCTCCTTTCCTATTGAAAATAGCATAACACATTTTTGTTGCAAATGCAACAAAACAGATAAGAAAAAAAGAGGCTGGGACAAAAGTCCTAGCCTCTCAATTATTTTTGAATTGTCGAGCAAGACGCAGTGGTTGAGTGGGCTCTACTACGCTAATCCCATCAGCTTTTACAGCCCTACTCAACTGTGCGGAGGTGGGACGACGAAATCGAATTCTAACGAATTACCGATTTCTGTCCCACTCTCCCTTATTCCGTTTTTTCTTTTTTTATCAAGCGTAACCGACGCTTTAATTTTTGTGAAACTTCTCTATGCCGAAAGTCCACTTCTTCTGATTTTAACTTAGAGACAATTTCTCCACTGCGCGTTTGGAACTTGGCTTCTCTGGCAAATTGGATACTGGCGTTTAAAATACAACCAATAATCATGATTTTTGCCACCAAGATGAACCAGAACATGATGACCGCTAGGACGACCGAACCGAAGAAACGAGCATCTAAGAAATGACTCACATAACGATCCACATATTTCCAAAAGATATTCAAGATCGCATACAAGACAGCAACAACAAAGGTCGCCCCTGGCAAAACATATCTAAATTTCGGAATTTTGACATTTGGAAGGGTGTAATAGAGCAAGACCAGACTGACAAAAAGCAAGAGATAGATGGTCGGCTCTGTCAAATTCAGTAAGCGCACATAAATCGTCCGATCAAATGAAAAGGTCTGATAGAGATAACGAACGATCATTTTCCCAAACATGGAAAGGATCAGCGAGAGTCCGAACAAGCCCTGCAAGGCAAAACTGATCAGAAAGCTAAAGAGTCGCCCCCAGATAATACCACGCTCCTTTTCCACCCCATAACTCTTGTTATAGGCTTTTTGGAGGTAGGCAATGCTCTGAGAGAAGATCCACAAAGCGGAAACGATCGAAAAACTCAGTAAGCCTGTTGACGGTTTGGTCAACACACTCGAAATCATCTGTGCCACTATTCTATATAAGGACGCTGGCAAGACTTTTTGTAAGCTCAAAAGAATCTGGGTAGGACGAATATGAAAGTAAGGCAGAATATTGGCTGCAATCAGCATCAAAGGGAAAATGGAGATCAACAAATAATAGGCAACCGCAATACTGGTGATATCAGACTCTGCACTCTGATAAAACCTCACGAAGCCCTTTATAAATGGCTGCCCCAGTACTTTTTGTAGGACCTTTTTCATTCGTCACCTCCCCATTTTACTAAAAAAGAGCAAAGAGCGAAACCAGACACTTGCCTTCAGCTCCATTCTTTCCTCTCTATTTTTTAGTATGTTCCTTCTTCACCTTGACTAGTCAAGATCACTGGACCATCTTTTGTAATCACAAATTGATGCTCGTATTGACAAGAAAGGCCACCGTCGAGGGTCTTATGGGCCCAACCAGTTTCCATATCTGTATCAATCTCCCAAGTACCGGTATTAATCATTGGCTCAATCGTCAAGACCATCCCTTCACGTAAGCGAAGACCGCGTCCAGCACGACCATAATGCGGTACCATTGGTTCTTCATGCATGGTAGGCCCGACACCGTGTCCGACCAAATCACGCACCACGCCATAGCCCTTGCTTTCTGCATACTCTTGAATCGCTGCGCGCCAATATCTCCCAAGCGATTGCCGACGACTGCTTTTTCAATTCCTTTATAGAGACATTCTTTGGTCACGTCCATCAAATCTTTAACTTCTTGAGAAACATTTCCAACCGCATAAGCCCAGCAAGAATCTGCCAAGCCGCCAGAATAGGACTCAGTGTACTTCTTCATTTGCGACACATTATCAAAATCTAATTTTGAAACATCCAAAACAGACTTATCCAGCGGTTCTGACAAGACCATGTCTACCTTGAGGAGATCACCATCTTTGAGAATGACATGACGTGGAAAAGCATGGGCTACTTCGTCATTCAAACCACAGCAAGTCGCATAAGGATAGTCCATGAGACTGCCTTCTACACCGATCTGAAGCGGCAAGACATTGGCTTCTTTACAGCGACGACGGACATATTCTTCAACTTCCCAAAGATCAAGCCCTGGCTTGATCAAGTCACGTAATCCAATATGGATACTGGCAAGGAAATCTCCTGCACGATCCATGGCTTCAATTTCACGTTGTGATTTTAATGTAATCATTGTCTCCTCATTTCTTTTTGTTTAATTAATCTTAATCGTAATGGTTGCTTTTGCGACTAGCTGCAAATCTAAATACAAGCTAAAATCAACCAAGGCTGAACGTCTGGTTCGTCGTACAAGTTGGGGTTCAATGCGGATCACATCATCCACCTGCACAGCCTGTAAAAAATTGATGATCAACTGTTCGACAATCAAGCTACGCCCACTGTGTTGCATCATCTTGCGAACAACCTTCATCAGCACTTCGATCATCACCCCATTGGCCAAAACACCACTTTTCTCCAGCATACTTGGCTCCACTGTGAATTGGTAATGGTCGTTCTCTGTTTGAATCTTTTGACCAATCTGCTCACTAAAGGTTGGTAAGCTCGAAAACTGCACCTTGCTAATCCGATCCATGACATCCCGCCGCGTAATAACCCCCAGCAAGGTCTGGTTATTACGAACAACAGGAATCATTTCATAATCTTCAGCGATCATCCGTTGGCTAATCGTCGCAATGCTTGTGGACAAATTGGTAGTAAAGATGGTCCGTGACATCACCTTATCAAGGGTCGTCTGAGGCACCTTATCTCCAGCATCTCTCATGGTCACGACGCCCACCACCATCTGGTGCTGATTGACAACCGGAAAGCGGCTAAAGCGATTCTTTCGGACCAAATCTAAATAATCCCGAACCGTATCCGTCTCAGAAAGAAAACCATACTCATGGAAGGGGCGATAGACCTGCTCGACTGTCAAGATGTCCGTCTTAATCTGCATGTTGGACAAAGCCTTATTGATCATGGTCGCGACGGTATAGGTATCGTGTGAAGTTCGTATGACTGGGATTTGTACCTGATTGGCCAGATCAATCACATCCTCACTGACCTCAAAGCCACCTGTCACTAAGACCGCATTGTCATGCTTAAGTGCCAATCGTTGGATGTTAGTGCGGTCTCCCACGATCAAAAGCCCACCTTCAGACACATAGTCTAGGACGTGCTTCTCCGTCATGGCACCGATGTAAAATTTATTAAATTCTTTTTCGAGACCTTCCTCACCTGCTAATATTTCAGAACCAGTGATTTCTAAAATTTCCCGATAAGTCAGGTGCTCTAGCACAGCTTTTTGCGATTTGACACGGATGGTCCCGCTTCTAGGACGCGTTTCGACAATTCCTTGATTTTCAGCTTCTTTAATGGCACGATAGGCTGTCCCATCACTGACATTCAAAAAATTGGAGATACTGCGGACACTGACCCGTTTCCCAATCGGTAATTTTTCGAGATAGTCTAAAATCTCTTGGTGTTTACTCATAAAAGTCCCCTCTACCTAGGCGGAAATCATAATAATCGCGCATTTTACGCGTATAGCGGTCACTCCCTTTGAATTGACGAAAGAGACGAAAACCAGACTTTAAAGCGACCTTTTGACTCCCTGCATTTTCAACATGGGTGACAATCTTAAGTTCCTTCAGTTGAAATTTCTCAAATGATAGATAAACCAACTCTTTGACCGCTTCTGTCATCAGACCCTTTCCCCAAAAATCCTTGCGTAAAAAGTAGCCTAACTCAGCCTCACCCTTAATTTCATCCAACTTTTCAAACTTGATGGAGCCAACCATCTGATTGGTTTCCTTATCACAGATGGCCCAAACCCCCAAAGGATTTTTCATGAAATAGTTGGCAAGTACATATTGAGTTTCAGCAAGATCGGCTTGTGTAGGAAAGATAAATTGTAGGTTATCAGGATTCGAAGCAATCTTATAAATCTTCCGCATCCTCAAAGAGAAAAGGTCGTAAATACAACCTTTGTGTTTCAATTAGTGAATAGGCAGCTAAGTGCGTCCAAATATTCATGTCAAACTCCATTGTTCGTGTATCCAGCCGCCACTATCAGATCCCTAGTTCGGTCACTATTCCTCTACCAACTGGATATCTGCTCCAAGTTGGGTCAATTTATGAATAATATCTGAATACCCGCGAAGGATGTATTCCACATTTGTAATTTCTGTTGTTCCAGAAGCCATCAGACCTGCGATCACTAAAGCCGCACCAGCTCGAAGATCCGTCGCTTTCACACTGGATCCTGTCAATTGATTTGGCCCTTCATAGATAATGTGGTCGTTCAAGGTCGAAATAGTGGCCCCCATTTTAGCCAATTCTGGCACATGGTTGACCCGCTTTTCATAAATCGTATCAACGATTCGACCACGTCCTGCTGCTGTTAAGAGCAAAGGTGTGATCGGTTGTTGCAAATCAGTCGCAAAACCAGGATAAGGAGACGTTTTGATCTGGATCGCCTTCAAGCCCGTCTGCTTTTCTACAAAGATGCTATCTTCAGAAATGGTCATACGCACACCCATTTCCTCTAACTTGGCAATATAGCTCTCTAAATGCTCATACAGGACATTGTTGATCTGGATACCTTCTCCGATAGCAGCTGCAAGGGCAATATAGGTTCCAGCTTCGATGCGATCTGGAATCACCTGATGTCTAGTTCCATGCAAATGGGGAACACCATCAATGATAATAATATCCGTCCCTGCTCCCCGAATATGGGCTCCCATGTTGTTGAGCAAGGTCACCACATCGATAATCTCAGGTTCCCGAGCAGCATTTTCAATCACTGTCCGTCCCTTAGCTTTGACCGCCGCCAAAATCGTATTGATCGTTGCACCGACACTAACTGTATCCATGTAGATGTTAGCTCCTTGAAGAGGCCGACCTTCAGTTGCAAGCTTCATACTAGAGCCATCCATAGTCATAGTGGCTCCCATCGCTTCAAAGGCCTTCAAATGCAAATCAATCGGACGTGGGCCAAGGTCACACCCACCAGGAAGCCCAACCGTTGCTTGACCATAGCGCCCTAACAAGCTGCCATAGAAATAATAGGAAGCTCGCAGACTATTGATCTTTCCAAATGGCATAGGCATATTCTTCACTCCACGTGGATCAATGATCAAGCTGTCTTCATTGCGCTCAATCTTAGCCCCCATGATGGTCATGATTTCAATCAGACTCGCCACGTCGGAGATATCCGGTACCCCGTCAAGGGTCACGATATCATCCGCCAGAATGGTCGCCGGAATCAGGGCTACTACGCTATTTTTTGCACCACTAATGGACACCTCTCCTTTTAGAGGGCGACCACCATTTATTACAATTTTTTTCATCTTATTAATTTATTAGTTCTTTCAAGTCTTTTTCCTTTTACTATCGTTTTTTTAACGGAAATAAAAGGGACAACGTATTCAAAATACTGCATCTATTATACCACAGATCGCCCTATTTTTCCATCTGTAGGAATTTTCAAAACGAAAAAAAGCTAGGAGCATCTTGACCCTAACTTTTCTATTTCAACTAATTATTTTACAGCTTCTTTCAAGGCTTCTACCTTGTCTAAACGTTCCCATGGAAGGTCGATATCTGTCCGCCCCATATGTCCATAAGCTGCTGTTTGACGGTAGATTGGACGTTTGAGGTCCAGCATTTGAATAATCCCTGCAGGACGAAGATCAAAGATTTGACGCGCTTCTGCCTCTAATTTGCTCTCAGCAACAGTACTTGTACCAAAGGTATCGATACGAACAGATACTGGATGAGCCACCCCGATCGCATAAGCCAATTGCACTTCTGCCTTCTTAGCAAGACCTGCTGCTACGATATTCTTGGCAATGTAGCGAGCTGCATAAGAAGCGGAACGGTCTACCTTCGTCGCATCCTTACCAGAGAAGGCACCACCACCGTGACGTGAATAACCACCATAAGTATCCACGATGATCTTACGACCTGTCAAACCAGAGTCTCCTTGAGGTCCACCGATAACGAAACGACCGGTTGGATTGATGAAGAATTTTGTCTCATCATCAAGATAAGATGCTGGAATCACTTCTTTGATAACCTTGTTAATGACATCTTCATGAATTTGTTCATTGCTGACATCTGGATCATGTTGAGTTGAAATAACCACCGTATCCACGCGCACCGGGCGATCGTTTTCATCGTACTCAACCGTAACTTGAGATTTCGCATCTGGACGAAGATAGCTGATTTCCCCAGACTTACGAAGCTCTGACAAACGACGAACCAACTTGTGGCTGAGTGAGATTGGAAGTGGCATAAGTTCTTCTGTCTCATCCACCGCAAACCCAAACATGAGACCTTGGTCTCCTGCTCCAATCAAATCAAGTGGATCTTGATCTGCATTTCCACGTACTTCCAAGGCTTCGTTTACCCCTTGGGCAATATCAGGAGATTGTTCCACCAAAGATGGGTGTACTCCTACAGTCTCAGCAGAGAATCCATATTCTGTATTGGTATAACCAATCTCTGCAATCGTATCTCGAACAACCCGGTTAATATCCACATAAGCCGTCGTTGAAATCTCACCAAAGACATGCACGGAACCAGTATAAACAGCTGTTTCTGCAGCTACGTGAGCTTCAGGATCTTGCTCTAAAATAGCATCTAAAATAGCATCTGAAATTTGGTCTGCAATCTTATCTGGATGCCCCTCAGATACTGATTCAGACGTGAAAAGTTTACGTTCTGACATAAAAATGTCCCCCCTTAAAAAATATTGTTATAGAGTTACAAAGTACTGATAGAAAGACTATCACCTTATCGGGACCATATAACACTTCATTATAACACATTACATATGATATGGAAAATGATTTTGCAAGAAGCCTATTAGATCAGTTTTTTTAGTCTATGAACGACCTAATTATATCGACTTGAATATAGTTCTAAAAGTTCCTAAAAAGTTCACAAAAAAATACCCCATAGGGTATCCGTTTACGAGTTCAGCAAGAAAGATCTAGCACCCTAACACGGTACTTCTTTATCTTCAAAAATAGTAGGTAACCGCGCAGCAATGGGTGTTCCACCACCTATTACATAGTTAAATTACAACATATTTATAAAAATCTTCAATCTCATCTACACTAGTCACTCTCCATTTTTAAACAACACAGTTCCAATCAATACCAGCACTCCTACCACAAGCGGTGGTATATGATTAATCACCCAATCCGGATCACCCGCAGCAATAAATGAAAAAACATAAATAGCTGCTGCTATATAAAGAGTTGTTTTATTGCCCTTTGCTTTTCCATTCCACAAGAGGATAGTTGCAATCACAAAGCTAATCATATGGATTCCCAAAAAGTACAAAAAGCCACCAGCCCACGCTCCCATTGAAAAGAGACCTAATAAAAGTAAAACTGTATAAGCAATGGCTATGAACAAGGCAAAAGAAAGTATTGCAGAAGTCCCAACTCTCTTCTCTGGCTTCATTTCATTGTTCGGAAAAAGACTTTCATCTGAAGCATATGCCTCATTTTCTTTATCTACTTCAGGATTTTTTTGTTGATCTGTCATAACTTTCTCCTAACATTTTTAGTTATTCTTTCAAATAATAGCGCTTAAAAATAGAGCGGAAGAACTGATTTAACTATCTCTTTGATCGACCCGAATACTTTTTATTGAGTAGAGTTGACCATACCTATTTTTTGATTAAGAGCTTTTCTCTTCTTTAACCAGGAGTGTTCCGATTAAATCCAAAATACCTAAACATAAGGGAGCAATTCGAAATATTTCCCAGTCCGGATCAAAAGCCAAGATGATAGACAGCAGATAGAGTCCAACACTCGCATAGAGAAGGCTTTTATTCCCCTTCTTCATCCCTAGTCGAATTAGAGAGGCTCCAATCGCAAGACTTAATAAGTTTGGACCAAGGAAAATCAAAACGACAAATCCCCAACCTTCACCCCAAGGTGCAAAGTAAAAGAAAAACAATACAAGATAGATAATGGATAGGTAAAAGGTTACTGAAAGAAGAATAGAATGTAAGCTATTTTCTTTTGGAGGATTCTGAACAAATATAGAATTGGGATAATCTTCACTGATCTTGCTATGTTCTTTATTTTCCTCAAAATGTTTCTCTTGGTTTGTCATCACTTTCTCCTTCCTTTCTTATATTTTTATGTTTTTCCTTTAACACCATTATTCTTGATTCCATCATTCCTTTCATGGTATCCATCTATTCAATGCTATCTCTTAACATTAATTTGGACAGGTTTCCAATTAGATTGCTAACATATCATGAAATAGACTGGAAATCTTCCCTAAATAAAATCAGCCTCTGCAATAGCTCGTTTCACTTCTTCAATTGGTAAATTGACCAGTTCTACTTCTTTTTCACGGTAGAGATACTCGGCATATTCATCAATTCGATACTGATGAATGTATACCACTCTCTTGCAACCGACTTGAAGCAATTGCTTGGTACAATTGAGACAAGGAAAATGCGTCACATAAGCTGTAAAGCCCTTGGGAATTCCACGTTCAGCTCCTTGCAAAATCGCATTGACTTCCGCATGAATTGTCCGGACACAATGTCCCTCGACCATGAGGCAGCCATCCTCTAGACAATGATCTGTCCCAGAAACGGACCCATTATAACCCGTTGCAATGACCTTATTATCCTTAACCAGAACGGCCCCTACCTTAGCGCGATTACAGGTCGCTCGATTCGAAATCAGTAAGGCCTGTGCTGCAAAATATTCATCCCATGCTAGTCGATTGTGTGTCACCTTTGTATCCTCCATCTCTCCTCATATTGCTTACGATTATTTTCATTATAGCATGAAATCAACAAGAAAAAAAGACTGAGAAAATCTTCCCAGTCTTATAAATATTATTTAGCAAGTTTTGCTTTCGCTGCATCTGCAAGAGCTGTGAAAGCTACTGCATCGTTAACAGCCAAGTCAGCAAGCATTTTACGGTTAACTTCGATCTCAGCCAATTTCAAACCATGCATCAATTGTGAGTATGAAAGTCCATTCAAACGAGCTGCCGCATTGATACGTGTGATCCACAATTTACGGAAGTCACGTTTCTTTTGACGACGGTCACGGTATGCATAGTAGTAAGAGTTCATTACTTGTTCTTTGCAGTACGGAACAAGATATGTTTAGCTCCATAGTAACCTTTAGCTAATTTAAGAATACGTTTACGACGTTTGCGTGATACAACGCCACCTTTAACACGTGCCATTTATATTTCCTCCAATATTTCCTAGAATTCTTTACTTACGAATACGCGATTATTTCAAGCGAGTAAGCATTGCTTTGATACGTTTGAAATCTCCTGCATGCACCATAGATGCTTTACGAAGATGACGACGTTGTTTCTTAGTTTTTCCGTGGAAACGGTGAGAAGTGTAAGCACGGAAACGTTTAAGTCCACCAGAACCTGTACGTTTGAAACGTTTAGCTGATGCGCGGTGTGTTTTTTGTTTTGGCATGATATTTTCTCCTTTTTTTAACTTTCTGACAGATTATTTCTTGTCAGTTGCTGGCGCCAACTGCATGAACATTTGACGTCCATCCATCTTAGCTCGTTGTTCGATGATCGCCACATCTTGTGTCGCTTCAGCGAAGTCGGCTAAAACTTTAGCACCAATCTCTTTGTGGGTAATCATACGACCCTTAAAGCGAATGGATACCTTCACTTTATTTCCTTTTTCAAGGAATTTGCGAGCATTGCGAAGTTTTGTATCGAAATCACCCTTGTCAATCACTGGGCTCAAACGAACTTCTTTCACGGTCACAACGCTTTGTTTTTTGCGTTGTTCTTTTTGCTTCTTCTGGTACTCAAATTTGAACTTACCGTAGTCCATAATTTTCGCAACAGGAGGTTTAGCTTGAGGTTGAATGAGAACCAAGTCAACATTAGCGTCGTCCGCAAGTGCTTGCGCTTCGCTAAGTGGTTTGATACCCAATTGCTCACCTTCAAGACCGATTAAGCGAACTTCACGTACACGAATTTCATCATTGATGAATAAGTCTTGCTTTGCTATGGTTTTCACCTCTTTTTTATTATTCGAGAAAAACAAAGAACGGACCTGCAAAACAGGCCCGAACTACATGATGTATTTCATTACTGAAACTTGATCCGTAGGGGCCAGGCAACTTGCGTCACAAGGCGAGAAGTTCTCACTTCTGCTTTTCTCAACTTTTATATGATATCAAGTTTTTTATTCTTTGTCAAGAAGTTTTTTTGCTTTTTCTTCAATAAAGGCAACAACGTCTGCAATTCCAACACCCGTGGTGTCAAAATGAATGGCATCTGCTGCAGGTTTCAAAGGAGAAACGGCACGGTGGCTGTCCTTATAGTCCCGCTCAGCGATTTCTTTTTTCAGCAATTCAAGATCCGCTGTAATGCCCTTCTCAACATTTTCCTTATAGCGACGTTCTGCCCTCTCCTCCACAGAAGCAACCAAAAAGATCTTTAATTCTGCATGTGGAAGGACAACTGTCCCAATATCACGACCATCCATAACAATGCCACCTTCTGCTGCAATCTCTTGCTGTAGAGCGACAAGTTTTTCACGGACTGGCGCAAGTGCTGCAACCCATGAGACATTATTGGTCACTTGGTTATCGCGAATCGGGTGGGTAATATCCACATCTGCTACAAAAACGAGCTGTTCTCCGTCTTCCGAACGACCAAAACTAATCGGATACTGATCTAAAAGGTCTAACAAGTCATCAACCTGTTCGGCTGTCAATTTATTTTGCAAAGCTAGATAAGTCGCTGCACGATACATAGCCCCCGTATCTAGATACGTATAGTCTAGATCCTTAGCAATGATCTTCGCAACCGTTGACTTTCCACTAGAAGCCGGTCCATCAATAGCAATTTGAATTTGTTTCATGCTGTGCTCAACTCCTACTGAATCTTAACGACATCACCAGGATTGGCATACCATGATCCTGTAGACATGTGAGATGGATTTAACTGTTCCAATTGAGCAATGGAAATGCCGGCACGCGCTGCAATAGCTGCTTCCCCTTCTCCTGCTTGAACAGTAATCGTTCCTTCTTCAGAGTTTTCATTTTTCGAACTGTCCTCGGTAGCTTCTTGTTTGTTCTTTGCCGCAGGGGCGGATGATTTCTGTTCAACCTTGGTCTCACCATTATAGAATCCAGACATTTGTTTGGATTTGTTGCTGCCACCTGTTGAAAGGAAAATCAACAAGCAGACCATCGCCACTACTACTACAAAGAAAATAATGGCTAAAATCGTCAATAGACGATCTGCCTTAATTCCGTTTAACTTACTCGTTCTTTTCAATGTTTCTTCTCCATCATCGTAAATATCTTCTTCCCATGGTTCTTTTGCCATGACTTCCTCCTTGTTTTTTCTCGTAAAAATCATTACAATAGAAGTATGAAAGTTACGTTAATTCCAGATCGTTGCATCGCTTGCGGTCTCTGTCAGACCTATTCTGAATTATTTGATTACCATGACAATGGCATCGTTAAATTTGCTGCTGAAGAGGACGACCTCCTAGAAAAGGAAGTTCCTGTCACAAACGATGTTCTCGAGGCTATTAAAGAATGCCCCACTCATGCTCTCTTAAAAGATTAAGAGGGCTTTTTATTTGTCTGCATAATACATCTCGTAGTAATCCACATGGATGAAGTTATCCGTCAGGATTACTTCTCCCTTAAAATAAGGATTTAAGGCAAGTGCATTGATAAAGTATTTTTTCGGCCATTTGCGCATACAGAATGTCCGACTGCGCGAACCGTCATTAAAAATGAGCTTGATTGATTTCTTATTTACTTCGACCTTTTCGATCGAGTCAATCTTCACCTTGATTGGAGTAAAAGGATTAGCTGTAATAATCCGCAAGATCCCGTCTTCATAGATCGTGAAGTAACGATGAACTCCAATCGCGAGCAAGACCATAAATAAAAAGAACGAAAACAAAACTAGCGTTGGCACACTAGAGCTCTCATACATCAAGGCCAGTCCAATAAAGACCGGAATCACTGCAATGGACCAATAAGTCACAAGTATTGATAAGTCCGGTTGCCAATGATAATGGACCTTTCCAAATATCTTAATCATGAGCGTACCCCCATCTAATAGTTTAGCATAAAAAACAAAAAAAAGGGAGCTAGACAGCTAAAATCACAAAGATTTTTACCTGCTAGCCTCCTTTTAATTTGATCGGTTAGTTGGAACTTTAAAGAAGTCTTTAGATAGGTAACCTTTCCCACTAATCAAGTCATATTCAACCATTTTTAAATCATCCGCAATCTCTAACGCTTCTCCTTCTAAAGCCTTTTTATCGACACTTGCTTTTTTCAACACTTCCGTCAACAAAGCATAGTAAGGCGAAACTTTTGAATTGGTCTGTTCAAAAACCAAAGCAGAGAAATCACTTGAATTGACCAAAGGATAATTCAATTTTGGTGCATCAAAATTACTCCAAATGAAGTAGTCTGTCTGATACTGACTCTCCGGATTATTCTTAAAGGCAGACTCAGGATAGAGACCTGGCAAGTGATCCCCATAAAATACCACTGTAATCTTCTTATCTATTTTAGAAAGACTTTCCAGGAAGGATTGGGTGGCGGTGTCAGTTTGTGAAAGCATTCTCACATACGATGATAAAGATTTGTTTTGTCCATCCGAAAATCCTGGATAACTCGCACTCATATCTATAGGATTCAGTTCCGTCCACGGAGTATGGTTCTGCATTGTAATCACAGAGAAAAATTGACTATTCTTATTCAGATTTTCTTCAATTAAGTGATAAGTTGAATCATCACTATAATTCCCACCAACATTATATCCTTTATTTCCTTTGTTTCCATAATGTATAAATTTATTAAATTTTTAAATTCCCATATATTACATTTCTTGAATAATTACTAGGACTTGCAATATGAATAACATCTCGATTCTTAGGTTCAAAAATAATTACTTATAGAAGGAAAAATATTTCATATTAGGTGCTACTTGAGTATATAGAATAGAAATGCTCGGAGAAAAGGTTGTACATTGGCAATCCTGTTAACGTTTGAAATTCCATATTAGCAGTCCCACCTCCATACCCATCAGATTTCATCAATCCACTAGTTGTTCTGCTCTTTATTCCTTGAATTTTTAGGAATTGGATTTGATGAAACTTGAACTTTTTCTATTCTTGATGGATCTGAAAAAAACTTTCACTTAATACATAAATTACAGTTTGTTCATTGATGAATTGATTTCGATATTTATTTATTTCTACTGATTTTTAAATGGTACTTTTTTCTTCAATCTTTTTTTAATAGAAGTTTTACTGTACTTTTTCAGGTTTATGCATAATATCGGATGTCATCTGAGAAAACCATACATAGCTATTTGATTTCATTTGCGCATTAACTGTATTTCCAAACCATGCAATATCATACCGATTATTTAAGTTTGCTAATACTGGAATATGTTCACTCATTTTACCATCTTGCCTATTTTTTTAAAGGAATAGTAGACAGTAGAAAAGAAAAAAATAGAATAAAAAAAGAATTGTTGCAAATCTAACCAGTTGTGCTTTTAAATACTTTTACCATAAAGAAATATATCTTTAAAAAAACCAATAAATTAATGAAAAGAAAACTATTAATACAAAAACATATAAATAAGAACTTGATCCAACAAATCCTAAAAAGTGATCCTGGATTTTTTTCAACCAACTTAAATCACTTGGTAACAATGGTTCTTGGCGGAACTGATATTTTTAAATAACTTGAAATTGAAATTCAATAATAAGCAATATATTTATGATGGTAGTCAACAGATACTCGTTGATAATAGAGTACAGAAACAAAAACACAGCAAAAAAATGCTAATTTGAAACAGTGTAGCCCCCGGAAAAAAATGTGTTTTTCCATTACGATTACATCTGTTCGTATACTATATTGAAGAAAATAATTTAATAGTATAGAAAAAAACAACACTCGTAAGAACCACCAAGCCAAATCCCGGTTTATTATTTTTCTAATTCATTTATCCCTTTTACAATATAACAAGAAATAAAGAAAACAATGATAACCAAGGTTAAAATCAGTTTATCTAGTTCTATTAAAGTAGGAGTCGTAAGTTTTATAATATTATTTTTCAAGAAATTGAGTAATGAAATTACTCCCCATTACGACGTTAAAAAAATTTACTATCAGAAAAACAAAAAAAGCTGTTAAAGAAAATGCATAGAAAATAAATGTATATATTTCTCGATCATTCGAAATTGGAATTAGATATTTTTTTCAAACAATGGGAAAAATACAGAAATCAAATAATGATAGACAAAAAGCGAATATAAAAAAATTAAAGCAATATAAAATATGAAATCTGTTTGAAGAAAAAGAGGATTGCAAGCTCTTAAAAAAATTAAACTGTTTTTTTCATTTACTCTTAGACTAGCATCAAGTATATATGAAAATAATAAATACAATCCATAGATCACTCCTAATTTAATAAAAAAATTTCTTATTCCAAATTTTTTTGACAATATCATTCCCAAATAGAGACTAGAAATACCGATTAATAATATTGAACTATTAAAATAAGAAACCTCTTGTATACGATAATGTGACTTCACTGTAAACTGCATATTAATAACATTTAAAATTAATAATGCAAACGCAAGAGAGAATAGAATAATTTTTAGAATACGTTTTTTTAAGATAGTTATTATAAAAAGCTATAAATCTTATTTAAATCCATTATCCTTTTTCTTCCTATTGTTCTTTTTAATTTTTGTTTCGCACTTTTTTTAATAAATTGTATCTTTCTGTTTGTTCATTCTCAACAGAAAAAAATTCTATTGAAGAATAGACACTATTTAAAAATTTCAATTGGAAAATTCTGAAACTTCCCTTATTTTTATTTTTTTAACTGATCAGCTTGAAGAGGATGCGCCTGAATTGCTTTTAACTTTTTAAAAACTGGAACACGATGTTCTAATATTTTTAAAAGGTTTATAGTAAGAAAAAAATCAGGATGAACCATTTCATCAGAATTTTCGTGCAAAAGTATTAAAAAAACCACTTGATAGTTAAAACCTGATTTTTTTAATTTAGATGTCAATTTAGTTTCATAGCGATCAATTACTTGTCTATATTTTCATAAATTTTCTGATACTCATCCAAAATTTTTGAAAAACCTTAGATGATACTACCGCTTGAGAATAAGATACAAAAGTAACTTTGGACATGTTCTTGAAAAATACTTCGTTTTTTTAAAGTTTGTCATTCCCCAAAAATCGCAATCTATAGCAGATTCAAATGATCTAAAAATAAGGTTCCAATGACCCAAAGAGGGCCTATACAAGTGTCATTCATCAATGTCACAGAATCATATTTTTCAAATGATCAAAACCAACGTATTCCATTCCATCTCGCCAAGCTGCAAAATCAAATCCAATATTTGCTCTTTGAATAATCTCAGTTATTCCAATCATTTCTAATTTTCTCATGTAATTCTTTTCTAAATGACTGTTGGATATTAAAATTACACGAGAAAAAAAGTGGTTTTATTTTTCTCTAACTGATAAAGAACATGATCACTCATCTCATCAAATTTATTATAATGAATATATAAAAGAATTCTATTCATCAACTAAAGTCTCCCAATGACCATTTCTCTGAATCAATCCAGTGGCAGAGTCTTTCGCATGAAATATCATCATCAGAAATATCTGTTCGATTTAACAAAAATTATAGGTGAATTATCGCCCTTTGCAAATGCAAGCATTGTATTTGAACTATCTCTTACAGAAACTTGAAGTTTTAATTTGATATCATTTAAGCTTGATAAACTACATGAGTAACGGAAATTCTTTCTCCCCATTCCATTCGTCAAAAGATCTAAAGAATTATCGTTATAAACCCAAAGACCGCGGTCAATTTCAGTTAGTGAGAAAGCTATGTAAGTTTTAATTTCCTGATTAACATCATATGACACCTCGAACTCAATGGGAACTTCAGGACTTGATATTTTATTCGAAAGTAATTTTATATTTAAATTGCTTACAGCTGAATCCTCAACTGTAACATCATCATTCGAAACCCTTTGATTTGATGCATTATCATAACTATATTGATTTGCAACATCGTCAGGGTTTCCAACTACTTTAACCAAGCCATTTTCAATTAAAACAGCTTTATTACAATATTTTTTTACGGCATTCATATCATGGGTAACAAGAATCGTCGTCTTACCTGATTTTTTACGTTCCATAAAGTAATCATTACACTTGCGTTGGAAGGCCTCATCTCCTACTGCTAGGACCTCGTCCAAAATCAAGATATCGCCTTGGGCCTTAATGGCAACCGAAAAGGCTAGACGAACCTGCATACCTGATGAGTAGTTCTTAAGCTTTTGGTTCATGAATTCATGCAACTCAGCAAAGTCTACGATATCATCATACATGGCATCAATTTCAGCTGTTGAGAAGCCCAACATGGCCCCGTTCATATAGACATTTTCACGACCAGTCAGTTCTGGGTTAAAGCCCACTCCAAGCTCAATGAAAGACACCAATTTCCCATTGATGGTAACAGAACCTTTTTCCGGCACATAGATTTCTGAAATAATTTTTAAGAGAGTCGATTTTCCAGAACCATTTCGACCTACGATACCATAAAAATCACCTTTTTCAACCTCAAAAGAAATATCACGTAAAACTTCTTGTTTCTTGTAACCCTTAATCCCCCTAAAAACGGTTTACTAGTGTTGTTCGTAAACTTTGAGTTGACTCTGTTGGTAATTTAAAAAATTTACTTACATGGTCTACCTTAACTGCTACATTACTTGACATTATAAAATCTCCGCAAATCGTTTCGAATTTTTATTGAATACAATCAAACCAATCACAAAAATGAATACTGGAATACAATATGGAATACAAGCTATCATTTTATTATCAAAGATATCCCAACCACGTGGATTAACTGGATCAATAATAAAATGACGCATATCTTGTAGCATTTGAGCTATTGGATTCATCATCAACATTTTAGCAACTGCCAAATGATTTCGTTGCAATAAATAGGTAATCGAATAAATAATAGGACTGGCGTACATACCTGCTTGAAGAACAACTTCCCAAACCGGACCAATATCTCGATATTTAACAAATAAGGCCGATAGGATAAATGCACATCCCATAGCTAAGATTAACATCTCAATAAATAAAGGAATAATTATTAGAGAATGAATACCAAATGAAACATTATTTATGAGAGCAAATACAAATACTACTAAAAGATTAATAGAAAAAAATTAATTGCAGCTCCAAAAACTGAAGAGACAACAATTGTTTGCTTAGGAAAATTCAATTTGCGTAGCAAATCTCCTCTTGAAACAATAGACAACATTCCCATATTTGTTGCTTCCGTAAAGAACGTCCAAAAGATCATTGATAAAAGCAATCCAACAGCATAATGCGGTGTTCCATCATCAAATCTTAAGAAGCGAACAAATACCACATACATGATACTAAACATCATCAGGGGCTTAAAATAGACCAAAGATAACCGATCGCTGATCCTTGGTAGCGTAATTTAAAGTCTGTTTTGATTAACTCTCGTAATAAAATTCGATTTTTCTGACTAAAAACGTCAAACATTATTTTTCACCTCGATATGCAAACTTTGTCAGAATCAAGCTGGTAAACACAAAGGTGTGAAAGGCCCGGTTCTTACGGTAACCATACTGACGAATCCGTCTCTGACGTTCTTTTAGTGGAACATCCATAATGGTGACAAAATTTTCAATAATTTCTTTATTTTTGGGACTGACAGGCAGATCCAATAGATTTTTTGCTTGTTCTTGACTGGACTCAATGAGATTCCAATACTTGGCAAAGAGAATATGGGGCCGGATCCAATTTTTGACCCGTTTTCTAAGCGTACGAGCACCCAGAACATTGCTACTGTGCTGACGGTACAATTCTGTCGGCTGATCGATATAGGTCAACTTTCCAAAGGCAGCTGCCAACAAGGCTAAATACCAATCATGCATGAGGAGCGCATGTTTTTCTTGACCTGTCCATAAGTCAGCCAGCGCGTGATTAATCATGGCCACTCCGCCAGTTACCGTATTTTCCGTCAACTCTTGAATCAGTTCTGTATTGGCATGATCAGACTGGGTGCGAATCATGCTTTCATGCTGCACGTTCAAGTTTTCATCGACCACTTTTAAATCTGTGTAGACCAGCAAAGGCACTTCTTGAGGGTGCTTGACGGCTTCTGCTACTTGAAGAGCAATCTTGTCTGGTAACCAGACATCGTCTTGGTCACTGAAGCAATAAAGATCCGCTTTTTCATATTTCAGAAGGGCATGGAAGCTCTTGATGACACCGAGATTTTTGATAGCTCCCTGGTTGATAAAGCGAATGCGCTCATCCTGAGCCACCAGCTCTTGAATGATCTCCACCGTACCGTCGGTTGACCCATCATCTCGGATCAAGAGTTGCCAGTCTTGATAAGTCTGGTCTTGGATACTTTTAACCTGCTCTTTTAGATACTGTTCACCATTATAGGTGGACAACAAGATATTTACTTTCATGATAAGAATAATTCCTCGTACTCACCTACAATTTTTTCCCAGGTAAAGTTTTGTTTCATATTGGCCTTGGCTCGTTGACCCCATTCAGATACATCTTCTAAAGAATCAACCTGATCAATCAAATGTGCCAAATTCCCAGTTTCTTTAGTCCAATATTGAGCCGAATCCTTAGCGACCGTTTGGTTAAAGGAGACTCCTAAAACTAAATTGAGATCCGTCTGAGCGAGAGCCTCTAGGAGACCAGGATTGGTTCCACCCACTTCATGACCATGGATATAGGCAAAGGCTTCTTTACGGATATACTTCAACAGTTCTTGATCATAGACCGTTCCTACAAACTTAACACGAGGATCCTGATCAAATCCAGTTCGAGCTCGGAGCTCCTCAAAATAAGGATTGCCTTCCTGGTTACAAATGATCACCAAATCCCGTTTGGTGGAAGAGGCCATAAATTCACGAATGGCGGTCTCATAATTATTTTCTGGTACAAAGCGGCCCAAGATCAAATAATAGTTTTTCTCCTGAGTCTGCCACTTGTGATAGAATTCTCTGACCTTATTATCCTGACTGTTTAGGCTGGTCGGAGACAAGTCCGTCCCATAGGCAATATAGGTCGTCTTGGACCAAGGATAGGCTTCCTTGATATAAGACTCAATACCTGGGTTGTCAGAAATCACCAAGTCAGCATGGCGCGTCATGATCTTTTCAGAATACTTGAGATAGGCTTGAATCGGTTTGGCCCACTTGGCCCGCTTCCACTCCAGTCCATCTGGGATTGATATAAAATCGTCCGCCTATCTTATGGATCTTACGCGCAAAAGGCGCCACAAAGGCTCCAATTGTATTGCCCAAGATGTAAAAAATCGGCTGTTCAATTCCTTGTTTCTTAATGACCTTCAAGGCATAGTTTATGGCCATCATATCATAGGCGATGACACGCGCAGGCCCAAGCTTGGGGGCTTTAATGGTAAAACAATCGACACCCTTGTAGTTAAAATGTTGATAAGCTTGATCATTAGAAAGGCAGGCAACATGGTACTGGATATCTGGAGACACTTGATGCGAAACCAATTGGTCCACAAAAGTCTCAAAACCGCCATATTGAGCCGGAAGCCCACGACTTCCGATAATAAAAACATGTTGCATAGAGTTCCCTTTCAAATCATTTACAGTCTATTCAATTATACCATTTTAAAGAAAGCTTGTATAACCATTTTGTAGTGACGGTATTTGTCTGCAATCATTCTATAACTTTTTTTAATACAAATAATTTTTTTAATAAAAATTTTTTTAAATACATCAATTTTAGATGATTTTTACACTCTTAATATTTAAAAAAATTTATCTTTTTTTCCTTTTACATTAATCTCTACATCCTCATTTACATGTTTCAATATACACTTATAAGCATTTTCTAAATTATATATTGCTGTTATTTTTTTCTTTATTTTTGTACCATTTCATTTTTTTCTTCATAGAAAAAAATTTGTCAATAAATTTAAGATATGTCTTGATAAATCAGGTATATCGCCCAAGCAGTACATTTCTCCTTGTATAAAGAGGTCTTTAACAGATCTATATCCCTTGTTATTCGATACAATTGTTGGAATGCTATTTATTAGTGCTTCAATATATACCATTCCAAACGTTTCTATTTTTGACGTAAATACACATATATCTTTATCGGTTAAAAAAATTCCCAAGGTTTTTTTCAAGGAAAACCTATGAAATGAACATTTTGAATGCTATTATTTTTTTACATAATCTTTACATCTTTTTGCATATTCTTCATCTTCTGCACCAATAAATATCAATGGAATATTTGAAATATTTAAATTGTGATAAGCTTTGATTAATTCCAACTGATTTTTTTATTCTCAGTTATTCTTCCAATCTGAATAATCCTATGAGAATTAGAGGTTTTTTTAAATTTGTACCACTTATTTCAGAGTATGGTATAAAACTTAAAATATTCTTATCAGTTAATAATTGTGATAATTCCTTTTTGCAAAGAACCAGACACAGCAAAAAAATTTGATCAGAATAATATTCAATAAATCCAAGTTTTTTTCTTTATAATAACCAAATTCTCCCTCAGGGAATTCATGAATTAGCCAAAAATGACGAATATTTTCTTCAGCTGCAGCCAAAGCTCCTTGGAAGACATTAGCTGTGTTACTAATAACTAAATCAACTTTATTCTGATTCAAAATATCTCGAATTCTTTTAATATTATCCTCGTAACTTTTTACTCGCTGATAATGTGTCCCAGGTAATCCACCTGGAGCTTCCTCCCACCACCACTTAACTGCTGGAATACCAATAGCTTGAATTCCAGCTTTCTTCATCTGCTCCAAATAATTTTTTTGAACTGGTACACGATAATCAGGGAAAACGTTTAAGACTCGAAAGCCTTTACTAACTAAAAATTTCATTAAATTAAAAATTGAAATTTCGGCGCCATTATCCATTGTTCCAGTAGGTGAAATAAATAAAATTGTTTTAGTCATCGCAACTCCTAAAATACCCAATAAAATGGAATTAATAAGTAAAGAGAAATCAGATAATTGAATAATAGGGTAACTACAGTAATAGTTAGCAACTTATGCTGTTTAATTTTAAGGTTACCTAAATTTGCAATTATGGGCAAAAATAAGATGAGAAATGGAGTGAAATATCTCCCCTGACTTCCAACAGAAATATTCGCCCCATTTCCTAACACTATAGGTGTCCATTGTAGATACATGACCGTTACAGTTGCAAGCACTTGTATTGGAAACAATAATGAAGAGACAGTTGCAAAATCTTTAGTGAAGAAATATTCTTCGCTTGATAAAAACACAAGAAATAATATGCAAATATTTACAAAAATAAGCCATAATGGAAGCTGAATAGTGAAATTCCCAAAATAACCAAACATACCTATTGTCAAAATAGTATTTAGGTCACCGTTCATATGTTGTTTTAATAATGTATTCGACAACACTCGAATGTAGTGGATTACTCCACCGTTATCTCTCATTAAATAATATAGAACAGCGAAGATTGCAAGTAATAAAACTAAATAAAACATATACTTAAATTTTGAAATAGTCTGTTTAATCACTCTTAAGGGCGTATTTAAAAAAACTAAAGACACCTTCAAAATTTAATGGTATAAACGGAATAAGACATAGTAATAAAAAGTTATTTGGTTTAGTAGCTAAAAAGCAATAACGATATAAGTACTAATAAAAAAATCCATCCTTATTTGAAAAAGTCTTTTTGTATGCTAAATTCGTTATAAAAACCAATTGCTAACATGATTTCTAAATAATTCATTACATCATAAGATAAAGAAGATGCTTGTTGAACCATTATTGGTTGTAACGAAATAAAGAATAGAGCTAGTTTACCATATTTAAAATATTTAATTAAACAAAAGATACCTATAATATAAGCTAAGGCATTAAAAATTCTGCCCATATAGATTATCATGCCTACTGTTGGCTTTATCAAACTTCCCAATGTCATACCAACCAACTGAGGAAGGAAGGAAAGAGATTTAAGGTTTAGAGTGACTTGATACGGTTCTTTTTCCATATCAAGTTTTTTATTAAGAACCTTTTCATAGTCAGTAGGGTTTACATGAGCATCACTCGAAATCTCGTTCATCCATTTAAAGGACTGTAGAGTTGGTTTGTGGACAGTTTCCCAAGTCATACGCGCGTGGTTTGTTTCGTCTGGCACACGATTAATTGGAAATACTAACATAAATGAAAAAATAAAAATCGTTGCTAAGATGAAAAATAAATTTTCAACTTTTATTTGTTTAATTTTGTTCAAAATAAGTCACCATTTCATCTTTCTTGCTTAAGGTACAATTTTCAAGGACTGCTCGGTAAGCTGATTCTGCTATGTTTTGTCTTAATTCTGGAGATAAAACTAAAGCTTCTAGCTTGTCAAACCACTGATCATCAGTAGCTAACAGACCTGTTTCACCATCAATAACCATATCCGAGAAAGCTCCTATCTTGCTTGCTACTGTTGGTACTTTCACTAAAGCAGCTTCAATCCACTTAATCTCAGATTTGGCACGATTAAAGATAGAATCCACAAGCGGTGCTAGGTTAATATCAACCTCACTAATCAAGGCAGGCAATTTATCCCAGTCCACATAATCGTGAGTTACAATTTGATTTTCAAAGGGCTTCATATCCTGAGGGATATCGAGAATCCCGACAATATGTAATTGGACATTGCTATATTTTGTAAGCAGTTGCTTAATAGCTGGTTTAATCAATTCAAAATTCTCATTATGACTAATTGAACCAGAGAAATAACCAATCTTAACAATATCAGATGTTTGAGAGTAATCTTTGATATATTGACTACTAATAGCGATTAAGTCATCAGAAGCCAAGTTGCGATTAAGTAAAACCTTACTTTGGTACTTATACAACTCCTCCTGCAATTGGTTAGTCGAAGTAATGGCACCATCACAGTTTTCTAGCATATAGCCATAATTTCGAACACCTGCATCATAGTTTCCTTTTTCAACCGAATTCAACCCTTGCGTATAACTCAATTGATCTGTATAAACCGTATCAAAGACTAAATCATCAATATCATAAAAAATCGGTTTACCATAATCTTGAGCCATATGACATAAGCGCAGTAGTTCAGGCGAGATTGGAGAACGATAGATAATAATATGACTAGCATTTTGGGCCATTGACAATTGAAAATCTGATAAGTTAGTAACCATAACTTCAAAGCCATGCTTACGTAATTGCTCTGCCTTATTCAAGACACGGTAACGAGTACACTGAGGAATGATATTTTCAACTCCATCAATCAATAAAATATATTGTTCTCGAGGAACAGCCTTGAATTTATTGATAATATCTTCCAAGATTGACACTGGGTAATCTGTCTTCTCAGCAACATACTCTAGCAAATCCGGAACTTCTGACTCACGCTCAAGACCTTGCCACAAGAATTGATCCTCATCATAATTTTTCAAAGCTGTGTATTTGACCAAAGGGCTACCTGCTTTAAGCATCCTCAACGGGTGAATATACATTGCAGAATCTTCGTATTCTTGCACAACAGCATCGAAACGATAACCCAAATCGGCAAAATGCTTGGTAAAACGTGTCTCATGTCTACCAATCGCCTTATCACGAGAGTCTGTATCCGTCAAGTGTGACCAGTACTCATAAAAGGAATCATCGTTTAGCATGAGCTTTTCAATAACTAGGAAATAAGATTGAAGATGCTTAGGAATGTAGCCATAAGGATTCTCTTTAGTAACATCCTCTTGCTCTTCTCCAAAGGAAATTCCCCAGAAATCTAGTTGCTTATCAGCCATTTCATGGAATACTTGAGACAAATCTCTCATCGGACCAATATTAGTATCATTCACCAAGAAGAGCTGGTCATAATCTTTAAGCTTATCTTTACCAAAGGCAAAGATTCCTTCTCTAAAGGCTGCTGTATCATATCCCTTATTGTTACGCGTCAAAACTTGTCCATAAGGTTCAAGTTTATTGACATCCTCAACATGAAGCTGACCGTTTACAATAACAATGACATCATCCATTAACGGAGATAAGGCCTGTAAAAATCGTAATTTGTATTCTTGCAACCGATTTTCAGATTCGAAAATGACATAGACTAGTGCTCTTTTACCAGTAAATGACAGAGCAGACCGCTGACTATTTCTAAGACGACGTAACCGACGAACCTTAAGTGGGGTCACATGACGACGTAATCTAACAATTTTATCCTTTGTAGCATTTAAATAAGACTTAATTTTTCGTGGATTTTTTAATAAAACCTTCGTGATTTTAATAGGTTTAATCAGAGAATTCCTATACGATACGAAAGAGAACTTCGAATCAGTTGTATCTCTTTACGAGCCTCTTTCAATTCTACTACTTGCGTTTGACTCTTACGATGAAGTTGTTTCTGCTTTCTTTGTAATTCTTTTACATATTCAGAAACATCATTATGGTGACTTATTAAACTTTCTAAACGATCTTCTAAAGTCATGAGATTATCACAAACTGCTTTTATAAACCTCATGAGGAAGTTTATCCAAATACTTCTCAAGGATCTCAAGATATATTTCATAATGATATTTGACTGAATTACGTAAAGAAATAGATCCTGTTTCAAAAACACGATAGTTAAGTTTAGTATTTGTTTGATATACTGCTTTAGCTCCATTATTAAGAATGAGATTTAATAAAAAGTCATAATCTTCAAGCTTTTTACGATTCAACTTCTCATCATAACGAGCATTCCCAATAATACTTCTACGAATCAAAGAACAGTTATCAATGAAACTAGCATTTAGAAAGGCAGTTAAGTCAAATTCACGACTTTTTAAGATAGAACTCCTCTTTTTCAGGATTAAAAAGATCACAATATGCAATATCAGCATTTGTTTCAATCAATTTGCTATACAACTGCTCAATATAATCCATATCCAGGTAGTTATCGCTATCTACAAACAGCAAATAGTCTCCTTTGGTTAGACCAAGCCCCATATTCCGATTCTTTACAACACCTAGATTTTCATGAGATTCAAAGCTTGTTTCAAAAGGCGAATCATTTAAAACGTTTTGAATAATCTGATTAGAACCATCTGTAGATCCATCATCCAAAATGATTAATTCGATATTTCGATAAGTCTGATTAAAAATACTTCGCAAGCACTGCTCAATATACTTTTCATGATTATAAGAGGTCACAACCACCGATATTAAATTTTTCATTGTTTCCATCCATTTTGTTCAACAAAACATCAATTAGTATACAATATCTACTAACATTCCCATGTTTCAAAGATTACTTTCTACACAATCTTCGAAAGTGTATTCAAGTTAATTATACTATATTTTTAAAGCAAAAAGAAAAAAAGTCATCTGACTACTAACAAAAAGCAGATCGATTCTGCTTTTTCAAACACCAATACTAGTCTGTTTAAAAATAAGAATAAACTTCATTTAAGAGCTCACAAGTAATCACAAATATACTAATCATTACTGGAAGGTACGTTCTTGTCCCAGAGGCATAGAGGGTAGAGAGAAAGATATAATTAAACGCGCCAAAATTCCAATAACAAAAAGATAACTTAACCATAATTTATTTGTAGAGTTTGTAACACTCCAAATGATATATGTCAGCATAAAAAAATAATAAAATATTATAGATGAGTACTCCAAAATTGGCAATGTTTACTTTTAAAAGTTCCACTTTTCTCGAACAATCTTACTTAGTCCTGATAAGGTAAATAAAGGATTTCTCCATTCTAACTTCTGGCTTAGTATAGATAAAAATATAAATACCGAAAAAGAAAGGGATAAAAAAAATTTTTTTATAAACAGATAATACAATTAAAAATTATTAGAAGCAAAAAAATACAAATGAGAAGGATACAGACAATAAACCATCTGCTGTCTCAAGTATACCTAAAGATAATTTTTGGAAAATATTTAAACGCGTATAATTTGGAAACCAAGTTGCAACTTCCTTTTGTAAATCGAACAGCATTACCCGGTGAAATTTTAGCTGAAAGGATACCCATAAATGAAAGAAATAAATATAAGAAATTTCTATACCTAAAAAAACTTTATTTTTTTCCAATCATGAAACAATTCGAAAATAATCCACAAAAAGCATATGCTGCTAACTGTTCATTCATAATTGAAAAATATGAAGCTAAAAAAATGAAAGAAATCGAACAGCTAAATTATCTGAATAACGGTAATATAAAGAAAAGAAAAGACGCTGGAAAAAAATATAATTAGTATATGTTGGTATTGAACCTGCACTTAAAAAAATTCACTTGCTGGCAGACTAAAAAGATTATTAACGCAGGTAACAATGGTAGGCTAGGAATCAGTTTTTTTTACTAGGTATAAGTAGAAAATAACTAGCAATCACCGTCACTACTAAAAAAATCTTTTCATGAACTGAAAATAATAATGTTGCAGATTCAATTAATAACCTACTGCTCCATGTAAAATAACGATGAAGACCAAATGTAAAATATTGGTGATGAAATTCCTTTGCATATTTTTAAAAAAAGGCAGTTTGATCTCCTACTGGAGTAATTTTATTATTAATGTAATTCTGTAATCCATATAAAACAGCCATGACTAAAATATAAATATAATATTTTTCTGTTACTTTTTCATTTTTTTCTAACGTTTACCAATATTCCCATTCTAATTATTCGTCTTCTGACTCTTCACATATTGTCTCATCAACAACTTGGCCATCCATTTTGGCCAGAAGAGTTCATACATGTATAGATCTTCTTTACTACGCGTATTGTCTGCAATGGTTTTTGATGTTTCAGACCCTCCATGAATACGGTGGCACATGAGTTTGTCAGATACATAAGCAAAACGACCTTTATACTCGCTGATCTTATACCATGCGTACCAATCCAAACTCACTCTCATCCCTTCATCAAAATAGAAATTCTTCAAATTTTCACGATTATAGGTAACAGCTGGACAACAAATCGGATTCCCAAAAGCCATCACACGGTTTCGCCAAAAAGTGACTAGCAGGAAAAAGATTCATAGTTTTTAACATCAAGGTTTTGATCTTCAGATTTGTATTCGCAGGAATTTTATGGCCATCTTTTTCTTCAAAATAATCAGAATACCCAATCAACACATCTTGATTTTTTTCCATCTTAGCCAAAATTTTCTCAGCATAGTCCGGCTCATAATAATCATCCTGATGGGCGATGGTAGCATACTTCGTCTCTACAAAAGACATGGCATTGTTCCAATCCTTACCAATCCCACCACCTTGCTTGGTGTAAAATGGAATAGCATAACGCTGACAAAGTGCTTTGATCGAGTCCAGTGGTGTTGAACTATAACAGATAATCTGTGATTGGAGAGTTTGATTCTTCAAAGACTGAATACAAGCTTCCAAGTATTCGCTCTCACCATAAGCACAGATCACCCAAGTATGATTACTGTTCATCATTCTCCTCTTTCGTTTCTACTTGACTTTTTAAAATAGATAATTCTTGAACTAAATGCTTTATCTGTTCTTTTTGTTTTGACAAAGTCATGGTTTGCAAAAATCCAATGACCAACAGGAAAAAAATAGTAAGAGACAATAGAAAATTGGAGGTCAATTCAAATCCAAGTAATTTAGCAAAATATCTAGGAATAGAATCAAACACTGAAATTACAATCATGACAAGACTAATAACAATCCACATGAATGCCTGTTCAAATAAGATATTATTTTTGTTGATATTTCTAATGACTAAATAAAGGAAAAAGATTGAAGCTACCAACATAACTATAGATAATACTGACATTATTCACTCTCCCTCATAAAGGCTGCGATTAAAATGGATGAACATACTTCAATCATATAACGAATAGACTTGATAGGAGTGATGGAGGACACTCCGCCAGTACGTTCAAACATATTAGCAGGTTTTCCACAACCTTATATTTACGTTTCAAAATGTGAACAATTGTTTCAGGCTCTGGATACTTGATTGGGTAACGTCTAGCAAATTGTTTGATCACAACTTTGTCAGCTAATCGATATCCCGAAGTTGTATCTAAGACCCTTTGACCTGTTGTCCACTTAATCAAGTTAGAAATAACTCCTATACCAAAGCGTCTCATAAAAGTTGTCTGAAATTCCGACTTAACATCACCAACAAAACGAGATCCAATAACTAAGTCTGCTTCGTTTTTTCTAATTGGTTCTAGCAAATCTGACAAGGATTCGATATCATGCTGGCCATCACCGTCAAATTGAACTGCTACATCATAATCATGCGCTAGTGCATATTTGTATCCTGTTTGAACCGCACCACCAATTCCAAGATTCATCACGAGATGAACAGCATTAAAATGGTTCTCGTCAAGAATTTGTTTTGTCATATCTGTTGATCCATCATTGATAACCACATAGTCCAAATCAAAATCAACCTTCTTGCGGTAATTCAAGATACTCGTTACCGTATCGAAAATACTTTCCTCCTCATTGTAGGCAGGAATTATCATTAAAACTCTCAACTACTTCTCCTTCCCTTTACAGTAAAACCTCGAAAACAGTGACACTAATCTTAAACGTTCTAAAGTTCTAAAAGCCATTACAGAAATAATAGTTTGAATTCTTTCTCCATTTATCTCGGATGATAATGGTGTTAAATTTGAATCAATATTTTTCTTTAGAAACCCATTGTTTAATTTTTCTATATTGATCCATAAATGACGAGCTTGAAGCAGCTCTTCCAGAAAAGAGTAAAGTACCAAATGTAATATCGTTTAATAAAATAGCGAATATATTTTTGAATCTCCAGCAACTTGAAGCAAGTGACTCAGGAAATACACAATATCTATATTCGGATTAAAATCCCTCTTTGAGATGTGTTTGAGATACTCTTCTCGTTAAAAAAACCAATTATAGCCATTATAATCAATTATTTTAATTTTTTTCTGTTAAATTGTAAGCAGTCAAAGTAAAGATAACATCTTCACCTATTGGATAATCAAAGAACTGGATATTATTATCTGTTAAAAACGAAGTTCTATAAATACGTGCCCAAGGTGCAACGACTATATACTTAGACCATTCAGATTGTGTTAAATCTTGCTTAAAAAGTGTCTTCATTTCCTGATTAACACGCTTATAACCCACCCAAGAACAATATCTAGTTGTTCTTGATCTATTTCATAATAAAAAAACGCTCTAAATAATCCGAATCAACAAAGTCATCATTATCGATAAAGACAACATATTTCCCTTTAGCAAGTTGTATACCCTTATTTCTAGTTTTAGCAACTCCCTCATTTTCTTTATCTATTACTCGGATAAAATCATTAGCATCAGCATACTCTTTAATAACTTCTAAACTATTATCAGTAGAGCCATCATTTATAAGAATAATTTCAAAAATCTGTAAATGACTGATTTCAGAAGAGAATCTATACATTGTTTAATTCCCTCTTGTGCATTATATACAGGAATTATGACTGAAACGGTTGGATTAGACATATTATCCTTTCTATCTTTTTTAAAACTTATCATTAAAGTTTTTTTATAAATTTTAACAAATTTGCTAACATCTTAATTGATAATCTCAGTTCCAAATAATCTTGTCATCATTCCAGTGTATTTGAAAGGATCTATTCTTAATCTCATTTGAAAATTTAAGAAGGAATCTATATTTTTTTAAGTAAACGTTGTATTTCAGGATGAGAATAATACTGATTAACAAATGGTAAGATTGAAATATAAGAAATCGCAAAATAAATATTCAATGCATGTTTAACATCAAGCTCAAGGCTATTAACATCAATTAACCCAATTTCGATACTCTTTAAAAATATCAATTACATTTTTTTCTTTTTACAATATTTGTAATACTTCCCAATCGATTCTGTCTGTATTGATAACAATCTATATTTAAAATTGAATAAGTAGAGATCATTTTTAATAACTTCGCACAATATAAACAATCCTCAGATAAAAAAACCAATAGGGAAGTCTAGTCCTTGTTCAAATAGGTTCTTTTTCACACATTTATTCCAAGCAGGGGCAGTTAAAATCTCGTCTTTGACTAATCCAGTAATATTCTCTTTAGCACTTCCATGATTTGAAACAAAATCAAAACTAACCTTGACACTATCATCTAATCCATAGTATTTATCATAAGAAAATATAATTACATCACTTCGAAATTTATCAATGTTTTTTTAGATAATTTATCAAGAAATTCTGGATTACTCCAAAAGTCATCACCATCAACAAATAGCAAATAATCCCCCTTAGAATTTTTAATTCCGGTATTTCTCGCTGAAGATAATCCGCCATTTTCTTGATGAATGGTTCTAACCACTCCAAATTTAGATGTTAACTGATCACAAAGCAAGCCTGTTCGACAATCAGTAGAACCATCATCAACTATAAGAACTTCATATTCAGAATTAGGGAAGTTTTGATTTACAAGACTTTCTACACATTCTTCTAAATACTCTGCCACATTATAAGCAGCTACTATAATCGAAAATTTCATATTATTTTTTCCTTCTAAAAATAGTATATGGATTTGTTGCAAAATAAATTACTAAAGACGCAATTAACCAAGCTATCATTGCACAAAGGAATGAGAGAGATGCTCCCAAAAACCTCAAATTTAGACACTAGAGGCTTGGCAGTTAAGATTGATACAACATAACCTACAAAAAAGGAAATAACCAAAAGATGTTGCTTCCTAAATACTGTCAAAATATTATCACATACAGTTGAAAAAGTACTTGCAATCCCTCCAAGTAGCAAAATGACAAAACTAGTCTGATGCTGTTTAAGGTTGGTCCCGTATACAATATCCAAAACTGGGATGGCTATAAAAGCACCAATTAAAAATATTAATGTACAAGTTCCAAATAAAATCTTGAAGAGATTATTCTTGTAAGTGACAAAATGAGAAATCTTTTTTTCTTCTAAAAAGACTGCAAGTTGTGTAATCATTGGTCTAAGAAACACAATCATAAGATTCATGGCAAAAATTGGTGTAAACAAAATACTAAAATCTCTCTGAACACCATTTCCAATCAAACCTTGATTAAAAATATCATTCAAAGCATATTTAGGCTGATTATAGATTGAGACCAACAAAAAAAGCATTAATAAATAAAGGTAAACAATCTTTCAATACATTGATAATATTACTCAAACCCTAACACTCTTTAGATTTAAGCGATGGAAGACTTTTGAATTAGGATAATCAAATAGAGCAATAAAAACAAATGAACTGATGGTTTGTGCGATCACAGACCACAATAGATTTTTAGAGAGGACTAACGTTAAAGCAAATACAATTGTTGAAATGGTATTTCTCAGGAAAAGGGACTTCCCAGCAATATCCAGACGCTCTTTCTGCTGAAATAAGCCTTGAAAAACATCCGATAAGGCTTCACTAACTCGGAAAAAAGATACCCAAAAAATTATCCCTAGATTTGAGTGAGTATTAGTATTAAAAATTAAATACGTCACTAAAAGAAGAACCATTGCAACGTTTGAAATAAGCCTTGTAATGAAATAAGTATCAAAAGAATACTTCTCTCTTATATCTGTCGCTTGGAAATCTCTAACTTGAAAACTTGCTACAATAACAAAGAGGTTCGCAATTGCATAGGCAAAACTATAGGTATCCGCTGAAGCACTATTTAAAGCACGTGTAACAATAAAAAGAAGTATAACTGAAACAGCAGCTGAAGATAGACTTCCTAAAATATTCCAGAAAAACACCTTTTGGGCAGTTACTTTTCTCAAGTTTTTCTACTCACTTTCTATAAGCACATTCCATTAATTATACCATAAAGACAATAAAAAAGAGAGTAGCTTATGATATACTCCCAATATTATGATTAGTAAATATACTGGTTTACTGCGGCCGAAAAAAAATATGTTTGGTATTTCAATAGTTAAAATTATTACTACATTACTTTAAAATTTCCAAAAACAAAGGGAAATGTTTCTTCTAATCGAGAAACAGTCCCCCTTATTTTACTTTTATTTTCCACTTTACAAATTATAATGAAATGGACATAGACACAAATTGCATATATTACAAAATCCCATTAATTTTTCAGATTCATTAGTCAATTACTTGTTATATTTAACAATCATACTTTGAACAAATTTTTAGAACTCGAGTAATGACGTAGGTGATAAAAAGAGATTGTAAAAACAAAAAAATGACTATAAAAGGAAATTTTGGTAAGATGCTTTGCAAAAATCTCCCCATTTCTCAACTATTTTAGGATACCAATATAAATCTCCTATCACAGATAGTAAATAAATAGGAAGAGTGTTCTTAGAGATAAATAAAACAACTTTTTGTAGCCACTCATTTTTTAATATCGACTCGTAGTTGAATAACTGAATAAAAAGATTAATGAAGACAATAGAAATACTGGAAGAACACCGTATTCTATTCCAAAACTAGATTCTGATATTACTGATAATCCTAAAAACACTTAATACATCGAGAATTAAAATGACTAAAAAAAGTTCTTTTATGGTCGACCTCTTCTTAAAAAGAAGCAATAAAAGCACCAACAAGATAATATGTAATAGGCCAGAGTCCTTTTCCAATAATCAGGAATTAGGTGCGATACAATCATAAAAATTTGCTCATTGTTATTAAACAATGAAAGAGTAGCTGGGATAATAGTTAATAATACTAGAACACCTAATGCAATAGCTTGATTTCTACGATTATTAAATGATTTGAAACCCTGCATTTAAAAAAATGGAATCATTATATATAACCCAATATACATATTTACATACCATGCATAGTGGCTAAAGGAAAATATATTTACTAATAACTTACCAAGATAATCTATATTAAAAACTCTAACGTCGAAAAAAAGTATAGATAGAAGCGGCAAGACAGTAAATTCCAATTACTGGTAGTAATTTTATAAAGTAAGTTTTTACTATAAGTCTTATCTTTCATTAAATAACCTGTAGTCATGATAAATATGGGAACACAGGTCATAAAAATCATCCAAATAAAAGATGATAAAAAAATATACTTTTTATAGGTATAGGAACGACCATAATAATTGGTATGAAGAAAAAAATGCACAGATACTACAAATACTATTGCAATACATTTTAGTATATCTATATTTAGTTTTCGCTCTTTCATAAATCTCCTTATTGTATTACCGAATGAAAAGATGGTTTCGCACCATCTTTCCATTTTAATTATTTCACTTCTTGTTTATAAAATTCTTTTCAAGGCATCTTGCCAAGTTGGAATAACGAATCCCTGTTGCTTTCGCTTTTGCCAAGCTCATCGTTGAGTTAAGTGGACGTTTCGCCTTAGCTGGGAATTGGCTGGAATCCACTGGCTTCACTTCTACATCCGTATCTTTGAGGATCTCAACTGCAAAGTCATACCAAGTTGTATCTTCTTCTGCATCATTTGACTAGTGGTAGTAACCATATTCCTTACGATTTTCAGCCAAATAGGTCATGAACTCTGCAAGAGTACGTGTCCAGGTTGGACGACCATGTTGGTCATTAACGACTGTAAGTGTTTTGTGAGTCTTGGCAAGGTTTTGCATGGTGAAGACAAAGTTCTTACCGTAGTTCCCGAAGACCCAAGCTGTACGGATGATATAGAAGTTAGACACATACTTTTCAACCAACTCTTCTCCCATACGCTTGGTACGACCGTACTCTGTCTGTGGATCCGGTTGATCGTCTACTTCCCATTCTTGTCCAACTGGCTTATTTCCATCAAAAACGTAGTCCGTTGAGATATAGACCAAGGTTGCACCGTGCTTTTCAGACGCTTTTGCTACATTTTCTGTACCTGTCACGTTGATGGCATAGTCCAACTCTTTTCCTTCATCTTCAGCAGCATCAACAGCTGTATAGGCAGCACAGTGGTAGACTAGGGTTGGCTTCACTTCTGCGAATACCTCGTCTACTTTTTCTGCATTTGTGATATCCATTTCAGCCACATCAACAGCTACATATTCTTCATTTCGTTCATCCAACAAATGGCGAAGCTCTGTTCCAAGTTGACCATTTGCTCCTGTAATTAAAATCATGGTAAATTCCTTTCAATTGCTTTATCCCTATCATTATAGCAAAAAAAGCAGAAGTTTTCTGCTTTTTACTTGCTTTTCTCTTTGATGACATAGACTGGTCGATTCTTAGTTTCTAAAAAGATTTTACCAATATATTTTCCCTAAAAATTCCAATGGTTAGCAATTGGAATCCCTCCCAAGAAAAGAATCACAGTCATGAGGGATGGCCATCCTGAAGTTGGATCTCCAAATACTAGAGTTCGAATTACGATCAAGACCATCATTATAAAAGGCTAAAAATCCATGACAAAACAGTCCACCGATAAAGGCAATATTTAGAGGTGCGTCTGAAAAAAATTAACAATCCCCTTCAATAGAATATTTGAAGAGAGACCAAAAATTCCAAGACGTCTCTCCTGCCACTCGCTCGACATTTTTATACTCTAAATACTCAGTCTCAAATCCACCCAAGCAAAAAATCCCTTTTGAGAAAATCGATTATACTCAGATAACTCGAGAATCGCATCGACCATCGGACGACGCATCAAACGGAAAATCACGCGCTCCGTCAACCATTTCCACTTGGCTGATCTGATTGATCAATTTATAAAACATCCGTGCAAAGAAAGAACGAATCGGTGGTTCCCCATCACGGGTCACGCGACTGGGTTCCGACACAGTCCAGATTTGACTGCTGATCCAACTTTCTGCTTCATTTCAATCAATAACTCTGGAGGATCTTGTAGGTCCACATCCATAACGGTCACATAATCTCCTGTAGCATGTTGAAGGCCAGCATATAAAGCTGCTTCCTTTCCCAAAGTTTACGTGAAAAAGATAGATAATGAGCACAAGGATTCAAGAGATTGAGTTCACGTAAAACATCTAAGGTTTTATCAGAAGACCCATCATTAATAAAAAAATATTCAAATTCTTCTCCCATGGAGATCCGAACTCGTTCCATCTCTTCATAAAATAATGGAATCGATTCTTCTTCGTTAAAAACATGGGACTACAACTGATATGGTCATTCAACTCTCTCCTTGATTTCTTCACCTTCTATTGTAACAAAAAACTCTCATAAACCCTAGTATTTTTCACCCCGTCACTCCCCATTTTCATGGTATAATAGAGTGAATCGATTGCGGAAGGACACCTTATGTTAAAGCTGGGAATTATTGGTACGAGTTGGATTTCACATGAATTTATTACAGCTGCTCATCGGACAGGCCACTATCACTTGCAGGCTGTGTATTCAAGAAAGATGAAGACTGCTCAAGAGTTTTGTGAGCCTTATGGAGCGATCTCTTACTACACGGATTTCATCGACTTCTTAGACAGTGAACTGGATGTGGTCTACATTGCTAGCCCCAATTCTCTTCATTTCGCTCAGGCCAAGCTTGCTATTCTGGCCAAGAAGCATGTCATCATTGAAAAACCCGCTGTGACCACCCCTTCTGAATGGAAGGAGCTGGTCAAGCTCGCTAATGAGCATCAGGTCTATCTCTTTGAAGCTGCCAGAAATTATCAAGAAGCAGCCTTTCAAGTAGTTAAAGACTTCCTCTCTAATCAGGAAATACTGGGCGCCAACTTCACCTTTGCCAAATATTCTTCCAAATTGCCAGCCCTTCTTGCAGGTGAGATGCCCAATATTTTCTCAGATATCTATGCAGGTGGAGCCTTGATGGATCTGGGAGTCTACTGCCTCTACCTGGCCATTGGCTTCTTTGGAGCTCCACTCTCTAGCCACTACACTGCTCAGCAATTACCCAATTCGGTTGATCTCTATGGTCAAGGTGTCTTGATTTATCCAGATTTTCAGGTTGCTATTCAGGCAGGGAAAAATATCACCAGCCATCTACCTGCTGAAATCTACACCAAGACTGGAACACTAACTCTCAATGCTGTAGCAGCCATCAACCAGGCTCGCTTCATCAGCCATTCTGGAGAGGTCATCGACCTTCCGATCCAGCCCTGCCCACACCAAATGCAAGAAGAGGCGGAAGCCTTTGCCCTTGCCATCGCTCATCAAAAGCCGTCTGCTTATCTTGAGTGGTTACAAACAGCTGAGCAGGTCCATGAAACCCTCTACCAGATGCGTCAAAGCGCTGGAATACAATTTAAGGATGAAAAAGAATGAAAGAACAATTTCCACAAAGCTGGAAAGACCAGTTAGAAACACTTGGATTTGATACATTCACTGAAATTCAGGAACAGATCTTCTCCCCTATCTATGAAGGAGAAAATGTCCTCGGGATCAGTCCTACCGGTACTGGTAAGACACTCGCCTATCTCTTTCCGAGCTTGCTCAAACTCAAACCGAAGAAGGCCCAACAACTCTTGATTTTGGCTCCTAATACAGAATTAGCAGGACAAATTTTTGATGTCACCAAACAATGGGCAGAGCCTCTCGGTCTCCAGACACAACTCTTCCTTTCAGGATCCAGTCAAAAACGGCAAATCGAACGCCTCAAAAAAGGACCCGAAATCCTGGTTGGGACGCCTGGTCGGATCTTTGAACTGATCAAGCTGAAAAAGATCAAAATGATGAATGTAGAAACCATCATTTTAGATGAATTCGACCAATTACTGAGCGATTCTCAGTACCACTTCGTCGACAAGATCAGCCACTATGCTCCCCGTGACCACCAATATATCTACATGAGCGCCACAGCCAAGGTCGATCCAGACCAACTAGAGGAAAATACTCTTCGCGTTACGGTTGATGGAGTTTCTTTGGACAATATCCAACATTTTTATATGCAAGTGGATAAGCGGGACAAGGTCGAATTGCTCCGCAAACTCGCCTACGTCGAAGATTTTCGTGGTCTGGCTTTTTTCAACAGCCTATCTGATCTGGGTAGTGCTGAAGAAAAACTACAATACCGTGGTGTTGAGGCCGTATCGCTCGCCAGCGATGTCAATGTCAAATACCGCAAGGTCATTTTGGAGCGCTTCAAAGACCATCAGCTAACCCTCTTGTTGGCCACCGATTTGGTCGCTCGTGGAATCGATATTGAACATCTTGAATGTGTGATCAACTACGATATTCCTCGTGACGTAGAGACTTATACCCACCGTGCTGGTCGAACAGGTCGAATGGGACGTGAGGGCTATGTGATCACCTTTATCACCCACCCAGAAGAACTTAAATCCTTGAAAAATACGCTTCTGTACGTGAACTGATTATAAAAAATTCCGAACTGTTTTTAAATGAATAAGAAAATCCTCTGCTAGTGAATGAACTGCAGAGGATTTTTATGTTAATTTCCATTGTAATAGATACGATGACTTTCAAGTTGATAATCCAACAATTCATCCACCGTTACAAAGGTATAGCCTTGTGATTTGAGGTAGTCAAGGACGGTCGGTAGAGCGTCAATCGTGGTTTGATGGATATCATGCATGAGGATAATCGAACCCGGTTTAACTTCTTTTTTCACTTCATTGAGAATAGCCGTCGTATTATGTGTCTTCCAATCTAGGCTATCCACATCCCACATGATGAAGGATTGATCAACACCGTATTGAATAGCGTTATTGATAGCTCCATACGGAGGACGGGTAATCTTGGTCTGCACACCTGTCGCTTTTTGAATAGCTTCTTGGGTATCCAATATCTCTTTTTTAGCATTATCCAAGCTCAATTTTGGCAATTGAGGGTGATCCCAGGTATGGTTCCCAATTTGATGACCTTCTTTGCGGACTTGCTTAGCAATATCCGGATTCGCACTGACATTTTTTCCGACCATAAAGAAGGTAGCTTTGGCATTGTATTTCTTTAAGATGGCCAGCGCCTGAGGGGTCGTCGTTGGATCTGGTCCATCATCAAAGGTCAAAGCAATCATCTTACGGTGGCGTTCTTCAATATAGGATTCGTAAGAAGCTAGATCATCAGGAAGCAAGCGCTCTGTATCAATCACGTCATAGAATTTAGACAAGGGAACAGTGAAGGTATCATCTCCCTTAACCTTGGTTGGAAATGGAATAGTGAAAATTCTTTTTTCATATTGGAATTCCCATTGGCTTAAATCCAACTCTGAGAAGTGGGCAACCATTTGATCAATGCTTTCCTCATCCAGCTGACGAAAGGCTAGATTCCCTCGCAATTCCTCCAAAAAGATCTGTTTGGCTCCATCTGGATCCGCAAAAACCTGGCTCAGGGTCAGAGGGTTACTCTCATCATCCAAGTAAAAGAGGGGCAACTTTACCGTCTCATCTTTGATGAATTTCCCTTTTTTGTACTGGTATTCACCCCTGTTTGATTTGAATCGGGTGATAACCAACAAAAGGCGCTCCTGCTTCTTCACTATGGTAGAAAGTCAAATGCTTTGGTTCTTTGGTTTTTTCATCGGATCCTAGACGCTGAAGGTCTTCTTGGATCTTCTCTTTCACAATCTCAACAGCTTGTCCATCTTTAGTAGGATAATAAGCTGTCACATAAGAAGTTCCTAAAATCCCTTCCTGAACTTGAACATCTTTTCCCTTTTTTTCAGAGCTTTTCTCGAGTTGGGTGACCTTGGCAAACTGATCCTGATAGGCTTTTTGTTCACGAACCCTTTGAATCTTTTGATAGCTAATATACAAAAAGACTCAATAAAAGGAGATTTGTAATGATTAATAAAAATAGTTTTCGTGTGTTTGAATCTCATAACTTTATTATAGCAAATTTCTCTCGAAAAAACATTCCTTTTTTGTAAATGGTTTCATAAAAAAGAGGGCGACTGTCGTCGCCGACAGTGGCCCTTATTGTTAATCCCTCTTATTTTTCGCGGATGACTTCTACTTTATATCCATCCGGATCTACAACGAAATAGTAATTCGGTTGCGTTCCTGGAAGACCTTTTGGTTCCGTCACTTGATAGCCTTTAGCCTTGTGTTCCGCATTCAAACCTTCTAGATCAGGAGTACTCAAGGCGACGTGAGCATAGCCATCTCCGATGACATATGGACCATGATCATAATTGTAAGTCAATTCCAACTCATAGTCATCTCCAGGCAAGGCCAAATAAACAATCGTGAACTTGTAGTCTGGGAAATCTTTCCGACGTTTTTCTTCAAAACCAAAAGCATCTTGGTAAAAAGCGATTGATTTTTCTAAGTTTTCCACACGAAGGCAAGTGTGCAACATTTTTGAACTCATAGGTTTTCCTCTTTTCTTTTTTTAAAGATTATGAACGATTTTTTTTACGACTTTCCGTCTTAATGGATAATTTCACTTCAAAGATGGTCCCTTTTGGTTTATTATCTTTGACTTGAATGGTCCCTTTAAAGGCTTCTACGATCTGCTTAGCGAGGGATAACCCCAAGCCAAATCCACCTTTTTGACGGGTTCTGGCCTTGTCGACCCGGTAAAAACGATCAAAGATCCGTTTCTTGTCCTCATCTCGAATCCCTGGACCATTATCCAGCACTCTCAAAAGAAGATTTTTATCCTTCAATTGGACTTCAAACTGGATCTCGCCATCTTCATCGGTATACTTCAAGGCATTGTCATAGAGAATGGTCATCAATTGCTTGAGGAGCGTTCTATCAGAACAAATGACTTTGTCCACCTGATTGTCTCCTCGGAAGATTTTGTCATTTTCTTCCGCAATGATCTCAAAATTCGAGAAGGTCTGATCGAAAAAGCTTGGTTCGATATCTTCCATCTCTGGTTTCAAGCCATCATCCCTTCGGGCGATATTGAGAAGGTTGGTGGTCAAGAGCTTCATATTTCGAACTTCATCCAAGCTGGATGCAATATTCTCACTCGATTCCATAATGGTCGCTTCAGGCTTTCTAAAAAGCGTTTCGAGGCGATTTTGCAGAACTGCTAAAGGCGTCCGCAACTCATGGGAAGCATTTTCCACGAAAGCCTTTTGCTTTTGCATACTCTCAAGAAGGGGTTTGACGCTGAGACGTGCTAAGAAGAGACTAGCGAATAAGGAGATTCCCCAGAAGCAGATCATGATGAGGGCGATTTGACTTTCGTGCTCTTCACTGGTCTGCTCTAGCTGACTGATATTGGTCATGACAACCGCATACTTGATATCACTATCACTTTCATCATCAGATAAACTCAACTCTGCCATATAGGCCCGGTAACTTTCTTTTTTCCCATAGCTATTTGTAATTTGAAGCTGGGAAACCTTGTTGAGGAGCTTTCGACCAAACGTCACCGTTTTGAAGTTTAAAAACCCATTACCGGTTGTCAAGTTTTCATATTTTTTATTGAGCAAAACAACAGTGGTATTGGATGTGACATCCCCTTTAGGTTCTGATTTATCATGATCTGGGATCATCATCTCATGATCATTATCATCTCCTTTGGTATTTGACTGTCGCTGGTCTCGATAAGCAATCGCTACAAGTGAGTAGGGATCCTGACTGAGAGTCTTGAGGTTTTCATCGACCGTTGTATAGAGACTCGAGCGCATGACCTGGATGATAATCAGGGTCATGGCTGAGAATATCAAAGTAAAGAGCCCAAAATATCGGATGAAGTAGGAAAAATCATCTTCCCCGACGGTTTTCTTAATTCTGGTTAGCATCTTTTAAGATATACCCCACACTGCGCAATGTTTGCAAGTTCTCAACGAAATCAGTACCTTTTAATTTCTTACGGATTTTTGAAACATAGACTTCAACCACTGAGATGGTCGTATCACTGTCAAAGCCCCAAAGGCGATCGAAGATCTGGGTCTTTGGAAGGATAACATTTTGGTTTTGAAGGAAATAGACCAAAAGATCAAATTCCTTCCCAAGAAGTTCTACTTCCTTATCGTCCACGTAAGTCGAATTAGTGGATAAATTAACCTTCAAATTGCCATAATTGAGGGTAGTTTTCATTGACCTTTCCTGAGCGCTTCAAGAGGGCTTGAATCCGCATCTTAAGCTCTTCTAGGTAGAAAGGCTTGGTGAGGTAATCGTCTGCCCCCAGCTCAAAGCCGTGCCCCTTGTCATCCAGACTTTCTTTGGCTGTCATGATCAAAACAGGGGTTGTCACGCCTTTTTCACGTAATTCTTTCAAGACATGGAAACCGTCTTTTTCAGGAAGCATGAGGTCCAGCAAAATCAAATCATAGATCCCGCTTTCTGCTTCATAAAGACCTTCTTCTCCGTCAAAGACCTGCATGACGTCCGCAAAATCATCTAAAAAATCAAATACTGAATTTGATAAACCAAGGTCATCTTCGACCAATAGAATTTTAATCATTGTCGTATCCTCTTCTCTTTCGTGAGCGAGTCTTTCTAATCTATTCTTAACCATTATAACACGACTTGCCTTCATTTCCTATAGTTTAGAACCTGGTTTTATGATCAAATTCAGCCTGCCTGAGGAAGGCTTATTCTATGAATTTGTCGTGTTTTCTTTGTTACTTTGACTATCACTCGTCTTGTTTTTATTTTTTGAATTCTTCTTATTGGACTTTTTAGAGGAACCCTGGTTCCCTTCTTGTCCGCCAGATTGGTTCATGCCGTTATCTGGACCATTCCCTTGTGGGCCACCATTGCCTTCTTGTGGCATCTGACCAGGTCCGCCACCTTGTGAGCCGCCTTGTCCTTGGCCACCACCTTGTCCTTGGCCACCACCTTGTGGACCACCGCCTTGAGGACCGCCATCCTGTGGGCCACCATTTTGCTGGTTTCCTTGTGAAGCATGGCCATTTTGACTATTTTGTTGCTGATTGGATCCTTGGTTCTGACCCGTTTGGACCGGTTGAGAAAATTGTTGATTATTGGAAGATTGTGAGGCGATGACACCGACACCAAAGCCACTTCCAGCACCAACCAACAATCCACCAACGGCTGCCATGCCAATCCACCACTTAGGACTTCGTTTGAGGACAACCATTTTTTCTTTGGATTCTTGCGTTTCGACTACTTGTTTTGTTTCTTTTTGATTCATCTTTTTACCTTTTATCTTTTTGTACAAGTACTTGTCTTTTAAAATTTAAAGGGAGCTCGATCCTTTAGTAAGGCGATTATACTTCGGGAGTCTTAAGCCTGCCTAAATTTTTACTTAAAAAATCCTAAAACAAGCGTGGGCTATTGACAGGATGAGACCCTTATTGTAGAATAGTTACCGTAAAATAAATTAGAGGTTAACTGTTATGAAGAAAATCTTTCCCTTAGTGCTCATCTCCATTGGAGTGGCCTTGATCTCCGTCCTATCTCAATTCACCATTCCCTTTGGACCAATTCCTTTGACCCTACAGACACTAATGATCGGGATCATCGGGACCATCTATAAACCCAGCCATGCCTTTGTCACAGTCTGTCTTTACCTGCTTTTAGGCTTCTTAGGTTTTCCCAGTATTTGCCGGAGGTGCTGGTGGTGCTTCGCATTTCCTTGGTCCTACTGCTGGTTTCCTCCTCTTCTTCCCATTCCGAGCATGGATCACGTCTCTGTTCACGAGTGCTAAATCCAGCCTTGTCACTATCTTTTTGGCCAATCTCCTCAGTAGTGCTCTCCTCTTTGTGTCAGGAGCTATCGGCTTTATGCTGATCACGCATACTGATCTCCAAAAAGCATTTGCTTTGGTCGTTGCTCCCTTTATCCTTGCCGACCTCATCAAACTGATCATCATCACGATCACCAGCAAGGCGATTTTTGCCAGCCTCAAACACCACTGGTATTTCAAATAAGATACAAAGGGCTTAACAGATATATTAAAAAAATCAACATCTGAACGCAGATGTTGATTTTTGTTGTAGGGAAACACATATAAATCTCTTCAATTGAACTCCTTTTAAAGAAAACACTGTTTTAATGATGAAAAACATAGAGCCTCCTTCCTTTATTTTTCCTTATAAAGAACTCTCAAGATCAGTAACTGTGTTAGCAAAATCCAGATGATCAGAATAGTGAAGTCAAAAAATGAGACGGGACCATGACTATAGACACAAGCTCGTAGGAGGTTTACAGAAGGGACAAATGGAAGAACATGGTAGAGATGGTTTATCCAATCAGGAAGACGACTCGCAGGGTACATGATTGGTGAAAACATCAAACCAATCATGAGAATCAACTGAGACATCAGCGTGACAATATTGGGAGAAAAAGTATAAGCAATGGCAAATCCAAGACTGATCATCGTAAGACAGATGAGAAATAGGATGAAAACAGCCAGAACAGATATATTTAAGCGGACAGCAAAACGAAAATAGCCTAGTATAACAGAAATGAATACTCCAGGCAAAATAGCAATCATCCACATCCAAAGATCTGCTAAGGAAATCAGAATTCGAGGTATTGGAAGGGCTCGTACATAGTCTACATGTCCTTCTGACTTCGCATTTGCTATAACAGGGGATGAGATCGTACAGCCAATAGAAATAATTCTATCAGAACTGAACCAGAAGAGAGATGGTAGGCAGCTGTCGTATCAATCTCACCGATCACTAGTGGATAACCAAAAAGAAGTGAAATGGATAACAGAACCTGAGCTAGTGTAAAGAGTAGAAATAGATCTTTTTGACGAAGATAGTTCCAACGAAGTAAGTAAAAAAATTGAGTCATATCAGTTTGTCAACTCCTCTCTATAAAGATCTGAAATGGATACGTTTTTCTGAGCAAGTGACAGATTAAAAATATTCTTTCTATCCAATTCCTGTGTTAGTTTTGGTAGCAGTATCGTTAACTCCTCCTCTTCTATTTCAATCTGGCAGATCGAACCATTGATGATGCTATAATCTTGGAATGGAGCTAAGCTATCTTCACTCCTAAACTCAAAAGAGATTTGATACTGCTTTTGATAGGTTATTTGCTGAACTGGGCCAGATCTGATTAACTTCCCGTGGTTAAATAAGGCATAGTTGTCTGCATATTTTTCAACTTCCAACAAGTTATGTGTCACAATAATAATGGTATGACCTTTATGAGCTAGCTTCTGTAATAATTGCCACTGTTTTTCACGACGTATTGGATCGACATCGTTCGTCGGCTCATCAAGAAGAATAATGGTCGGAGATCCGATCAAAGCCATTGCAAAAGAAGTTAGACGCTTTAAACCGCCTGAGAGATCCTTTCCTTGTTTTGCCCGGTACTCCTTGATTTCCAAGTCGATTAGGAGCTGATCCATTTCTTTTTGTAAATCTAAGGTGTTTAATCCTCTCATTCTTCCAAGCATTTTCATGTTTTGTTCCACCGTTAATTTTCTCAAGTGGCGCATACTGTTGCGACATATAGCTCATCATTGAGCGAGCTTGTTTTACGATTCTGTACAAAAAGAAATGCTCTCCATAGCAAACGTCTCCTTTATCGGGTTTGGTAAAACCAATCATTTGATTTAAGAGGGTGGACTTACCAGCACCATTGTGTCCTAAAAGGCTGTAATTTAGCAGCTTTCTATTTTCTAAAGAAATATGGTTATTAGCAAAATGTTGCTTATCAAATGATTTTGTCAAATCTCTAATAGTCAGTGTCGCAAATGTCTTCATCTTATCACTCAAGACTGAAAGATTTTCCCAGCTTCCTTCTATTTTTGATAAGATTATTGTATAATAAACATATGACTTTCCATGGTTTACGTCATGATTTACCATTATAGTGTCATAATTAGCCAACTCAATTTGATAAGGGGGACTTATGTTAAACGTCGTTATTTGTGATGACTCAACTAGAGATGCTAGTCAGTTAGAACAGTATTTGCTTTCTTACGGCAAGGTTCCTGTAGAAACAAAACATATACTAATCCACAAAAATGCTAGAACAGTTAACAAGGGATACTCATTGTGTTTTGGATATTGATATGCCACTAAATTACTGGAATTGACCTTGCTCGGAAATTCGGCAGTTCAATCCTTTTATCCCCATTATTTTTGTGACCAGCTATCGTGATTACATGGAACAAGTATTTGAAGTACAGACTTTTGATTACTTAGTAAAACCAATTGAACCTCAAAGGCTAAATAAGGTAGTAGACAGAGTTTTACATTATTTAGATTTAGGACAAACCATCTTTAACTCTCATTTGGAAAAACAAAGTTACTCTATTCCTTTTAGTGACATTACCTATTTTGAGAAAGATAAGCGTTCGTGTTTTTTATTTACACGCTTCAGCAGATACCTATAAGTCCTTCACTGAAAACTCAAGACATTTTAGATAAACTACCTGATTGATTTTATTCAAATTCATGCTTCTTATATTGTAAATCCCAAATATATCAAAGATTTTGATGCGAAAACAGTGACTATTTTTACTAAATGGAACTGAGGAGCATTCACTCAATTAGTCGTAAGTTCCAGTCTTCTTTTAAAGAAAAATACTATAACTACCTCAGTGAAAGGAATTTCTAATGCTTTAATAGGATTACGGATCATTAGTATCTTGTTCTGACTTATTTCTGACAAGTGTTTTTATTTTTAGGCTAATCTATCAAAAGTAAACAATCAAAGAGACACTTTTAGTCCTATGTTGTTGCTTTCTTTTCATGTGTGGCTTTTTGTGTTTATTTTTAGAAAGTCGCGTAGTGAGCAATCTCCTCCTGTAGTATTGTAGAATCCTCTCTGTAGGACCTCTATTTTTGGCTACTCCTTTCGTGATTCTTCCTTTTGGATATTCTACAGACCAAGCCTGACATTATTAGCAGGAGCTGTCCCTCAATCAAGCTATCCAACTTTTTCTTCCACTGTCAAAAGTATCGAAAAATTTAGGACTGATTAGCGTTACCTGCCACTCAGTTTTCTTTTTCAACCATCATGCATACTTGTTCTTCGACAGTTATTTTCGAACACATCAAAAGTTAGGCATGGCAACATCTAAAAGAGAAATTGGCTGTCTACTGATCATGCCGATTTTTATCGATTATTTTTGCCTTTACTGTATCTAGCTATTCGACAGACAGCTATTTTGGACTCAGATTATCTTTCATGTCACTCTGTCTCTTATTGTATTGTCGTTTTTCCTCGCTTTATTTACCTCTACATCCTTTCTCAACAACAGCACGCTTTATTATCAAAATAAATTAGATAAAGAACAACTTCAATTCCAATTAGAGAAACACTAACAGTCTCAAGAGGAATACCAACGATTGCAAAGTCTTCGGCATGACTAAAAATAAACAACTCATAATCCTGCTAGCACTTCAGAAGAAAAAATCCATGATGAAGGTTAGAGAGTATCTCATCGTTAACCGATAGTATTTCAGAAAACACCTTTTACTCCAAAAATCCAACAATTAATTTTTACTGAATCAAAAACTGCACGATGTTGAAGATGTAAATTAAATTGGAAATTGACTGTTGTCGCAAAGAACTATCTATTCAGCTCCGATATTCTAGCTACTATTTTAGAAATTGTTTAGATACTGCATGTCTAGCTCTGCTTCGATTGACTGATACACCGGATGAGAACCTTGGCTCTGAATATACGTTACTTTTCAACAAAACTATTTATTTTCGATCAACAATACCTTTAATGAACAAGAGACTCGTAAAACACGTCAAAGAGATGGTTGGGCTGCGAAACGTTGATGCTCAGTACAAGAATACCATGAGACTGTCAGTGTTTCAAAGAAAATGGCCACTATCGAGACGGAGATTTCTCCCACAAGTCCAATAAACCATAGGGATCCTTCGATACTAATACAAATATCCATTGCTAAGACGAGGCTACAGTCATTGAATTATTTGTAGATTTTCGATAAGATGCTGTAGTTTCATGTATCCTGCTGCAGTCTCTTTCAAATTGTTGATAGGCATTTATCATGTACGATTTCGTCCCACTGCTATCTTTTTCCCGTTGGCCAAGTACACAGCGCTGCAATTTCCTTGATACCCATGCTGATATGGCATTGATAGGTGATGCTCATCCAATTGAGGCTCCAAAAGAAGGGCCTTGTATCTCATTCAAGCGTTCACGGGTCTTGAAAGCAGTTAGCTGGGTAGTGACAAACTTATCAAAGCTCATATCACGACCGAGGGCTTTCTGATCCAATCCAGTTTTCACTGTGCCCAAGTCCAAGTTCTTCCTTGGTAAGTCATCGTGTAAGAAGTTGTAGTACCAACTCATAGCAGTCCTGAGGTTTCACACATCCTTGTTCTTCCACCCTTCAAGTGAGAGCTTCCAAAGTTTCCCTCATCCTTGGTATAAGAAAGTGCAGTCGCTCAACTGGCGTTTAAAGCTTTCCATCTACTGTCTTAACATAAGTATCCAGGTACTATGTATGGCTGCTCCTTGGTTTCTTGGCGTGCTTGATTTGGCTGGATCAAGACGCGGATGGCACGCTGGAGTTTTTCCCAAATCATCGGCATGCGCTTCCAAAGATAGCGCTCGCTTGAGCTTTTGCAGCTTCATCATTGGCCCGATCATATTAGCAATCATTAGCTGACGAACTTTTCGGTCTTCTGTTTCACCAGGCAGCTTCAGACCCAAGGCGTTCAAAGTTGTAACGGTTCAGGCGTTTCAACAACCCGCATGAAGAGCCACTTCTGTTTCAGTTCTTCATCCGCTCAAAGAGACGATTCCAGCTAAGTACGCTCGGAAAACGCTGGAAACAACCAAGTAGGAACTTTTCTTTCCGTTAAGTGTTCAATTACTGGCAAGAGGCTTTGCATAAGATATTTGACCACTTTCCGCCAAGACGTGTTCTTGAACCACTCTGTGTTTCAGCATCCGTTAACAGTTCAGCAAGGATGTCTTCCAACAATTCCCCACGGTAGTCACTCGATATAGCGTGAGTCGTGTTTTCTGCATTGAAGCGAAGAGCACCGCTGTTAGGCTGTTCAAGGCACTGTGGTTTTGGAATCTCTAAGACTTCTGTATCGAAGGTATCTGAATACCGTCCAGTTGTTATTTAGACGGAACAAACTCACTATGTCCTTTTCTTCTCTTTCTCCGATGAAGAACTGTTCTTGACGGATGATCAAGGTATCGTTTTCCACAGAAGCTAGAAACAACAGGGTCATCCTGGTTGCTCAACGAAGAATCCATAAAGGCTGCGACATCGCGACCCTGAAGCTCGCCCTGGAGCATCCCAAAAGGTCACGACCGATATGTACATGCATTGGTGTTTTTCAAAGTAGATCTTCAACCCCTTTACGGAAGGCGTCATCGCCCAAAGCCATCGAGGAAGCATGTGCATAAGACGGCTACCCTTAGCGTAAACGATCGCTGGGTCAAAAGAGTGTTGATCTGTCTGGGTGTTTCGACTTCCATCATGGACGGATTGAACGTCATCTCTAGCATGCGTTTCAAGGCAGGAGCTGACTCCAGTTGTTTGAAGTTCAAGATATTCCAGCTTGGTTCAATGGCATCCAAGCTGACATATTCCATCATATTGGCAAGCTTTTCATTCAACCAGAGATCATCCCACCACTTGCATGTGCTACGAGGTTTTCCGAACCATTGGTGAGCCAATGCGTGAGCCACCACTATGCATGTTTGACGGTTGCGTCGAGTTTTCATCCACTAGAAGGTAGACTTTCACGGTAGGTTACCAAGCTCGCAGTTTTCCATCGCTCCCGAAGAGAAGTCTGGAGGGGCGATATAGAGATTGAGGATTGACTTCACGCACTAGTGGGGTTCTCTATAAAATCAATAGCTATGAACGGCAATATCCAATGAGAAGTCCAAGCTCTAATGGTGACTGAGAGAATGGACACTGACAGGTGTCCATCTTGCCCATTGTCACTCCTGAAGATCTCCAGCTGCAAAGGCCCAAGAGATAAGAAGACATACGTGAGTCGTATCAAAACTTCCAAATACCTGTTTTCTTTGCGGTTTTCAATCGATTTCAGCATGTTAGAAGAACGACTTTCTCTCTTCTGGTCAAACTCACAGATAAATCGAAAGGTTGCTTTTGGTCTGAGTCGTCCACACTTGGAAAAAGCTTTCACGCGCAAAATGGCTCTCAAACTGGTAGAGTACCCTTCTTCACACCATCATATGTGTAGTAAGCAGATATTCCTGCTCATATCGTATCGTGATCTTACCAGAATAGGTCAGCAATCGTCACTGACTTGTGCCTTCAACTAACATAATCAGCCATTGGGCATCATCAACCGTAAATGTACAGGCTTGACCTGCTACTTCTACTGTTTCTGATGGTCAAATCCTTTTTGGGAGAGGAGAATGTATCCCCTTTGGCCTGTACGGTCAATGGTCGTTTCGCCAGAAAGTTTTGATTTGTAGAGCGAGTTCAAATCTAAAATAAATCATGGTGTCTCAGGTACAAATGTATCAATATGTGTGCAACTGCTTGCATAATTTCTCCTTTAAATGTTTTACGCTTTTCCAATCCAAGTTCTAATAAAACTATTTTATCACGTTGATAAAGAAAGAGACAAGCATGACATGCCTGTCTTGATCGAAAAGACCTATGATCTTACTTCGATATGCCTGTTTCAAGTAAACCACCCATTCACAGATGTGCATATCTCGATACGTTCCAAGAAGTTGATCACTTGGAAAATAAATCCGTCCAGTGACGATGGACTCAGGATCCAAACTTTCCTGTTGCTAATTCTTGGATGCTATCTGCAAATAGGTTGATGACTTCGTCTCGTGAAGCAACTTCATAGGCCAAATCCACATCGCCTTTTGAGGTAAACATCATAGTGTCGCTTGACAAAATCTTTGACTTCACGGCCCATCTTGCTGATCTCTTTCTCAACAGATTGGATGGACTTCTCTCATGCGAATCGTTGCCTTGGCAATCGATACAGCGTGGTCCCCCATCCGCTCAAGTCAGAAACTGCTTTTAAGACCGGTCACGACATCTGAAGGTCTTGTGGAAACGCATGTTGAAAGGCGATAATCTCTAAAAAGATTTGCGCTCAAGCTTCACTTCGTATTGTTGATCTCCGCATCATCTTCGATGACTTATGGGCCAACTCACGTCATGGGTCACGAAAGCACGAACTGTCGCAGTTGATCTGACTCAACACTTCATCATTTCCCATTGCATAAAACTGGTTATGCACCTCTCTAAATCTCTTCAAATTGAACTCGTAATATTTTATTTTCTTCCTATCCAAATTCTACAGAGCATAGTCTTCGTTTTCTTAGCTGGGTTCAAGAACTATTTTCGATTGGTGTCATTGTACTCAATCAAATCCGCCATCAGAAAAAGGCTGTTTTATCTGAAATCTGACTCTGCTTGTTGCATGGAGCAGTGGCTCACCAGAGCATGGTGTAGCGGTCTTTTAGTCCCACAAGGTTTCTTCAATCTTACCAGCTGAAACTGGATCCATGCTGCCAGGTGGCTTCATCCAAAAGTACTACTCTTTGGATCTGGCTCAAAAGAACCTGCGCCACACAGACCTGCCAAGCGCTGATCTTTCACCGGAAAGTCCGCTGATAGCTGAACTCGCAGCAGCGATCTCGATCTCTATCTTGCTGTATGGAGCGCGTGCTCATGCAGTGCTTTCAACTGGCCGTACCTAAGACAGTCTTTGTCTCTTGACACCAGTACATCATCAAGCCCATAGGGTCAGACATTATCATAAATGTGACATTGAAAGGGATTTGGGCTGTTGGAACACACTATCCTCGATTTCCTTACGCATCACCTGACCGTATCGGTCTGCGTGGTCCCGTGATACATGTGACCATTGCAGAGGATAGTTCCTGTGGTGGTGACCTCATGGTTGAGGTGCGTCGCCCATGCGGTTAATGGCTTGTATGTGGTACTTCTAGATCCTGAAGTGACCAATTGGCGCTGCAATCTCCTTTGGAGCAAAAGTCCAAGGAGACTGATGAGAGCTCTTCTTTATTGTAATGAAACTGACGAGTGCTCTGACTCTGTGCAAAATTGTTCTGGTCATTCCTTATTTTCCTGTTGTCACTTTATTTATCCGTGACCCTGATATATAGACTGTTGGGTCAGCATTGGTACTCTGCATTTTGGATATTCAAGTCGTACGTACTGACAGTTTCCTAGGTAGAAGAAACCGGTATATCACCAGTATCGCGTTGCTTGGTCAGGCGTTGGGTGGTCACGACACAATGGTAAGCGCTTTTCTTCCAGCTCGAAGTGCGAAGTCTAATCAGCTGTCGTTGATCGGATCAAGCAATGCTGAAGCTGGCTCATCCCATGAGTAAGATATCTCGTTTCACAGAGATGGCCCGTGCGATACAAAGTCGTTGCTGCTGGTCACATCTGGAGAAGTGCGTCAGCTGATTTATGAAGGTCATCCTCGACCTGGATCCCACAGAGCTGCCTCGTTTCGAAAGCAGTTTTAATTCACCTGGTCCAGTAGATTCTTCTTTGTTTGTCTTCACAGCGCAGCGTTCATGCGGGAAGGTGACGTTTTCGTAGTAAATCTGATTTATGTGCAAAAGGATTGGGGCCGCTGGAAAACTATCCCAATGTGCGGTGACGCATTTCACAAACATTGATGGTCTGACGATTGACATCGATCTCCTTTCATACCGAAATTTCACCACCAGCTAGCACGCGCACTATCGATGGTATCATTCATCCTGTCTCAAACTGACGGAGTGTAGGTCGACTTCCTGCAGATCCTGAAGCTGCCGACCGATCAAGGCTGTAATTTTATTCTTTCAAACCGTGCAGCGTCGACGCCTCTTTAATGGACTCTGTGTCTGCCTGATACAGAGATGCATATTTTGCACCCGATCGATGGACCACCTCTTTCTTCATGGAAAAGTAATGATGTGCTCATCCCAATTGGGTATTTTGCATTACTTTTCCTTCCTTTGGCAGATGTGTTAGTTTTTATGGATGGTAACTTCGAGTTTGCGCGCCCAGCACAAAGTATCAAGATAAAGCATCAAAAGAACTGCGGGCAGAATCGGCTGAGTACTCAGATCGAGTCTGGAATAGCTCCTCCACCAAGTTGACCCTTCCAGACAGTGGGATGGCCAAGGCTCCTGAGCCTGACGGAAGATCGAAACTTGACCGGCTCACACCTGAAAGATATTCCCAGCTTTGACCAACTGCATGGGCTGGAGCCGACTGACCCGTTGTATAGGATCGGCAGCAGCGGCCTCTGAAAGATCCGGTCCTGAGTGCCAAGACGACCCCAGTGATGTGATATCATGTGAAGAGCTTCTGGTACCACGACATGACTCGCAGTTTCAGCGAGACATGCCTAGTGTTAGATCTGCAAGTCATGCGCAGTATGGTGGACGATGCTGCAAGCTCATCTTCGATATTATGGGTCATCTGTGGCAGGTTAGAGACGGCTCAAGCGCCAAGTGTCTCCCTAGGCCATGATCGAAAATCCATATTTGGAACTGGACAACGAAGACCAGCTGTAAAACCAAAGAGACATAAACGACAGATGCGTATAAAGAAGACAAGATTCTCAATACAGGGTACGATCCAAATTGGTCAAGTTGACTTAGCGTACCAGAGAGAGTAAACCCCAGCTCCGGTGAGAAAGTGTGGAGTAGAAATCAACAATACAGGTAATGAGACCATGAGGAAGAAGGTGAATTCACACACTGAATTTCTGACTCCTCCTCCCTGCTTGGTAAGAAGAAGATTTCCAGTCAAGAAGTGCCAAGATACGCGTCACGACCAAGATATAAGCGATCGCTGAGGCAAAGAATCGTAACGGACGATCCCGGAACAGCATGCAGCACCGGTCGCACTATCCATTCGTTTGACGTGCATGCTCTTCTTGGTACTTTCTTTCGTAATCAGTGTCAATCACACTGTTAAAGGCAAGACTTGCATGGAGGAGCACTACCAAGGCGAGCGATCAAAGAACATTGTTATTGACCGTACGCACAGACTGTATTTCGATTCCCATGGTCAAAATAGAGGTGAGGGGTGGGGCGTGTCGTGGCGAGGCCGGTAATCACCGCTGAAGCCCGACCACCATTCGGATGGCCATAGGCCTCGAAAGGCACGCGCCATACTCAAAGACAACCGCTCGTAAAGATTCCTTAGCGTGCCCGTCTTGATGCGTGAGATGCGAAATGAGCTTTGCCAGGCGTGTCGCACCCATGGCCACGACTAGCCTCCTGGTGGGCGATGACGGGCACAGGCTGGGTTCTTTGAGGACACGGGTCGTCATAGGAAGGCGACAGCTGGCAGGACTACAACAAACGAGGACGAAAGACTCTGAGAGTATCCCAAAACCAGTCCCCTCCAAAGAGACCACGGCGCAAAGGGGACATGACGACTCGTAGACCAATGAATCCAGCAAACAACTGAAGTTGAACCCCACTAGGAGCTCACACTGGTTGGTTGCAGTAAGAAACGAGCCTTTAGGAGAGACCTCTACCATGAAATCTGCTGCACTCATCGGCAACTATGTTGCCAAGAGGGCAGTAGTGCTAGGTTACCATAGAGGAACCCGAGGACCATTGGCAGTGTCTGGACTTTGCAGCAGGATCTCCTCCAAGTAGCTCCCTAAACTAGCAGTAACCAAAGATATTGACTATTGACAAAGAAAGTCAGATAAAGCTCTTTTGGGCCACGCGAAAATCAGTACTCATGCAACGACGACAACACAATCAAACCCTGGCGCATACAGAGAAAGGCACGGTCTTTCCCAAATTTTCTAGGCGGGAGTGATTTTGTCAGCATGTGGCATAGTGTCTGTTCATTTTACCTACCTCTTTATTTTTGTCACATCTCTTTAAATCACGTGGGTGACTTTCGGTGTCATTGATCGATATAGCCCATCTACTCACGTCAACTTTGCTAAGGAACCTCACGGTCATCATGTGTCACTGAATTCTTAGACAACTCATTGGGTTTTCTTGGTATACATATGTTCATAAGTCACTGACGGGCTCGAGTTATCGTTGACGACATTGGCTTCTAGGTTGGTTGATAGCTGTTAGCTACCATGGTTTTGACACTGCTATCCAAGTAGGCAGGCTAGGATAAGAGATGGCTCCTGGCGTTTGAGAAACGATGTTTCTTCACCATTCCATTAGAGTCTTGGTTTTGGGCCTGCTTTGTTGGTTTTGCCATCCATGATAATGGCATCAAAGACAGCAGACGGCTGGGCACCAGTGAACCAACGGCGTGGTTCACAACGTGATTTCATGCGCATCTGGACCTCCCAACCGCTTCCAGCCATGGTATTCATCGTAAAGTACTCTTTCTGCAGAATCGGGTTTCGCTGTCAGATTGTCGATCGCGAGATATTTTTACTGGCACTGACGCCAGTCCCTCGCTACGGCAAGCCGCTACCTGATGACTCGACCAGACTCAGGAGTGCATCGACGATTCTTTCCTCTGCAAAGAGTCGCTCATTTCGATGCAGTCCACAGCGCGGATTGAACTTAGTGGAGTTCCTGTACCAGAACCTCTCCTTGTACATTTCACAATCTTACCAGGATGTTCTTCAGTGGAAGATCACCACTCCTTCACAACCATAGGGCTGTGGGGCAGTCGAATCCAACAGCAGGATGGTCTCTCCGCGATTGATCCAGCAGCACAAGCAGATAAACTTCCTGCTGCCACGCGATCGTCGCGTCCCAGGATCTGCTTTTCTTTTAGACTTCTTTTTCAAACCATGTCTCCTTTGATATTTCACTATTTCACTTTATGATTTTGACAAGTCAAAAACTCCTGTACTTCCATCTACATCATAGAACGTGTCTTTGCCCAGCATCGCACCAAAACGAAGCTTGACAGAAATTCTTTCTAGGGTCTGCCTGGTCACTTTGGCAGCCCAAAACCATTGCTCTCGACATGCGACTCATACCATCCTATTTGATGCGATTCCTTCGACTGAACTGGTTGCTCTTCCTGCCACATACACGAACAAAGTCTCACAGGCGTGATCGAAACGGGTCCCTCTGACTTCACCTGGTTTCATAGAGCCAGGCCCAAGGCAAAACACAGACTCCGAAATCGCATTTTTCTTGAAGGTCCCTAGGTGTGTCATTTCGGCAATTTTTACTTTCTGGCAAATCTAGTGGTCAAAACCAAGTGTATCCAAACTAGAGTCGTCATCCTCGAAAGGTACTTCATGATCCTTCTAGAGTAATTCTCATGTTTCTTGGCAAATTCGCACACCATTTCTTTTGTTCTACAGGACAATTGGTCCTTTTGGAAGGATTTTGGCAGGTACTGATTCTCTCTAGATAACGGATACGCATGCAACAAACTGTCCTCCCTTTATAAAGCGATGAGGACACATGCGCTGCGTTTCTGGATGATATCAATGCCCTTCTACATACCTACTGATCTTCTGATCAGTTTTCCAGCTCTGTGATCATAAGTTTTCCAGTGCCAGGACACGATCTCTTATTCTTTCCTGGAGCCCAGGCACTAGGCTGAATACACCAAGGAACTAAATCTTTCGGGACCGTCAACATCTTGAGGGTACTCTCCAGAATCTCTTTGAAGAAGCACTCCCGCACTCGGGAGGGTAACTCGACAGACCAATAGTCCATGGCGCATTCTGGTTGTTGCGGAAACATCCCTCACTACCTGAACAAGCGTAGCATCTTAGTCACAATCAGATCAAAAAGCCTGAGAAAAACTTCGTGGCCAGACGATCAGCCGACTCATTGTTACATGCTACATTGGTGCGCGCGAAAGCGTTCTCGACATTCTCTTTGGCTGTGAGAATTTTCGAGCGGCCCTCAGTGGATTTCACTGTGGGAGACCAAGAGTCCTGATTGTCCAAATAAGACAAGAGTTGCGGCGTCTTCCACTCCAGGTGCTGCGGGCCAAGTTCCAAGACCTTCATCCTGGCTTAGGCTGGCTGATCTGGGCCACCATCTCGAGCTGCTATTCTGCTGGTTCTGTGGAATAGACCAAGCCTGTCAGTAGCTCGATGATTTTCCGAGACCTTTGCATAATGTCCTCATGAGGCTGGGAATCTGGATCATCAAAATAGACTTTTTGTGCGTCTTTCTTTTCAAAGGATTATCCAGAAAGTGCTCGCTACTGCGTCTTGACTGCTCAAAGGTCAAAAGCAGCAGCTCACCTAGAAGAGTGCGTGTCTTTGAAAACCATTGGGTACCATTTCACCTCCCTTTCTTAAGATAGGGTTTGAACTCTGTTAACTCTCACTTTGAACCATCACAATCTCTGTGGTCTCGATCATGACTCGGTACTCAGGGCTTTGTCCCTATTTCAGATTTGAGACGGCATAGCCCAAACTGTTCGCCCATGATCGTTGCTGCAGTGCAGAAGTCCCATAGGCCAGATGCATAGAGCCATACAGCTAGAAATCCCACCTGAGAGAATTCTTGAGACTATCACTGGCACTGCTCCCGAGACCCTGATGCTAGTGAATCCATTACGCTCAAGATTCTGGCCATGCCTCGTCATCTCTCTCTCAAGCATGCGACATTTGACGCAATCGAAAGTTTTCCAGAGCGTGATCTGCACAAAGTGTGCGTCAGTTCAAGCTCACTGGTGATAAATCAGGGAATTTCTGCACCTCAAAAAGGGTGATCCGCATCACATCGTAGATCAGGCCAAACCCGGACTCAGCCCTGTCTTTCAAACAGGCCACCATGACCGCATCTTTCCTTTGCGTCACAAAATTATTGGTCCTATCACGATCAATCACTAAACGGATCCTTCTTGAAATCGGTGACGATAGCACATCTTCCTCCGCAAAAACTCCGATTCTTGCAATGCGATTTGGTGGATCAACCATCACTTTTGAACTTGTTGGTCCATCTGGTCACTAAACTGTTGTCGGCCCATCGTTTTTGAGATCATCAAGTCATCATGGAATGAAGACGGGTGCAGGTCTCCGTAGCCTCTACGATTTTGTTTGGCAAACCTAACTATTCTTCAAGAGAAAACCATCCTTCCTCTTTTGCGTGGCAGCCTGTCGCAGGATAGAGAATAACCGCTCACTTCTTTCGGAACTCCCAAGGTCCAAGACGCTTTCTTCTCCGATACATTAGGTACTGACCTTCTTAAAAGCAAGTGGTAGCTTCCCATGCGCGATTTCTTTGGCTTCACCTTTCTTCAGCTTTCTTCAACTTGATTGAAAAAGAAAGCACCAGCCAAGCTCTTTCAGTGCTCCACGATAAGTCCAGTGGCAACTATAATGCATCTCGACGTGCTTCTTAGCTGCTTTCTGCCCCAGGAGTGGCAGAGCGTAACCCTTGGTTTTATGATAACTCCGTGGCAAGAAGGCGCTGACTCATCTTCGTCAAAGCTACCTGGCATGTTTCGTTGATCTCAAAAATACACCTGGCCTCCGCAAGAGACGTGGATTTTCCCTCAATCAGACGGATCACAGCCGAGATAGAGGTAAATCTCACAACATCAAACTATCCATCTGAAAAGATTTTGAGTCAGTCGAAATAATGTCGTCTGTTCCATTTCTTTTATCAAGGCCATTGTACTGCTCAACCCTGCCTGCTCGTTGTCGACTCTGTCATATTATTGTGCCTTTTAAATGGAACATCGCTTTGTTTTAATCCAAGCCTCGAGCTTTTCATGGACATGATGCACAACTCGTGATAAAAGGTCAATGTAATCATGTGTTCACTTTCTACATAGTAACCATCTGACTCTATTATGCATAGCGCGTTATGACTTTCTCGATCGATTTTCTCGACTTCCAGTGGAGAAACCTCCTTTCATTTTTCCCAAGAAGAGGCCTGAAAGAGAGGGACAGAAATCGGGAATCTGTTGTATTCGATTTCGTCGTCCTCATTCTTCCCGCACAGTTGAGTAGGCTGTAAAAGCTGATGAAATTGTGCCGTAGCAGAGCCCACTCAACCATCATTGCGTCTTGCTCGTGACAACCAAAATACTGGAGAGGCCAGACTTTGTCCTAGCCTTCAATATCCAGTTTCGTGTGAAACTGTTTATCTTCTTCTTAAAGGCGCTACCAGTTGAATGGATTCATCGAATTTGGACCATCTCTCTCTCTCGGAATCTTATTCCAACTGTAATGAATGGTCAGTATGACCGTAGAGATATTCCGTAGTTAAAGAGATTGACTCTCTGAAACGAAGCCTCTTCTCCATCAAAGGTGACATTTCTTTTCCCTGAGCTGGCAGCCATGCCACGGTAGGTCCGGCTTTTAAAATCGATGACATCCACTACATACACCCCATCTGATGGTAGAGATAGTCCTCGATCAATCGGTGCTAGGATTGGCGGTAGGATAGCCAACTGCACACCATGCACATGCACGACGATTCCCTGACTGGACAGGGTGACCAAGTAGACGGGCAAGCCATGACGCGCAAGTCCTCTCAGGTACAGCCTGACGAACGTGGGTCATGAACTAATCTCTTTCACCCTTGATCCACATACAGGAGAAACAGACTCTCCTACCTTGACCATCTGCGAGCAAGTCAGAGGCGTCTCATCAGAGCCAAAACTATAATCAACCAGCAATTAAAAACTCGGCCTTCAAGGGCTTTGTACAAATTTGATCGACAAATTCTGGATTGTTTTGTGAAGCGAAAATCGAAGCCGGGAAAATCACTGAGGAAGAGTCTCAATTCCGACACCTAAGTCCGTGTTTAATTTTTGGTCCTGATCCCTAGGTACTTGCAAATGGAGTAGTAATTTGCTGGTATGCAACAAAGGCTAACTCAGGAGATTCAGGTTGGGTTATAATTGCGTTGACCTTCAAGTCTCATCCGCTATCGAGACGGCGCCTTTTTTAAGAGCTCTCATTTTCCAGATGGCTAATGTATGTTCTAAACCAAAACTGTCTCTGATTCTCCAAAATTTGACTGGTTGAAGCAGTAGTTATCGTACGAATATTCAAGGAATTGCTGTAACATACTATGAAAAACTTTTCGAGTTTGCAGTTTTCCTTTTTTCAAAATGGACACCAATTTTCCTTTGGTAAAGGCAGAAGAACTTCCTTTGAGTTACTCAATTGAACAATAAAAGTTGTCCTGACGGACTCTGCCTAATCCTCCATCGTCAGCCTCACTCTTCCAGATCCCCAGCCAACCTTCATGGGTATGAAGCCCGCACCTCATAATGCCTTTTACCTTCCAAGCATGTCAGGTCCAGTGACAAAAACTGGCAGCACTGGTCCCAACAGATGAGATATATGGCGTGTCAGTTGGATTGGCTGGGGTCCAACGGACATGTCCGACATAGAAGCTCTGCTGCATTTTGATCTTTGAAACGAAAACGGCCAGACCTCTTCAGACAATTCACTGCAGTGCGGAATCTGTAATGGTTACTTTGTTTGACAAGGTTCACTTCTTCTCCTGCCCGCTATTCACAGAGCTTACGTCCATTGACCACTGGCTGAATACATAGGTGGTACTTTGCTCGATTTCTCCCACCATTTGGCAATCATGCGGTCCACCCTTCGCACCCAAAGGCTTCCACCAGTCCTGCTCATGACTTCCCACTGGCATCCTCTCGTCGTGGTAGAAAAATCCTGTGTTATTTCTCCTCATAGACCTTTTGGTTTTCATCTTGCGAATCTGACCATCCGTCGCCTGTTAAACGGGAATCGGAAGAATTCCACCACATCCGGATCCAGCGTCTCCATGGCTTTCTGATCTCTTCTTAGTTCCCAGGATTTTTCAAGTAGCTTTAAACCACATCATGTGAGGTCAGGCTCGCTCTTTTTTACATTGAGTTAACCTGTCCATCTGATTTGCTCTTCTAACTGTTTGTGGACCCCATCTCCGCTACCGGACCTCTTCATTATACCACAGTCAAACTTTTGTCCCCTTTTCCTTCCCATGACCTCCCAAAACCGTATAGTATTTCAGACTTTAAAACGGATTATACAATAGAAACGGCAAATATGCTAATGTGTTGATATGCATTGATTTGGCAGTTATAAAAACACTGCAGCGAAATTATCACAAGGAAAAAAGTTGTTTCCACTGAAAAGAGCAAGTTCATGTGAAAATTTGTATCATCGTTGTATTCAACCAAGACCTGATTGTTGCAGCAGGCGTGCTTGATTTGGAGCAAGCCAAGGAATGAGAAAATGCAAATACTACTCGTCTCAACGCAACTATGCAATCCACAGTTGAACCGGTGCAGATATTATCGATGTGACAGCTCGTTCGTTCTAACAAGGCCAATGAAATTGCTGAGGATGAAAAGAAGAATTGACAGCTGAAACTATTATTATTAATACTGGTGCTAGTGCCAAATGTGTCCTTCCGATCCAGCCAATAGAAAGTAAATTCTGCCGTGGATTCAACCGTATTCAAACGTTTGGGTGTCCACCTTAAACGCCCTTCATGTCCTTTTTGGAGCGGTGGACCCATCGGGATTGGAATTTGCCCACCCATATAACACTCCTTGGGCAGTTGGCACCCAGGTCGTTGATGCTCTTGAACATTCTGCCACGGATCGAGCTATTATTGCATGCCACCAAAGGCTATCTCTTTAAGAAGACGGCATTCACCTGTAAGGTTCATACCTGTTGAAACCAAAGATTGTCAAAATAGCTTAACTGTTGTCACAGATAAGGAGATTGAGCTTGATATCCTTCACAACAGGAAGTCGTAAGCTGTTGCAGCTTGACCTAACTTTGAAAACACAGACATCCAAGTCAAATTGAGATCGTGGAGTGACCTGTCAACCGTCACTTGGAAACCAGGGGCGTCCCCGGTGTCTTAAAGAGTTGGGGGATGTCAATGGTCCTCAATTCACCCACATGTCGCTCGATGACTTGATTGCTCCCCAACTACCTTACAGGTTGCTTAGAAGTCAAGAACTCGAAAACTGTAGAAATTATGTGACAACACTCTTGCTGTTTCACTGCCCAAGCCGGCTTCACCCGAACAAGAAGCACGCGACAAAGGGACTCCAGGCTGCTAGTTACCAAGGTTGCCATGCCTCGTGGCCATGCCGCGCAGACTTCCGAGGGGCCTTCAAGCCGTTAGTCAACCCAGAAACCAAAGAAACTCCTGAGTTATCGCTTCTTGGAGAAGCTGCAGGCGAACCTATCAACCTGATCACCATACAGACAAGATATCCCTTATACTTCTACATCAAACAATTCACCCAATTGCTGGCTGAAAACCAACGACCCTTTGATTAATTCATAAAAAGCTGGAAAATCTAGTTTTTGGTTTTCAAATTCATTGTTCTCTTGAAATACTTTATTTTCTTCACAGTTATACGCCTGAATGCTTAAGAACAGATGACAAACCGAAATCGCTTTGGTTAGTTCTGATCCGTCCACAATAATCACGCCATCATCTTCAAGCGCACCATGGGACCCGGCGCTGACTGGAATTTCTTTAAGACCTCACATTATGCCCCAGGTGCACTGGTAATTGAATGGCTATTCTATTTTCATCTCTGATCGCCCCAAGCGACCTACATATGCAAAGCAACTGCCACTTTGATAAACTTGCGTAAGAACAAGCTTTGCAATATCCAGCATGAGTGTCTCTAAAGTTCCAGATTGACTAAGCTTTTAAGCACGCCAATCTGTTTCAGTTAAAGCTGACTAGGGTTCTCTGCGCAGTCACACAGATGTGAGCTTTGAACCTTTTCAGGGAAATCTACCACCAAACTATTGGGCAATCATTCCACCTGTGAAACCCCTCACGACATGGCCGTATCTGTTTAGTGTCTCCATTGGCTTCTGCCACATCTGCTGCCACATCCTAAAAGTTGCCAGCCTGTCTGTGCCTGATTGATCTGAGAAAACATGTAAATTGTAACGTTTCAAGGCATACGGTAGTATGGTGATTGAACAAGGCCTTTTAACCGTCTGGTAGTATCACCCAAGTTTCTCTGGTATGACGGCTTACTGCCACTTTACCAATGTTATGCGTCTATGGTCGGTTCATGGACAAGGCAGCGTTTTAGTTGAATACAAAGATTATTCCTTTCAGAGCATCAACAACTTAGTTTCATGGTTGATTTCTTCCGTCATTTTAACGGAAACATCATCCAACTTGTTGTTAGAAGTGAGGTTATTTTGTTTGATGTGTGTGTCGGGTAATTTTTGATTCTCTCCATCCGTTTGATATTTTGTGGTTCTCTGATTTCTATCAACGGCCTTGCCAGCTGGGATACAGGTGCTTTTATGAATCTGTAGTTCTTAAAGGTGTTGCCACTGAAGTATCTGTGTCCCTCTTCAAAGTGGGTAATATCAATTATTTTTTGTTCACGACAAGTTACCAATCCTTGCTGGTACTCAGGAATTGATGTTTACTGCGCAAGAGTCCAATGATCTGATGTTAGAACTGAGGACGGACCATTGTTGTCATCTTCTTCATATCATGACGGACATCGACAACTTCTGTGCTGAAGAAGCGTTATCTGCCTCGCTAATGGCTTTCACCAAAACGGCATATCTGCCAGCCCTTTTCTCGATGATCTTGTCCAACTCTCAGAACTAGTATTCTTATGTTTTTCTTCTCTCTGTCCCACAGTTTTAATTTCTTCATCTCAAACATACTTGGACAATCTCCACCCATTTTCATCACATCTACGAAAGATAAAGTCGCCTTTAGACCACGTGCAGAGACCTGTTGTCCCTTTTCTCAAAACAGGGCATTTGGAAGGCAAAATCATGGAACCTTGAATTTTACTTTCTGCATACTGTCTCTAGACTTTCACTCCATAGCTTTTGTGATTGTTGAATCTTAAAATTCTTGTAAACCTGACCATATTGGCTGCTTTAGTCAGTCAGCAGGTTGTTTTGACAGAAGCTAGATAAAGTTCATTTTCCTTCTGAATGAGCAACTTGTCTTTGTACCTGATCCCCTTCTTTCTAGATCAGACACAGTGTTTTTGTGCAACTGATCATGTTCCAAGCGCAAGCAGTGCAGCTAACTGATTTTCCAGTGCTTGCACCTCTTTTCTTTCTACAGGCTTTGGCTAGCTGTTTGCTCCAATTCTTTGGCCAATTCTTTTCTGAAAGTATCAAACTGCTGAATTTGCCCCTCAGCACCAAGCAATTTCGGTCCTCTGGCTAACTTTGCTGCCTCATTGCTGGCCTGCCAGCCACCCTGTCGAATCCGCTCATGACCCCTTGTCAAACCCGCTGTCCGTGAATTTTGTGACAAGAGTTCGTTGTATTGATCTTTACTGACCTGCAAACTCCCCACAGTTGGGACACCTGACTTTCTGTCTATAGCATGCCTCTTTCATTCTTACTATATTATATGCCACCAGTAAAAATCAAACCAAATAAACGAGGCTTGTTCTACTATTTCCTCTCACAATTTAGTTAATGACTGTGAATAGAGTAACCAGAGATTTGAAAACAGAACGATGACCATTAAAACTTCCTGTCAGGTGAGAAAATCAGATAGAAATCTATTTTCCTGCCTGGTGATTGACGAAGTGCCCAAATCTAAGGTATGGAATCCAAAAGGGAGTCGCTAACAACCGGTCCTCACCAAAGGAAGCTGAGTGACAAACCAGTGCCAGGCTTACTGGCTCTAGCTTATTTTTCACCGAGCGACACTGGCTAAGAGTTTTGAAGGATCCAATTTCAGTTGATCTGGAGTTCTGGGTACTACCATAATTACCAGATACTTCAAGCACGGTTCCTTCGTCTACTTTTGTAGAACATAATGCCACGACTCATGTGACGCTTTCTTTGAGCCAGAACGGTTGTTAGTCACAAAGGTGGAGGTTTGATGGCTGTTATCTTTGGGGCTTGTCTTTGCGCCTTGAAGGCCGGTGACAAGCTCATGCCCTTTCCAGCGTGTTCCGCCACCATTACTATAAGAGTCAAAGCAAAGGATTGGACGGGTTCTGATAGGGCCAATAAATCCGAGCGCCACTTATTGATGAAACGCGCTGACGATTGCATGGTCCGTCTCAAAGTAAACGGAATTCGGCGTATTTGGTCAGAAGAGAACCTTCTTCTGCCTGGCGTGATCCTCACATAAGCCAAAGACGCTCTTCCAACTCATCTGGACTTCAGCCGTAATGACTAAGAGGAAAGACATTTTCTTCCATCCCAATCAAGAAGACGACTGAAACACCTATCCTTTGGGCTGCGTGAAGTCACTCGTGGTGACTTCTGGAAGTCTCTGAGCTCATCATCTGTATCGAAGCAATCAAAGGCCAATCGTTTCAGGAAACGACTCATGTGTCCACACCTGGATCGTCGTCGACGGTCTCTCCATTTTCATCACCAAAATTTGGTAACAGAGCAGGAACTTCCTTGGAGTTATTCTCAGATGCGGGCCTGACTCTTCCAAATTCTGATTGGTTAGGCCGTTGCGTATAACCTGGTTCTGGTCAAGGATCTCTTCGACCACCCTCGTAGTGGTCAGTTGGTCCACCCTTCTCTCAAATCAAAGAAATGAGATTGGCAGTCCTGATGGCTTGCAGGCCTTTCCTTGATGCCTGAGAGCATGATGTGGCTGAAGCATCCAGGAGCGAGGACTTTCGCATTTGAGCTATCGCGAACTCCGGTCCACTCGTACCTGGGCCCGACTCTGCTCTTTCAGGTTCATTGATACTGCGCTCAAAACCGATATATTGTCACCGGGAGGTTGGGCAACGTGTAGTGCAGCTAAGCAATGACATCCCGAATCTCCTTCCGGCCGTAGAACCTAGTGCACCAAGGGTGGTGTAAGGTAACGTCGACCTGAGTAGGGCTTCTTCACGGTCCGTGACGAGCATTGGTCCGGTAGAGAACCCAGTAAAATCACGGTGCTTTTGGCAGGCCAGCTTCGCGACCAAGCTCTTCAACTGCGTCTTTAGCAAACAAAGTACCGCTTCACTCCCGCTCAGTCATTAGCTCCGGCAATAGACAAATCTCTTCCCTGTCTTCATTTTGTGTCCAGAGCTCTTCGGACGGCGGTGGCGACTATGTTTTGATGACACTGCTGGCTGGCAAAGATCGTCTTAGTCGAGCGATACTCTCTCTAGGAGTGACGACCTTAGCTTTCCTGAGTAACTCTTTCCCAAAGTCCAGATACTCTGTGCATATTCGTCTCTCACGCTGAAATATAAATAGGATTCGGGTCCGCATCCCCAACGACACAGAGATGGAAAGCGTGAAGCTAAGAGCGCTGACTCAACTGGTATGGGCAGTGCGGTTATCTTGGCACCCGCCTACGTGGATGTATTGGAACTTCTGCTGGCAATAGGTCAGCACATCCGGATGCTGACCAAAAGACGCAGGTAACAGCATGATTCGTCTCATCGAAAGTCCACTGCTTCTTGACTGACGGAGTTCTTTGGCAAGTTCTCACAACACTCTGGCGACGATCTGAGCATACATGACTCTGCGCGCGCAAGTGCCAGGCTACTTCATCGATCAGCTCATTTTTGCAGATTGGATAGGTCCCCAAGATGGTCCAAGTCTATTCCATTTCTTAGATCCAGCCTGGGTGACTTTAAGATCCGCTATCGTCAAGGTCCGCTGCTCACCCGACTCGACAATGGTCAAAATTGCGATTGTAGCCAGCCGTGATCCGCATCTCGACGGAGGACAAGGCATCGCATGGAGTGGAAGGTGGCACCAAGCGAATCTCGGTGGTGGATTCAACTGATAAGCCTGGCCCTTCATCTCCTGCGAGCGTGGTTATTGGTAAAGTGCTGCACGGCCAGCTATTCCAAGGGATTTCACTATTTTCATCGATCAAGCTAAGCGATGCGGTGGGTCAGGACACGTGTTCACCTGTAACCAGCCCCCGCCACAGATCAAGAGGACCTTCTGTCGCCTGGGACCGCCCCTGCTCAGTGACTCATCTCATACCATCTGGGTACAGGATCTATCTCAGTACTCCCCACTGAAGCCCAATCGTTCTATTATACCACAAAACCGGCTTGTAGTTTCTTTTAGGACCCATTTGAATTTCCTTCCAAAAATCAGATATATATTAGTAGCGCTTAAAAGAAAAACAGGATTCATATCCGAGGTTGCAGGGAGTGATGTTTTGGATAAACCATACAGTAAACTCTAAAACTGGCTGAACGTGGCTGCCACTGGTATTTGTATTCTATTTACGATTGCTCTTCTGTAAAATTCGGCCACCGGCCATCTGCTTCACTCCTCCAGCTTGGTAGCCGGATGGATTTAACAACTTATCTGATATCATCAGCACTGCTGCCCTGCTCATCGGGATTCGTCTCTGCTGCACAACCAGCCGACCGTGACTGCACAAGTCTGCCACTGGAAAATTGAGGATCCAGTTAGTCTAGTCACCTCCATCATCGTGTTTTGCGTCGGTTTTGACGCCTTACAAGGACACCCCTCCAAAAGATCTTCAAGCAAATGAAAAACAGCTAGCACTTCGATCCACGTGCTAGCGGCGTCGGAGTGGTGTTCCAGTCTTGTCATGCTAGGCGTCTATTTTCACAATCTTCAAGCTTAGCAAAACGGGCCAAACTCAAGTTCCTCAGCGCCGCAAAAGCACAATCTTTCAGACGTCGCCTGCCATCTTGGAACGTCGATCGCGATCGCTAGTGCTTTTCGAATCATCCAATCGTCGATAAAGATCGCAGCCCACTCATCGTCACCTCTTTTTATCCTCAAAACAGCCTACGATATATATATGCGGGCGGAATCTTCCTTTAGTCTTCTCTCAGATGGCTTTGACGATGCTCTCCTCGAAGACTTACGAGTGCTATTTCAAACCCTTAAGATTGCGCGTGCGTGGAAATCACACAGCGACGGACGCACGGAAGCACTATCTATCTGGACGTTGTCCTTTGGGAGATGGAATCCTGATCTTTCAGTTCATGAAAGCCATGCTGATCACAGAAGAAGTCGAGGATCTCCTGAAAGAAGAAGAAATCTTGGAGTCTTTGACACTAGACGTCCATGTAGAACCTAGCTCAACTCCTGAAGACGAGTTGACTGGAAAACGTTGAAAAGAAACCTTTGACCCACGGAAAACGCCCTATATGCTAAGCCAAGAGTTTGATACATTGCTATGGAGCAATTATACTTTGATTTTCGACGATACCGGTCACGAACTACATGCAAGGCAGTGAATTACAGAGGCCTCTCAAAGCGACCAAGTCTGGTTCCCAGTATCTCTTGAATCCAGAGCCCACTCGTCAAAGACCAAACTTATCCTGTCAGAGGACCAGACGGAGTCAACCATTACTAGTCTCATGGCGTCAGCCATGAAACGTGGCAAAAGATTTTCCATCAAAATCACTAACAGGCCCTGACTAGCAGTTGCTGACAAAAGTCCTGCCTCAAATTGTTTCTTTGTTTGATTGTCGAGTCAGACGCAGTGGTTGGAAAGTGGGTTTCACCACGCTGATTTCACCGGCCATGTTCACTAACTCAGGTGGTGTGGACGATTTCGAAATGAATTCCCAATCGAATTCACTGATTTCTGTCCCACTCTTTACCCGATGTCGCCTGCTGCATCTGTTCCGAACCACTTCTGTAGTTCTCGAATTGGCCCTTTGATAGTAGAGTTCACAAGGCTCTACTAATCTTTTTTCAAAGTTTTATCCGGCCTTACACCTCCCACCAAAGGACTGTCTCAAACCAGACACAGGGAAAGACATTGCAGTTCCCTTGCACCCTTCCTGTCCGCAGAGAGATAATAGTTGGCACAGACACGCCGATTAAGAGGCCATCGATCCGATTCTGAAGATCGACTGTATGCTCGTTGGAAAATCCCCTGGCATTAAAAGTAGTTTTGATTTTTGATCTTATTTTC